>Ga0180432_10000104_pt1 | contig 125071 bp, 97 predicted proteins | sample SS_ome_10_FD_132414 | JGI IMG/M metagenome (GOLD analysis project Ga0180432, IMG submission 132414) | Hypersaline lake sediment archaeal communities from the Salton Sea, California, USA - SS_1_MS_2 metaG | ecosystem: Environmental > Aquatic > Non-marine Saline and Alkaline > Hypersaline >... | reverse complement strand
GTAGGCACCACTTCGGGGTCTGGTATGCTTGTTTCGTTTCGAGACATCGTTCACTCTCCTTATGTCCTCCATTATACCCTAAATTCTCAAGGAGAGTTGTCTCACTCATATTAGCACATAGGGCAAAGTCAGGAGCGTCAGGGAGTTGAGAGCATCTTGAGACAGATCTGGTAAGCCGTTTACCAGAATCCAAGAACTCTCGATCAGGCTCTTACATGCTGACTCCAGCAGAGCTTGCGTGGCTTGTGTCAAGGCCCCATGTTCTTCCATTCTCTTGAATCGCCCGAAAGGCCCTTTGTAGAATTCTTTCTGGGAGAACCCTAGCAGAAGCCTGTAGTAACCGATCAGGGCAGGTCTTGAAGCAAGCACGTAAGGCACCGGAAAGACCAACTCGCCTCTGAGCCCTCTTTGGGCGACGAAAGACAACCTGTCGCTGCCAACGAATTCGAGCAGCGCTTTGTCAAGCAATCCAATATCCAGGTTCCCCACTTGTGCCAGCAATGCTGGCAACAGGTGGGTCTTTCGGGCCTCTTCGAGGCGCTGGTAGAAGCCTAACTGCAGTGCGGGAGACATCACCGGGAACTGAGACATACTATTCCTCTCTCTGGTCAAGATCAACCAGGTCGAAACTGAACCCGTGTTCCCCCAGACGGCTCTTCGCTATCTCGACATACTCTAGCTTTAGTTCTATTCCGATGAAATTACGACCATATAGAGCCGCTACCAAACCAGTAGTACCAGAGCCGAAAAACGGGTCGATGACGAAATCGCCGACTTGGCTTCCAGCCAGGACGCAGGGCTCGATTAGTTTGGTTGGAAAGGTAGCGAAGTGGGCTTGTTTGAGAGGTTCTGACTGCACGGTCCAAACACTGCGTTTGTTCCTGCGTCTACCGTTCACCCCCCTCTCCTTGATCGCGGCGTGGTCGTAGTAGTATCTCTCGTTCTTGCTCAAAAGGAAGACCGTCTCGTGCGCTCGCGTGGGGCGGTCCTTCACGCTTTCAGGGTGAGGATTAGGCTTGTGCCAGATGATCTCGCTGCGCAGGTACCATCCATCACCTTGGAGAGCCATAGCGAGCCGCCAAGGGACGCCGACTAGATCCTTTGGCTTCAAGCCCTCTGGTGTTGCAGGACGATAGGACATCGCCCGTGCAGGGTTCTTCCTGTCTGGCGCTCGCCGGGTGCGTCCACCGCTTGTATAGCAGTCGCCGATGTTCAACCAGAGCGTTCCGTCCTCGCTAAGAACCCTTCTCAATTCCCCAAACACTGCAACCAGATTGCTGATGTAGTCATCGACGTTGTCCTCCGAGCCGATCTGCCCGCGTATGTCATAGTCTCTTAACCCCCAATAGGGCGGAGAGGTGATGGCTGTTCGACAGATCTGTGATGGAAGGCTAGACAGAACCTGGAGGGCATCTCCACGATAGACTACTGATTTCGTGGACACTTCAGAGAAAAGCAGTGCGGGTTGCGGAAGAACGCCAGTTTTTTCCATTGCTCCTGACAAGGTGTCTCTGGGACGACCTACAATCACCATTGGTATTATACGTACGCAAAGGCGGTGGTCAAGCTAGTGGTGTGTCTGATGGGGTGCCGCCTTGCACTTGCGCAAGCAGTATAAACCCGAAGGCCCTGGGGCGCAACTCAGGGGAGCTGTTGGCCTCGACGGTTGTTGCAGGCCAAGGTTGCCGCGTATGCAGGTATCCGTTTCCTCGATCCACCGGACCGGTGTCCGGTTGACTTGCACGCTGGCGCGCTATGGCTATAATACGGGCAGGCACACGACTCCCAGGCAGCCATCCCTGGACTTCCGCTTCAGCCGGGCAGTACGCAGCACGCATCATGCATTGCATTCTAACACAGAGCTACGCAGAGAACGCAAGACGCGATACAGAGGAACGGCGAGATCGTTTTCTGTCTTCTGCTCTGTGTCTCTCTGTGTATCCTCTGTGTGACTCTGTAAAGTTGTGTGACTCTGTAAAGTTGTGTGATTCTGTGTAAGGCATTGGGGCCCATAATACGCACTAAGGAGGTGTAAGTTGCACATCGTGGTATGCACCAAACACACGCCCGACTCAGAGGCCAAGATGTCGGTGGACGAGGCGGGCAACGTCTCCTGGGGGGAGTCGCCACTGATCATCAACCCATGGGACGAGTACGCCGTGGAGGAGGCCCTGATTCTCCGGGACGAGCACGGCGGCACAGTCACCGTCGTCTCGGTGGGAGCGGAGGCGGCGCTGGAGGCACTGAAGCACGCGGTCGCGATGGGTTGCGACGAGGCTGTTCGTGTGTGGGACGACGCCTGTGCCGGTGCCGACACGCTGGCCACCAGCTACGTGCTGGCGAAGACCGTCGAGAAGATAGGCGACGTGGATCTATTGCTGTTCGGCAAGTCGGCGATTGACGCGGAGACGTGGCAGACCGGTTCGGCGGTCGCCCGGCGACTGGGCTGGCCCGCGTTGATGTACACGATCAAGATCGCCGAGTTGGACCCGGACGGCAAGCGCATCGTCGTCGAGCGGCTGCTGGAGCAGGGCCGCCAGGTGGTGTCGGCTCCGCTGCCCGCCGTCGTCGGCACGACGAAGGGCATCAACGAGCCGCGCTATACCTCCTTCATGGGCATCCGCAAGGCGGCGAAGATGGCGTATCCACTCTGGACGCTGCAGGACGTGGGGGCGGAGGCCGACAAGGTGGGCGCGGCTGGTTCCGGCGTGCGCTGGCCGGAGGTTGCCATGCCGCCGGCGCGCGAGGGCGAGGCGGAGATCATCGCCGGTGAGACGGTCGAGGAATCGGCGGCGATCCTGGTCGACAAGCTGCTGGCCGAGAAGGTCATCTAGGAGGCAATGCCATGAGCAATGACATCTTTACCTGGGTGGAACAGTTCAAAGGTGAGCCCGCGGCTGTTTCCTGGGAGGCCATCGGCGCGGCCCGTGAATTGGCGGACGAGCTGGGTGGCAGTGTGGTCGCCTGCGTCTTCGGCGGCGAGGGGGTCGAGAAGCTTGCACAGGAGGCCATCTCGTACGGGGCCGACACGGTTCTGTTGGCCGAGGACGCGACTCTGGCCGATTTCCGCGTCGAGCCGCAGGCCGCGTTGCTGGCCAGCGTGGTACGCGAGGCCGAGCCCTCCGCTGTCGTCATCGGCGCGACTTTCCGAGGGCGCGAGTTGGGACCCGCGTTGGCGGTCGATCTCGGCACAGGCTGCATCGCCGACTGCATCGCGCTAGAGCTGGCGGATGGCCAGGTGGTTGCCACACGCCCGATCTACGCGGGCAAGCTGCTGTGCAAGTGCGTGGTCCCCGATCGGCGGCCGCAGATCCTGACCACACGCGCGCGGGCTTTCGCCAAGCCGGAGCCTGATCCGGCCCGGAGTGGTGAGGTGAAGCAGGTGGAGCCGGTCTTGGCCGAGGATGACATCCTGTGCCAGGTGACCGGGTTCGAGGCGGCTGGGGGCAGCGTGAGTCTGGCTGACGCGGGCATCATCGTCTCGGGTGGGCGCGGCGTCGGTGGCCCAGAGGGATTCGAGCCGGTGCGCGAACTGGCGGAGACGTTGGGTGCCGCGCTGGGTGCCTCCCGCGCCGCCGTGGACGCCGGCTGGATGCCGTACGCGCACCAGGTGGGGCAGACCGGGAAGACGGTCGGCCCGGATCTCTACGTGGCTGCGGGCATCTCGGGCGCGATTCAGCACCAGGCCGGCATGCGCACGAGCAAGGTGATCGTGGCCGTCAACAAGGACCCCGAGGCGCCGATCTTCAAGCTTGCGCACTACGGCATCGTGGGCGACCTGTTCAAAGTAGTGCCCGCGCTCAACGCAGCGCTCAAGGAGAAGTTGGGGTAACGCAGGACCGAAGGAAAGGCGTCATACGCAGACGCAACACGTAACGTGTGTCGCGTGTTCCGTTGGGCAGGGTAGGGTGGCTGGCACCGGGACCCCGCTTTCTGGCGGCAGAGGGCGGGGTCCTGGCTTCTGTCAGGGGGGCATTGGATGCGGCGACTTGTCGCGGGGGAGGGGCAAACGTGCTCACGCTTCTGGGCGGCGGGCCTGGCGGAAGGTGATGCCCACGCTGCGCGCGGTCGTTGTCGGATGGGGCGTTTGTGCTATAATCTTGAGTCGCATACCCATACGGATGAGGTTAGCGTTGATGGATGTACAAGACAAGCCAGGACAACCAAGCACGGCCGAGGTATTGGCCGAGGTGAACCGAAGGCGGACAGAGGCAGATCACCTGAGCGAGGCTCAGCGAGGGATCGTCGTCCTGGCCGACCGGTTTGTGTTTTGGCTTTCCAAGCATTGGCTGGCGGTCTTCAACACGCTGGCTTTCCTCTACGTGGGCCTGCCTGTCCTGGCCCCGGCGCTGATGGCCATCGGGGTTGGGGGAGCGGCGAGGGTCATTTATCTCGTCTATGATCCGCTGTGCAACCAGTTGCCGCAGCGCTCGTGGTTCTTGTTCGGCCCACAGGTCTCGTACACGCTGCCGGAGCTTGTGCCGTGGATAGGCGACAACCCGTTAGCTAGCTCCTTCGTCGGCAACGCGGCCGTGGGGTACAAGATGGCCCTGTGCCAGAGGTGCATGTCCATCCACGGTGCGATCTTCATCTTTGGGATGCTTTATGCCCTGGGCCGGCGGTACATACGCCCGCTTCCGATATGGGCCTACATCGTGTTCGGCCTGCTGCCGATGGCGGCGGACGGGGGATTCCAGTTCCTGTCCTATGCCATCCCCCTGATCCTGCCCAGCCTTCCCATCGCTCCCTACGAGACGACGCCCTTCATGCGCGCGCTGACCGGCGTGCTGTTCGGCCTGGCCACAGTCTGGCTGGCCTATCCATACGTGCAGGAGGCGATGGACGAGTTCCGCGAGTCGCTGCGCCGGCGCCGTGGCTGGGAATGAGGCGCACGTCACGGAGTCTGGACTGTGCCGATGCTGCACGTGATTGGTTCGGGCCTGGTCTCATGATACGCGCGTGTGTGGACGGCGTGGTGTTGTACCGCTTCGAGGGGCTGGACGGCGTCGAGGGCGTGCGTCACGCCGTACTGACGCGTATCGGCGGCGTGAGCCGGGGGCCATACGCCACGCTCAACCTGGGGCACACGGTGGGTGACGATCTGGCCGCTGTGGAGGAGAACCACCGGCGGGCTCTCCGCGTGCTGGGGTTGGCGTCCGGCAAGGTGGTCAGCCCGTACCAGGTACACGGGGCGCGGGTGGGTGTCGTCGGGCGCGCGCATCTGGGCACCGTCCAGCCGGCCACCGACGCGTTGGTGACCGCCACACCGGGCGTGCCGCTGCTCATGCGCTTCGGCGACTGCGCGCCGGTGCTGTTCTTCGATCCGGCGCGGCGCGTGATCGGGATGGCGCACGCGGGCTGGCGCGGGGTCGTGGCGGGAACGGTGGAAGCGACAGTGCGGACGATGGCGGAGCGGCTGGGCTGCGATCCGGCTAACCTGTGGGCGGGTATCGGCCCGACCATCGGACCGTGCTGTTACGAGGTTGGACCGGAGACCGTGACGGCGGTGCAGGGGGCGTGCCCGCCGGGGGCGGGCGTGGCGCGTCGCGTCAATGGGCGGGTACATCTTGACCTGCCGGCGGCGGTGGGGGCTCAACTGCGCGCTGCCGGGGTGGGGGAGATCGAGGCCGCGGGACTGTGCACCGCGTGCCACGTGGACGAGTTTTTCTCGCATCGAGCGGAGCACGGACGCACGGGGCGCTTTGGCGTGGCTATGGAGTTGCGGAGTAGCGAGACCTGACAGGTTCTCCGAAACCTGCCGGGTCTGCCTGGGTAGCGGAGGTGGCGAGGTGGTTGACGTCGCGCACAAGTTGGCACAGGTGCAGGAGCGCATTGGCGAGGCGGCACTGCGGGTGGGGCGGGATCCGGGTGAGGTCACGCTGGTCGCCGTGAGCAAGACCCATCCACCCGAGGCGGTCGTGGCTGTCTATCAGGCGGGGGTGCGTCACTTTGGCGAGAACCGCGTCGAAGAGGGGATGGCCAAGATCCCGGCCGTGCACGTCGCCCTCGCCGGCCCACGGCCGACCTGGCACATGGTGGGCCACGTGCAGAGCCGGAAGGCACAGGAAGCCGTGGCGCACTTCGACTACGTGCACTCGGTGGATCGGGTGAAGATCGCGCGGCGGCTGAGCCGTTTCGCGCAAGAGGCCGGACGCACGCTGCCCGTGCTGCTCGAGTGCAACGTCTCGGGCGAGGCGTCGAAGTTCGGCTTCGACGCGCGGAACTGGGAGGGCGATGCGGGACAGCGGGGGGCATTGTTCGCCGCTGTCGAGGAGGTATCGGCGCTGCCGGGTCTCTTGGTCCAGGGTCTGATGACGATGGCTCCGCTTGTGTCCGATCCCGAGATTGTGCGGCCGGTCTTCGTTGGGCTGCGCGTGCTGCGGGATGCGCTGCGCGAGCGCTATCCGGATTGCCATTGGCCCCACCTCTCAATGGGTATGACCGATGACTTCGAGGTCGCCGTGGAGGAGGGGGCGACCATGGTGCGCATTGGACGCGCCATCTTTGGGGAACGGAGGAGCGATCAGTGCTGAGTGGGGAAGCGGAGAGCCAATGAGTGTACTACCGATTGGCGCGTTGTTGCGATTCTTGAACCTGCTATTCACGCTTTACTCGTTTGCGATCATCGCCCGTTCGTTGCTGTCGTGGTTTCGGATCAGCTACTACCACCCGATAGCACGTTTCTTGATCCAGATCACCGAGCCGGTGCTGGCCCCGCTGCGTCGACACATTCCACCTGTGGGGGGACTGGACTTCACGCCTATGGTGGCGCTGGTCTTGATCTGGGTGGTCGAGCAAGTCCTGCAGATGGTGATCTTGGCACTGTTCTAGGCGGTCATGGGGCTGTTGGTCAGTCAGGGGGATGACGGGTCTGTCTTCCCGGTGCACGTCGTGCCTCGGGGCAGGCGGAACGAGGTCGTGGGGCTGTATGGCGATGCGCTGAAGGTGCGGCTGACGGCCCCGCCGGTGCAAGGTAAGGCGAACCGGGCACTGCGCGAATTCCTGGCCGAGCGGCTTGGTGTCCCGACCGCGCAGGTCGAGGTGATCAGCGGGCATACCTCGCGTCACAAGCGGGTGCGTGTTTGGGGCGTGTCGGGCGATGAGGTCCGGGGGTTGCTGGACTAAGCCCGAATTGCCAAGGCTAAGTCTGATTCAGGTGATGAGTAGGTCGTAGCGCCTGCTGATCCGGTCGAGTGCCTCCAAGGCCGCGCCGACGACTTCCGGATCGGGGTCCAACAGCGCGGTTTGCAGGAGTTCGACGTCGTCCAGCCGGCCGATCTGGGCCAGCGCTTGCGCTGCGGCCAAGCGGATTGGTACGTCTCCTTCCCCCAGGGCACGGCGCAGCACGTGGCGCGCGGCCTCGCCGAGTCCAACGGCCTGTCCCCGGGCCGCTGCCCACGAGATGAGCCAGGGCAACTGGTCGGCCCGTGGCAGGGGGGCCACGCCGGCGGTCTTCTCCTGTTCGTCCATTTCGTCCAGCGCCGCCGTCGCTGCCGAGCGCACGATCCACTGCTCGTCCTCGCGCGCCACCTCCTCCAGCGCGTCGCGCGCTTCCAGTTGCACCAGCCCAAAGACGGCCGCGCGACGGGCGACCACGTCTTCTGCCTGGGTGGCTTCGCGCAGGAGGCTCAGCCCTTCCTCTCCCCACGTGGCCAATGCCTCGGCGGCTGCCGGTCTGAGTGCGTCGTCCCCTTCGAGCAGTAACCGCGCCAGCAGGCGCTTGGCAGCATCGCTTTCCAGGTGCGCAAGCCGCCGCACGGCCGCTTCGCGCACGGTGGATGAGCTGTTCTGTAGCATGGCTTCCAGCAAGGCCAGGTCCCCGTCGCCCGCCGTCCTGATCAACCCCAACGCAGCGGCGACGCGCACTTCGACGTCTGGGTGCTTCAGGGCCTGCTTGAAGAAGTAGACGACGCCCTGCATGTTGGTCGCCGCCAGCGTTTCGGCTAACGCCTGCCGGATTCGGGCGGCATGGCCGGCCTGGAGGAACGCACGGGCCAGCACGGCCATCGCCCCGTCTCGCCAGGCGGCGTCCTGCGGAGCCATGCCGATCCAGGAGCTGAGCGTGTGGAGTCGCCTGTGGAAGATGTCATCTGGCCCGTTGAGCCAGGCTGCCACCAGCGGCCCCATGTCGCCGATCTCGGCATAGAAGCGCAGAGTCTCAGACCAGCGCTCGTCCTCCAGCCGTTCGATGAGCGCTGCGGGATTGGTGGCGATCAGTTGCCGGGCGGCCAGGTACGCCTGCCACAGCGGGTGGACGAAGGCATAGGAACTGGAGCCGTTGCGCTTCCCGTTGCTTAGAATGGTGCCGGTGGAACGCAGCAAGCCCCGCTCGCCGGTGATTGTGTGGAGGACGTCGGCGGCCGCACGGACCGGGCGTTCCTCGACCGGGGGCAGTGCCGCCTCGATAGCCGCCTCGATTTCCTTGCGGGTTGCGGACCCCCGGCCCTCCTGCTGCAAGCTCAGCGCCACCTGTCCCAGCGCTGCCCGACAGGTGGCCGGGAACCAGGGTTCATCGTCGTGCCGGAGCAGCAGGTCCAGCGTGCGGTCGAACAGTACCACGCGCCTGTCGGGCGCGTGGCCGTCGGAGAGGTAGACGAACGCCCGCAGTGCCAGTTCCAGCGGGGAAGCGCCTTCCAGGATCGCGCGGCGCAGTTGGGCCATCACTTCGTGAGGCGGGAACGGGGGCGATTCACCGTCCGGCGTATATGCCGCGATCCACTGCCTGACGAATGCGTCCACCTGAGCGGCTTTCCAGGGCGCCAGCGCCAGAGGAACGAAGCCTGCTTCCGTCCAGGGCGCGTAGCCCCGCACGCCCGTGCTGACCAGCCAGATGTTCCCAGGCAGAGCGCGTGCGAGCGCAGACAAGCACGCAGTGGCCCGTTGACGCTGCTGCGGGTTGAGTTCGTCCCAGCCGTCGGCGAGCACGATGGCTTGCCCCGCTTCCAGGTGCTGGCGCACCGGTTTCGTCATCCCGCCACCACCTGCGATGGTTGCCACGGCGCCGCCAACAAGCCGCTCGATTTCCTCGCTGACCTGCCCGTCTGACTGCTCGCCTTCGCCGTCCGTCTCCGGCCATTCGATGGCCGGCATGTGGACACAGAGGGGCAGGTGGTCTTGGGCCAGGCCGAGCGTTTCCACACCGTCGTGGGCTCGCGCGGCGCACGTGAGCGCAAGGTGGGCCATGAGGGCCGTTCGACCTGCTCCTGGGGGGCCCAGGATCAGCAATTGGGTGTGCTGTCCCAACGTTCGGCTCAGGGGCAGGGCCAGCTTGCCCATAGGAGATGTCTCGATCTCGGAGATGGACTGGGGGAGTGGCCGAGGGGGACACAGTTCGGGCTCAACGAACACGGTGTCCAGGGGAGCGACGTGCTTCAGGACGGCGAGGGAGCGTGCCCATTTAGCGACGCGCTCTCGATAGCGGTCCTCAGCGCTAGCCTGGAAACGGTGAAACACCCGGGCAAGCGGGGCCGTCACGGCTTCCCAACCCACGCGTAGTATGTCGCGGAAGTGGAATGCGAGCCACGCCAGGAGAAGGGCCACCGCAGCACCGATGAAGGCCGATGCGGGGTCAAACTGCCACTGGCGCGCGATGAAACGGGTTGGTTCCAACCCGTGGGGCATCCGAGTTCCCGGCAGGTTGTGGGCAATGTGGCGGGCCACGTGAGCCATGGGGTTATCCTTGGGGATGGTGCCTAGTCTGCGTCCTCAGGGGCGGCCAACTGGTATCCGATCCCTCGCTCCGTGCGGACGAGGACGGGGTGGGCAGGGTCCACCTCGATCTTCTGGCGGAGGTACCAGATGTACAGCTTCAGGTACTGCCGTCGCTCCTCGCATTGTGGTCCCCAGACGCGACGGAGCAGTATCTTGTGAGAGACCACGTGTCCGGCCTCTCGAACCAACACGGCGAGCAGCTTGTATTCGAGGGGGGTGAGGGAGACGCGTTCGCCGTTGATCTCGACGAGGCGCCGGTTGAGGTCAACCAGGAGCTGACCATTGCTGTAGATCCGGTGTCGAGATGCAGCGCGCTGTGCGCGGTGCAAGGCAGCCGTTACGCGGGCCAGGAGTTCCTTGTAGCTGAAAGGCTTGATGATGTAGTCGTCGGCGCCCATCTCAAGACCACGGATCACGTCCTTCTCAGCACCTAGCGCAGTGGTGAAGATGATGGGGGCGTTGGTGATCTCCTGTAGCCTCTCGCACACGAACCAGCCATCCACGTCGGGCAGGAGGATGTCGAGTAGTATCAGGTCTAGATCAGAATCCTGAGCTGCCTGGATCCCGCTCATTCCATCCTGGGCGATCTTGACCTGGTAGCCTGCGTACTCAAGTTGCGCGTGCATCATCTCTGCCAACGCGTCATCATCTTCGATGAGCAAGATATGCTCTTTCACTATCTGACCTCCGTGCCTAATGCCCTGACGAAATACGGGAGCCCCAAGCTCTGACTGCATCCTGATTGGCGTGAGTTCACTGGCCGTGCCACAGATTCTTGGGTCCTGAAATGGTACGAGAGTACTATTGACGTAGCATGTTCTATGTGCTAGAATGAAATCGATGTCGGGACGGGTGTCCGCCCCCCGAAGCCCACATCAAAGGCTGTTTGTGGTTACCCTCCTTTCGCAAGTCACGGCCTCCTCTAGATGGGGAGGCCGTGACTTCTTTATGCCGGTCATGTTCGTACGACGATGCGGTCACAGTTGCTGCAGAAGGCCAGTCCATCCTGGCGCAACTGCCACTGCAGGCTGGCTGAGACGTTCACTCCACACCCGCCGCATGCGCCGTCGCGCACCTCGACCACTGCCAGACCTGCCTTCCTGCGTCGCAGATCCTGGTAGCTGGCCATGTGATCCGCTTCGATCTTGGGCACGAGTTCTTCCCGCGCCTGTCCGATTTTCAACAGTCCCTCCTGCAATTCCTCTCGCTCGGCTAGCAGGTCGCTCTGATCGGCCGACCACTGGGCCTCGATTTCGCCGAGGTGTTGTTGCGCCTGGGCGTGCGCGGCAACCGCTTCCTCCCGCCCAATCATCGTCTCCAGTAGATCGTCCTCCAGGCGTTGCCGTCGCCGCCGGAGCGCAGCGACGTCAGCCTGCAAATCCGTCAGTTCCTTCGGGTTCTTAACCACGCCGCTGTACAGTCGCTTCTCATTGCGCGAGATCTTGTCCAGCAGTCCTTGCGTCTGCAGCTCCAGGTCGCGCTGTCGGAGCGTGGTCTTCTGGACCACGACCCGCGTGCGTTCCAGTTCTCGTCGCGCGTGCTGCAGTGCCTCGCTCTCCCCGAGCGCGGCTTCCACCTCCGCCAGACGGTGCTGCATCTCGTCGGCCTGGCTGTCGAGACGCTGCAAGCGATAGAGATCCGCTCCTCTAGTCATTGGCCGAACCCCCGGTTGTCAAGCGTGTCTGATCTTCGATGGCCTATTCCTGTTCACTCTGCTCTGCGGGTGACTCGGTGGTCCTCGTCTCCCGCTCCGCAGCGTGATCGTCGATGGGTGTGCCGGCGGACGGCTGACCGGGTCTGGCCTTCACGTGTCGCACGATCAACATGGCGGTCCCGCCGATCACGAAAATGATGGCGAATAGTTGGGCGGCCGCGAGCGAGCCGATCATCCAGGCGTCGGGACGCAGATACTCAATGAAGAAGCGGCCCAGTGGGTATCCAATGACGTAGCCCAGGAGGAGGTCTCCCTCAATCAGCTTGTCCTTGCACTTCTGCGCGATCAATGCCAGCGCGACAAACAGCGCCAGGCACCAGAGAGATTCGTACAGGAAGGTGGGATGGAATAGGGTGTCAGGTGGGAATGCGCTGAGATCGTTGTACGGGACAATGCGATGCTCTGCATCAATGATCAGACCCCAGGGGAGGTCCGTAGGAGGGCCGTACAGCTCCTGGTTGATGAAGTTACCCCAGCGGCCGATGGCCTGCCCCAGCGCCAGCCCTGGCGCGCCGTAGTCGAGCCACTGCAGGGGGCGCAGTTGGGCACGCCAGGCGTAGATGATCACCCCCAGCAGACCGCCGAGGATAGCGCCGTAGATTCCCAGGCCGCCATGCCAGATGTAGAGGATTTCAATCGGGTGCTGGCGGTAGTAGCTCCAACCCACCATCCCACCCGCTGGCTCGGAGAAGACGTGGTAGAGCCGGGCGCCGACGATGGCCAGGATGATGGCGGCGGTGAGGGCATTCCATGCGTGTTCGGGATCCTCCCCGTCCCGCTTGGCCCGCCAGGAGGCGTACATGGTTCCCATCATGACGCCAGTGACGATCAGAACGCCGTACCAGTGGATGCCGAAAGTTGGTGTGATGTGAATGAGAATGGGATCAAACGGCGGCCTCATACATTCCTCCTGCCACAATCGTGCAGTGGATTATACCACAGGCAAGCTGGTTATCCAATCGGTTGCGAATCCCAGACCTGACAGGGCGGATGCCGCGGATGAGTACATCCGACATCCGTTCAAAACCTGTCAGGTCTGGTGCCTGGCTACGAACTGGCACCCAGTAACGCCAGGATAAGCGTGGTGAGGCCGCCCATCAGGAGCAATGCCCCGAGGAGCAGCCCGGGCAATATCGTCGCGACGATGGCGCGCCCGATGCTAAGCCGATGGGACACCGCCACGGCCTTCACGTAGATGGCGATGCCCCACAGCGTCGCCGCCAGTCCAAGCAGCCCTCCCAGGCAGGGCACGAAACCCAGGATGCCCAGGACGTGCGGTGTGGCATAGAGCGCCGTCGCGCCCAGCATCTCGGAGGCTGTCGCCCGGCCTCCCAGCAGCTTGGCGGCCAGCAAGACCCAGATGGCGTAGCCGATCCACCCCGCCACGCGGCCAAAGGGCAGTGATAGCCACTGTCCCAGGTCCTGCAGTACGCGCCCCAGCGGTTTGGGTAGCGCCGTCGGCAGCGCCTCGATGCGCAAGCCCATATCTATTCCGGCCTCCATGTTGGCCACTATTTGGCGTTCGATGCCGGGCGGCAGGTCGATGAACTGCCGCATCGAGTCAAAGGTGGTGAGTAGCTCCTGGATGGCCTGATTCGCCTCGCGTCGCTGATCCTCGATGTCCACCGGACGGATGTCGCCGACAAAGCTGATGAGGAACGGGACGAGGCCCGCGACCAGCGTCACCAGCGCGAGCAGCGCCAGACCGCGCTTCAGTGCGTCAGGGCGGGCGACGTGTTGCGCGTAGGCCTCGTGTCTGAGTAGCGCTGTGTCCACGGCCAGCTGAAGCAGCTCTTTCATTGCACTGCACCTCCTTCGAAGATCATAGCTGCGAGCACACCGCCCAGGCAGGTGAAGGACGCGACCACCAGCGCAAGGGCGGCATACGGCAACAGTGTCGCTGCCAGCGCACGCCCCCACGTCAATCGATGGCACGATTTCAGGGCCAGGTAGCGGCACAGGAGCGTCCACGTGCCCACGACAGCGCCGACGCCGACGTAGGGCAGGAAGGTTGCCAGGTTCAGCAGTTGAGGGGCTACGCTCAGTGCGGTGCAGCCCAGCATCTGGGAGAGGCTGCCCTGTCCCCCCATCAGCCGCGCGAAGAGATGCGCCACAGCCCCGTACAGCACCCAGATGATTAGCAGGCTCAGGGGCAGGAGGATGATGCGCAACGCGCCACTGACGAGGTCAGGCGCGCCGAACAACTGGGGGAAAACGCGCCAACCGATGTCGAACGAACGAAGGAACCCCTCGACGAACTCGGGCTCATACTGTAGTTCTTTGTACCATGGCATCGCTTGCAGCCCCTCCAGAACGGTCTTCTGGATGTCCTGCAGGTTGGGCGAGGTCGCCCACTCCAGCGCGGTGCCCACCAGGCCGGCTACTGCCACAACCAGGCCCACCAGCGCGACGAGACCTAATCCACGCAGCGCCGGCTTCGGGGTCTCCCGCATTTCCGTGTAGGGCTCCTCGCGCAGGAAGAGCGCCTCCCACGCCAATCGGATGAGTGCTTTCATTGTTTCTCCTTTCGGTATCTCTCAGGATTCCTTGGGCGCAAAGATTCTGGCTAGCGCCAGAGTGGTCCAGAATACGGTCCAGCCGATGAGGAGCGCCCGGGCCAGCGTGAGCTTCCGCTCGTCGATGATCCCTTTCACCTGCGTGCCCGCCGGCGTCACCTCGACGACGGCGAGGGGACGGGCCAGCAGGCCACCACCGCCGCCACTGCCAACGTCGACTTCGTCTCCTGTCGTCTCTCCGGGCTCTTCGGCCGTCGTTGGTTCTGACCCGATGCCCATCGCGAAGCCATAGGCCACCCCGGCGACGGGGATGACCGTGCGATCCCCGGCGGTCACCGGCTCGCCGAAGCAGGCGTTGACGTCGGCCTTCTCTCGCAGATCAGCGAGTGCGTCGAGCAGTGCGCTGACTTCCTTTTCCATCAGTTTGTCCATCCATCGCCTCCTCTCTTGCCTGTCTCTGCTTCTTGGGTTCGGACACGAGTGGGCCTGGTCAGCTGTTGCGCAATCTGCGCGCCAGATGCACGGCCAGGGCCAGCCAGAGCGGGATCAAGAGTGCTGCCAGGAGCAGGACACCGAGCGCGCGGGCCGTTTTGTCGTGGATCGGAATGCGGCGTTCACTTGCGGCGTCTCGTTCCAGGATCGCGATGGGCTTGAGGTGCACGAATCCGCCACCTCTTCCGGCAAGCCGGTCGCTGCCTATGAAGGCGTGGCGTCGTGCGTACGTCGTCACCCGTACGAGAGGCACCAGTTCTCGCTCGCCAACGCGCACGGGATTTCCTTCGACCGTCTCAGTCACGAGTGGCGTGGGCTTGTCCATATCCTGTCTGCCTGTCATCCTGCCTCCCGTTCGATTCCTTGTCCCCGTCCGGCCATCCCCTCGGCCGACAGCAGTTCGTCCAGCAGTGCTTCTTCCTCTTCTCTCGTGCTCACCTGGCCGTCCAGCCGGGCGTCGAGTAGACTCGCCAGTATCTGCCCGAAGAGCGGGCTGGGTCTCAGCCCCCGTGTTTTGAGATCGTCGCCGCTCAGCTCAGTCTCCAATAGTCGCCAATCCGTCTCGTAGCGTAGCATACGCCTCCGCAGCCGCTTGCGGTCCGTGGCCACCCACGCGACGGCCAAGACGCGAGCCGGGTACGGTTGCAGCAGGCGATACGTAGCGCTGGGCCGGCGCGCCTTTGCCAGAGCGGGCAGATCCTCTCTCAGGCTGTGCAGAGAGCGCAGGTCGTCGGCATCGTCGCGGACCATCTTCAGCCGGGCAATCAGCTCCTCCAGCTCTTCACCGCTGAGCCGATATGAGAGCAGTGCCAGGTAGGCAAAGGGCGTAACATCGGCCTCCAGTTTCCAGTGCTGATCGTCAAGCGCCCAGCCACCATTGTCCAGGTGTTCCCTGAACTCCCGGTATTTTCTGCAGATCCACTCGTCGCAGCGAAGATTGGGATGAATGTAGGCCAGCACGCCCAGTTCCTCCAGGCGACATAGGGCCTGTTCGGGTTCCCGCTCGCGGAAGATCAACTCCAGTTCGTGGCGGAGCCGATCACCGCTGACCCGTTTGAGGAGCGGCAGGCCTTCGGCGATCAGTTGCTCTGTGCGGGGGTCGAGGTGGAATCCGAGCCGGCTCTCCAGCCGGGCAGCGCGGAGCATGCGGGTGGGATCATCCGCAAAGCTAAGGCTGTGCAGCACGCGGATGACGCCGCTCTGCAGGTCGGCCTCGCCGCCGTAGAAGTCCAGGATCTCCCCCCAGTGCTCTGGATCGAGGCGGATCGCCAGGGTGTTGATCGTGAAGTCGCGGCGGTGGAGATCCTGCCTGATTGAGCTGCGCTCTACCTGCGGCAGGGCCGTAGGGTGGGTGTAGAACTCGGTACGCGCCGTCACGAAGTCCACGCTGGGCGGCACTTCGTCGTGGGATGCGTCATCGACCACCTGCCGCCAGACCGGCTGCGAGAGGAGCCACTTGGCGGTGCCAAAGCGTCTGTGAGCGATCACGCGTCCTCCCAGGTCCTTGGCCAGCCGGTGTGCGAGGGCGATGGCGTCGCCCTCAACGACCATGTCCACGTCCACGATGGGGCTGCCGAGCAGCAGATCGCGCACCAAGCCGCCGACGAAGTAGGGGACGGCCCCCATGGCGTGAGCTTCCCGTGAGATGCGACGCACCAGCGCCAGCACGGGACGTGAGAGGGCGCTCTCTAGCCGTGCGGCGACTTCCTGGCGGCGGGGAGGTGTGGGGGGGGTGCCCCATAGCGTGATCAGGTCGGTGCGGGTGACCACGCCGACGATGCGTTCATCTTCAACTACGGGGATCTGGCCCCAGCCGCTTTCGATCATCTCCCGCTGGAGGTGGGCGACGGAATCCTGGCTACTGACCGAGACGTTGCCGGCCTCCATCACCTGGGTGACGGGGACGGCGGCCATCTTGAATTGGAGCGCCCGATCCACGGCCCGCCGGGTGAGCAGCCCGATCACGCGCCCGGCGTCCAGAACCGGATACCCCTCGTGCCCGGTGCGACGCATGCGCTCGGCGGCGTCGGCGACCGTGTCCTCGGGAGAGAGCACTTGCACGCCCCGTGACATGATCTCTGCGACGGTGACGCTGGGGCGTATCACCTTCGGCAGCAGGTGCAGCAACTCCTCGCGCACCATGCGCAGCGGCCGGCCGCGGATGAGCGCTGCCGCCGCGCGCTTGTGGCCCCCGCCGCCGAAGTGGGTGGTAACCACCGAGACGTCAATGTCGTCGGTGGTGCTGCGGGCGACGAGCTGGATGCGACCGTCGAGAGCGACGAGCACAAACAGGGCCGATGGTTCCAGGAGTTCGCGCAGTTTGTGCGCCAGTGTCGAGATTTCCTCGGTGAAATCTGGCGCCTCAGCCCAGGCGATGATGACGTGATGGCCTTCGATTTCGTGCGTCTCGCTTTGCCTCAGCAGCCGGTCGTAGAGCTCGCGTTGCTCTGGTGCGAGCGGGTGGTGGATAAACTCGTTGGCGATGTCGAGGCGGGCGCCTTGTTCCATCAGCCAGGCCGCTGCCCGTACGTCCCGGGGAGTCGTGCCGGTGTATGAGAGGGAACCGGTGTCTTCGTAGATGCCCAGCAGCAGCAGCGTGGCCTCGGCGCTGGTCAGTTTGAGGGCCCGGCCCGAGATCTCCTCGATGAGCAATGTCGTCGTGGCCCCCAGCATCTCGCCGTAGAAGGTCCAATCGGGGGGCAGATCGGGACTGCGCTTGTGATGATCGATGATGTCCACGTGCACGTCGGTGCCCATGCCCCTGAGCGTGGTCAGGCTCTGCGTGTCCACGAGGATGGCGCGCTTGATCTTGCGCCGGGGGAGGTCGTCGGGCTGGACCAAGGGGAGTTCAGCGCCGTATAGCGCCAGGAACGCGCGCCCGTTGCGGTTGACGCGCCTGGGCAGCACGGGCGTGGCCGCCGGGAACAGCTTACTTGCTCCGAGCAAGCTGGCGATGGCATCGAAATCCGCGTTCTCGTGGCTGAGGATGACCTCCAAACGATACCTCTCTTAAGCAGGATGGATCATGTCCAGGATAGCACGATTCGCACAAAACATCAACTCAGGATCGGAGGTAGCTGGCCAGAGATTACGAACCGTGCGTATGATTTTATCTGCACCCTTCCAGACGCCAGTCCCCCCAGCCCGTGGGCGTGCATTCGCCTGCCACCAGACGGCTGATGCGGCGCGCCCGCTCATCGTTGGCCTCTGGTTGATGCTGCACGTTGAAGTTGGCTGGGCCGGGCAGCATGGCAACCAGTCTCAGGTACTCCTCCTCGCTCAGTTCAGGGAAAGCCTTCCCGAAGTAGGCTTGAGATGCTGCCGCGAATCCAATCACCTGTTCCCCGTCAACCTGTCCCAAGCGGGCCTCGTTGATGAAGAGCAGGAGTTGATCTCGTTTCGACACCAGGGGATCCATGGCAAACCTGGCGATGAATGTCTGCCGGATTTTCGGCAGCCCCTGCGTGAAGTGCTCGAAGTAGTGTATCTTCACGAGTGCCTGGGTTATCGTTGTCATTCCAGACCCCGGCGTGTGGAAATCCCAGCCACGATGGTGGTGGAAGTCGGGATCCTCGACGGCCAGCAGGATGTCAATCTGTCGCTGCGACAGATCGTCGATGTCCAGGGTAATTCTTTCCGGTTGCATCGCCGCTTGCACAATGGACGGAGTCGCCTGACGCGCCTCGATGACCTCGACAGTGTAGTAGCCCGCCACAGCGGCAGCGGCCAGCGCCATTAGCGCGAGTAGCACACGTGCGAACCGCCTGGGTACGGATAGCTTATGCCGCTTCATTTCGATCTAGCCTCGTGGTCAATGGTGGAGTTGCCTGCGAGGGTGTCGACCTGGGTTGACGAGCGGACGTCGTCAGGGAGTGGTCCTGGCCCTCGAGGGTTGATTATAGGCATCCTGGCACGTAGGTCAAGGTGGGCGAGACCCTAAAGGTTTCAGAGAACCTTTAGGGTCTGTAAGAGTATGACCTCCCGCGTTTGACGCGGATTTCCTCGGGAAAACAGAGGAGAATGCAGGAACTTGTTCTCTTGCGAACCTTTAGGGTCTTGGGGGACCGCACGGCTGTTGACTAGGGTGGGATGGGTACTATAATCGGTCTCACGCATCACGAACGCTGACCCCAGCGGTCGGACCGCGATACGTGCTATACATCATGTCTATGGAGGTGCAACGGTATGGATAGAATCATTGATCTACGCAGCGACACGGTAACCTGGCCGACGCCGGAGATGCGGGAGGCGATGTACCGGGCGGAGGTGGGCGACGACGTCTACGGAGAGGATCCGAGCGTCAACCGGCTCGAGGCGATGGCGGCGGAGCGACTGGGGAAGGAGGCGGCGCTGTTCGTCGTCAGTGGCACGATGGGGAACCTGGTGGCGCTGCTGACCCACTGCGGGCGGGGCGACGAGGTGATCCTGGGGCATCGGAGCCACACGTTCATATACGAGCAGGGTGGCATGGCAGCGCTGGGGGGCATCATGCCGCACACGGTGCCCAACCAGGACGACGGCACGATGCGGCTGAATGACATCGAGGCGGCGATCCGGGGCGACAATGTCCACTACCCGCGCTCGCGCCTGGTGTGCCTGGAGAACACGCACAACGTATGCAACGGCTCGCCGGTGACTGCCGAGTACACGGCGCAGGTGGCTCGTGTGGCCCACGAGCACGGCCTGGGGGTACACGTGGACGGGGCGCGCATTTTCAACGCAGCGGCGGCGCTGGAGGTGAACGTGCGGGAGTTGGTGCGGGACGTGGACTCGGTGCAGATCTGCCTTTCGAAGGGATTGTGCGCGCCGGTGGGTTCGCTGGTGTGCGGCAGCGCAGCTTTCATCGCCGAGGCGCGGCGGGCGCGAAAGGTGGTGGGCGGCGGGATGCGTCAGGCCGGGATATTGGCGGCGGCGGGGATCGTCGCGCTGGAGCGGATCGCGCCCCGTATGGGCGAGGATCACGCGCGGGCGAAGCAACTGGCGGAAGGGTTGGCTGAGATCCCGGGTCTTGAGGTTGCGCCGGTGGCGACCAATATCCTCTATTTCGGGCTGACGGACGCGGTGGAGCGGACGCCTGCAGAGGTGAGCGCGGCGCTGGAGGAAAGGGGTGTGCGGATACTGGGCCGGGTGGGCGGCCGCTTCCGAGCGGTGACGCACTATTGGATCACGGACGAGGACATTGAGCGAACGATCTCCGCGGTGCGGGAGGTGGTGGCGTAGGCGGGGCGCACAACGGATTTCTCTTTCTCCGTCCTCGGAACGACAGACCAACTCCCGGGCCTGGGGATCGAACGTGATCTCCAGTTGCTGCTCAGCGAAGTCCTTTCCAGCATTGTAGAGCTGCGCACCGAGAGAGAACTGACCCTGCGAACTCGTGCGCCGAAACCACCGTCCTTGAGCGAGGTAGTCGTAGACTCGTTCGAGGTCGAGCATCGACTCTTCCCTGTCCGGACGATACGGTCTGCCAGAGTGCACAGCTTCTGGATAGGCCTCCAGCGGAGGACGCCGATCCGAGGCCTGGGTTGGAAAGTCGTGGTTGAGGAAATGACGTCGATCGGTCAGTCTCATTCGAGACTTTGCTAATGTGCAACCGGTACGACTTTATAGGACTTGACACCCGGACAGTACTATGCTTTCTATGTTCTTATCCTTTTCACCGGCCGTTCCGCTCTCGATACAGAATATACATCCCACTAGACAGCGTCAGAAAAGCACCTGCCAATGTCATCAACGTCGGGATCTCTTGCCAAATGACAAAGCCCCACATGATATTGATCGGCAGCGATACATATTCAAACGGGGCAACCACCGAGGCTTGAGCCGCGCTATAGGCACGCGCCATACAATACATCCCACCAGCCCATACCAGCCCTAAACCGGACATGATGATCCAATCCAGGAATGTCGGCATGGTCCAGGCCCGAAGAAGAAAAGCAATACTCGGATGAGCGTCGGGAATCCCTCCAACAATGGCAGGAAGTGGCGCCAAAACAAAAGCGGCAACCAGGTAAACAAGCGAACTGTAGTAGGCCATTGTGGCGCTGCTGTCCGTTGTTTGCAGCCTACGTGTGAGCATGACATTAAGCGCATAGAACAGCACGGATATCAAAATGAAAATGGAACCCAGATTGAAGGTTACCGAACCGGGTCTGACAATAAAAAGGACACCCACAAAACCAACGATCAGCGCCAGCCAGCGACGTGGGCCAACCTTTTCGCCCAGCATCACGACCGATAAGAAGGTGATCATCAGCGGAGCCGAGAAGCGAATCGATTCGACATCGGCCAGCGGTAAAGCCGCCAGTCCCATAAAGTGGGTGGTGTAGGAGAGAAAAAGGAAAGCTCCACGCACATATTCGAGCGTATGTCGCTGTGTGGTAGGTAGGCCCCGTTTCCCTTCATAGCGATAGAAGAGCAGAGTGAAGGGCAAGGCGATCAAGCTGCGAAAAGTGACGATTTCCAATATGGAATAGTCGCCGCCAATCCATTTGACCGCGATATTTTGGAGGGAGAAGATCAGTGCAGACAGCATGAGAAAGCTGACGCCCGTGACGTTGGAACTAGTTTTCGTCATGTGTTTACCTCGGTGATGTTCATCTTTCAATAATTGGGAGAACCAGACGCGATGGATACGCCGCGTCATGGAAGACACGGTTGATCGCGGGTTGGTATTGATCGGCAGTCTCACTGGCGATCTCCCCGCCCGTGTTGCTGTTGCGGTCGAACCGTGGGAAGTTGCTGCTGGAGACCTCCAACCGGATGCGGTGGCTTGGCAAGAACACGTTCGCCGTGGCCCACAAGTCGAGCCGGAGTTCGTAGATCGCATCAGGTTCGAGGAGTTCAGGCTCCGTGAACGAGTCGCGGTAGCGGGCACGCAGAATGCCCTCGGTCAGGATCATCGCCTGGCCATCTGGGTAGACATCCACCAGCTTGCCCGTAAAGTCCGTGTCACGCGCCGATGAGACCACGAACAGGCACAGTTCGATTGGACCGGTCACTTCCACCGGGCGATCCAGCACCGGGGTGCTATACACCAGCACGTCATCGCGCAGTTCAACCTCGCGCTGGTCGCGCGGCCCCATGGCATTGCCACCAGGTAGGATGACTTGGCCGCCGACGGTTGGCACCGGACGCAAGGGGTTGTACAGGTACACATCCGGCGGCTCGTCGCCCGGTGGCTCGGTTGATAGTGTGCCGTCGCCGTAAAGAGTGTTCGCCCCTCCGCTGCTGTGCAGGTAGTAAGGGCGGTATTGCGTGTTTGGTAGCGGCCAAGCGGCTTCGGTGCGCCATTCGTCAACGCCCATCACAAAGATCATCACCGGCGGCTCTTGGTCTATACCATTGTCCACATCTTTCAGCCAGCGGTCGAACCAACGAAGATGGATACCAGGCAGATCGATGGCAGCGCTGCTGCTGCCCCAGCCAAATTCGCGTTCCGGGAAACTGCCGCTGAAGTTCATATGTGTCCAGGGGCCGATGATCAGGCGCTGGTTCCGGCGGGCCTCTTCCGTGCCGCCTCGCTGCTTCATGCCCATGTAATTCTGGAAGGTGCTCCACAGAAAGATGTCGTACCAGCCGCTGACGTTGAGCGCGGGCACGCTGATCTGCTCGTATCCCGCCTGGGGTGAGGAAGGCAGCCAATAGTCATCCGCCGTTGGGTGAGCCAGCCAGTCAAGGTAGAAGTCTGCGTACTCCCGGATCAAAGGATGGGTGGCGAGCGGGAGTTCAGTCAGTGCCACATCCACGTCTAAAGGGGTTTCACTATCTAACGGCTTCTCACCGCGGGCGACACGGCGCCCGACTTCTGCCGGAACGATGTTTGCGACCACCCAGCGGAGATCATGGAGTACCTTGGCTCCGCCCTGGTATGCGCAACCTTCGTACCCATCTGAGAAGGTGATCGATGGCGCCATCGCTCGCAAGGCCGGGGGCTGTTCACGGGCAGGCAACCACTGGGTGGAACCCAGGTAGGAGCCACCGAAGGTGCCCACCACCCCATTTGACCAGGGTTGAGCCGCCGCCCAGGCAAAGGCATCAAGGCCGTCGTCTGTTTCTTGAACGTGCGGGTTGAACGTCCCCTCGGAGGCATAGCGTCCCCGCACATCCTGAGCCACCACTGTGTAGCCAGCCTGCACCGCCCGCAAAATGTTGAAGATATCCCCGCCGGCGACCACGTGGTCTTTGTTGTAGGGGGTGCGGACGACCAGCACAGGTGTAGGGCTTGCGCCCTCCAGCCGATAGATGTCGGTGGCGAGCTGTACTCCATCGCGCATGGGGACCATGATGTTCTTTTCAACTAGAATGGTTGTCATTGCTGTGTACCTGCTTCAACAATTCGTCCACCATTTCCTCGGGGTGCACGGTCCACGCGTCTCGCTGGAAAATCAGTACGCTCACCAGGGGCATGTCATTAAGCATTTCCATAATATCCATACCGATGGCGCCTTCGTTGCCATAACGCTCGTCGCCACCGCTGAACCTCTTGCGGGCTTGGGTTTCCATCTTTTCGTAGTGAGGGCCAAAGGCAGCCTTGCCGCGCGGGTCAGCCATCCACTCGCGGACGGTGGATTCCTTGTCGAGAATGCAGGGCAACTCGAGGGTTGATTCAAGCGTCACCGTCAGGGTGTGGCGAATGTCCGCCGCGGAGGCCGCGATGAGGAGGTCGAACTCCCCAGCTTCGGTAATCCACTGCTTATATTCGGGATGATAGTAAGCAAAGGCGCGGAAATCGAGAGGGATGGAGATGGTTTTGGTCTCGCCCGGCTGGAGTTCCACTTTGGCGAAGCCTTTCAACTCCTTTTCTGGCCGCACCAACCCGGCTTCGTGGTCGTGGACATACACCTGGACAATTTCCTTGCCTGCCACATCCCCGGTGTTGGTGACATCCACCGTAACCGTCACGCCCTCCGTGTCCTTGAAGGATTGCGCCGATACTTGCGGATTGCTGTATTCAAAGGTGGTGTAGCTCAGCCCGTAGCCGAAGGGGAAGAGGACGGGCATTTGCTTGGCATCGTAGTAGCGATAGCCGATGAACAGACCTTCGCCGTAGCGCACTGCGCCCGCGTCGCCCGGCCAGTTGAGATGGGAGGGAGTGTCGGCGAGTTTGAGAGGGAAGGTTTCCGCCAGCTTGCCGGAGGGATTGACTTTGCCAAACAGTACATCGGCAATCGCCGTGCCGCCTGCCTGCCCCATCAGCCAGCTTTCAAGGACGGCGGCCACATCGTCAATCCAGGCGCTCATGGCGACCGGCGCGCCGTTGTTGAGCACCACGACGGTCTTGGACTGGACCGCGGCGACGGCTTTGATCAGCGCGATCTGCTGTTCGGTCAGGTCGAGGTCGGGGCGGTCGTAGCCCTCGGATTCCTTGAAGGTCGGCAGCGCGATGTACAGCACGGCTACGTCCGCATTCTGGGCGAGTGTCACGGCTTCGTCGATCAAATCCTGGCGGAAGGAATCATCTTTGGGGTAGCCTTCGCCGTAGGTCAGTCCGGCGTCTCTGGCCAGAGCTGCCAGCTCGTCGAACGGAACCGCCACTTTGGTCGGTTTGATGTGCGAACTGCCGCCGCCCTGGAAGTGAGCGTGTTGCGCGGAGCGACCGATCACGGCGATGCGCTGCTGGCCTTTGAGGGGCAGGATACCGTCGTTTTTGAGCAGCACGATGCCTTCCGCGGCGACGTGATGCGCCAGTTCGTGATGCGCGTCCACATCAAATTCGCCGCCTTTGGACGTTTCCGCGGCCTTGAAGACGATGCCCAGAATGCGGCGAACGGATTCGTCCAGCACGGCTTCGTCCAGTTCGCCGGAGCGCACGGCGGCAATCACTTCTTTGACACGGCGATCCTGCGGGCCGGGCATTTCCCAATCCAGCCCGCCTTTCAGCGCCGCGACTCGGTCGCGCACCGCGCCCCAGTCGGAGACCACCAAACCTTGAAAGCCCCATTCGCCCTTGAGAACCTTGTTCAAAAGGCCGGCGTGCTCGGAGGCAAACGTGCCATTGACTTTGTTGTACGAACACATCACCGTCCAGGGTTGGGCCTGTTTGACGGCTTTCTCAAAGGCGGGTAGGTAGATTTCGCGCAGGGTACGCTCGTCCACTTCGGCGCTGATGCTGAAACGCTGGAATTCCTGGTTGTTGGCGGCGTAATGCTTGAGGGAAGTTCCCACCCCTTTGCTTTGCACGCCATTGATGAAGTTGGCGGCCAGCTCCCCGGCCAGATAGGGGTCTTCGGAAAAGTACTCAAAGTCACGGCCACCCAACGGGGAGCGTTTCATATTCGCGCCGGGGCCGAGGAGTACATCCACATTCAGGGCAATACATTCTTCGGCTAGGGCCTCGCCCACTGTGCGGATCAAATCCACATCCCAGGTGGACGCGAGACAAGATGCGGTGGGGAAACAGGTGGCAGGCAGACTGTCGTGCGCTATATCGTGGACATCCGGCACGCGGCGGACGCCGTGTGGCCCGTCCGAGACGATCATTTCCGGCACATCCAGGCGCTCGATGGGGGTGGTCGTCCATGCGCTTGCGCCGGTGCAGAGCGCGGCTTTCTCTTCGAGGGTCATTTGTGAAACGATAGATTGAATGTTTTTCATCATTTATTCTTCTCCTTATAGTGAAAGATTCATGATTAACCACTTGCTATAGATTGTTCGCAAAACGCACTCCGGTTATCTATTGACTGGCAGTTCACAACCGATGATGCGCGTATCAAGCTCAAGCGTCTTTATCCGTCAATTCCAGATTGACTGGGTACTAGTGCGCACTGTACAGTGCCTGATAGACGGCGAGGTGTTCTCGGACGCGCCGGAGATAGAGGCGCGGTTCGTACAGCGTGACAAGTTCGAGGAACAGATCGGTGTCGTCGCCGGCAAGCTCCAGCCAACGCTCGGCGCGGGACGGGCCGGCGTTGTAGGCGGCCAGGGCGGCATCTATCCGGCCGTCGAACCGGTCGCGCTGCTGGGCCAGGTAGTAGGTGCCGAAACGGAGGCTGACGTAGGGGAGGTAGAGGTCGGCGGTCTCGTAGCCGGGCGGCCAGTCCAATTCGGCGGCGATCTGTGCGCCGGTGGGGGGGACGACCTGCATCACTCCGTGGGCACTGGCCACCGAAGTGGCGAGGCTTTCGAAGAGGCTCTCCTGGCGGATGAGGGCGAAGACAAGGAGCGGGTTAAGGCCGCTCAGGCGGGCGTTGTCCAGTACGAGGTCTTCGTAGTAGGTGGGATAGACCAGGCGCGCGACGAAGGTGGGGGCGTCGAGGACGGTGTCGGCCGGGGAGAGGGACATGACCCGCGCGGCGCAGAGGATGGAGGAACGATACAGGCCGATGTCGCGGAACGCCAGGGCCAGTTGGTATTGGGCCAGTGCGTCTGCGCGGGTGGCCGTGCGCAGTGCTTCAAGTTCCCATTTGGCTTCCTCGAAGCGTCCCAGGCGCCACAGCGCCAGCCCGCGTTGGAGGCGGGGATCGGCAGCCAGGTCGGGGGAGAGCTCGCCCAGGCGCACGGCGGATTCCAGGCCCAGCCATCCGGCCAGCCACTCCTCCGCCTCGACCTGGGCGGCTGCCGGATCGTATCCGGGATCGGGGCTGTAGCTGGCGGGCGGGAAAGGCGGGGATATGGGAGCGGCCAGCAGGTCGGCAGCCCGGAGGCCATAGTAGCCCAGGGGATCAGTGGCGCTGGCGGCCTCAAACGCCTCCTGGGCGGCCTCGGCATCGCCCTGGTCGCGGCGGAGCTTGCCCAGCCAAAGGAGAGCAATGGGGCGGTAGGGCGAGTCGGGGTAGAGCGCGGCCAGGGTGTCCCAGGAGACCGCGGCGTCGACGAGTTCGCCCAGCCGGTAGGACTGGAGCCCGCTCCGGAAGAGGGCGGGGGGGGCGTAGTCAGAGTCAGGATAGCGCACGTGGGCGTCGAGGTAGGCCTCGGCAGCATCCTCCAGTTCATCGCCCCGCTCGAGAAGCTGTGCGGCCTCCCAGAGCGCCTGGGGCGCGTTCGGGTCGTCGGGGACGATCTCCGTAAACTGCGTGTAGGTCTCGATGGCGGCGTCCGCGTCACCGGCGTCGATGAAGGCCTCCGCCAGGCGCATCCAGGCGTCGCTCCAATGCGCGTTGCCCGGGAAAGAGTCAAGCAGGGTCTCGAACTCGGCGGCTGCCAGTTCCGGGCTGCCGGCGGCCAGGTACGATAGACCGGCGTACCAGTGGGCGTCGTCCGAGTACGTGTCTGGATAGGTGCGCATGTAGCGGTAGAGCGCCTCGACCGCCGGGCCGTATGCCTCCCCGTAGTAGTCCACCACGCCGCGCAGGAAGTCGTCCACCGGGCGTCCCGCCTCGACCAATTCGACCAGCGAGAGGTAGGCGTAGCGCTCATCGGGGTACGCCTCGACGACGGACGTGTGGCGCTCGTAGCCCGCCTCAACCTCGCCGGACAGGATCAGGGTCAGGGCGGCCTGGTGCTCAATGCGGGCGCGATAGGCGCGGATCTGGGCGATGTCCAGGATGGCCTCGTATTGGGCGATGGCGGCGGGGTAGTCTTGCAGAGCGACGTGTGTCAGGGCCAGCTTCTCGCGCATGCCGACCTCGAAAGAGCGGTCAGGCGCATCGGCGAGCGCGGACTCGTAGGCTTCGACGGCGGGAAGATAGGCCCCGCCCGCGTAGAGCGCGTTTCCCAGCGACTCGTTGACGTACGCAGTGATGACCGTGCCTGCCGACAGGGCGGCCTGGTACGCCTCAGTGGCCGTCAGTGGGTGCCCCGCGCCCACCAAAGCCTCGGCCAGGAGGAAGTGGCCGTCGAAAGCCCACTCCCTCTCAGGGTGGGTGGTCAGAAAGTCGCGGAAGGCCCCCGTGGCCGGGTCGTAGTCGCCCGCGCGCAGATAGGCCGTGCCCAGGCCAAGACGGGCCTGGGCGTCGCCGTCTTGGTCGAGCGGCAGGGCGAGCACGCGGCGGTAGATCCCGGCCGCGGCCTCGAAGTCACCGTTCTCCGTCGCCCGCGCGGCATCGGCGAGCCATTCGGCTGGGTCGGGCGTGGGTGTTGGTGTTGGTGTTGGGGTGGGGGTAGGCGTCGGGGTGGGCGTGGGCGTGGAAGTGGGGGTGAGGGTGGGTGTGGGCGTGTCGGTCGCGAGGAATGCCGGCGGCGTCAAACCGAAGGGCAGGTTGCAGGCCAGCGCAGCCACGGCCAGGGTGGCGAGAACACACAGGGCAATCCTTGCTCGGCTCATGGTCTGATCGAGGCGTATTCTACCGCCGTCAGGTGGCTTTGGCAAGGGGCGCGCGCGGCGCCGATGCGGCCTGTTTTCTGTCAACAACGTGTTATTGAACCTCAAAACCCGGCGCGCGCGTTGACATACTTGTGGTTTTCGTGTATAATAGAGAAAATCCAATATTCCACTGCGCATACACTAGCTCCAACGAGCATTGCCGCATTGAGTAGCGTCCTCGTCTCATCAAGCGCGCTTTTTGGTAACAGCTTTGGCCTCAGCGGCCTAAGCGTGGGGAACGTCTGGACGGCTCAATACAGCTACCCTGCGGATGGGATTGCGCGGCTGTTTAGCATGATCCGCTTAACCACAGCCGAGCCGCCGAGAGCCTTCTCTCAGCGGTTCGGTTGTTTGCATGTAGGGAGGTGATATAGCCACATAAGTACAGTCAAACAGGTAATGGTTAGGTAACTCAAGCAGGTTTCAGGGATTCCGATTAGGGTTGGAACGTTTGCGTATTTCAGGCTCTGAAGGGCCGACACAAATACCTGGAGGTGTTAACGTGGAGAAGGAACTTCTAGCGACCGTTATGGCGGTGACTTCGAACGTCGAGTATACGACCAGTGACCGGATTGAGGCCTTGACCAAGGGGCACGGGATGTTGAACCTCTCGGCCCTGTGTGCGGCGAACGCGATGACACACGAGATTCTGCAGGGACGCGACATCGCCCTCTCAGATGCGAACCTTGAAGCGCTGCCTCTCGACATGGTGGTTGAGGCAGGTGTGAATGCGGCTATGGAGGCGGGTGCAGCGCCTGCGAACGCGGCCCTGATTACTGCCTCTCTGCTCCTGATTGCGGGCACGGAATCGCGGGCCGGTGTACCCGCTGGCAACCGCAAGCTTGGGGCAATGGCTCGCCTGAAGGCAGGCGCGGGCCGCTCCGGCGTGGCAGCCATTCCCACATCCAAGCTGACGAACAAGGTTTCGGGTTTTGCTGCCGTGCAGGCACTGTATGACGCGATGCAGAAAGGTGAGTTGGTCCGGGTAGACGGCGCTGCCGTGCCCGCCTTCGTGGCCGGTGGTGCTCCCATGGGCCACAGCGTGTTGGGCGAGGACATGGTCTACGTGGATCTGTGCATGAACGGCGGCAAGATCGCGGTGGACGCGATGATGAAGGCCTACCACGGTGTGGGCATCAGCGCCAGCCCGATCCAGTGCGCCATGCTCGCCGCTGCCGCCGTGCTGGAGATCATCAACCCGGACGGGATGATCGGAGCCGAGTACGGCACTTTCTTTGTCGAGGGCACCGGCTATCTGGCGGGCAAGGGCGCGGCCGAGGCTGCCGGGCTCCCAGAGAAGCTCCACCTGCGCGGCACGGGCACAGAGTACGACACAGCCGCGTTCATAGGCGGCATGGGCATGATCCTCAAGGACGTGGGTGCCCCCTCGGTGATCGGCATGATGACGCTGAACGAGATACTGGCCGCTTTCGCGGAGGGCCCGATGATCGGGGCTGGCTTCGGCGGTGGCCCGGTCAATCCTCCGCTGGCTCACCTGTTGGCTGACTGCGTCATCTCCATGAATTTGCTGATCGACCACAAGGGTGATGTGGAGGCATGCGCCGACGTCATCCACGAGGTCAAACTCACGCAGTGGATTGACGGTGAGATCGCCGCCTGCTGCACCAACACGATCGCTCGCAAGGCCGAGCAGGTCCGCCGCGGCCCGGTCACGGAGACCATCATCAAGGCCACCGACGGCATCCGGGCCAATGCTATCTACCGCCGGGCGAAGTTCGCTTACGACGAACTGAGCGCCGGCAAGGAACTGGCCGACGTGTGCGTGGCGCTGGATCAGGCGCGCAAGGAGAAGGTCGAGGCGAGCGCCGGCGTGATCCTGAGCGGTTTCTTCGGCAAGGAAATCGCCATCAAGTTCACCAAGCTGGAGGGTGGAGCGCGTCGCGATCACCCCTTCGCCCAGTCCTACTGGGGCTTCGACGCTGACATTGACACCGTGGTGACCGTAGACGGTGAGGAGTTCGTGATGGAGGGTCTGAGCCACAAGGTGATCCCCGACGCCGTGCTCAACAAGAAAGCCGAGCTGTCATTGCCGATCACCGTCGCGGCAGCAGTGGCGCAGGAACTCATGTACGTCGGCTGCTGCACGATTGACGCGGTCATTCCGGCCGTCGTGGCCGCGGCTATGGGCAAGTACACCTGGAAGGACGCGGGGAAGAAGGCGGAGAAGGCCGCCCGAATCACGTGCTCCATCCCAGGGGCGAAGGACACAGCCCGCGAGGTGGCCCGGCTCGCCGTGCGGATCTTGAAGGATCTGGAGTAGTCTCCGGAGTTTGTCTTGCTCCGGGCAGTCCTAAGACCTGTCGCATCTGAGTAAGGGTAGGGGTGCGGGGGATCGTACCCCTACCCATCTGGTGGTCGATCTCACACGGCCCTGAGCACTGGCGAGACGCTAACCTCTGATGTTGCTTTTGGTGAATGTGGATGACATATCGGGTGAGGTGATCCCCCACGTCATTGATGGATTGATGGCGCGGGGGGCTATGAGTGTGCACGTGGTTCAGGCATTCACCAAGAAGGGGCGGCTGGACTATCTATTCTTCATAGACGCCCCGGAGGAGCGGGCCGAGGGATTGGGAGGCTACCTGGCCTGCGAGTTGGGCACGTTGGGTGTACGGGTCTTCGATCCACGCCACATCCGCTTCGAGTACCGCATGCAGCGGGTGCGACTGAGCGCTCAGGTGGACGTGCGTGTGGAAGCGCTCGTGAGCGTGAAGGAGGTCCTCGGCCACGATGGGAGCGTTGTCCACGTCAAGGCCGAGTGGGGTGATCTGGAGGCGGCACTGACCCAGCTTGAGCGGGCCGGTTGCCCTGTCTCCCTCACTGCACTCAAACGACTCGTCGAGCAGGCCGTGCTGGGGCGGAGGGACTGTTCCCTCTCGAACGTTCAGGCAGAGTATCTACCTTGAGTTGCAAGGAGATGATAATGAAGCATATACTGATCTACTTCGACATGAACAAGCGGCCGAGTCCGTTCGACATCTTGTTCGCATACGACGTGGGCTTCGACATCGTGCTGCCGTTCAGCGGGGTGACGATGGAGGAGATCACGCCACTGGTGCAGGATGCCATGTTCCCCCGTGGACCGAAGGGGGCGACGTACACGACGATCTTCTTCGGGGGCAGCGACCTTGACGCCGTGGAGAAAATGGCCAAGAAGGCCAAGAAGACGATGTTCCCGCCGTTTCAGCTTTCCATCGCTGTTGACCCGAAGGGCGCTCACACGACGTCCTCAGCGATCGTAGCGAAGGTTTTAGAGGCCTTGGCCAGCAAGGGTGAGACGTTGGAGGGCAAGAAGGCCGCCGTTCTAGGGGGCTGTGGCCGTGTGGGCCGGGTGGCGAGCCGAATCCTGGCCAGGGAAGGCGTCGAGGTCACGATGTTGGACATCGTCGAAGACGTGACCTCGCTTGCTCTTCAGATTTCTGAGATGGTGGAAGGGAAAGTGACGGGCGTGGTGGCCAAGTCGCCGCAGGAGATAGTGGCGGCAGCGAAAGAGTGCGAGATCGTGGTCTCTGCCGGCCCGGCGGGTGTCGAGCTGGTACCTGAGGAGTTCGTTCCCCAGTTGGAGAAGTGCATGGTCGCGGCCGACGTGAACGCGGTCCCGCCGGCGGGCATCGCGGGCATCAAGGCGAAGTATGACAAGCGGGAGAAGAACGGGATTTTGACCATTGGTGCGCTCGCTGTCGGGAACCTCAGGAACAAGATCGAGGCCAAGATGCTGAAGACAGCGATGGAATCGGAGGGGGCGTTCCTGGACTACACCAACGCCTTCGAGTTCGCCAAGGAGTTGGCGGACATTTGAGTCGACCGAGTCTTTGAGACCAGCCATGGAGAACGGCTGGGAAGGAAACCGGGTTCTTGGCGACGCCATCTTGATGGCGCGCCATCGGAATGGCGCCTTTGTAGGAATGCTGGGGCGCCGTCGCGGGAGCCTACGTCGTACGAGAGGCCCTGGTTTCTGAGGGTGGTGGAGCGGAGTGCGCACTGGCATTCTCATCGTCGGACTTAGCACACGCGCCATCGCCGAGTCGGCGGTGAGGGGGGGGCATCAGGTCGTCACACTGGACTACTTTGGCGATCGGGATCAGCGGGAGCTGGTGGAGAACCACGCGCTCCTGCGAGATCCTACACTGATTGGTGAGACCTGCCCCTCCTTCAGCGCCGCAGCACTGGAGCAAGCCAGCCGTTCTCTTGACTTCGAGTCAGTTGTGTACATCTCCAATCTGGAGAACCATCCCGAGGTGGTTGAAGAACTGGCACAGGGGCGCGTTCTGCTCGGGAACGCGCCCACTGTGCTCTATCAGGTGCGCGACTGGCGCACGCTGCGGGCCTTCTGCCATGAGGTTGGGGTTGCCTGTCCGCACACGTTGCTAGCTGGAGAGGGGGCGGCGGCTGACGGGGGCAACCGCTGGCTACGCAAGCCGGTCCGCAGCGGCGGAGGGCACGGCGTCCAGCCGTGGGATGGCAGGCCGTTAGGCCAGTCTCACTTCCTGCAGGCGTATGTTGAAGGTCGGCCTGCGTCTGCGGCCTTCGTGGCCGATGGGAAGCGGTGCGTGGTGATCGGCCTGACGGAGCAACTCATTGGGCGGGGTGAGCTGGGGGCACAGGGCTTCGGCTGGTGTGGCAACATCCTTCCGTTGGCAGGGGGGGACAACGAATCGGGAAAGGAACGAAGGGGGGAAGGGGCGCAGCGGACTGCGCCTTGGAAGGACGAAGGGCTCGCCGTATTGGAGGAAGTGGAGCGGATGGCTGCTGCGCTCACTCGCCGCTTCGGTTTGCGGGGTGTGAACGGGCTGGATTTGATCGTGGCGCGCGACCGAGACGGTGGTCCACGCGCGATCCTGGTGGAGGTCAACCCCCGCTACACGGCCTCGATGGAATTGGTCGAGCGAGCATACGGGCTTAACATCTTCTCGCTGCACGTGGAAGCGATGGACGGTCGATTGCCTGACTTTCGGCTGGCGGAGCACTTGTACGCTCGGGGTCTGTGGTTTGCCAAAGGGATCGTCTACGCCAGGCGACCGGTGACTATGCCGGAGACAGGCGGGTGGGTGAAACGGGGCAGGCGGGACATTCCCTTCCCCGGCGAGCGGATCGAGGCTGGCCATCCCGTGTGTACGGTTCTAGCAGAAGGTGAGGGGCGAGATACGTGCTGGCAGCATTTGTTGGCGGGCGTCGCAGACGTCCGGCAGGAGATCGGAGACCTGACAGAGTGAAGGAGACGAGGCGGATGAGTACATCCGTGAGCAAGTGTTTCACGTTGATTACCGGGCGCACGCCTGAACAGGGGAAAGGGTTGCACGTGGGCAAGGATTCGGACGTGTACCGCGAGGCAACCGCTGCGGTGATGATGGGCGAAGGGGACATGGCCCACCTTGGCGTCAAGGAGGGGCAGATTGTCCGAGTCCGGACGGCGGCAGGACAGGTGGAAGTGCCGGTGCGGGCGGAGTCGCTTCCTGAGGGGCTGTTGTTTATGCCGATGGGGCCGATGGCGAATGTGCTGATTGGGACGGGCACGGAGGGGACGGGCATGCCCCACTTCAAGGGATTGGAGGCGGAGGTGGAGGCAGCATGACGCGGACGCAGGAGTCCAACGTGTTCGAGAACGTGGTGTGTTCTTTCTGTGGCTGTCTGTGCGACGACCTGGCGGTAGAGGTGGATGGGGGGCGTATCACGCGGGTGCGCAGGGCATGCGCCAACGGGCGTGGGCTCTTCACGCACTACGATCCATCGCCCCGGCGACCTCGCGTGAATGGCCGGGAGGTGGATTGGGACGAAGCGGTTGCGGAGGCGGCACGCATCCTAAGCGCATCTGACAGCCCGTTGATCTATGGCCTCAGCTCCACGGCCACGGAAGCTCAGCGCAAGGCGGTGGAACTGGCGGACCGGCTGGGGGCGATGATAGACACCACGTCGTCGGTGTGCCACGGCCCCACAGGGCTGGCGATGCAGGCTGTGGGCGAGCCGACGTGTACACTGGGGGAGGTGCGGAACCGCGCTGATCTGCTGGTTTTCTGGGGCTGCAACCCAGCGGTCTCCCACATCCGCCACTTCTCGCGATATTCGGTGACGCCCAAGGGTATGCTCACTCCCAATGGGCGCCGGGATCGGACCTTGGTCGTCGTGGACGTGCGGCCCACCGGCAGCACGAAGATGGCCGACCTCTTCCTGCAGGTGAAGCCGGGTTCCGACTTCGAGGTGCTGACGGCGCTGCGAGCGCTGGTAGGTGGGAAGGAACTCGACGCGGAGGCGGTGGGCGGCGTCCCGCTGTCGCAACTGCGAGACCTCGCGGAGCGGATGAAGACGTGCCGTTTCGGGGTGGCGTTTATGGGCATGGGGCTGACGCAGACCGGAGGGCGGGATCTCAACGTGAGCGAGCTTTTCACGTTAGTGGCCGAGTTGAACGCGCACACGCGTTTCACCGTCATCCCGATGCGAGGACACGGGAACGTGGCCGGAGCGGATCAGGTGGTGACCTGGCAGAGTGGCTATCCGTTCGCTGTCAGCTACTCACGTGGCTATCCCCGCTATGGCCCCGGCGAGTTCTCGGCGGTGGACGTGTTGGCACGAGGGGAGGCGGACGCGGCCCTGATTGTGGCCTCAGACCCGGTGGCCCATTTCCCGAAGGCGGCCGCCCAGCAATTGGAGCGCATCCCGGTCATCGCTCTCGACCCGATGCCGAGCCTGACGACGGAGGTCGCGCAGGTGGTCTTTCCTACCGCCTGCTATGGCGTGGATGCGGCCGGCACGGCCTATCGCATGGATGGCGTGCCCATCCGGCTCCGGCCGGTGCTCCCTTCGGTGCGTCCGACCGACGAGAAGGTCTTGGGTGATATCAGTGCCTTAGTGCAGCCTGGGATGGTGATGTGATGCTAGGAATCCTGAACGGTCGAGTATACGACCCGATAAATGGGGTGAACGGCGAGGTCAAGGACCTGTGGATTGAGGACGGGCGGGTGGTTGCCCCGAGTGACGTGGATCGTGGCGGCGCGCAGACCATAGATGCGACGGACCTGGTGGTGATGCCCGGCGGTGTGGACGTCCACAGCCACTTTGCTGGGGCCAAGGTGAACTCGGGGCGCAAATTCCGTCCAGAGGATCACCGTGGGCACGTGCGGGCGCGGGGGAGTACGCCGGATGGGAGTGATACACGATGGCGTGGGGGGCGGATGGGCATGACCCGGTCCGGCGTGGGCTACACGACCCCAACGACGCATCTGACCGGATACCTCTACGCGGAGATGGGCTACACCACGGTGATGGAGGCTGCCTCTGCTCCCCTGGTGGCCCGCCATACCCACGAGGAGTTCGACGATGTCCCCATCTTGGACAAAGGCGCGTACATCACGATGGGCAACAATCACTTCATCATGCGCTGCATCCGTGATGGGGAGCGGGAGAAGGCCCGGGACTACGTGGCCTGGTTGCTGGACGCGACCAAGGGTTACGCGATCAAGGTCGTCAACCCGGGTGGGGTAGAGAACTGGAAATGGGGCCAGAACGTGGCGCGCCTGGATGACGAAGTCATCGGTTTCGGTGTCACCCCCAGGCAGATTCTCACCACGCTGTCCTGGATCAATGACGACCTCGGCCTGCCTCACGTGCCGCACCTCCACAGCCTGAACCTGGGGCAGGCGGGGAACGTGCCCTCGACGATCGAGGTGATTGAGGCGCTCGACGGGCGACGGGCGCATATCTGTCACCTCCAGTTCTTCAGCTACGGCGGCGAGCCCGGCAAGATGCCGCGCTCCGGCGCGGTGGAGATCGCCCAGGCGGTGAACGCGCACCCCCTCCTCACCGTGGATGTGGGGCAGGTGATCTTCGGCGAGGCAACGACGATGACGTCCGATGGCCCCCTCCAGTACCGGTTGCATCAGTTGACGGGCAACAAGTGGTTGAACGACGATGTGGAGGGAGAGACGGGCGGCGGGCTGGTGCCCGTGCTCTACAAGCGGTCTAATGCGTTCAACGCGGTGCAATGGCTGACCGGCATGGAGCTCTTCCTGCTCATCGAGGATCCGTGGCGGGTCTTCCTCACCACGGACCACCCGAATGCCGGCCCGTTCTTCTACTATCCGCGCGTGATCAAACTGTTGATGGACCGTGACTACCGGGCAGAGGCGTTGGCGGGCATATCGGCCCGGGTGCGAAGGGGGGCGCTGCTTCCCGAACTGGATCGGGAGTACTCGCTGTACGAAATCGCGATTATCACCCGAGCGGGCACGGCTCGCGTGCTGGGTCTCAAGAACAAGGGCCATCTGGGGGTGGGGGCCGACGCTGACGTGACCATCTATGCACCGCTGGAGGATAAAGAGGAGATGTTCGCCCATCCTCGATACGTGCTCAAGGATGGTGAGGTGGTGGTGAAGGACGGCCGGCTCGTGAGCGAGCGACCGGGGCGCACGTTCTACGTCAGTCCACCGCACGATCCGGGGATCGAGGCGGACATCCGCGCCCACTTCGAGACGTGCTATAGCATGTCGTTCGACAACTACCCGGTCCAGCCAGAGTATCTGCCCCACGGCGACGTTGTGGCCTGTGCAGGGGGCGGACATTGACCGTGCGTCCAGGACACTTGATGAGCATCGCCTGGGGAGTCACGGGCGGTGGTCATTTTCTGCAGGAGTGCGTCGACTTGGTTCGGGAGCTCGGTGAGGCGGAATTTGGGGGTGCGGCCAAGATGGCCGCGGTCCGAGTGGACGTCTTCCTCTCCCTCGCGGGTGAGGAGGTACTGCGCATGTATGGCCTGGCGGACGCGGTGCACCGGTCAGCCAGGGCGGTAGTGCGGGACAACATGAGCAGTGCGCCCGTCGTGGGTCGCTTTGCCCAACCCGACCGGTATCGCGCCCTGGTCATTGCCCCGGCCACGTCGAATACAGTGGCCAAGTTTGTCTTGGGCATCTCCGATTCCCTGATCACCAACCTGTTTGCCCAGGCCGGGAAAAACCGGGTGCCGACTCTGGTGCTACCCACGGATCTCGCGCCCGAGATGGACACCGTCACGCCCAGTGGAAGGACGATCAAGGTCTACCCGCGCGAGGTCGACCTGGAGAACACGGCCAGGCTGCGCGAGTTCCCGAACGTAGCGGTGGTGGAAGATCTGGAGGGACTTCGATGTCGGTTGCAGGGCCTAGATACCTGTTCGTAACCGGCAAGCTGGCGGCGGATGCGCTCACGGCGGCGCTGGAGCGGATGGCGCCCGATTTCGAGTACGAGGTGGCCGTGCTCGACTACTCGGTGGCGGCTCTGATGAGTACTGACTGGATCGCACGGCAACTGGTGGATGCCCGGCGGTGCGAGGAGATTATGATCTCCGGGTGGTGTCAGGGCGATCTATCCGTCATCGAGGAGCGGCTGGGGGTTCCGGTGACTCGCGGCCCCAAGGATCTCAAGGACTTGCCCGCCCTATTCGGTCGCGAACGGGTGATGCCAGGCTACGGCCAGTACCGGGTGAAGATCCTGGCCGAGGTCGTGGACGCTCATCGGTTGCCCTGGGAGGACATTCTGACCCGGGCCGAGTACTACCACGCCAGCGGAGCCGACATCATTGACCTGGGGTGTCCGGTGCAGGGCGGTTTCCCCCACGTGGGCGAGGTCGTGAGGAAGCTGAAGGAGCGCGGCTTTCTCGTCAGTGTGGACACCTTTGATCACGAGACGATCCTGCACGCCGATGCGGCGGGCGTGGACTTCCTGCTGAGTGTCAACTCGAAGAACATCGAACTGGCCCCGCGTCTTGGGTGCAAGGTGGTGGTTATCCCCGATTTCGACCAGGGGCTGCCTTCCCTGGAACGCAATATTGCCCGGCTGGAGGAATGGGGGGTTCCGTATATCGTTGACCCGGTGCTGAATCCCATCAGCTTCGGTTTCACGGAATCCATCCATCGGTTCTACGAGGTGAGGCAGCGATACCCGGATGCAGAGATGCTCATGGGGTTGGGGAACCTGACCGAGCTGACCGAGGCGGACAGCACCGGCATCAACGCCGTGATGGCCGGGATGCTTTCGGAGTTGGAGATAGACTACGTCCTGACCACAGAGGTGATCAGTTGGGCCAGAGGAGCGGTGCGCGAACTGGATCTGGCGCGCAAGCTGATGTACTACTCTCGTCAGAACCAGGTTCTGCCCAAGCACGTGGACAGCAGCCTGGTGACGGTTAAGGACCCGCTGCACGGATACACGTACTATGGCGAAGCAGATCTACGGCTGATGCAATCCCAGGTGCGGGATCGGAACTTCCGTATCTTCACCGACGACGAGCAAATCACCGTGTTCAACAGTGAGATGTTTGTCGTGGGCACCGATCCGGATGAGGTTTTCGCCCGCCTTGGCGTGAGCGAGGGCTCACACGCCTTCTACCTGGGGCGGGAGTTGGAGCGGGCGGCTCTGGCTGTGAGGCTGGGCAAGAGATACACGCAGGAGGAGCCGCTGCGATGGGGGTACTTGAGCGATCGGATTCGGAAGGGCTGATATTTGGAGGTAGTAGAGGATGCACATCAACGGCGTTGAGATTGAGGACACCTTCGCCGAGGCGTTCAAGATGCGGGCTGCACGGTTGCTCATCACTGCGATTAACCCGCAGTGGGCGATGACGGCGGCGCAAGTGAGCACGGGTTTCGCCACATCGGTCATCGCATGTGGCTGCGAGGCCGGCATCGAAGGGGTCGTCCCGTCGGACGTGACACCCGATGGCCGCCCCGGCGTGAGTATTCTCATCTTCACAATGGGGCCAAAGGGGATGAAGGATCAGTTGATGCGCCGCGTGGGCCAGTGTATCATGACTTGTCCCACGACGGCCTGCTTCAACGGCCTGGAGGGCGAGGAGTGGCTCAAGATCGGCGGGACGCTGCGCTACTTCGGCGATGGGTTCCAGGCGAGCAAGCTCGTGGGGGGGCGGAGGTTCTGGCGGATACCGGTGATGCAGGGCGAGTTCCTGGTGGAAGAGCAGTTCGGCATGAAGAAAGCCGTTGGCGGCGGGAACTTCCTTATCCTGGGCGAAAGCGTCGAGGCCACGCTTGGGGCGGCCGAACGGGCGGTGGAGGCGATGCACGCAGTGGAGGGGGTGGTGATGCCGTTCCCCGGTGGCATCGTACGCAGTGGCAGCAAGACGTCGTCACAGTACAAGTTCCTGCATGCCTCGACCAACACCGCGTACTGTCCTAGCCTCCGTCGCCAGACCGACAGCGCGCTGCCGGAGGGCGTCAATTCCGTGCTGGAGATCGTGATCGATGGGCTGGATGAGGATGCGGTGAGAGAGGCGACGCGGGTGGGCGTCGATGCGGCGTGCCGGCCCGGCATCGTGCGCATCTCGGCGGGCAACTACGGTGGCACTTTGGGGCAATACCAGATTCATCTGCAGGAGTTGTGGAAGTGAGGAGCACTACACTGCGTTTGAGGGACTCGGTCACTCTCCCCGTCGAGGCGGAGAGTATATCGCCCGACCGGTTTGCCGGGCTCAGTCAGGAGGAGGTGGCGGCGCTACCACTCCTGTATGGGCGGCGACCGGTGACTGTCGGCGATCTGTTCGTGGTGGAAGGGGCGGACGTTGCGGACATTCAGGTGGGACGCACTTCAGAAAGTGCGTCCCACCTGGTTGGTCGTGCGTCCGATGGGGAGGAGATCCTCCTCGAAGGTGATCTCAGTCACGTGAAGCGGATCGGGCAGGGGATGGCCAGTGGACGGATCACCATCCGAGGCAATGTCGGCATGCATCTTGGAGCCGAGATGAGCGGGGGGGAGATCGTCGTCCACGGGAACGCCGCGGCGTGGATGGGCGCGCACATGTCCGGTGGGGTCATCCGCGTGCGGGGGGACGTCGGCCCGATGGCCGGCGCTGCCTATCCGGGAGAGAAGCGCGGTATGCGCGGCGGTTCTATTCTCGTGGAAGGAAGCGCCGGGCCGCGGGTGGGGGAGCGCATGCGGCGCGGGCTGATCGCCGTCCAGGGCGACGTGGGAGAGTTCTCCGGGGTGCGGATGATCGCCGGATCGCTCTTCGTGTTTGGCACGTTGGGGCCGAGGGCGGGCGCTGGCATGAAGCGCGGCACGATCGTCGCGCTGGGATCTATTGAGGGCGACCTGCTGCCTGTGTTCCACTATGCCTGCTCCTATCAGCCGGCCTTCCTGCGCACTTATCTGCGCCACCTGCGCGGGTGGGGTTTGCCCGTCACGTCAGATCACGTCGAGGGAGTCTTTCGCCGCTACGTTGGTGACATCACGACTCTGGGAAAAGGGGAGATTCTGGTCTATGATCGGCGTCAATGAACGCGCAGTGGAGATCGTGCGGCGGATGATCGCCGACGCGGAGGGATTGGGGTTGGCGGTGACGCGACTGCCGAACGGGACCACGGTGATCGATGCCGGTGTGCGGGTGCCCGGCTCGTTGGAGGCGGGACGGCTGTTTGCTGAAGTATGCCTGGGGGGACTTGGCCAGGTTGGTTTCGCTGAGCTCGATTTCGACGACATGTGGCTGCCGGGAGTTTCCGTCTCGGTGAGCCACCCAGCGGTGGCGTGCATGGCGTCGCAGTATGCGGGGTGGTCGCTCGAGGCCAAGACCGAGAAGGGAAAGTACTTCGCGATGGGCTCCGGTCCAGCGCGGGCGCTTTACGCCGGGGAGCCGATCTTCGAGCGGCTGGTGATCCGGGACGAAGCCGATGTGGCAGTCCTGGCACTGGAGGGGCACGAGTTGCCGCCGGAGGTGGCAGCGGACAAGGTGGCCGAGAAGTGCGGGGTCTCTCCCGATGCGCTCTATCTTCTGGTTGCGCCTACCGCCAGCGTGGTGGGCTCGGTGCAGATCGCTGCGCGTGTGGTGGAGACTGGGTTGCACAAGATGTTGGAGGTGTGCGACGGGGAAGACCTTGACATCGCTACGGTGGTGTCTGGCTTCGGCACCTGTCCCCTAGCGCCCGTCGCGGACGACGACCTGCGGGCCATCGGGCGCACCAACGACGCCGTGCTCTACGCTGGTCGGGCATGGTACACGATGAAGGCGGACGACGCGCAGATCGAGGAGATGATTGACTGTTTACCCTCGTCGGCGTCACGGGACTACGGAACCTCCTTCTATGAGCTCTATCAGCGCTACAACGGTGATTTCTACAAGATTGACCCGCTGCTCTTCAGTCCGGCCGAGGTGTTTATCAACAACCTGGGCAGTGGCCGCACGTTCCACGCCGGGCGCGTCAACGGCCGAATGCTAAGGAAGGTGCTTCTGGAGTGAGAATCGGCATTCTTGGGCAGCGGGGGGGCTGGCACGTGCGTGCCCTGCAGCAGGCATTCGCTCGACGGGGCATCACCGCCCCCTCGTTTTCTATTACGTGGCTGAAGGCGCGCCTGTCGGCGCGCCCATGGCTGACGGCCCCGGCCGATCAGGCCGACGCGGATGCGGGCATCCGCCTTCGGGATCTTGACGGAGCAGCACTGGAAAGCTACGACGTCTTGTTCGTGCGCGCGATCCCTGGGGGCTCCTTGGAGCAGATCATCTTCCGCGTGGACGCGCTCCATCGCCTGGAAAACGCCGGCGTACGCATCGTCAACTCACCGGCGGCCATTGAGCGCACGGTGGACAAGTACTACACGTCGACGCTCCTGGAGGATGCGGGTCTGCCCACACCGCGCACAGTGGTCACCGAACGGTTCGCCGATGCGATGGCAGCGTTCCACGAGCTGGGGGGCGACGTTGTGGTCAAGCCCATCTTTGGCTCGGAGGGACGGGGCATCGTGCGCGTCTTGGATCCGGACACGGCCTATCGGGTCTTCCGAGCGTTGGAACTGGGCCGCTACGTGTATTATCTTCAGGAGTTCGTGCCCCACGGCTGCCAGGACGTGCGTGTCTTTGTCGTCGGCCAGGAGGTGGTGGCCGCGATGACGCGCCGGGGAGAGACGTGGAAGACGAACGTGGCGCAGGGTGCTAAAGGCGAGCCGCTGGCGATCGACGACGAGCTGCGCGCGATGGCCCTCCAGGCAACCCGTGCATTGGGGGCCGATTACGCGGGCGTGGACATTCTCCCGCTTTCGGGCGGAGGCTATAGTGTGATCGAGGTCAACGGCATCCCCGGTTGGCGCGGTCTTCGGGCTGCGACCGGGGTGGATGCTGCTGACTGCCTGGTAGAATACGTTCTGGGAGAAGCGCGATGACACCTCTAGGACTGGACAAGATCGCATGGGCTGTCCACATTGCATGCCTGTTCGAGGTATGTGCCGACAAGCCGGGCAACGTGACCTGGGGCAAGGATTTCTGGGACACGCGCTTTGTCGACTTCCTGGCCAGTGCTATCGCCATTGGGCCTGCCCTGCGGGACGCGACTCACACCTCCGTTGGCCAGACCATCCTGCGGGCGGTGAACGACACCCACCAATTCGTGAGCACTAATACCAACCTGGGGATGGTCCTTCTGCTGGCTCCGTTGGCAAAGGCGGCCGGGCGGGGTCATCCCAATGGACTGCGGCTGGCTGTGAGCGAGGTATTGGAGGCGTTGACCGTGGAGGATGCCCGCTTGACGTTCGAGGCGATCCGCCTTGCCGCTCCGGGGGGCCTGGGCAGCGATGGTCGCTACGACGTGCACAGGGCAGACGTGGACGTGACGCTCAGAGAAGCTATGCGGGTGGCTCAGGATCGAGATACCGTGGCGCGGGAGTACGTGACGGACTTCGAAGTGACTTTCGAGCTTGGATACGCGACGCTCCGCCGCTTGTGGGCAGAGGGCCGCGGATTCTCAGAGTCCATTGTCCAGACTTCCCTCACTATCCTGTCGCAGATGCCGGATACGCTGATCGCGCGCAAGGAAGGAATGGACGTTGCTTTGGACGTATCGCGGCGCGCCGGTGTCGTGTTACAGCACGGAGGGGCTTTCTCCGAGCAGGGCCGGGCGGCGTTGCGGGCATTCGATCTGTCGATCCGGGATGACAAACATCGTCTGAATCCGGGCACCACGGCGGACTTGATCGCAGCTTCGCTCTTCGTCTTCCTGACGGAGGGGGGCGCGTTCGAGGACTTCCCGGAGTTGCTTGCACGTTGGTGAGGCAGTCGGCAAAGCAGCAAATCGGCAGAGGGGAGATTGTTTGACACGGTCGCGAGGTGCGGGAGGAACATCGGGTATGGACCGCCGGCATCCTGCCGGCATGACTCGGGCGCACGATACGGGTCCGCAAGGCCCGCGCTTGCTGTGCGAAGGGTTCGCGGTGTTGACGGCAGATGGCCTGATCTTCACGGTCAAGGGGTTGGTTCATCCCCCTGAGCGGGTGATCGCGTATCTGCGGTATCTCCCCGATCCAGAGGGCGGTCGGGAGCGCCTGGGCGTGCGCTACCGGCGCGTCTACCACTTCGAGGAGCAATTGGAAGTGCTCCAGAATCGCTTCCCGCACTATCTGTGGGACGATGAGGTGTTCGGGGTGCGTTTGCAGAGCGTGCCTCGGCGTTTTGTCCGGGAGGCATTCGATCCCTGCCTCTGCCTGGCTGATCTCCGTGACCGGGGTCCGGCCGACCTGGTCGAGGAACACGCCCTGGGTCTGTCGGAGCTGCTGAGAGACGTGGCCGGTGTGCCCGGCGAGGATCTGGGTGTCTCGGGGTCGGTGATGGTGGGCACGCACACAGAGAACTCGGACATTGACCTCCTCGTATATGGTGACGCGTCGGGGCGGGCCGTCCACCGAGCGCTTCAGCGTCTGTTGGATGAGCCGGGGAGGCCCGTGCGTCGCCTTGACGGGCAGGAGATGGCCGCACTGCACGCCGAGCATCGGCCGGACACCCCACTGTCTTTCGAGGATTTCTCCCGGCTTCAGAATCGCAAGGTCAACGAGGGGCGCTATCGGGGGCGGGAGTATTTCATCCGCTTCGTGAAGCGACCATCGGAGGTGAGTGAGCGGTATGGGGATCGCCGCTTTGAGGCACTGGGGCAGGCCACGATTCGGGCGGAGGTGACGGACGCCCGTGATGCGATTTTCACGCCCTGTCGCTACACCGTCGCAAACGCGACGGTTCTGGATGGCCCGCCCGCGCCCGACTTGCGCGAGGTGGTCTCCTTTCGGGGGCGCTTCAGCGACCAGGTGCGCGTAGGTGAGTGGGCCATCGCCCGGGGGAGCCTGGAGCGGGTTGTGGTCGAAGGCGAGCGGGTGTATCATCACCTGGTCGTCGGTGGACAGGCGGGCGACTACGTGCGCCCTGAGCGCGTGACGTCCCCCGTTCAGTAGGGGCGCGGTTTCCGCGCCCGCCGGAGTGCCAGAGTGCCGGAGTTGATGGCTTTGGAGTCTGAAGACAGGGAGTTGGATACGAAACGGGCTGCGCTGAGGGAAACGTTCGCCGATATGGAGCGCGTGCTGGTCGCCTACTCTGGCGGCGTGGACAGCGCGTTTCTGCTGTGGGCTGCCTTGGACGCGCTGGGCCCGGAGCGTGTGCTGGCCGTGACCGCTTCCTCGCCCATATTCGCCCGCCGGGAGTTGAGGGCAGCCGAGGACTTGGCGCATCGCTTGGGGGCTCCCCATCGTTTCGTGCGCACCATGCAACTGGAGGATGCGGACGTTGCGGACATTCAGGAGGGACGCACTTCAGAAAGTGCGTCCCACCTGGTTGATGGTGCGCCCGTGAAATTCGCGACGAATCCGCCGGAGCGATGCTATCTTTGCAAGCGGGAGATATTCGCCCGGCTGGTGGAGGTGGCCCGCGAGGAGGAAATACCCTGGGTCGTCGAGGGCTCCAACCTGGACGACCGTGACGAGTACCGGCCAGGCACCCGGGCAGTGCGTGAGTTGGACGTGCGAAGCCCGTTGGAGGAGGTCGGACTGACCAAGGCGGACATCCGGGCTCTCTCCCGGCGCGTGGGCTTGCCGACGTGGAATCAGCCAGCGCAGACCTGTTTGGCCACGCGCTTCCCGCACGGCACGCCGATCACGCGTGAGCGGCTGGAGCGGGTGGAGGCCGCTGAGGTGGTGTTGAGGGAGATGGGATTCGGCGAGCTGCGGGTGCGGGATCACGTCGACCCTGCGGCGGGTCCTATCGCCCGCATCGAGGTGCTCCGTGAGGATGTGGCACGGCTGGCGCGACCGGAAGCCGCGGAACGGGTGGTGGCCGCGCTGCGGGGGCTGGGCTACGACTACGTCACGTTGGACCTGGGGGGCTACCGGCGCGGTGGCCTCAGTGGGCAGGTTGGTGAAGTAGTAGATTGGTAGATTGGTACATTGGTACATTGGTAGATTGGTAGATTGGTACATTGGTACATTGGTCAATCGGAGTGTGATATAGATGGAAGTGAAGTGGTTGCGTGAGTTGTTGGAGAACGTACGAGAGGGCGAGACGGACATAGAGGATGCGTTGGCCCGGTTGCGGGGATTCCCCTACGAGGATCTGGGATTCGCCCGGCTGGACAGCCATCGCACCTTGCGCAAGGGTTTCCCCGAGGTGATATTCTGCCCGGGCAAGACTACCGGGCAGATCGTGCAGATCGTAGAGCGAATCCGGGCGCGGGAGGGGCGGGTGATGGCGGCGCGCGCCGAGCCAGCGGTGGCAGATGCGGTACAGCAGGCTTTTCCCGACGCGGTCTATCATCCTGCCGCGCGGATGATCGTCGTCGGTGAGCCGGCCCCCCAGCAGGGACGGGGGACGGTGCTTGTGGTCAGCGCGGGCACCGCAGACATCCCGGTGGCCGACGAGGCCGTCGTGACGGCTGGGACGATGGGCAGCCCCGTGGAACGGCTGTACGACGTCGGCGTGGCGGGCATTCACCGGCTGCTGGGCAACCGTGACCGCCTGTTCGCCGCCAATGTGCTGGTGGTTGTGGCCGGGATGGAGGGAGCGCTGGCCAGTGTCGTGGCCGGCCTGGTGGACCGGCCTGTTGTGGCTGTCCCCACCAGTGTCGGCTACGGGGCCAGTTTCGGCGGGTTGTCTGCGCTGCTGACGATGTTGAATAGCTGCTCACCCGGCGTGTGCACGGTCAACATCGACAATGGGTTTGGGGCGGGATACCTGGCTCACTTGATCAATCAGTGAAAGGATTACTCTCAACGAGGGGTGACAGATGAGGATTGCATATTTCGATTGCTTCTCGGGTATCAGTGGGAACATGGTTCTGGGGGCGCTGGTGGACGCCGGCCTGGACGTCGAGCGGTTAAGGGCCGAGTTAGCCCGTCTGCCGGTGTCCGGCTACGAACTGGTCGCCGAGCCGGTGCAGAAACGCGGTCTGCGCGGCACGCACGTCAGCGTTGAGGTGTCGGAGCACGGGGTGGAGCGTCACCTACATGACATTGAGGAGATCATCGGGGGGAGCGATCTGCCCGATGAGGTCAAGCGCACCGGTCTGGCGATATTCCGACGATTGGCGGAGGCGGAGGCGGGGGTGCACGGCATGCCGCTGGATCACGTGCACTTCCACGAAGTGGGAGCGGTGGACGCCATCGTGGACGTGGTGGGGGCAGCAATTGGACTGTGGCTGATGGGCATAGAGCAGGTCTACGCATCGCCGGTGCACGTGGGATGTGGGACGGTGACGTGTGCCCACGGTACACTGCCGGTGCCTGCCCCGGCGACGCAGGAGCTGCTGCGTGGGGTGCCGATCTATGGGCGGGATGTGGAATCGGAACTGGTGACCCCAACGGGAGCGGCCATCCTCACGACGCTGGCCGAGGCGTTTGGGAGCGCGCCCCCGATGCGTGTGGAACAGATGGGCTACGGCGCTGGGACCCGCGATCTGCCGCTGCCTAATCTGCTGCGCGTCTCGATCGGTGAGGTCGAGGCGGCGTTGGAGGAGATGGAGGGGTACGAGGCGGACGTCATCACCGTCATCGAGACCAACATCGACGACATGAACCCACAGTTCTACGAGCACGTGATGGCCAAGTTGTTCGATGCGGGGGCGGTTGACGTGTTCCTGACGCCCATCCAGATGAAGGCGGGACGGCCGGGCGTGCAGTTGAGTGTGCTCGTGGCCCAGGCGCACGTTGCGGCTGCCACGGAGACCCTGTTCGCTGAGACGAGTACCATCGGGGTGCGGATGGCCTCAATGCGGCGGTGGAAACTGGGGCGCGAGCGCGTGGTGGTGGAGACGCGCTATGGGCCGATTGGCACGAAGGTGGCCCGGCGTGGGGAGGAAGTGGTGAACGCGGCTCCGGAGTATCGAGAATGCCGCCGCGTCGCCGAGGAGCTTGGCGTGCCGCTGAAGGACGTGTATCAGGCGGCTACGGAGGCTGTCCGCGCCTATGTCCAGCAGGAGACGGGTTAAGCCGTGACAGATATGCAGGAGAGGCGCAAGCCCAAGGACCGGGACTTCCTCCGTACCCGCGAGGGCATGTTCTTCTGTGTGACCGGTTATCTGCACCCGCCGGATCGGTATACCGCCTATCTCAAGTATTCGCCTGCTGCGTCGGGGAAGTGGCACAATGCGGAGACGGCCTACCAGCGGGAACTGCCTTACTACCACGTCCGCAGTGTGGAGGATACAATCCAGCATCTGGAGGCGCATTACCCCTGGTACGTCGCGGATTGCCCCGTCCGGAATATCCGCTTCTCAATGGTGCCCCGGGAATACGTCGCCCGCTACTACGATCCACAGGAGCGGTTGAGGGAGATACTGGCGCATCCTGGCGACTCGCTGGAGGAGGAGGTGTGTGGTCTGGCGACCGAGATCGCCGAGACCGCCGGCGTGCCCGTCGGCGATCTGGGTATCACGGGATCGATCCTGATCGGATTGCACAACCCGACCTTCTCGGATATTGATCTGGTGGTGTATGGGCGGCAGAGCGCCCGTCGGGTGCGCCGGGCCTTGGGCGCGGGGGACAACGAATCGGGAAAGGAACGAAGGGGGAGAGCAGCGCAGTCCGCTGCGCCGCGAATCCGCGAGTTGGGCGCGGCGTTCATCGAGCGCTGGAGCCGGGGAATCGCGGAGCGCTTTCCCTTGACGGTGAGTGAGGCGCAGTATCTCGCCCGCCGGCGTTGGAACTACGGCTGGTACGGGGAGCGGTATTTCTCGATCCACCCGATCCGCACGGATGACGAGATCACCGAGCACTACGGAGATCACATCTACCGCGGCCAGGGAGCCGCACGAATCCGGGCCACCGTTGTCGGCACGAGCGACGCGCTGTTCATGCCCGCCGGGTACCTGCTGGCGGACGTGGAGGTCTTGGAAGGCCTTGCAGAGGCGGCGGATGTCCGGGAACTGGTCTCCTACGAGGGTCTCTATCGCGACGTGGCCGACGTGGGGCAGAGAATCGAGGCCAAGGGGAACGTGGAGCGAGTGGACGCGGACATTGCGGACATTGATAGCGCGTCCGTCCGTGCGTCCGCGGCAGACCCTAAAGGTTTCGGAAAACCTTTAGGGTCTGACATCAGGCTGGTGGTCGGCACGAGCGCCCTCAAGGGTGAGGGGTACATACGGCCGCTTCCCGCCGGGGATAGCGCGGACAACTGATGGCGGAAGCGGTCTTCCTGATATACGTCGCCACGGTCATGGTGATGGGCGTCAAGGCCAAAGCTAAGACGCTGGAGACGTTCATCCTGGGCGACGTGCTGGACACGAAGACGATGGTGGCCACAATCGTGTCCACGTTCTACGGCGCGTCTGCCATCCTTGGCGGGGTGAGCCTGACGTACCAGTTGGGGCTGGACGTAATCTGGTTCATGGTGCCCTTCTATCTGGGCAACGTGGCCATCATCCTCTTGCTCAAGCGGATCGCTTCCTCAGAAAGGTGCACGCTGCCAGGCTTCCTGGGCGACTTCTACGGCAATGGGTTCGCTGTGGCAAGTTCGATGCTGTTGGTGACTCTGTGCCTCGTTCCGGAGGAGATCATCGCCGGGGGAAAGATCCTATCCCTGTTCACGTCAATGCCCGTGGAGGCGGCGATGGGCGCTATGACCTTCGTGTTGGTGGTGCCTGTTGCCATCGGCGGGATGAAAGCAGACGTGATAACGGATATCGCTCAGTTCGCCCTGATGTTGATCATGCTTGGCGTCATGGTGCTGTTCCTCGGCCATACGGGCCGCCTGGGCCTGCAGCCGGACCTGGACTCGGGTGTCCCGCCCGGGCATCTGACTCTCTGCTCGTCTCTATCGCTGCAGGAAATCGCCGTGTTCTTCGTCTCCTTCTTCTTCCTGCCGATCACCTCAGCACCTCTGTACCTGCGCTTCTTTGCCTCGGAGTCAGAAGCGTGCTCCAGGAAATCGGTGCTGTCGTCTGTCGCGATATGGATGGTCGTAGACGCGATCATCGTGCTCTGCGGCTTCGCGGCCCTGCGGATGTTTCCGAACCTGGACGATCCAGATATGTCGTTCGTCCTGCTTGGGATGGCGATGCCCCCGGTGGGTCGGGGCGTGTTCACTATAGGGCTGCTGGCCGCGATCATGAGCACGGTGAACTCCTTTCTCCAGTCCGGGGCGTCAAGCCTGGCGCACGACGCATTCAGGCATTTCATGCCTGGAACCAGTGACCGGCGATTGCTCGCGCTGTCCAGGGTGTTCGTGATTGTGCTGGGCTTGCTGAGCCTGGCGCTGGCTCTGTGGTTCCAGATGATCGTGCCGGCGCTGTTGTTCACGTTGAGTATGTGGACGGCCGGGGTGCTGGTTCCCACTCTGGCGGCTCTCAGCGGCGTGCGGTTGAGGAAGCGGTCGGCGTGGGCCAGTCTGGCGGCCGGGACACTATCCTGTCTGGCCTGGCAGATGGCGCAGCCGTTTCAGGTAGATGCGTTGTTCGTCGGCCTGGGATGCTCTGTGCTCGCCGCGCTTATCTCGGAAGTCCTGCCCGGTCGCGCTCAGGGGGCGCAGCGGACTGCGCCTTGGTAGAGGAGCGGGGCGCAGCGGACTGCGCCTTGGTAGAGGAGCGGGGCGCAGCGGACTGCGCCTTGGTAGAGGAGCGGGGTGAAGCGGTGAATCCGCGAGGAGAAAGGGTCGGGCCACGACTGGGCCTCAATATGCATCCCCGGTGGGTGGGGGGCGGCACGCCTGGCGCGTTTCTCTTTCCCCTGAGGGAACTGGGCCTGAGCGTCCTCGAGTTCGGCTTGAACCTCACGGCTCCCGATTGGCCGGAGATGGACGCCTTGATCAAAGCGTGCCATCAGTTGGGGTTCCTGCTGAGCTTTCACGCGCCTTTCAAAGGCCCGCACAACCCGGCCGGTTTCTCTGGCCCCAAGCGGGGGGAACTCGAATCGCTGTATGCGCCGGCCATGCGCTATGCCGCTGGATTTGCCGAGGAGATGGGGCCTGTCAGTCTCGTCGTTCACGGGGCTAAGGGGAATCGCCCGCGCGAGGCGCTGCGGCGGGACACCGCGGCTTTCCTGACGTGGATATCGCAGGAGTGGCCGGACGTTCGCCCCTCCCTCGAGCTCCTGTATCGGGATGAGAACGTGGTCAAGGTCGGGGACAACAAGCCGGAACTGGTTGAGCTCGTCTCCGGGCTGGGGCTGGCGCAGGTCGGTATCTGCTGGGATATGGGTCACGATGCGCGCAACGGTTCGAAACCCGTTCCGCCTGGATTTCTGGCGCGGGTGAGACATGTGCATGCCCACGACGTCTCTCCCGATGGGAAGGATCACTGTCCACTGGTTTTCGGCAACGTGCCCTACGCCCGCCATCTGCGTCGCCTGGGGCAGGTGGGCTATGGTGGGACGATCATTCTCGAGGTGAACGGTGTCCGCGTGTGTGACCTGGCGACAGGGCGGGGGAAGAAGCCTATCGAGATTCTGCAGGATAGCTTCGTGGAGTTGGCCCGGGTAATCTCTGTGTGATGATATAGCGAGCCATCATCCCTACAAAGGCGCCGTTCTGACGGCGCACTAACATCCCTACAAAGGCGCCGTTCTGACGGCGCGCTAACATCCCTACAAAGGCGCCGTTCTGACGGCGCGCTAATCGCCGCTCAGGCCGTCGATCTTGCGGGCCTGGCGCGTTGTCAGGTCGAGCAGGTAGATGCCCTCTGTGTTGTCCTGCACCGGGCAGGCCCATTTCATGGCCGTTACCAGTTCGGTGTTGCTTCGCCACCTACCTGGGGCTGTCAGATCGCCCGCTGTCGTGGGATAGAAGGAAGCCGCCTCGTCATCTCTTGGCAATCCTGCGAAATCTGTCTGATGGTAGACGGCCGCTGTCCGCATAGTCGCGTCCAGTTCAACGACCGTGAGCCTGTATCCCACATGGCAGGCGTCGCCCCATAGTACACCGGCAAGCACGGCCACATAGCGACCATCGGGCGAGACGCGCGGAGCGTGTCCCGTGCCGATCTGGTGTCTCTCTCCGGTCTCGACGTCGCGGATGCAGACATCCGCCTCTAGAGGGGGGATTGATATGATCCACAATGTGTCTTCCCTGTTCACGACTGGCTGTGAAGGATCGCGGTCACTGTACACGATATGGTCCCCATTGGGGAACCAAGCCAGGCTGGAGATCTCATCGATGACCAGGATCTTGTGCTGTTGGCCATCCGCGTCCTGCACGATCAGGGTGCCGAGGTCTTGCACGACTGCTAGGCGCGAGTTGTCCGGAGACGGGAATGGCAGGGTGGTTGTCGTTGCAGGGGAGGCCGTTGCGGTTGTTGGCGGGAGGGACGGGGGCGGCGTGCGGATGGCCGCATGAGGGCTTTCTGTCCCAGGTGCTACCGGCGTCGGATCTGGGGCAGAGGTGGGGGAGACCGCTGGAGCACAACTGAGAAACGTGACAATCAGTGCTGTGACTGTCAACGAAAGCCATCCTTTGCTGCTACTGATGTTGATCACTCTCATCCTCGCTTTTGGGGGCGGCGCGTATGGAAACGCGCCCTACGTTGGCCGATGGTTCGGCGGGGGCGGCGTGTATGGAAACGCGCCCTACGTTGGCTGATGGTTCGGCGGGGGCGGCGCGTATGGAAACGCGCCCTACAGGGATTGGGGATCGTCACTCGTATTGCACCGCCCGCACGATGTTGACTTTCGTGGCCCGCCACGCCGGGTAGAGGGACGCGAGCTGGGAGATGCCCAGCGCGAGGACCGCGCCGACGACAAGCAGGCTCTTGGGCAGGACGAACTCCAGTTCCCAGCCTGAGCTCTGTGCCATTCCCTGCACGGCGAAGTAAGCCACGTACGTCCCAACCGCCACCCCGAACAGCCCACCGAGGATGCCGATGATCAAGGCCTCGGCCAGGACCATCCTGACCACCTGCCAGCGGGTCATGCCGACTGCCCGTAAGATTCCGATCTCCCGGATACGCTCCAGGACGTTCATCGTCATCGTGTTGGTCACGCCCAGCGTACCGATGACAATGCCGATTCCGACGACGATGTCGAAGAAGGTCATCACCGACATGAACTCCTTCAGCCATCTCTCCCTGTAATCCTGTCCGGACGCCACCTCGATGTGCCGGCGCTTGCCGTACTGGTCCTCCATCCGCTGCTGTACCTGGTCGACATCGGCCCCTGGCGCGACGTCCACAACGAAGATGTCGGCCTTGTCCGTCCTGAAGTAGCGCTGTAGATCTGGCCAAGAGCCTGTGACCGACTGGCCGCCCCACGTATAGTCCGCGATCACGCCGGCCACGGCGAAGTCCTGTTCTCCACGGGACGTGCGGAGACGGATGGCGTCGCCCTTTCCGAAGTCATACTTCTCGCTCATCAGAGTGGAGATGAACACCGCGTTCCCCTCCACCAGGCGCTCCACCATCGCCTGCCCATCGCCCTGACCTGAAGCGAACTCGAATTCGCTGATCTGGATGTACTCCAGGGGTTTGACGGCTACAAAGGCGACGTCGTCGTCCTGGGGGGTGAAGCCCTCGTGTGTCGTGGTCCCCGCCACCTTAGTGTGCTGGTAGCGCATAGGTGTGATCCCGACCACGCCCTCGATGGTCGCCAGTTCCTCCCGCAGGTCGAGCCGCATGGGTTGGTAGGAGTCTACGAACAGATCCCCCTGCATGGCCGTTTGCATCCAGGCTCTTACGTCAGACGTCATACTCGTTGATTGCGCACCGATCACGATGAGCATGAGCACGCTCATCGTCAGAGCGCCGGCCGTGACGGTGGTGCGGCCCAGAGCCCGGTTGACGTTGCTGCCCCCGATCCGCCCCTCGGTGCCGTAGAGGAGGGCGATGGCGGGCCGGGCGAGCCGCTCCAGCAGGCGGATGACGAGGGGGAGGAGCAGCGTGACACCGGCCAGGAGGACCAGGAAGGTCATCTGGTCAAAGCCCATCTGGGCGACGTCCTCGGGGATGGGAATGAACGACGTGGACTCGGCCAGGAGTATGAGCGCCAGCCCGACCTTCCAGCCGTGCCGGATGAGCCAACCTGCCTTGTGCCCTGTGCCTCTGACGGTCAGGGCCTGGATGGGTGAGATACGGCCGGCGCGGATGGCAGGAATGAGCGCGCCGCCTATTGTCACTGCCATTCCCACGGCCAGTCCGGCGATGAGGCCGCTGGGTGGCACGGAAAGGGTCCACTCGGTCAATCCAAAGGGCGCACTGAGCATGCGCGTCATCGCCAGGGACAGCAGCAGCCCAAGGAGGATGCCGAGGAGAGAGCCTGCGAGCCCTAGAATGAGGGCCTCGGACAGAATGAGGCGGAAGTTCTGCCCCTTGGTGGCGCCGACTGCCCTGAGCATCCCGATCTCGCGCATGCGCTCCACGACTGTCATCGAGAACGTGTTGAAGATCAGGTACGCGCCCCCGAACAGGGCTGTGGCGGCGAAGAAGCTGAGCCCCAGGGATATGCCCTCCAGCGCTTCGGTGATGGTCTTGGCCCTGGCGGCGGGGTATAGGGCTTCGTAGGACGCGCCCACTTCATCCTGGAGCGCGGCCTTCAGCCGATCCAGTGTGCTGGTGGATTGGGCAATCTCTTCCTTGGCGATGATGTCGATGGTGTCAATCCTGTGTCGCCGTGCAAAGATGTCCTGGGAGTCCGTGAGGGGCATCACGATCTGCGCCCGCCGGGCCGGTCCCTCCTTAGCCATGATGCCCACGACCAGGACCTGCTCCGGCCCCTGGGCCCCCAGGAGTGTCACGTTCTCGCCTACCTCGATACCATGCTCGGTGGATAGATCCTTCACGACGATGGCCGTGTACTGCCGGGCGGCGGACAGAAAGCTGCCTTCGACCATATGGTATGGGCGCACGCGTGCATCTATCTCCGGGTCGACGCCGTAGACTGTGAGGGCGATCTCTCTGTCTCCGAGCAAGAGCATGGTTTCGTTGGCGGTGCTGGGCACGGCCAGCGCGACTCCCTCGACGGCTCGAACCTGCTCCAGGAGGCGCTCGTCGAACCCGTCCTCGGATATGGAGGCGGCCTGGACTGTGAGGTGGGCGGAACCTGCCACGTCGGCGAAGAGGGCTTCGAAGCCGGCGAGTATGCTCTGGTTCGCGATGGATATGCTGACAATCGTGGCTACTCCCAATATAATGCCGGCGGCCGTCAGCAGGGTGCGGCTAGGCCTGGTCCAAACGTTTCGGAGAGCTAGCGCGGACAGACGTTGCATGATGGTCTCCTCTTCCCCGTCAGATCACAGCTCCAATTCGGTCAGGCGGGCCAGGATGTCGGTAGCATCCTTCTTGCCCTCCAGCCCCATCTCGTCGACTACTTGCCCATCCTGGAGGAACAGGATCCGGTCGGCCTGGCTGGCGGCCCTGGGATCGTGCGTCACTATGACGATTGTCTGCTCGAGCTCGTCGCACAGCCGGCGTAGGAGCGTCATGATCGCGTCGCCTGACTTTGAATCCAGGTTGCCTGTCGGCTCGTCGGCGAGGACGATGGCCGGCTCGGTCACGAGGGCGCGGGCGATGGCCACGCGCTGCTGCTCGCCGCCCGAAAGCTGGTCAGGCTTGTGATCCCGCCGCTCTGCCAGCCCCACGAGATCGAGCAAGCGGTCTACGCGCTCCTGATAGTCGCGCCGCCGCCGGCCGTCGATCAATAGGGGGAGGGCGATGTTCTCCTCGGCACTCAGCGTAGGGAGCAGGTTGAAGAACTGGAAGACGAAGCCGACCTTGCGGCGGCGGGCAATGGTGATCTGTCTGTCGGAGAGATCGGAGAGCACGTGTCCGTCCAGCGCTACTTCGCCGCCACTTGGCTGGTCAAGGCCGCCGAGGAGGTGCAGGAGCGTGCTCTTGCCGGATCCTGATGGCCCCATGACGGCCACGAATTCTCCCTTCTCCACGTGGACGTCGACACCCGCAAGGGCATCCACCGTCACTGCACCCATCTGATACTGCTTGCTGACGTGGTTGGTCTCAAGGATGGACATCTGGAGCCTCCTTCGGAGGACCGCGAACTGTGACTGGAAACGTCAAACGTTGAGAGTTGTCATTGGCAAACCGGGCCGACTACCGCGGATGGAGAAATACACGATAGTACACTGGAAACGTCAAACGTTGAGAGTTGTCATTGGCAAACCGTGTACTGTGCTCATTATAGCAGCAGTTGGCTGATTTGTCATCGGACCGGCGGATGAATGCGAGTTGTACTTGGGTACAGTGTGCGGCTGCGGGGCAGGGATGGCTGCGCTCATTCTTGACTCCAGGCTGCTTTTGTGGTAGAACGACACCGTTGTAGGTACAAAGTCCCGCAGGAATGGAACCAGCCAGGATGCAGGGTGCCGGGGTGTATAACGTGCCCTGCTTCACCGCCAACCCCGGAGGTGTCGCATGCGCGTTGACCAATTGGATACACCGGTCGCCATTGTTGATCTGGATCGGCTAGCTGCAAACATCGCCAGGCTCCAGCGCTACCTGGATGAGCACGGTATCGCCAACCGGCCTCACATCAAGACCCACAAGATCCCAGAGATCGCCCACATGCAGCTCAACGCCGGGGCGGTGGGGATCACGTGTCAGAAGTTGGGGGAGGCCGAGGTAATGGTCCAAGCGGGGATTCGCGATGTCTTCTTGCCCTACAACATCGTGGGCCAGGCCAAGCTGGAGCGCCTGATGTGTATGGCTCGTCGGGCGCGCATGAGCGTCACCGCCGATTCAGAGGTCGTCGTGCGAGGGCTCTCGAGCGCGGCACAGCGCGCGGGGTTGACCTTGCCAGTGCTGGTGGAGTGCGATACCGGTGGAAAGCGCTGTGGGGTTCAGTCGCCCCACGAGGCCGCCGATCTGGCGCGCGCCATTGCGCGGTCGCCTGGCCTGCGCTTTGGCGGCCTGATGACGTTCCCCAACGGCGAAGGCACCGATCGCTTCGTGCGCGAAGCCAAGGCGCTGCTGGCCGCGGATGGGCTCTCGGTAGAGCGTGTCAGCGGCGGGGGAACGCCCTGTATGTGGCAGGCCCATACCCTGGAAATGCTCACCGAGCACCGGGCCGGCACGTACGTCTATGGCGACCGCTGCACCCTCAAGTCAGGCGCGATGCAACTGGAGGATGTCGCCTTCAAGGTCGTCACCACTGTCGTCAGCCGGCCCACGCCAGATCGGGGGATTCTCGATGCGGGGAGCAAGACCTTCTCCTCCGATCTGCCTGGGTTGAGAGGATACGGCATCATCTTGGAGTATCCCGAGGCCGAATTCTATGGTCTGTCGGAGGAGCACGGCCACGTTGACTTTTCGAGGTGCCAACGCAAGCCGAAAATCGGCGACCGGCTCAGCGTTGTCCCGAATCACGTTTGTGTGGTCTCCAATCTCTTCAACGAGGTTGTCGGCGTTCGCCAAGACACGGTCGAGGTCGTGTGGCCGGTCGCGTGTCGTGGCGCGTTGGGCTAGCACCCAGGTAGCCGTGGCACCCATCTGGCCAGTTGAGAGTGGGCCCCACCACGAATCACCACTCTTGATCTGCTGAAGCGTGCCAGGTTTCTCGACTCCTTCCTTGATTATTCAGCGTGAGACACGTCCGGAGACGTCGCCGCCCATGAGTTTCTCGACCTCAGCGACGGTCACTAGATTGAAGTCACCAAAGATCGAGTGTTTCAGGCAAGAAGCAGCCACGGCAAACTCGAGAGCCGTCTGCCGGTTTGCCCCATAGTTGCGCAGGCCATAGATTAGCCCTCCCACGAACGAATCTCCGCCCCCCACCCGGTCCACAATGTGGGTAATATCATAGATGGGAGCCACATAAAACTCTCCCTGATCCCACAGTACTCCTGACCAGGTATTGTGATTGGCCGAAATCGAGCCCCGCAAAGTGATGGCAACAGCATTCAGGTTAGAGAATCGCTTCTTCAATTCCTCACACACGTAGCGATATCCATCGGCGTCGACCTTGCCCGCAATCACATTAACATCAGGTGCCTTGATGCCGAGCACCTTGTCGGCATCCTCCTCGTTGCCAACGGCCACATCACAGTATTTCAATAACTCTGGCATCACTTGGTTCGGCTTCTTTCCCCATTTCCACAGCTTCCTGCGGTAGTTCAAGTCGCACGACACTGTGAGTCCCGATTCTTTCGCTACCTGAACTGCCTCCAGACAGGTGTCTGCTGCCCCTGCCGAGAGAGCTGGGGTGATACCGGTCCAGTGGAACCAGTCAGCGCCCGTGAAAACCTTCTTCCAGTCAATCATTCCGCGTTCGATCGTAGCGATGGCTGAGTTGGCTCGGTCATACACCACCTTGCTAGCGCGCTGAATTGCACCTATCTCGAGAAAATAGGCACCCAGGCGGTCACCGCCGCGTACAATTTCGTCTACACCTACGCCGTGCTGTCGGAGGAACTGAATACACGCATCGCCCAGGTCGTTATCGGGCAGACGCGTGACGTAATCAACCGGCACCCCGAAATTGGCCAGTGACACAGCTACATTGGCCTCACCCCCGCCATAGCATACGTCAAATGAGCGTGCCTGCCCGAACCGTAAGAACCTCGGCGGCGATAACCGCATCATGATTTCGCCAAAGGTCACCACTTTCTTGGTCATTGTATCGGCCCCTATCGCAAATGTGCAGAACCGGCCTTCCCTGGCCGGTTCTGCTACAATTCTGAACACATATCCGTCTCGATCACTTGGCCTATGCTTCGCCCTCCCCATAAGGGTAAGGCCAGGATAAGTAAACTCTATCGAGCCAACCACCCGCCGTCCACCGGCACGATCGCGCCATGCATGTAATCCGAGGCTGACGAGGCCAAGAATACTACTACTCCCACCAAATCGGTTGGTTCTCCCCACCGGCCTGTCGGGATGTGGGCCAGGATGGCCTGACTGCGTTGTGGGTCGGCGCGTAGGGGAGCGGTGTTGTCGGTCGCCATATAGCCCGGCGCGATGGCGTTCACGTTGATGCCCTTCGATGCCCATTCGTTGGCCAGGGCGCGGGTGAGCCCGGCTACCCCGCTCTTGGCCGCCGTGTAGGAGGGAACCAGAATCCCGCCCTGAAACGAGAGCATGGAGGCCACGTTGATGACCTTTCCTTTCCCCTGCTGGTCCATCACGCGGGCCACGGCCTGCGAGAGGAAGAAGAGCGCCTTCAGGTTGATCTGAAGCACATCGTCCCAGTATTGCTCGCTGAATTCAAGCGCAGGCGCGCGGCGGATGATCCCGGCGTTGTTGACCAGGACGTCCAGCCGTCCCAGTTTGCGGACTACCTGATCGACCACCTCGTTCAGCCGGGCGACAGTGGCCTCCCGTAGATCGCACTGCACCGGCAGAAAGCGCCTGCCCAATGCTTCCACCTGAGCCTGTGTGTCCTCGTAGCGGGTCAGATACAGACCGGCGATTTCCGCACCGGCCTCTGCCAGTCCAACGGCCATAGCCTGTCCCAGACCCCGTCCCGCACCGGTGACCATGGCGACCTTTCCGTCTAGCTGAAACAAGTCTAGTATGCCCATCTCAATGTCTCCTTAAATATGCAATGTAATACGACTGGTTGGGGCTGTTGGCCCCTGGCAATGGGTGGAGGTTTTTATCAAGCCAATGGCTATTTTCGTTTGTGCCGTTGCGAGGATGATTAAGCGATGAGGATTTTCCCCCGATTCTTTCCCTCCTTCATGGTCTGAAGCGATGTTTCCAATTCGTCCAGGCTGCGCAGTTCGTAGATCAGCTGGTCCACATCAAACAGTTTGGTTATGCCCTCCAGTATTTTGGTGGTTCGCTTAAAGTGATCGAAACTGTAGACTCTACTCCCGATGATGGTCAGTTCTTTGAATATCACCTGTAAGATATCGCACTCTGGTTTGCTGGCGGGGAATCCCACTGGGACGATAGTGCCCCTGATCCTGCAAGCTTGGGTCGCCATCAATTGTCCTGCTTGCGACCCTGACACTTCAAAAACGATGTCAAAGCCGATGTCTTCGGTAAGTTCACTGATACGGGCTATGGCGCCTTCTTCAGTGGGGTTAACGGCAGTGAAGCCAAATTCTCGGATCATCTCCACTCTGGCTGGATTGATCTCTGAGAAGACAACCTGGGCCGCTCCACTCATTTTCGCCACCATGCCCACAATTAAACCAATGGGACCACCGCCAATGACGAGGGCCGTGTCCCCAATACCTAATCCTGCCCTTTGATTGACGTGAAAGCCGACCGCAAAGGGTTCGGTGAGAGCCGCAACGCTATCAGGTAGCGTGTTGTTGACTTTGATCACCTTGTCTGCCGGCACTTTGACGTATTCTGCAAACCCGCCATTGATATGAATCCCCAGAAGCTTCAGGTTTCGGCATACGTGCCAGTTTCCTTCCTGGCAGGCTTCACACACGCCGCAGCTGATCAAGGGACAGACCACAACTTTGTCTCCAACTGCCACATCAGTTGGACCTTGCGGCTTTATCTCTTCCACAATACCGACGAACTCGTGGCCTAATACGAGCGGTGTGACCGCAGTAGGATGATGCCCCTCATATATGTGCACATCTGAGCCACATATGCTTGCACATTTTACTCTTATCAAGCATTCTCCCTCGCTGATTTCCGGCACTGGGATGTCTTGAAGTTCGATATGTTTCCATTCAGTCAATACCGCTGCTTTCATCGTAATGCACCTCCTGGGAAATGTTTGAGGTTCACGGGGCCAAGCTGTTTCCTACACGAATAGGGTAGACTACCAACTCACGGGGTTGGTCTTGGCGAATTTTCGGTATTTCATGTCGCCCCCCCCCCCGTGTCTTGACCCGGTCACGAAGCCGCTGCAAGCAGGGCCGTCATGTATCCAATCGCGTAGGCTCGCCCTCGGTGCCCCCACGGTGTGTCACCTGCCATTTGCGGTACGTGGTCGGGCAAAAGGGATCCGGTGAACCCCACCTCTCTGAGGGTCCTCACTACCTCGAACAAGTCAGTGTTCCCCTCATTGATGAAACACTCTTGAAACCCGGGTACTGCACCTTGCACGTCTCGAAAGTGTATGTAAAAGATTTTATCTCGCTCTCCAAAGTAACGGATAGACTCGATCACTCCCGTGCCCATCTCAGACAGGCAACCCAGACACAGATTCAGACCGTGCACAGGACTTTCTATGACTTCCATTGCCCGCTTGAGACCCTCGAAATTACGAAAGATGCGTGCGATCCCGCCCAGGGACTCAACCGGTGGGTCGTCTGGGTGGAGGGCTAACTTGACACCCGCCTGCTCCGCAACGGGGACGATGGCTCTCACAAAGTACTCATAGTTGGCCCACATCGCCTCCTCGGTGTATATCCGGTTATGGGATAGCGGTGCATTCTTGGCCAGTTCCATATCAAAGCTCATGCACTTTGCACCACCTCTGCCGAGTGTGGTGCGCGATGTCCGCCACACGAAGTTGGGCATCCAGTGGTAGCTGAAGATTGAGATGCCGGCTCGGCCCATGTTCTCGATAGTAGTGGCCAGTTGATCGATTTCCTCGTCCCGTCCCGGTAGCCCCAGCATAACCTTGTCATAGGAGCCAATCGGAACACCCTCAATTGCCTCCAATATCAGCCCGGCGTCTTCGCACCGTGTTCGAAGATGTAGCAGATCCATGAACCGATAATGCTTCTCGTTGAACAGAAGCGGTCTGCTGAGATGAACCACGTCCACGCCGAGCTGCTTGATGAAGTGTAACGTCTCGTCAGTCAGGTCCTCGACGTGGCGTAATTCCTTAATATGTCCTAGAGCCAGCCTCATTTTCTTTTCCACGATGATCTTATTCCTTTTTTGCGAATTAGCAGAGAGCACAAACTGTCGCTCAACTTAATTGTACTGTGCCGTTGGACTTCCAGGATAGCGCGTGCAGCATAGGTGGGTCATTTCCTTTGGGGACTGACTACCAGTCTGTTACGCTGCCGTCGTCATCGTGGAACCAGGAAGTGAGCGCAAAGTCGCCGTCGAAGGACCCCTTGAGAGCCTCTTCGTCAATCTCAAATCCAAGCCCTGGTTTCTGGGGAAGTTCGATGTATCCGTCCTTCACCTCCCAGTCTTCTTTGAGAATGCCCCAACCGCAAGTATAGTCGTGTAGCTCCTGGATCAAGAAATTTGGGATGCAGGCATCCAATTGGAGAGAGGCAGCGAAAGCTACTGGCCCGATGGCAGAGTGAGGTGCCAGGTAAATATAGTACATCTCTGCCAGTGCGGCAATTTTCCTTGTCTCCAAGATGCCTCCCGCATGAGCGAGGTCTGGCTGCAGGATAGCTGCTGCCTGCTTTTCGACGATGTCCCGGAAACCCCATCGGGTGATCAGCCGCTCGCCGGTGGCGATGGGAATAGTGGTGGAGCGGGCGATAGTGGCCAGCACATCAGGGTTTTCCTGAGGAACCGGCTCCTCCACCCATAAAGGATGTGCATCCTCGAGTTCTTTGCACACTCGGATGGCTTGAGCCGGACTCATCTTTCCGTGCAGTTCCACAGCGATATCTACGCTTGGGCCCACGTGCTCCCTCGCCTTGTAGACCAGGTCGATGAATTCCTGTGTGCGCTGAGGTGTCTCGATGCCGTGCCATTTTCCCGGCACTTTACACTTGATCGCTTTGAACCCTTTCTCCTTGACGAGATAGTCCATACGATCGTAGTCATCCCAAGCAGAGTGCGCGTACACCTTGATCCGATCACGTGTGGGACCACCCAGGAGCCAGTACGAAGGTACACCGAAGTGTTTTCCGGCGATGTCGTACAGCGCGTGCTCAATGCCGGAGATCGCGGTCATGTTCTGGGGACCCCCACGGTAAAAAGCGCTACGATACATACTCTGCCAGTGATGTTCGATTCTGAGGGGGTCTTGGCCGATCAAATAGCCTGACAGTTCCTTGACAGCCGCCGAGGCACTATCCAATTTCCCCTCTAGAGTGATCTCGCCCCAACCCACCAACCCGGTGTCGGTGGTCACTTTCACGAGCTGGCAACGGTGTCTAAGCCTGTACTGCTCGATGCTCACGATTCTCATAGTATCTCCTCATTCGACATTGTATGGTTCCCGGTCAAGGTGCTCCCAATGTCAGGCCTCATTGGATTGGAGACCACCCTTTCGCGGGCCGATCAAGTTGTAGATGGTGTCCAAGACAGCAAGCTGGGCTACGCGAGAGGGACTCAAGTTCGCAGCCATAAGCCCTCCCGGTGTGCCAGTGACGAGTTTTATGTCCGAGATTTCGGTGATGGGTGTGCCTGCGAAATTGGTGAGGCAAATAGTGGTGCTTCCGCTTTCTTTGGCCTCAGCCAATACATCAACGATAGCTTTGTTGGAGCCTCCAAATGAAATCCCGATAGCTACCGCTGTGGGTCCGGCCAGCGAAGCTTGAGTCATTTGAGAGGCGACATCGGGATGAGCTGTCGCCAAGTATCCCATGCGCATAAGCTTGAAGGCTGAGAGTTGTGCTATGCGCATCGAACCGCCGATGGAAAAAAGGTGCACACACTCGGCAGCCGATATGGCCTCCACTGCTCGGGCCAATTCGTCGACGTCCAGAACTGTAAGCACGTTTTGCAGTGCCTGTGAACAGAGGGATACAACCTTTGACAGCACATCTGTAGGCGAGTCTTCAGGGGAGAAGGGCGCGGTTACTGGCGACTTGGAACTGGCGACCTCCTGGAGCAGTGCCTCCCTGAATGCGGATAAACCTTCATATCCTACTTTCCGTACGAAGCGAATGACCGACGCTTCACTGACGCCGCACCGACGGCCTAACTCTCGTGATGAGAAACTGGCAACTGCTGTTGGGTAACTGATGGTTAAATCGGCTATGGCCCGGTCGGCCCGGGTGAAGTGAGGATACAGTGTGTGAATTCTCGCGGTGCACGTCGTTTCACCCCTAGACGATTGTGTCAAGAGAGTTTCAGTCATTTTCATACCTCGTCAGTTGCTACACTGAATGTCGGTTCTATGTAACACAGACCTTCACTGGCGTCATTCTACCATAATCGATCCATAATGTCAAGCATAGATGTAACAAACGGCCCCTGATTGTGGTATTTAAACCTTAAAAAACGCGATTTTGTTACACTAGTGCTTGACAGTATGTAACAGCTATGATATAATATCCACTGTGTTACATTTTGTCTCGATAAATGTAACAGTTACTCTGGGCTGAGTTCAACCAGCAAAGAGCCACGCGCTGAATGAGTGAGATTGAGGATGTGCATTGGCTCAACTCGCAAGGCTGGTTCTGCTGGTTCTGATCGTAAAGATGGAGAATCATGACATGTTATTTCAGAGTGTTCCGATCTCAACTCATCACCCTGATCACCGTACACCAATCTGGTACAGACGTAGGAATCGTATTGCCAAGACGCTGCGGATAGCCAATAGAGCAGCAGCCTATCTACTGCTCATTATCTTGGTGTCCAGTATGGCGCTGCCGCTCTTCTGGATGCTTATGTCGTCTCTCAAGACGGACGGTGAGCTCCTTTCTTACCCACCTACGATCTTCCCCCAGAAGTGGACTCTGGAACACTATCGGATACTGTTCGACACCACACTGTTCCCGATATGGTTCCGCAACAGTCTTCTTGTTTCTATCGGCACTACGTTGACCTCGATTGCGGTGAGCGTCGCGGGAGCGTATGCCTTCTCGAGATTCCGTTACCGGGCGTTTGAAGTGTTCTCCCGCGTGATCCTGTTTGCCTACATGGTACCCCGAGTTCTGCTCCTCATCCCAGTGTTCAAGATTATCTATTCACTCAAACTGAACGACTCCCTGTATGGGCTGCTGCTTACCAATAATGCTTTCCTAATCCCGTATGGTCTTTGGACACTGCGTTCCTACTTCGCCGGGATACCACACGAGATTGAGGAAGCAGCCTGGATAGACGGATGTAGCCGCTGGCGCGCTTTTGTCCACGCGGTCCTTCCTCAGGCACTTCCAGGCATCATTTCTGCAGCCTTGTTCGCTTTCCATGTGGCCTGGAATGAATACCTCTTCTCCTCAGTTCTTCTTTGGTCATCCAATCACCAGACACTAAGTGCAGGCGTCGCAACTTTCATGGGCAAGGTTGGCCCTAACTCTTGGGGTTTGTTGATGGCTGCCTCGGTGATGATCACTTTGCCGGTTGTCATTCTGTTTTCTTTCATGCAGAGTTTCCTGGTAGCGGGATGGGGCGGAGGGGCGGTGAAAGGGTAGACCTAACTCTGACCCCGCCTGGGAGCGACACAATTAAAAGGAGGTGGATAGGGAAGGAGATACATGGCCAGTTCCGGTTGAGTACCGTTGGATGCTCTTTGGTCCAAAAGAACCGACATCAGAATCAAGAGAGGAGTACGCAACAATGAAGAGAAGGGATTTGAAGCGAGGGCTGATTGGGGGCACGTTGGTGCTTCTCCTCAGCATAGGGATCGTAGCATGTGGCCCGGCGCCAACACCAGAGGTGGTCGAGGTCACCAAGGTAGTAGAGGTAGAAATCGAGAAGGAGACGGAGGTCGAGGTCGAGGTCGAGGTCGAGGTAGTGGTGACACCAACTCCGGCCCCACTCCCTGAAGGATCAGTCAAAACGATCTCCTTAGGCACGACTGAATCTGACCCCGAATCGGTGGTTGTCTGGCAGGAGATTATTGCCGAATATGAGGAACTTCACCCGGACGTCCGCATTGACCTGGTGCTCATGCCACATGGCACGGAAATGGAGCGACTGGTAACAGCCCAGGCTGTGGGAGCGGAGCTGGGTATAATGTCGCCGGAGCGCGAATACTTCAGCGATTATGTTGAGGCTGGTTACCTGATTCCACTGGATGATGTAGTCGACGGTATTGGCCGCGACAAGTTCAAGCCGAACGCGGTGTTGAGCCTGGATGGCCACGATTACGCTATCGGCTATGCTGGGGGCACGCAAACCACGCTGTGGGTGCGGAAGGATCTTTTCGATGCAGCCGGTCTTGAACTCCCGACCAACTACGACGAATTGTTGGCGGCTGCCAAGGCGCTGACCCAGGACACGGACGGAGACGGAGACATCGATATCTATGGTATCGGTCTTCCGGCGGCTGCAAATGGCGCGACTCAAAACCGGTTTATTCCCTTCGTCTACCAGAACGGCGGCGACTGGTTTGACAAAGAGGGCAACCTGACATTTGACAGTCCCAATGTTCTTGAGGCCCTCGAGAGGTATGTCGCGCTCCTGGAGTACGCGCCCCCTGATGTCACTGGCTGGTCATACTCCGATGGCATTACCGCGTTCACCGCGGGCAGAATTGCTATGCATCCCTATGGTGGTCGCTTGGGCTACAACCTTTTCCGCGACAAGCCAGAAATGCGCGAGAAGACCACGGCCATTTGGTTCCCTGTGGGCGAAAAGGTCTATGCAGGGCGTGGATCGTACGATTACCTGGCGGTTTCTAGCACCTGTCGCTGGCCTGAGGAGACGAAGGACTTCCTGGAGTTTTTCTTCACCGGTGACAGGCTGGCTCGTTTCTTGATGACTGTACCCGGTCACCTGATCCCACCGACGACTGACCTCGACCAGGTCGTCTTTGAATCCGATCATCCGTATGTGCAGCAGTACGCCGACGATGTCCATACACTCTTCGGCGCGCTGACACACGATTGCTTCCCTCAGCTCCAGATGGGGGGAGTGGATGTCAAGACGGGCACGTTTGACTGTGCCTACAATCCTTGTCCGTGGTCTGGTGGAGTCTTTGGCGCCAAACTCGGTGTCCAGATGATCGTAGACGTGTACGTGGGTGGTGATACGCCTGAGGACGCCTGGACCCGGGCGTACACCGAAATGCAGAGAGTTGCAGACGAGTGGAAGGCCGAGCATCCAGATTGGAAACCTGTGGTTAGCCAGTAGCCTTACTGCAACGTTCAGGTTGGGAGCCCGCGTGGGCTCCCAACCTGTAAGGGGAACATAGGAGTCCCTTCTTGGCACTAGACTTAGCATTAGTTGGAGTTTAAACATGGAGTTCAAGTTGGGCGAGCGTCTGGGAGCTAAGGTTTTTGCCTGGGGTCTGGTTGCACCTTCAATCATCTGTCTGACCGCGCTTTCGATCTATCCCTTCCTGACGGCGGTTCAGAGTAGCTTCTACTGCATCCATACCATCACTCGTGAGTCCTCCTACGTTGGGTTGGACAACTACGTCTGGGTTCTCCATTCGCCGATGTTTTGGGCATCGTTGAGACGGTCCTTTATCTGGTCGTTTTTCGGGGTGGGTATCCAGCTTGTCTTGGGCATCGTATTTTCGCTAGTCCTGCATCAAGAACTCAAAGGCCGGGTTATCGCTCGTGGCCTGGTCTTGTTTCCATATCTCATCCCTGCTGTTGTGGCGGCAAGTGTCTGGCGGTTCATGCTGAGTCCATCAGTCGGCGTCATCAATTATCTGCTGGTCGACGTGCTCCATCTGCTCAAGGGTCCCCTGACGTGGCTGATGCGTCCCGAAACGGCTTTGCCTGGCGTGATCCTGGTGGGAATCTGGAAGTACATTCCATTTATGGTCATCTTGTTCCTGGGGCGCTTGCAGACCACGCCCCTCGAACTCTATGATGCGGCAAAGATCGACGGTGCTAATGCGTGGCAATCGTTTCGGTACATTACGTTTGCTTGGCTGAAGCCCATCATCCTGGTGGCTCTCATGCTGCGTACCATCTGGCTTTTTAATCATTTCGATCTGGTCTACCTGTTGACGTTCGGCGGCCCGATGCACGCTACGACGACTGTTCCCGTGCTGATTCGCCACACTGCCTTTGAGGAGCTTCAAATGGGAAGGGCCGCCACTATCAGTATGGTCCTTGTAGTCGTCCTGCTGATCGCTTCCATCGGATACACATGGGCCTATGCTCGGTCAGAGGAAGAGCTTCGGCATTAGCCCTTGTTCTGCTTACAATCGTTTGGTGGCATGGAAAGCGGCTGGATCCAGTCGATTGTTCAGAACCGAGTGCCGTTCCTGGCCCCCAGGACCATGCCAACATCACCACGGAAGAGGTCGTAGAATGAGGATCACCGAAGTACGCGTTATTGTAACCTGCCCTAATCGGAATTTCGTTCTCGCCAAAGTCATGACAGACCAGGATGGCCTGTACGGCGTAGGCGGGGGAACGCTCAATGGGAACGAGCTGACTGTCGCTCAGGCTATCGAGCACGCGTCACATCTGATCATCGGGCGCGACCCGTTGGACACTGAGGATACGTGGCAGTTGCTCTATCACTGGAGCTACTGGCGTGGAGGCCCGATTTTCATGCCTGCCATCGCCGCGATTGATCTGGCTCTGTGGGATATCAAAGGAAAGGTTGCTGGCCTCCCTGTCTACCAGCTTCTGGGGGGCAAGTCCCGAGAGGGAGTTGCCTGTTACGAGCATGCGGACGGGAACAATCCGGTTGAGGTAGAGGACAGCGTGCGCAGCTTTATCGAAAAGGGGTACAAGTACGTCCGAGCCCAACTGAACGGCTACGGTGGGCCAGGGAAGGTCAGGTACGAGCCGCCCACACAGCCGGGTATTCCCGGCACCAGTTTCTTCACTCCTAGGCCCTACTTGCTGAGCACACCCAAGCTGTTTGAACACCTGCGTAAGACGCTTGGCGAGGAGGTGAATCTCGTACACGACGTCCACGAACGGTTGACGCCCATTGAGGCAGCCTGGCTCGCCAAGCGATTGGAGCCACATGGCCTCTTCTATTTGGAGGACCCTATCCGGCCAGAGCACAGGGAGAGTCTTAGGCTCGTTCGTCAAGCGTCTACGACTCCTATTGCAATGGGGGAACTCTTTACTTCCCGCTGGGATTGTCTGCCTCTCTTCCAGGAGCAGCTAATAGACTTCATCCGTGTCGGGCCTATTCACGTCGGGGGCATTACAGAGGCAAAAAGAATCTCCACACTGGCTGAGACTTTCCAGATTCGCACTGCTTTCCATGGTCCCCCCGACATAGATCCTATTGGCCAGGCGGCCGCCGTTCACATTGGCATGGTCATCCCCAACTTTGGTGTGCAGGAGTGGTCGACCTTTCCCGACTTGGTGCACGAAATCATGCCTGGAGCCTGTGAGTTCCGTGATGGCTATGCTTACCCCAGCGACAAGCCGGGGTTGGGTATGGACATCAACGAAGAGTTGGCAAAGAAATATCCTTATCAGCGCGCCTACATGTCGATCGTTCGTCGGCAGGACGGCAGCATGCATGTCTACTAGGACGCCTACATCCTATTTGGTCGAGAACAAGACAAAAGGAGGCTGCTAACAATGAGAATTGATCCTAACAGCTGTGTTGGCTGCGGACAGTGTATTTCCTATTGCCCTATGGAGGCCATTCACCTGACGGACGCGGGTGTATCCGAGGTCGATCAAGAGGAATGCGTGGAGTGTGGTGTCTGCCTGCGGAATGCAAGTTGCCCCACAGATGCGATCATCGAGACAGAAAATCCATGGCCCCGTTCGGTGCGTGCTTCGTTCTCCAATCCATTGATGGAACATAAAGAAACTCGCATCCCTGGCCGTGGTACCGAGGAGATGAAGACCAACGACGTGACTGGGCGATTCAGATATGGCCAGGTCGGGATGGCTATGGAAGTGGGGCGTCCGGGCACTGGTACGCGCTTCCGTGACGTACAGATTCTGACGATGATGCTGGCGGAACTAGGCATTCACCTTGAGGTCCAGAACCCTGTGACGTCTCTCATCGTAGACGAGGACAAGGGCTTACTCAATCCTGATGTGCTAAATGAGAAGGTCTTATCGGCAATCGTTGAGTTTACCATCCCCATTGAGAAAGTGCCGGGAGTCATCGAACGGCTGCGCGAGGTGGAAGGACAGTTGAACACCGTGTTTAGTGTCGATTTGATCTGCAAGGTGCGGCAAAATGACTTCGTGGCTACTGTCCCGCTGATGGAGCGACTCGGCGTCTCACTTTCGGCGAATGGCAAGAATAACTTGGGTCTGGGACGACCGTACTTCGAGGAGGCATTGCCGTGACTCATACCCTTCACCGCCAAGGAATGCCTGAGAACCTTCAGAATGATTACGTCGTTTTCGCGATGTCGGCCAAGGATCACAACGAGGTGGGCTCGGCGGCGAATATGCAAGCTTTCTTGCGAATAGTGGGTAGGCATAACCCGATCAACATGGGCGACATGAAAACAGGCAATTGTTTTCACGCGGGAACAGAGGATATTGAGGCCAACGTACAGGACACATCCATCGTTCATGCCGTTTTTGCCGATATCGATAGCGTGGCTGTCGTAGTAAAAGAGATTCAGGAGGCTGAACTGGGGCTGTCAGTGGTGGTGAGCGGCCTGTTGGATCCCGTACGCGAGATGTGCCGCGAGCTGGGGCTAACGCCCGCGCCGCACACGGTGGAGCATTCACTCGGCGTGTGGGGCAAGGTGGAGCTGCTCCCTGCAGAAGAAATACTCGAAATCAGCACAATGTGTGGCCACGGTATGGTGAGTTTCGGCCTTGTTCAGGAAGCTGTGGCCGATGTGAGGGCTGGCAAGAGCACACCAGAGGAAGCGGCTAAGAAATTGGCAGAGCCTTGTGTGTGTGGTGTCTTCAACCCGGCACGTGCAGCCGTGCTCTTGAAGAGAATGGCAGACAAATAGTGTCTGCGCACTGACCCATTAGCATATACCGGTGCACAAAATGTAAGAGTAACGACGTTATCAGGAATGGCCACGACTACAAAGGCAGTCAGGAATTCCACTGTCATAATTGTATTGTGGTCATTTGTGCTCGAGAAGCAACAAACGATGGGTGTGGACTGCTATATGTCGTCGCACAGGAGGCTACAGGTATATGCTAGACATTCTAATCAAGAACAGCATCGTGGTAGACGGCACAGGCAAGCCGGCTTTCAAGGCTGACGTAGGAGTGACAGAAGGCCGCATCGCCATGGTGGCGGATGGTATCGAGCAGAAGGCGGTGCGCACCATTGAGGCGCAGGATCTCCATTTGGCTCCCGGCTTCATTGATCCCCACACGCACTCAGACCTGCCTCTATTGGTCGACCCCCGGGCTGAGAGCAAAATCCGGCAGGGAGTGACCACGGAGGTCACCGGAAACTGCGGCTTTTCACCTGCTCCCTTGTTGGGCGCAGCGGTAGAGGAGATGCGTGCCAAAGCACAGAGGTTTGACCTGGATGTCACCTGGACGAGCATGGCCGAATACCTGGATTGCCTGTGCGACCCAGGCACGGCTTTGAACGTGGTACCTTTGGTCGGCCACAACACGGTACGCGGTTCGGTGTTGGGCTACAATGATGTGCAGCCTACATCCGAGCAGCAGGCAGAGATGGAACGGCTGGTAGCGGAGGCCATGGAGCAAGGAGCGCGCGGGCTGTCCACCGGGCTGTATTATCCGCCAGGGTACTATGCTCAGACCAATGAACTGATCGGCCTAGCACAGGTAGCAGCGCGCCACGGCGGCATCTATGCCAGCCACATCCGGAGCGAAAGTTTCCAATGGCAGGATGCCATGAGCGAGGCTATCGAAATCAGCGAGCGGGCCGGGATCAGGGTGGAGGTCGCCCACCTCAAGTTGTCGGGCCACCGCAATTGGAATGATGTTGACCAGTTGATCGCTGCGATGGATGATGTTCAATCACGGGGGGTCTGCCTGGGCTGCGATCAATATCCTTACAACGCCTGTTCGACCTGGCTGGCGGCCATACTGCCCTACTGGGCACAGTCTGGCGGGTACAAAGCGGTCGCAAAACGCCTCGGTGACCCAGGAATGCGGTCGCGGCTCAGGAAAGACTACGAGGAGAGCCGCATCGAGTGGGATAATCGCAGCGGTGTACGCGAGTGGGCCGACATCGTCGTCTGTGGTTGCCAAGGCCGACCGGAGGTAATAGGCAAGAGCGTCGCCAAGATCGCTGAGGTCGAAGGAAAGGACCCCCTGGATGCAGCCTTTGACCTGATGGTGGTCAGCGAGGGACGCGCAGTGTGTGTGTGGTTCAACCAATTGGAGGACAACGTCAGGATCTTGATGCGCCATCCCCTAGTAGTGGTGGGCAGCGACGGCTCATCGCTGTCCCCCGATGGCGTGCTGGCCCGCCGCAAAGATCATCCACGCAACTACGGCGCGTTTCCCCGCGTGTTGGGGCGCTATGTGCGGGAAGAAAAGACACTCTCGCTGGAGGAAGCGGTGAGGAAAATGACATCGGTTACCGCGCGGCGCTTCGGCCTGACCGACCGGGGAGAGGTGCGCGAGGGTGCGTGGGCAGACCTGGTTTTATTCGATGCCCAGATTGTCGCTGATAGAGCCACCTTCACTGACCCACATCAGTATCCAGTGGGCATCCCCTACGTCATCGTCAATGGCGTGATCGTCGTTGACCAGTGCCAACACACTGGCGCTTTGCCCGGACAGGTGCTCTAACACAACGTCCTTCTCCTGGATCCCATCATGGTCTGCGCGTATCTTCTCAGTAGCTCGGGGTAGGGGCAGGTCTTGTACCTGCCCAAGAGGGCGACCACAAGGGTTCGACCCTACATATTGAGACGATACGTCTACGCCTTGTGTGCTTGAGACCCTTTCATAATTGATCAGGTGTTGACAAAGGCGAGCACCTTGAAACGTGAAGTCGCTGGCTTGCGCCGTTCGCCCCACTTACCGGCTCAGGGAGGGGCTTTTTCAGTGGCCTCCTGGTCGACATTCGCGGAAGCGTGGAGCACATTGCGGATGAAGTTGAGGAACGCGTAGTTGAAGTAGGCGGCGTCGGCCCGCACCACGCGAATCCGTAGATGATAGAGCAACACCAGGGCGGCGAAGATCGAAAAGTAGGGCAGCAGCCCCAACGTTCTCAGACATCGCGATACTGGTAGTCTCCCTCCCTGCCTCTTGAGTGTAGTTGATGAATAGTGTATACTGCTGGCACTCGTCAACAGCACAAGGAGGGTAGAGAAATGCCAAAGTTTGCCAAGTAGGCGATTTCTGTCCAAATACAGTTTGTGCCGACTATGGCAAGCAGGTAGTCTATCTTAAGATTCCTGGTTTTCTCTGCACTCTTGGCGTTCTTTACGCTAATACTCCGGGTTGCGGTTGCACCAACGCAATTGCGGGAGACTAGCTCCAGGTAAGGCGGGGTGAAATAAGTGGAGAAGAGGCATACGCATGAGTGAGATAGAACACGTTCTCTCAATCAACTGCAGGCTGGGCGAAGGTCCGATATGGAGCTGTGAGGAGCAGGCGCTCTATTGGGTTGATATCGAGGCACATTGCTTCCACCGGCTATGTGTCACGACCGGATCGCACAGCTGCTTCGACGTGGGCCTGCCGGTCGGCGCGTTGGCCTTCCGGGCCTCGGGCGGCCTGGTCTTGGCGACCCGGGATGGGTTTGCATTCTGGGACCCCGAATCTCAGGCGCTGGATTTCGTCGCGGACCCGGAGCCGGGCAAGCCAGGCGCTCGCTTCAACGACGGGGGTGTCGACCGCCAGGGCCGATTCTGGGCGGGCACGATGAGCAAGGATCCCACGAGCAGCCTCTATCGCCTGGACCCTGACGGTTCTGTCCACAGAATGGAGTCGGGGGTTACCATCTCCAATGGGATCGGGTGGAGTCCCGACAACAGGACCATGTACTACACCGACTCTCCCGTGCGCATGATCTACGCCTATGATTTCGACCCGGCCACGGGCGCGATCGAGAACCGGCGGCCGTTTGTCCACACGCCTGACGAGAAGGGTGTGCCTGACGGCATGACTGTGGACCGCGAGGGCTTTGTGTGGAGCGCCCGCTGGGATGGCTGGAAAGTGACGCGCTACGATCCCGATGGGAAGGTGGAACGCGAGATCCAGATGCCGGTGCAGCGCCCGACGAGCTGCACGTTTGGTGGGCCGGAGTTGACGGACCTGTACATCACCTCGGCGTGGACTGGCCTGAGCGACGTGGAGCGGGCCGGCCAGCCGTTGGCAGGCGATCTGTTTCGGCTTCCGACCGGCGTCGGGGGGTTCGAGGAACCGAAGTTCGCGGGGTAGCGCTCGACGTCCCCGTCGGAATCGAGTTGGAGGCGGATATGTCATCGTTCGAATTCTTCGATATCGAGGCGGACGATCTCGGCGGGTTTGCGGGTCGCGGCGCCGCTTTCGTCACTCTCGGCGAGACGATGGTGCGCGACACGCCAGCCGACGACGAAAGGCTGGAGCGTACGCGGCGTGTGAGCGTGTCCCTGGCCGGGAGTGAATTCACTCTGGCCGTGATGCTGAGCCGGCTGGGCGTCCCGGCGGCGTACGTCACACGCGTGCCGGACAACCCCTACGGCTGGATGCTGCGCAACGTGGCCCGGGAGCAAGGTGTGGACACCGATCATTTCGTCTGGGCCGAGAAGACCGAGCCCATAGGCCGCTTTCTGTACGAACTGGGACGCACGCCCAGGCGGGGGGCGGGCTGGTATCAGCGCAAGTACTCGGCTGCCAGCAAGCTGGGGGCTGGCATGGTGGACTGGGAGTCGGCGCTGGCGGGCGCCCTGCTGTTCCACACGTCTGGCATCACCTTCGGTTTGAGCGCGCATAGCGGCTACGAGCGCAACTACCTCTTGGAGGCGTTCCGGGAGGCGATGGCGGCCAAGCCGGCGGAGTGCAGGGTGGGGTTGGACTACAACTATCGCAGCACGCTGTGGAGTCCGGCGCAGGCCGGAGCGGTCATGACGCCGCTCATCGTCGATCACGTGGACGTGCTGATCACCACGATTGAGGACATGGCCAGGATCTATGGCATGAACTGCGGCCGGGTCAGTGCGGAGGATCTCGTGAAGGGCGATATCGGACGGCTGGAGGACGAGGATATCCAGGCGTTCATGCGCGACCTGATGGAACGGTTCCACCTGCAGGTGGTCGGCGTGACGATCCGACACCCTGACACGCACGAGCGCCACCGCTGGGAGAGCGCGGCGATGGACGATGAGGGCCACTTCGTCCGATCGGCGGCGGTACGCCCGATCGTGTTGTGGGACCGCCTGGGAGGGGGCGATACGTGGAACGGCGGCTTCTACTACGGCCTGCTGACCGAGGGCGAGCGGGGGGCGGCGATCAAGAAGGGGATGCTCGTGGGCGACGCGGCCACGCGCCTGAAGCAGACCTTGATGTACGATTTGCCGATTGTCACCAAGGGGGAGGTACAGGCGCTCATGAGGGCCGACGTGACGGGGGGCGGCAAACGTACCGCGCGATGAGAGCGCGTCTTTGAGGGTTGTTGAGGAGGACAAGATGAATCATCAGGAGAGCATAAGGCTCATCCGGGACACCGGCGTGGTCGCCATCATGCGGACCAAGAGCTCCGAGCAGTTGCTGCGCGCCGCCGACGCCATTCGCGAGGGCGGTGTGAGGGCGATTGAGGTGACGATGACGACGCCAGGCGCTCTGTCCGTCATCGAGCAGGCGGTGTCGAAATACGGCTCAGATGTGTTGTTCGGAGCCGGCACGGTGCTGGATGCCGAGAGCGCCCGCTCCGCTATTCTATCGGGCGCTCAGTTCATCGTGTCGCCGTCCTTCAATCCGGCCCTGATCGAGATATGCCGCCGCTACAGCATACCGGTCATGCCGGGTGCCTACACGCCAACCGAGATTCTCACGGCCTGGGAGTGTGGCGCGGATATGGTGAAGGTGTTCCCGGCGGGGCTGGGAGGCCCGTCCCTGATCAAGGCCATCAAAGCGCCGTTTCCGCAGGTCGAACTCGTGCCGGTGGGCGGCGTCAACGTGGATAACACGGCCGACTTCATCCGGGCGGGGGCGGCGGCGGTCGGCGTGGGCAGTGCACTGATCAACCAGAAGCTGCTGGAGGTTGGCGACTTCGACGCGCTCACCGAGAGGGCGCGCCGGCTCGTCGAGGAAGTGGCGCGTGGGCGCAACTCTCGATGAGCAGACGCAGGTCTGTAGAAGAGGCGGGGAGGCAGGGATTCGAACCCTGGGTGGAGCTATTAACCCCACAACCGCTTAGCAGGCGGCCCCAATCAGCCACTCTGGCACCTCCCCGAATAGGCGCTATTCCGCTGTCATGAATGCTACATGGCGGAGGGAGAGGGATTCGAACCCTCGGTGACCTTTCGGCCACAACGGTTTTCAAGACCGTCGCCTTCGTCCACTCGGCCATCCCTCCGTTTCCGAGGATGATCCCCCCTCTGGCGCACTGGATTCTACCACGCCAGGGGGGAACTGTCAATCAGCCGTAGCCGTTCAGGTGACCGGCACTTTGGGACTCTTCAAGTGCCGGTCACCTCACGTAATGATCTCGATGCCACCCATCCACGGGCGGAGCACCTTGGGCACTACGATGCTGCCGTCTGCCTGCTGGTAGTTCTCCATGATCGCGATCATGGTCCGAGGCAGCGCCAGGCCGGAGCCGTTCAGTGTGTGGACGAACTGTGGTTTGGCGCCTGGTTCTGGGCGGTAGCGCACGTTCGCCCGCCGAGCCTGGAATGTCTCACAGTTGCTCAGACTGCTCACTTCCAGCCATTCTCCGCAGCCAGGTGCCCAGATCTCGATGTCGTACTTCTTGGCCGCGACGAAGCCCAGGTCGCCGGTGCACATCTGGATCAGGCGATGGGGAAGGCCGAGGCGGCTGCAGATATCGATCCCGTCCGCGACCAGTTTCTCCAATTCGTCGTAGCTGGTCTCTGGAGTGGTGAACTTGTACATCTCGACCTTGTCGAATTGGTGCCCGCGCTTGATGCCGCGTACGTCGCGCCCGGCGCTCATCTTCTCGCGGCGGAAGCAGGCGCTGTATGCGACGTAGCGCAGGGGCAAGGCGTCGGCACTGAGGATCTCGTCCCGGTGCAGGTTGGTCAGCGGGATCTCAGCCGTTCCAATCAGCCACAAATCGTCTTCGACGTCGCGGTAGATGTTGTCGGCGAACTTGGGCATCTGCCCCGCGCCCCACATGCACTGTTCCTTGACGATGTAGGGTGGGTAGATCTCCGTGTAGCCGTGTTCGCGAGTGTGTACGTCGAGCATCCAGGCGATGAGCGCGCGCTGCAGGCGCGCTCCGGCCCCGCGAAGCACGTAGAAGCGGCTGCCGGAGAGCTTCACGCCGCGTTCGAAGTCGATGATCCCCAGTTCTGGCCCCAGGTCCCAGTGGGGGACAGGCTCGAAGTCGAACTCCGGCATCTCCCCCCACTGATCCACGACGACGTTGTGGGTGTCGTCTGGGCCGACGGGTACACTGGCGTGTGGCAGATTGGGTATCGCAAGCATGGCCGCCTCGAGGTCAGGCTCGACCTGATGGAGCTTCTCCTCGAGACTGGCGATACGATCTCCCACCTGTCGCATCTCGGCGATGAGACTCTCTCTCTCGGACTTGTCTTTGATTCGGCTGATTGTCTTGGAGACGCGGTTGCGCTCAGCTCTGAGTGCTTCGACCTCCGTGAGCAACTCACGCCTCTGCGCGTCCAGCGACAGGATGTGGTCTATCTGGCTGGGATCAGCGTTCAGTGTGGGTAGCGCTTGTTTGACTTCCTGAGGCTTTTCCCGAATGTGTGCGATGTCTAGCATGGGCTTGTGGGTCTCCTCTGGGTGCTCCTGGGCTTGGTGTCTGCTCTGGATGTGATATACAATCAAGGCCCCCTGTCCTCCAGGACGAGGGGGCGGCCCATCGTGCGGTGATTATAGCACATGGCTTTTGACTTTACAAATTCCTGACTTTGCGTTATAATTCGCCCGCTATAACTCCTGGAGCTTGATCGTCGGAACCAAGCACAACTTGAAGCTGGCGATTGTACGTTGTCGCTCTTTCGTATCAACCCCGCTGCGCTGTGGGGCATTTCTTTTTTCACGTTCTCTTGGCCAAAGGGGGCCTCTTCCCGTATTGGCTGGCAGCAAGCTGAGTGGTCGTTTTAGCTGCATCTTGTACTCGGGCGTTCATTTGCCTCTGCCACATAGTAGCCTGCTCTGCTCCTCCAGCACTTTGGAGGCAAGCATGGTGGGGTTTCGCTGTGAACTGGCGAGAGGGATTGGGCGCCTGCTTTCATCAGGGATGAGTGAATGAACAAGCAGCAGACATTTCTGACACGTGCAGGACACGAGAAGCTGGAGCAGGACCTGATACACCTGCGTACGGTCCGGCGTCAGGAGGTGGCGCGGCGACTCCACGACGCTCTGGAGGAGGGCGACATCCTCGAGAACGCGGAGTTGGAGGACGCGCGCAACGAACAAGCCTTCGTCGAAGGGCGTATTCTGATGTTGGAGAATACGCTGCGCAATGCCGTCATCATTGAGGATACTGGGCCTCGCGACACGGTTGGCGTGGGGAGCCGCGTCACTGTCGTGGAGGGAGATGGCCCGCAGGAGACGTACCATGTCGTCGGGTCAGCCGAGGCCGATCCGAGCAATGGGCTGATCTCCAACGAATCTCCTCTTGGCCAGGCTTTGATCGGGCGCAAGGTGGGGGAGAAAGCTGTGGTCAACGCGCCAGATGGTGAGTTGGAGTTCGTGATCGTGGGCATTCAATAGTCTGATGAATCCATGCAAGACAACGCGGGCGTTGATCGCGCGTCCGTTGCCCACGCGCAACCCGGAGAGGTGGTGAGCGTGGGTACTTCTATGATATGGCCTGGATGCAAGGCGTGGCGGGCACGGGAGGTATGATGGAACTCACCGAGCTAGAACGGCAGCGTGTGGAGAAGCTGGAACGTCTGCGTGCCAGCGGAGTCGACCCCTATCCCCATCGCGTCACGCGCACGCACAGTCTGGCCGACGCACTCGCCGCGCTTGAGGCAGGCGAGGAGGGCCTTCGGGTCGCTGTGGCGGGGCGGCTGCGCAGCGTGCGTGCGATGGGGAAGGTGACTTTCGCGCACATCGATGATGGCAGCGGGACGATTCAGCTCTTTCTCCGCGTCCAGAACGCAGGTGAGGAAGCCTACGAGACGTTCAAGCGTGACTTCGACCTGGGCGATTTCGTCGGCGCGGAGGGCACGTTGATGCGCACGCGTACCGGCGAGCCCAGTGTGCTCGTAGAGCAGGTGCGCATGCTGGCCAAGGCGGTCAGCCCGCTGCCCGTCGTCAAGGAGAAGGAAGTGGACGGCGAGCAGGTGCGCTACGCGGCGTTTTCCGACGTGGAGGAGCGGTACCGGCAGCGTTACGCCGACCTGGCCTCCAATCCACATGTCCGTGAGGTCTTCCGAATACGCGCCCGTACGATCAGCGCGCTGCGTCGCTTCATGGAGGATCACGGGTTTCTGGAGGTGGAGACGCCGACGCTCCAACCGGTCTATGGGGGGGCGGCGGCCCATCCGTTTACTACCCATCACGAGCAACTGCATCAGGATCTGTACCTGCGCATCTCATTCGAGCTGTATCTGAAGCGGCTCCTGGTGGGGATGTACGAGAGGGTCTATGAGATCGGGCATGATTTCCGCAACGAGGGTGTTTCCTACAAGCACAACCCCGAATTCACCCAGCTAGAATTCTACGCCGCTTACTGGGATTATCGCGATGTGATGGCGTACTGTGAGCAGATGACTGCCTACGTAGCTGAAGAGGTGCTGGGCAGCCCGGCGATTCACTACCAGGGCCACGAGATTGACCTCAGTCCTCCCTGGCGACGGGTTACGCTGCGCGATGCTGCCCTGGAGGTGACCGGGATTGACTACCTGGAGTACCCTACAGCCGAGGAATTGGCTGCTGCGATGCAGGACAAGGGACTGCAGGTGAGACCAGGCGCGACCTGGGGGTACCTGATCGATAAAGGGCTCTTGGGAGCCGTGGAGCCAACGTTGATCCAGCCGACGTTCATCACGGATTACCCACGCGATATCTCTCCCCTGGCAAAAGCCAAGCCAGGCGATCCAACCCACGTTGAGCGTTTCGAGTACTTCATCGGGGGCCTGGAGATGGGGAACGCCTTCACGGAGCTGAACGACCCCTTCGATCAAGAGCAGAGGTTCCTGGAGATGGGGCGGCTCTACGCACCTGATGAGGAGGAGTCCCATCCTATGGACGAGGACTACTTGCGGGCGATGAAATACGGTATGCCGCCCAACGGGGGCTTTGGGATGGGTGTGGATCGCTTGGTAATGCTTCTCACGGACAATGCGACGATTCGCGAGGTCATCCTCTTCCCGCACTTACGCGCGAAGGAGTAGTCCAGGGTTCTGGCAGTTTCTTAGCATTTCCTTAGGATTTAGTACCAAAATCCTATTGACGACGCGGTCGACGTGCAGTACAATCAAGATGCGACGAAAAGACCTTTGGCGGGCGTGCAAATCGTGAAAGGGAAACGCGTGGGGGGGGATAGGTGAAGGGGCGACGGATTCTCTGGGTAGTGGCTGTGAGCGCTGCCGTGCTTTTCGGCAGCGTATCTGCCGCGAGTTCCCAGGCCCAGGGTGGCAACTGCGAGTACTTCCCGGAAACTGGTCACCATGTCTGCGAGGAATTCCTCCAATTCTTCCAGACACGGGGAGCACTTGAGGTCTTCGGCTATCCCTTGACGGAGGCCTTCGAAGATCCCCGCCAGCAGCGCATGGTGCAGTATTTCCAGCGCACGCGGATGGAGTTGCATCCGAACAACGCAGATCCCTACAAGGTGCAGCTCGGACTGCTGGCCGATGAGCTGAACTATTCATTTCCCAAGGCTGCGCCTGAACAGATCCCTGCTTTCAACAGCAATCTCCACCATTACTTCCCCGAGACCGGGCACGTGGTCTCTTATGCATTTCTGGAGTACTTCCGCGGGAAGGGCGGCCTGGATATCTTTGGCTATCCCCGCTCGGAGTTCATGTACGAGGATGGGTACATCGTTCAGTACTTCCAGCGCGCGCGGATGGAGTGGCATCCAGAGAATCACTCTGGCCCGCAGATGCAGTTGACCAACCTGGGGGAGATGTACATCGAGCGATTTGGTGTGCCTTCGGGGGTGCAGGGTCCCCTTCCACCGGCAACGGGCGGGGGAGAGCCTCCGTCGGAACCTCAGAAACCCAGGGTGACGCGGCTGAATGTCAGCGCTTCAGTGCGAAATGTCATCACCGGCCGGCAGGGCGTTCAGACTGTGTTTGTGTATATCACGGATCAGTTTCAGGAGCCGGTGCAAGGTGCGGCCGTCAGCGCCGTTATTCACTACCAGTCAGGCGATGCGCCTGTCGATTTCACGCCCACGAATGCAAGTGGCTTCACCAGCGCGAGCTTTGAGATCCTTCCATCAACGCCTGGGCGGCGGGTGGTAGTTGACGTGACTGTGACGTATATCGACGGTCCGTCAAACACGACTCTGACGGACACGACTCAGACTTTCTTCCTGCCGTGGTGGTAATCGCTGCCGAACGTACACGAGCCCGCCAGACGGCGGGCTCTTTTGATTGAAGCCGGCTGTCGTGTGCACTGGCTATTGAGTGACGACGCCAATTGTGGTGGGCAGGACGACGGAGTCGCTGCCTGTCTGAGTCGGAACCCGCCCGCTGGCCGGATCGTAGAGACCTACAGCGATTGTCGCTGCCCCCACGTAGGCTGTGTCTTGGAATGCCATCTGGTGCAAGTCCACGATGACCTCGCCGGGCGTCCATTCTGTGAGGGGACGGGTACCGTTGACGGGAATACCATCGTGCTGCGCGATGAGGTGCCCATCCTGTGCCAGAAGGTGGGTGAACACGACGTAGTTCATCGGGCTTGTTTCCTGCAGGGCTTGCCAGCGGAGGGTGAGCGGCAAGCCCTGGGCGGCGGTGACCTGCGTGGCCGGCACGCTGTAGCTGACCAACTCCGCGAAGTTGCCGAAACGGGCACGTACCTCGCCCGAAATGGCGGGCTCTGGTGTGTCTGTTGGTACCGGGGTGGGTGGCTCGCTGGACTCCTCCTCGGGCACGGTCGCGGCCACCACGGTGGGCGCTGCCGTATCCGCAGAGGTGAGTGTTGGAACGAGGAAGCCGAGTGTGGGCGTGGGCGTGGTCACTACTTGGGGCGTGATGAGTTGAACGCCGGCCGACGGTGTGGACGTCGGACGGGGTGTGTCTGGTCTGTCAGCCGACAGTTCGGGCAGGACGAAAGTGGCACTGGCGTAGATGAGGCCTCCGATGGCCACGAAGACAACGGCCATGGCCCACGACTGGACAATCCGCGCGGTGGCGGTCTCTCGCTCTAGCGTGAACAGAGCCAAGCGCCGCTCCCTGCGGGCCGCCAGCGCACGCACCACGTAGATGATGACGCCGATGGCGCACACCACGTAGAATATCCAAGCGTGCTCTACCAGCCACTGGAGAAGGATGGTCATAGGCTGCCCAGGACTCCGCGAATGATGGCCTCCAGCCGTGGTACCAGCACTTGGCCGGCTTCCAGTACCTCTTCGTGACTCGTCTCCACAGGCGGTGCGCCTTCGACCGGCAGGACGTTGCTGACGCCGGAGAGTCCCAGAACGCGCGTACCGCCGTGGCGGGCGACGGTTACCTCGGGAACGGTGGACATGCCGACCGCGTCCGCGCCAATCAGGCGCAGGAACCGTAGATCAGCCGGGGTCTCAAAACTGGGGCCAGCCAGGCAGATGTACACACCCTCCTGCAACGGCACGCCGGCCCTGTCGGCGACTTGTCGCGCAAGCGCCCGCAACTGAGGGTCATAGGGCTGCGACATATCAGGGAAGCGTGGGCCTATCTGGTCGAGGTTGGGGCCTCGCAGCGGGTTGAGCCCAGCCATCCCAATCAGGTTGATGTGGTCGGTGATGAGCATCACGTCTGCTACCTGGAAGTCTGGGTTGAGACCGCCCGCGGCATTGGTGACGATCAAGATCTCGGCCCCCAATGCCTGCATCACGCGCACGGGGAAGGCGATCTCCCCGATTGTGTATCCCTCGTAGTAGTGGGTTCGTCCCTGCATGACGACGACCGCCTGGCCTTCCAGGCGTCCGAGGATCAGTCTGCCAACGTGCCCGTGTACCGTTGGGCTTGGGAAATGTGGAATCTCGTCGTAGGGGATAACCGTTCTGTCCTTGACGCTGTCGGCCAAGGGGTTGAGGCCGGAGCCGAGAATCAGGCCCACTCTCGGTTGGATGGATGCCTGCTTCCGTATCGTGGCTGCGGCCGCCTCGATATCTGACCATGAAAGGAATCGGGACATAGTTGTCTCCTGTCTCATCTCGTGTGACTGACCCTTGAACCTGGCCGGGGGCGCGCTCCCTTCGTCATGTGATTCAGCAGTCACAGGCGAATGCCCCAGAGCGGCTATCGTGCGCCCGTGGGGATTAGGCGTCGTTCGTTCATTGCATTCCCTCGTCAGGATTTGGTGCAGATGCCGGTCCGGGCTGTGCTCGAGGGTGGGCCCGGTCGTAAGCCTCACGTTTGCGCCGGGTGGAGACCTTGGTATAGATCTGCGTGCTGGAGATGTTGGTGTGCCCGAGCAGTTGTTGGACTTCGCGCAGCCCTGCCCCGCCGTCGAGCATGTGGGTGGCGAAGGAGTGGCGCAGCGAGTGCGGCGTGACCCGGCGTTGCATGCCGGCGGCCACCGCATATTGCTTGACAATCAGCCACAGTCCCTGGCGAGTGAGGGGTTGGCCCCTATGGTTGACAAACAGCGCCGTTTCGTCCTTTCCCTGAAGGAGCCTGGCGCGGCCCGTTTCGATGTAGGCCCGGAGCACTTCGCAGGCGCGCTCGTACAGCGGCAGAATGCGCTCCTTGTTGCCCTTGCCCATGCATCGCACAGTCCCAGCTTCCAGGTCTACTGCGTCCAGGGTCAAGCCGATGATTTCGCTCGCCCGCATGCCGGTTGCGTACATCAACTCAAGCAGGGCCTGATCGCGCGCTCCCTTGGACGTGTTGGACTTCGCCGGTTCTGCCAGCAGGCGGGCCATCTCTTGTGGGCTGAGCGGGTGCGGAAGGTGTTGGTCCACTGGGGGCGAGTTGATCGAAGTAGTGGGGGCGTCGCCCTCTAGCACGCCGTCGATTACCAGGAACTGGAAGAACGACTTGACGGCCGCGATCTTGCGGGCGACCGTCGAGGATGCATATCCACGGTCCTTCATGTGCAGGATGTAGTCCAGGACGTGAGCTCTGTTCACACCTTGCCACGACGAGATGCCCTCACCTTTCACAAAGGCCAAGAGCTGAGTGAGGTCATTTCGGTAGGCCGCGACGGTGTGGTTGGAGTAGCCTTTCTCTACTTCTGCGAAGTGAAGGAACTCCTCAATCTGTGCCCGCATCGCCCGTTCCTTTCGGCACACCATCTCTCGATTGATTATAGCATACTTTCCATAAAGTCAAAAACGCTACACGGCAGCGCGTTTCCCGAAGAAGCGCTCCAACGGGAGGGCGGCCGGGTGATCGTGGATCACAGCGTCGGCCAGGGCGCGCATCAGCGGGAAGTCCTCTGGGGCGACGACGCGGCGCGCTGTGAGTTTCGGCAGCGCGGTTCCCAGAACCCGGACGATCTCGGCGGCCTCCAGCGTCTCACCGGCCATGAGTTCCCGTGCCTCTGTGTATGAATGTCCCAATCCCAGGAGCCTCCCCAGGCGCATCGAGCGCCCGCCCTGGGATGTCACGTACAGGTCACCGGCCCCCGGCAGCCCGTAGGCGAAGGCGCGCTGGCCTCCCATGATTTGGAGCATGTGCTCGATCTCGGTGCACCCCTGGGCAAAGATGGCGGCTGCCAGGTTGTGCATGTGCGCGCCTGCTGCGTCTGTGCCGCCAGCCTTCTCCAACAGCCCTGCCGCCATCCCCACACCCAGCGTGTAACCGTTCTTCAGGGCTACGCAGATCTCCAGCGCCACCAGGTCGGTGGTGGACCACACGTGGTAATAGGACGTGCGGAAGATGGCGGCCAGTCGTTCGACCGGCTCGCGGTCGCGCGAGCCGAAGACGACGCAAGACTGGCGGCGGCCAGCCAGCTCCCCCGCGATACACGGTCCACCGATGGCGGCGATGCTGACCTGGTCTCGCACACTGGCGGGCAGTTCGCTGTACAGCACGTCGGGCAAGATGTGCAGGTCGCCGTCTTCGGCGGCCTCCAGGCCTTTGGTCACGGCGATAATCAGTTGGCCAGGCCGCAGGTGCGGGCCAATCGCCTGTCCGATCCAGTGCACGCCCAGGGAGTTGACGCCGCTGACGATGACGTCTACGCCGTCCAACGCCTGGGCGATGTCCTCCACGTAGTAGGGCTGCACCGCGTCGGGGAGTTGACGCTGGAGCTTCGGGTGGTAGCGTCGCTCCTGGCAACTCTTGATGATGTCGCCGTCGAGATGGGTGCCGACGAGGCGCACAGCGTGGCCATTGTCGGCCAGTGGATAGGCAGTGGCCGTGCCCATGTAGCCCGCGCCTACAATTGCTACGTTCATTCCGATGATCTCCTTGATGTGGTGGTGATGCTGGCTGGCTGGGTCAGTCGCTGCGAAGCGCTGGGTGCAGGCGCAGGGTCTTGATCTCGAAAGCGCGGAAACTGAGGTCAATCTTGCCCGCGTCGCAACTCAGTTCCGCCTGGGTACGCTCGAGCATATCGGTTTCGGCCGCAGTGACAATCGGCAGCGACGTGCTGAGCGTGCAGCGAGTGGCTGTCCGCTTGGCTTCGTACAGGCGCACGATCACGTCCGGGGAGCCGTCCTCCGCCGGCTTCACGGTCTCGACAATCACGTTGGGGGCGTCCACGGAGAACAACGAGTGTTCGCCGGCGGCGCCCGAGACGGGGGTCACGGGACAGTTCAGTTCATACGCCGCCCGCACGACGGGGCTGGTGGCGAAGCTGCCGTTCCACGTGTAAAGGGCGTAGGTGAATTCCTGGTGGCCCTTGTCGGCGCTCATGTCGGGGGCCAGTGCTGACTTGAGCAGTGTCAGGTTGAGGCTGTTGCCCAGCACGTTGATCCCATACTTGCAGTCGTTGAGCACTGCCACGCCGTGATCTTCCTCCATGATGGCGGTCCATTTGTGGTTGCAGACCTCAAATCGATCCGCGTCGAAGGGCCGCGAACTGTGGTTCGGGCGACGGATGTGGCCGAACTGGATCTCGTGGACGGCCTGGTCCGTTTGAATGGCGACGGGGAAGGCTACCTTGAGCAGCTTGTGGCTTTCCTGCCATTCCACGACTGTGTGAAAGTCGACGCGCCTGCTGCCCCGGCGGAGGCTGATTTCCTGGATCAGCTTGGAGTGGTGCAACTGTCTGGATACGCGGATCGTCGCGACCAGCGGTCCGGCGGCCACGACTTCAATGGAGGCGCTCTCGGCCAGTTCGACCGGTGTGAGGGCATACATGCTGTCGATGTCCCACGCGTCGAAGCGCGCCGGTACGTCCCTGTACATGTTGAAGCTGTTGCACGGCCCGGCTGCGATCTCGCGTCCAGCTTCCTTGTCGAAGATGCTGGTGATCTCGCCCTTGGCGTTGAACGCCACGCGCAGGAGCGCGTTCTCCAACAGGCGCTCCGTGACCCGCAGCGTGTTCGTGGTGTCGAAGCCTTCGCCGGCGTGGATGGTCGTCCAGCCACACGCCGGCACCGCCACCTCGACGAGCGTTTGATCGCCGATGGCCTGCACGGGCAGCGGCCGTCCGTCCTCGTCCTGGGCGCTACTGAGGTGCTCGGGGAGTGCGACCAGGGCGTGCCGGGCCCACGAGAGGGAGTTGAAGATGGTCAGGTCCTGGGAGCAGTCGGTGAAGCACGCCATCGCGTCGTGGGCGGCCTCGCGCGCGGTCTTGATGACGGCCCTGTGGCCAGCTTCGGCCTCCTCGTATACCCGGTGAATCGAAGAGCCTGGCAGGATGTCGTGGAATTGGTTGAGCAGGACGGTCTTCCACGCCGCGTCCACGGCGCCGGCCGGGTAGTCGAAGCCAGCCAGCACCTTTGCCGTGGCACCCCATATCTCCGTCTCACGCAGTGCCAACTCGCTCTTGCGGTTCCCCTTCTTGACCCGGGCCTGCGAGGTGTAGGTCCCCCTGTGGGCTTGATAGTACAGCTCACCGACGTAGCGCGCCTCGGGGACGCCCCGCGCCTCCTGGTCCTTGAAGTACGCCAGCGGTGAGTCAACCCGGATCCGGGGCACGCCTTCCAGGTCGCGCTGACGGCGCAGGAACTCCATGTGGTCGCGCGTCGGCCCGCCGCCTCCGTCGCCCCAGCCGAAGGGCATGAGGCGCGTGGAGAAGCCGTCCTTCTGGACACGCTGGTTCCAGCGCTCGATCACGGAGGCGGGATCGATGCGCGAGTTGTAGTCGTTGCACAGGTGCACGAGCACCTCGGAGCCATCTATACCTTCCCAGGTGAAGGTGTTGTAGGGGAAAGGATCTCCACCACTGTAATTCCAGAAGATCTTGGCGGTCGAGAAGTACTTGATCCCGCAGCCGCGCATGATCTGGGGTAGCGCGCCAGTGTAGCCGAACACGTCAGGCAGCCAAAGTAGCTCGCTCTCGGCGTCGAATTCCTCGCGGATGAAGCGCTTGCCGTGGATGAACTGCCGGATCAGGCTCTCGCCGCCTGAGATGTTGGTGTCTGCCTGGATCCACATTCCGCCATCGGGGATGATACGTCCAGCCTGCACGGCTTGCTTGACCCGTTCATAGAGTTCGGGGTAGCGCGTTTTCACCATCTGGTAGAGGTGGGGCTGGCTTTGCAGGAACCTGTACTCGGGGTACTCTGCTATCAACGCGAGCTGATTCGCTAGCGTCCGACCGGCTTTCCTTTCCGTCTCGGCCAGCGGCCAGAGCCACGCGACGTCCAGATGTGCGTGGCCGAAGGCGAACATGGTCGGGGCTGTGGAGCCGTTGACGCATTCCAGCAACGGTTCTAGCCTCTCTCTGCCAGCTCGTATCGTCTGCATCATCTCTGGGTGGGGCAGTTCGAAGTCCACAATCACGGTGAAGTCCCGGAGTGCCTGGTCTATCTCCGCCACGCGCAATGCGTTGGGATCAAGGTTGTCGCGGAGTTGGCAGAGCGTCTCGACGTCTATCCAGAGCTGGTAGGCATTCTCCTCCCAGATGCCAAACGTGCTCTGGTTGACGATGGCCTGGGTGGGGCCGGGCTCCGGGACGGTCTCACGCCCGGGCGGAGTGGGGCCGGCGTGGGCCACACGCGGGCCGTGTCCGGCGTAGCCTTCGATGAGCACGTCGTATTGTGTGCCAGAGACGCCGTCAGTGCATAGCGTCAACTCGCTGTGCTGCCGATCTTTCGCCCCTGCGATCTGGCCGTTGACGAAGATGGTGCTCTCCGCGCCGACGTCTACCTTGAGGGCGATGCGTTGCCCGGCGGCTTCCTCCGGCAACACGACGGTCCCCTTGAACCAGCCGTACTCCCACTTCGCCCCCCAAGGTGTGCCGGGCGGCGTGGGCCGGAAATCGTGCTGGAGTGCCTCCTCGGGGGTGAGCTGATCCACGGTCGTGAAGCCGCTCAGGCTGAGGCTGCCCAGCGGACGGTAGAAGTGCCTGGGTAGTTCGTCGCGCCATCTTTCAATCCTGGCGCGCCATTCGATGGTCAATGTCATATCAATCTCCCTCGGGATCTGCATGGATGGATAAGGAAAGCGGTCTCAGGGGCGGCTGGGGTCTGCTCCCCGACAGGTTGGTTAGCGTCATGGCAGCGCGTCATCTGTGGGCCACGCTGCCGCGTAGAAGGCCAGGTACTCGGCCACGTTCGCCGCCCAGAGTGCGTTTTCGTGACGCCCCGGGTGGACGACGAACTGGTGGACGATGCCCTGTTGGTCCAATGCCCGGTGTAGTGCCTCGGTGGACTCCCGTGCCCAATCCTGTTCACCTGCGTCCAGGTAGATGCGCAGCGTCTCCACTCCAGGTGCCGTCAGCAGGTAGAACGGGTCGTAGAGTGGGGGAGCCAGGTTGACCGAGAGGGCCGGGCTGTGCGCGCCTACGGCGGCGAAGAGATCGGCGTGCAGGAAGCCTATCTCAAGTGCCCAGACCCCGCCCCGCGATATACCGCCGACGGCACGCGCATCTGGCTCGGCCCGGGTGCGGTAGGTGCTGTCCACGTGGGGAATCAGATCGTTGACGACCTCTCCTTCGAAGGAATGGTCGCCACCGCTCGTGTTCACGTAGAGCCTTTCGGCTCCGCCTGGCAGGACCACGATGAAGGGAGGCAGTGTGTTCGTTGAGATACCCGCGTCGGCGGGCTCGACAACTCCCAGGCCGATCCAGTGGGCGTCGTCGTACGGCCAGCCGTGGAATAGGTAGAGCACCGGATAGCGCGTATCCGTGTGATCGTAGCAGGGCGGCAGGTAGACGCGATAGGGCTGTTCGTCGCCGGTCGTTTGGCTGAAGTACGTGTGCTGCTCCACCCGGCCTGCTGTCTCGGTGCAGACGGGCGTGGGAGTAGGCGTGGGCGTGGGTGTGTCGGTGGGCGTCGGCGTGACGGTGGGAGGGCTTGTGGGCGTGGGGGGCGGTGTGTCGGTGTGTGTGGGAGGGACGGTGGGTCTGGGTGTCGGTGTGAGTGTAGGGGTGGATACCGTTCCGGATGCAGCGGTCCGGGCGTCCGGACCGCTGTCCGCGGCGTCCGTGGAAGATCCTGGCAATGGCTGCGCCAGAATCCACAGCGCGAACAGAGCCGCCACCGCTGCCAGCGCCAGTCCGAGCACTGACCAGCCTCTCTGCTTCATCTAGGTTGCTAGTCCTCTATTCCGAGCTGCTTGCGTGTGTACGGGATCAGCCCGCCGGCCTCGAAGATGCCCATGACTGCCGCCGGGAGTGGCGGGAAGGTGAAGGTGCCCTTCGAGCTGCGGACCTCCCCTGCCTCCAGATCCACCTCGATCTTGTCTCCGTTCTCCAACGCGTCGACTGCCTCCGGGCAGGTGATGGCCGGGAGGGCGTTGTTGATGCAGTTGCGGTAGTAGATGCGGGCGAACGAGCGGGCGATGACGGCACCTACTCCCTTGACCACCAGGCAGGTTACCGCCTGCTCACGGGAGCTGCCGCAGCCGAAGTTCTTGCCGCCCACGATCACGTCGCCCACCTTGACCTGGTGGCGAAACCGCGGGTCCAGGTCCTCCAGCGCGTGTTCCCCCATCTCCGCCGGGTCGCTGACGGTGTAGGTGTATTTGCCGGGGAAGATGACGTCGGTGTTGATGTCGTCGCCGTACTTCCAGACCTTGCCTTTGATTGTCATTTTGGATCCCTCAGTTCAGATCAATCCAGATCGCTGGATGTGTGGTGGCTTGTCCAAGTGCCGCGTGCTGCGCGTTCTATCACAGGTCTCTCGGGTGCGCGATGGCGCCGGCGACGGCGCTCGCCGCGACGACGAGAGGGCTGGCCAGGTAGACGTCGCTCTCCTTTGTGCCCATCCGGCCCCGGAAGTTGCGGTTGGCCGTGCTGATCGAGACTTCTCCCTCGGCGGGCACGCCCATGTGGTTGCCCATGCAAGGGCCGCAGCCCGGGCTCTCGACGACGGCGCCTGCCTCGACGAAGGTGCGCAGGTAGCCGGCGTCGAGCGCCGCCAGGTATATCTCCGAGGACGCCGGGATCACGATCAGCCGCACGCCTGGCGCGACCTTGCGCGCTTCGATCACCTGCGCGGCCATAGCCAGATCGGACAGCCGGCCGTTGGTGCACGTGCCCAGGAACGCCTGGTCAATCGGCGTCCCGGCCACCTCCCGCACTGGCGCGACGTTGTCCACGGTGTGGGGTTTGGCGACCACCGGCTCGATTCTCGCCGCGTCGTACTCAATGACGCGGGCGTAGTCAGCATCCGGGTCAGGAAGGAGCGGCTCGTAGGGGCGGCGAGCTCGGCCCTCGAGCCAGGCGCGGGTGACGTCGTCAGGCGGAATATAGGCGTTCTTGGCCCCCATCTCCGCCATGAGGTTGGGGATGACCATGCGAGCCTCCATGTCGAGCGCCTCCGCGCCCTCCCCGTGCCACTCGACGGACTGATAGAGGGCCCCGTCGGCTCCCAGGTCGCCGATGGCGTGCAGTGCCAGGTCCTTGGACGTGACCCCGGTGGGCAGTTGCCCATGGATGACGATCTTGATGCTCTCGGGGACGCGCAGCCAGATGCGCGCGGTCGCCATGATCGAGGCCATCTCGCTGCGCCCGATGCCCACGGCGAAAGCCCCGAAGGCTCCGGCGGTGGGGGTGTGCGAGTCGGAGCCGACGATCAGCGCACCCGGCAGGGCGAAGCCCTCCTCCGCCAGCACCTGGTGGCATACGCCGCGCCCAACGTCGTAGAAGTGCTCGATCCCCTGGTCTGCGACGAATTGGCGGATGGCCTTGTGATTCTGGGCGTGCTTCGTCGTGGGGGGCGGGCAGGCGTGGTCGAGTACGACGACGTGCATGCCGGGCTGCGCCACGCGTTCCACGCCGATCTTGCGGAAGATGCCCGCGATGGGGGCGGTGTTGTCGTGACTGAGCGCCGTGTCGGGCGCGACCTCGACGATCTGGCCGGGCATGACTGAGGCCAGGCCTGCCTTACGCGCCAGGATTTTCTCAGCGAACGGATGACCCATGGCAGCCTCCTTTGCGGATCTTAGGTGTGGACGTAGCGTGAGGTATTGTACTCCATTGGATGCGGGCTGGCAAGCACATCCAACTACGCTTTTTTCAGCATGGTTCGGATGGCGCAATTTAAGCCTGCAAATGGATTTGCCCTACTCAAGCCACTGAGGTATAATTGGCCAGGTTGCTTCGAGGCCACTGCTCGGTATGGACTGTGATTGGCGTCCTGGAGGCGAATGACCGATAGTCACGCAGTCATTGAAGCTTTCGCCGATCTGGCTCCTCAGTATGAGGAGACGGTGGATCGGGAGTTGCGCAAGTTCTGGGGGGTCAGTTACGGGGCACTGGTTGGCCGCCTGGTTCAGCAGGCGTCCGTCAGCCAGGGGGACATGGTCCTGGACGTGGCCACCGGGACGGCGCTCATTCCCCGGACGATGGCGGGACAGGTTGGTGCCGGGGGACGAGTCGTCGGACTGGATATCACCCCGGCTATGCTTGGGCATGGGCGGAACAAGGCCGAGGCGACCGGTCTTTCTCTCCCTATCAGCTTGGTCTGTGCGTCGGCTGCCGCTATGCCTGTTGCCAGTGGCGTTTTCGACGTGGCTATCTGCGGGCTCGGCACGCACCACATGGATGTGCCTCGGTTGATGGCCGAGATGCGGCGTGTGCTGCGGACAGGTGGCCGCATTGTGGTGGCCGACGTGGGGTTGTCGGCTCTCTGGCGCTCATGGTGGGGAGCGGTCTTGTTGCGGCTCCTGCTGGTCTTTTACAGTCTGTGGCATGTGAAGTCGGCTCGAGCGCAGGCCGAGACGGATGCTCTGTCGAACATTCGTACGGCGGGCGAATGGCGAGCGGTTGTCGCGGACGCCGGTTTCACGCAGATCGAGGTACTCCAGTCCCGGCCTCGCAGGCCCTGGTACCCGTGTCCTTTGACCGTGCGGGCGGTGGCGGAGGACACGGGCGGGTGACCTGGGCAGGCCGGCAGGCTTGGTGGCTGCTATTATTGGGTTCCCAACACGTCGACAGAACGGAAGGAGCGCCATCGGAATGGCGCGTTTGTAGGGGGAAGGAGCGCCATCGGAATGGCGCGTTTGCAGGGGAAAGGAGTGGGGCGGGATGGCAACGGCGACAGAGCTGCTGAGACAGGGACGCAAAGATGAGGTGTGGAGGAAGTATTGCGGTTTCCTTGATCTGAGCCTGGACGAGTTTATGGAAATCCAGGAGCGCCTGCTGACAGAGCAGTTGGAGTTGGTGGGTCGCTCGGAATTGGGCCGCGTCTTGATGGGGGGCGAAGCGCCGCGGAGCGTGGCAGGGTTCCGGCAGCGGGTGCGCTTGACGACCTACGAGGACTATGCGCCCTATCTGGATGAGCGTAGGGAGGACGTGTTGGCTGAGAAGCCTTTGGCCTGGGCCCACACCTCGGGCCGCACGGGCCGCTACAAGTGGGCTCCCTACACGGCCCACGCCTTCACCAAGATCGGGGAGACCATGTTGGCCACGCTGGTCTTGGCCACGGCGCAGCGGCGCGGCGATGTGCTCCTGGAACCTGGAGACGTCTTCGTCTATAACGTCGCGGCGCGGCCCTACGTCAGTGGGTACGCGGCCCTGAGTCTGGCCGAGTCGTTCGACTTCCGCTACGTTCCGTCGGTGGAAGAGATGGAACAGATGAGCTTTCAGGAGCGCATTCAGGTGGGTTTTCAGATGGGGCTGCGGACGGGCATCGACGTCATCGGCTCCATCAGTTCTGTTCTGGTGAAGATGGGGGAGCGATTCGCCGAGGGAACGGGCGGCGGTGGTGTTTCGCCAGCGCTTCTACACCCGGCCGTGCTTTTCCGCCTGGGTCGGGCCTGGCTGCGCAGCCGGCTGGCCGGCCGTCCGATGCTGCCCAAGGACCTGTGGCGGGTGAAAGGGATCGGCGTCGGCGGCACCGACACGTCCATCTATCGGGCGAAGATGATTGAGTATTGGGGGGTGGAGCCGCACGAGAACTACGGTTGTACGGAGGCTGCGGGCGCTATCGCGACGCAGGCTTGGGATCGCAAGGGGCTCTACTTCTTGCCCGATGCATGCTTCTTCGAGTTCATCCCTGAGGAGGAATGGGCGCGCGCGCGAGCGGACAGAAGCTACGTGCCACAGACGGTGTTGATCGATCAGGTGGACGCGGGCGGGCGCTATGAGGTCGTGATCACCAATTTCTACGGCGGGCCTTTCCTGCGCTACCGGTTGCACGACATTATACGCTTCGTCTCTCTGAGGGATGATGAGGCGGGTATCGAATTGCCGAGCATGGTGTTTGCCAGCCGTGACACGGATTACATCGACCTGGCCGGGTTCACGGGCCTGATCGACGAGAAACTGGTGTGGCAGGCGCTTGAGAACACGGGCGTCCCGTACGTTGAATGGACGGCGCGCAAGGAAATGCGGGAGGGCCACGCGATCCTGCATCTGTACTTCGAGCCCAAAGGAAGCGTGTCCGTCGAGGATGCCACGCAGCGCGTGCACGAGGAACTGAAAGCGCTCAATCCCTTCTACGCTGACCTGGACCGCTTGATTGAGATGTCCCCCCTGCGCGTGACGCTGTTGCCCCCCGGTACGTTTGTGCGCTTCATGGAGGCGCAGCAGGCGGCGGGGGCCGACCTGGCTCATCTGAAGCCACCGCACATGAACGCGCCCAGTGACACGATGGCTGATCTGCTGCGCGCAGCCGATGCCGGGACTTGAGCGCGTGATTGGGGAATGCGCGGCGACTGTGCCTCCACGTGTTGGCCGGGACGAGAGCTGAGAGGGCGATGAACGTGCGTTTCTGGCTTCTTACCCTTACGCCTCTACTGGCATTGCTGAGCTATGCTGTCCTTGTGGTTGTGGTGATTCGCCGCAGGGTGCGCTCGCGCCTGCATCGCCTCTTCGGGCTCTACCTGGTCGTCATGGCGGTGTGGAGCTTTGGGTCGGCTATGATGCGTCTTGATCCGGCCCGTATTCTGTTTTGGAACAAGGTACTGATCGGGAGCGCTCTGGCTATGCCCCTGGTCTACTTCAGTTTCGTGCAGACGTTCCTGAACACGGGGCCGAGTCGCTGGGTGCGGATTGGGGTCGTGAGCCTGGTGGGACTGGAGATCGCCAATACGTTGGGGCTTATGGTCACGGACGCCCGCCTGTTGGAGGGTGGCTTGCTCAGCTTTGACGCCGGCCCGGCCACGTATTTCGCTACGGCCTACGGCGCGCTGTTCTGGGGGCTATCGATCTGGTACCTCGTGCGGGCCTATCGTCGCACGCTGACCCCGGTCATGCGGAATCGTATCCGCTATCCCCTGATTGGCCTGTTCTTCGTCATTCTGGGGACGAGCACGGACGCCTTGCCAGTCCTGTCCGCGCTTCCCGTGGATCACGCCGCCAACCTGATCAACGCGCTCTTGCTCGCGTATGTGATCCGGCGCTACCAGTTGTTGGACATCACGCTGGTCGTCCGCCGAGGGCTTCTCTATTTCATCCCCACTATCCTCATCGGCGCGGGTTACTTCCTCCTCATCTTCCTGGCCACGGGGCTGTTTGGCGTGTCGGCCGAGCCCGAGATTGTGCTTGTGTCTCTCCTGTTGGCCGTCATAGCTGCGTTGGTCGCCGAACCTCTGCGGGGGAGAGCGCAACGGTGGGTTGACCGCCTCTTCTTCCGCGAGAAGTACGACTCGCGCCTGATGTTGCAGCGGCTCATCCGCACCGCGGCGGCAGTGCTTGACCTCAACCGGCTGACGAATATGATCCTCGACGAAGTGGTGACGACCGTGCACATTGGGCAGGCGGCCTTCTTCATCAAGCAGGAGCAAAGCGGTGTGTTCCGCTTGATGGCCGGGCGGGGTATGGATGCGATCGCGGACATCAAGCTGCGCGTCGACCACCCGGTTGTGGCGTGGCTGTCTGAGCACGAACAAGCCTTGACCAGGCAGGACGTGGACGTAATGCCGCAGTTCAAAGCTCTCTGGGGGAGGGAGAGGGAGGACCTGGATCAGATGGGGGCTGAACTGCTGATTCCTTTGAGGGCCAAGGGCGACCTGGTTGGGGTCCTGGCGGTGGGACCCAAGCTCTCGGAAGTGCCCTACTCCGACGACGAGCAACTCACGCTGACGACGTTGGCCAATCAGGTGGCCGTGGCTGTCGAGAACGCCAGGCTACACCGGGAATTGCGCGACTACGCGGAGCAACTGGAGCAACGGGTGCAGGAGCGCACCGCCCAGCTCCAGGCTCAGTATGCCCGGCTGCAGGCGATCCTCGGCAGCACATTGGATGGCATTGTGGTTACGGATGCGCACGGAGAGATCCTTCAGGCCAACCCGGTTGCTCAGGACTGGCTTTGCTGCACGCTCTTGCCGGAGGACGAGGCTCGATTGCGAGAGGCGGTGCGAGAACTGGCCCGGCAGGTGAGCGCGGGGACGCACGCTGAAGGGCTGCCGGAAGCGATGTTGGAACTGAAGGGGCTGGATCTCGAGCTCAGGGGCGCGCCGATCTCGGAGCCGCAGGCGGAGGAGGTGCTTCGGCCAACGCGGGGCGAGCCGACGGCAGTGGTGGACATCCACGACGTCAGCCACTTCAAGGCACTGGACCGGATGAAGACCCGCTTTGTCTCGAACGTCTCCCACGAACTTCGCACGCCGGTCACGACGGTCAAGCTGTACGCGCACTTGATGGATCGGCAGCCGGACAGATGGCGGGAACACCTGAGGACCCTGGCGGGGGAGGCGGATCGCCAGGCGCGGTTGGTCGAGGACATCCTGCAGATCTCGCGCATAGACGCGGGTCGCCTGGAGATGAACCCCCGCCTGACCCAGCTCGACGAGATGGTCGAGACCAGCGTCAAGAGACACGTGGTGCTTGCCCAGGCGCAGGGGCTGACGCTGCGACATCGGCGCGCGATGCTTTCTGAGTATTGGGCGAGGCCCCAGGGTGGGCTGGCGGTCTTGGTTGACCCGGAGCGGATGATGCAGGTGTTGAACAACCTGGTGGAGAACGCGATTCACTACACGCTCGAAGGGGGCGCGGTGGTGGTCTCGACCGCGGTGGAGAAGGACGCGGGGCGCATCTGGGCGACGGCCACAGTGACCGACACGGGGATGGGCATCCCGGCAGAGGAACTCCCGCACGTCTTCGAGCGCTTCTTCCGGGGAGAGCAGCCGCGCCTGATGCAGATCTCCGGGACCGGCCTGGGGTTGGCGATCGCGAAGGAGATCGTGGAGTTGCACGGCGGGCGGATGACAGTGGAGAGCGAGGAGGGCGTTGGTAGCACCTTCACCGTGTGGCTCCCCCTGCAAGAGCAGGAAGCTGCCTCAAGACGGCCGCGCGCGTGAGGAATACCCGATTGCCAGAGAGGGAAGAGGTCTGTATAATGTCACGTGCGATGCCTGCGATGAGGCCTGGGAGGGCGGATGCCGCGGACGTCGATTGTGCGTCCGACATCCGTCGGAAGACCTGTCGGGCCTGGTGAGTGGCCGGACCTCAGGCGGAAGGGGGTAGAAATGAGCGAGCAAGTGAGGTCTCTGAACGGTTCCTGGGATTGTCTGCTAGATCCCGGCGATGAGTTTGATCCCTCGACGTTGCCGGCGGAAGCCTGGATGCCCATGGAGATTCCCTGCAACTGGCAACTGGCCGGGCTGGAGAACATCAACGGCGTGGTTTGGTTCCGCCGTAGCTTCCCCTGGCAAGGCCCCGGGCCAGAGTACCCGGTCTTCGTCCGGTTCAAGGGGGTGGACTATCTCGCCGACGTGTGGCTCGATAGCGAGTACCTGGGTCACCACGAGGGATACTTCCAGCCCTTTGCGTTCGACATCGCGTCGATCCTAGAGGAAGGGGATCACACGTTATTGGTCAGGGTGGATGCGCCCCTTGAGACGCCCGGCCCACAGGGATGGCCCAACCGCAAACGGCTGATCAAGGGCATTTTCAATCACCACGACTGCCGGCCCGGGGGCTCGGATCCAGAGCACGGGCAGGACATGGGCACGGGTGGAATTTGGAACGACGTGGATCTGGTTATCTGTGAGGTGGCCAGCATCGAGCGCTTGCAGATCACGCCGGCGCTGCTCGATCGCGGGGCGGTCGTGACTGTGACGCTGGACGTGCACAACCACGCGCCGAGGCCCTTGTTGGCCGACGTAGGGGTGACCCTCCAGCCACACAACTTCGACGCGGATGACCAGCATTTCGCGGTCTCTGCTCGGCGACTGCTCCGGCCGGGCCTTAATGCCGTCAGCATCACGCAGACGATCGCGGATCCGCAGCTTTGGAGCACGTGGGACTACGGGCGCCCGAATCTGTACACCTGCACGGCCACGGTGGCTGCGGACGGCACCGTGCTGAGCCTGGTGGAGGATCAGTTCGGTATCCGGGAGATCAGCGCTACTCCCGACTGGGTCTTTCACCTGAACGGCGAGCGCGTGTTCCTACGGGGCACCAACGTCATCCCCACGCAGTGGCTCAGCGAGTACGATGCGGATATGATCGCCAGGGACATCCGCCTACTGCGGGAGTGTAACATCAACAGCGTGCGCGTCCATGCTCACGTGCAGCGGGAGGAGTTCTACCGTGCCTGTGACGAGGCGGGTATCCTGGTTTGGGCAGACTTCGCGCTCCAGTGGAGCTACGACGACACGGACGCGTTCGCCGCGAACGCTGTGTCCCAGATCCGGGACTTCGTGCGCATGCTCTACAACCGTCCGAGCATCGGCGTCTGGTGTTGTCACAACGAGCCCACGTTCAACCGCCATTCGCTCGACCCGATCCTGGCCCAGGCGGTACGGGAGGAGGACAGCACGCGCGTCGTCACACAGGCCAGCGACTTCACGCAGCACACGTATCCCGGTTGGTATGGGGGACACTGGCGGGACTTCGCGGGGCTCCCGGCCGCGCCTTTCATCAATGAGTATGGTGCGCAGGCGCTGCCCAACCCGCAGACGCTCGAAGAGATGTTCGACGATGAGACGCTGTGGCCCACGCAGCCGGCGCACTGGCAGGCGTGGGCGTTCCGGGATTTCCAGTATGACCAGACTTTCAACGTGGCCAAGATCGAGCGGGGCGAGAGTATCGGGGACTTCGTCGAAAACAGCCAGCGCTATCAGGCTCACCTGCTCAAGTATGCCACGGAGCGATACCGTGCGCACAAGTGGTCGCGCGTGAATAGCCTGTACCAGTTCATGTTCGTGGATTGCTGGCCCAGCATCACGTGGTCGGTCGTGGACTACGCCCGGCGTCCCAAACAGGGCTACTACGCCCTGAGGACGGCCTATCAGCCCGTGCTGGTGAGCTTCGGAAGGGATTGGTTCAGCCGGGATCGACTGGAGATCGGCACCCTGTGGCCGCTCTTCAGCCTGACGAACGTGGTCATCGTTAACGACTTGCACGAGGCCTTCGAGGACGCGCGCCTGAGCGTGAGTGTGCTGACCGATGCAGGAGAAGAGGTGACGATTCTGCAGTCGCCGGTCCAGGTTCCGGCCGACGACGTGTTCAGGCCGTTCAACGTGTTCGCAGACCTGGAGGATGGTGGGGCAGAGGCGCAGGAGATGGTCAAGACGGTGATGACCAACGTGGCCCAGGTCCCGCCGGGCAGGCATCAACTGGTGGCGCGGCTGGAGAGCGCCGGCGGCGTGTTGTTGAGCGAGAACCGGCAGGACATCGAGTTCGTGCTCTCCGTCATACCCACTGCGATGCCGTTCTAGATCAACAGCGCGCTTGTCTAAACTTTGAGGAGGTAGGGAGCGGTTATGGAAGCAACATCGAACGTCGTGCCTCTGAACGTGGCGGTCATCGGTACTGGCATGGGCCGGTATCACATGCAGGAGTTCGTCGAGTGTCCCAACGTGCACCTGCTCGCGATCTGCGATCTCAACCGCGAGGAAGTGGAGCACTTCGCCGGCGAATACGGCGCGGAGCACGTGTTCACCGACTATCGCGATCTGTGGGTTCTGGAGGACTTGGACGCAGTCGGGATCGCCATTCCCAACGACTTGCACGCCCCGGTGGCCATTGAGGCGCTGGAGGCAGGCAAGCACGTGATGTGCGAAAAGCCCATGGCTATCTCGCTCGAGGATGCGCGCCGCATGGTGGAGACGGCCAGGGCGACCGGGAAACGGCTGATGATCGGCATGAGCCAGCGCTTTCGACCGGAGACGCTTGCGCTGCGCAGCCTGGTGGAGCGGGGCGAACTGGGCGAGATCTACTACGCCCGTTCGACGTGGACCCGCCGCCGGGGCGTGCCGGTCGTCCATTTCGCGCCTGGCGGATCTATGGGGCGCGGGCAGTGGTTCGTCAACCGCGAGCGGGCGGGGGCGGGCGCGTTGTTCGACATCGGCGTGCACATGTTCGACCTGACGTGGTGGCTGATGGGCAACCCGAAGCCGGTCTCGGTATCGGCCGTGAGCTATCAGAATCTGTGGACTGAGGAGTTCGCGCGCCGAGGCATCGTATACGACGTGGATGAGCTGTCTTCGGCGCTGGTGCGCTTCGAGGGTGGTGTGGCGGCGTTCTTCGACGTGTGTTGGGCCGCCAATCAGAAGGATGACTTGAACGTACGCATCTTCGGCACCGAAGCGGGACTCGAGGTCTATCCGCCGACCGTGTACAGCGAGCCGCGATGGGGTGAGTTGCACACGGACAGTGTGGAGATCAAGTTGGTCGAGCGCGGGTTGACGCCGCGCGGGCACTTCGTGGACTGTATCCGCGACCCGGAGAAGCACATGATCGCCTCTGGGAAGGAATGCCTGGCCGTGATGGCCGTGCTGGACGCGGTTCAGCGTTCCGCCGAGTCGGGGCACGAGGTCGAGGTGGCCCTGTAGACGGCGGTTTGCATTTCTATCTGATGGTGGTGAGAGGAGGTATGCATGGAGCCTAATCCTGTGTTGAAGGCTCTTGGCCTTGCGGACGATGACCGTGTCGTCATCATCCACGTGGACGACGTCGGCATGTGCCAGGCCACAGTGTCGGCGTTTGCGGATCTGCTTGGTTTCGGGCTGATCTCTTCCGGCGCGATCATGGTGCCCTGTCCCTGGTTCCCTCGCGTGGCAGCGACCTATCGGGGAGACACAGCGGTTGACCTGGGCGTGCACCTCACGCTGACGAGCGAATGGGATGCCTATCGGTGGGGGCCGATCTCCACCCGCGATGTGGACTCCGGTCTGCTCGACGACGAAGGCTATATGTACCGCCGTTCGGAGGGCGTACAGGCGCACGGGGATCCCGCAGCCGTTCGGCTGGAGCTGGAGGCGCAGGTTGCCCGAGCCCTGGACGCCGGGATTGACGTGACCCACGTGGACACGCACATGGGCACGGTGGCCCATCCCAAGTTCGTGTCGCTCTACGTGCAGCTAGCACACGAGTACCGGCTGCCGATGATGATGTTGCGCCTGGATGAAGCAGGCTGGCGGGCGTTGGGCATGGATCACGAGACAGCCGTCTTCGCGGCGCAGTTCGTGCAGCAGTTGGAGGCGCAGGGCGTGCCCTTGCTCGACCGTCTGGCCAGCTTGCCGCTGGATCGACCGGACGCTCGGATGGCACAGGCCAAAGCGGTGTTCGATTCGCTGCCGCCGGGCCTGACCCATTTCCTGATCCATCCTGCCCACGACACCCCGGAGTTGCGGGCGATCGCGCCGGACTGGCCGAGCCGGGTGGCCGACTACCAGACTTTCATGAGCCCTGAACTGCGTGACTACGTCAGGAACTCGGGCGTCCACGTCATCGGCTACCGGGCGTTGCGCGAGGTGGTGCGGGGGATGTCCGGTGGATGAGTTTCCCAGAACCAGCGTCGGTGGTGTGAGCCTGCCGCGCATGATCGTCGGCACGAACTGGTTCCTCGGCTACTCGCACACGAGCCTGGCCAAGGACCGGTTCATCAAGGCGTTGCAGACGCGGGAGCGCATGGCCGAGATTCTCGCCGTGTTCCTGGAGCGGGGGGTAGATGCGGTGATGGCGCCGCTCTCCCAGCACCTGGAGGCCGCGATCCGGGACGCGGAAGAGCGCACTGGCCGGGGCATGATACGTATCCTGACGCCCAGCTTTAATCTCCTTCCGGGTGGTCCTCCCGAAGATGCGCCTGAGGTGCAGCTTGACCGGTGCAGGGCGCTGGGTGCCACGTTCTGTCTGCCCCATCAATGTGTGACAGACGCGCTGCTGGACCGGATGCACGGCGTGATCCGCGATATCGACGTGTACTGCCGTATGATCCGGGAGCGGGGGATGATCCCGGGGTTGTCGACGCACATGCCGGAGGCGGTGGTCATCGCGGACAAGACGGACGCGGACGTGGAGACGTATATCCAGCTCTACAACGCGGCCGGCTTTCTCATGCAGGTCGAGGCCGACTGGGTGATGCGCGTCATCCACGGCGCGAAGAAGCCGGTCATGACGATCAAGCCCCTGGCGGCTGGGAGGCTGTTGCCCGTGGTCGGCATGGCGTTCGTGTGGAGCACGATTCGTGACCAGGATATGGTCACCATCGGTACGAGCACGCCGGACGAGGCGCGCGAGGTGATTGACCTCTCGCTCGATCTGCTGGACCGTCGCGTCCCGGGCTACGAGTTGCAGAGGACGCGGAGCAAGGAGTCGTTGGGGTAGTTTGTCGTTTTAGCAAATGTCTCATAATCCTTTAACACTATGTGAACGGAAACGTGGTACGATAGAAGATGTTTTTGGGCCGTGCTAGGCGGTTGAGGGCGGGCACCTTTGACCGACAACTATGATGAGAACCGTTGACCCGACAATCGTCTTCTTTGGTGCGGTAGGCATTCTGTACCTCGTGTTGATCGGAGTTACCCTGAAGAAACGGGGCTGCCGGGAGCAGATGGTGGCCCTGCAGCTTCTGTACCTGGGTATTGCGTTTCTGCTGACACTGATTCAGGGCCTCTCACAACTGAGCTACCTCGATATTCCCCGCCTGGCTTTGCTCGAAGGAGGAATCTGGAGCCGGGCACCGTTGTATGGTGCCACCCTTCTGGCGTTGCTGTTCTTCCACCTGAGTTGGGCTTTCCTGCGCTACGAAGGCACGCCCTGGGTCTGGTGGGCGTTGGGCGTCGTCTGGGCTGTGGCGGCCGTGCTGCTCAACGAGGACATCCTTTCGCTGCCTGAGGTGCTGCGGAGCCATTCCGCGTTGGGCTTCGGCGCACTGGTCTTGGGCTGGGGGTGTTGGATGGGGGGAGCGACGTTCCTGACTGCGCGGGCTCACCATCGGGCCAGGCAACCGCTGCACAGAAACCGGGCGACGTGTTGGTCGGTGCCGGTGGTGCTCGCCGTTGCGGGGGCGGCGCTTCTTTTCGCCGGTCGCGGGGCTTGGGGCAGCGGCTTGTACCTGCTGGGCGCTGCCGGTGGCGTGTACCTGGTGCTGAACTACCACCTGCCCGATATGCGCCAGATGGCGCGGCGGGTGGTGAGCTACGTGATCATCACGCTGCTTACCGTGCTCGTCTACACGGCTGGTTTTCTGGCGATGCAGTACGTGTTCCAGTCGGTGCCCGGCTACGGCCCCCTGGCGGTGGGGGCGGCTATGGCCTTGGTGCTGGCGATTGTCTTTCGCCCCCTGCTGCGCTTGATACAGCGACTGGTGGACCGTCTGGTCTCCGGGACGCGCTACGATCCCAACGCGATGTTGCGCGAGTACAGCATGAGCATCAGCAACATCCTGGACCTGGAGCGCCTGGCGATGGCTGTGGTGGGCCTCAGCAGCGAGGCCATGGGCGCGGGCCGTGGTGTGCTGTTCGTCGTGCACTACGAGAGGGGAGACGGCGGAGGAGGCAACGGGTGCAGCCCCAACGGCTACTTCCGCTTGCGCGCCGTGGGCAGCGGGCAGGAGGCTGTGTCCTCGGGCACCCTGTCCTTCGAAAGCCCCGTCGCCGACTACCTGCGTTTGAAGCAGCTTCCTCTGACCCAGTACGACGTCGACGTGCTGCCCTGCTTCCAAGGGACAGCGCCCGATGAGCGTGCCTGGCTGGACAAGCTGGACATGGACGTCTACGTGCCCATCTACGCGAAAGGCGAGTGGATCGGCCTCCTGGCGCTGGGCCCCAAAGCCACGGGCGACCGCTACTTCGACGAAGACCTGACCGTGCTCAGTACGTTGGCCGACCAGACGGCGGTGGCCCTGGAGAACGCGCGTCTGTTCGACGATCTGCGGGTCCGGAACGCCGAGAACGAGTGCCTTAACAAGGATCTCACTGTGGCCAACCGGGAACTTGCGCGCCTGGATCAGGCCAAGTCCGACTTCATTGACATCGCCTCGCACGAGCTGCGGACGCCGCTGACCCAGGTGTCCGGTTACAACGATCTGCTGGGGGCGGCGATTGACGATGGATCGGTGACGCGCGAGAGTGGGCTGCACCTGACGCAGGGTGTCCAGAAAGCGGCCCTGCGGCTGCGGGAGATCGTAAACCTGATGCTGGACGTCTCACGGCTGGACACGGAGATGCTGGGCCTGGATCTGTCGCGGACGAGTGTGGCCTCGGTCGTGCACACGGCTGCGGAGCCCTGGGCGGAAGCACTGGAGGAGCGCCAGCAGACGCTCGTGGTCGAGGACTTGGAGGACCTGCCGCCGATCACTGCCGACCACGGGCGACTGAAGCAGGTGTTTTCGCACTTGATCCAGAACGCGATCAAGTATACGCCGGATGGTGGACGGATCCAGATCACCGGCCGTCTGATTTACAATGGACAGGCGACCCCAAAGCCGCAGCACTCCTCTTCAGAGACAGACGAGCCGCCGCGCTTCCCTTCACGGACGATGGAGCGGTACGTTGCGGTTGTCGTCGCCGACACGGGAATCGGCATCCCGACCGATGATCTGGAACGCATCTTCGAGAAGTTCTACCGCGTGGGCGACGTCCTCTCCCACAGCAGTGGCAAGACGAAATTCAAGGGCGCTGGCCCAGGCCTGGGGCTGACCATCGCCCGGGGCATCGTGGAGGCACACGGTGGCAGCATCTGGGCCGAGAGCCCGAGGCGCGATGAGAGCGCCTGTCCCGGAAGCGAGTTCTACGTCGTTCTGCCTTTGAAGCTCGGGGTGGAGGAGGCAGGACGCAAGACGCAGCTACGGGCCGGTTCGTTGCAGGCTGAGGGTGGCAACTCCAATTAGTAGGTTGGTGGGTTGGTGGGTTGGTAGATTGGTAGGTTGGTAGGTTGGTAGGTTGGTATAGAGGTACGGGAGAGTCCTCGCACGCACGATCAATGTCCCCGCTTGATTCTCTTGCGGTCATCGCATGGAGAAACCTGAATAGCTCGAGAATGCCACATTAGCTGGCTATAGACTTCCGAAGTCGCGGATTGTTCCAATCCGTGGGACATAGCTCCAAGTAGCACAAGTCGCGGCTTCCGCAAGGTGTTCGGGCGGATTGGGTGAACCGCCGGAGACCTCGGAAGTCTGGACGCGCGTTTCGCTAGTGTGGGTGGTTTGCATGGCCGCCGCCGTTGGACTATAATAGCGGGCACTTCTGGGTGGAGGAGTGTTCGCATGAATGATTTGGCTGTGGAAACCACGTTGGAGGCGCTGCGTTCTAGCCTTGAGCAGAAGGAAGCGGCGCTGGAATTGGTCATGGCCATCGACCACGTCCGTGACGCGCTGCCGGAGCCGTCGGCCATGCTGGCCGCCATCGCCAACGTCGTCACCGATCGGCTGCGTGCCGATCTGTGCCTGTTGTGTCTCCTCGACCGCGAGACGGGGGATCTGGAGCTGAAGGCGATTGACGACCGGGGCGATCAGTTGGATCGCCTGGATCCGCTCGTCGCCCGCGAACTGGCTGCGTGGGTCATCGCGTCTGGCGACGTCGCTCTGTGGGAGGCAGGCGCGGTGCTGCCGGTGGCAAGCCAGGGGGAGTTGCCAGAAGACCTTGACCTGGCGGCCATCCCGATCATCATGGGGGCGGAGCAGCGCCTGGGGGCGATGTTGCTGGCCCGGGCGCGAGGGCGCGGGCGAGAAGCGCGCCCCTACGGGCCGGATGACGTGGCGTTGATCGAGATCGCCGAGAGCCAGATCGACTCGGCAGTGCTTCAGGGCTACACCTACTACGACCTTCAGGAGCGCAACAAAGAGCTGGAGACCATCTATCGGGTGGATCGCATCCGTGACCTGCAGCTTCCCTTCGACGAGATGCTGAGCCTCGTGCTCCGGGAAGTGCAGGCGGTCATACAGTCCGAGATGGGTTTCATCATGCTCTACAACCAGGTCGCGGAGCGGCTTGAGATGCGAGCTGCCACCGACGATGACCTGTTCCGCGTGTCACCCTACTACGAGGCGGTGGATCGGGCTGCGAACGACGCACTGCGTCGCGGGCAGATGGTCTGCCACAACGACCTGGGCGACGTGCTGCGCTCGGTGCTGTGCGTCCCGCTGATCCTGAGGGACGAGATCATCGGTGTCCTGGGCGTGGTGAACCGTTACGGGCCGCGCGGCTTCAGGGAGGGGGACTGTCGCCTGCTGAATGCCATTGGCAGCCAGATGGACACGGCGATCTTCGAGAGCCTGGAGCGGCGGCGGTTGCGGCAGGTGCTGGGTCGATCTGTGGACCCGCGTGTCATGGAGCGACTGCTGACCAAGCCCGACGTGGATTTCCTCAAGGGCGAGCGGTCGGTGCTCAGCGTGCTCTACGCGGACGTGCGAGGTTCGACGAGCCTGTCTGAGCGCACCGACCCCGAGTTGCTTGTGGGCTTCATCAACGACTACCTGGGCCGCATGACCGAGGTCATCCTCTCGCACGAGGGCACACTGGACAAATTCGTCGGTGATGAAGTGATGGCGCTCTTTGGCGCTCCCTTTACTCAGCCGGATCACGCGCTGCGCGCGGTGCGCGTCGGGATGGAGATGCAGGCCGCGCATCAGGCCGTGATGGATGAGTGGCATTCGCGGGGGGTTGATCCCGCGCCCATCGGCATCGGCATCGCCAGCGGCGAAATGACGGTGGGGGAGATGGGCTGCGCACAGCGGACGGACTACACGGTGATTGGGCCGCCGGCCAACCTGGGGTCGCGTATCTGCGAGGTCGCGGGTCCCGCACAGGTGCTGGTCTGCCAGGCGACGTATGACCTGGTCAAGGACCACGTGGAGGCCGTACCGATCCCCGGCCTGCGGCTGAAGGGGGTGGCTCAGGACGTGACGGCGTATCAAGTCGTACAGCTTCGCGACTAACGCAACTAGACCGGGTTTTAGGCTGGTAGGTTGGTAGGCTGGTAGGTTGGTAGATTGGTAGGCTGGTAGGTTGGTAGATTGGGGGATGGGTCGGGCGTGCGAGACGGCGTCCGAGGGGAAGGAATCCGATGGGGGGAATGGTGACTTCGCGGGAGCGCGTGCGACGGGCATTGAACCACCGGGAGCCAGACCGGGTTCCGCTGGATCTGGGCAGCAGCGCGGTGACCGGGGCGCACGTGAGCTCGGTCTACCTGCTGCGCCAGGCCTTGGGCCTGGACGAGCCTGGTACGCCGGTCAAGGTGGTCGAGCCGTACCAGATGCTGGGTGAGATCAAGCCGGACCTGATGGAGGCGCTTGGCGTCGACGTCGTTGGCCTCGAGGGGACGAAGACGCTGTTTGGCTTCGAGCGGGAGGGGTGGAAGCCGTGGACCACTTTCGACGGCACGCCCGTGCTCGTGCCGGAGGGTTTCAACACCGTCCCGGAGCCCGGCGGTGACATTCTCATGTACCCGGAGGGTGATAAGTCCGCGCCTCCCAGCGGCCATATGCCCGCTGGCGGCTGGTACTTCGACACGATCGTCCGGCAGCCCCCTGTGGCGGATGACGCGCTGCGCGTCGAGGACAATCTGGAGGAGTTCGGCCCGATCACGGATGCGGAGTTGGCGCGCTTCGGGGACGAGGCGGAGCGGCTGTACAACGAGACGGACAAGGCCATCCTGGCCAGCTTCGGCGGCACGGGTTTTGGCGACATCGCGCTGGTGCCTGCCCCCTGGCTTAGGCACCCCAGGGGAATCCGGGACGTGGAGGAGTGGTACGTCAGCACCGTCACCCGCCGCGATTTCATCTACCGGGTTTTCGAGCGCCAGTGCGAGATCGCCCTGGCGAATCTGGAGAAGATCTACCGCGTGGTCGGGAATCGCGTGGCGGCGGTGTTCGTGACCGGCACGGACTTTGGCATGCAGCGGGGGCCGTTCATATCTCCTCGGGCGTATCGCGAGCTCTACAAGCCCTTCCACAAGCGGGTCAACGATTGGGTTCACCGGCGAACTGCCTGGAAGACGTTCATTCACTCGTGCGGCTCGGTGATGGCCCTGATCCCGGACTTCATCGAGGCTGGCTTCGACATCCTGAATCCGGTGCAGTGCTCGGCGGCTGACATGGATCCCGTGGCGCTCAAGGATCGCTTCGGCGCTCGGGTCACGTTCTGGGGGGGCGGTGTGGACACGCAGCGCACGCTTCCCTTTGGCACGGCAAGCCAGGTACGCGAGGAAGTGCGCGAGCGTATCCAGGTCTTCGGCCAGGGGGGTGGGTTCGTGTTCAACGCCATCCACAACGTCCAGCCGCAGGTGCCCGTGGAGAACCTGGTGGCCCTGTTCGAGGCGGTGCGGGAGTACCGTTGACGGGGCGGTGAATAGAGAAACCAGGTTTCTGGCGATACGGACGCTGCGTCCGCGACATCGCATGAAAAACCTGGTTTCTTGGGCCTAGAAGTAGAGTTTGCGAGGGGATACGGCCGGGATGTCCTGGGGCGGCGGTTGCTGGGGCTGCCTGCTCTGCTTCTGTGACGCGCGCTGCAATTGCCAGAGGATGAAGCGCACGCGCTGCGACATAGCGACGGCGATGTTCCACAGCAGCGTGCTGCCCAGCATGGCATCATCCTCGCACAGCGCCAGCAGCCGGTCTCGGGACAGCGCCAATACCACGGCTCCGTCTGAGCCGGCCACGAGGTCGGCGCTGCGCAGCCCCTGGTCCAGCATAGCTAGTTCGCCGGTTATCTGGCCGGGCCGCAAGGTGGCCACGCAGCGGGGATTCCTGGGGGCGCGGCCGACGTTCTCCGGGTCGCTCCAGACCTCCACGGTGCCCGACTGTACGACGTACAGCTCGTTGCCGGAGTCGGCGGCACTGGCGATGTTGGTGAACGCCGGATACGTGCGTTGCTGGCATTGGGCCGCCAGGCGAGTCCGTTGAGCGACGTTCAGGTTATTGCCCACGTCGGAGTGGGCCAGGAACTGGGCCACTTCGCCGATCCGCGCGAATTCCTCATCGTCCACCGGCTCGTACAGGTCGCTGCTTAGCAGCGGCAGACCCAGGAAGGAGGCTACCTGGCGACGGGTGATGCTGGGTGTCTCGAAATGGGGCCAGTGGCCGGCCTTGGGGATGATGCGCAGGTCTGCCTCGGGCCATTCATCGGCCACGACGCCTGCATCTCGCAATGGGACTGTGTTGTCCTCGGCGCCCCATAGCACCAGCGAGGGCGCTTCGACCGCATTTAGACGTCCCCGCAGGTCGTTGTCGCGCATCGCGAAGTAGCACTCCGCGCGCACCCGGCCTTGTTCGGGGTGGCGGGCGTCGGACCTCAGATGCATGTAGTCCTGCTCGGTGATCCCGCTGCGCTCGGCGAAGGAAGCGGGGAGCATCATCCGGTCGGTGATCCCGACCATCAGCTGCTCGAACTGGGATACGATGCGCCTGCCCAGGCCGAAACGCTCCATGAGTGTGACCGGTGAGACGGCCAGGTTGATGAATTGCGACAGACGGCCGCTGATCGTGGGGCCGATCAACACCATGCGCTCGACGAGAACCGGGTAGCGCAGTGCCATGGTCAGGCTCGTCATACCCCCCATCGAGTGCCCCACCAACACCACCGGGCCATCAGACACCTCCTCGGCGAAATCCGCCAACAGGTCGGCGTAGGCAGGGATCGTCGCCCGTTCGGATAGGGGAGGGGATTTGCCATAGCCGGGCAGGTCCACCGCGATGGCGCGGAAGCGCTGGCTCAGTGGCTTGAGTAGAGGGGACATCGCGTACCAGGAGCTCGACCAGCCGTGGATCAAGAGTGCTACCTGGCGGTCCGGATGGCCATCCTCAACGGCGTACAGTTCCTGTCCGTGGATTTTGTAGAACGACACGCTACTGCCTCATTTCACCCTGGAATGACCGGTGCGTTGCACCTCGCCGGAGACCTGATAGGGCGGATGAGTACATCCGATAGAAAACCTGTCAGGTCGGTCGCGTTGATGTATGAATTGTAGTGCAAGAGGGGGTGAAGTGGGGTTACAATTCCGTTACGAAATGGAAACGGAATGCTTCAGTGCGCGGAATGGCGGTGGGGGGATGGCGCGTGATGCGTGTTGCGTCAAGCGTCAAACGTCAAACGTCTTGCGTCCTGCGTCTTGCGTCTTGCGTTGTGGGGGCGGGCCTTGTGCCTGCCCGTCTTGAAGGAAGAAACCTGGCGGACGGGGCGAGTGTGGGGGGGGTATCTAGACCTGCGCGCTGGCGCGGCGCTTGGCCTCGGGCCAGTTCAGTCGCAGCCAGTGCTGGTCCAGGCGGATTTCGGCCCTTGCGGCGGGGAAGCCCACGCGTGTGTAGGGGTTGTCGTAGCGCGGATAGCCCGTGATGGGGACCACGCGCCCATCCTGGCGCAGGTCGCCACGCCAGCCGAATTCCAGGTGTCCCTGGGAGGGTGAGTTGTAGGAGACACGCAGGCGTGCAAACGAAAGCGCCGCGCCGCTGATTCGCTCGACGAAGTCGCGGAATGCCCCGTCCGTCTCGCGGCGTCCCAGTTCACAGATCCAGACGTTCTGCTTGCCGGGGACGATGACCTCACGCCCCTGATCCTCGCCTGGCTCGGTCTGCCAGCGATAGGGGTGCTGGGAGCGCAGGGCCAGGTAGCCGTGGCCGCGCCGGGCGAAGATCCAACCCGCGCGCTCGATGACCTCGTCGAACTGGTCGCGCGGAAGCCACGCGTGGGTGAAGCGGAGACGGTTGGTCAGGTACACGCCGGGGCGGGTGGAGACGTTGTAGACGGAGACGAGCACGTTCTTGACCTGTGCCACGCGCGGCAAGGTTCCCGAACCGGCCCAGTAGCCCGGGGCGCGGCTCTCGAGACTGGCAGGGTGGGTGGTGAAGCAGACGGCGTTCGGGGACAGGGTGGCCTGCCAGACGTGCTGCTGGTCCCCGCCGTAGCCCGGACGGTAGTCCTGGGCTGAGCTGAGAAGGTAGTCCGGCGTGCGGTAGGTGTAGACGTCGACCTGCTCGCGCGTGTTGCGCGTCAGGTCGCGCTCGAATAGCCGGGCCAGCCACGCAAGCAGCCCCAGGCGGCGCAGGCCGTCGATCAACCCACGGCGGGATCGGAAGGGCGCGAAGAAGGCGTTGTCCCACCAGTTGTACGCGTCGAACATGTCCATCACCAGGTTGATCGTGCGGGGATGGGCGTAGGCCTCCAGGCTGAGGTAGACCATCCCGTCCTCCAGGTCGTGGAATCCCAGCCCCCATCGCTCCGCCTCTGCCAGGCGGATGCCCATCCGCTGGCGGTTGACCATCTCCGGACGGTCCAGGTCGTTGGCGATCTCGTAGATGACGCGCGGGAGGCGGTAGCGCTCGCTGAGCGCCAGGCAGATGGCGCTCATGTTGTCGGCGGCGGCGAAGGTGCCCGTGCCAAAGAGCAGCTTGTGCGTGTCGGCGGTGGCCTCCTCCGCCGCCCACTTCTTGGCATTCTCGTAGCTGCGCCCGTGGGTGGCGCCGAAGGTGCCCCGAAAGCTGTTGAGCGCCACGTCGAGCAGCAGCAGGTCGAGGACCGCGGCGGCGCGCGCGCCGATCTCCCCGTCCTGGCAGAAGTCCACCAGGTTGACCAGCGCGGTCAGGTCCTCGTCGTAGTAGACGTGGGAGAGCCACTCGCTGAAGCCGGTGCGGAAGCGCAGGTCCAGCCAACGCAGGATGCGCGGGCGGTTGAGGGCCGCCTTCTGGCGGCCGGTGTGCCCCGAGTTGCGGAACACGGCGTCGGGGTACAGTTGCCCGGCCAGGTAGGCACCGGAGGCAAACAGGATCTGGTGGTTCTCGGTCCAGGTGCACATGGCGTCCACGCCCGGCTCGTCCGGCCAGTACTTGAAATCCAGCACCGTCTGGCGGGCGCGTTCGAGCCAGTCCGTGTTGAGACCGGGACAGTCGCCGAACTGGTAGAGCAGGCGCAGCACGCTGTGCAGGACGAAGTCCGCGCAGTCCTGACGCCGGTCTATGTAGTCCAGTCCGGCCTGGAGGATGCCGGTGTGGGCGTCGCCGCCGGCCGCCAGGCGGGCCAGCTCGTAGTAGGGGGCTTTGTAGCCGTCTGGGGCGGGGTTTCGCCGAATGTGGGCCAGCAGCGCCCGGCGGCGGGCGGCGAAGTCGGGGGCAAATGGGTGGGTGGCGTAGCCGTCCGGCACGGACCGGGCGGGGTAGCCGGGCGGCGCATCCCCCGGCACGGGAAAGCTGTAGTCGATTGGCATGATGGAAGCAGTGTTCATTTGGCCGGGTGGGCAGGTACAGGACCTGTTCTGGGCAGGCACAGAGACTGCGCCATCAGAATGGCGTGCCCCTACGGTCAATCAGCGGATCAGCAAGCGGCTGAGCGATTCGGCCTCCTGGCGTCGTTCGGCTGTGTCCGGCTCGCCGTTGCGGCGTGCGGCGAGCACGCGGCTCAGGCGCTGATGGACCTCCTGCGTGAGCGGATGCCTGAGCGCGAAGACGAGGGCGAGCGCCAGAAGGGCGATGGGCACGAAGGCGAATATGAGGCGCAGCGCCTGGAGGAAGGCGGCGGACTGCGGCTGCTCGATCAACTGCGTCACGCCGTCCACTACCTGCTCCACCGGCGCGACGTAGCCCGCCAGCGCAAGGGTGTTGGAGACCAGGAAGATCGCGACCGCTGAACTCATTTTGCGCATGAAGGTGACCAGGGCCGAGTAGATGCCCTCCCGTCTTTGGCCCGACTTGAGCTCGTCGACGTCGGGGATGTCGGGGAAGATGGCGTAGATCATGACGACGATGCCGCCCGTGCCTAGCCCGACGATGGCGGCGAAGAGATAGAGGGCGAAGGCCGGCGCGCCGGGCGTGATCAGGAAGCTGAACATCATGCTCACCATCCAGATCAGCGCGCCCACGACGTAGCCGGTGCGCTTGCTGGTGCGCCGGCTGAGCCACACGTAGAACGGCAACGACGCGACCTGCGCTACCAGCAAGGTGCCGTTGACGAAGCTGGTCTCGTCCCCACGCTTGAGGGAGTACTTGGTGAAGTAGATGACGATGCTGCTGACGGTGTCCATCGCCACGAAGGCCAGCAGGTACATCAGCAGGGTGTAGACGAACGTGCGCATTTTGAACGGCTCGATGAAGGCCTGTCGCCAGTCGAAGGGCTCCGGCGGGCGTTGGAACTCCGGCCTTTCCCGCGTGGAGATGACCGTGGCGATGAAGGGCAGGGCGAAGAACGCGCCGAAAATCGCGCCCATGGCCATGTAGCCTGTGCGTACGTCGGCGAACGTGTCCACGATCTGCAGGGGCAGCAGGGCGCACAGGATGGAGGAGGCCGTGGAGAAGAAGATGCGCACCGAGCTGAGCGTCGTGCGCTCGTTGTAGTCCAGGGTCAGCTCGGACTGAAGCGCGTTGTAGTTGAGCATGACGATGCTGACGATGGTGGAGAAGAACAGGTATGAGAACACGACGGACAGGAAACGCTGCTGTTCCTGGGCGAAGTCGGCGGGGTAGAACAGGGCGAAGAAGGACAGGAACACCACACGCAACACGCTCCCCGCCTCACCTCAGCCGAGGCAGCGCCAAGCCCGACGGTGCCAGCGACAGTCCCCCCAGCGCGGTGCACTTGAGCTCGCGCGGCAGCATGTGGCCGACGGCGTACATGGCGTCGACTGTCTCGTCCAGCGGGATCGGGTTGGCGTAGCCGCCCATAATCAGGTCGGCGCAGACGAAGGCCGAGGACGCCGCCACCGCGTTGCGCGTATGGCAGGGGATCTCGACGACCCCCTGGACGGGGTCGCAGATCGAGCCCATGGTGTTCTGCAGGGCGATGGCGGCCGCATCGGCAGCCTGGCGGGCGCTCCCGCCGGCTGCCTCCACGACGGCGGCGGCCGCCATAGCGCCCGCGGCGCCGATCTCGACCTGGCATCCGGCCACCTCGGCGGCGAACGTGGCCCGGGCGCGGATGACCAGCCCGGCCGCCGACGCGGCGAAGAGCGCCAGGGCGGTCTGCTCCCGGGTGAGGCCCCATTCCTCGGCCAGCGTCACCACGGTGCCGGGCACGACGCCCGCCGCGCCGGCGGTGGGCGCGGCGCAGACGACGCCGCCGCTGGCGTTGACGTGCAGCGCGGCCATGGCGCGGGCCGCCGCGCGGGTGTGGATGCCGCCGAGCGCCACCCGGCCCTGGGCCTCGGCCTCGTAGACCTGCCGCGCGCTCGGGTGGAGCAGGACCATGGGGGGCAGATCTGGCTCGAGCCCTCGGTGCACGGCGGCCTGCATGACGTCGAAGCGGCGTGTCATCTCGGCCACTACCTCGCGCTCCGGCAAGCCCAGGAGCGCCGCCTCGTAGGCCAACCCGATCTGGCCCAGCGAGCAGCCGCGCGCCTCGGCCAGCGTGACCATCTCCGCGCCCGAGGCGAACAGGGGCGCGCCGCGCTGGACGAAGAACACCGGCGGCGCTGTCCACAGGTCGCGCACGCCGGGCGTCGCCTCCAGCCGCGCCCGAGCGCCGTCCGGCAACGGCGAGCAGCGCCGGACGTGCAGGAACACCTGCCCGTCCCGCACCTGGCGCGCCGGCTGGCCGATGGCCTCCCCGTCCTGCGTCAGGATCTCGCGCACGGCTGCCTCGGATTGCTCTAATCCGCCAATCGGGCAGGCACGGACGGATTGGGACAATCCGCGCCTGCCCCTACCGGCGCGTGCCTCCAGCACGAGCAGCACCTCGTGGGCGTCGCCGGTCAGTTGCACCGGCCAGTCGCCCACGCGGGTGAAGACAATGGCCCCGCCCCCGATGGACTGGGCGACGGCGCGCAAGCGCCGGCCGGTACGCGAGGCCGCGCCATCGGAATGGCGCCTTTGTGGGAATGATAGGAGCCGAATCTCGACGGTGTTGGGATGGTCGGCTCCGGGCAGGGGCTCCACGCGGAAATCGACCTGCAGGCCCTGGCCGGCGGCGTGGGCCAGGACGTCGGGGAAGCGCTCGTCGGTGAGGGACCAGCCCAGCAGGCCGGCGACGAATCCGCGATCGCTGCCCTGCTCGTGGTACACCTCGGCGAAGGAGCCGCCCGGGTCGAATACGAAGGTGGCGGACGCGGGCACGCCGCCGAGCAGGCCGCGGGCCAGCGTGCCGATGAAGAACGGCCCCGCCGTGTGCGAGCTGGACGGCCCGCGCATGACGGGGCCAAGGACGTCGTTGAGAATGCTGATGGGGTTCGGCATAGAGATGTGATGCGCCTTATGTGATGCGTGTTGCGTCAAACGTCAAACGTCAAACGTCAAACGTCAAGCGTCCGACGTCAAACGTCAAACGTCAAACGTCCAACCTCTAACTTCCAATCTCCAACTTCCAACCTCCAACCTCCACTACGGTATGCCGATCTGGACGTCGTCGAAGTCGATGACGGCCTGGTCGCCGGCGTCCATGAGCTCCACGGCCAGGCCGATGTCGCCTGTCTTGTGGAGGCTGTCGTTGATCTGGAACAGGTAGTCGCCGTTGATCCACAGGCTGAAGCGGGAGCCTTCTGCGACGACGCGGAGGAGGTTCTCCTGGCCGGGTTGAAGCAGGGGCGTGACCGTCGGGGCGATGAGCTCGACCCATTCCCCCTCTTCGGCGGCGTACAGGCCGGCCTCCCCGTCGTTCGTGACGCGAAAGTAGTACAGGTTGTCGTAGTCCACGGCGCGGAACAGGAGGCCGTAGGCGGCGTCGGCGGGACCGCTGACCACCTCGGCCCGCGCGCTGAGGGAGAAGTGGTGTGGGTAGGTCTCGAGATCGAACGGCATAGATACCTCGTGGATCTCCTGGAAGGCCACGCCCTGCAGGGCCTCGACCTCCCAGCGGTACTTGCCGTCCACGATGGACTGGCTGCCCACCGCGTACTCATCCTCGGTGTCACCGGTGCTCCAGGCGTTGAGGTCGAAATCGTCCCGGAAGAGGGTAAAGGGATAGCTCGCCGGGCCCCCGGGGTCCAGGGCCTCGAAGTAGTCGAGCACCCATTCGCCGTCGACGACGAAGCCGACGCCGCCCTGGGTGAAGGTGTCGTCGGTGAAACCGGCCTTCTGCTCGCCGTTCACGAACACGCTGTACTCGTTCCCCCGCGCCTCGAAGGCGATGTCGCACTGGATCTGGTCCAGCGTGCACATGCGGGTGGTCATCTGGAAGCCGGTGACCGGGCCGGCCTGGCCGTCGATGACCTTGCGCCCCTCACACGCCAGCCAGCCCTCCGAGGGGAAGCAGTCCATGCCGACGAAGTTCTCGTTGTCCTGCGTGCGGGCGAGGACGAAGAACTGGTCCACCCGCGAGTAATCGGCACCGCCGAAGGTGATCCGGTAGTTGAACCAACTGCTGTCGCCCACGAAGGCGGCGACGTAGCCCTCGGTGACCAGTTGGCCGTATTCGTTGGTGTAGGCGTAGGCGGGGTCGGTGTCGACGCCCCATTCTGGCCGGAAGCCGGCAAACCCGGTCTCGAAGGTCTCCTCGAAGGCGGTGGTGAAGAAGAGCGGGTAGTCGGACTCGGGGGGCATCTCCTCGGATATCCCGGACGGGGCGGTGGTGGCGGTCGGTTCGGGCGCGGGGGCCGCCGGGCCGATGCTGACGCGCAGGGTGACCTGCCCCTGGCACGGGTCCAGGCTGGTGCCGGGCAGCGGGCTTGACGAGATGACCACGCCCGCGGGGATCAGGTCGTGGTGTTGCTCGGTCACCAGGGGTGTGAGGCCCAGGTCCGAAAGCTTCCGCTGCGCGGCCTCCGCGTCCATAGCGATGAGGTCGGGCACGGTGCAGCCGGGGGCGGGGGCGGTCTCCGTGGCCTCCTCCTGGCCCGAAAGCAGACCCTGGAGTGGCTCGACGGACGGGCAGCAGGCCAGGAGGGCCAGGGCCAGGGGGGCGAAGACCAGCACGGGAACGCGCAGGATGGGTCTGGTTGATGGGTGCGATCTGTTCATGGCGCTTCGCGTAGCCTCCAGTGCAGTTTGGTGAGTGGCCCGGTGGGCGGGCCACGGTGCGTGAGCGTATTATACACGATGGGCGTGGGGGGGGAAGCGGAAGACTCTAACGCGGAGTCGCAGAGGCGGAGAGGCGCAGAGATGAGGTCAGGAAGCTCATCCCCACTAAGCGATGAACTGGTCGATGAAGGTCAGGTAGCCCTGCCGGCTGGCGCGCCGGGTCCAGCCGCTGATGGACTTGCGCACGCGTTTCAGGCAGGCGACGATCTCGTCCAGCGTGAGCTGGGGTGCCCCTCGAACTGCCGGTAGACGCACTCTCGTGGTATGGTGACATCTATCATAACGATTCGACGTCGCCGACTGGCAACGGGCGGACGCGAATGGCTCGCTCACTGACGCTGACCAGTGCGCCTGACTCTAGCTGCTTGGCGAAACGGTCAAGCACTTCGGCCAGGTAGTGGTTGACCTGATGGGGCTGCATGTTGCTCAAGCGGAACGTGATGAGACTGGGCAACTGGCTTTGGCTCAGGGCAATGATGCGGCCAAAGTCGAGATCATGGGTCAAGATCACGCGTACCTCGGTGCGGGCTTTGCTCACGATATCGTGATCTTCCATCCGCTGCAGACCTTGTTCCCGCAAGTGGACAGCATCATATCCTTGGCGACGCAGGAAGTCGGCTGTGCTGCGAGCCAGGCCCATGTCAAGCAGGAATTTCACGCCGGCACCCTTGTGGGCACGTATACGACATCTTCGGTCGCCCAGGCCGCGTAGCGCAGGGCTTGCTGGATGTCCTCAGCCTCTAGGTCCGGGTATTCGTTCAGGATTTCCTCGACAGCCATACCGTTGGCTACCAGGTTGACGATCAGCGATACCGAGATGCGCATGCCCCGGATACAGGCTTTGCCTCCCAGAATGCTGGGGTCGGAAGTGATGCGGTCGAAACCAAGCATAGTCCGTGCCTCCTCCCTACCTAGATGCAGATCACGATCAGATACGTATCTTGACTCAATCTCCAAGAAGTGCGCTTCGATTGAAGAGAGCTGCAGGGATCGACCCCAATTATACACGATGGGCGTGGGGAGGGGAAATGGATAGACTAGGCTGAGGAGCTGAGGACCGGTGGGCAGCGATCTCTTCCAGCAGCCGTGCTGCGCGTTGCTGAAGGGCTTCGAAGCGCTGCCTGAGCCGGCGTGCGGGCTCGCCTTGGATCTGGGCAAAGAAGGGATCGGTGGGCCGCGGAACCTGGATGCGCGAACGGGCGATTCGTAGAAGCGGCGCCCACGGATAGCCGTGCCGTTTGAGACCAACGACTGCCGCCTCGCTGAACGCGGCCGGGTATGCTTCCCTCTCAAACAGGCCGGGCTGCTGTCCCAGCGCCAGTTCTACCAACGCCGCGTCGAGGAGCAGCCGCGCGGCCTGAGCCTCCAGGGCGCTGTGTTGTGCCCGCTCTAGCTGCACTTGGGCGTGTTCTATGGCTTTCCATTCGGTTTCCACCCGTCTTTGAAGGTCCCGCCTTGCCAGGTCCAGCGCTTGTTCGGTCCACTCGCCGTTGCCCTGGGGAGGGTCTAGCACCTCTCGCACGTCTGTGAGGCGGTCCAAGCGCCGCGGCCGGCTGTCGTTGCTCAGGGCATAGTACGCGACGCGGGGGAGCGGTTTCTCCACCTCCAGGCGCAGGATGCATCCCCTGGCCCACTCGTCCGCTTCGAGCGCCGGTACGGCGGCCAGGATTGACTGGAGCAGCGGGTTGCCGAAGGTGAGCAGTTGCAGCGTGTCGGGATGGGCGTCGAATGTGGCCGCGTCGAACGTGATAGCGGTCTCATCCGCATCTTGCCGGAGCCAGAAGGCGTGCTTGATGGTCTCGTGGGGGCGGAAGCACCCCTCAAGGGAAGGGGCGGTGGTCAGCACGGCGGCCAGTTCCGGCAACGTGAGCGGTGTGTCGGCACGTGCGTCAGACCCGGCCTGGACGCCGGCGTCGGCTGGCGCTGCCCACTCGTCGAGGTCGAAGCCCGCCTGGATGTCCTCCAACGTGGCCTGGATGTGCGCCAGTTGCTGCTGCAGCGCTCGCTGGCGCTCGGCCTCCGGCACCATCGCCAGCGTCTCGATCGTGCGGCCGACGTGGGCCAGGATGGGCTGCAGGGGGCCGACCACGTCCTGGAACCAGTTGATGCGCTTCGAGAGGGCTTGATACACCCGCGCCTCGACGGTGTCCTGGTAGAAGTAGTTGCGAATCCACACCTCGTCGTACCGCTGCCCGATGCGGTCCACGCGGCCGATGCGCTGCTCCACGCGCATCGGGTTCCAGGGCATGTCGTAGTTGATCAGCACGCCACAGGATTGCAGGTTGATGCCCTCGCTGGCTGCCTCGGTGCACAGGAGGATCTTGACCTCCTTGCCTTGGCGAAAAGCGTTCTTGACCTCCTCCTTGGTTGTTGGCACCCACATCACGCCATCCCAACGCTCGCCGCCGCGTCCGCTGTAGCAGGCCACCTGTTTGCCGTAGGTCTGTCGTAACTGCTCGCGCAGGTAGTCCAGCGTGTCTGCGTACTGCGTGAAGACGATGGCCGTGTCTCGATGGCCAAAGATGTCGCGCAGGTCGGCCAGCAACTGCTCGACCTTCGAATCGTTGCCGCCTAGCATGCCGAGGGCGTGCAGAAAGTCCTCCACGTACGTGATCTCATCGTGGTAGAGGGAGCGTTCGGCCAGGTGGAGCTCGTCCACGTCCAGGCTCAGTGCATCCTGTTCCACGTCGTCGTCGGACAGCCCCAGGCCGGCCTGTCCGCGCAGGAAGCCCAGCCGCCGCTCCAGGCTGCGCTGCACGGCGTAGAAGCTGCTGGTCAGCCGCCGGCGATACACGGTCATCACGAAACCCAGCCCCTTGCGCTCGCCCTCGTACTTCTGGTAGAAGCGGGCGATGTACTCCTCGATCCGGTTGTAGAGATCACGCTCCTCGTCCCGCATAGGGATCCACACCAGGCGGGGGGCGCGCCTGGCCACGTTGTCCGTGAGCAAGCCGCGCCTCACGTACTCCCGCAGCAGAGGGCGCGTGTTGCGGAAGACGAGCCGGCGCACCGGCGTGTGCTGTCTGGCCAGGCCGATCGCCACCTGGCGCGCTTTGGGGGGCAGGTGCCGCATCGCCTGGCCCGGATTCTGGCCGTCAAGCAGGCTGTGGACGCGCTCCCAATCGACGGGGCCGAGTTCCCGCCGGGCGGCGGCAGCGAACTGCGGGTCCACTTCCCCGTCTCCCAGCGCCAGTTCCGAGCGTAGCATGCGGCAGATGAACGCCCAGTCCGCGCTGTCTGGGCGACGCAGTTGCTCGTGGAAGCGCAGGAAGTGGCGACCGCCGACCGCCCACTCGCCGCTCAGGCCCAACAGGTTAAGTAGGTCCCACACCTCTATCGGGTGCACCTGCATCGGCGTGGCCGTCATCAGGATCAGGCAGCGCGTCCGTGCTTGTAGCCGGTTGAGCAGTTCCAGCAGGCGGTTGGGGCGGTAGCGGTTCAGATCGAGGAAGTCCCTGCGCCGGGCGTGATGGGCCTCGTCTACGATCACCAGGTCCCAGGGGCGCGATTCAAGCAGCGCCTCCCGTCGTTGCACCCGCTTGAGCAACTGGCTGGAGGCCAACGCCAGGTCTACGCCGTCCCACGGGTTGGGCGCGCCTGGGGCGACCTCCCTGTCCCGGATATCGCGGAACACGGTGCCGTCGTAGATGGGGACGTCCAGGGCGAACTTCTCGTACATCTCCTCCTGCCACTGGTTGAGGACGGACTTGGGGGTGAGGATGAGTGCGCGCCGCACCACGCCGCTGAGCCACAACTGGCGGAGCACCAGCCCGGCCTCGATCGTCTTGCCCAGGCCGACCTCGTCGGCCAGCAGGTACCGGGCGGGGAACGATCCGAGCATGTGGCGGGCGACGGTGCGCTGGTGGGGCCATGGGCTCAGGGCACAGGTGGCTGCGCCCAATCCCGACGCGCCTGCCAGGTGCGGGGCATCGCGCAGGAACTGGCACAGGATGCGCTCTCTGTGTAGCGCGGGGGCCAGCACCATGCGAGGCGCTGGCTCGCGCACCTGCTCCGGGGCGCGTTCGAGTGGGTCGCGGGCGGGGGCGGCGGACGGTGCGTAGCGCAGGAGTCTCCGCCGGGCGGCCTCGGGCACCGGCAGCGAGATCCAGTCCGGTTCGCGATGCGACCACAGCCGCTCGAAGCGGCCCACTTCCTGGGCCAGCCAGACGTTGCCTGCGCCCCACGACGTGAAGACCATGAACTGCTCGTAGTTGTGCACCCAGGCCGTCTCGGACTCGTTGACGCTGCCGCTGAAGACGACCTGGTTTCCCGCGCTGTCGGTGAAGATGCCCACCTTGGCGTGGAAGTATTCGCGCGCCTCAGGTGCGGGGAGGGGCAGCCCGTCGGGTCCCTTGGGCAGAACCACGCGGACCTCGATCGCGCCGGTCGCCACCATCCAGGCCAACGCGGCCAGCCGGTCGCGCATTAACTCGTCGGCCAGGGTCTCCGGGTTGGGCAGCGCCGCGTCCAGGCGGGCGGCGACGACCTCGTGCAGGTCGTGCCCCTCGCGGATGGCCTGCACGTCCTTGGTCGCCAACTGAGCGCCCACCAGCAGGCGCATCCGTCCGCCGTTCGTGATCAGGTGGGCGATCCCTGTCGCCGCCACCGCCAGCGCGCTCGAGGTGAAGAACCCCGTCATGCGGTCGTAGTGCACGCTGGCCTTGAGGGCGGGGATGTAGAACGCGTGCAGGCGGTCGTCGGAGGGGCCGTATGAGTATCGGAACGAGCAATCACGCAGCGTCATCGTGCATCCTCATGGGGAGCGGCTTCCTGACAAAGCATGGGGCCTAGATGAGTTCAAGGTTCCTTAACACAGATATGTCCTCATAGAACTCCGCGTACGAGTCTGCTTTCGACCGCAGCCAGTCGAGCGATTGCCTGTGTACGAAGCCGTACAAGCGATGCCTGGCCCGCGATCCTCCAACGTAGAGCAAATGGTCAGCAAACGTATCCTCTGCCCTTTGATCAATGTCCACGAGTACGACGGCATCGCCCTCAAGACCCTTGAAGCGACGATCCGTTGACCAGAGCACAGTATAGGGTTTCATCATGCATTCTTTCGCTTCGGAAAGCCGATCTGGTCTCTGGACGATATTGACATTGCCGAGTTTGGGAGTATCTGCCAGGAATGTCCTTCGTCGTCCGTGTAGCGTTAGGACAATGGCGTTGTCATAAGGTTGGGTTCTATCCTGCAATCCCTCGCCCCACCTGGCAAGTAGGCGACGCAAACCATCTTTCTGTCGAGTCTCATCTTCGTACACAAAAAATCTGGGCAGTACTCCCTCTGGCCCCTGGCAAATGATCTCCTCAGGTTGATCGTAGAATAGCGAAATGAAATCATTGATCTTCCGGGTATTTCGGCAGTTGCGCCGTAGAGGGAGCGATGGATCTGGGATGGGAACCTGATCAAGGGCACTATCGTGGTATAGTATTTGGTTTTTGTCATAGAAGACGTAAAGACGCGATGTGTCGTCGCGTAGGATCTTGGGGATAACATCCCACCACAGCCCGCGGTAGTCCTGTGCTTCGTCTACGATCACCACGTCATATCGGACGTTGGTGATATCCAGATGCTCAGCCAACTTGAGTGGCCATTCGTAGTCGTACACTGAGGACGAAGACGTGCTTGAGGAAGGCAAATCCCTTACTTGGGAACGGCAAAACCCGTGGGCGGTGTAGCACTGGATGAGTTGGCGCTGATTGCGCGTCTCCTGCACCAACCAATGGCGCAACGCCGGATTGTAGCACAGCAGCAGGACACGTTTCTTTCTCTTGGCGAAGCGCCGAGCAAGCTCGATGGCACACAGGGTCTTGCCCGAGCCTGAACAGCCTCTGATCTTGGCACGCAGGTACTCTGGGCTTTCCAAAGTCTCGATGATTCTGTACTGATCATCCGTTAGGAGGCGGAGTTGGTCTGATTCCTTTCGCATCCGTGTGGATAGCCGGGGGGGCTTAACCTGCAACTCAGTCGCCAAGAACTTGGCTCTTAGGTAGTCCCATCCGCTATCTGATATGCGGAAGCAGCGAAACTCGACATCGCCTTCGATGTCCGCAAGCGTCTTCCGATTGTATCCTCGCGGGTTGCTCCTCTGTCTGTCGTAGTCTATGGCTCGTCTCGTTGCCTGCTTCAGGAAGTACTTGTGTACTTGAGTCTCCAGGCGAAACCCAACTCTGTCCATATCCAGTTCGTCCAGCACCAACTCGCTTGGGAGATCGGCGGGAAAGACTCCAGACAATCGGCACTGGTTGAATACCACAGCCCAACAGATTTGGAAATCGTGCGCTTTCAGAAACGCTGGACACTCGGGGTCGGCCTTGAAGATATTCCTTAGCAGGCGGCACGTTCGTTTCACCTGAGCAGAGGGGCTCGATGACAATTCGTGTGGCCCGTCGCTCCCCCAACTGACCCAAAGGTTGTGCTCCTCATCATATTGCAGACCGCCCCCTTTGACCTCCAAAACAAACAGACCGTAATCTGGATGCACGGCTATGAAGTCGGCTTCTCCTTCTGTGGACCCATCAATCGGCTCTGGCGACTCCAGGTCTCTTCCCCACATCACCTTCCACTCGGAACTGAGTTGTTCTTTGAGGGTGTGATAGAATTCGTACTCGGCGTTGCCGCGCTTGCCTTGGAAACGGATGTGATTGCGATCCAGCTTCATTGGAAACATCTGTGCAGGCATGGATTCTCCTTCGCTTCATCGTTTGCTCAGTGTATGCTCACAGTTCCATCTTCATCTGCTTCGGATCCCCCTCCGGCTCCTCCACCACCGGCGCCTCCAACTCCTCGAAGAACGCCAGCCGCAGTCGCTCCAGCACCTCTGCCTCGGGGCGGGCGAACTGGCCCTTGATCCGCGTGCGGGGCACCGCGTTGATCAGCGCCTGCAGGCAGGCCTTGAACGTGCCGTCGTTCCGCAGCCCGGTGCGCTTCAGGAACGCCTCGCAGGCCGGGGCACCGTCCTCCTCGTAGACCAGCATCGCGGTGTGGACCGCGTCCAGCCAGGTGGCGAACGTCTTTGCCTCCGGGTCCACGCGTCCGCGCGCCCGGCGCCGCCTGGGCGGCAGGAGTTCCACGTCGCTGGACTTCTTGCCCACCACGCGATGGGCTACCAGGTCGCGCTCGACGTCCACCCCGGCCGTGAACGCCAGCTTGCGCGCCTCGTCGGCGGGGAAGCGGACCGCGCGGAAGGTGTCCCAGGCCATCATGTACCAGTCGGTGGTGGGGTCGAACTCGACCTCGCGGCCGCCGAGCAGCCCGCGCTTGCTCAGGCGGAAGACCTCCTCGCGGGCCAGGTCGAGGGCGGTCTCGGGCCGGAGCGGCCTGGGCTCCCCGGTGCGCTCGTCCACCTCGCGGGTGAGGATGGGCCAGTGCTGCGAGATGACGGAGAGCGCCGGGCCGAAGGTGCTCAGGTAGAGGTCCACGCCCTCGATGCCGCGCGCGGCGAACTCGGTGGCTTTGTCGCGTGCCTCCTGGCGCACCTTGGGAGCGATGTCGTCCCACCAGACATCTGTCGTCTTTCCTTCTATCCTTGTCTCCCCCTCCCCTTGTCCCCCTGTCTCCCCCTCTTGCCTCTTGCGGCAGGTGAGGAGGATGGTGCTGCGGGCTGCGTTCTTCTTGGCCTGGTGGAGGGAGTGCTCGCTCTCGGTGTGGACGGGCCAGGAGGATTCGACGCTGAACCCGGCGCCGATGAGGGCGCTGGCCAGCGTGTCCCAGGCCTCCACGCGCTTGTGGGTGAACATCACGGTCAGCACGCCGTCGTCGCGCAGGACGCGGTGCATCTCGCGGAAGGCGGCAGCCATCTTGCGCTCGTAGTCCTTCTCGGCCAGGTCCTTCTTCTTGCGCCCCAGGTCGGCGAAGCGGGCCGGGTTGGCCACGGCCTCGGCGTCCTTGTCGGTGAGCTGGGCGGCGAACCAGTCGGGATACAGGTGCCCCACGGCGCGCTTGAGCCAGACGTAGAAGAAATCCGACAGTTCGGCGTACATGACGTTGTCGTAGTAGGGTGGGTCGGTGACGACGGCGTGGACGGAGCGGTCGGGGAGGGCGGAGAGGTCGGCGGCGTTGGCCTGCAACAGCGACAATGGCCCGTGAGTAGCCTTGCGGCCCTCGAGCGTGGTCTGCGGTACTACCAGGAGCTTGGCCATGTCGCGGTAGGCGTCGTGTATTTGCTTGACTGCCCACGGCAGCAGGTTGGCCGAGGCATCAAACTCAGCATGGCTCCAAACGAAGGCGAAGTCGTGACGGTCGAAGACGCTACGGATCCCACGAGTTGGGTCGTAGCGGCAGGCGCGGTTGTTATAGATGACTGCCTTGTCCAGCATTACGCCCAGGTATGTCTCCACCGCTGCCGCACGTTCTGGGTCCATCGTGGCCCGCATCTCCTCGCGCAGTTCGTGCAGCGTCTCCGCGAAGGTGCTCAGGGCCAGTAGTTGGCGGGGAGAGAACATGTCCGCCCACGTAGGCATCCCGTAGTGCAGAGGACGGGGATCGTTGCCCCCCGGGAACGGCTCCGTGGGGATGATGTCTTGTGCCTCCCATGTGGGACGTTTGCACGCCAGTTCTGCCTCGGCGGCGTGGACGGCGGCCCGGTCCTCTTCGCCTGGCGGGCGGAAGTCGAAGCCGCCGCGTCGCTTGACGGCCACGGCGTAGAGCATCTGGCCCATGCGCCCACCCTGGGCCTCGGCCTTGATGTAGTCGCCATCCACCGCGTCGCCGGTCCAGGGTGAGCGACCCACGCCCCGGCTGACGGTGCCCTCGTCGGGGTCGAAGTCTATAGCGTCATCCTGCACGATCTCAAAGCGGGGTTCGTCCCAGGCCGGGTCGGTCAGCAGGCGCGCGGCTACCTTGCCCTTCTTCTTGCTCAGCCACCAGTTGGGGCTGAGGGGCACGGGCTTGCCGGTGATGGGGCAGGCGACGGTGCGTGCCCACAGGTAGGCGAAGATATTCTCATCCTCGGCCTTGGGAAAGAATGGCGATAGCTGCTGCCGGACTCGCTTTGCCCAGATCCCGCCCCACTGCTTAATGTCGGCTGTCAGTTCTGGGCCGAAACGCGCTGGGTAGTCGAGCGTCGCTTTGAGGATCACCGCCGCCACAGGATTGAGCTCGTTGGCCACGCTGGAGAAGCCGTAGCGCCGGGCCTCGAAGGGGATGGAGCCGCCACCGGCGAAGGGGTCCAGGATGGAATAACGACTCAAGTCGTTACTACGAACGCCCTGGTCGTCCCAGGTGAGGGCCAGCAGTTCCCCCAGCAGCGCCAGGTCCTCGGGCGTCGGGTTGGCGGTGAAGGCGCGGGGGTAGCCGTAGGGGTTGGGGCCGAGGTTCTCGCCCGTCTCACGGGCGCGCAGGAGCCGTTTGCGGGTGGCGACCGGATTGCCGTGGATGCCCATCAGGCGCAGGAACCAGGCGTGGTAGTTGGACTCGGTGGGGAAGCGCTGGCGGAGGGATGGCGGGAGGGCGTCGCTGCGTTGGAGGGTGTCCCACGAGGGAAGCAGGCTGGCGACGACGGCGGCGCGGGAGACGGTGAGCGGGCGGCGCGCCCACCACACGTGGAGCCGGTTGAGGGGCGGCTTACGGGCCGCGCTCGCGTCGCGCAGGCTCTCGGCGCCGATGACGTCGAAGGGGAGCCAGGATTCGAGGAGGATGTGGGGGCGGTTGGGCATATCGTTTCCCTCTGCTAATAATCAGCTGGTGTCACATGGGTGCATCTCTGGAATTGTGAGCGCACTTGATTTGTGCGATTTGACAAAGGGTAAACCTCCGTGCAAAGTAGGGATCTATCCACAGATTCCACCTGACACGGAGGCTACCCAATGG
>Ga0180432_10000103_pt1 | contig 125587 bp, 105 predicted proteins | sample SS_ome_10_FD_132414 | JGI IMG/M metagenome (GOLD analysis project Ga0180432, IMG submission 132414) | Hypersaline lake sediment archaeal communities from the Salton Sea, California, USA - SS_1_MS_2 metaG | ecosystem: Environmental > Aquatic > Non-marine Saline and Alkaline > Hypersaline >... | reverse complement strand
GAAGAAGGAGGATTCCCCGGAGAGTGCCTGCGCGAGGGGCCGTGTCGGTGTAGCACAGGCGCCCTCGCCTGTGGCGTTCTCAGCCGGGGGCGGCTGAGCTACATTTTTCAACGGGCTGTTAGCACTCCACCGAAGCGTGCCGGCCGAATCTCATCCCGAGTCCGCTGCACCGCGGACGAGGCCTGCGCGCCGTACGGCGTGGATCTCCGCAGGCCGGACGCGTGCCCCGCCTGGCGAGAATCGAGATTCCTCGCTGCTCCCGCCACAGCCCCGGCCGAGACGGCCGCGCCACCCCAAAGTGGGTAGCCGGGGCGCCGGCAAAGCGCCAGCAACGGCCGTCCCCAAGAAGGCCGACATAAGTTCTTGCCTTTCCCTCCCCTGGCCCCTCCCAGAGGGAGGGGAAACCCCCTCTCCCGCCGGGAGAGGGTCAGGGTGAGGGGAGCACGACATTGAGGAGACTTTCGCGGCTCGTCTCAGTCGATCCTCTCCGACAGTTCGTGTACCGCGCGGCGGAGCCTCTCGACCTGTTCCTGGAGTTCGGCCACCTGTCGGGCGAGCTGCTCCTGGGTCCGGAGGACCCTTTCGACGTCGCCCTCCCGCCGCTGCTCGGGCGCCTCCCGGCCCGCCTCGGCCATCATCCGTTCGGCTTGCTGGTGCAGTTCCCTTGCGCGGTCCCGCTGACCCTCACGCTCGGCCCTGGCGGCCAGTTCGCGCAGCTCCGCCGCCTCCGCCCGGAGGCGCTGGATGCGGGCCTCCGGCCCCGCCAACTCCCCGGCTTCGGCCAGCATCTGTTCGGCCTGCGCCCACAGTTTCCTGGCGCGGTCCCGCTGGCCCTCACCCTCGGCCCTTTCAGCGAGTTCGCGCAGCTCTTCCGCCTCCCTGCGGAGGGCGGCAGCGCGCTCCCCGCCCTCCTCCTCCCGCCGGCCGCGCAACATGCCCTCCAGCTCCTCGACGTGCCTGCCGAGGGCCCTGGCGAGGTCGCGCGCGCCGTCCTGCTCGAGCATCTCGACGGCCCGGGCGTACACCCGGATGCGCTCTTCGAGGCGTTCGGCCTCCTCTTCCCGGACGCGTCGCTGAGCCGCTGCTCCGGCCGTGATCGCGAGCGCCACACAGACGACGACCAACACGAACACCTTGCCGCGCGTCATCTGAACCACCCCCTTCTGCAAAAGGCCCTGTCCTGCGAACACCGTTCATGGCACGCAATGAGCATAGTGCCCCCGAGGGCGTGCGTCAATAGGTATTGTGGCAGGACGGGGGGGGCTAATCGGGGGCTGTGCTTGCGCACGGCGCCGGAATATCGTTCAATCGTCGGGGCACCAGGCGCGGAAGGGAGAGCAATGCTGCGGATACGCCTGCTGACGGCGGCGGCGCTGGTCGCCTGCGGGGTTATGGTTGGTTGCACGAAGCCTGCCCCGGCGGCGCCCGCTCCGGCCGGGCCGCAGGTCCCAACAACGAGCGAGGAGGTGCGCATGATCGCGAAGGACCGTTACCTGCTGTACCTGCCGGAGGAGCACGGGCAGTCCGGGGGGCCCTGGCCGCTGGTGCTCTTCCTGCACGGCGCCGGCGAGGGCGGCGACGACCTGGAGCTGGTCAAGAAGAACGGGCCGCCGAAGCTGATCGCCGCCGGGAAGGAGTTCCCCTTTATCCTGGTGGCGCCTCAGTGCCCGAGCGACGTGTGGTGGACGGGCGAGCTGGGCTTCCTCAAGGCGCTGCTCGACAGCGTGGTCGCCGAGCACGACGTTGATGAGGAGCGGGTGTACGTCACGGGGCTGAGCATGGGCGGGTACGGGACGTGGGCGCTGGCGATGGAGCAGCCGGACCGGTTCGCGGCCATCGCGCCCATCTGCGGGCGGGGCGACCCGGAGCGCGTCTCGCTCATCAAGCACCTGCCGATCTGGGTCTTCCACGGGGCGCAGGACAACACCGTGCCCCTGGAGGCGTCCGAGAAGATGGTGGAGGCGCTGAGGGCGGCCGGGACGGAGCCGAAGTTCACCGTCTATCCCGAGGCCGGGCACGACTCGTGGACCGCCACCTACGACAACCCTGAGTTCTACGAATGGCTGCTCGCGCAGCGGCGCCGGCCGTCGCCTTGACACCCCGTCAGCGGCGGCTTACCCTGACGGTGAGACGGTCCGAATGTGACCCGCAACGAAGGAGGGGATGAGATGTACTTCACGGGAATAGCCGACGAAGCCGGCGACGACATCGGGACGCAGATTAAGGCACACAAGGAGCTGGGCTGGCACCACATCGAGCTGCGCAACATCAGCGGCGTCGGCGTGGCGGACCTGAGCGACAGGGCCTTCGACGAGGTTGCGGACAGGCTCGGCGAGGCGGGGTTGGGCATATCGTGCTTCGCGTCGCAGCTCTGCAACTGGTCGCGCCCGATCACGAAGCACCCGGACATAGACCGCCACGAGCTGGCGCGGGCCATCCCCCGGATGCAGCGGGCGGGCTGCCAGTTCATTCGCATTATGAGCTACCGCAACGCCGGCTGGCCCGAGGACGAGTGGCGGGCGGAGGTGATCGCCCGGATAGGCGTCCTGGCCGCGATGGCCGAGGACGGCGGCGTCACGCTGGTGCACGAGAACTGCGACGGCTGGGCCGGGCTCGGCGCGGAGCAGTCGCTCGAACTGCTGGAGGAGGTCAACTCGCCCGCCCTGAAGCTCCTCTGGGACACGGGCAACCCCGTCCCCCACGGGCAGGACCCGTGGGAGTACTACGGCGCCGTCAAGGAGCACGTGGTTTACGTGCACATCAAGGACGCCGTGCAGGAGGATGGGAAGACGGTTTACACCTATCCGGGCGAGGGCGACGCCCGGGTGGCCGACGTGCTGAAAGACCTGATCGGGCGCGGCTACCGGGGCGGCATGTCCATCGAACCCCACCTGGCGGCCGTCGTGCACGAGGGGAAGGCCGCCTCCGCCGCCGAGAGCGCCTACGAGCGTTACGTCGAGTACGGGCGGCGGCTGATGAAGCTGGTGGAGCGCGTCAAGTGAACGGGGCGGCCCGCGCTCGGCCTGTCGGGTGAAGCGGTCATGTTGGCAACCGTAACGGTCATATCGACCGGCGAGGAACTGGTCCGTGGCCGCATCGCGGACAGCAACGCGGCCTTCCTCGCCGCGCAGCTCGGCGCACACGGCTTCGAGGTGCTCCGGCTGGTCGCCGTGGGCGACAACCCGGACGCGCTCCGGGACGAACTGCTCCGCTGCCTCGCGGACAGCCGGGCCGTGCTGGTCAGCGGCGGGCTCGGCCCGACTGCGGACGACCGGACGCGCCGGGCCATCGCCGAGGCCGTCGGGCGGGACTTGGTCGAGGACGAGGAATCGCGCCGGCACGTCACGCAGCGCCTCCGAAGGTTCGGCGTCCAGGTCAGCGCCGCGCAGTGCTCGCAGTCGCTGTTCCCGGCCGGTTCGGTCATCTTCCCCAACGAGCGCGGGACGGCGCGCGGGTTCGCCTGTCGCCTGGACGAGAGCTGGGTCGTGGCGATGCCCGGCGTGCCGGACGAAATGCGCGCGATGTTCTCCGGCAGCGTGCTGCCCTTCCTGCTGGGTGAGCTGGCCCCGGCGGGCTGCATCCGCACCGAAGTCGTCCACCTCTTCCCGGTCTCCGAGGCCGTTGTGGACGAGGGGCTTCGCGACGTCATGGGGGCGGACCGCAACCCCGCGGTCGGGATAACCGTCAACGACGGCGTTATCACGGTGAGCTTCCGGGCGCGCGCGGCGAGCGAGGACGAAGCGGAAGAACTCGTCCGGGCCGACGTTGCCCTGGTCGAGGAGCGGTTCGGCGACCTGGTGTTCGGCCGGGGGGACGTGACGCTGGCCGGGGCGCTGAGCGCCGCCCTGGAGCGCGCGGGGCGGACGGTGGCCGTCGCGGAGTCCGTCACCGGCGGCCTGGTCGGGCACATGCTGGTGGACGTGCCGGGCATATCGCGGTTCTTCCTTGCGGACGTGGTGGCCTACGGCAACGAGGCGAAGGTCAGGCAGCTCGGCGTGCCGCCCGAGCAGATCGAGCGCCACGGAGCCGTCAGCTCCGAGGTGGCAGAGGCCATGGCCGCCGGCATCTGCCGCGTGACGGGCGCCGGCCTCGGCCTGAGCACGACGGGCATCGCCGGCCCGACCGGCGGCAGCGAACAGAAGCCGGTTGGCCTGGTCCACGTCGGCGTCTGCCTGGACGGCCGGACGACGGCCTGCAAGCTGCTGCTGCGCGGAGACCGCCGGCGGATCAAGGACCGCGCGGCGAAGCACGCCCTCAACCTGGCGCGCCTGGCGCTGGCAAAGGGCGTGGATTCGCTGGGAAAGTACCGTACAATGTGGACGGCTCTGGGCAGTGAAAGGAGACCGGGCGATGGCGGCGAAATCCGGTGACGGCTACATCCGCTGGCGCTGCAAGAACTGCGGGCAGAAGCTTAAAGTCAGGGACAGCTACGAGGGCGGTGACGTCATCAAGTGCCCCAAGTGCGGCGCGATGGTGAACGTGCCCATGGCGAACATCGCCGCCATCGCCGAGGCTACCGAACTGGAGGAGACGGGCAACCCGGGGCAGATCCAGCTCGACGTTGACAAGCTGCTGGACCGGCTCGAGGGCCGGGCCGGCAAAGGGGACGGCCCCGGCTCGGCGGGCTCGGCGCCTTCGCTCAAGCAGACGCCGTGGAGCCCCGGCGCCGCGTTCGCCCGGATGGAGGAACTTGACCAACTTGTCTCCTCGGTGACGAAGATCAACCAGGAGACCGCCGGCGAGGTGCAGCGCCTCTACAGGAAATCCGACCTGAAGCCCGGCCAGCGGGCGCAGCAGATGGAGGAGATCGCCAGGTACCGCAAGGAGCAGTTGCTCAAGGTGGTCAAGAGCCGCCTGATGAACGTCAAGGACAGCATAATGCCCCTGGAGGCGGGTCACGAAAGCCTGACCGGGCAGAAGCTGGCCGAGCTGGAGCGGCTCAGGAGAACCCAGGAAGCCATCCGCTTCTACGGCCGCTACGTCCTGGCCGTTGACGTGTGAGGCGCCGGCCCGCCGGGAGTAGCCCGGTTGCCCCGTTGTCCTTGCGGGCCTGTTCGGGTATGATTGGGCCGGTGCCCGCAGGATGCACCGCTTCACGCATGGCGACTGCTCGGGAGGGATAGGATGAAGTTCTGGGAAGCCCTGGTTGCGATACACAAGACGGGGGACGTGGCAGGCCTGGCGATGTTCTGGGGTACCGTGGCGGCGATCCTCCTCCTGCTCATCCTTCACGTCCGGCTCGTCGGCGCCAGGCGGCTGGCCAGGAAGGCGCTTGAGGCGGCGCGGGGCCTGACGGATGATCTTCAGTACCTGACCCAGCAGTTCGACGGGCTCGAGCGCCGCATGGAAAAGCGCCTCGACTCCCGCACCACCGAGATCGACGCGCGCATCAGCCAGAAACTCGACCGCAAGGGAGACCTCATCCAGGAGCGCCTGGAAGAGCGCACAACGGCACTGAGCGATTCGGTCAACGTGCTCGGCTCGCGCGTTGCCGAGGCCCGAGACCAGATCGAGCGCTTCCGGCTGCGCGTGGAAGAAGTCGAGAAGCGGATGCCCAACTTCTTCGACAAGATCGAGGAGTTCCGCGAGACCCTGGCCAGGTCGTTCCAGGCCGAACTGGGCAGCGTGCTGAACTCCTTCGACACCTCGATGACCAGCATCCTGCTCCAGATGAAGTCGGAGCTGCAAATGGGAATCAGCCGCATCGAGGGCATCGAGGGCATGGTGCGCAGCCGGCAACGCGCCGAGCGGAGCCTGCTCGGCCCGCCGCAGCCCCCGGAGCTGGCCGAGGACGAAGGCGAGTTCGAACAGTGGGAGCAGGAAGCCAAGGAACTCGCCGAGCAGCCCGACGAAGACGACTTCGAGCAGGACTTCCTGGCGGCGGAGCCCGAGCAGGCCGAGGAAGAGCCAGACCTGCCGACCGACGAGGAGCCGGAACCGGAGGCGGAGTTCTTCGAAGAACAGCCGGAAGGTCCGGCTCCCGAAGAGGAAACCGAGGACGACGAGGGCCCGGCCTTCGCGTGAACCCTCAGTCCCGCGGGGACCCGGGTGCCGCTGCGGCGATGGCCTCCAGGTCCGCCACCCCCAGTTGCTCGACGCGCATCGCCGGATCCATCCCCAGCGCCGCCAGCATCTCGTCGGCGGTCCGGCCGTCCCAGGCCAGCGCCAATGCCCGCCGCAGCGTCTTCCTGCGGTGAGTGAAGAGCTTCCGCGCGACCTCCGCGAAACGGTCGTACCCCTCGGTGCGCCGGCTCTCCGGGCGGCGCACGATCCTGACGACCGTCGAGTCCACGTCCGGGACGGGCCAGAACGCGCGCCTGCCCAGCGGGAAGAGCTTCTCGACTGCCGCCCAGTAGTCCATGAAGACGGTCAGCAGCCCGTACTGCGCCGTGCCGGGCGGCGCCGCCATGCGGTCGGCCACCTCCTGCTGAACGGTCAGGCACATCCGGGACGGCGCCGGGTCCCACTCAAGGAGGTCCACCGTTGCGGGCGAACTGATGCCGTAGGGCAGGTTGCTGACGACCTGGAGGACGCCGCCGCAGTCCTGCGCCGCGGCCCGGGCGGCGTCCGTCACCGCCGGGTTGATCCGGTGCTTGGATTCCAGGAAGTCCGCGTGCAGCGCGACGACGTTGTCGAGGCCGCGCAGGTTGGCGGCGGCGAGGGCGTGCAGGCCGGCGTCGATCTCCACGGTCACCACGCGGCGGGCGCGCGCCGCCAGGCGCGCGGTCAGCCGTCCCAGGCCCGTGCCAATCTCCAGCACGGCCTCGTCGGCGCCAACCTGGGCGGCCTCGACGATCCTGTCCAGGTCCTGTGGGCTGACGAGGAAGTTCTGGCCCAGGGATTTCTTCGCCCATAACCCGTGGCTTTTCAGGGCGTCCCTCGGATGGGCGTCCGTCCACGGGCTGTCGGCTGGCTCTGGCATGTGCGGGCTCGGGTTTGGGTTGCCGGCGAATATACGGGAAGGGCCTTCCCCGCGTCAATCCGCACGGCGGCGGGCTTGCGGCAGAGGCCGGCCGTTCATAGAATGCATCGCGCCGTGTGGACTGCGGGTTCCTCTTTCAGGCGGGCTTGAGGGATGGCGCTTCGGATCCTGGCGCTGGAGCCGTACTACGGGGGCTCGCACCGGGCGTTCCTGGACGGCTACTGCGCCGCCAGCCGGCACTCGATCGAGCTGCTGACAATGCCCGCGCGCAAATGGAAGTGGCGGATGCGCGGGGCCGCTCTCGCGATGAGCGAGTCCATCCGCGCCATGGACGGGCCGTTCGACGTGCTGCTCGCCAGCGACTACCTGGACCTCGCCTGCCTGGTCGCGCTGCTGCCGGCCCCGCTGCGGGACGTGCCGCGCGTCGTGTACTTCCACGAGAACCAGATCACCTACCCGCTCGCCGACGAGGACGAGCGCGACTACCAGTACGGCTTCACGAACATTACGGCCTGCCTGGCCGCCGACCGCGTGATCTTCAACTCGCGCTACCACATGGAGAGCTTCCTGGACGGCGCCGGCGGGCTGCTGCGCAGGATGCCGGACTTCGTGCCGGCGTGGGCGCCGGACGCCGTCCGCAGGCGCGCCCGGGTCGTCCCGGTCGGGGTGGACCTGAGCCAGATGAGGGCCGTTCGTGCCGACGCCGGCGAGAGGAGCGGGCGCCTGCGCGTCCTGTGGAACCACCGGTGGGAATACGACAAGTGCCCGGAGGAGTTCTTCGAGGTGATGGCGGAGCTTCAGGACGCCGGGTGCGACTTCGACCTGGCCGTGCTGGGGCAGAGCTTCGACGCCGTGCCGCCCGTCTTCGAGGAGGCGCGGGAACGGTTCGCGGGGCGGCTGAAGGCGTTCGGCTACGTCGAGTCGCGGGAGGAATACTGGCGGGTGCTCCTGGAGAGCGACGTCGTCGTCTCGACGGCCGCTCACGAGTTCTTCGGCATCTCGGTCGTCGAGGCGGCCTGTGCCGGATGCGTGCCCCTCCTGCCGAACCGACTCAGCTATCCCGAGCTGCTGCCCGACACATACCACTCCACGTGCCTCTACGCGGACCGGGCCGACATGAAGAAACGGTTGGCCCACTGGCTGCGGCACCCCGACGAGGCCCGGGCGGTCGATCTGAGCGCGGACATGCGGCGATTCGGCTGGAGCGAGGTCGCGCCCGTGCTGGATGCGGTAATGGACGGCGTTCAGGAGGCGGACTGAAGGGATCCGTGGGCGTCCCTGGGGTCGTGCGGGTAATTTACCTTGACGAGCGTCAACCCCCGGGCCGGTGCGGTCGGGCCGGCGGCCTTGCGGTCGCGGGCGGCCAGGATGCCGGCGAACCCCTGCGGCGTGATCCTGCCGCGCCCCGCCTCCATGAGCGTGCCCACGATGATGCGCACCATGTTGTAGAGGAAGCCGCCCCCCTCCACCAGATAGTGCAGTTCGTCGCCCTCTTTCGTAAGGTCGCTCCGCAGGATGCGGCGGACGCGGCTGTCGGACTCGCTGTGCTCGCTGGCGAAGCTGGTGAAGTCGTGCTCGCCCGCCAGCATCGCGGCGCACTCGCGCATGGCCTGCACGTCCAGTTCCCGCCACTGGCGCAGGACGGAGCGCTCGCGCAGGGGGCGCGGGGCCCGGGAGCGCAGGATGCGGTAGCGGTAGAGCTTCGAGGACGCGGAGAAGCGGGCGTCAAAGTCGGGCGCGGCCTCGCGGCAATCGAGCACGGCGACGTCACCCGGCAGCCAGAAGTTGAGCGCGCGCAGGAACCGCGCGGGCGCCAGGTCGGAGGACGTGTCGAAGTGGGCCGCCTGCCCCTCGGCGTGCACGCCGGCGTCCGTGCGGCCCGCCCCGACGACGCGGACCTGCTCGGCGGTCGTCTTCCTGACGGCCTCTTCCAGCGTTCCCTGGATCGTGCGGCCCTCGGCCTGGACCTGCCAGCCGTTGAAGTCCGTGCCGTCGTATTCAAGCGTGAGCAGCAGTCTGCGCATGACGTCCGTCCCCCGGGCGCCCCCCTCTGGCGCGGGCGAAGGCGAATCTAATGAAACCGGCGCACAGCGTCAAGGGCCGCATTTTGTTTGAAGCCGCGCGGGGCGGCTCCTATAATGCCGCCGTGCTCATCGCTGGGAACTTCTCGGGCCTGTTCAGCCGGTCACGCAGGCGTTCGATCCGTGGAGGAAAGAGATGGGGGAGGCAGAACGCCCCAAGCCGGTTAACCTGATCTGCGCGGTCCTGGCGGCTCGCGAGGAGTGGCTCCAGGAGGGCAAAGACCGCCTGGAGACGGCCTTCGGGCCGGTCGACCTGGAGAGCGAAGTCTGGCCGTTTGACGTCACCGACTACTACGCCGACCAGATGGGGCACCCCCTGCTGCGGCGCATCTATGGCTTCCAGGACCTGGTCGAGGCCGACAACCTGGTTGCGGCCAAGCACACGACCAACCGGCTGGAGCGGGAACTGGCGGAGTCCCTGGCCGGCGCTCCTCCGCGGCCCGTGAACCTGGACCCCGGCTACGTGGACCTTGGCAGGCTGGTGCTGGCCACGACGAAGGACCACGCGCACCGCATCTACCTGGGCGGCGGCATCTACGCCGAGTCCACGCTGCGGTGGCACGGGGGCGCCTTCGAGCCGTGGGAGTGGACCTACCCGGACTACCGGACGCCGCACTACCGCGCCTTCTTTGCCGAGGTGCGCGCACTCTACGACGAGAAACTGACCCACCCGAGGAGGTGATCGAACGGGATGGAAAAGACCCTGGTTTTCCTGAAGCCGGACGCTGTCAGGCGAAAACTGGTGGGTGAGATTATCGCCAGGTTCGAGCGCAAGGGGTTCAGCATCCTGGGCCTGAAGATGGTGCAGTTGAGCGAGGAGTTCGTCCGCCGGCACTACGGCGCACACGAGGGCAAGTCGTTCTACGAGCCGCTGGTGCGCTACGTGTCCGACGGGCCGACCGTGGCGATGGCCCTTGAAGGCAAGAACGCCGTGGCCGCCGTCCGGCGGATGATGGGGGAGACGTTCGGCTCGGATTCCCCGCCGGGCACCATCCGCGGGGACTTTGCCCTGAGCAATCGTTTCAACCTGGTGCACGGCAGCGACAGCCCCGAGGCCGCCGAGAAGGAAATGCAACTGTTCTTCGAGCCGGAGGAACTCGTCAGCTATCCGCACGAAGCTACGAGATGGATCTATGACCAGAGCGGGCCTGAGCCCGTGTGAGCAGGGGGGAACGCAGCATGAGGACGGAATGCGAGGAGAGATCGGGGACCGTGCGCGACTGTCCCGGTTCGCGCGGTCGGGCGGTCGTGCGCACGGTCGCCCTGGCGGCGGCCGTCGTGTGCGGGGTCCTGCTGGCGGCGCCGGGCTGTGCCGAGCAGAAGCAGATCCTGCCGGGCCTGACGGCGGTGGAGCAACCCCCGGACATCGAGGCGGCGCTGCTCCGCATCATGACGAACGACGGCCGCTGGGCGACGATGCAGGCCGACTGCACGTTGACCATCCGCAGCGACTACCTGCGGGGGGAGGAGAACCAGGTGACGCTGCAGGGCGCGCGGCTGTTCATCCGCAGGCCTGGCGGAGTGCGCCTGGTCCTGCCCGCCAGCGGCACGCCCCAGGTGCTGCTTGTCGGCGACGGCGTTCGCTACCGTGCGGACATGGCCCTCTTCGCGAATCAGCACAATAGCGGCATGTACGGGGACCCGTTGCCCGTCGATCGGCCCAGGATCCTCCTGATGCCGGAGGACATCGCGCAGGCCTTCAACTGGACGCCTCTGCTCGCCGACACCGTGCACGTCACGCGCGAGGACCCGGTCTTGGGCCGATTCTGCGTTGACTGCCTCACTCCCGTGCACACGCCGCAGCCGCGGCTGCGCCTCGATCAGACGGTAGTATTGGAGCCGCGGGGCGAGCGGGTCTACGAGCTGCGCCGGTACAATGACGACGGCTCGACCCGCGTTGTGATACGTTACGGCTCGTACAAGGTCCTCATGAACGCCGCAGACGAGCCGATCGAGCTGCCCACTCAACTATGGCTCGGGTATTCGCCGGGCAGGACCAGCACCCTCATTGCGCTCAGCCGCGTCCGGCTGGACCAGGATCTGTCGCCGGGGTTGTTCGACGCCGGCGGGGGCGGCGTCTCAGGGATTGGGCGGTAGGGGGAGCCATCCCATCTTCCAGGCAACGGCGGCGGCGATGGCTGCCAGGATGATGATGCCGATGAGCAGCTTGAGCGCGCCGCCCGCGCCGCGCCGGGAAGGCGCACTTCCCGAGGCTTGCCTGTAGTTTCGGTATGCCGCGCTGCACTCGCGGCTGCAAAAGGCGCCGTGCTCGGTCTTAAAGGCGCAATCGTCACATACCGGCTTGTGACACTGTATGCAGCGGAACTTCATCGGCCTGTCGTGGCAGACGACGCACTTGCCTTCCATTGCCTTCTCCTTCCCGGGCAAGCCGGCCTCACAGGATGTAGCGTGTCAGTTCTTCATCCTCGACGACGTCGCTCAGCTTCGAGTCCACGTACGCCCGGTCCACGACGACTCTTGACGCGTCCACGTCGGGCGCCTCGAAGCTGACGGTCTCAAGCACCTTCTCCATGACGGTTTGCAGCCGCCTGGCGCCGATGCTCTGAGTGCGCTGGTTGATCTGTTCGGCATATTCGGCGATCCGCTCGACGCCGTCAGGGGGGAACACCAGTTCAACGCCTTCGGTCTGGAGGAGGGCGCAGTACTGCCTGGTCAGCGCCGAACGCGGCTCCACCAGGATGCGGACGAAATCCTCCCTGGTCAGGTCCTTGAGCTCGACGCGGATCGGGAAGCGGCCCTGCAGTTCGGGGACGAGGTCGCTGGGCTTGGCCACGTTGAACGCGCCGGCGGCGATGAACAGGATGTGATCGGTGTGCACCATGCCGTAGCGCGTGGGCACGGTGCAGCCCTCGACGATGGGCAGCAGGTCGCGCTGCACACCTTCGCGGCTGACGTCAGGCCCGTGGGACTCGCCGCCGGAGCTGGCGATCTTGTCGAGTTCGTCGATGAAGATGATGCCGCCGTTCTCGGCCTTCCAGAGCCCCCTGCGGGCGACGGTCTGCCGGTCCACGAGTTTCTCGCACTCCTGCTCGACGAGCATCTCCGCGGCCTCTCGCACGCTCATGCGGCGCGTCTCGGTGCGCGAGGGGAGCATCTCCTCCAGGAAGCCCTGCATGTCGACGCCCATCTCCTCGCCGCCCAGCGAGACCCCTTGTATGATGGCCGGTTTCTGGGTGACCTGTATCTCGACGTCCCGTTCGTCCAGCTTGTGCTCCTGGAGCAGCCTTCGGAGGTGTTCCCGGGCCCTTCGGTGTTGCTCGGCCCTGTCGGAATCCGCAGACGGTTCGGCGGGTTCGTGCAGGTGGTCCAGGAGGCTCTCCTCGGCGTTCTTCTCCGCCTGCGGCCGGACCTGTTCGAACATCTCCGCCCGGACCATGTTCACCGAGAGTTCCACCAGTTCCCGGACCATGCTCTCCACGTCGCGGCCGTGGTAGCCGACCTCGGTGTAGTGCGAGGCTTCGACCTTGACGAAAGGCGCGTCGGCCAGGCCGGCCAGCCGGCGCGCGATCTCCGTCTTGCCCACGCCGGTGGGGCCGATCATGATGATGTTCTTCGGGAGGACTTCCTGCCGCAGGTCCTCGCTGAGCTGCTGGCGCCGCCAGCGGTTGCGCAGCGCTATGGCCACGGCGCGCTTCGCCTCGTGCTGGCCGATGATGTACTGATTCAGTTGCTCGACGATGGCGCGGGGCGTCAGGCCCCTCACGGCAGCGTTTCCACGCGAATCTGCTGGTTGGTGTACACGCATAGCTCCGCTGCGATTTGGAGTGCTTTCTCGACGATTGTCGGCGCGTCCAGGTCTGTGTTCTGCAGCAGGGCGCGGGCGGCCGCCACGGCCATTGAGCCGCCGGATCCCACGCCGATCACGCCGTCATCCGGCTCGATCACCTCACCGTTGCCGGTTATCAGCAGGCTGTTATCGGCGTCCACCGCCACCAGGAGGCTCTGCAACGGCCGCAGCGTCCGGTCGGTTCGCCACTCCTTGACCAGTTCGTTGGCGCTGCGCAGGAGATTGCCCTGGTAGCTCTCCAGCTTGCCGCTGAACCTGTCCAGCAAGGCGAACGCGTCGCCCGCCGTGCCGGCGAAGCCCACGATCACCTTGTCCTGGTGCAGGCGGCGGATCTTCCGGGCCTTGGCCTTCACGACCGTCTCATTGACGGTCACCTGGCCGTCGCCGCCGAGCGCCACCAGCTTCCCCCGGCGCACCGACAGTATGGTGGTGCTGCGGGATTGATCGGCTCGGGTCGATTGGCCAGCCATTGAATGCTCCTTCCAGTGGGCTGCGGGAACATTATCGTTGCTCCGGGCCAGCTTTGCAAGCGGTCAGCCCCTTGCGCAGGGCCGCCAGGGGCGGCGCGGACTTGACTTTCCGCCTCCCAATCGGATAGGCTGTTCATGTAGAGGGACAATAGGTCCCTCGTTTTTGTCTGAGCACACCTTCAGCAATCGCAGCTGAGCAGAACGCATGCCCGACGAACCGGAAGAAACGACCGACGAGCCCGTCTCCGAAGAAGAGGAGACTCCGGGGGGACTGGAAACCACCCTGGAGTGGACCGGTCCCTGTGAGTGCCTGCTTCGGATTGAGGCCGACGCCGACTACCTGCGGGAACGTTACCAGAAAGAGCTGTCCGATCTTCAGACGGAGGTCGCGCTGCCGGGCTTTCGGGCCGGCAAGGCGCCTATGGGCCTGGTTGAGCGTCGGATGGGCAGCGCCCTTAAGAACGACCTGATATCGTCCGTTGTGGACGAGGCTTACGACGACGCCGTTGCGGAGCACGAGCTGGAAGTCGTGGCCCAGACCGACTCGCCCAACCTCGAGGAGATGGACTGGGAACCGGGGCAGCCGGCGCAGTTCGAGTTCCGGTGCGAGGTCCTGCCACATATTGACCTCGACGAAGGCCATTACAAGGACCTGAAGGTGGAGGTCCCGGCCCTGGAGGTCACGGACGCCCTGCTCGAAAGCGAAGTGGAGCGGTTCGCCCACCAGTTTGCCACGTGGGAACTCGTCGAGGGGGCCGGCATCGACTGGGACGATTACGTTGAGGCCGAACTCAGCGTCCCGGAGGTCGAGTGGACCGAGATGATAGGGTTCTATCCGAGGGCGGAGAAGATAGGGCCCTTCTCGGTGGAAGGCATCAAGGGCGCCCTGACCGGGGCCCAGGCCGGTGCCGAGGTCGAGGTCGAGGCCGAGCTGATCGAGGGTGAGGTCGGCAGCAGGACGCAACTGGAGCCGCTGGCCGGCCGGAAGGTGCAGTTGCACCTGGTCATAGGCAGCGTTATGCGGCGCGTCGTGCCCGAGGTCGACGACGATCTGGCAAAGAAACTGGGCCTCTCCTCCGTGGATGAGATCCAATCCCTGGTCCGGGAAAGGCTGGAGGGCGAACTGCAACGCAGGAAAGACGAAACCGCGCGCCAGATGCTCAGCCGGCAGCTATTGGAGCGGGTCTCCGTTCCCCTGCCCCCCACCCTGGTGGAGAGGGCCAGCGACGACCAGCAGCGCAGGATGCTCCTGCGACTGCTGCGGGCCGGCGTGCCGCGGCAGGAGGCGGAACGGCGCGCGGCCGAGGGAGTCGAGCGCGCGCGCCAATCGGTCGAGGACTCGCTGAGGGTCACCTTCCTGCTGCGCAAGATTGCCGAGAAGGAGCGCATCCTGGTCACCGAATCCGAGGTGGACGGCCAGATCCGCTCGTTCGCCGCCCGGCAGGACTGGCGGGAGGAAAGGACGCGCACTTACCTGGAGCAACGCGGCGCCATCCGGACGCTCCGCGGCGACATGCGCGAGGACAAGACCCTTGATTTCCTTGCCGAGAGCGCTGAAATAAAGGAGATCGCGCCGGATGAGTTCTCGCGCAAGTACGGCGTGCCGACGGTGTCCGGCGATGAAGAGGGCGCCGACGAGGCCACACAGGAAACCGGGGAGGAATGACCCATGCGAGCGATGAATCCAGAGGGACCGCACGGGCGCATCCTCGATTGGGAGGCTTACGCCAGCACGATCGTGCCCACGGTGGTCAAGAGGACGACGTACGGCGAGAGGGGCTACGACATCTTCTCCCGCCTGCTGGAAGACCGCATCATCTTTATCGGCAGCGTTATCAATGACACCGTGGCGAACCTTGCCGTGGCGCAGATGCTCTTCCTCCAGAGCGAGAACAAGAAGCAGGACATCCACCTCTACATCCACTCCAGCGGCGGAATGATCACCAGCGGACTGGCCATATATGACACGATGCAGCTCGTCCAGTGTGACGTGGCGACCTACGTCGTGGGCCAGGCGTTCAGCATGGCGGCCGTGCTGCTGGCCGGGGGGGCGCCGGACAAGCGCTTCGCCCTGCCGCACTCGCGCGTGATGCTTCACCAGCCCTGGGGAGACATGGAGGGCACCGCGGCCGACATCAGCATCCACGCCGAGGAGATGGTCAAGCTGAAGCGCTGGATAAACGAGATCCTCGCCCGGCACACGAACCAGCCGATGGAGACGATAGAGAAAGACGCCGACCGCGAGTTCTACATGTCAGCCGAGGAGGCGAAGCAGTACGGCCTGGTCGATGAAGTGCTGGCCGCTTCTCCGGCTGAGGAGTTCCACCCCTGACAGACGGGAACAGGCAAAGGGGCGATAATGGCGGACGATACCAGCGGCTACAAAGAGGCCTGCTCGTTCTGCGGCAAGAGCTATGACTCGGTCGAGAGGCTGATCCAGGGCGGGCACAACACCTTCATCTGCGCCGATTGTGTCGAGCTCTGCTACTCCATCATCAAGCAGGACCGGATGCAGCCGCGTGAGCCGCAACACGTGCTGCGCGTCCCCCCGCCGGCCGAGATCAAGAGCCGCCTGGACGAATACGTCATCGGGCAGGAACAGGCCAAGAAGACCGTCGCCGTCGCCGTGCACAACCACTACAAGCGCCTCCTGCACGGGGACGGCAAGGACGTTGACCTGGAGAAAAGCAATGTCCTGCTCCTGGGCCCTTCCGGCTGCGGCAAGACGCTCATCGCGCGCGTGCTGGCGCAGACCCTCGACGTCCCCTTCGCCATCGCCGACGCCACGACCCTGACCGAGGCGGGCTACGTCGGCGAGGACGTCGAAAACGTCCTCCTGAAACTGATCCAGGCGGCCGACTTCGAGATCGAGAGGGCGCAGCAGGGCATCATCTACATCGACGAGATCGACAAGATCGGCAAGACCAGCCAGAACGTCAGCATTACCAGAGACGTGGGCGGCGAGGGCGTTCAGCAGGCCCTGCTGAAGATGCTGGAAGGCACCACCGCAAACGTGCCGCCGCACGGCGGACGCAAGCATCCCGAAGAGAAGTACATCCAGATCGACACGTCCCGGATCCTGTTCATCTGCGGCGGTTCGTTCACCGGCATCCACGAACTGGTCGCCCGGCGCACCAACGAGCAGAGCATCGGGTTCGGCAGGGGCGGCGGCGCCAGCGACCAGAACGAGAACATCCCGCACCTGCTGCAGGAAGTCACGGACGACGACCTGATCAAGTTCGGCCTCATACCGGAGCTGGTGGGCCGTATCCCTGTGGTCGCGCCTCTGATGCCGCTGACGGAGGAAGAACTCGTGCGGATACTGACCGAGCCGAAGAACGCGCTCGTCCGGCAGTATCAGCGCTACTTCGAGATGGAGGACGCGCGACTCGACTTCACCGAAGATGGACTGCGCGAGATCGCTCGCCGGGCGAACGAGAAGGGCACCGGCGCCAGGGGGCTGCGCGCCGTGATGGAGAAGGTCATGCTGGACCCGCTGTTCAACCTGCCTTCCCGCCCCAAGGGCTACACGTACGTGGTCAGCCCGGAAGTGGTCAAGGGGGAGCGCCCCCTGCTCAGGGAGCGCAAGAAGAAGAAGGGGGCCTGAGAACGGGCCCTTCCGGTTGCACTGCCGCCCCGGCTCAGCTATAAACGATGGGTCTTGCGGACCTTCCTCCCTCTGACTCACCGGGGCTCTGCCTCGACCTTGCGCGGAGGCGTCCGCCTGTCTTTGCTCGACGGAGGTCAGTGCCGTGGTTCGTGAAATCCCCGTTCTGCCCGACTTCGAGCCCGGGAAGCTCGAGTTCGCCGCCATTCCGGCCTTCCAGTACGGCGGGACGCTGAAGGAGGAACTGAAAAAGGGCGCGCTGGGCGCCGATGAAGCCGTGGACATGCTGGAGTGGATGCTCAGCGTCCGCGCCTTCGAGCAGATGATCGTGGCGCTCCGGATGCAATCGTTCGAGCCCTTGCGCGAGGCGGGCTTCCGGTACCGCGGCCCCACGCACCTGTCCATCGGGCAGGAGGCGACCAGCGTCGGGGCGTGCTCGGCGATACGCTGGACGGACTACATCACCAGCACGCACCGCGGGCACGGCGACGCCATCGCCAAGGGCTACGTGGCGCTCAAGGAGCGAACCGAGGACGAGCTTCGGCAGTGGATTGGGACCGACGAGGCCCGCGCGGCCTCCGGCGACGCCCTGCGGGAACTGGCGAAGGCCGAGCACGTTTACCGTACGGTGGCCGAGCTGTTCGGCAAGGAGGACGGCTACTGCCGCGGCCGGGGCGGGGGGATGCACATCGCCGATTTTTCCAGCGGCCACCTGGGGGCCAACGCCATCGTGGGCGGCTCGCTGGGCATCGCCACCGGCGCTGCCCTGAGCTGCCGATACGGCGGCGGCGACGGGCTGGTTCTCTGCTTTGCCGGCGACGGGGCTTACAGCAACGGGATCGTGCTGGAATCGCTGAACTTCGCCTGCATGGCCCAGTTCAGCAACGAGCTGGCCGAGCGCCCCTTCGGCCTGCCCATCATCTACGTCATCGTCAACAACCAGTACGGCATGACGGGCCAGCAGCAGGGCGAGGTGACGGGGGTGGACCACCTGGCGCGGCGCGGGGCGGGATTCGACCCCGGCGTCATGCACGCCGAGGTGGTCAACGGCATGGACGTGCTGGCCGTGCGGGACAGCATTCTGCGGGCCGCCGAACTTGTCCGCAAGGGCCAGGGGCCTGTCCTGCGCGAGCTGGCCTGCTACCGCTACCAGGGCCACAGCCTGAGCGACCCGCGCAACGAATACCGCGCCAAAGAGGAGGAGCAGGCGTGGCGCGAGCGCGACCCCGTCGAGACCTTCCGCCGGCAGGTGATCGAGGCAGGCGTTGCGAGCGAGCAGCAGGTCAAGGAGATGGAGGCGGCCGTCGAGAAACGGCACGAGGAGGCCGCCATCCGCGCCGCGAAGGCCGCCGACCCCGACCCCGGCGAGGTGACGCGCTACGTGTTCACCGACTCGTTCTGCGACGCGGTGCCCGAGCCGTTCTCCAGCCCTGCCACGGTCCAGGAGCCGCCGTGGCCCGAGCGCAAGGACGGGCAGCTGACCTTCAAGGGAGCCCTGCTGGAGGCCCTCATCCAGGAGATGCTGCGGGACGAGCGCGTGGTCATCTACGGGGAGGACGTGGCGGACTACGGCGGGGCCTTCAAGGTGACGAAGGGGCTGCTGGAGACCTTCGGCCGGCGCCGGGTCTTCAACACCGCCATCAGCGAGGCGGCGATCATCGGCACCGGCGTCGGCGCGGCCATGACGGGCCTGCGGCCGGTGGTGGAGCTGATGTACAGCGACTTCGAGTTCCAGGCCGGCGACCAGCTCTTCAACCAGGCCGCCAAGTGGCACTACATGAGCGGCGGCCAGACGACCGTGCCCATGGTCGTCCGCAGTTCCGTCGGCGCCGGCAAGGGCTACGGCGGCCAGCACTCGCAGGCGCTCGAGGCGCACGCGACCCACACGCCCGGGATGCGCGTCGTCTGCCCCTCGACGCCCCATGACGCCAAGGGCCTGCTCAAGAGCGCTATCCGCGACGACAACCCCGTCCTCTTCGTCGAGTCGCAGGCCCTCTACAACCTGCGCGGCGACGTGCCGGAGGGGGAATACCTGGAGTTGATCGGCCGGGCGGCCGTCCGCCGAGCGGGCGGCGACGTGACCATCGTCGGCTGGGCCCTGATGGCCCACCTGATGATGGAGGCCGGCGAGGTCCTCGCCTCGCAGCACGGCATCGAGGCGGAGCTGATCGACCTGCGCAGCCTGATCCCGCTCGACATGGAGACGGTGCTGGCTTCGGTCCGCAAGACCGGCCGCTGCGTGGTGGCCTGCCAGGCTTGCCTGACGGGCAGCTTCACTGCCGAGGTGGCCGCGCGGGTGCAGGAGGGAGCGTTCGACTACCTCGACGCGCCGGTGGCCAGGGTCGGTTCAGCGGACGCCATCTCGCCGCAGTCGGAGGTGCTGGAGAAGGCCTACCTGCCGGGCGTGGACGACCTGGTCCAGGCCGCCCTCAGAACGTGCTACGCCGCGGGCTGAGCGGCCGGTCGGGCGCGCTGATTCAGCCTTCGCCTTCGCAGACGGTGAGGGTGGCGGAGTCGCCTTTCTCGCAGCCGAGCAGCCGGGCGGCGGAGCCCTGGTTGACGGCCACCTCCAGGTAGCCGCTGCTGCCGATGAGCGCGAGCAGCTCCCCCTGAGGCCGGTCGGCGTAGGCCCTGGCCAGCCCGACCATCCGGCGTCTCTTCACGCGGACCTCCAGCCTCTCGGGCGGGACGTTGAAGCTGCGGCGCACGGTGGTCTTGCGGATGTTCGTGATGAGATTGCCAAACTGGTCGATGTAGATGATCTCACCCCTCAGGCTGCCATCGGCCGTTCGGACGGGGTTGGGCAGCCGGAGGCGCCGGATCTGCTGCGCGACGGGGCCGAGCTTCTCGGGCTCGAGCCCGTTGGCCAGGTGCGCCGCGACCGGGGCGAAGATGTCCCGCCCGTGGAAGGTGGTGCTCCCGTCCCCGAGGAAGTAATCCTCCGCGCTGACGTGCCGGAGGTCCTGCCGCGAGCACTCGTCGGCAATCACGCTCAGCAGGCCGTTGTCGGGCGCCAGGAACACCTGGTTGTTGGCCCGCATGTACAGCACCGACCGGTCCGTCCCCACGCCGGGGTCAACGACGCAGGTGAAGATAGCCTCCTCGGGGAAGTAGCGATAGGATGCCGCCAGCACGAACGCCGCCTCGGCCACGTCCTGCGGCACGACGTTGTGCGACAGGTCGATCAGGTCGGCGTCCCGGCATATCTTCCGGATCACGCCCTTCATCACGCCCACGTAGCTGTCCCTGTAACCGAAGTCGGTCAGCAGCACGATGGGCGGCGGCGTCCTGTGCAGTGCAAACGGCACCGTATCCCTCGGATTCGATCTTCTGAGACGAGGGCCCTCCCGGGCCTCCTCTCGATTCTAATACGGGTTCGGACCGCATTGCAAGCAGCGAGCGGCATTGTTGCAGTGTGTGAGGGATTACCTTTATCCGGCCGGACGGGGGGCGCTACAATACGTCTCCGGCGAACCGCGAGGTCAGGGAGGATGTGGACGTTGGCGTGGGCGCTGGACATACTGTCACTGGCATTCCTCACGGCGGCGGCGCTCGCCTTCAGGCGGCAGAGGACGGCCGTGCTGGTCGTCTGCGGCGCGATGTTCGTGCCGACGGCGGGGGCGGCTTCCGTGGCGATCTACTGGCCGCTGAGCCCGCTGCTGACGGTGCTGCTTCTCGGCGTCACGCTGGGCGCGTCGCTGGCGGCCCTGTTGCTGTACTGGATAGACCGGGTTTTCGCCGTTTTCTGTCTTGAGATGACGTATCTGGCGACGATCTGCTGGGTGCTTTGGCCCCTGCTGGTCGTGGCGAACTCCGCCGCCTTGCCGTTCCTGTAGCGGCGCGCGGGCGGCTTGAGAAGTCGGCGGGCATCTGCTATAGTGAGGCATTCCTTTGCGCCTCGGCGCGCGTCCGGGAGAACCTGATGGCCCAGACCCTCCTTCGAGACGAGTTCAAGAAGGGCATAATCGCCCAGAACGCCGTCTTCGTGCTGGCCGTGGGCCTCTGCCCGACGCTGGCGGTGACCACGGCCCTGAAGAACGCCGTGGCGATGGGCGTCGCCGTCATCTTCGTGCTGGTCTGCGCGAACACGCTGGTGGCGGCCCTGCGCCGGTTCATCGCGCGCGAGGTCCGCATCCCGTGCTTCATCGTCATCATAGGCTCGTTCGTGACGATGGTGGAGATCATCTTCAAGGGCAAGCTGCCGCCGGAGATAAACGCCAGCCTGGGCATCTTCATCCCGCTGATCGTGGTCAACTGTATCATTCTTTACCGGGCGGAGTCGTTCGCGTACAGGCACGGGGTCTTGCGCTCCCTGCTTGACGGGCTGGGCATCGGGGTCGGCTTCGCCCTGACGATATGCCTGGTGGCGGCCGTGCGGGAGGTGCTGGGCAGCGGGACGGTCTGGGGCTATCCGTGGGTGCCGGTCTCGTGGCCGGTCCGCTACGTGCCGGCGTCGATACTGATCCAGGCTCCCGGCGCGTTCCTGGTGCTGGGGCTGATGATGGCGTTCTTCAACTGGCTGGGGCAGAAGCGTAGCGCCTGAAGCATTGTGAGGGAGAGATGGACGTCACGCAGTTCCTGACGATCGCGTTCACGTCGATACTGGTCTCGAACGTGGTGCTGGCGAAGTTCCTCGGCCTCTGCCCGTTCATCGGGGTCACGCAGAAGACGGAGAGCGCCCTCGGCATGGGGGCGGCGGTGACGTTCGTAATGTTCATGGCCAGCTTTGCCACGTTCCTGCTTTACCGGCTGGTGCTTGTCCGGTACGACCTGGTGCTGGCGCTGAAGACGCCGATGTTCATACTGGTCATCGCCGCCCTTGTGCAGTTGGTGGAGCTGTTCATGCGGGCCAGGCTGCCGGCGCTCTACGACGCGCTGGGCATCTACCTGCCGCTTATCACGACGAACTGCGCGGTGATGGGCGTTGCGCTGCTGAACACCTCGGACGCGCCGCTGGCGTTCCGGGAGATGACCGTGGCGGGCGGGCTGGTCGCGGCCTCGTGGCGCGGCATCTGCTGCGGGCTCGGGTTCACCATGGCGATGCTCCTGATGAGCGGCATCCGGGAGCGGCTGGCGCGGGTAAACGTGCCCGCCCCGCTGCGCGGCATCCCGATTGCGTTTGTCTGCACGGGCCTGATGGCGATGGCCTTTCTGGGTTTCACGGGCATGGGCTGAGCCCTGTGCCTGCAAGGGGGACGGAGTCCAAATCATGCTTCGGCAACGGACTATTCTGGTTTGCCTCCTGCTGACCGTTGCGGCCGGGTCGGCGCACGGGCAGGTGGTCGCTCGCGTGAACGGCGAGGAGATCACCAAATCAGAGTTCGGGCTCGCGCTCGTCCGCTCCCTGGGCCGTGCGGCGCTCGACAGCGTAGTGGACCGGGTGCTCGTCGAGCATGAAGCGCGCCGGAACGGCATAACGGTGAGCGACGACGAGATGCAGGCCCGACTGGCGCTGGAGCACGAGTTGCGCATGCGTGCCCTACTGGACAACGCCCGCATGGGCCTGGAGGAGTTCAAACGCGCGGCGGGGCGCTACGACTGGGACATGGAGGAGGTGATCCGCGAACTGCGCGAGAGCGTCTCGCCGGAGGCGGTGCGGCTGAAGCTCCTGTGCGAGAAGATGCTCGGCCCCGAGCTTGACCTGAGCGAGGAAGCCATTCGGGACTACTTCGAGCGGACGCGTGGGCTCCGCTACAGCGCCGCTCACGTCGCCCTGCCGGATCGCAGCAGCGCCGAAAGCGTGCTCAGGGCGCTGAAGGAGGACATGGAGTTGTGGACTGCCGCCGTGGTGAGCTACAGCCTGGACCGGGCAAGCCTGCCGCACAAGGGTCGCCTCAGCCCCGTGCCGGCGGATTCCCGGTTGGGCGGCGTGCTGGCCGGCATGGAGCCGGACGAGTTGAGGCTCCACCAGGCAGGCGACGTCTGGCACGTGCTGCGGTTCATCGGCACGGTCGCGCCCGAGGGGGAGTACGAGGACCTGAAGGAACAGATGCGGGAGGAGTTGCTGGCCGTGCGGGCCCAGGAGCAGCACTACGCCTTCCTGGCCCGGCTGAATCGGGATGCCGCCGTGGTGACGAACCTGTCCGTCAGGCCGGACCGGCGTCGCGCCCTGGGCGAGGAGGTGGCAGCTTACGTGGACGGCGAACCGGTGCTGGTCGAGGACCTGGCGGACGCGCTCATGCAGCATTTCGGCAGGACGATGCTGGAGTCTTACATGGAGCGGGTGCTGGTCTTGCAGGAAGCCCGGCGCCGCGGCCTGACCGTGTCCCCCGATGAAGTGGATGAGCGGACGGAGGCGATAGCGGGCCAGATACTCGGCGACGCGGCTTTTCGCCAGAGCACGCCGTCCGGTGAGATGGAGGACCTCGGCGCCGACGGAGAGGCGCGTATCCAGAACATCGGGCGCATGATCGCCAAGGAGGCGGTTGAGCGTGAAGACGTCCGGGCGACACTCCTGGCCGAGAAGATGGTCGCCGCCGACGTGGAGGTGAGCGAGCAGGAGATCGAGGAGGCGTACGACGGCTACTTCGCAGACCGATTCCTGGTCAAGGAGATAGCTGCCCCGACCGCCGCCCGTGCGCAGCGGTTGCGCCGGGACCTGAGTCAGGGGGCGGACTTCGATCTGCTGTTGCAGGCGGAGTCGGGCCAGACTGGTTCCTGGCTCCAGAGCACCGCCCTGTTGGCCGTCACGCCTTCGCACCCTTACTATCCCTACGTGAAGGGCCTTCAGAGCGGTCAGGTCAGCGAAATCTTCAAGCACGGTGACGCATACCGCACAGTCAAGGTGGTCAGGCACGTTGAGGCGGCCGACCCGCAGCCGCTCGAAGCTGTCCGAGACGACATCCGGCGGGACCTGGTCGAGGGCAAGATCGTGGAACGGATTCACGCGCTTCTGATCAAGCTGAAGGCCGAGGCGGACATACAGATCGAGATGGAGTTGAAAGACGATGCAGGTGAAGTACTCCAGCCGGGTGCATAGGCTGCCCGAGTACATCTTCGGCAGGTTGAACGCCGCCAAACTGGCGCGCAGGCGCGTCGGCGAGGACGTGATCGATCTGGGCATGGGCAATCCGAACGACCCTACGTTCCGTCCGATCATCGACAAGCTGGTGGAGGCGGTCCAGGACCCGCGCAACCACCGCTACAGCGTGAGCGCGGACGGCCTGTTCAACCTGAAGCGTGAGGTCGCCCGGGCCTACACGCGGGACTACGGCGTGGAGGTGGACGCTGACTCGGAGGTGGTCTGCACAATCGGCAGCAAGGAGGGCCTGTCCCACCTGGCCCTTGTTCTGGTGGAGGAGGGCGACACGGCCATCGTCCCCGTGCCCGCGTTTCCGCCGCACACGCACAGCGTCACGCTGGCGGGGGGAAGCGTCCTGGCGCCTCCGATTTCGAACAAGCCGCAGTTCTTCGACGACCTGGACAAGATGATGCCCGGCCTGGACCGGAAGCCGGCCTTCCTGCTGCTGAACTTCCCCCACAATCCGACCACGCTGACCGTGGAACCGGACTTCTTCGAGCGGGCGGTCGAGTTCGCGCGCAAGCACGACGTGTTGGTCATCCATGACTTCGCTTACAGCCAGGTGACGTTCGACGGTTACCGTGCGCCGAGCTTCCTCCAGACTCCCGGCGCCAAGGAGGTGGGCGTGGAGTTCTCGTCCATGTCCAAGAGCTTCAACATGGCGGGCTGGCGCGTCGGGTTCTGCGTCGGGCATCCGGGCGTCGTGGCGGGGCTGGCCAGGATCAAGGGTTACTACGACTACGGGCTGTTCATGCCCGTGCAGATAGCCAGCATCATCGGGCTGCGAGAGTGCATGGGCGCCGTCCGGGAACAGGCGGCGGTTTACCAGTCCAGGCGCGACGCCCTGTGCGAGGGGCTTGGTCGTGTCGGCTGGCCTGTGGAGAAACCCAGGGGCACGATGTTCCTTTGGGCGCCGTTGCCCGAGCAGTTCCGGCAGATGGGCTCCGTGGACTTCACCTTCATGCTGTTGGAGGAAGCCAACGTTGCCGTCGCGCCGGGGGCCGCCTTCGGCGAGGCCGGCGAGGGGTTCGTGCGAATGGCATTCGTGGAGAATGAACTGCGCCTGCGGCAGGCCGTCCGGCAGATCGGACGCTGCCTGCGAGCGCACGACGGGGCTTGAGCCAATATGGCAGTGACGCAAGGGACCCTCACGTTCCGCACCGGTGGCGTTCATCCCCCGGAGGCGAAGGAACGCACCAGCGGCAGGCCGCTGGAGGCGTCGTCACCCCCGGCCGAGGTGGCCGTCCTGATGGCCCAGCACATCGGGGCTCCCGCCAGGGCCGTCGTGAACAAGAAGGACAGGGTCAGGAAGGGCCAGATCGTCGGCGAGGCCGCCGGCTACATAAGCGCGAACATGCACGCGCCCGTCAGCGGGACGGTCCGGGCGGTCGAGGAGCGCGTCTACAGCGTGACCGGCGCGCTCGTGCCCGCCGTGGTCATCGAGAACGACGGGCAGGAGAAATGGGCGCGCGGCCTCAACGAGCCCCAGGACGTCGAGGCCATGGACGCCGGCCGAATGGTTGAACTGGTCCAGGAGTGCGGCGTGGTCGGCCTCGGCGGGGCCACTTTCCCGGCGCACGTCAAGCTGAAGCCGCCCGCCGACAGCCCGATCTTGGACGCCTTCGTCAACGGGGCCGAGTGCGAGCCGTTCGTCACGGTGGACCACCGCCTGATGCTCGAGCGCACGGCGGACGTCGTGGACGGCCTGCGCCTTATCATGCGCATCGTGGGCGCCCCCAGCGGGTGGATAGGCATCGAAGAGAACAAGCCCGACGCCATCGAGGCATTCGCCGAGCTGCTGGCGGACGAGCCGGACGTGCGCATCGTGCCCCTCCGGGTCCGCTACCCGCAGGGGGCCGAGCAGCAGCTCATCACTGCCGTGACCGGGCGCGAGGTGCCGTCCGGCGGCCTGCCGTCCGACGTCGGCTGCCTCGTGCACAACGTTGCGACGGCCCTGGCCGTCCGGGACGCGGTCCGCTTCCGGCGCCCCCTAATCGAGCGGGCGCTCACCGTGACGGGCGACGGGATCGAGCGCGCCGGGAACTTCATCGAACGCATCGGCACGAACGTCGGCGACATACTGCGCAGGCAGGGCGTCCGGGAGGGGGCGAACCAACTCATCCTGGGCGGCCCGATGATGGGCATCGCACAGGGCACGGCCGAAGTGCCGCTCCTGAAAGGTAACAATGCCCTCATCGTGCGGCGGGACGCGTCGGTGCCGCCGCAGCGGGACTGCATTCGGTGCGGCCGTTGCGTCGAACACTGCCCCCTGGGCCTGATGCCCGGCGAACTGAGCATCGCCTGCGAGGCAAAGGACTGGGACGCGGCGCTTCGGCTCAACATCCTGGACTGCAAGGAATGCGGCTGCTGCGCCTACGTGTGCCCGGCCAGGCGACAGATCGTCCAGATGGTGAAGTGGGGCAAGGCGGAACTGCGGCGCAGAAAGCAAAGACAGGGCAAGTAACACATGGCGGACAGCGAACAGGCTGGCCTGGCGGAGCGGCTGCTGATCAGCACGTCGCCCCACGTGAGGGCGCCGGAGGACGTCGCCCGCGTCATGTGGAGCGTGGTTGCGGCGCTGGTTCCGGCCGTGGCGGTCAGCGTGTACTTCTTCGGCCTGGGGGCCGTGAAGGTTTACCTCATCAGCGTGGCGGCGTGCGAGGCGGCGGAGCTGGCGTGCCTGCGGATGCGCGGCGAGCCCGCTGCGCACGCGGCCGACGGCAGCGCGTTCATCACCGGGCTGCTGCTGGCGATGGTGCTCCCGCCGGGTGTGGCCTGGTACTGCCCCCTGGTGGGGGGAGTCTTCGCCATCGCCATCGTGAAGCACGCCTTCGGCGGCCTGGGCAACAACGTCTGGAACCCGGCCCTCGCCGCCCGGATCTTCTTGCAGTTCGCTTACGCCCCGCAGATAAGCCTGTCCGCGTGGCCCGTCCCCCGCGCCCTGTGGGGGGCTGCCTCGGACGCCGTGACGGCGGCCTCGCCCCTCGCGAAGGAGGGCGCGGCCGGCGCGTACTCCTACCTGGACCTGCTCTTTGGCAACGGCGTGCCCGGCTGCATCGGCGAGACGTGCAAGGTAGCGCTGCTGATCGGAGGCGCCTACCTGATCGCCCGGAGGATAGTTGACTGGAGGATCCCGCTCTTCTACATCGGCACGGTGTTCGCGCTGACGGCGGTCATGCCCGCCGGCGGGAACGCGCCGGGCTGGGCCAGGGACCCGCTCTACCACGTCCTGTCGGGCGGGCTTGTGATAGGCGCCTTCTTCATGGCGACCGACATGGTCACCACGCCGATGACGCGCCGGGGAAGGGCCGTCTTCGCCGTCGGGTGCGGCCTGCTCGTGGCGCTCATACGCCGCTACGGCGGCTATCCCGAGGGGGTGGCCTACTCCATCGTGTTGATGAACACCTGCACCCCGCTGATTGACAGGTGGGTGCGGCCCAGGGTTTACGGCTCGCGCGCACCCGGACCGGAGCCGAACGCGACATGAGTGATACGCAACAGCCGGGACACAGCGGGGCGCTCCTGCGCGGGGTGATTGTCCTGGTGTTGATTTGCCTGGTCAGCGGGCTTGGCGTGGGGCTGCTCTACGCGAGCATGAAGGACGACATCGAGGCCAACGAGCGGCAGGTCTTCCTGGACGCCCTGGCGGACGTGCTGGGCCCGGCCGACCGGTACGAGACGGTCGGGGATTACGACGACTCGGTGCCGGAGCTGGAGAGGGTTTACGCGAACGCGGCAGATGTCGGCTTCCTGTACGCCGCGACGGGGTTGGCTCCGGGCTATCAGAGCCAGGTGACCGTCCTCGTGGCGGTGAGGGCCGCCCGCCCGCAGGCCCCCGTCGGCGCGGACCCCGTCATCCACCGCATGGCGGTCGTGTCGAGCCAGGAGACGCCCGGGCTGGGAGAGAACATCCGGCAGGTGGAGAAGGACTGCTCCATATGGGGGTTCGTGGTCGGCAGGCGGGCGACGGCGCGCCGGCCGAAGTTCCAGGAGCAGTTCGAGGAGAAGCGCCTCAGCGACCTGGATGTGGAGAAGCGGCAGGACACCGACAAGATCGCCGCCGTGACCGGCGCGACGATCACCAGCGAGGGCGCCACGGAGGCGGCCCGGCTGGCCATTGGCCGGATCATAGCCCGAACGAACGAAATCTACGGACAATGACCGAACGGGACGACGCATGCAACGACGAGGGACAGGAGGCACGCCCCTCGCAGCAGAGCGGCTCCGACCGGGCCCGACTCGAGGGGATTGTCGAGGCACTCCTTTTCAGTTCGGACCGGCCGGTGAGCGCCGGCCGCCTGGCCCAGGTCTGCGGGGCCAAAGATGGGCGGGAGGTGCGCAGCATCGTCAAGCGGCTCCAGGAGCACTACGATTCGCAGGGCCGCTCTTTCTGCATCGAGGAGATAGCCGGCGGGTTCCAGCTCCTGACGCGTCCCGAGTTCGCGCCCTGGGTGAGCCAGTTGCAGAGCCGCCAGCAGCAGGAGAGCATGAGCCAGGCGGCGCTGGAGACACTGGCGATCGTCGCCTACCGCCAGCCGATCACGCGGGCGGAGGTCGAGGACATCCGTGGCGTGCAGTGCGGCCACATGCTGCGCTCGCTGGCGGAGAAGCGGCTCGTGCGGGTCGTCGGGCGCAGCGACGAGCTGGGCCGTCCCATGCTGTACGGCACGACGCGGCAGTTCATGCAGGTGTTCGGGCTGCGCTCCCTGCGGGATCTGCCGAAGAAGAGCGAGTTCGCCGCCGTCCGCGAACCGGCACAGGCGCGCCCGGAGGCCGAATCGGAGCCGCCGCAGGCCGGCCCCGAGGCCGCCGCGCCGGAGGAGTGAAGCGCATTCCGGAGGGCGAAGGACGACCATCGGGAGGCGTGGCCCTCGAGCCTCGCCCCTCAAGCCTCAATACTGGTTGCTCATGCATGGCAGAACGCTCAGGGACGCTGTCCACGGGGACATCAGCTTGACCGCCGAGGAAGTGCGCGTCCTCGACGCGCCGCAGATGCAGCGCCTGCGAGGGATACGTCAGCTCGGGGCCGCGTACCTGGTCTATCCCAGCGCCCACCATTCCCGTTTCGAGCACTGCCTCGGGACCTGCTGGCTTGCCAAGCGCATCGTCGGGCAGATCGAATCGGACGGGGCCTTCTCCTTCCCGGACGAGGTGCGGCGGGCCATCTTCCTGGCGGCGCTGGTTCACGACGTCACCCACATCCCGTTCGGGCACACCTTCGAGGACGAGCGCAGGCTGCTCGAACGCCATGACGCGAGCGCGTCGCGGTATGACCGGCTCGTGCGCCAGGGGGAGATGGCCGAGCGGCTCGGTGCTTCTGAGGCGGGTCGGCTGGCCCTGGAGGCGATGGCGCCCGAAGGCGAACTTGCCCCCGGGCGGCGGTACCTGCGCGACGTTGTCAGCGGCACAATTTGCGCCGACCTGCTGGACTACCTGAAGCGGGACAACTACTTCTGCGGGCTCTCTTACGAGTTCGACGAGCGGCTGTACCGCTACTTCCGGGTCGTGGACGGGCGCCTGGCACTGGACCTGCACCGGGGCGGCCTGCTGCGCCGCGACGCCCTGAGCGAGATCACCAATCTGTTGCGCATCCGTTACGTGCTCAGCGAGAGGGTTTACTACCACCACGCGAAGATCGCGGCCGGCGTCATGATCTCGAAGGCGGTGGAGAGGGCCATGGCCGCCGGGCTCACCGAGGACGATCTGTGCGAGCTGACCGACGAGGCGCTGGTCTACTCCCTGCGGGAGCGCTTTGGCCGGGAGGAGGGGCTGCGCGAACTGCTGGAGGACTTCCGCCGACGGCGGCTCTTCAAGCGGTGCTACGTGCTCTCGCGCCGCGTGGGGGAGGAGAACGTGGAGCGACTCGTCCGCAGTTACCACCTGAACGCCGACGCTCGCCGGGACGAGGCCGAGCGCCGGATAGCCGGGGCGCTGGGCACGGACGCCCATCGTGTGGCCGTTTACTGCGCCCCGCCTGGCATGGCGCTCAAGGAGGCCGACGTGCCGGTCACCCTCCCGAACGGCGGCATGACCGAGCTGTCGTCCCTGAACAGCGAGGAAATCCGCGTCCTAAAGGACCAGCACCGGGCGCTTTGGAGGCTCTACGTATTCCTCTCGCCGCGGGTCGGCGACCGGCTCCAGCAGGCCGGCCAGGCGTGCGAGGAGGCGATAGGTTTCCCCAACGAACTCCCGGCCGAGCGGACGGGCGGGCTGCTGTAGCCGGCGCCGCCCCTTTCAGTTGCATTGGGAAGCGCCGTTCGTTAGAAAAGCGCGGTTCTCCCTGACGACGTGACTTCGAGACGATGGAGAGGTCAATGAGTGACGAAAAGGTCAGAGTTGCCATAGTCGGTGTCGGAGGCATGGGTTCTGCTCACGCCCAGAGTTGCACGCAGATCGAGGAGATCGAGCTGACGGCCCTGGTGGACGTCAATCCCCGGCGTGCGCAGGAGGTGGGCGAGCAGTTCGGAGTGCCGCACTTCACGAGCCACAAGGAAGTGATCGGGGCCGGCTTGGCCGACGCCGTGGTCATCGCGACCCCGCACTACTTCCACCCGCCCATTGCCATCGACGCGTTTGAGGCGGGCCTGCACGTCCTCAGCGAGAAGCCGATAGGCGTCCTTATCGGCGAGGCCGAGGAGATGGCCGAGGCGTGGCGCAAGAGCGGCAAGGTGTTCGCCGTCATGTTCCAGATGCGCAGCCAGGCCAACATCGAGAAGGCCAGGCAGCTGGTGGAAGACGGCGAGCTGGGGGAGGTAAGGCGCACGCTGCTGATATCCCCCGAGTTCCGCTCCCAGGCCTACTATGACTCCGGCACCTGGCGGGCGACCTGGGGCGGCGAGGGCGGCGGCGTGCTGCTCAACCAGGCGCCGCACATCATGGACGTGTTCACCATGCTGGCGGGAATGCCCAGCAAGGTCCGCGGCCGATGCGCGACCCAGATGCACGACATCGAGGTGGAGGACCACGCCGAGGCCATGCTCGAGTATGAGAACGGCGCCGCCGGCTACTTCTACGTCTCCACCTGCGAGGTGGGCAGCCGGACCGTGGAGATCATCGGCGACAGGGGCAAGCTGCGCCTGGAGGGGGGGCGGCTGTCCTTCCTGCGCTACAAGCCGCCCGTCAGCGAGTTCAACCGCATCAACACCGAGATGTGGGGCAGCCCCGGCAGGGAGGAGGTCGAGCTGGAACTGGAGGAGCGCGAGGCAGGGCACGGCGTCATCCTGCGCAACTTCGCACGCGCCATCCTCCACGGCGAGCCGCTGATCTCGCCGGGCGAAGTCGGGCTGAAGTCCCTCGAGTTGGCGAACGCGATCACGCTCTCCTCGCACAAGGGCGAGGCGGTGGACCTGCCGATCAGCCGCCAGGAGTTCAAAGAGCTTATGGACTACCTGCGCTCGACGTCCAGCTTCAAAGACGAGTGGGGGGACACGCACGCCGAGACCGATCCCCAGCACAAGGTCTGAGGGCATGTAGCGCAGCCGCCCCCGGCTGCGGGGTCTCAGGCGAGGGCGCCTGAGCTACAAAGGCGCTCCTGTGTTACGCCGACGTGGCCGCGCCGGACATTGCGATGACCACGAGCGCGTTGTACGTGGCGTGCGTCCAGACTGCGATCCCCAGGCCCCTGAAGACGTAGATCAGGCCGAGCAAGACCCCCGACACCGCCCGGAACACGAACACGTAGCTGTCGAAATCGTCGGACATCGGCCCGATGTGGTGGGCCAGCGCAAAGAGCACGCCGGAGGCCACCAGTGCCACGGTCGTGCTGAGGGCCCTGTTCCACAGGAACACCCTGGTGAAGAGCAGCACGCCCCCTCCCACCAGCAGCAGGCGGAACAGGAGTTCTTCGTACACCCCCGCCCCGAGCGCCAGGAGCAGCGGCGCGAAGCGCTCCATCTCGATGGCGAAGAAGACGCGGGACGCCTGTTCGTGAACGGCCCGGGCCACGACGTCGCCCCCCTTGTAGAGCAGCATCGCGTAGAACATGCCCTCCAGCATCATCAATGCGATGACGAAAAGTCCGGCGGATTGCTTCACCTCGCTGCGCCAGAGGACGGCCACCAGGGCGATGATGAGGGCGATGTTCAGGATGTGAGCCGCGTGCAGCCCCACGAGTTCGAGCGGCCCCTGTAGCCAGATCTCGGCCAGGTTGCGCACCGGATAGCCGCTCTGGACGATGCCGCAGTGATAGAGCACGATCAAGGGCAGGATGGAGACGATGCTCAGCGCGAATGACCTGGACGCGCTGAAGTAGTTGAGCGCCCCTTCCGAGACCGTGCTGTCTTGCGCGTCGCTCATTCTCTCATTGCACCCAGAGGCCGATGACGGCCATTGCCGCGCCGGCGGGCAGGCAGTATGCGGCGAACCAGTGCAGCCGTCCGCGCTGGACGATGCGCAGCAGGAGCAGCAGGCAGGCGGCGCCCACCACTGCCGAGACCGTCGCCGTGGCGGCGAGCGCCGCCGGGCCGGGGCCGGCGGGAACGTCCGTGGCGGCGCCGGTGCGGCTCAGCCCTTCTCCCAGCTTCCACAAAGCCGCGCCGGCAATGGCAGGCGCGGCGAGCATGAACGAGAACCGTGCGGCCGCCGCACGCTCCACGCCCAGGAAGCAGCCCGTCACGATCGTCGCGCCGGACCGGCTGATGCCCGGCAGCAGCGCGCATGCCTGGGCCAGCCCGACGAAGAAACCCCTGACGGGACCAACCTCGTCTGCCTTGGGGACCGGCGCCCAGCGCGACGCGAGCAGTACCAACCCCGTCACGCACAGCAAGGCCCCGCTCGCGGTCAGGCTGCTGAAGACACGCTCGACGCCCTGCTCGAAGAGCACCCCCGCAAGAACCGCCGGGACCGAGCCGATGACGATGGCCACGGCAGTGAAGAAGAGGGGAGCGTCCGCCCGGACGGTACGGGTTTCCTTCCCCCGCAGGTACATTGCCGCGCCCTTCACCCCGTCGCCAGCTACCTTTGCGAGGGGGCGCAGGAACACGGCGAGGATCGCCAGCAGCGTGCCGACGTGGGCGGCGACCTCCACGGATATGCCGGGCGCGCTGATCCCGAGCAGGCTCTGGGCGGCGACGAGGTGCGCGGAACTGCTGACCGGCAGGAACTCGGTCAGCCCCTGAACGCACCCGAGCAGAATGGCTTGCGCAAGACCCACGCGAGGGCTCCCCGGCGACGTGCAGAGCGGCCGAACCGCTGCCGGCTCAGGCTACTCGTCTTGAGGTTCCGGCGTCTCGCCCAATGCTTCCTTCAGGCCGTCGACCGTGGCCTGGATGGCCTCCTTGCTGGCCCGCAGGCCGACCAGGCCGGACAGCTCTTCGAACACGAGCTTCTCTTTGAGGAACTCCCGCTGGACGGTCTCGCCGATGTTCTTGATGCGGTTGCGGACGTCGTCGATCTGTGCGGCGATCTCCTGATCTTCACCAAACTGCTGGATTCTCTGCTCCATTCCGGCCGCCGCCTCCTTCAGGTCATCCAGCGTCGGCGTCCTGTCCAGAATCGGGGTGCGCGCCTCCAGGGACTCCAGCACGGCCTGCAGTTCCACCTTCCAGTCCACGGCTTCACGAATACTCGCGGCGGCCTGCGCGGTATCGTCCAGCAACTTCCGCGCGGCGTCCGACAGGACCTCGACCTGAAGCGCCCCGCCCTCCTCGAACCTCTTGGTGAGCGCCACCACCTGCTCTTGGAGCTTCTTGTTGGCCTCTTGCAGGTTGCTGCGGACCTCCTGGATCTCGGCCAGGATGTTCGACAACTGTTCGTCGTAAGCCTGGACCAGTTTCTCCTTTTCCTCGGGGGTCAGGTCCTGGGTCTTGAGTTCTGCGGCCATCTTGCCCTTTTCGAACAGCACCGTCTTGAGGATCTCCAGCGTTTCTCCCTGTTTCTCCCGCCGGGCGGTGAGGTCCGCAAGTTGCTTCTTCTTGTCCAGCAGGTTGAAGAAGGCCGGCTTGATCTGACTCCACAGATCGGCCACGCGGGCCTTTCTGTCGCGCGCGAGCTCCTCGATGCGTTTGCGCACGTCCCCGACAGCTTCCTGGTAGCCCGCCAGTATCCTGGCTGGCAGGGCCGCCTTGAGTCCGAGGGCCTCTTGCTCCTGCTCGGAGCCCGGCTGCCAGTCTCGCACCAGGAGGAGGGCCGCATCGGGGACGGCGCTCCCGTCGTCCTCCCAGGGGTATGGCCGCGATCCGACGATAGCGGCGGCCGCTGTCCAGTCCTCGCGCTCGGGCAACCGGTTCATCGTCCACACTGCGTATAGCTCGGCCTCGTCCCGACTCAATCCCACGACGGGCGCCTGCGCGCCGGGCGTGCCGGGCCGGGTGCCCTCCCACTGCGGCGGCACGGGCTGCTCGGTGTCCCACAGGTATGCGACGTACTCGCCCAGCGATATGGGCTGCCTGCTCATGAACACAGCCGCTCCCTCCCGGACGGCCGCCATGCCTTCGGGCGCCGTCACTGCGGCGCGGACCTGTGTGAGCGGCGGCTCGCCCTCGGGCTCTTTCCTCTCGCAGCCGGGCGCCAGCAATAGCAGACACATAGACGTTCCGATGAGCGTGCGCAGCGTGTTCATTTCTCCCTCCGATCTGCTGGGAACAACCTCCGGGTCCAGCCTTCCCATCATAATACGGAATCCCAGGAGGCGAAATCCAGCCTCGCCACCTCAGGCGGGTTCAGCGGCCCTCCAGGCGTCGCGTGAGTTCCTCAACCGCCCTTTCAAGCGCCCGGACCCTCTCGATCATCTCGGGCAGCTTGCCGGTCAGAGCCATCACGCGGCGCTGTCGGGCGATGGGCCTGGCGGGATACCCGAGGACCACCTGCCCTGCCGGCACGCTGCTGCTGACCCCGGTCCTGGCACCGAGCATCGCCCCGTCGCCCACCGTCACGTGGTCCGTCACGCCGCTGTCCTCGGCCATGACGACGCCCTTGCCCAGTCGGGCGCTGCCGGCCACCTTTGCGTAACCGGCCAGGATGCTGTCCGCCCCGATGTGGCAGTTGTGGGCGATGTGACAGTGGTTGTCGATCTTGACGCCGTCCTCGATGACCGTTTCTTCCAGCATAGCCCTGTCCACGGTGGTGAGGGCGCCTATCTCGACGGAGTCGCCTATGCGGACCCGACCCACCTGGGAAAGCTTCACGGCGCCCTGGTCGCGCCGGGCGAAGCCGAAGCCCTCCGAGCCGATCGCCACGTTGTGATGGATGATGCAGTTCGCGCCGATCACGGTCCGGTCATGTATCGAGGTGTTCGGGTAGATGACCGTCCCCCTCCCGACGCGGCAGTCTCGCCCGACGTAGACGAGGGGATAGATGACGGCGCCGTCCTCGATGACACTGCTCTCGCCGACGAAGGCGCAGTCCCCGACGGCGACGTCCCGGCCGATCTGCGCGGAGGGGCTGACGGACGCCCTGGCGCTGATGCCGCTGGGGTGGGGGTACCGGGCCTTGGCGAAGGCTTCCAGGACGATCGCTGCCGCCGAATCCGGGTCTTCGCAGACAATAAGCGAGCCGGGGTAGCCGTCGATCTCGGCCGGCGCGATGAGGACACCTGCCCGGCAGTTCCGGGCTTCCGTCAACTGTGTCTCGTCGCGCTGGAAGGCGATGTCCCCCGGGCCGGCCAGTTCGAGAGCGCGGATGTCGCTTACGGTGACGTCCGCGGGCCCGACTGGCCGGCCTTCCACCATTTCGGCCAGTTGCGCGGCTGTGAACTCGGGCATCTTCTCCTCGTTGACGCGGGCGTGGGTTCTGGTCCCCTGTGGGGTTGCACCGATATGCTACACAGGGCACAATGGACTGGCAAGCGTCGGCGCTCCGGGCATTGACAAGCGAGTGGGCGGGAAGTGCCACAGCAAGACGACGAACATTACATGAGGCTCGCACTGGCGGAGGCCGAGTCGGCCATTGCCGAGGGCGAAGTGCCGGTCGGCTGCCTGATCGTCAGGCAGGGGCGGATAGTCGCCCGGGCGCACAACCTGCGCGAATCCCTCAACGACCCCACGGCGCACGCCGAGATACTGGCACTGCGCGCCGCCGCCCGGTCGGGCGGTTCATGGCACCTGGAGGGGGCTACGGCGTACGTGACCGTGGAGCCGTGCTGCATGTGTGCGGGGGCGCTGGTCAACGCCCGCGTCGAACGCCTCGTTTACGGCGCTGCAGATCCCAAGAGCGGGGCGTGTGAATCCCTGTTCAACGTCCCGCAGGACAGGCGCCTCAATCACCGCCTGGCCGTGCGGGGAGGCGTCCTTGCGGACGAGGCGATAGCGTTGCTGCGCCGGTTCTTTGAGGCCAGGCGCGGCTGAGACTGGCGCGACATCCCTGGAAGGCACTGTCCCGGCGCGATTGCAGTCGTGACGGCCGTCCAGTATCCTATCGATCTTACGCACTTCAGAACGCAGTTGGCCAGGCTGACGGAGATAGCACGTGGAATCTGCACCGGTTGTCAAGTCGGACAAGGACACGAGCGGCCAGCGTCACCGGCCGCTGGTGCCCGTATTGACAGGTGCGGTGGCGGGCATAGCGCTCGACGGCATGTTGCATCCGCAACTTGCCCTGTGGCTGTCGCTCGCGCTCGCTATGGCAGCGTTTACGGTCCTTGGCCTGCGCTTGCGCCTGAGGGCGTGGGCCAACTGGTTGCTGGCCGCGCTGCTGCTGGTGGCCATCGGCGGCGCTTACCATGCGATGCGCTCCCGCCTGGCCGCGCCAAGCCGCCTGAAGGACGTCCCCTTGCGCGACGGAGTGCTCTACTACCTGGGCGGGCGCGTGCGCGAAGATCCCCTCTACCATTACAGGGACGTGCCCTTCGCGGAGGAAGAGGGGACATCACCCAGGTTCTGCTCGTTCACGATGCAACTGGAGGGGATGTCGGGGGATATCCGGTTCTGGCTTCCCATCGAGGGGCAGGTCACGGTGTTCGTGCAGGAAGGGCGGCCTGACGTCCACTCGGGCGACAGGATTGAGGTGCTGGCCACATTCCGCCGCCAGACGGCTCCAGGGCTTGATCAGGGAGAAGGAAGGGCCGGCTACGTGCGGGCAGGAAGCATCGGGACCGCCACCGTGGCCTCGGCTGAAGCCATCGCAGTGAGCCGCCGCGCCGCGTGGTATCGCTCTCCGGTGGCCACGGCCAGGCGGCTGCGTTCCCTGCTGCGGGGGCGGCTTGGCGGCTATCTGCCCACCCGGGAGGACAGGAAAAGGTCGGGCTTGATGACCGCGCTGCTGTTCGGGCAGCGCGAGGCGCTCACGCCCGACCGGGAACTCCTGCTGGAGGAGTCCGGCACGCTGCACTTCCTGGCCATCAGCGGGCTGCACGTGGGGATCTTTTGCCTCTTCCTCAGTTGCGTCCTGGCGTGGTCTGGCTTGCCGGTGAGGTCGCGCCTCATACTGACGATAGCGTGCGTGTGGGCGTACGTGGCCTTCACGGGCTGCCACGTGTCCGCCTTGCGCGCCGGTCTCATGCTTACGTTTCTGCTGGCTGCGCCGCTTCTGGAGCGTCGGCGGGACTCCCTTTCAGCCCTGATGGCGGCGGCGCTGCTGATCCTTGTGGTCTCGCCGCAGCAGTTGTTCGCCCCGGGTTTCCAACTGACGTTCGCGGCCATGTGGGCGCTGATAGCTATCTACCCGCAGCTGAAGGGCATCCTGTGGCCCTGGGAAGACCTGGTGGCGCGCGTGCAGGAGCCCGAGGAGCGCTCGATCCTGTCCGACCTCTGGCTCTGGGCGCGAAGCTACCTGACGCTCTCCTGCATCGTGTGGCTGGCCACTGCGCCGATACGCGTGTATCACTTCAACAACCTTTCTCTGATTGCCCCGTTGCTCAACCTGGTTGTGTGGCCGCTGGTCCTGGTTCTGCTGGTCGTGGGATTCGTGCTGCTGCTCGGGCTCCTGGCCGGGGGGCTCGGTGCGGCGCCGCTGGTTGCGGTGGCGCTCTTCGTGACGGGAAGCATAGAAACGCTCCTGGCCGGCGCGAGTCACCTGCCCGGCTTCGGCGTCTACCTGCCCTCTCCGCCGCTCTGGTGGATCGGGCTGTTCTACTTCGCACTGGCTGCCTGGACGGTGAGGGGCCGGCTGCCCCGGGGGCGCGGGGTGGTCATTGCCGCCGTGCTTGCCCTGGCCGCCACCTACGTGTGGCACGACGCCGCCGCCAGGCTGGACCGCCGTTTCGAGATGACGGTTGCCGACGTGGGGCAGGGGCAGACCGTTGCAGCCCTGTTCCCCGGAGGCCAGGTAGTGCTCTTTGACGCCGGATCCGCCGGCACCAGGGGCAGGGAGGCCGTCGGCAGACTGCTGTGGCAGGCGCACGCCCCGTCCGTGGACGTGGTCGCGGTGTCTCACTTTGAGAGCGACCACTGCAACCTTCTGCCTTACCTGATGAGCAGGTTCCGCATCGGGGAGGTGGTCGCGCCGGCGGCGCCGGTTATCACGCCTTTTGCCGAGCGCGTGCGCGGGCGTATCCGCACGGAAGGGGTGCCGCTGCGCGTGCTGCGGGAGGGCGACGATCTGCACGGCGGGCGCTTTCGCTGCGAGGTGCTGCATCCGGACATGCGCTTCGCGACGGCCCCCGTCATGTCAGAGAACGACCGTTCGCTGGTGTTCCGCTGCGAGTGTGACGGGCTGAGTTTCCTGCTCCCGGGGGACATCGGCGCGGAGGCCATGCGGCGCCTGTCAGCCGATTACGGTTCGCGCCTCCAATCCGACGTCCTTGTCATGCCCCATCATGGCCGCTACGACGAGGGGTTGGAGGAGTTCCTGGACCACGTCCGGCCCCGTGTGGCCATTGTCAGCGGCACGAAAGACGGTTGCCACCCTCGCACCGTGGAGGCCCTGGAGACCCGCGAAGTGCCCGTCTGGATCACCGGGAAGGACGGGGCCGTGACGGTCGGCCTGGATGCCGGGAAGGCGCGCGTGTCGGCTTCCGCGACGGGGCGCCGGTTCGAGTTCTCCTGCGCGGATGTGGCTGTGCAGCCGGGCTCAGGCGTCTCGCCCTGACTTCAGTGCGACCCTTGTGAAGCCGTTCAGGCGCGGCCGGCGCCCTCTTCCAGCCAGCGTTCGCGGATCTCCCCCGCCGTGAAGAATGAGCCCGTGATGCAGATCACGTCCGTGGCGTCAGCGCGCTCGATGGCCCCCCGGGCGGCTTCGCAGGCGTCCGGCACGCTGCGGAGCCCTTCGGGCGGGACGAGGCCGGCCGTCCGGGCCGCCGCGACGACCTCGGGCACGGGCATGGCGCGGGGCAGCTTCGCCTGCGTGGCCGTCAGCTCGACGCAACGCCCCTGCAAGGCCGCCAACATGCCGGCGACGTTCTTGTCGGCCGAGCAGCCGAAGACCACGCGGACGGGCCTTCCCGGGAAGTGCGTCTCGAGCGCGTCCATGAGCGCCTCGACCGACTCGACCGTATGGGCGACGTCGAGGACCACGGCGGGTTCCCTCTGGAGCAGTTCCATCCGGCCGGGCACCTGGAAGTCCGCCAGTGCGGCGGCCGTCCGTTCCGGCCGGAGCTCCATCCCGCTGTGTCCGGCCGTCATCTCCACGGCCCCCACGGCGGCGGCCAGGTTGTCGATCTGATGCCTGCCCAGCAGGGGCGTGAAGACGTCTTCGTAGTCGTTGCCGGGGGTCCGGAGTGAGAAGCGCCAGCCGACCGGCGCGGTGGCCCGCTCGGACGGGGCGCTGAGCGGGACGGCGCGGCTTACCCGGAGTTCCCGGCCCACTTCCCAGCGGGGGCAGTCGAGTTCCTCCGCCGCCCGACGCAGCGCGTCGAGCGCCCCCGGATACCGCTGACGGCCCAGCACGACGGGAACCCCCTGCTTGAAGATGCCGGCCTTCTCGAGGGCTATCGCCTCGGCCGTGTCGCCGAGCTTCTCCACGTGATCGAAGCCTATGGTCGTGACCACGCAGCAGGTGGGCGCGACGACGTTGGTCGAGTCCAGGCGCCCGCCGAGCCCCACCTCGACCACGGCCCAGTCGGCGCCGCGCTCGGCGAAGTGGTGCAGGGCGAGCGCGGTGAGCATCTCGAAGTAGGTCGGCGCCCTGACGGTGGTCCGCTCCTCGGCGGCGCGCTCCGCCTCGACGTGGGCCTGCATCGCCCGGATGCCGCTCAGGAAGTCCTCCTCGCTGATGTCGCGGCCGTCGATCTGCGCCCTCTCTCGGTGGGTTATCAGGTGGGGGGACGTGAGCAGGCCCGTCCGGTGCCCGTTCCAGGTCAGGAGTCGGGCGGCGGCGCCGGCCGTGGTGCCCTTCCCCTTCGTGCCGGCCACGTGGATGATGCTGTAACGGTCGTGGGGGTTGCCGAGCGCGGCCAGCAGGTCCCTGGTCCGGCCCAGGTTCAGGGTGCGCTTGTTGTACTGCCAGCGGGCCGTCTTCTCGTAGTTGAGGGCCTCCTCGAGGAAGCGGACGGCGTCCTCGTAGGTCCTGAGTTGCCGAAGTGCCCGCTCCACCGCCGCCTCCAGCGTTTGACAGGGAAAGGCATGATTCTTAGACTTAGGGATTCCGCGTGCCCCGACCGGGTGGGACGGACAGTTTCGCATCCGGCCGGGGGAAAGTCAAGCATACACAATCCTCCGGCGGACCGAGCCCATGCCCATCATCACCGATGCCGACCGGACCCGAGGGTTCCTGGACACGCTCCGGGAGCGCCGGGTCGCGCTGCCGTGTTTCTGTACCGAGAACCCCTGGACCACCGAGGCCGTGCTGGAGGCCACCGTCGCCGCCGGCAGACGGTTCGGCCTGAATGAGCCACCGGTCTCCATCTCGTTCTGCGCCAGCTATGCAGCCCGCCAGCACCTGTCGAACTACTGGTTCTGCGGCGATGCCCGCCTGGGCCGGCGCGGTGTCTTCGGCGACCTGCGCGCGCTCATGGCGGAGGACGGGCCGTACGCCGCCTGCCGCGTCTTCCCCATGCTCGACCACGGCCAGCCGGAGGGGGACAGGTGGCTGCTCCAGGACAACCTGGACGACTTCGCCATGGTCATGTTCGACGCCAGCCACTGGCCGCTGGAGGAGAACATGGCGCGCACGGCCGAGTATGTCGCCCGGTGCGGCGACCGCGTCGTCGTCGAGGGTGCGGTAGCTGAGCTGAAGGAGGCCCGTGACGCCGGCGACGCGTTTGCCATGACCACGCCCGAGCAGGCCCGGCGCTTCCTGGACGAGACCGGCTGCGACCTGATCGTGCCAAACGTGGGGACCGAACACCGGGCGGCGGAGGTCGGCGAGGCACGATACAGCGCCGAACAGGCGCGCCAGATCGCGGCGGCAATCGGCCCGAGAATGGTGCTCCACGGCACAAGCTGCATGGGCGAGGCCGATCTGAGCAGCGTGCCCGGCGACGGCTTCGTCAAGGTCAACGTCTGGACCATTATCGAGAAGGTCGGCGCGGAGCAGATCGTGGAGTTCGCCGTCCGCAGCGTGGGCAACCTGGCCGAGCGCGGCGTCGTGGAACGACTGGTGGACGAGGGCCTGCTCGGACCGAAGGTGCTTTCGCCGGAGCACGTGCGCGAGGCGTTCGGCGGGCACGTGGGGCCGAACCTGGAATGCTTCCCGCTGGTCAATCTCAGGGACAGGTGGGTCCGTGCGGTGGCGTCGGCGCTGGAACGCTACTTCGAGATGTTTGGTTACGAGCGGCTCGCCGACGGCTGAGGGGCCCAGTCACGCCGCCTCTTTGCGGCGCTCCTCCGCGGAGACCTTGGCCGTTTTGCCTCGGGGGCCTTTCTCCGCCTTGAATACCATCTCGTACAGCCGCACCGCCGTGCCCACGACCAGCGCCGCCAACATGCCGTAGACCATCATCACGAACGCCGCTGCGGAGGCGCCGACGACGACGTTCCTGGCGCTCAGGAACCAAGCGGGCGAGGCGGGGACCTCTGCCTGGACGTCGCGTACGGTCAGCGAGGAGAGCAGGGCCAGCACGACGGCCACCAGCCCCGCGCCGAGGCTGGCCTCCTTGAACCGCCCCAGCGGCGCGGACGCGCCCAGCGCGAAGCTGAAGATCAGGGCGAAGAGGACGTACAGCTCCAGGCTCCGCCAGTCCGCTCTCAGGGCCTCCCTGACCACCTGCGAGAGCAGCGCCCACGTCCCGAGCAGGAAGCCGTGCAGCCCCCCCGTGTCCAGCGACGCCAGCGACGGCGGCGTGTGGGTGAAGTGGAGCGGGTGCCCGAACATCGCGTTAAGGATAATGACCGCGAAGGCGCCGCCGAAAAGCGGCGCAAGCGGGACCAGCACCTTGGCGACGCTGCTGACTCCCTCTGCCTTGTAGTCGGTGTCGCGCGTGTCCAGCTCGTAGATGCGGACCCGCGTCACCGTGGCCCCGCACAGCAGCGCCGTCAGGGCCATGCTGAACTTGCGCACTATCATGCCGGGCGCGGCCAGCACCTGGACGAACCGGTGACCCAGGGCGCCGGCCATGACGAAGTGAATCAGGCCGCCCAGCAGCAGGCACAGGCAAACCCATATGAACAGCGCCATGAATTCCATGGGAGACCGCTCCTCGTTTCGGAGGCACGTGAGGACAGACTGCCCCGTCACCCGTAAATTGTGGGCGAAACGCGACCGGTGAAGCAACAGGGCCGCCCGGGAGCGCCGAATTCGGCGTCGAGAGGGCCTGTGAAGGGCGTCATCGCGCTCCGAAAAACGCCTCGCACGGCCCCCCGTTCGGCCCGGCGACGCAGCCAGTGAGCGTTCACGATTGAAATGCGGGGTACACGCGCCATTCGTCCTCGTCGTGGTCCTCGGCCTCGACGTCGTTCGGCCGCGGCCCTTTGACAGTCAGCCGCCGGCGGGCTATAGTAAGGGGTCGGGTTCTGTCCCGCCGATAGCCCCTGTTCTTACCTTCATGCGAGCGCTCCGCTCGGGCGAGGATAACTGGCCAGCCATGAAAGAGACAGATATAACACGCGCGATAGTCGAGACATACAACGAGCGCTTTCTTGCCGCCCTTGAGAGCGACGTGGTCATCGTGGGCGCCGGGCCGGCGGGCCTGGCCGCCGGATATTACCTGGCGGAGGCCGGCCTGAGGACCGTCATCCTCGAGAAGCGTCTCTCCACCGGCGGCGGCACGTGGGGAGGCGGCATCGGGCAGAACATCATCGTCGTCGAGAGCGCCGACGTCCTGGAGGACTTCGGCGTCAGTTACGAGGAGCGGCACGGGCTGCTGGTGGCCGGGGCCGTCGAGCTGGCCGCCGCGCTCACGTACCGCGCCGAACAGGCCGGCGCGCGCATTCTCAACCTGGTGCAGGCCGAAGACCTGGTCGTCAAGGACGGGGCGGTGCGCGGCGTCGTTATCAACGCCACGCCGATCCTGATGGCCGCGTTGCACGTGGACCCCGTCTGCCTGGCCGCCCGGAAGGTGATGGACGCTACCGGGCACCCGGCCGAGCTGGTGAACATGCTCCGCGGCAAGCTGCCCGAGTTCCGCCCCGAGGGCTTCGGCGAGGGGTTCATGGACGTCGAGCCGGCGGAGAAGGGCGTCGTGGAGCGGACCGGCGAGGTCTACCCCGGCCTCTACCTGGCCGGCATGGCCGTCTGCGCCACGTACGGCCTGCCCCGAATGGGTCCCATCTTCGGCGGGATGCTCGAGTCCGGCCGCGAGGCCGCCCGCCTCATTCGAGAGGCCCTGGCCGAGGGGTAGGACATGCGCTGGTTCCTTCGCTCCAAGATCCACGGCGCCACAGTGACCGAGGCCCGGGTGGAATACGAGGGCAGCATCACCATCGACGAGGAGTTGATCGAGAAGTCGGCCCTCATGGCCGGCGAGAAGGTGCTCGTCGTGGACATGACCAACGGCGCCCGCGTCGAGACATACGTCATCGTCGGCGAACGGGGCGCGGGTGGGGTCTGCATGAACGGCGCGGCCGCGCTGCTCGTCCACAAAGGGGACCGCGCAATCATCATGGGGTTCGAGCTGGCCGCTGAGCCGGTCGAGGCGAAAAAGGTGCTCGTCGACGAGGGCAACCGTTTCGTGCGGTACCTGTAACGGCCCCCGCAAGTCCGGGAGGAGGAAATGCCTCGCCCGAGTCCGGCGGACAACTACCGGCGCATCCGCGATTCCCTGCCCTCGGAAGTCACTCTCGTCGTCGCCGCGAAGGGGCGTGCCCCCGCTGAGGTGGCGCAGGTGATCGAGGCGGGCGCGACGGCCATCGGCGAGAACTACGTGCAGGAGGCCGAGGCACACCTGGCTGCCGTGGACGCCCGCGCGGGGCGGGCGGAATGGCACCTTATCGGCCACCTCCAGCGCAACAAGGTCAATCGCGCGCTGCCCCTCTTCGACGTCATCCAGAGCGTGGATTCCCTGCGGTTGGCGCGTGCCGTTGACCGGCGGGCGGACGACCCTGTCCGCGCGCTGGTCGAGGTCAACGTCGGGGGAGAGCAGAGCAAGTTCGGCACACCGCCCGAGCAGGTGCGTACGCTGCTCTGCGAGCTGGCCGGGCTGGAGAACCTGCGCGTCGAGGGCCTGATGACCATGGAGCCGTACTCGGCCGACCCGGAAGAGGCGCGACCTTACTTCCTCCGCATGAGGCGGCTCTTCGAGGAGATGGGGGACCTCGACGCGCCCAACGTCCAAATGCGCACGCTGTCGATGGGGATGACGAACTCCTACCGCGTGGCCGTGGAGGAGGGGGCGAACATGGTGCGCATCGGGACCGCCGTCTTCGGCCCGCGGGGATAGCGGCCACAGCCCGCCGCGGCTCATTCCTGAAGCATGAGAATCCGGCCGCAGCTGTGGCAGTGGACGAGCGTCTCGTCCCGCATCAGAAGGACTTCGGTCTGCTTGGTGATCTGCGTGTAACAGCCGCTGCAGACGCGGGTTGTGACAACGGCCAGCGCGTTCTGTGGGTGGCGCAGGGCGAGACGGTCGTAAACGCTGAGCACTTCCGGGGTCGCCTGTTCGCGGATCCGGTCCCTCTCCTGCTCGACTTGCTCGATGCGTCGATCGTACTGCGCGGCCTCCTCACCGCACCGGCTCTTGACTGTCTCCAGTTCGGCCGTGGCCTGCCTGATTTCCGTTGCGAGGCGTTCCTCTTGCTCGGCCAGGTCGTCTATGGCCTGCAGGGCGCCCAGCGCCTCGTCCTCCCACTTCTGAATGTCCGCCTTGTGGCTGGCGATCATGTGCTGGACCGCGTCGTATTCTCTCTGGTTCTCGACGATGTTCAGCTTGCCCCTGAGCCTGGCGATCTCTTCCTCGCCCTCTTCGATTTGGAGTTGGACCTGGTCCGCTTCCCTGGTGCGTTCAAGACGTTTCTCGTGGACCTCTTCGGCCCTGCGTTTCTTCAGGTCCATCAGGCGGGTCTGGTTGTCCACGTCGATAAGGAGCGCGTCCCTGTCCCGGCGGAGTTGGCTTATCCGGGAGTTGGCCTCCTGCAGCGCGTGGAGCTTCTCAAGTGTCTCTCTCATGCCCATGCGTTTCCCCCGAAGGGGCCAACAAAAAAGGCCCGAACTCTTTCGAGGTCGGGCCCTGAGGGCAGGGGGCCGGTCGGCATCGAGCCGCCGTGCCTTGGGGCAGTGCAAGTGTTCGTTTCGCTCTCCATCCCGGTGCCGGCGACTCCCACAAAGCGAAAGGACCGTAGTTTAAGAGCTGCCGGGCAGGCTGTCAATGAAACCCTCCAGTTGCCTGCTGCGCACCGGGTGCTGGAGCTTGCGGACGGCCTTGGCTTCGATCTGGCGCACACGCTCGCGGGTGACGTTGAATATCCTGCCCACTTCCTCCAGGGTGTAGGTGTAGCCGTCTCCAAGGCCGTAGCGCAGCTTGATGATCTCGCGCTCGCGGTAGGTGAGCGTGTTCAGGACGCTGTCAATCTTGTCCTTGAGCATCTCCTGGGCGGCCATCGAGATGGGGCTGGGGGCCGTTTCGTCCTCGATGAAGTCGCCGAAGAAGCTGTCTTCGTTCTCGCCGATCGGCCGGTCCAGGCTGATGGGGCGCTTGGAGATTTTCAGGACGCGTCGCACCTCGCTGATGCTCAGGTCGGCTTCCTCGCCGATCTCTTCGAGCGTCGGTTCGCGGCCCTTCTGCTGGACGAGCCTCTTGACCACGTTGCGGATGTTGCTCATCGTCTCGATCATGTGGACCGGGATGCGGATGGTCCTGGCCTGGTCGGCGATGGCGCGCGTGATGGCCTGGCGGATCCACCACGTGGCGTAGGTGGAGAACTTGTAGCCGCGGCGGTACTCGTACTTGTCCACGGCGCGCATCAGGCCCGTGTTACCCTCCTGGATCAGGTCCAGGAAGCTCAGCCCGCGGTTGCGGTACTTCTTGGCGATGCTGACCACCAGACGCAGGTTGCCTCCGGACAGCTCCTGCTTGGCCAGTTCATACTGGTCGTGCACCAGGCGTGTGGCCACGACCCGCCGCCGCAGCAACCCGAAAGGACAGCAGATGCGGTCTTCCAGGTGCCTCATCTCGGCCTCCAACGCCCGTTTCTTCGCCTTGTTGCTGCTCCTTGGCCGCAGGCCTTCCAGCTCCCTGTGAATGTTCAGCATGCGCTCGTAGAGGTTGTTGACGATGTCCATGAGCGGCTTGATTCGTTTGATGCGCAGGTAGAACTCCTCCAGCAGCATCATGCACTTGCGCGAGCGCTTGTGCAGGAGCTGCATGGTCGCCACTTCCTCGTCGTGGTCCGTCCCGTTCTTGCGATAGGACTCCCAGTTCTCCCGGTTCCTGTCCAGCAGCTTGCGGATCGTTTCGAGGTTCTCAGGCACGCGCTCGGCCATGGCCCGCTTCTGGGTCTTGCCGAGGGCGCTGACGTTCAGCGTGCGGTCGAACGGCAGGTTTCCCTCGTCCACCTCCTGCAAGACTTCCACGCAGCGTTCGATGCACGGCGTGAACTGAAGCACCTTCTTGCGGAAGCTCTTCCGGCCGATCTCGATGCGCTTGGCCAGGGCTATCTCCTCCTCGCGCTTCAGCAGGGGGATCTGGCCCATCTGCGTAAGGTACATGCGCACGGGGTCGTCGATCTTCTCGGCCGTCGTCAGGGCGGCGGGTTCTTCCTCTTTGTCCTCTTCCTCTTCTTCCGCTTCTTCGCCCTTGAGGAAGATGTCTTCGCCTTCCTCTTCTTCCAGCTTCCTTTCGTCAACCAGCTCTATGCCCTTTTCATCCAGGGCAAGCAGGATCTCGTCGATGTATTCGGGGCTGACCACATCGTCGGAAAGGGAGTCGTTGAGTTCCTCGTACGTGAGGAAGCCCCGCTGCTTGCCCCGCTCGATCAGGTTCTTGATCTCGTCTTCGAGCGTCGTCTGTTCGAGTGTCTTCTCTTCTGCCATGGGGCGGCGGTTCTCCTGGGTCTATCGTCCTTGCGACGATTGCCTGTCCCTGTCCCTGAGTTCTTTCTCGCGTGCCTTCAGCGCCCTGTCGTCCAGCATTTCGACGGGCGCCGAGAGCTCGGCAGCGGCTGCGTCTCGTTTCGCCTTCAGATACTCGACGTAACCCTCGAATCGCTCCCGAGTGTTCTCGTCTGCGTCCGAGACCCGGGTCTCTCTGGACCTCTCCTCGGCCAGTGCGCGGGACGCGGCCGAGGCCAGCGCCGGTTCCGCAAGGGAGTTCAGCACGTCCCTCGTTTCCGCGCCGCTGCCCTGGTCGAGGTCACCCAAAAGCCTCTCCAGCACGGTCTTCTCCGGCCCGTCTCTCAGCATCTCGGTGTCCAGTCGGTCAACCGCCTCGGGGACGTAATCCGGGTGCGCGAGCAGTAGCCCCAGCACCTCCCCGGGCAGGCTGTCGTCCGCCGTCAGCCCCGTCCGTTCGGGCCTCCCGTCCGGCGCCGTGCTTGTCGCGCGCGCTCTGGCCGGGCCCGGCAGACGTTGCAGGTGCTGCCAGACCGAACCGGGGCTGACACGGAACTCGTCGGCGATCCATTGGACCACCATTTCCCTTTGGGCGGCATCGCGGAGGCCGGCTGCCAGTTCGACCATCTCGCGGAAGGCCGCCGTCTTCCCCTGAACGGTCCCTGTGTCGTGCCGGCCGCGCGCCAGTCCCATCCGGAACTCGAAGAAACCCAGGCTCTCCTCCAGTCGCTCGCGGAACTTCTCGCCGCCGTGCTGAAGGATATAATCGCAGGGATCAAGCCCGGCGGGCAGTTCGGCTACCCGGACCTCGAGTTCCTCGTTCAGCAGCACTTCCACGCTCCTGGCGGCGGACTTCTGCCCGGCCTCGTCCGCGTCGAAGACCAGAATCACGCGGCTGCACAGGCGCCGCAGCGTCCGCGCGTGTTGCTCCGTCAGCGCCGTGCCCAGGACGGCCAGCGTCTCGGTCACGCCGGCCTGGTGGGCCATGATGACGTCCGTGTAGCCCTCCAGCACGACCGCAGTATCGCCGGAGCGGACCGCCGGCTTCGCCCGATCCAGCCCGAAGAAGCAACTCCCTTTGCTGAAGAGCGGCGTGTCCGGACTGTTGAGGTACTTCGGCTCGTCGTCCGGGCTCAACGCCCGTGCGCCGAACCCGATGGGGCGGCCGGCCGTGTCGGCTATCGGGAAGATCAACCGGTTGCGGAACCTGTCGTAGTGTCCCGGCCCGCCGCTCTGGCGCGCCAGCACCAGGCCGGCGCGCTCCAAAAGGTCCGCGTTGTAGCCTCGTCCCGTGGCGCAGTTCAGAAAGTGATCCCATCCCTCGGGGGCGTAACCCAGGCGCCACAGCTCGACCGATTCCGCACTGATCTGTCGTCCCTTCAGGTACTCGCGCGCTCTGGTCCCGCCCCTGGCCTTCTCCAGGCACTTCTGGTAGAAGGTTGTTGCCAGTTCGTGCGCTTCACGCAGGCTTACGCGCTCGTCCTCGTCGGGAGCGCCGCGCCCCTCGTAAGACGTCACGTCGATCCCGGCCTCGGCGGCCAGCAGCCGCACCGCCTCGCCGAAACTGACCCCCTCCATCTTCTGGAGGAACGAGAATACGTTGCCGCCCTCCTTGCAGCCGAAACAGTGATAGAGCCCGTTCTCGGCGTCGATGGAGAACGAGGGCGTCTTCTCCTTGTGGAACGGGCAGAGCGCCCAGTAGTTCTTGCCGCGCTTCTTAAGCTGGCAATAGCGCGCCGCAAGACGCACGAAATCCACGCTTCGGGCGATCTGTTGGATCACGTGTTGCGGTAGGCGACCCGCCACAAACAACCCCCGGCGCGGCCCGAGGTTAGGGCGCGTTGTGGTCGAAAGACACAATATCCCTATTATAACAACCCGGACTTTCCATTATACCCCCTTGTCCCTCCCGTGGCAACCCCGAAATTTGGGCCTTATCCGCCTATCTCGCGCGTGCACGCCACGGTCCGCCCCGCCGGACCGCTGCGCTCCTTCGCCGCATACACGTCGCGCACAGCGCGACGCACGGCAGCCTCGTCCCGCCGCCTGACCTCTTCCCACAGGTTCTTCCCGCGCGCGGCGAACAGGCAGGGCAGCAGCACGCCCGCTGCCGTCAGCCGCAGCTTGTTGCAGCGCGCGCAGGGCGGGCCCGACGCACTGCGTACCAGCCCGAACGTGGCGTCCCCCAAGGCGGGCACCTGGTATACTTCCTCCACGCTGAGCGGGTCGCCCCCGACCGGCAACACCTCGCCGAACTCTTCGGTGATCCGGCGCATGACCTCGTCCGGCGGCACCGCCGCGCAGTCCTCTGCCCCGGCCGGCGGGCCGTAATACTCGATGAACCGGACGCGCACCCCCAAGCGTCCTCCCAGGCGGACGAAATCGCCGGGCTCCCGGTCGTTGCGTCCGGCCAGCATGACCGCGTTGATCTTAGCCGGCGGACACGTCTCGGCGGCGGCCGCGATCGCCTCGAGCACCTCCGGGTGCGCGGCCGGGTCCGCCCCCGTCAGCCGCGCGAACATCTCCGGGCGGAGGCTGTCCAGGCTCACGTTGACCCGGTCCAGCCCGGCCCGCTTCAGGGCAGGCAGCCGCCCCGCCAGGCCGATCCCGTTGGTCGTGAGGCCGATCTCCCGGACCCCGCGCACCGACCGGACGGCCGCCACGACCTCCTCCAGGTCGGCCCTCTGGAGCGGTTCCCCGCCCGTTATCCTGACCTTGCGGACGCCCTCGGCCGCGGCGCACGCGACGACGAAGCGCAGGTCGCCGACCGTCAGTTCGTCCTGCGCCACAGCCTGCCCGCCCGACCGGCAGTAAACGCAGGCGAGGTTGCACCGCGCCGTCACCGAGAGCCTCAGGTATTGTGGTCCGGTCGCGTTCATATCTCGAAGAACCGAAGCCTGTCGCCTTCGTTCACGCATTCCGTGCCGCGCGGCACGAGGAAGAAGCCGTCGGCGCCGCCCGGGCCGATGATGTCGGCGCTGCCGTGGTAGGGCACGCGCCGGATGACCGGGGCGCCGCCTCCCCGCTCGATGGCGCACGGCATCACGTTCATGCGCTCCGGGTTGTTCCGGAAGGTCTCGGCGGCGAGTCCCTCCTCGAAATGGGGCGGCAGGTCGAGCATCCCGCCCAGGGCGGCCAGCGCCGGCTCGACCAGCATCTTGAACAGCACGAAGCACGACTGCGGGTTGCCGGGCATCCCGAACACCAACGTGCCCTCCGTCCGGCCAAAGAAGGTCGGCTTGCCCGGCTTGATGGCGACCTTGTGGAAGACCGTCCGCACCCCCGCCTCTTCCAGCACACGTGGCACGAGGTCGTACGGGCCGACCGAGACGCCGCCGGTGATGACGAGCACGTCCGCCTCCAGGCCGCGTTGCACCAGGGCCGCCAGCCGCCCCTCCTTGTCCCCGGCGATGCCCAGGTACGCCAGCTCGCGGCAGAGCGGGTCCATCAGCGCCGAGAGCATCGGGCCGTTGGCGTTGAATATCTGTGCCCGTGCGGGTTCACCGCCCGGCTCGACCACCTCGCTGCCCGTGCAGAGCAAGGCGCCCGAGGGCCGGCGGAACACCCGGACCTCCGGATGCCCGGCCGCCGCCGCAGCGCCGACCCGAAGGGGGGTTAACACGGCCCCCGCCTCCAGCACCGTCTGTCCCCGCCGGACGTCCTCTCCCTCGGCGCAGATGTTGTCGCCTGAGAGCCGGTTGACACGCACCCGGCCGCCGTCCAGCCCCCCCGTGTGCTCGACCATGATGACGGTATCCGCCCCGGCCGGCACGGGGGAGCCGGTTGTGATCCCGGCGGCCTGGCCCGGCCCCACGATGAACTGCGGGAACCTCCCCGCCGGCACCTCCCCGACGACCTCAAGCTCGGCCGGCAGTCCGGCAAGGTCCTCGCTTCGGACGGCGTAGCCGTCCATCGCCGCCTTGTCGAAGGGCGGGCTGCTGATGCGCGCCCGGATCTCCTCGGCCAGGACGCGCCCGCCGGCCCGGGCGACCGGCAGGGCCTCCGTGCCGCAGCCGGCGGCCTCGGCCAGGACCAGTTCGCGCGCCCTCTCATACTCGATCATCGCGCTCCTCCTCCGGCTCCATCAGGTGCAGCGAGCTTGCCTTGAACGAGAAGTACACCCGCGCGCCGACGCGTATCTCCAACTCCTGGAGCGACTGCTGCGTGACCAGCGACGTGAGCCGCAGCCCGTCGAACTCAGCCTCGACGGCGAACGTCCTGCCGGTCTTCTCGACCGATACGACCAGCCCGGTGAGTTGGTTGCGGGCGCTGGTACGCACCGGTTCGGTCGAGATGAAGATGTTCTCCGGGCGGATGACGGCCCGCGCCGGCCCGTCGATGCGCGCCGTTGAGACGAGCTCGACCGGCCCGCAGGAGAACCGCGTCACGGAGCCGTCGGCCGCAGCCCGCCCGTCCAGGATGTTGCAGGCGCCCGTGAATCCGGCGACGAAGCCGTTCTGCGGCCGCTCGAAGACCTGCTCCGCCTTGCCGACCTGCACGAGCCGGCCGTCGCGCATCACGCCTATGCGCTCCCCGAGCTGCTGCGCCTCGGCCTGGTCGTGGGTGACGTGCACGACGGTCACGCCCGTCTCGCAGTGAACGCGGGCCAGTTCCGCCCGCAGGGCCTGCTGGATGGCGGGGTCGAGCGCGGCCAGGGGCTCGTCCATCAGGAGCAGCAGGGGCTCGACGGCGAGGGCCCGGGCCAGCGAAACGCGCTGCTTCTCGCCGCCGCTCAACTCGTCCGGCCGGCGGTGCAGCAGGCGCTCGATGTGCAGCATCCCCGCCAGGCGCTCCACCGTGCGATGCGCGTCCTCCCGGGCCGTTCCCCGTATGCGGAGCCCGTAGCCGATGTTCTCGCCGGCCGTCTGGTGGGGGAAGAGCATGTTGTCCTGGTAAACGAAGCCCACGTGCCGCCGTTCGGGCGGCAGGTCGGTCACGTCCCGGCCGTCCAGCACCACCCTGCCGCGGTCGGGCGCGTGGAAGCCGGCGACAAGTTCCAGCAGCAGGCTCTTGCCCGCCCCGCTCGGCCCGAGCAGCACGAAGTACTCGCCGGCCTCGACGCGCAGGTCTATCGCGTCCAGCGAGAACCCGCGCCACTGCTTGGCGATGTCTTGCAGTTCAAGCATTCTTCACGGCGCCCGCAGGCCCGGCCCGCCGGTGTGCCGCCAGGCGGATCAGGACAAAGATGAAAAGGCAGAGCAGCACCAGGAGCACCGCCACGGGCCGCGACTCGGACAGCCCGAAGCCGGTGAACCGGTCGTATATCAGCGTGCAGGCCACCCGCGGGTAGTAGGCCACGATGACGACCGCGCCGAACTCCGAGACCGCCCGCGCCCAGCACATCACCGCGCCTGACAGGATGGAGCCCGACGCCAGCGGCAGCGACACCCGCGCGAACGTCCCCCAGGCGCCCGCGCCCAGGCTGCGCGAGACGTTCTCCAGTCGCGGGCTGACCGCCTCGAAACCGGACCGCGCCCCGTTGACCACGAACGGCGCCGACAGGAAAAGCATGGCCGCCACCGTGCCGGGGAAGGCGTCCACGAACCGGATGCCCACCGCCTCGCCGGCGGCCCCCAGCAGCCCGTTGCCACCCAGCACTCCCAGCAGGGCTATGCCCGCCACAGTGTGCGGGACGACCACCGGCATGTCCACCAGCCCCTGCACGACGGCCTTGCCGGGGAAGTCCCGCCGCGCCAGCAAGTATCCCAGGGGGACGCCCGCCGCGAGCGCGACCGCCGTCGCCACGGCCGCCGCGCTGACCGAGAGCCAGAGCGCCGACCGCACCTCCTGCTCCGCCAGCGCCGCCCACAGGGAGACAGGCGTCTCCTTCGTCACCATGACGATCAGCGGCAGCGCCAGGAAGAGCAGCAGGAGCGCGCCGGCGGCGGCGAAAAGGGGCGAGAGCATCGTCTTGCGCATGTCGGCCTCCCTAGCGGGTTTCCTGGAGGACGCCCGCCGGCACGGCCTCTCGGCTGCTCGCCGCGGACAGCACAGTCGGCACCAGCGGCGCCTGGCCGCTGCGCTCCAGTATCTCCCTGCCGGCCTCGGAGACGACCAGTTCCGCGAACCGCTCCGCCAGTTCGCGGTTCGGGGCCTCGCGCGGCACGGTCAGCCCGTAGACTATCGGGCTTGCCCGGACGATAGCGGACCGATCCGGCAGGTCCGCGTACTGGCAGACGGCGACCCGGCCGTACTGCTTCGCCAGGTCCGGGCTGCTCAGGTTCACCTCGTCGGGCAACTCGACGTAGTGCAGGCCGTGCTGCTTGGCGACGCTGCGGTAGATGAACAGGTAGTCTATGGCGCCCGCCTCCAGCAGCGCCAGCAGGTCCGTTTCTTTGGGACGCATCGTGAGGCGCCCGCGGTACTCCGCCGCCTCGGGCACGCGTATCGCCGCGCCGTCATCGCCCTCTTCGAGCGCCACGTTCGAGTTCGCGAGGATGAGTTCCCGGAACAGGCCCTCCTTGCCCAGCGCCGCGTCGGCCAGGTACACGCAGTAAAGGCTGCGATAGCCGCACGGGTCGTGGTTGGGGTTGGACATGCCGACGCGCGCGTCCGTCCGGGCCAGCACCTCGGGCCAGTTGTCGGCCGTCATCTCGTCGTCGGCGTCCGTGCTGGCGATGATGACGGAGTTGCGGGCGAAGAGGACGTTCCAGTCGGCCCACGGCGGCTCCGGCTCGATCATGAGCTGGTCTATCAGGTGGTAGTCGGCGGAGCCGATCACGTCGGCGGGCCGGCCCAGCTCGGTGACCTGCCGGATGGCCGCCGCGCTGCCGTAAGATTCCCGCTGGACGTCCACGCCGGGATTCCTCTCCTCGAACAGCCCCTCCATCTCCTTGAACGGCACGGACAGGCTGCCCGCGTGGAAGACCTTCAGGACGGCCGTCTCCCTGTCGCCGCAGCCGGCCGCACACGCAATGAGCAGGACGCTAGCCGCCCAGGCGATCGGTCTCATCTCGCAACTCCTTCAGGAGCTTTTCCAACCGTGAGTCAAGCCGATGGAAGGTCTCGCACAGCGCACGCCCGAAATCGGTGACGCGGGCGCCGCCCCCCGCCCTGCCGCCGCGGCTCGTCTCCACCAGCTTCCGGCCGCACCTGCGCTCGCTGGCCCTCAGCATGGACCAGGCGTGGCGGTACGAGACGCCCATCCGGCGGGCAGCGCCCTGGATGGAGCCCTCCCGCTCGACGGCTTCCAGCAGGGCGGCGCGCCCTTTGCCGAAGACGTGCTCGCCCCCCTCCTCGACCCATATTTTCCCGCGCAGTTTCATCCGAAGCACCCCAACTGGCAGTGCACGATCTTGACCCCCTCCGCGTTGCAGGCGTCGCCCACCTGCCGGGGCGGGACGCCGAGCCGGCGCGCCAGGTCGAGCGCCCGGGCGCACGCGATGCGCCCGTCCTCGGCCTCCTCTCGGACAGCCTGCCGGACCTCACCTTCGTCGGTCATTCGGATCTCCTCCCTTCTTGCCCGCGCGCCGCCACGCGGGCCACCAGCACGTCGGCCATTTGGCGACACCGTTCTGAGCCGGGCTTCGCCACGCCCTCCCCCTCGACGAAGAACGCGAGGTCCGGCTCCAGGGCGGCCGCCAGCGAGTTCGTCTCGAAGATGACGGTCCCCGTCCCGGCCTGCTCGACGATGCGCAGGGCCAGGGGGAGCAGCTCGCCGGGCGGCCCGCTGAGCAGGTACGCCCGCCGGGCGCCGGCGGCGAGGTACCGGCCGGTGTCCTTGCCCGGGTGCAGGCGCGGGTCCTCCTCTTCGACCAGTTCGGGGATGCCGCGCGGCCGCGGCTGCACCTTGACCGCCGCCGCATCGGGCAGGGCGGCCAGCAGGCGCTCGATCAGGAGCGTCTTGCCGACCCCGCCGCCGGCTCCCGAAACCGTTATCACTCTGGCGGTCCTCACAGGTCCGCACCCCCCGGGGCGATGTGCGGAATCTGCACATCGCTTCCCAAGAAATCATACGCTCTCATGTCGGGCATTGCTCTCAGGATTGCTGCTCCACGAACTTGCGGTAGATCGCCTCAAGCGTCCGGACGTCCTCGAGCGCGTCCGATCCCGGCGAGCGGAACGGCGCGCCCTCGCGGACGCAATGGACGAAGTGCCGCATCTCTTCCTTGTACGACCACGTCCAGCCGCCGGCGGGGAACAGGCGCGACTCTGTCTTCTCGTCCCGATCTCCCCGGTACACTTCGACCGTGGCCGGCACGTTGCGCAGCAGCAGGGGCGGCGCCTCGGTGCGTATCCAGCCCTTGTCGAAGTAGAGCTGCGTGTGCTCTTCCCAGCCGTGGTAGGGGAGGCCGCCGGACTCGATGACGCAGCGCACGCCGGCCATGTTGAGGATCGTGACGCCCCTCATGCCGCCCTCGGCGTCGAGGTCCACGGCGACGACCTCGACCTCGCCGCCCGCGTCCAGGAGCCACCGCAGCAGGTTCACGTTGTGGGTGTACTGCTGGAGGTAGCCGACGTAACCTCTGCGCCGGTCCTCCGGGCACCAATCGGGCCAGATCTCGGGGCCTGGCGGGTAGGGCTCGTCGGTCCCGATCATGGGCGTGTCGAGGCCCGCGATCCAGTCGCCGCAGAAGCCGTGGTTGCGCACGTAGCGCAGCTCGCCCAACTCGCCCGATTCGCGGAACTCGTCCACGAGCCGCTTGACCAGCTCGTTGCCCCGGTCGTAGCGCTTCATGTAGGCGACCATGAGGCGGCCGCCGCCCTGGCGCTCGGCGTCGAGGATGCGCTCGGCCTGCTCGACGGTGACGGCCATGGGCTTCTCCATGAACACGTCCTTGCCGGCCCTGAGCAGGTCGGCGGCGATTTCCCCCTGGGCGGCGTACTGCGCGGAGACTGCGACGGCGTCCACGTCCGCGTCGGCGCTGAGTTCTTCGTGGCTGGCGTACATCCGTGGGACGCCATGGAACTCCTGGACCCGCCTGCCCAGTTGGGGCCGGACCTCGGCGAGGGCCAGCAACTCGCAATCGTCCAGCGAGATGATGTTCGGGATGTGCACCTTCTGCGCCATCATCCCGCAGCCGACGTATCCAATTCGCACAGTCTCCATCGCTAAGCTTCCTGCAGTGAATCCTTACCGATTCTCTCCAGCCGCACGGCGCAGACCTTGAACTCCGGTATCTTGGCGATCGGGTCCAGCGCCGGGTTGGTCAGGACGTTGGCCGGGGCCTCCTTGAAGTGGAAGGCCATGAACACGCTGTCCGTCCGCGGCCTGTCGAGGACGTGGGCCTTCACTTCAACGCTGCCCCGCCGCGAGATGACGCGTATCATCTCGCCGTCCTCGATGCCGTACTCGTCGGCCAGGACGGGGGATATCTCGGCTTCACCGTGCGGCACGAGCCAGTCCAAGACGTGCGCCCTGCGGGTCATCGTGCCCGTGTGCCAGTGCTGCTGCCTGCGCCCGGTCGTCAGCACGACGGGGTATTCCTCATCCGGCGTTTCGGCCGGCGGCTTGTAGGGCACCGCGTGAAAGCGCCCCCTGCCGCGCGTGAAGCTGCCCGCGTGCAGGAAGCGCGTCCCCGCGTGGTCGGCGTCGGTGCACGGCCACTGGAGCCCGACGCCTTCCAGACGGTCGTAACGGACGCCCCCGTAGATGGGCGTCACGGAGGCGATCTCGTCCATCACCTCGGCGACGCCGCCGCAGGCCATGTCATATCCCATCCGGCGGGACAGGTCGCAGAGGATCTCCCAGTCGGGGCGCGCCTGGCCGGGCGGCTCGACCGCCTTCCTGACCCGCTGGATGCGCCGCTCGGTGTTGGTGAACGTGCCGTCCTTTTCCGCGAAGCAGGTCGCCGGCAGGACGACGTCCGCCAGCTCGGCTGTCTCCGAGAGGAAGATGTCCTGCACGCAGAGGAAGTCGAGCTTCCCGAGCGCCTCCCGCACGTGGCCGATGTCGGGGTCGCTGAGCATGGGGTTCTCGCCCATTATATAGAGGCCCCTGACGTCGCCGTCGGCGGCGGCGTTGATGATCTCGACGACCGTCAGTCCCGGCTCGGCGGGCAGGGGGACGCCCCACGCCTCCTCGAACTTCGCCCGCGCCCCGGGGTCGTTCACCTTCTGATAGCCCGAGTAGACGTCCGGCAGCGCGCCCAGGTCGCAGGCGCCCTGCACGTTATTCTGCCCGCGCAGGGGGTTGACGCCCGTGGACTTCCTGCCCACGTTGCCGGTCAGCATCGCCAGGTTCGCCAGCGACAGCACGTTGTCGGTGCCGGTCGTGTGCTGGGTGATGCCCATCGAATAGACGATGCTGGCCCGCTCGGCCCGGGCGTAGACCCGCGCCGCCTGCCTTATCCGGTCGGTCGGAACGCCCGTGACCTCGGCGGCCTCGGCCAGGTCGGTCGCCAGCACCTCGTCCAGGAAGGGCTCGAAGTCCTCGCAGCGCTCCTCGACGAAGGCGCGGTCCCAGAGGCCCTCTTCCACGATGACCTTCATCATGGCGTTCACGAGTGCCACGTCGGAGCCGCTGGCCTGTTGCAGGTGGACCTCGGCGTGGCGCGCAAGCTCGATCTTGCGGGGGTCGGCAACGATCAAGCGGGTCCGTCCCGTCCGGGCGGCCTGTCTGATCATCGCGCCCAGCACCGGGTGGCATTCGGTCGTGTTGCTGCCGATGACGAAGACGGCGTCGGCCAGCGGGACGTCGTCGATGGAGTTCGTCATGGCGCCGCTGCCGAAGGCCCGGGCCAGGCCGGCCACCGTCGAGGCGTGGCAGAGGCGCGCGCAGTGGTCCACGTTGTTCGTTCCCAGGGCGGCCCGCACAAGCTTCTGGAACAGGTAGTTCTCCTCGTTGGTGCACTTGGCCGAGGAGAGTCCGGCCAGGGCGTCCGGGCCGTGCGAATCCCTGATGGCCGTCAGCCTCTCGGCCACCAGGTCGAGCGCCTCGTCCCAGCTCGCCTCCTCGAATTGGCCGTTCCGCCTGATGAGCGGCGCCGTCAGGCGGTCGGGGGAGTGGACAAAATCGAGTCCGAACCGGCCCTTCACGCAGAGCGCGCCGTCGTTCGGGACGCACCCCGCGTCGCTGCCCACGCGGACGACGCGGTTCAAGTTGCGGTTCACGTACAGCGTGAGCTGGCAGCCCACCCCGCAGTAGGGGCAGGTTGTGACGACCCGGTCCAGGTCCTTCAACTGGCCCATGCCGACGGAGGGCCGCTCGTAGAGGGCGCCCGTCGGGCAGGTGCCCACGCAGTTGCCGCAGACGTCGCACGGCGTCTCCCTCAGCGGCAGGTCGAAGGCGGTGCTCACCTCCGCGGCGAAGCCGCGGCCCTTCAGCGTCAGGATGTCCAGCCCCTGCACCTCCTGGCAGACCCGCACGCAGCGCTCGCAGCGCACGCAGAGGCTCGGGTCGTACCGGATGGCCTCGCCTCGGGCGGTGTAGTTCGGCCGGTCCCGGTCGAAGTCCCGTATCCCGAATGCCCGCTCGTCCGCCCCGTACCGGTAGGCGTAGGTCTGCAACAGGCACTCGCCGTCCATGTCGCACGTCTGGCAGGAGAGCCGGTGCTCGCTCAGCAGCAGTTCGAGGATGGTCTTGCGGACCTCGCGTATCTCCTTGTCCTCGGTGACCACCTCCATGCCGGGCCGGACCCGCTCCGTGCAGGCGGTCTCCAGGCCCGGCCGCCCCTCGATGCGGACCAGGCAGAGCCGGCACTGCCCCGTGGAAGCGACGCGCGGATCGTAGCAGAGGTGAGGGATATCGATCCCCGCGGCCAGGGCGGCCTCGAGGATCGTCTGGCCATCGGAGGCGGGTATCTCGCGACCGTCCACCGTCAGTGTCAGGTCTTCTTCCATCGCTACCTCACTGCGCGGGAGGCCCCGACGAGCCTGCTCTCGAACTCCTCCGGGAACAGCTTCAACGCCGACAACACGGGCTGCGGGAACGCCTCCCCCATGCCGCACGTCGAGCCCAGCACGCACGCGCGGCCGATCCTGCGGAGCTGCTCCAGGTGTTCGGGCTTGCCAGCTCCGGCCTGGATCAGCTTCAGTATCTCCAGCATCCGCACGGTGCCGATGCGGCACGGCGCGCAGCGGCCGCAGGACTCGCGCCCGTAGTACTCCATGATGGAAACCACGGCGTCCACCAGGGAATGGCCCTCCTCGTAGACGGTGACGCCGGCCGTGCCGAGCGAGGATCCCGCCTCGGCTATCGGCCGCGAGGCGATGGGCGTGTCGAGCGCCCCGCCGGCCAGGAAGGCGGACGTGCCCCCGCCGGGCTGGACCGCCCGGACGGGCCGGCCTCCCCTGGTGCCACCGGCGAACGCCGGGACGGCCTCTGCCAGCGTGCAGGATCCGACGGCGATCTCGCAGACGCACTGCTCCTTCACGTCGCCGGACAGGCTGACCAGGCGCGTGCCGGGGTCGTCCGGCAGGCCCATCGAGAGGAACCAGTCGGCGCCGCGCCAGACGATGTCCGGCACGTTGGCGAGCGTCTCGACGTTGTTGATGCAGGTGGGCAGGCCGAACAGGCCCGCCTGCGTGGGGAAGGGCGGCTTGGGCCGGCTGGTGGGCCGCTTGCCCTCCAGCGAGGAGATCAGGGCCATCTCCTCGCCCGCAATGTACAGCCCCCGCCCCAGGCACGTCTTCACGGTCAGGCCGAAGCCGGAGCCCATGATGTCCTCGCCGAGCAGGCCCTCCTCTTCTGCCTGCCGGATCAGCCGTTCCCATTGCTCGGCGAGCGCACGGAACTCCTCGTTGAAATAGATGATGCCCTTCGCGGCGCCGGCGGCGTAGGCGGCGATCGTCATGCCCTCGAGGACGCGGCACGGATCGCCCCCCAGCAGCAGCCGGTCCTTGTGGGTGCCGAGTTCTCCTTCGTCGGCGTTGCAGAGCAGGTACTTCGGCTCGGCCCCCTCGCGCGCCGTCATTTCCCATTTCAGCCCCGTGGGGAATCCCGCGCCGCCGCGGCCGAGCAGGCCGCTTCGCTTGACCTCCTGGGTGACCGCATCCCGGCCGGCGGAGAGCGCCTTCTCCAGCGCCGCGTACCCGCCGTCGGCGCGGTAGGCGGCCAGGTCGAAGGGCGTGATGACCCCGATTCGCCGCGTCAGGACCTTCGTCTCGGCCGCGCTCAACGTTCTCCCTCCGGCGGGGCTGTCCGCAGGCCGGGGTAGGCCGTGGCCGCCCCGTACAGCTCGGCCAGGGGGCGGCGGAGCCTGCGGCTTACGTCTTCCAGGACGGGGCGCGGGACGTGGCCGCACGCGTCCTGCACGGCCCCCAGCAGGCGGAAAACGTCGTCCTGCTCGAGCGGCCCCCACCGCGAGAGTATCTCCTGGTAGGCCTGGCAGTCCTCGGGTTCGGTCGGCATGGCGCGTCCTGTTGGCCGGGGCGTGTAGTCGGAACTGCTCAGGTTAGCGGGCGGCTCGCATGGTGTCAAGCAAGCGGGCCTGTTCCGCGCCCGGCGGCCCGGGGCGGGTCACTGCGCGGGATTCATCACCCGGCCCATGAAGAGGATTCCGCCGGAGCGCGTGTCGCGGATCAGGAACAGGAACGGATGGTCGGCCCGGAAGACGAGGGGCCGGGCCACCGCCGTCAGCTTCATCACGACCGCCGTCGCCGCCGCCGCCTCCGTGCCCTCCTCGTTCACTTCCACGAACGCCTTGTGGATCACGTTCGAGATGAACAGGTCCTTGCGGCCGGTCATGCCGGAGAAGTCCGCCCGCGCCGCCGAGAAGGCGTCCCCCATGCCCATCGCCCCGAGCACGGGCGCTAGTTCCGTCTGCCACGTCATCTTGAACTTCGGCAGGAAGACCGTGAGTTCGACCTTGCCCAACCCCTTCGTCCACGCGGCGACGTTCTCGGGCGTGAGCCTGTCCTCCAGCGCCTTGACGCCGCCCGCCGCGGGGAGCAAGACGACCATCGAAAGCTCCTCGCCGACGTAGGGCAGCTCGAGCGCCTGGAAGCCGTCACCGTCCATGTAGCCGAACTCGGCCTTTTGGCTCATCATGGGGACGTTGACCTTGTCGCCGCCCGCCAGCGTGAATGGGGCGTCGGCCGTGCGCTTCGGGTCGAACTGCGAGGCCCAGTCGCCCTTGAAGTAGATGGCGTTGGTTAGCACGAGCCGGGTGAGCGCGCCGAGCACCCCCGGCTTTATCAGGTCCTTGATCTTGTCGCGGGTCTGCTTCTCCACCCAGGCGTTGATGGTCTTCCGGGCTTCCTCCGCGGCGCCCTTGAAATCGACCTCGTTCAGGCCCGCGCCGTAGCTCTCGCGCACGAGGCCCAGGAAGTCCGCCAGGAACTCGAAGCCCTCCTGTCCCCACAGGGCGTTGGCGACGCTGAGTTCGTAGCCCTTCTTCTCCTTTGCGGCTTGCAGGTCCTCGACCAGCGCGGCGAACGCCGGGTGGAGGCGCCCCTGCTCCAGGCCGAACCGGAGCACGTCGGCCATCTGGTCAGCCGTCTCCCCGCGCGCGCCGGCGTAGGTCATCGCCAGCGCGGTCGAGATGCTGAACGGGGAGAAGAAGAGGTTGCCCTCCTGCTTCCTCAGCCGCCCGTATAGGTCCAGGGCGGCTTCGTTGTTGCCCTTCACCACGGCTGCCTTGTCGGCCATCAGGCCCGCATCGGCCGGGCCTGCGGGGGCGGCGGCCCCCGCCGCCGTGAAGAAAGCCAGCGCCGCCGCTGCGAGCGCCATCGCCTTCAGTCGCTTGGGTTCGGACATGTGTCGGCTCCTGAATCGCTACGTCGTGGACTTGCGCTCTGGCCTATTAGTGACGGCAGGCAGCGTTTTGTTCCACGATACGGAGAATCTGCCGCCAGGGCGCGCCACGACTATTCGAGGTCGGCCAGGTTCTGGATGATGACGGTCAGTTGAGCGCGCAGTTCATCGGCGCGGTGGCGCTTCTGCTGCACGACTTTCTCCGGCGCTTTGGCCAGGAAGTCGGCGTTGTGCAGGACTACGTCGGCCGCCTCGACCTGCGCCTCCAGATCGCCCCTGCGCTTACGGAGCCGCTGGCGCTCGTCCTCGAGGTCTATCAGGCCTCCCAGGGGCATGAATATCTCGGTCGTGCCGACTACCGTCGTGGCGCAGATCTCCGGTTTCTCGGCGCCGACGCCGTGTTCCAGGTCGTCCAGGAAGGCCATCTGGATGAGGAAGTCGGAGTGGTCGCCGATCACCATGTCGCTGTCCTCGTCGGCCGAGCTGACGATCACGGGCACGGGCTGACGCTCAGGGATGCCCTTCTCTTTCCTGAGGTTGCGGACAGCGCGCGTTATGTCCTGGAGCAGGGCCGTCTGCGCCTCGACCCGCTGGTCCCGCCATTCGGGGTTCCCCTTCGGCCACTCGGCACGGACGAGCGCGTCGGACGCCATTGCCTCGGCGGCCTGCAGCGAGGCCCCCTGCGCGGTCGCCTTCAGGTGGCGCCAGAGTTCCTCGGTGAGGAAAGGCATGTACGGGTGCAGGAGCCGCAGGGACGCATCCATGACGCCGGCCAGGGTCTCGCGCGCGGCGCCGGAGCCCGGGCCGTTCAGGCGCGGCTTGATGATCTCCAGGTACCAGTCGCACAGGTCGTGCCAGAAGAACTCGTAAATGCGGCGCGCCCCTTCGTGGTCGTGGAAGCCCTCGAGGTTCTCGGTAACGGATTCGATGGTGTGCTGAAGGCGGCTCAGTATCCATTGGTCCTCGAAGGCCGGCGCGGCTTCGGACTGGGTCGCCCCGTCGGCCAGGTTCATCAGGGCGAAGCGCGCGGCGTTCCATATCTTGTTGGCGAAGTGGCGGCCCATCTCGAACTTGGACTCGCTCAGGCGCAGGTCCTGGCCCTCGGGCGAGAGCATGATGAGGCAGAACCGGACGGCGTCGGCCCCGTGCTGCTCGATCAGGTCGATGGGGTCGATCCCGTTGCCCAGGGACTTCGACATCTTGCGGCCCTGCTCGTCCAGGATGTTGCCGTGGATGTAAACGTCGCTGAACGGCACCTCGTCCATGAACTCAAGGCCCATCATGACCATGCGGGCGACCCAGAAGAAGATGATGTCCCGGGCGGTCACCAGCGCGCTGGTCGGGTAGTAGCGCTCCAGGTCCTCGGTCCGGTCGGGCCAGCCGAGGGTGCTGAACGGCCACAGGGCGCTGGAGAACCAGGTGTCCAGGACGTCCTCGTCGCGGCGCAGGCGGCCGTCGCCGCAGTGCGGGCAGGCGTCCGGCTCCTCGCGCGCCACGACCGGCTCGCCGCAGCCCTCGCAGTAATAGACGGGGATGCGATGCCCCCACCAGATCTGTCGGCTGATGCACCAGTCGTGGGCCTTCTCCAGCCAGCTCAGGTAGAAGTCCGTCCATCGCTCGGGCGTGAACCTGACGCGCCCGTCGCGCGCCGCCTGGATGGCCTTCTCCGCCAGCGGCTTCGTCTTGACGTACCACTGGTCGCTCAGGAAGGGCTCGACGACCGTGTGACACCTGTAGCAGTGTCCCACGGCGTGCACGTAGGGCTCCACCTTCTCCAGGAGCCCGCGTTCACGCAGGTCTTCCACCAGCGCCTCGCGACACTCGAACCGGTCCATGCCCTCGTACTGCTCGCCGGCCTGGAGGGTCATGTTGCCGTCCTCGTCAATGACGACGACGGCGGGCAGGTCGTGCCGGCGGGCGATTTGCCAATCGTTCGGATCGTGCGCGGGCGTGACCTTCACGGCGCCCGTGCCGAATTCGGGGTCCACCCAGTCGTCGGCTATGATCGGGATATCGCGCTCGATGACGGGCAGGACGGCAGTCTTGCCGATCAGGTGGCCGTAGCGCGGGTCGTCGGGATGGACGGCGACGGCCGTGTCGCCCAGCATCGTCTCCGGGCGGGTCGTGGCGACGGTCACGTGCGCGTCAATGCCGTCCCGGACGGGGTAGCGGATGTGCCACAGGTGGCCCTCGTGCTCCTCGTGCTCACTCTCGATGTCCGACAGGGCGGTGCGGCAGCGCGGGCACCAGTTGACGATGTACTTGTCGCGGTAGATCAGCCCCTTCTCGTAGAGCCGGACGAACGTCTCCAGCACGGCGCGGCTGAGCCCGTCGTCCATGGTGAAGCGCGTGCGGTCCCAGTCGCAGGAGCAGCCGAGCCGCTTCAGTTGCCGGATGATGCGGCCGCCGTACTGCTGCTTCCACTGCCAGACGCGCTCGACGAATTTCTCCCGGCCCAGGTCCCGCCGGTGGATCCCCTCTTTGGCCAGCTCGCGCTCGACGACGTTCTGCGTGGCGATGCCGGCGTGGTCCGTCCCGGGGAGCCAGAGGGTGTTGAGGCCCTGCATTCGCCGGAAGCGGATGTAGACGTCCTGCACCGTGTTGTTGAGCGCGTGGCCCATGTGCAGCTCGGCGGTGACGTTCGGCGGCGGGATGACTATCGTGTAGCTCTGGCCGGGCCGGTCGGGCTCGGTGTGGAAGAACTTCCCGTCTTCCCAGAAGCGGTAAATCCCGTCCTCGATCTTCGCCGGGTCGTACTGGGCGGACAGTTCGGCGGGCATGGCGAAATGACCTCTCGGATTGGAATGCGGCTCAGTCCGCGATCAGCAGCTTGTACTCCACGCTGTCCACGAGGGCTTCCCAACTGGCGTGGATGATGTTCTCGCTGACGCCGACGGTGCCCCAGACGCGCTTGCCGTCGGTGCTCTCGATCACGACGCGCACCTTGGCCGCCGTGGCGGCCCTCGGGTTGATGACGCGCACGCGGTAGTCGGTCAGGCGCACGTCCTTCAAGGCGGAGTAGTGCGGTTCAAGGGCCTTCCGCAGCGCGCCGTCGAGCGCGTTGACGGGGCCGTCCCCCTCGCTGGCCGTGTGCATCAGGTCGCCGTGCACGTCGAGCTTCACCGTGGCGTCGGTGACCAGCCTGCCGTCCGGCTGGCGGATGCAACTGACGTGGTACGCCTTGGTCTCGAAGTGCGGCGGGCACTCGCCCATCGCCCGCCTGGCCACCAGCTCGAAGGACGCTTCGGCCGCCTCGTACTGGTAGCCTTCGTTCTCCAGCTCCTTCAGCCTTTCCAGCAGTGCGGCGGTCGTCTCCCGGTCGGTCTCGATGTCATACTGTGCGAACTTCTCGCTCATTGCGGCGTGACCGGAAAGCTCGCTTAAGAGGAACCGCCTCTCGTTGCCCACCTGGGCGGGGTCGATCTGCTCACAGGCGTGCTCCGCCTTGCGCATCGCGTCGACGTGCTGCCCCGCCTTGTGTGCGAACGCGCTGGAGCCGACGAAGGGCTGGTGCTCGTCGTACATCAGGTTCGCCGCCTCGTACACGAAGCGCGACACCTCCGTGAGCTTCTTCAGTTGCTCGTCCGTGACGCAGCGGAACGGGGTCTTCAGGTTTATGATCGGGATGACGGCGCACAGGTCGGCGTTGCCCGTGCGCTCGCCGAAGCCGTTCAGAGTCCCCTGAACGTGGACTGCGCCGTTCTGGACGGCGACGACCGAGTTCGCCACGGCCAGGCCGCAATCGTTGTGGCAGTGGATGCCGACGGGGCAGTTTACCTCGGCGCAGGCCAGGGCGGTCAGCCGGGCCACTTCGTCGGTCAGGGCGCCGCCGTTGGTGTCGCACAGGACGACGCAGTCCGCCCCGGCTGCCGCCGCGACCTTGAGCACCTGGACCGCGTGCTCGGGGTTGCTGCGGTAGCCGTCGAAGAAGTGCTCCGCGTCGAGGATCACTTCGCGGCCGGCCTCCTTGAGGTGCCTGACCGAGTCCTCGACCATGCGCAGGTTCTCGTCCGGCGTCGTGTGGATGACCTCGCTGACGTGGTAGTCCCATGCCTTGGCGACGATGGTGACGACGGGGGTCTCGGCGTCCAGCAGCGCGCGCAGTCCGGCGTCCTCGGCGGCTGCGACGTTCTTGCGCCGCGTCGCGCCGAATGCGGCTATGCGCGCGTTCTCCAGCTTCAGGCCCCGGACCTCCCGGAAGAACTGGTCGTCCTTGGGGTTGGCTCCCGCGAAGCCGCCCTCGATGTAGTGCACGCCCAGCTCGTCCAGCCGTTCGGTCACTTCCAGCTTGTCGGCCAGGGACAGGTTCATCCCCTCGGCCTGGCATCCGTCGCGCAGGAGGGTGTCATAGACGAGCACTGTCTTTTCGGTTTCACTCATCCTGTTGTCGGCCCTCCCTTCCGAGCCCGAAGGCGTGATGGATGGCCTTCAGGGCCTCCTGGCCCGCCTCGCCGTCGATGACGCAGGATATCTTTATCTCGGACGTGCTGATCATGCCGATGTTGATTTCCCGCTCGGCCAGGGCGCGGAACATCTTCTCGGCGACGCCGGAGTGGCTTCGCATTCCCACGCCGACGATGCTTAGCTTGGCGATTTCCTCGTCGCTCTCGACGGCGGCCGCGCCGAGCCGCTCGGCCAACTGCCGGGCCACGGCCAGTGCCTGCGGCAGGTCGGTTTCCAGCACGGTGAAGCTCACGTCCGCGCGGCCCTGCTCGCTGACGTTCTGGACGATCATGTCCACGTTCACGTTCGCTCGGGCTATCTCGCTGAAGATGGTAGCCGCCACCCCGGGCTGGTCGGGGACGTGGCGGATGGTAATCTTCGCCTCGTTGGTCTCCAGCGCGGCGGCCCGCACGTCAACGTGTTCCATCTCGCCGGTGAGGTCGGTCACCAGAGTGCCCTCCGATTCATTGTAACTTGGCCGCACCCTGAACGGCACGTTGTATCGCTTGGCCAGCTCGACCGCGCGCGAGTGCACTACCTTGGCGCCGAGGCTGGCCAGCTCGAGCAGTTCGTCGTAGTCTATGCACGGGATCCATCGCGCGTCCTGCACGATGCGCGGGTCGGCCGTGTGCACGCCGTCCACGTCGGTGAATATCTCGCAGCGGTCTGCCTGAAGCGCGGCGGCCAGCGCCACGGCCGTCGTGTCCGAGCCGCCCCTTCCCAGCGTCGTGATGTTATCGTCGCTGTCCACGCCCTGGAAGCCGGCCACGATGACGATCTGGCCCCTGTCCAGTTCCCTCTTGAGCCGGCTTGTGTCGACGGTGATGATCCGCGCCTTGCTGCTGGCGCCGGTGGTCTGGATGCCCGCCTGGGCGCCGGTGAGGCTGATGGCGGCGTGCCCCATCTTGTGGATCGCAATGGCCATCAGCGCGATGGACATCTGCTCGCCCACGGCCATCAGGGTGTCCAGCTCCCGCGGGGCGGGGTGCGGGTCGATCTCATTGGCCATGGCGATCAGGCGGTCCGTGTAGTCGCCCTGCGCGCTGACGACCACGACCACCTGCTGCCCGGCCTCCGACTCCCGGACCACGCGCTGTGCGACGGCGAGCACCTTGGCCGCCGTGGCCACGGAGGTGCCGCCGAATTTCTGTACGACCAGGCCCATCGTACCGCCGCCTCCTTGTTGTGCTCCGGCCCGCCGGGATAATGCGCCCCGGTCCACGTGTCTGCGCGCGCAGGTAGGACGGGGAAGACGCATCAGCAGGCGGGATTTGCCCTTGTGACGCTTGAACCACCTGATTATGTTAATGTTGTCACCCGTGCTTTTCAAGTATGCCCTTTCAGCCATCGGCGCGCGCGCCGTCGGCGGGGTGCGGCCATGATCCCCAGAATCCTTACCATCGCGGGCAGCGACAGCGGAGGCGGCGCCGGCATCCAGGCCGACCTGAAGACCATCACCGCCCTGGGCGGCTTCGGCATGTCCGCCGTCACGGCGTTGACCGCGCAGAACACCGTCGGCGTCCGCCGCGTCTTCCCGGTCAGCCCCGACTTCGTGGCCGAGCAGATCGACGCGGTTGCGGAGGACATCGGGATCGACGCCGCCAAGACGGGCATGCTCGCGGGCGCCGGCGTCGTGGCCACAGTGGCGGAGCGCGTCGAGCGTCACGGCATCCGCCCGCTCGTCGTGGACCCCGTGATGGTCGCTAAGAGCGGCGACGCGCTGCTCGAGCCGGAGGCCTGCGCCGTCCTGCGGGAGCGGCTCTTGCCCCTGGCGACCGTCGTGACGCCGAACCTTGCCGAGGCCGCCCGGCTTGCCGGGGTCGCCGTCGGCGACCTTGAGAGCATGCGCGAGGCGGCGCGGCGCATACGCGCCCTGGGGCCGCGGTGGGTCCTGGTCAAGGGCGGGCACCTGGCCGGCGAGCCGACGGACGTCCTCTTCGACGGCGATGAGTTCCGCGACGTGACCCGCCCGCGCGTCCCCACGTCCAACACGCACGGCACGGGCTGCACGTACTCCGCGGCCATTGCAGCCTGCCTGGGCCGGGGGATGAGCGTGCCGGATGCCATGGAACGGGCGCGGGACGCGCTTCAGTCGGCGCTGGAGCATTCGCTGGCGCTGGGGAAGGGGTGCGGCCCGCTGGACCACCGGGCGATGTTCCGGTGGGGCGGCGCGCCACTTGAGCCTTGACACGCGGGGCGTTCGGGGTACCATCTGTACGGCGATACCGGCGCGCCGGCGGGGGCGGCTGGCGTCCCCCCGCGGTGTGGTGCGGCCTGGAGGAAGAGGAGATGGACTCGAGTTCCGCCGTCCAGGAAGTCATCGAGACGATAAGGGACGGTTACGAGCCGGGCAGGATTGTGCTGTTTGGTTCCCGCATCTGGGGCACGCCAGGGGATGAGAGCGACCTCGACCTGCTGGTGATCAAGAGCAGCGCCAAACCCGAGATCGAGCGGATGCAGGAAGTATACCGGCTGGTTGACCGTTACCAGCGTCGCCCGTACCGGTTGCCATTGGACATCCTGGTGAAGACGCTGGCTGAGATACGGCATCCTCTCGCGATCGGCGACCACTTCATCCGCCAGATCATGGAGCGCGGGAGGGTGGTGTATGAGCGAGCCGCTGTTTGAGGAATGGCTGGAGAAAGCGGAACAGGCCGCGGTGTCACCTATTGTGAGGTCAATGACATGAAAAGGGCATTCACACTGGTCGAGATGATCGTCGTAATGGTCATCGTCGGCGCCGTGGTCATGCTGCTGTTCCCCGCGTTCAACCGCATACGCGCCAAATCACGCAACATCCGCTGTATGGGCAACATGCGGCAGGTGGGAATGGCGATGAAAAGGTACGAGTTGGACAACAACGAGGGGTGGCCGCACGGCCGCGTCAGCGTTCACCCGGAGCACCCCGAGTGGCCGGACCCGACGGGCTCCCTGGCGTCGCTGTTCCCGGCCTACGTGCCCAAGGAGGATGCCTTCAGGTGTCCGGCCACCAGGGACGTGGTGGAGATGGCGCCGGATAAGAAGGATTTCCTCGGATGCGCCAACTTCTACGTCTCGCCCCAGGGCGTTGCCACGCGTCCCGAGGACGAGGGCAAGCAGCCGCCCAGGCCGCCCAGCTACTTCTATGAGGGCCTCTGGACCGATCCGAGCAACATCCCCAGGGACCCGCCGGTCGAGCGGATCGTTTACGGCGACGAGTGCGTGCACGGCGTCTGGAAGGACTCGGCCGGCGAGCTTCACTGGCTTGGACAGAACAACCACGAGGGCGGCGGGAACTTCCTTTTCGTTGACAAGCACATCGAATGGGTGGCCGTCGAATGGCGCGGCGAGGAAGGTGAACTCGGACAGGGAGTGCCATACGTCCCCAACCCGCACGAGGTGGTCGTGGATACGTACCGCGAGGCTTCACTGGCCGAGGTGGCGGACGATAACGTCTTCAGGGCGGACCCGAGCAAGTCCAGCCGCCTTGACTCCGACCTGGCCGGCATGATGTGGATCAAGGATAGCTGGAAGGAGTTCTGACAGGGCGTTCTCGATTGAAATGCGGGGTACGCGCGGCATCCGTCCTCGTCCTCGACGTTTTGCCCATGCCCGGGAGGACCAGAACGAGGAGGAGGACGAGCACGAGTGGCACATGAGCCCGCAATCTTGATGTTGAAGGTCCACTAACCCCGCCGTGCCCGGCCCTGTCCTTTGCTTGCGACTGTTTCCACGGTCGGGGTATACTGGCAAGGTTGCTGCCCGTGCGCTGTCTGCCGGCCCGCAGCGGCACATACGAAGGTTTTTGCGAGGTCGCCCGAGATGGACCCCCGGGAAGTCATGGACGAGTTTCGGATTCTCCAACGCCCCAACTACATCCCCCAGGGCAACGAGGAGGAGCTTTTCCAGCACGCCTTCCGCCAGAAGGTCCCCCTTATCCTGAAGGGGCCGACCGGCTGCGGCAAGACCCGCTTCGTCGAGCACATGGCCTCTCACCTTGACCTGCCGCTGATCACGGTCTCCTGCCACGAAGACCTGACCGCGGCGGACCTCGTTGGCCGCTTCCTGTTCAAGGGGGACGAGACCGTCTGGCAGGACGGTCCCCTCACGCTGGCCGTGCGCTACGGCGCCATCTGCTATCTGGACGAGATCGTCGAGGCCCGCAAGGACACCACCGTCATCATCCATTCCCTCACGGATGACCGGCGCATGTTGTACATGGACCAGACCGGCGAGGTCCTGCGCGCCCATTCCGACTTCATGATGGTCCTCTCCTACAACCCCGGCTACCAGAACGTCGTCAAGGACCTCAAGCAGAGCACCAAGCAGCGGTTCGCCTCCCTCCAGTTCGACTACCCGGAGGTCGAGACGGAGACGCGCATCGTGGCCAGCGAGACGGGGGTGGACGAAGAGATGGCCCGGCAGTTGGCCTCGATGGCCTGCGAGATAAGGCGGCTGAAGGGCTTCGGCCTGGAGGAGGGCGCCAGCACCCGCCTGCTGGTCTACGCCGGCCGGCTGATAGAGGACGGCATGGAGGTCCTGACGGCGTGCCGCACGTCCATCAGCAACGTCCTGTCGGATGACCCGGAGATGATCGAGTCGGTCAACGATATCGTCAACGCTTACTTCGGGGACATGCTCGCCCATGAGGAAGCCGACGCCCAGCAGTGACGAGGACGAATCGGGCTCCTATCGCGGCTTCCCCCTCAAAGAGGTCACCTGGGGGTATCGGGAGGAGTTCCGGGCCCTCCTTGACAGCCTCTACGGCAAGGGGTTGCTCAACGAGCAGAGCCGGCCGCCGGCCGAAGTCTGCGGGCCGCTGCTGGCCCGGCAGGCCCGCACAGGCTATGACTACGTCCTCAAGGAACTGCTCGGCGCGCTCGACGGGGCGGCGGGGTGGCTCCTGCGCGTGCCCGACCTGTTCAGGGACTGGCGCGACCTCGGCGCCGCGTTCGCCGACGAGCGCGTTTACATGGGCAAGCGCTACTTCCAGCTCTGGGGCGAGGGCCGTTTCCCCGACTCGCCGGATGAGGTCCGGCGCATCCTCCAATGGGCCTCGATGCTGAAGGAGACGGACCCCGAGCTGGCCTTCAGCTTCCTGACGGGCTACGCGGACGTGCGAGAGCGGCTGCGCGTGGCGGAGATTCCCGCCTTCATCGAGACCGGCCTGCGCGTGTTCCAGAGGAGCCGCGAGAACGCGCTGGGCTACTTTCAGTTGAAGCTGAGGTCCTCGGAAGCCGTCGCCGAACGGCTCAGCCGCACGTGCCGGCTCGAACGGGTGCAGCGCCGCCTGGGCCGGCTCTTTCGGGCCGTGGCCGGCCGGCCCGTGCAGATCGACGCCCTCAGCAGCCTGGACTCCGACGACCTGCTCGAGTGCGGGTCCGGGGTCGTCTGCGGCTGCGGGTACCTCTACCTGCCGGAGCGCGTCTCGACCTTCCCGCAGAAGGGGCTGAACTGCTCCTACTACGTCCTGGCGACGATGCTCGCCGCCGCGTGCCATCGGTTCGGCAGCTTCTGCACCGCGCACGGGCTCGACGGCGTGAGCCGGATATCGGCGCTGTATCGGCGCCTGGGCGTGCAGGCTTCGGGACTGGCCGGGTTCCTGTTCGGGGTCGTCGAACTGCGTCGTCTCCGCAGTGCCCTCGACGTGCGCTATCCCGGCGCGGCCCGCATGTTGCGTAAAGTGGCGCGCGCCGAGATGCAGGTGCGGGGTCCCGGCACCGACGCCGACCGGCTTCTGGCCTGGGCGGCGGGCCTGGACGGCCGCGGCGAGATGAGCCCGCCGGTCTGCGGCGTGCTTGACTGGGTCGATGCGCTGGCCCGCCGCTGCGACGATCATGAGTGCGTCCTGGACGGCCTGCTGGCGAGCTGGGACGAGCTGCCCGCGCCGCTCCGGCGGCCGGGCGCCCGGTTCAGGGCGCGCCCGTTGAGCTTCTTTCCCGACTTCGATTTCCCCCTGGCGCCGCAGGCGGCGCCGGTCAATGCGCTCGTCGCGGACGTGAGCGCCAGGCCGAAGAAGTCTGCGCACGATGCGGCGGCGCTTGCGGCCGCGGCTCGCAGCGTCGAGCGGGACAGGTCAGGACCGGAGGACGAGCAGGACAAGGACGGCGAGGATGAGCAGTCCGGCGCGCGGCCCGTGCCGCTCGTGTATCTCTACGACGAGTGGAACGGCCTGGAGAACGAATACTACCGCGACTGGTGCCGGCTGCAGGAAGTGAGCCCGAAGCCCGCCGGGACCGCCCCGCCGCACGGCGAGGACTTCCGCCGCCGCGTTGACCACGTCAAGAAGCTCTTCCAGCGCCTGCGCCCGGACCTCGTGGTGAAGGACAAGTACCTCCCGCACGGCGACTACATCAACATTGACTCCCTGGTGCGATTCGTCGCCCTGCGCAAGGCGAGGCTCTCGCCGAAGGTGCAGTTCTGGGTCAAGCCGAGACTGAACCGGCGGGACGTGGCGACGGCGTTGCTGCTGGACGTCAGCGGCTCGACGGGGCGGGAGGCCGGGCGCGCCGACGTGATCGAGCTGGAGAAGGAGGCCGCCTATCTCCTGGCGGCCGGGCTGGGCGAGCTGGGCGACGAGTTCGGCCTGTTCGGCTTCACGGGCAACGGGCGCGAGCAGTGCCTCTTCCAGGTGTTCAAGGACTTCGGGCAGCGCTGGGACGACGAGGCGCGCTCCCGCCTGGCCGGCGCCAGGCCCGGCTCCTCGACCCGCATCGGAGTCGCGCTCCGCCACGCGGGCCGGAAGCTCGCCGCCCTCGTTGCCAGGACGAAACTGACCATCCTCCTCACAGACGGCCGCCCGATGGACACCGACTACGACCCCCGGACGCGCTACGCGCATCACGACGTGCGCAAGGCGTGCGAGGAGAACGCCGCGCTGGGCATCCACACGTTCTGCATCGCCGTCGGGCCGGAGGAACCGGAGGAGCTGAACATCATGTTCCCCCGGCGGCGCTATGCTGTGCTCGAAGACGTGGAGAACCTGCCGGACGTCCTGACCCGCTCCTACCTGCGCCTCACCCGCACGTAGGGCGGGCCGTTGGCATGACATGGGGAATCTGCACTGGGGAGGCGACGATGGGAAGAGAACTCGGACGGATCGCGCGTGTCTGCACGGTGGGAGTTGCGTTCTGCGTCGCCGCGTCCGCGGCATGGGGCGCGACGGAGCAGGCCGCCGGAAAGCCGGCCCAGGAGGCCGAGAAGAAGGAGCAGCCGCGCCGGGAAGTGTTCCTGAAGCCGAAGGATGCGGGGCCGGACTTCCAGGTCCAGGGCGAGTACGAGGGCACGATGGCGCCGCCCGCCGGGGCCGCCGCTGAGGCCGCCGGGAAGCTCGGCGTGCAGGTCATCGCGCTCGGCGACGGCGCGTTCCGGGCCGTCTTCTACCCCGGCGGTCTGCCCGGCGCGGGGTGGGACGCCAAGGCGAAGGTCGAGGTTGACGGGCGGACCGAGGGCAGTCCGGCCGCCCCAGATGCTGCCGATAGCGCCCCGACCGTGTTCGATGGCAAGGGCTGGACGGCCACGGTCCGGGACGGCCTGCTGACCGGCAGGGCCGCCGAAGGCCGTCCCATCGAGGCGAAGAGGGTCCTGCGCAAGAGCAAGTCCCTCGGCGAAGAGCCGCCCGAGGGCGCGGTCGTCCTCTTCGACGGCACGGGCGTGGACGGGTGGCAGGGCGGCCGGATGGACGAGCGCAAGCTGCTGTCGGTCGGCACGACCAGCAAGCGGCGGTTCGGGAACTTCAAGCTCCACCTGGAGTTCATGACGCCCTTCATGCCCTATGCCAGGGGGCAGGCGCGGGGCAACAGCGGCGTCTATCTGCCCGGCGGATACGAGATACAGGTGCTCGACTCCTTCGCTCTGGAAGGCAGACAGAACGAGTGCGGCGCCATCTACGGCATAGCAGCCCCGAAGGTCAACATGTGCCTGCCGCCGCTGTGCTGGCAGACCTACGACGTCGAGTTCCACGCCGGCGTCGCGGACGAGAGCGGCAGCAAGGTCAGGGACGCCGCGGTCACCGTCTGGCACAACGGGGTCGCCGTCCACAAGGACCTGCCCCTGAGCCGGGGCGGCGATTGGCAGCAAGAGGTGGGGCCGATCTTCCTCCAGAACCACGGCAACCCGGTCTTCTATCGCAACATATGGGTCGTCGAGGCGGAGTAGGGCGCGGGACGCCCCGCGCCTTGCGTTAACCGTTGCTGGGCAGTGACTTACGAGCGCAAGCCGCCGGCCGCCGCGCCAGTGCTTGACACCCGCGAGTGCCGCAAGTACAATCGCCTTGAGTGTCTTTGTCTGCCTCCCGCCGATGATCGGCAATGGGGACATCCCGGCTCAGACCGCATGTGCAAGTCAGCTACACGCCTCATCATAGGCATTGGCATCGTCGTCGGCGCAGTCCTGGTGAGCCTGCCGATCGTCTCGTGCCGGCCCCCCTTGCGCGTGGACGATGTCCTGGCGGCCTATGACGAGGGCTCGGCGTACCGCGAGCTGACGGTCGTCTATCCCCGGGACGGAACGCTCTTCCCCCCCGAGATCCCGTCCCCGACGTTCCGTTGGCAGGACAGTGACTCGGGGTCCAATGCCTGGCTCGTCCGAGTCCGGTTCCAGGATGGCGCGGACGACCTGAACGTCCCCGTGAAATCGGCAAGATGGACGCCTTCGGACCAGCAATGGGAGGCCGTCAAGCGCCGCTCATTGGAGCAGGACGCAGAGGTCACCGTCATCGGCGTCAACCGCGCCGTCCCGAACGTGATTCATTCCTCGGCGAGCGTCACGATCCGCACGTCAAGGGACCCGGTCGGCGCGCCCCTGTTCTACCGCGAAGTGCCCCTGCCTTTCGAGGATGCCGTCAGGAACCCCACGCGCATCCGCTGGCGCTTCGGGGAAATATCCTCCGAGAGCCCGCCGCCGGTCGTCCTGGAAAGGCTGCCCGTCTGCGGCAACTGCCACTCGTTCTCCGCCGACGGCAGCCTGCTGGGCATGGACGTGGACTACGCCAGGGACAAAGGCACGTACGCCATCGTGCAGGTCGAGGAGGAGATGGTCCTTGCCCGGAGCAAGCTCATAACGTGGCGCGACTACGAGAGGGAGGAGAAGGACCTGACCTCCGGCCTGCTCTCGCAGTTCTCCCCGGGCGGCCGGTACGTGGTTGGCACGGTGAAGGACCAGGCGGTCTTCGTCGCCAAGGAACCCCTGGCGTTCAGCCAGCTTTTCTTCCCCCTCAAGGGCATCCTGGCCGTCTACGACAGGGCGCAGGACACTTTCGAGGCCCTGCCGGGCGCCGATGACAGGGAATACGTCCAGAGCAACCCCGCCTGGAGCCCGGACGGGAAGTGCATCGTCTTCGCACGGGCCAAAGCGCGCCCTCTGGAGGTCCAGGAGGGCAGGGTACTGATGTCCCGTGAGGAATGCCGCGTCTTCCTCGACGGGGAGGAGACGTTCCTGTTCGACCTGTACCGCATCCCGTTCAACGACGGCAGGGGGGGCGAGGCCGAGCCCCTGGAAGGCGCCTCCCACAACGGCATGAGCAATTACTTCGCGAAGTACTCCCCCGACGGCAAGTGGATCGTCTTCTGCAAGGCCAAGAGCTTCATGCTGCTCCAGCCGGACAGCCAGCTCTACATCATCCCCGCCGAGGGCGGCGAGGCCCGCAGGATGCGGTGCAACACGCCGCTTATGAACTCCTGGCACACCTGGTCGCCCAACGGCAGGTGGCTGGCCTTCTCGTCCAAGGCCAACGGCCCCTTCACGCAGCTCTTCCTCACGCACGTGGACGAACAGGGGAACGATACGCCGGCCGTCGTTCTGGACCGGCTCCTCGCGCCGAAAAGGGCCGTCAACATACCGGAGTTCGTCAACGCGTCGCCCGACGCCATCAGGAGGATCCAAAGGAGATTCGCAGACGACCTCACGGTGATGAGGACCGCACTGGATTTGATGAAATCCGGCGACTATCAGGGCGCAGCCAAGCTGTACCGCAAGGCCCTGGACATCAATCCCGAGAACCCCAAGGCGCACCAGAAACTGGCGAAGGCCCTGACCGGACAGGGGAAGCTGGAAGAGGCCGTCGTCCACCACCGCGAGGCGCTGAGGATAAGGCCCGGCTGGGAGGCTCCGCGCGCCGACCTGGAGAGTGCGCTCGAGCAGTTGGAGGAGCGCCGGGCGGGCCGGTAGCAGACCCCCCCCCCGCAGTTCGTCAGGGCAGCGCCAGTTCGATCTCCCCCAGATCCAGCGGCTCGTCGCTGCGCCCGCCCGGCATCTCGGGCACGACGAACTCCTTCAGCACGGAGCCGAGAGCCTTCCCGGATATCCCCGGCCGCCTGACGGGGGCCTCGGACGCCCTGATCCTGAGTTCATAAGTCTCCGCGGGGATGTCCTCCACCCTGAAGCTGCCGTCCGGCTCTATGATGACCGGGTAGTTCCGGCTCGCCCGGCGGCGCGCCCGCCCCTCCTCGGACGCCTCCCAGGAATCGGTCCAGGATTTCTGCCGCTCCTCGGGCCATTCGTCAAAGCCTTCGGGATGGGGAATCTCCGGCAGCTTCAGTCGGATCGAGCTGGAACTGTAGCCCCAGTCAACGCGGCCCGCTGCGTCCCCCGTGACGAGCGCGCGCCCGACCACCGGCCGGCCCGAGCCGCCGACGGTGACGTGAACCGTCTCGCCCGACTCCACCGCTATCGGCACCGCGTGCGTGTACCCCCACGTCCGCGGCCCGGTGTTCACGCGCCGCGCCACGCGGTATGGCCCGGGGACCACGCGCTCCATGACGAAGCGCCCCTGCCCGTCGCTCAGCACCTCGGCGCCGTGGTCAGCAGGCCCCGCAGGTTCGTATCCGTACCATGACTCGGACTGCAGCGCGACGGCCGCGTGCGCGTCCGCATCCGCGCCGACGCGGGCCACGCCCTCAACGCGCCCCCAGGGCTCCACGGTGATGTCGGACGAGGCGGCCAGTTCTTCCCCGGACACCTCGGCCCAACCGGCGTCGTGCAGCACGAACAGGGAATACGGACCGGGCTGGGCGGGCAGCGAGAACCGGCCGTCTGAGTCGCTCTCGACGATCAACATCTCTCGCGCGCTCTTGAGCTCGCCGTTGTAGATCGAAGCCCACTGCCCTGGGCTGAACACCGCGATCTGCGCCCCGGCCGCCGGGGTCCCGTCCGGCAGGCGAACCGTGCCGGTCGGGCCGGCGCCCCTCTCCAGCGCGAAGTCCAGGACCTGCTCCCCCTCGTCGTCGGCGAAGACGCGGGAGACCCCCGGCAGGTGACCCTCGGCGTCCACGCGGACAAGTCGCCCCGGGCTCTGCCCGACGAACTTCACTTCATACCGGCCGTCCGTGAACCTCCTCGCGTTACTGCGCGCCCAGATCGGCGGTCCGCCGTCCTCGCCGGGCCAGCCCGGCATGGCCGTCAACTCGCCGATGGGCTCGCCCGTCCGGGCGTCCGTCACCGCGCCGTGGATGCGCAGCGCGTCGGCGAGAACCAGCACGTGCTCGTCGTCGGAGGCCGAGAGCGGCCGGCCGTCAATGCCGGCGCGGTCGGCCGCCCAGACGTTGAAAAGGACCTCATCCGCCGGGGCGTCCCGCCACTCGAACCGGCCGTCCGCGTCCGTTTGCGCCCGCCATTGAAGGGTCCGGCTACCGCGCCAGCCGGACACGGAGACGCGTGCGCCGGAGATCGGGCCGCCCTGCGCGTCCACGACCCGGCCCCGGAGGATGCTGCCCTGCGCCAGCCGCACCTCCACTGGCTCCATCGCCCCCTGCACGTGTACTTCCATCAGTTCCGGGGCGTACCCCTCGGCCTGTACCGTCAGGAGGGTCGGCCCGCGCTCGACGCCGCCGTGCCGGAAGCGGCCTTCGCCGTCCGTGGACACGCGCGGGTCGTGGAACCGTGGGCCGCGGGCGCCCAGCGCAACGGCGGCACCCTCGACGGGGCGGCCGTCCGGCGCCAGGACGACCCCCTCGACGGACAGCTCCTTCTGCATCACGAGCCTGGCCGTCATCTCGTGCAGGTCGCGGGGGTCCGCGCTCTGGGAGTTATAGGACTCCCGGGCCACGTAGCCCGGGTGCTCCGGCTCGATCTTGAGCCCGCGAAGGTCCACCGGCGTCGCGTCGCACCGCCAGCGTCCCTCCGCGTCCGTGGTCACCGCGTAACGCTCGACGGCGGGCTGAACGGCGACGTTGTAGGACTGCGGGATTGTGAGGAACACCTTCGCGCCCGCGATGGGCCGGCCTTCCCCGTCCTGCAGGACGCCGCCGATGGGCGTGCCCCGGGGCAGCTCCAGCGTGAACTGCTCCGGTATTTCGGCCTCGCGCTGCCCGCTCCCGGACCGCCAGGTAACGAGCGTCGGGACGTAACTGGGCGCAGAGACCGTCAGGTAGACGTGCGAGGGCCCCGGGCGCACGGGAACCAGGCACCGGCCGCTCTCGTCCGTCCTGTCGGCGTGCGCGCCCAAGGTCGTCTTTAAGCTTGCCTCGGCCCCGGCCAGAGGCGCGCCGGTCTGCGCATCGAGGACGCGCAGCCGCAGCGCCCTGCCGATGAGGCTGGCGCCCCTTGAGCGGAGGAACTGCGCAATGCCGGCGTGGCCGCGGCTTTCCGCCAGCGCCAGCGGCGTCACGTTCTGGTTGTTGGGCGCGTTCACGTCGGCGCCGGCCTCGACGAGGAGCTGGACGGCGAGATCGTGGCCGCCCTTCACTGCGTTATGGAGCGGGCCGTACCTGGACCACCCGATGAGGGCGTTGGGGTGGGCGCCGGCTTCGAGGAGGACCTCAAGGACCGCGGCATCCCCGCACTCAGCCGCTCGGTGCAGGGGCGTCTCGCCGTCGTCGGCCTGGGCGTTGACGTCCGCTCCTTTCTCCAGGAGGAGCCGCACGACGGCTGGGGACCCGCTCCGTGCCCCCGCATGCAGGGGCGTGACCTTGTGCTCCGCCCTGGCGTTCGGGTTGGCGCCGTGCTCCAGCAGCGACTTGACGGCGCCCAGGTTGCCCCCTCCGGCGGCTACATGAAGGGGCGTCCGTGCGTACTTGTTCCTCGCATCGACCTCGATGCCTTCCCTGAGCAGGATTTCCACTATGCCGCTGCCACCCCATTCGACGGCCTTGTGGAGCGCCGTCGCGTCGTCCTTGTATCGCACGTCGGTCCGGGCACCGTGGCGGATCAGGAACTCCGCTGTCTCCGTTCTCCGCACGGAGGTGAGCGGGACTGCGTTCACGTCGGCACCGCTGGCCACGAGCAGTTCCGCAATCTCGTACCCGTCGCCGCCCAGGGCCCCGAGCAGGGGCACGTTGCCGCGCCCGTCCCTGGCGTTGACATCCGCCCCGTGCTTGAGCAGGAGTTCGACCAGGGGCTTGTCTTCCTTCCTCACGGCCATCTGAAGCGGCGTGGTCATCTCCCGTCCGGCGCGGGCATTCGGGTTGGCCGCGTTGTCCAGCAGGATCGCCGCAGTCTCGATCCGGCCGGCCTTGACGGCGCGGTGCAGGGGCGTCATGCCTTCCTGGTCCCAGACGTTAACCCGTGCCCCGGCTTCGACCAGGAGCGAGACGAACATGCTGTCGCTGTTGGGCGCGAGGAAGTGCAGAGGCGTCTTGCCCAGCTCGCGGCTCCTGGCGTTCACGTCGCCGCCCTGCGCGATGACGTACCTGGTGGCCTCCAAGGAGTAGCTTACGTGCACGAGGGTCGTGCTTCCGTGGTACGGCTTCGTCAGGTCGGCATCGAGTTTCATCAGGACTTGGACGATGTCTGCCTCCCCGGCCTCGGCCGGCGGAATGCCCAGCACATACCAGGTGGAGGCGTCCAGCCACCGGCCGAGCGGCGTCCAGCCGCCCAGGTCTTTCGCGTTGTGGTCCGCGCCGTGCTGTATAAGGAAGACCGTGCCCTCGGCCCCCCCGAACTGCATCATCCAGTGCAGCGCCGTCGCGCCCCCCGGATCGGCCTCGTTGACGTTCGCGCCGGCCTCGATGAGCACCTCGGCGATGTCGAGCCGGTCTTCGAAGAGCGCCTGCGTCAGCGGGCAGAAGAGCGAATCGCCGGGCTTGTTGACTTCGGCCCCTTCGGCGATGAGCCTGCGCACCTCCGTCAGGTCGCCCGCCTTCACCGCCTTGACCAGCGGCGACGGCTCGGGCCAGGTCCCCTTGGGCGGGCCGGGTTGCGGCGGCGGCAGCGTCTCGGCCAGGGCATCGAGTATCTCCGCCGTCTCCGGGTGGCCCTCCTCCCGCGCCCTGGCGGCGATGCCCTCGATGTTCTGCCTGGGCGGAGCGCGGAGGCCCTCGTGGGCCAGGAGGGCCTCGACGAGTGGCACGTCGCCGTTCCGCGCCGCCCAGGAAAGCGCCCGCTCCAACCCGGCCCGGTCCGGCTCCTCCCTGGACAGCACGGCCTTGTCGATCAGCACCCGAACCGCTTCCCGCGTGTCGATGGGGGCATGCCTCGTCACTGAAATCGGCGTGGACTGCGAGATGTCCCCCGCCTGCGCGTCCGCCCCGCGCTCGATCAGCACTCCGACGACCCCCGCGTCGTTGCGCAGCACGGCCTCGTGCAGCGGCGTGCGCCCGAGGTGGTTCCGCGCCCCGATGTCCAGGCCTGCGTCGAGCAGGAAGGTCGCCGCCTCCGCCGACCTGGCCAGGTGAAGGAGCGTCGTCCCGTCATCCGCCCGTTGGAGCAGGGCGGCGCCCGCCTCCGCGTCCGCGCGCAGCGCCGCCAGGTCGTCGTTCCCCACGGCGCGCGCGAGCGCCTCGTAATCTCCTGTCTCCTCCTCAACCGCGACAGCGCGGGCCAACGGCAGGACAACCAGACACAACACCCCGGCGATGCAGATACGCTTCATAATCTCCGCCCTCCATAACCCTGTCTCCCATAACCTGCGCGCTCTATAGCATTATACCACCGCCTATCCCAATTTCGATGCAGCGGCCCCACTGCACCGGGCCCTCCGCCAGGCGACGGCGAGGGCCGACCCGCCGAGCATGACGGAAAAACCTCCGTTCCATGACAGAACCCTGACATTCGCTCCTTATACTCCGCCTTGATAGGCCGGCGGAAACCGATACCATGTTTGCGGAGGACGGGGCTATGCGGTGCGCACATTTCATCGTGACGGCCGTGCTGGCGCTGGCGGCCCTCGGCGCCGGGGCGCGCGGGGACGACGTATCCGTTCTGCTCGAGGCCGGCGTCTATGCCGAGGAGGTGGTCGGCGACCTCGACCGCGCCATCGAGACCTACAGCAAGATCGTCGCCGACGCCGAGGCGAACCGCCGTTACGTCGCCGAAGCGCGCTACCGGCTCGGCAAGTGCTACCTGGCGAAGGGGGACGAGGAACAGGCGCGGGAGCAGTTCGCGTTGGTCGCCTCGCGCTATCCCGAGCAGGAGGCCCTCACCCGCGCCGCCGAGCGGGAACTCGCGAAACTCCAGCCGCCGCCTGCGCCCGCCGGCGAACTCACCTTCGGCCCGGTGATCGAGCGGGTGGTATATGATGACGCCGGCGGCCCGGACTTCTTGATTGACTTGGATACGGGCAGGTTGTTCTCTCTGCGGGACCTCGGCGTGCCTGAGGATGAACTTGGGAACCCCCAGGTGGCGCTGGCTGTAGTCAGGCGGCTGGGCATAGATGCTGGCGGGTATACTGCAACGGACGTACGCGCTCTCGCCATGCTTGATACTGTGGCAGTTGGCGCAGGGCCGCATGGATGGGATGCCTCGCTTGCTGAAGTCATGGGCCGCTTGGAGGGTCTGAGGCCCGCACCCGTTGACTCAATGCAGCCGAAAGCGACGATGAGCGCCGACGGCGGCCTGCCTGCGGGCTTCTTCTTCAGGACCCGCGAGGGCGGGATGGGCATCCTGCAGATCGTCGGCTTCACCGAAGACCCCGCCGGCGTCAAGATCCGCTACAAGATGGTGCAGCAGGCGGAGCCGCCCGCTGGCCCGCTACCCCCGGACCTCGTTGAGAAGCTGGCGGAACTCAGTAAGTTCGGCTACCGGTCGCAGACGATGGACCAGCTCGTGGCGGGCCTCCAGCGCGACCTGCCCATCAGCTACGTCCTGGCGGGACAGAACACCGAACGGGCCCAGCGGGAGCTCAGGCTGGAGACGACCACGAACCTGGACCGCCTGCTCGACGCCGCGTGCGAGCTGAGCGGACACGGCTGGCGCGTCGAGGGCGGCACCATCATGGTGGGCAGCGTCGAGCAGCTCGGCCCGCCGGGGCGCCTGATGGGCTCCGTCCCCGCGCAGGTTTCCTCACGCCTGCAGACCCCGGTCTCGCTGGCCCTGAGCGACGCCCCGCTGCGCCAGGCGGCCGGGTTCCTGGCCCGGGCGACGGGCCTGCGGCTGCAGGTCGTGGACTCCGACCTGCCGCCGGAGGTCACCTCCGTGACCGTCACGACTGAGACGACTGCCGAGCACGCGCTGAACATACTGTGCATCCTGTCGGGCTACGCGTGGGAGGCTGCGGACGGCACGGTCGTCCTGCGGCCCGACCCCCGGCCGGACCGGCTCCCCTGGAGGGCCTGGGCAAACGTAAGCGCACGCTCCACTTCGCCGTTGTTCGTGGACACGCCGGTGAGGTGGCCGTCCGGGTTCCGCGCGACAGGCCGATGGTGTGCAGCCCTGTACAGCAGCGACCATTCCCTCCGGCTGCGCATGACCATCCAGAGGCAGGGTGACAAGGGGAGCGACGCGGGGGTGCCGGAGCTTTATGCCGGCTCGGAGCGTGGCGACAGCGACGCGGGCGTGCTGGAGCTTTATGCCCGCTCGGAGCGTGGCGGCTGGGAGGCCGACCAGCAGCGCGGGCCGCTGCAGGTGCTGCCCCTGGGCGAGCTTTCGCCGGGCGAGGAGCGGGTCGTCGTCTCCGAACCGCTGGACTTGGCCGCCCTCCCCGACGGCCTCTGGGCCGTCCTCCGGGAAGCCGAGCCGGGGGAGCTGCCGACGCCTGCGGCCCCTAATGCGGCAAACCTGGCCGACCTGCGCATACGCTTGGCGGATGCAGAGGCCGAACTCACGACGAAGGAAGCCGAGCGGAAATCCACAGGCGAGGCGCTGGCGCGCGCTAAGTTGATGGCAGAAAGCGGCCGGCTCGACGCGGACTCTCTGGAGCGCGCGCAAGTCAGTGCCATCCGCGCAGCCTCCGAATGGGAAGCGGCCAAGGAGAAGGTGAAGATACTCACGGATGAGATCGCCCGGCTGGAGGGGCGGTATGGCGAGGAGTGAATCCAGACGACGCGGCATGGGGGGCGGGGCGGGCGAGGGGGCCTGGCGGCTGCTGGTCCTGCTCGCGCTCGCCGTCGCTGTGCCGACCGCCTGCGTGCTCTGGTTCATGAACGAGGCGGTCCGCAACACGCGCCTGGCCGTGCGCCAGAAGCTCATCGAGGCATACGAGCCGCCCCTGCACGAGGCGGCCGCCGCCGTCGCGGCCTACTGGCAAGACAAATCTGACGCGCTCGCGGCGACGGCCCCCGACGCCGCCCCGCCGGAGCGGTTCGCCGCGCTGGTCACGTCCGGCCTCTGCGCGGGCGCGGTCATACGCGACGAGGCCGGCGGCGTGGCCTATCCGGCGGAGCCGCCGCCCCCCGGCGCGGACGACGGGGCGCTGGACCCCTGGGCCGAGGCGCGCGGCCTCGTTGATGCGGGCGACGCGGAGGGCGCGGCGGAGCTGCTGGCCGGGATGTTCGCCGACCCGGAGGGCGCGGAGGCGCGCGACGCCTCGGGCCGCCTGATCGCGCCGCTGGCCGGCCTGCGCGCGCTCGAACTGATTGCCGACCCGGCGGAGCCGCGCTACGCTGAGCTGCGCGCCGCCCTCGCCGCGCGCCTGAACGACTACTCGCCGCCCGCGATGCCGCCGGCCGAGCGGCGGTTCCTCATGCGCCGGCTGACGGAGATGGAGGGTGACGCCGTCGAGTTCCCGGCCCTGCCCGCCGAGGATCTGGCGGCGGAATACCTGGCGGTCGAGCCCGCAGAGCCGGGCGGCTCGGGCCTGATGCGAACGGCACTTCCAGGCGTCTGGCGGCTCGCGTCGGCGGACGGCCGCGCGGTCGGCCTGTTCCGCGAGGGGGATTTCCTGGAGGAGATGCGGACGCTGGCCGGGGAGGCCGACATGCCGGGCACGGCGGTCGAACTGCGCCCGCCCGACGGACGGGACGACGGGGACGCGTTCCTGACGGCATCGCTCGGGGCGATGCTGCCCGGCTGGCGGCTGGCGCTGAGGCTCGGGGGCGGGGACCCATTCTCGGCGGCCGCCGAGAAGGAAGTCGCCGGATACCTCTGGGCCAGCCTGCTGAGCGTCGGGGCGGTCGTGGTCTTCGCGCTGATCGGCGGGCGCCTGCTGCTGCGCCAGGCGAGGCTGACGCGGCTCAAGAACGACTTCATCGCGACGGTCACGCATGAGCTGAAGACGCCGCTGGCGGCGATCCGCATGTTCGCCGAGACGCTGCGCGAGGGCCGCTACGAGGACGAGGGGCAGGCGCGGCGCTACCTGGACCTGCTGGTCAGCGAGAACGAGCGGCTGAGCCGGCTGATTGACAACTTCCTGAGTTTCTCGCGCATGGAGCGCGACAGGCGGGCGTTCGAGATGGCCGACCTGCGGCCGGAGGAGGTCGCGCAGGAGGCGGCCGACGTCGTCGCCGAACGCTTCGCGGCGGCGGGCTGCCGGTTCGAGACGGAGATCGCGCCCGAACTGCCGGCCGTGCGGGGCGACCGCGACGCGCTGGTGACCGTGCTGCTGAACCTGCTCGACAACGCCTTCAAGTACAGCGGCGAGGACAGGCGCATTGCCCTCCGCGCCCGCGCGGCGGACGGGCAGGTTTGCTTCGAGGTGCAGGACAACGGCGTCGGCATGTCGCGGCGCGAGGTGCGGCGGGCGTTCGAGCGCTTCTACCAGGCCGACAGCCGCCTGTCGCGCCGGGCGGAGGGCTGCGGGCTGGGGCTGAGCATCGTCAAGTTCATCGTGGACGCGCACGGCGGCGCGGTGGACGTCGAGAGCGCGCCGGGGCGCGGCAGCACGTTCACCGTGCGGCTGCCGGCGGCGGAGCAACGCCCCGAACAATAGGGAGCGACCATGCCGGACGAGACGGTCCTGATCATTGAAGACGACCCCGCGATGCTCGAAGGGCTGAAGGGCAACTTCGAGTTCGAGGGCTACTCGGTCGTCACCGCTTCGGACGGCGAGGCCGGCCTGAAAGCCGCGCTGGACGGGCGCCCGGACCTGATCGTGCTCGACATCATGCTCCCCGTGATCAACGGCTACGAGGTCTGCCGGCTGCTCCGGAACGCCGGGCTCGACGTGCCCGTCATCATGCTCACCGCGAAGGGCCAGGAGGCGGACATCGTGCTCGGGCTCGAGCTCGGCGCGGACGACTACGTCACCAAGCCCTTCGGCATCATGGAGCTGCTGGCGCGCGCGAACGCCCTGCTGCGCCGCCGCCGGCGGGCCGAGCCTGAGACGTATCGGTTCGGCGAGTTCGAGCTGGACGTCCGGGCGCGGACGCTCTTGAAGGACGGGGCCGAGGTGCGCCTGACGCCGAAGGAGCACGACCTGCTCGCGCTGCTCGTCTCCCGCCCCGGCCGGGCGCTGACGCGCAACCAGATCCTCGACGCCGTCTGGGGCCGCAGCGTATTCGTCACGCCGCGCAGCGTGGACCAGTGCGTCAACACGCTCCGCGGCAAGATCGAGCCCGACCCGAAGGAGCCCACCTACGTGAGGACCGTCCGCGGCGTCGGGTACCGCTTCGAGAACTCCCCGACGGAGTGATGCCCGGCCGGCGTGTCACCCCCCCTGTCAGACGGCCATTCGGGCCGGACGCCGCGTCCTGCCGCGCCGGAAAACCGTCCCCCAAAACCGGACGCGCGCCCACGGGCCGCAGGCGGCCGCCCCTCACGGGCCTGCCGGCACGTCGTAGAGCAACAATGGCGCCTCCACCATGCGGATTGTGGCAGGCGCCAGGATGGTGAGCGTCGCCGCCGCGGCGCGTCGCCCCTCAGCCCATCACGATCATCGTCCATCCCACAATGTTGATGGCGCCGTGGAAGACGCCGGTCGCAACAATTACCCGCCATGCGCCGCGCGGTGCGAAGTGCGCGTAGCAATACGCCAGGAACGCGCCGGTTATGAACGAAGGCAATATTGCGGCAAGCATCGGGTGGAACGCGGCCATCAGGCAGGCCGAAATCGCGACGAATCCCCAACAGTGTTCGGGCCTTCTCTCCCTGTAGTTCCGAACCCGGGCGGTGGTCGTATAGCAGCCCGTTGAAGAAGGAGGATTCCCCGGAGAGTGCCTGCGCGAGGGGCCGTGTCGGTGTAACACAGGCGCCCTCGCCTGTGGCGTTCTCAGCCGGGGGCGGCTGAGCTACATTTTTCAACGGGCTGATAGGGGACCGTGCATTCCAGGAGCGTCTCGATCAGCGGCGCAACCACGACAAACGCCAGGAGCAACACGGCGGCGTTCATCTCGCCCAGGGCTTCCGGCCGTCAAGCCACTCAAGGATCCCGTTGCCCGCTCGTCGAGCCGTTGGTCCCTCCGCCTATCCCTCGCGTGGCCTTCACAGAACACCCGCGGGCGCGTCCCTATCGCCCGACGCCTCCGCCCGAGTCGTCAATGCCTCGTCACCGATCCCGCGCCGCTTTTACTCAGCATTCGCCTCCGCCGGTGCAGCCGGCTCGTCCGCCCGCTGCTTCAACTCGCAACTTGTGGGCGGCCCGGGGGGCAATGCGTCCAGGATCGGCACGATCTCGGCAGGAACCGGGACGGACGGGTTGCTTTCGTAGTAACGTTCCACAGCCCAAAGCGCGGCATTGCCTTGCGCATACCTGCGGTGACACGCGGCGAATTGGACGGTGTTATGGGGAATGGCAACGTCGTAGCGTTCGAGGAGTCCGGCCGTCTTTCCGGCGCGAATCAGGTGTGCGTTGATCGCCATCTCCTGAAGCTGCGCATCGGCGTATATGGCCATGACCCTTTGCGTGTTGATGCCCATGAAGATGGCCATCGCAATGGCACCCAGGAACAGCGCGCCGACGAACACCAGCCCGATCTTCAGTTTCGCCTTCATCCCGACGCCCTCCTTGCCCATCCCCGTTTCCCGTAATCTGCGCGTACGCCCCAATGCTACACCGCCGCTCGCAGGTCGCCAAGCGCCGAACTCAGCGCGCCAGGATCACTCCTCGCCGGCCAGCTTGTGGATCTGCTCGACGAAGTTGCACAGCTCCCACGAGCCGCCCTGCGCGAGGAAGTTCCCTTCCGGGTCGATCAGGCACGCCTTGGGAATGTATTCCACGTGGTAGGCCGCGAAGACGTCCCCCCACCCGTCGCCCGTGGAGATGCAGATGGGGAACTCCAACCCGTTCGCCTCGGCCAGTTCCCGCACCTTATCTTCGCTGTCATTCGCCGCAAACACGTTCACCAGACTTCCGCCGGCCTGCGCCAGCCGCTCCGCCATCCGGGGAAGCCCGGGCGCCTCGCGCACGCACGGGCCACAGCCCAACGAGGAGAAAAGCAGGACGACGTAGCGTCCTTTCAGATCGGCCAGGCCCACGGCCGGATCTTTGACCCAGGCCCGCGCGCTCAGCTCCGGCGCCGGCCTGCCCAGCATCGCGTCAATCTCGCGCCGCTGCTCAAGCTCCGCGTTGACTTCCACCATGCCCTCCGCAAGGACCTTCTGCCACTCCTCCCCGGTGCGGGCGCTGTCCTGCGTGTAGCGGACCGCGATGAAGCCCTGCGGGTCGTAGCTGCCGTCATATACGTCCGTGCCTTCGGGGAAGTCGATCTCGAACTGCTCGTCCGACAGGTTCGAGTTCACCTCGACGCGCGTCACGCGATAGACGTTGTGCGTCCACTCCTCGCCATCCGGCCGGCACGAGTGGAAGTCCACGCGCGTCGGCATCACGATCCCCAGCGGCAGCTCGCGGTGCTCGGAGAACTCAATCCTGCGCCAACCGAGAGCGTAGGTGGCCTGAAGCTCCCACGTCTCCGCCACTTCGATGGGGTCCTCCGTGTGAAACCGCTGCGCGACCTCATCCGGCATGTCCCTTCTGTTCACGAAGGTCACGAGCCGCTTCAGCCACAGGCTCCGCGCGTCAAGCTCGACGATGGAGAACCAGCCCCTCCGGCCGAGCCGGCAGGCGAATGCGAGATTCCCCTCGGCCGGCCGGTGCGTATCCTCCGGCAACGTGACGGACTGCGGCCGGTACATCTCAGAGCCGCTGCCGTACTGCCTCAAGAGCGCCGCGAGCAGTTCCTGGTCCGACGCGAGCTTGCGCCCTTCCTCCGCCTCGGCGACGCGCCTGAGCAGCTCACGCCGCGACGCGGACGCCTGGCGGAGCGCGGCTCCCGCCATGTCATCGTTCCAGAAGTGATGCAGGACGGGGAAGAAGACCCACGCCATTCTGAGCGGGTGAACATCGCCATAAGGGAAGGGCCAGATGTGGGCCTCCGGTTCCCGCTTGGTCGAGGTGGCGAGCGTCGTGGTGACGCCGTTGCGGATCGCGGCCGTGTTCGTGTGGCCGTCCGCAAGTCTCTCGTGACGGTAATAGCTGTCGCCATTCCGCCACGCGACGACGTGCCTGTTCCGCGGCTGGTCCGGGGCATCGGCCGGCGACACCTCCCATTCGAGCAGGAACGAGTCGGCCTTATCCACCCCCTCCTGCTGCCGCACGAGTGCCTGCCCCAACTCCTCCGGCGAAAGGACGTGCTCCGCCCCTTTCGCCGCAAAGGCGTAGCCCACGGACACCACGACCAGACACAACGCCCCGGCGATCCATGCCCGCCTCATGGCACCCTCCTCACGTATCGTATGTCGCGCGCGACTTCGGCTGACCTTGCCGCAGCCCGGCCCCCTCTCCCGCCGGGAGAGGGTTGGGATGAGGGGACAGAACCCTCCCCCTGCCCCCTCCCAGAGGGAGGGGGATAGCAAGCGCCCCTCTCTGTGGCGCTGTAGCACAGGCGCCCCCGCCTGTGGACTTCTCAGCCGGGGGCGGCTGAGCTACATTCTTCAACGCGCGGTCAGAGTTCCTCCGTCCAGTGCCGCAGAACGACGCCGTTCTCAAGCTCGAAGTTGAACCGGACGGTCTTGGAGTCCCCTGAGTTGCTGCACAAGAGCAGGAATACCACTGTGTCCGTGCAGGCGTTCCGCTTGTGAACGTAGACGAGCAACTCCCTGTCATCCTCGAGCGACAGGCTCTGCGTCGGCTTGCCGAAGGCGCGCACGAGGTCCTCTCGTGTCGTCTTGCCCGCCTCCAGTGTATCGAGGTCCGCCTCGGCGACCTTGGCGCCGGTCACATTGACGTGGTGGTCGTACGTCAACAGGCAGCCCGCCTGCGCCGCCATCACGCCCACCCGCCAGGAGCAGAACCACGCCCCGCCACAGCGCCCGCTTCCTCGCGCTCATCCCGTACACCTCCAAAGGCCGATTGTGTGATCGCCTGCGCTATTCTCCCTTCACTTCCCTGCGGAACTTATAGATGATGCCGGCGTCAAGCTCCGTCAACCCGAATCCGTCCTGCCCGCTTGGCGGCCTGTACGAGGAAATGAGGGGCACGAAGTACAGCCCCCTTTCGGCCCCGCCGTACGCTTGCAGGACGACGACAAGGTTGACCCGGTGCAGGCAGACGCGGCGGGGCTTCAACTGCTGGATCGCCTCCCCCCAATGCTCGGACGGGATGTCGCCGCCGCTCTCCCCGAAGCCCGCCTTCAGAGCGCGGGTGCAGGTGGCATTTGCATCCTTTCGGAATGCCCCGACGCCCAGTTCTCTCAGAAGGTTTGCAGGTTCCCGGGATGGGCCGGGGGCAGGCAGGGGCGGGAGCACCTTCCCGTCGCGCACGACCCATATGCTGGCGCGGAAGGCGCCGTAGTTGTCGTTGTCGGCGCTGTCGTTGACGGCCAGGTAGAGCTGGCCCCAACTGGAGCCGCGCTTCTGCCACTTGAGGCGGGACCCGACGAAGCCCCGGCCGTAGAGCCCGCGCCCGCTGGAATCGTAGCCGTCGTCGAGCAACTGGTCCCCCGCCCGACCGACCAGGGACGAGAACGAGACCTGCGGCAGCAGCGAGGGGGAATACGTGTTGCCGCGGCCGTCCGGCCCGACCGTTGCGTCCGAGGCGTAGATGACCTCGCCGTCGGCCTGGATGTAGAGCGTGTCGCCCTCGACCAGGGCGACGCCGGTGTACTGCCACGTGGAGAACTCGGTCTCCGGCAAGTCGCCGATTACCTGGAACACGCGCGTGGGCGGCGCGTCGGGGAAGTCTATCTCCGGCGGGGCCGCCGGGCGGCGCTGGTAGGTCGGATGGGGAACGATTGCCTTACCGGGCTCAGCCGTCCGTTCGCGGGCGCCTGCGCCTGCGGGTCGGCGCGCCAGTACGTAGTACGACATTCGCAGGTTGGCCCCGGCGCCGTAAAACGGCACCACCTCGAACACCTCCCATCCCTGGGCGCCGAGCCTGCTCATTATCGCCTGCAGGTCGCCGCCTTCCGCGCGCGCCTGGATGTACTCCCAGCGCGGCTGTTCCTGCACGGCCGCTTGAGGCGCGCGCTCAAAGCTGACCCAGGCGTCCGTTAGGACAACTGCCTCGGCATCCCGCAGCCCGCCCGCGAGAAGGAGAACCGCCCCGATAGCCAACCCAGCTCTCAGTCCCGTCCGCTTCTCCGTACCCATGTCGCCCACCTCCCATGACAACGCCAAACACGCCCAACCGCAGAGCCCGCGGAGGGCGCAGAGAAAGCCAGGAACCTGCGGCACGAAGCCTTTCTCGGCTCTGCGCCCTCTGCGTTCTCGGCGGTGAATTCGTCTTGCCCGGGGCTCTCAGCGCACCCGCACTTCCTCCAGGATGATCAGGCGCGGCTTGGCCAGCAGCGCGACGGCGCAGCCGTCCAGGTCCATCCCTTCCGCCGCCTCTTCCCCGACCCACGCCCTCGCAATGAGCGGCGCCAGGGGGCCGTCTTCCAACAGCAGGTGCGCCCCGCCGTCCGCAACGACGAACGGATACCTTGCGTTGCCCAACTCGGGCGGCTCTTCGACCGCCGGCAACAGATCGACCTCGAGAAACACGTGGGCGCGATCGTGCGAAGCGACCGGGCGGACCTGCGCCCCGCCCAACTCGGGGAGGCCCTTCCTCTGACCGTTGCGTAGCATAAGCGATACCGTCTTGAACCACTGCGCGTCCTTGAACGGGAACGACAGGCCGGTCTCCGCCAGCGGTGTGGGCGGAACGGCGCCACGCTCGAGCACGAACGCCTGGATCTCCAGTTGCACGTGCACTTCCAGGGACTTGCGGAGCGCCTTCAGGCACTCCTCCATCCGCTTGTGCTGCTCCCGGCTCGCTCTTACGGTAATCACCCCCGGATCACTTTCGAGCACACCGACCCACGGCGCGGCTTCCCCGTCCTTTATCTCGCTCGCCCGGACGGAGCCGCCGGCATCCACGCCCAGGATCCCACGGAACAGCCGGGCCAGCTCCTCGGCCCCCTCGCGCGCGGCGGCCTCGGCCTCGTCGGCGGCCAGCCCCTCGTCTTCAGGCGACAAGACCAGGTCCCGCACGGGGTACACGCGCACCTCCGCCTGCTCCTCCGCCCGGGTGTCTTCGAGCGCCACCACCTTCGCCTTGACCATGAACTTGAGGCCGGGCGCCCCGCCCTCGCCCTCCAGGCCGCTGACGGTTTTCTCCACGCCGTCCGGGACGCGCACGGACGTGCTGAACTCTTTCACGTTGAGAACGGGCGCTCCCGTCCCTTCCGCGTGCCCGGCGACCTCGCGCAGGCTGTACTCGATGTCCAGTTCGATCATCGTCTGCGGAGGCGGGCCGGCGACCTGCACCATGCGCGGCGTCACGGTCACGCTCGTCCCGACCTTCTGATGCCCGAACTTCTCCAGCACGTCGTCCGGCAGGTCTGGGAGCACTTCGGCGATGGTGCGGGTCGTGTCGATCGTCGCGGTCTGGCCGTCCGCCAGTATCATGTTCGGCGACGAGATGACCTTCTCCCCCTGCTCCGTCACCTCAATCACCTTCATCCGGACGTATATCTGTGGCCCGGCCGCCGGCCCCTCCCGCGGCGGGCCGTAGCCTGCTGGGAGCGCTATGCGCCCGCCTTGCTCGCGCACCTGCACCCAACGTGCCTGCGCGCCGGCACCCGCGCTCGGCCCCTCCGTCTGCCTGGCTTGGGTCACCCGGGCCTGGAGGACGAGCACAACGACCGGCGGCTTCCCCTGGAGGCCGGCCATCCCTTCTTCGCCGAGCCACCGGCGGGCGAGTTGCTCCGCCGCGAGGCCGCCCTTGCACATGATGAACGCGCCCCCGTCCTGAACTGCCGCGACCCGGCCCACCGGTTCGCGCTCGCCCGCGCCAACGGCGTACTCGACGAACACATAGCGGCAGTCAGACGAGACCAGGGGACGCACGGCCACGCCCTCAGGGAGGCCCGGCAGGGGGACACGGGGGTGGGACAACACGGTCTGGCGCCAGTCGAACCAGGACCTGACCCATCCGGGGAATGCCCTCGGAGACAGGAATCTCCGGGTCTCCGTTCCGGCCTCCACGGTTCGGGTGACCGTGTCCGGGTCCTCTGCGGTCAATCTGTCGGGCGAGACGCCCAGGACGTTCGCGGCGGTTTCGGCGAATCCCATCCTCTCGGCCACGTCGGGCGTGAGCACGAAGGCCGTCACGCGCAGCGCGACCGCCGTGCCTTCGCCGGTCACCTCATCCACGAAGAAGACCCGGCCGCCCTGCGACTCGCCGCCCGGAGTGACCGTCACGACGTCCGGCCACCAGTCCTGTCCGCCAGACATCTCCTCCAGGTGCTCCCCGGTCAGCCGCTCCGCCTCCGCTCCCGCCGGGTCGGTCACGCGGATGAACGCGCCGTCGGGGTCGAAGGTGAAGACCTGGTCCCTCGTGATCCGGTCCTTGTTGCGGATCGTCGCCTCGTACCTGTAGCGGATCGAGTAGTTGCCGTCGGCGCCGCGCGTCACGTCGCCCCACTCGACGGTCTTGCGCGCCGTGATGTCGCGGTAGTTCTTCCCGAAGAAGTGCTCCACCAGCCCGATCAGTTCCTGCCGGCTGCCGTCGCGGATGCTCCGGTCGGTCTCGACGCGGATGTAGTCCCCGTCGGCGTCGAACGTGAAGACCTGCCGGAACAGGACGGGCTCGCTGTTCCAGATGCGCGCCTCGTAGGTGTAGGGGATGCGGTAGCTGCCGTCCTCGTCGCGGGAGACCTCACCCCACGCGACGGTCTTGCGCTGCTTGACGTCGCGGAAGTTGTGGGCGAAGAACTCCTCCACCTGCCCCATGAGCCGCTCTTTCAGTTCGTCGTCCGCGGCGGCGGCCGCGCCAGGGGCCTCAGGCAACAGGCTGTCCATGTCAACCCGGCCGAGCTTGCGGACCTCCAGCCCCACGGCCGGCGGGGTATCGGTGATCGCCAGTATCCGAACGAGGTAAGCGCCAGCGTCCGGCGCAAGGAGTCCATAGTGGTCGCCGATATCCACCGACTCCGAGCGCATCAGGGGCACTCGGAACCAGGATCCCTTAGCGCGTTTTCTTTCCTCGGCAATCACGAACTCCGCGAGGCTATCCGCAGTGAGGACGCGGTCGCCGTCCCAGTCTTTCAGATCGGCCATCATTGCCCCGCCGATGGCGGTCAGTCCCGAATTATCGTCTTCGTACATCAGGCCGGCGTCCACGCGCCGGATGATAGCCTTGAACGCGTTGTCGTCGCGGGCCGACTCCGTGACGCCCGGCTCTATGCCGATCTTGACCGTCTTCATAGCCCGCAGGTCGAACAGCTCTATCTCAGCCCGTTCGCGTTCGCTCCTGTCCACGGCGGGCCGGATCGAAGGCAAGGTGACGCGCGCTACGGGGCCGGATCCGTCGGCCCCCTGCACCATCTTGTAGCGGATCTTGACGCCGGGCGGGTCCTCGGTGAAGCCGACTATCTGGAGGATGCCCATCCCGCCCTCGCGGGTCTTGAAGGCATACGTGGCCGGAAGGTCACCAACGGCGCTGAAATAAACCGGGAATCCGGGGCGGGCGAAGGTCCAGAACTCCTGCTCCTTCAGGTTGCGCGCGGTCATCCTCTCCCACATTTGGACTTCCGCAGAGAAGGGATGGACGACCATGTCAATACCCACCAGGCCAGAGACCGGCGCATCTATGTCGCAGAGCGCGTCGATCCCCCGGTCTCTGAACCACTTCACGTTCTTCTCAAAGCCAAGCACATCATCAGGCCTCGTGAAGAGCTTTCCGGTGTCAAAATCGACGTAAACATCCGCCTGCACGCTGTCGTCGTTGACCACCCGCTCGATCACCGGGCCAAAGCACACGCCCTCCGGCGCCGACGGGGCCTCATCGCTCCTCGTGATCTTGCCGTCCTGGTCCATCCCCACGCAGGCGTGGGGGTGCTCCGACGCCGGGCCGGCGGCCGGCCGCGTCCACTCGACTGTAAACGTTGAGTCCGTTACGTCCACCACCCGGAACTCTCCGTACGAGACGTGCGGCAGCTTTGCGAAATCGTCCGGGCTGATGAACAATCCCTCCCTTGCGAGCACCTCCTGTTCGGCATAGGAGCCGTGTTCGGCCCGGTAGGCCCTCTCCGCGGTGCGGAAGGTCGCCAGCCCCCTGACCACCTGGTGGTCCAGCCCGGCGGCGGCGACGGTCTTGGGTTCGCTGAGCCGGATGTCCAGTGGGGAAAGGAGCCGCCAGGAGCCGTTCACCTCGACCATGGCATCCAGTATCAGCGATCCCTCGCGTCCCTCGACGTTGATGACGGCCTGCACGTTGTCCAGCGCCCACGTGTCCTCGCGGAGGTCGAGTCCGGGCATCCCGAAGTTCTTCCCGGCCGGCACCTTGACCGGCTCGCGGGCGAAGTGCATGTCCATCCGCACGAATCGCGCCCCGGCCAGCTCCGGCCCGAGCAGTTTGAGGGACTCGACGAAGAGCCCGTGCAGCTTCTCGTATGCGCGGTCGGCCTCGGCGCCAGCGAAGGTCCGGGCGAACTCCTCCCGCGTGATGAAGGCCGCCTCGGCCTTGCCCAGGTCCCCTTTCGACAGCGCCTCCACCACCTGCCGGGCCGCGTCTTCCGGCTCGACTCGAGGTCGAGCGGAGACTGTCTCTGCCCTTTCCCCCAGCGGCAGGGCCAGGGCGACGCCGAGCGAGACGAGGGCCGCGATGACGGTGCCGGCGAGGACCCGGTGCGTCAGGCGACGTATCTCCTCCCGCCGGTCCGACAGAATCGCCTGGATGCGGCGGAAGAAGGCGCTCCGCGTCAGCACGATCCCCGCCGCAAGCTCGGTCGAGATCGCCCGCCGGGGCAGCTCCTCCGCCAGCCGCGTCAGGAGCCCGGCGTAAGGCACCGGCGCCTCGCCCGCGTCCAGGACGGCGTCGTCCGCCGCGTCCTCGGCCAGGTGCGCCACCTGCCGCGCCGCCACCCAGACCAGCGGATGGAAGAACAGGAGCGCCCTCAAGAGCGAGACCAGCCCGAGCACGAGCGGGTCCCGCCGCCGCACGTGCGCCAGCTCGTGCAGCGCCACGGCGCGCGTCTCCCCGGCGGAAAGCGTGATCAGCAAGCCCTCCGGCAGCAGCACCTGCGGGCGGAACACGCCCACGGTGATCGGCGTCGGCACGGTGTCGCTCTCCAGCACGCGCACCTCTCGGGCCAGCCCCAGCTCCTCCCACGCCTCCGAGAAGGCCAGCAGGACGTCCGGGTCCACGACCTGTCGCCCGGCGCGCACCCAGCGCCGGATGCGGAGCCTGCCGAGCGCGACGAGCGCCAGGATGCCAGCCGCGCCGGAGGCGTACGCGATCAGGCCGAGCGCCCAGGGATAGTCCAGCAGACGGAGGCCGACCGCCTCGGGCTCGGGCGCCTCCTGAATCGTCGGCGCGGCGGGCAGCGGCTCGGCCGGCATCGGCTCGAACGCCGCCGGCATCGGCCGGTAAGCGGGCATGACGGCGACCTCGGCCTGCGGCGCGCCGACGCCGCTGGCCGCCCACGCCAGGAGCGGTATCAACGGCATCGCCAGCAGCGCGCCCGCCCAGAGCGCGTGCCGCACCGCCGCGCGCCGCCGCCGCAGCGCCACGCCTATCAGCCAGACGGCCAGCAGCAGCAGCGACGACTGCCAGAGGACGGAGAGGAGCATCCTCAGCGTCCCGAACCCGACGCGGTCCAACGCCGACCACAGCTCGGCGGCGTTCATGGCTGCTCCTCCGCTTCGCGTTGGGCGATGAGCCGCTTGATCTCCTCCAGCTCGCGGTGGCTCACGGGGCGGGCGTCGAGCAGGGCGGCCACCATGAGCGCGGCGGAGCCGTCGAAGGCGCGCCCGAGCAGGTCGGCGAGCAGGTTGCGGTTCGCCTCCTCCTCGGGCACGGTGGCCCTGTAGATGAAGCCGCGCCCCTCCTGGCGGCGGGTCAGGTAACCCTTATCGACCAGGATGGAGAGGACCTTCCGCACCGAGCCGCCGGTCAGGTCGCGCGCCTGCGCGGCGAGCGCCTCGCGGACGTCCTCGGTGGTCACCTCATCACGGTTCCAGACGACCTGCATGAACTCCAGTTCGACTTCGGTCAGCGTGCGGCTTCTTCGTCGTGCCACGTCCTTCCCCCCGGGAGACAGTGGTAAGAGTCATTTTGTCGTGCGACTCGTCGCTTGCCCTCCGAAGCCCTCAGGGCGAAGGAGGGTCATCCTCGTCCTCGATCCCGCCTCGGGCCGTGCCGGGACGCTCGCCACAAATCTCTGGGTAGCCCCCGGCGTCTCGCCGGGGGTGCCAACGGTCCGCAAACGCCGGGCGAGACGCCCGGCGCTACCCGGAAACGGGGCCGAGAGTCCGTCCTTTCTACAGAGCACCATCAGGTCACCGAGCGCCCAGCAGCCGGCACCCGGCCACGACGTCGTCCTTGAACCTGACGCGGACCCCGGATACGACGCCGCTCTGACAACGGCAGCCCAGCAAGCCGGCCTTGGCGCTCGTCAATCCCTGCTCGTAACGGATGACGTCCGGGTCCTTATCCTGGATGTACTCGCCGCCGAGCAGTGCCAGGACCTCAGCGCGGGTGGTCCGGCCGACCTCGATCAACGCCACGTTGTCCGCCTTGTAGGGCGTGCCCCAGCCCGTCGACACGGAGCAGCCGCAGCACCCGGAGGCGACGGCGAGGGCCGCCAGGGCAATCGCGAGCGCAACGGTCGTTCGCCACATGGCACTCCTCCCAGTCGTACCGAGTTAGCCGTGCTTCCTCGTTCCCCCGATCCTCTCCGCGTCCTCTGCGTTCTCTGCGCTGAAAGTGCCGTTGGTACGGTTACCGAGAATTGTTTCTCGCAGGATTGTATATCCTCGGCGGGCGGTTGTCAATACCTGAGCGAGATTTTCTTCTCGCGTCACGAGGCGCGAGAGGGAACGGAGAGTTGAGAGTTGAGAGTGTACAGTTCACAGTGAACGGCGGAAGGGCAGGCTGGAGGCTTGAGGCGTGAGGTTTACCCGCCGTACGGCGGGCGTGAGGTACGCCAGAGGAGAACGACAGGGAGAAGGACTGAGGACAACGGACCGACACGCGCGCGCCGGCGGCGCCATCAACGCCCCGTACCGCTGCGGCATGTCCAGGACCCCTGTCGCGGGACAGCCTTGCCGTCTATTCTCCGACTTTCGTCAGGATGGCCTGTACTTCTCCCACCGGAGCAAACGCGAGCAGCGCGCGCAGGGCGACCTCGGCGTATCCGGCGTCGTCGCCGGTGGCTGCCTCGAGCAGAAAGGCCCGCGTCTCCCGTGCAAATGGGGTCTCCTCGGCAATGAGGGCCAGGGCCCTTTCCCGCGTGGCGGCGGGGAGCTTCCGGAGGTGCTCCTTGTGCGCGTCGTGCTGCGCCGTGAATACGCCCTCAATCGAAAGCATTCGGCTGAATCTGTCGAGCGCCTCATCCAGTTCCCGGAGGAAGGCCAGTGCCTCCGCCTGCGCCTTTAGAAGATCGAGCTTCAACCTGCGCGCCTCATCCTCGCGACCCTGTCGCAGCAGAATCTTCTGGGCCGCTTCGGTGGCGGCGGCGAACACCTCGCTGTTGCCCGACAGGAGCGACTTGTGCAGGGGGCGGTCATCGTGGAACACAGACATTCGATCCATCACGTGGGCGTACGCCTCCAGGGCTCTGGCGTCATCCTTCAGGCGGTCGCGGTAGAAGTCGCCGAGGCGTTTCCACGACAGGTCCAGAATGGCGGCGCCGGGGCTGTACACCAGTTTCTTGCCCTTGTCCACCATAGTCCTCATGTCCTCCTCGGCCTTTTGGAGGTTGCCGGTCTCCGCGTAGGCGGTGGCGCGGTAGTACAGGGCGTCGGCGAGCGGCCTTTCGGTGTCCGGCACGAGCCAGTTCAGGTATGGCGTGCCGGTGGCCGGCCGGTCGGCGAATGCCTCGATCAGTTCGGCGAACTTCCCCCGCTCCGCCATGAACGCCATCTGACGCCGTATCGAGAGTTCCGGGACGGTCATGCGCCTGGCAAGTTCCATGGCCTTCTCGTAGTCGTTCAGCCGGTTGGCGCATTGCGCGGCCCGTTCGAGAACGTCCGCTTTCAGCTGATCGTCCATCGGCGTCTCTTCCGCCACCCGGACGTACGCCGTCAGCGCCTGCGCGTCCTTGCCGGCCCGCGCCAGGGCGTCGGCGGCGCCCAGCCGGGTCAGGACCTGCTCGGCCCAGTCCCCGTCATACGGCCAGTCCTCTTTCCAGAAATGGAAATCGCGGAACGCCTCCGGTTGGAGGCCGATCCCCCTCTTCACCACGGTCGGGTTGGTGGCGAAGAACCCGTTGAAATCCTTGTTTGGCATTCGGGGCCCCCACCCCTGGCAGAAACCCCGCTCGCCGGGGAACTGCGGATTGGCCACGAACGAGTCGGTCTCCCCGACCACGATGCGGTACTCCGGCAGCGTCAGACCGCCGATGAGAGGCCCTTCGGTGAGCTTCCGATCCTCCTCGGGCCACCGGGTGAAGAAGCAGTTGTTCGACTGGAACCGGCCGACGGACGTGAAGGGGATGTGCGCCTTGCCACGCGTGTTCTCGCCGAAGATGTTGCTGTTCACCGAATACGAGTCCCCCGGACTCACACTGACCCGGACGTGGTGGATCAGGGGACTGACGAACACGTTGTTCTCGACGCGCAGCCCGGCGCACTGCTGGAACGAGGTCGAGCTCATGCTGTGCATGAAGACGCAATTCCTGACGAGGATGTCGGGGCAATCGCGCGCGGGGATGGCCGGCCCCCAGCCTCCGCTGAAGTGGCAGCGCGTGACCTGCAGATCGGCTCCCCCTTGGACGAGCAACGCGCCGCATTCCGCGCCGGCCGTGTTGTCGGGAATGCCGGCGAATCCGTCGAAATACAGCGCGTCGAAACGATAGTGGCTCTTGCCGAAGAGAATGAACCCGGCAGTCAGCTTCTCTCCCATTCCGTCGATGGTGACCTTTTCTCCGGGGATTGCCCTGAATGCGATCGGATGGCCGGGCTCGCCGGTGGCGCGGAAATAGACGGTGCCAGGATACTCTCCTTCGGCAATGAGCACGGTGTCGCCGGCCCGCACCTGATCGGCGGCATGTTGAATCGTTCTCCAGGCGGTCGCGCGGGTGGAGCCGTCGTTTGCGTCATCGCCGTCGTTCGAGACATACCGCGTCGTCGGTTCCGATGCCCGCGCGGCGGTAGTGAACTCGACGGCGACCGGGTCCCCGCTCGGCAACCTGTATCGGCGCGCCGGGTCCGCCGCGGCAAAGAGTCGCTCGGGGTGGGTCTTGACGTAATACTTCTTCCCGGGCCGCAGACCGGTCAGGCTGTGCGTGTAGAACGATGACTGAGTGATCTGGGTCTCGCTGGCGCACTCAGGCGTTTCGCCCCAGGCGAGTTCGACCTCGGCCGGGAGGGTGGTCCACCACTCGATGGAAGCCGTCGTGCTGCCGACCGAGTGCACGAACGGCCCGACCAGGCGCATGGTCAGCGGCCGCCATTCCCGGTGTGGTCCGACCGCCGTGCCCAGCGGGCCGCGGCCGCCGAACGCCCACGCATTCTCGATCACCGTGGAACCGCCGGAATGCGCCAGTTTCGGCGGGATCGCCTCCGAGTAAACGTCGTGCCGGTATCTTCGAAGGTCGGACAAAGAGAATACCTTGCGGGCCACCTCCCAGCAGGCAGCCGCTTCCGGATAGCTGTTGTAGGACGAATACCGGATCGCACTCATCCTGTCGGCTCGAACGGCCGGGGCCGAAGCGTACAGGTTGCCCCTCAGATCCACTTCCGTGCAGTTGCGCAGTTGCAGCGGCGTCGTCAACATGCCGTGAGTGACGGTCAATCCCTCGACGTCATGCGCCTCGACCTCGCCGCCGGAAAACACGCAGTCTTCAAAACTGATCCCTCCTCCACCGGCAATCCTGACGGCGCCAGCCAGATGAAGCCGCTCAAAGGAGACGTCCCGGGCCGCATTCATCGTGAGCGGCCCTTCGATAATCGCGGCGTCCATGCCGCGCCCGCGTATGCGGACGCTCCGAACGGCCAGGGGCGTCGCGACGCCGTAACGCCCCCCCGCGATGTAGAGCGTGTCGCCCGACCGCAGGTTCCCGAAAGCGTGGTCCAGCGTCTTCCACGCCTGGGTCATGGACAGGCCGTCGTCGGCGTCGTTCCCTTCAGGGGAGACGTAATGGATATCGTCCCCGTACGGATACGGGCCTTTATGGTCGTAACCCTCGCCCGGCATGCGACTCGCAGCGGTCGCCTGAGGGCGGAAGTCGAAGTTCAGCGCGTCGGCGAACTCGCGATCCGCAAATTCCAAAAACTCCTCCTGGCCGTCCGGCAAATCCATCGTGGCCGGATCGGAGCTGCCCCGTCTGGACCTGCCCACGATGCAATGCGAGAGCGCGCGGATATGACAATCCCGAAGAGCGACGCACTGCTCCGCCCGTGCGTACTGCTCCTCGTCGGACAGATACTTGCCTTTGAACCAGTAATCGCCGCCGCTGTTGCCCCACGAAACGAGACGCGAAAACAGACAGAGTCTGTCCCCTTTGCGGGTTCCGTAGAAGCGCGCTCCATAGTCGCGGTTGAGGAAGCAATCGCTGTCGCGGAAGGTCTCTCCGCTCGGATCGAAGCCCACCATGCCTTCGCCGTTCCCGTAAGCCCGGCAGGCTTCGATCGCGTTGCCGCCGTCGCTCCTGGCGTCGTTGATTGTGATGCCGCTTTGATTGAAAAACGCGACGCACCGGCGGACTGCGCAGCGCTCACAGTCGCGCACCATGAACGCGCTGACCGGATAGTTGAGAACGGCCCTGTCAACCGGCGTCATGAATCCTGATGCCGCCAAACCGTCGAGCACCACGCGTTTGCACTCGCCGAAGTCAAAACCATGACCCCTGCGAACCGCGAGCCTGTAGCGATGGCGGTCGGGCGACTGGAGATCCGACGCGGAGAGATACAGCTTCTTGAGCCGCGGGTCGCGGAAGAAGCGACCCGGCCCGAACTCCAGCGCCACCGGGTCCGCCGCGGGCACAAGTATCTCCAGCGTATCGGCTTCCATAACGGAGAGAACGTCCCACTCGCAGTCGGCGACGTAAACGAACCGCTTTCCGGGAACCTGGCGGAAGTCCAGATCGGCGTCCCGGTCGCCGCGCAGGAGCACTGTGCCCGGGATTTCCGCCCGAATCAGCGTATCCTTCCGCAAGTCCCCAAGGCCGGTGACGCTCACGTTCTCGGGGTACTCCCCCGGGCCGATGGTCAGGGTGTCGCCGGGCTGCAGGGCGCCGATGCCCTTCTGGATGGTCAGAAAGGCCAGATCGCGGCCTGTGCCGCTGTTCGCGTCGTTGCCTGCCGCGTTGACGAAATACTCCGCTGCCCACGTCGGCGCAGCGAAGGCCGCCCAGAGCAGCGGCGCGAAGAGCGCTGCCAGGACAGACTGCCGGGAACAGACCTCACGTCGCGTTTCGCGACCTTCTGTCGAGCGAGCAGCTTCCATCGTTCGTGGGAACCTCTCTCAGGTTATGTCCAATGATTTGGCTCACGGTCCTCGGCGCCGATGGTCGTACCGTCGATCGCGTCGCTATGTATATCAACGGCGCGTGTCACGGACGCTGGCGCAACTGCCCCAGGTCCTCGAGGCTCAGGCCGAGGGCCTTCAGTTCGTCGGCGTCCAGGCCGACCTTGCTCAGATCACCCAGGGTCACGATGGACTGCATTACCTCGTCGCGGAAGGCGGCCTGCCGCGCGCCGCGCAGCTCCGGGTCGAGCAGCCGGAAGGTCAGGTCCCATCCTTCTTCGAGGTCATCCCCCGCGAGGCGCCGGGCTTCCTCTTCGGACAGCCCGCCGTCGTCGGCGCCGTCCGCCCCGACGCTGTAAACGACCATGCCGTCGTCGGTCCTCCGGTACACGAGGGGCGCCTCCGAGAAGGGGTCCCCGGGCGGCGCCTCCCAGACGCCGGGGACAACCTCGTCGAGCGAATCGGGCCAGCGTCCGTGCTCCGTGCGCCACTTCTCGACCTGAAGCGCCGTCCGCGCGACGCGCAGGTGCGCCTTCACGTGCGCCTCGGCACAGAAAGCGGCGCCCATGGTGGGCAGGACGAGGGCGGCCAATGGATGACGCCCCTTCGACGCCGAAAGCTCCTCATCGAGGGCCTCGCTGACCTCTTCCCCCCTGGTCGCCTTTTCGCGCGGTGCAAGCCCGGCAAGTTCGCTGTACCGGTCCATCACCTCGTGGAAGTACAGGATGTCCCTTTCCCGCCAGCCGGGCACCCAGCCATAGAGAAGGGGCAGGCTTCTCCCACTCCGCATCTCTGACAGCGCATCCGGATGCGCCATGGCTCGAGCGCTCTCGGACCTCGCGGCAACGGTACTCCAGTCGAGCGAGAGTTCCGCTTCCTCCAGGTCCAGTCCCTGGATGAGGGCACCCAGTTCCTCTTCCCCCATTTCGCAGAGCCCCGCAACGCGTTCCAACTGAGCGATCATGATCCTGTCCACGGCCATCCGGACCAGCGCCTCGATGAAGAACGGCCGCTCCCCCATGGACGCCGCAAGGCGACGGCACGTCACCAGGGAGCGGGCCGCCCCGGAGGCGTCGCCCTCAACGGCGCGCCAGAGGGCCTCCCGGCTGCAAAGTTGGCCGGCTCCGCGGAACCCTTGGACCTCGAGCATTCGGAAGCCCCAGGGATCGGGCGCCGGCTCCACCGGGTAAGAGCCGCGAGGGAGCCCCGCGGCCTCGTGCATGAGCCGCAGGGCCTCGGCGTTGGCCTCCAGGTCGGCCCGGAGCCACTCCTGAACGCTCTCGGACGGCAGCGTCCCGAGCGGAGACTGCTCCAGGCAGCGGCCCGCCAGGTAGCCCTGGTCCGTCTGCTGGACCAGCGTACGGGCGTCCCGGAATGCGAGCGCGGAGTTCTCTCCGTCGGGGAGGTAGTTGTGCTGGCTGACCATCTCGTCAACGGTCAGTAACTGGCCGTCCGCGCGGAGCCGCTCGAGCTTCGCTTCCAGCTTGCGCCCCCAGTACCGGTCGCAGATGCCCGCCGCCAGGGTGAGGACGACCGCCAGCCCGATCGCGACCAGGCAGCCGATCCTCAGGGGGGCTCTGCGCCGCCGGGCCAGCTCACGCAGCAGGTCCGCCTCTTCCGCTTCCAGGTCCATGTTGCCTCCCGCGCCCCAACCGCCGCCGCATTATAGCACCGTTCGGCCGCCGGCCCGCCCGACAGGCAAACCTGCGCATTCCACGATTGCCGCGCGCAGTTCAGCGGCCCGGGGGCGCGACGACGTAGAGGTACTCCTTGTTGCGCAGGTGGCTGACCTCGCCCACCCTCTCGCCCTGCGGGTTGTGGATCCCGATCTGCGCGCCGACGTAGCGCTTGTAGTCTCGCTCCAGGACCGTCACCTCGCCCCTCCGGCGCAGCAGCGCCTCCATCTCCTCGCGGGGGATGAAGCCCTCGTTGCTGAAGGAGACGACCAGCACGGGCGCGCGCACCGCGCCGATGAGCCGCTCCATCGCGCCGGCGCACGTCCGGCGGGAGTTGAAGGCGCTCTTGCGCGTGCGGCAGTCCACGCGCTTGCAGGCGACGCCGTAAACCTCCGGCCTGTCCCACAGGACCAGCGTCTCCCAGACGTGGTAGTTCGACAGGTAGGAGTGCTGGTTGTAGGGCGGGTCGAGGTAGGCGACGTCGGCACCGAGCTGCTCGGCGGCCTCGAAGGCGTCCAGGCGGCACGCGAGGCCCTTGCCGTGCCGCGCGCGCGGCAGCACCTTCGGGACGCGCAGTTCGAGGTCGTTGTGCGAGCGCGGCGCCCATTCCTTCAGGTAGGCCATCTGGAGGCCGGTGGTCGAGTCCACGCGGTCGGCGGCCTCCATCAGGGAGACCAGCATGACGGCCTTGAGCTCCGGCCCGAGGCCCTTGCGCTCGATGGCGTCCCGGACGGCGTCCACGCGCTCGCCGTTCTTTGGCTGGAAGAAGCGCGAGCGCACGCAGAACGTCTCGGTGAAGTAGCCCGGCGCGCCGGGCAGGCGGTTGAACTCCCGCACGAGCGCCGCCGCTTCGTCCAGGACGTCCTCGCGGTCGGCCTGAACGTAGCACGTGGCGAGCGCGTGGGCGTAAGCGTTGTGGTCGTTGGCCAGGACGCGGCAGCCACTGGCCTTCAGCGCGTGGCCGACGCGGGAGGTGCCCGAGAACAGGTCCAGCACCGTCCGGGCCTCGGGGAAGGCGCCGACGGCGCGCAGAACCATCGGCAGGAGCACGCGCTTGGAGCCGATGTACTTTATCACGACCCGCATTCTAAAGGCCGGCGCCGGGCGCGTAAAGGAACGCGCACGGCTGGGTTTGAGAATGGCCCGGACAAGCCCTATAATCCGGGGCGCTCAAAGCGGAGAGGGCGGCGATGGAGGACCACGCGGGACGCATGGACGCCTTTCGGCGCCGGCTGGAGCGGCTCCACGCCGACGCCTACTGGCTGGTCAACGCGGACAACGTGCGCTACCTGTGCGGCTTCAGGGGCGAGGACAGCACGCTGCTGCTGACGGCCGGGCGGGCGGTGCTGATCACGGACTCCCGCTACGTCGAGCAGGCGGAGCGCGAGGCGCAGGTGGACGAGGTGGTCAGCCGTCACACGCCGATGGTGCAGGCCGTCGGGTCGCTCTGCAGGGCGCTCGCCGTGCGGCGGCTGGCGGTGACGGGGGCGAACCTGACCCACGCGCAGTTCCTGGCCCTGGCGGAGGCGGCGCCCGCGCTCAATCTCACGGTCCGGCGGGAGGGCCTCGCGGAGGCGATGCGCCGGCGCAAGGACGCGGGGGAAGTCGCCCTCATCAGGGCGGCCATCGGGACGGCGGAAGCGGCCTTTCTGGCCGTCGCGCGGGACATGAAGTCCGGCTGGACGGAGGGGGCGACGGTGGCGCGGCTCGAGTACGAGATGCGCCTGCGCGGCGCCGACGGCGCCGCCTTCGAGACGACCTGCGCGGCGGGCGCGAACGCCAGCGTGCCGCACGCGCTGGCCGGGGAGACGGAAATCGGCGCTGGCGAGGGTCTGCTGATGGACTGGGGCGCGCGGCGCGACGGCTACTGCTGCGACTTGACACGGATGATATGCCTGGATAGAATCCCGGCAAGGCTGGAGGCCCTCGTGGAGATCGTTCTCGAGGCGCAGACAGCGGCGTTCGACAGGCTCAAACCGGGCACTACGTGCGGCGAGGCCGACGCGGCCGGGCGGTCCGTGATTGCCAGGGCGGGATACGGCAACTGCTTTGGACACGGGATCGGTCACGGGGTCGGCCTTGCAGTGCATGAGGGGCCCGGATTGGCGCCGCGCAGCGAGACGGTTCTGCTGCCGGGCATGGTCGTGACGGTCGAGCCGGGCATCTACCTGCCCGGGGAGGCGGGCGTCAGGATCGAGGATATGGCCCTCGTAACGGCGGACGGACACGAGGTGCTCACGACGCTTCCCCGCAGGCCCGGGGACGTGCAGGCGTTGGTGCGGGGGAGCGCCGCGGAGAGCGCCGGCAGTTGAGGGGAATCACTCCATGGACGCGGTGGAACGAGTCCGGAAGCTCATTGAGATAATGGCGGCCCACGACCTGGCGGAGCTCGAGGTCGAGGAGGGGGATCTGCGCGTCAAGATCCGCAAGAACATCCCCCCGCAGTTCCCGCCCGTCGGCTTCGGCCTGCCTCACCTGCAACACGTCCCTGGCTACCATCCGGCCCTCCAGAGTCCCGGCGAAGCGACCGAAGAGGCCCCGCCGTCCAAGGAGGAGAACCTTATCGAAATCACCTCGCCCATGGTGGGCACTTTCTACCGGGCGCCCAACCCGGGGGCCGACCCCTACGTGAGCATCGGTTCGGAAGTCAGCCAGGACTCCGTCGTCTGCATCATCGAGGCCATGAAGGTGATGAACGAGATCAAGGCGGAGGCGGCCGGCGTCATCGTCGAGATCCTGGTCCAGGACACGGAGCCGGTCGAATACGGGCAGGTGCTCTTCCTGGTCGAGCCCGCCGAGGGGTAGCGCGCCCCGCCGCCACTGGTTCAACACAGGCTTTTTCTCTGGCACAGCGCCATGTTCAGCAGAGTTCTTATCGCAAACCGGGGAGAGATCGCCCTCCGCGTCCTGCGCGCCTGCAAGGAGATGGGTATCGAAACCGTCGCCGTCTATTCCAAGTCCGACGCCGGCGCCCGCTACCTTGACCTGGCCGACGAGGCCGTCTGTATCGGCGACGCCCCGCCCGCCGAGAGCTACCTCAACATCCCTCGCATCATCAGCGCCGCCGAGATCACCAACGTCGACGCCATCCACCCCGGTTACGGCTTCCTGGCCGAGGAGGACAACTTCGCCGAGATCTGCGAGGAATCCAACATCGTCTTCATCGGGCCCTCCTCCGAAGTCATGCGCAAGATGGGCAACAAGGTCCAGGCCCGGAAGATCGCCCAGGAGCACCGCGTCCCCGTCATCCCGGGAAGCGAAGGGCCCCTGGAGGACGACGAGGAGGCCCTCGAACTCGCCCACAAGATCGGCTACCCCGTCATGATCAAAGCCGCCGCCGGCGGAGGCGGCCGCGGAATGCGCATAGCCCACAACGACATCAGCCTGAAGAACATGCTCGCCCTGGCGCGCAACGAGGCCAACGCCGCCTTCAAGAACCCCGCCGTCTATCTGGAAAAGGTCCTCGAACACGCCCGCCACGTCGAAGTCCAGATACTGGCCGACCGGCACGGCAACTGCATACACCTGGGCGAGCGCGACTGTTCCATCCAAAGGCGGTTCCAGAAGCTCATCGAGGAGACCCCCAGCCCCGGCATAGACAACGACCTGCGGGACAAGGTGACGTCCGCTGCGGTGCGCATCGCCTCCGCCGTCGGCTACTCGAACGCCGGGACCATCGAGTTCCTGGTGGACCGCGAGAAGGGCTTCTACTTCATCGAGATGAACGCCCGGCTCCAGGTGGAGCACCCCGTCACGGAAGCAGTCACCGGCGTGGACCTGGTCAAGGAGCAGCTTCGCATCGCGGCCGGCGAGAAGCTCACGCTCCAGCAGAAGCGCGTCGAGTTCCACGGCGTGGCCATCGAGTGCCGCATCAACGCGGAGAATCCGTCCGACAGCTTTCGGACCTCGCCCGGCACCATCACGGAGTTCATTGTCCCGGGCGGCCCGGGCGTCCGCGTGGACACGCACGCCCACGCCGGCTACGAGGTCAAGCCCCACTACGACTCGATGATTGCCAAGCTCATCGTGCACCAGCCGACGCGCCGTGAGGCGCTGGCCTGCCTGCGCCGCGCGCTGGGCGAGTTCGTCGTCGAGGGCATCCACAGCAGCGTCCCGTTCTACCGGGAGCTGATCCAGCACGGCGGGTACGTCAGCGGCGAGTTCGACGTGCGCTTCGTCGAGAACCTCATCGAATCCGGCTCGCTCTGAGGGCAGACCTCCTTGCTGCTTGTTCCTTGTTGTCCGCCGTACGGCGGATTGCTCGTCTCTTGCCTGCCACGAGTGCACCGCAGGCGGTTCGAGGGGCCTGCCCCGAGCGGAGGCGAGGGGTTGCCGGTTGCTTGTTAACGGCAGGGAGGATTCGCCGCGCCTTGCCGTCACTTCATCCTTCTGCCCCGCCGTACGGCGGGCAAGCTTCTGCCTTCATCCTTGCGCCTCCCGCCTGCCGTCCGCCGTCATCCGTGTGCATCCGTGTTCATCCGTGTCCCGTGTCGTTGCCGTTGGCCGCTTGCCCTGAGCTTGTCGAAGGGTTGCCGTTCCGCAGTGCGGCATCCGCAATCCGCCTTGGCCGTCGTTGACACGCGGCCGGCCCGGCATACAATGGGACGCCGGTTTCGGAGGCTGCCTGCACATGAGACACGTTCTGCCGCCGCGCGTGCCCGCCAATCTGCCGGCCGACAAGACGGTCGGCATAACCACCAGCGTGCCCATCGAGGTCCTGTACGCGGCGGGCCTGGTGCCGGTGGACCTGAACAACCTGTTCATCGGCGCCGAGGACCCGGTGGAGCTGATCGCGCTGGCCGAGCGGTCGGGCTTCCCGCGGACGTGCTGCTGCTGGACGAAGGGCCTGTACGGCGCCGTGCGGCGGCACGACGTCAAGTGCGTGCTGGGCGTGACGCGGGGCGATTGCGCCAACACCGAGGCGCTGCTTGAGGTGCTGGAGCACGAGGGGGTCCGCTGCCTGCGGTTCAACTACCCGCAGAAGCCGGAGGCGGGGGCCATGCAGCGGGCGCTCCAGGAGCTGGCCGCCATGTTCGAAGCCGACCTGAACGAGGCCGAGAAGTGGCGGGAGCGCCTCGCGCCGGCCCGCTCGGCGGCGGCCGAGATCGACCGCTTGAGCTGGCGGGGATTGACCGTACGGGGCAAGGAGAACCACCTCTGGCTGGTCAGCGCGAGCGACTTCTGCGCCGACCCCTACCGCTACCGCCGAGAGGCCGAGCACTTCCTCAGCGTCGCCACCGGCTGCACGCCCGTGCCTTACTCCCTGCGGCTCGGCTACTGCGGCGTGCCCCCCATCGTCCCGGATATCTACGACTTCCTGGAATCCCTCGGCGCGCTGGTGGTCTATAACGAGACGCAGCGCCAGTTCGCCATGCTCCAGGCGGCGTCGCTGCTGGCGGACCAGTACAGCCGGTACACCTACCCTTACGGCGTCTTCCGGCGCATCGAGGACATCCGGATCGAGTGCAGGCAGCGAGGCCTGGACGGCGTCATCCACTACGTGCAGAGCTTCTGCCACCGGCGCATCGAGGACCGCATCATCCGGGAGCGCCTGCCCGTGCCCGTCCTGACGTTGGAGGCCGACCGGCCGGGGCCCCTGAGCGGCCAGCTCAAGACGCGCCTGGAGGCGTTCGTCCAGATACTGCTGGCCCGCAAGGAAGCCGCTCCGCTGGTGTGACGCAGCTATTCGGGCCCGGGAGGCAATGTGGGTCTCGATGCGGAAGAGGCCGACCTTCTGCGGGAGCTTGCGACGCGCCGCCGGGCACGGCGGCGCAGGGCTGCCGTTATCGTGCTTGGCCTGGCGGCGCTTCTCGTCCTGGCGGGGTGTATCTACGACTCGTACTGGACGCGCAGGCTGAATGCGAAGCTCGCCCAGCTCCGCGCCGACGGCCAGATCCTGACCGTTGAAGAACTCGTCAGCCGGCACAACTACCTTCCCGACGAGGAGAACTCCGCGCTGGGCTTTCTCAAAGCGCGCGACGCACTTCAGAAGACGGCCGAGAGCGACTTGCTGGACTCCTGCAGGTTTGGCCGAGTGGTCGGCACGCTGCCCTCGGAGACCGTGCAGGGCTGGCTGCGCACCGATCTGGAAGCGAACGCCGAGGCCCTGCGGCTTTGCCACGAGGCCGCGCGGCTCCCGGGGGGCTCTTACCCGCTGGAGCCCAAGTCCGACTATCGGGACCTTCAGTTCCCCGATGTTCAAGGCCTGCGCGACCTCGGCCGGCTCTGCGGTCGGGAGGCGCTCCTGCGGGCCATCCAAGGCGACGCCGCTGGCGCGGCCCGGTCTCTGGTGGCGTATCGGCGTCTCGCCGCGTCCTTTGGGGAACGACCGGTTATGATCGCGGCGACGGCTAGGCTGGACTTGGCCTGGATGGCGGTCGGGAACCTGGAGCGCATAATGGGGCTCTGCCGGATGGACGAGGCGGCGCTCGACGCCCTCGCCCGGGAATTCGAACTGGAGGAAAGAGGGCTCTCGCTCGGCTTGACTCTCGTCAGTGAGAGATCATTGGGAACTGATGCGTTTGTCCGTGCGGATGTGATGCTCGAAAAGGAGGGGCCGATTCGCCGGCTGGCCTACGGGTGGGTTCCCGGCTGGCGGCAGAAGGATGCCCTGTTCTTCCACGGCGTGATGGACCAGTACGCCGAGTTGACGGCGGCTGCGCCGCCCGAGAAGGTAGTCAAAGGGATAGGTATCCGCGACATGGTTGATAGGGAGTTCTGGGTGTCGAAGTGGCGCTATCCACTGTCCGCACAGACGGTGCCTGACATGGGCAGCATGTTCCGCGACGAGGCGCAGAGCAAGGCGCAACTCGCGATGGCGCGGACGGCGCTGCTGGTGGAGAAGTGGCGCATGATGCATGGGCGCTGGCCCGATTCCCTCGAGGAACTTGTCCCGGACATCTTAGAGACGCTGCCCCCGGATCCCTTCACCGAGGCTCCTCTCGTGTATCGAAGGACCAATGAGGGTATTCTCCTTTACAGCGTCGGGCAGGACGGCAAGGATGATAAGGGGCTTCCCGCGGAGGAGGCCGTACGGCGTGCTGGAACGCTCTTCGTGGGCGAAGGATGGGACCTGCCCTTGCGGGTGCTCGACCCCCAGCTTCGCGGCGCACAGCAGGCCGCCTTGCGCGACGAGTTAATGGACTTCTCGTTGTACTCGGCCCTGCCGGGGTACGTGGCTCCATCGGTATACCCGGGTCTGATCCTCAGCGACTTGAGGAAGGTGGGCTTGGGCACCGGTGACCTGAAGGGCCTCGGCCTGACCGATCAAGACCTGGAGGAGTTGAAGGGCCGGCGGTGGTGACTGATGCGTCCGGCGCTACCTGCGCAAGGCGACGCGCCCATCCTCTCGTCCCGTCTCCGCGTTCTCTGCGTTCTCTGCGTTAATGCCGTGGCCTTACGCGCCGCGCAGCCCCTCGACCTGGGCTATGTCGTCGTCCCGCCAGCCGAGCATGGCCAGCTTGTTGCGGATGTAGTACCGGTAGTTCTCGAGCGAGACGGTCTGCGGGATGCGGTGGTCGCCGTGGGGGATGAAGCCGCCGTCCTCGACGACGTGCTCGACGCGCTTCAACTCGGCGATGATCTCCCGCTTCCCCTCGGCGAGCAGGTGCTTGTTCAGGCCGCCGCGCAGCAGTATCTGCCGCCCCCACATCTCGCGGTACTTGACCGGGTCGCTGCCGGGGAAGACCTCGAGCGGGAACATGCAGTTCAGGCCCGCCTCCAGCCATATCGGCACCAGCGGCGTCACGTCGCCGTCGCAGTCCGTCCAGATCACGGTGCAGCCGTGCTGGCGCAGGAGGTCGCAGACGCGCTTGAGCCTGGGGCCGACGATCTCGCGGAACATCTGCGGGCTGAGCATCGGCCCGCTGCGGAAGCAGATGTCCTCCCAGCCGGCGGCGAAGTCCACCTCGATGTACTTCAGCGCCTCCTCGATCTGGCGGTAGTAGATACGCGTGAGCGTCTCGACGATGTCCTCCACCAGGTCCCGGTCGTCGTAGAGCATCATCGAGATGCGCTCGAAGCCGAGCCAATCGCGCGGGATGCCGAAGTAGGAGCCGAGCCCGATGCCGACCGGCAGGTCGCTGCGCATCAGCTCCTGGCCGAGCGCCTTGTAGTCGGTCCCGAACCTGCGCGGGTCCTCCGGGTCGAGGCGTTCCTTGAACCGCGCCCAATCATCGCGGTTCTCGACGGGCATCTTGATGTAATGGGGGATCGTCCTGATGCCGCTGGTCTTTTCCTCGAAGATTGCGCCGTCCGGGGTGCGGACCCTGCGCCAGTCCTCTCCCTTTTGTAGCACTTCCCACTCGCCCTCGAATGACGGCTCTATGCCGCCGTGGAACGGGACGTGCCGCGAGGGGTCCACGCCGAAGTAGGATTCGATGCGCCAGTCGTTGTCGTATTGGGCGGGCAGGCCCTCCTGGTGCCAGCGGTCCTGCGTCTCCCCGAGGTAGCCGAACTCCCAGTGGGGCACACGGTCGACCTTCTGGAAGTGCATCGTGCGGCGGAACCGCTCGCGGTGCGTCATCTGGCCCATGTCCGTGTCGATGATGCTCTCGGCCATTGCGGACGTCCCTTTTGACAGGAGAGTGAGTGCAAGTGCGCTCTTATACCCGACGGGCGGGGGGATGCAAGTGCGGGGAGGTGACGACAGGCTTGAGGCCGGAGACTTGAGGCGTGAGGCACGGCAACGGCGAACGACAACGGATCTCACCACGGAGGCACGGAGAACACGGAGAACGGCAAGGAAGGAGTGAGAAGCAGCAGAGCTGGCCGTCAACTGCAACACCTCTGGACACCGTTGTGGTTGCTGACTTCAGCCTTCCTGGCGACCAGACCTCGTGCGTGGCGTCCGTTTGTCAGTCTTTGCCGTCTCGTTCGTCCTTTTGCGTTCCCCGTGCTCTCCGTGCCTGCGTGGTTAAAAGAGAACGGGCACCGTTGCGTCCCTCGCGCAACGGCGCCCATTACAGTCCGCTGTGATTCAGCGCTGTCTTACAGCTTGACCACGTTCACGGCCCTGGGGCCCTTCTGGCCCTGCTCGACTTCGTACTGCACCGCGTCGTTCTCGGACAGGGTCTTGAAGCCCGCGCCCTGAATGGCGCTGTGGTGTACGAAAACGTCCTTGCTGCCGTCGTTCGGCTCGATAAAGCCGAAGCCCTTCTGATCACTGAACCACTTAACTTTTCCTTCAGCCATCACGTAACCTCGTAAGAAAACGGTTGCTTCCGTTCGGGCCGACGCACACGGCGTGCGTGGTGCGCCCGAACGTCTGAAAGCCGCGCAGCCACTGACGCTTCCGGGTCGCTGAGCAGGCAGAAGCGCCGTTCGCAACTACGGATGAGTACTCCGAGGCACGCATTTATGCCGAAGGGAGGGAACCCTCGGTAGGGAAAGCAAAGCCAGGGGAACTCGGCCGCCCGCGCATCGGCCCCCCAAGGGGCGTCATCGAAGGGGCTCACATAGTTTCAGAACGACCCCCCAGACCACTCCGCACGGCACCAGGCCGTGCCGCCCACAGGGCGCATCGGAGCGCATCTTTCACCGCGAAGTATATCACGTCTGGCGCAGGAAAGCAAGCGGAAACATGGGACCGCGGGGCCCGGCGAAGGGGTACAGAAAGACGCCGTCGCGTCCCTCCGCGCAACGGCGCCCACTTCAATCCAATGCGGTTCAGCGCTGCTTCACAGCTTCACGACGTTTACAGCCCTCGGACCCTTAGGGCCCTGCTCAACTTCGTACTGGACCGCGTCGTTTTCAGACAGCGTCTTGAACCCTACGCCCTGGATCGCGCTGTGATGAACGAACACGTCCGGGCTGCCGTCGTTGGGCTCGATGAAACCGTAGCCCTTCTGATCGCTGAACCACTTAACTTTGCCTTCAGCCATTGCGTAACCTCGCACTAAACGAACGTCTCATATGCTATGAGCCCCGACGCCTTGCGGCGCCGGCGGCTCGACAGCCTCGAAGGCGCACAGCCATTCACGTCGCCCGGTGCGTGAGCGGCTGGAAGAGCGTTCGTAACTCCAAGGACTGCGGCCTGTGCGCCGCCTCCCCTGCCAGGAGGAGGGAACCCACGGCAGGGGTGACGATGCCGGCAGGTGCTTGGTCCTCGGGACCGGCCATCCGGGAAGGAACCTTCCAGACGGGTCGTTTAGTCACAGAACATTCCTCGGGCCGCGCCACGCGACCCCTGGACGTGACGCCCAAAGGGCGCATGAGGGCACGCCTTCAGCGCAAGAAATCTACCGTACCGGGCGCTCCAAAGCAAGAAAAAAGATGCCCGCACGAGCCCGGCGTGTTGACAGGCTGCGCCCGGCACAGGTATCCTCGAATTTGCGCGCTCTCCGACGACGCGTGCCACGGAGCGCAGGGAGGGGTCCCATGATCCGGGCGAAACAGACGTTGACGGTTGCCGCAGCAGCGTTGTTCCTGGCCGCCGGGGCGGCCCTCGGGCAGGTTGAGACGCCGCGCGCCGCCGGCGCTCGCACGGCGGAGGGGACCGTCTATTGGGACGAGGACGGCGACGGGCTCCGTGGCGCGGACGAAGGGGGCGTCCCGGGGGTGCGCGTCGACGCGCTCGACGGCTCCGCCGTCACCGACGCGGAGGGGCGGTACCGGCTGGTCGCCGAGGAGCCGTTCATCTGCGTGTCGGTCGGCTTTCCTTCGGGCACCTGGCCGACGGGCCCGTGGTTCCGGCGCGTGGAGCAGGACGAGCAGAGCGGCGTGGACTTCGGCCTGCGGAGGGACGAGCGGGGGTTGCCCTTTGCCTTCGTGCAGATCACGGACGTGCACGGGGACTGGCCGGCGATGCGCGCGGCGCGGCGGGAGTGCGAGGGCCTGCCGCTGGCGCCGGCCTTCTACGTCTGCACGGGCGACATGCGCAGCGGCGACCCGGCAGTGAGCCGCCCGGACGAGCTGGTGCGCTCCTTTTCGGAGATCGGGCACTACTTCGAGACCTTTGGCTCGCCGGTCTTCATGGTGGCGGGCAACCACGACACTGTGGAATACGGGGGGCGCGGCCGCAGCGGGTTCACCCACGAGGAACTCTACCATCCCCTGTTCGGCAACCGCTGCTGGGAGCGCTACGTCTGCCCCGCCCGGTGGTCGTTCTCCTTCGCGGGCGTGCACCTGGTCGGGGTGCCGTTCGCGCGGATCGTCGGGGGAGAGTGGGACCACTTCTCGCCGGGGACACGGGCCTGGATCGAGCAGGACGTCCGCTCGGCGCCCGGCGAGCGCACCGTGCTGCTGACGCACGGCAGCGACCCGCTGCGCGCCGTGGCGGACCTGGGCCTGACACTCGGCCTGATGGGGCACCATCACACCGAGGGGCGCGTCTTTCCGCCCGGCAGCGAGGAGTCCACGTTTCCGGCCAACGTGCTGGTGACCGGCGTCGCGCAGTCGCCGCGCGACAGCCGGGGCCGCCCCCGCCGCAACCAGGACGGTCGGCCGCCCGGCTACCGCGTCGTCGTGGTCGAAGAGGACCGGCTCGACACCTTCTACAAGCCGCTGGAGGAAGACCACGCGATCATCGTCAACGAGCCGCGCCGGTTCGTCACGCTGCGCACGGCGGACGCCCTCGTCGTGCGGGGACAGTTCTGGGACCCCGCGGGTGAGGTGACCCGGCTGGAGGTCGGCCTGGACGATACGACGCAAGAGGTCCCGTTCGCGCGGAGACGGATGTGGGGCGACTTCGAGATCAGCCTGGACGTTGGCGGCGCGGCGGACGGCTTCCATTCCCTCACCGTGACCGCGGCTACCGACGGGGCGACGCACACGCTCACCGAGCCGTACCTGGTGCTCACGGGGCGTGCGGATGACTTCGCGGCGGCGCATGACGCCGTCCTGCACGGCACCGCCTCCGGCATGACCGGGAAGGCGCGCCTGGTGGTCAACGGCGAGGCCATTGCCGAGGTCGGGCCGGCAGAGGACGGGGCGGAGGTGACCGCCACGATCCCCGCTGCCGCGCTCGAGCGGCTCAACGTCGTGTCGCTCGAACCCGATGCGGGTACCAGGGCCGCCCTTTCGGGCGTTTACCTGTCGCAGGGGGAACGGACGTTCGTGGACCAGCACCGTGTCTTCGCCTGGGGCTTCGGGCCGGACCTGAACCGCGGCTGGGGGGCGAGCGACCTGTGCTTCGACCTGACCTTCCCCGGCGACGCCGTCCACTGGCAGATGAGCACGGAAGCGCCCGTCCGCTGAGGGCGGCCGCGCTGCGCCTAAGGGGCGCCCTCGTCTGCGGCGAGCCCCCGGATGAACTCGACCACCTTCTCGTCGTCCCATCGCCCCGCCCCCACGTGCCGGACCACGATGCTTCCGTCCGGCGAGGCTATGAACGTCGCGGGGATACCGCGTGTCCGGAACACTTCGGGCGGGTCGCTCTCGGACGTGTAGAAGGGGAGGGTGAACCCCCTCGCCTGCGCGAACCTGCGGACGGTCGCCGGCCTCTGGTCGGACACGAGGACGAAGGCCACGCCCTCGTCCTTCAGCTCGTCGTAGAGTCGCTGGATGCTCGGCATCTCGGCCACGCAGGGCGGGCACCAGGTGGCCCAGAAGTTGAGGAACAGCGTCTTGCCCTGCGTCTCGCCCAGCGGGAACTCGCCCCCGTCGAGGTCGAGCACGCTCCAGTCGTAGTCCATCTGCGCCACGACGGGCGCCGCCGGCGGCTGCCCCGTGCCCCCGTGGTCCGTCCTGCCGGCCATGATCCTGTCGAGCACGAACCAGCCGCCGACCAGCAGCAGGACGAGCAGGACACCCCCCGCGGCGCGCCCCATGAAGGACTTCCTGCTCAACGGCCTCATCTTTTGCCCTCCCGTTTCGGCGGGACGTCGCGGTCAGCCTACGCCATTCCCACCGGCCTTTCAACCGCAGCGGGGCGACCAAAGTCTTGTATTGCGCCCGGCGGGCGGTATAATCACGGTCGCGCGATAGAGCAGAAACAGGGGGTCTATGGTCTCATACCTTTGGCGGAAGGAGGGCGCTCCTATGGGCAAGGCACTCCAGGACGTGCGGTTTGCCAAGGCGCAGGACGTGATGAGCGAAGGTGTCGTCTATGTTGACGGCATGCAGACGGTCGCGGAGGCCGTGGCGCTGATGCGGGAGAAGGGCGTCTCCAGCCTGATCGTGCAGAACAGGAGCCAGGAGGACGCCTACGGCATCGTCACGCGCAAGGACGTCGTCAACAAGGTCGTGGACCCCGGCAAGGACCCGGCCGAGGTGAAGGTGTTCGAGATCATGACCAAGCCGCTGGTCATGGTGTCCCCGGGCCTGGCGCTGAAGTACTGCGCGCGGCTGATGCATCACGCGGGCATCCGGCGGGCGCCGGTCTTTGACGGTAAGAACATCATCGGGATGCTCAGCAACACGGACATCTTCAACGCCATCCAGGTCTGAGGCGCCCCCGTACGGCGGGCCGTTCTCACCACAGCGACACGACGAGCATGACGGCCAGGCCTTCAGGCGCTGTCGTCGCCTGTGCTCTTTCTTTCAGGGCTGTCCGTTGTGTGCGTCGTGCCCGTCGTGGTTGGTTTCCGGGGCACGCGCAGGTCAAAGCCGAGCATGGAAAGCCCCTGCAGGCTGTCAACTACAGTTCGATAAGGACGCCCTCGTTGCGGGCGATCTCGAGGATGGGCCGCCCCTCGTCCGTCTCCCACTCCCGGTCGCCGCACGGGATCGGCTCGATGCGCGAGTCAGTGCTGGCTCGCATCCGCCAGAGGGCCTGGATGAGTTCCATGTCACGGTGCCCGTCGAACTCGGGCGCGATCACCACCAGGTCGATATCGCTCCATTCATCGCCAGTGGCCCTGGCGAATGAACCGAAGAGGACAGCCCGGGAAGGATGAATCCCCACGTCACGTAGCCCGGCGAGGTAACCACGGACTGCTTTCATAACCTCTCGGTCAACCATCCCAGCATCTCCTCGGCCCGTGAGATCTGCTTGTTCGCCCTTCCAGAATCGAGAGGCACCTGCTCCGCGTCGGGATAGCGGCCTTCCAGTTGATACACCGAGAACTCGGCGAGGAACGCTCTCTGGGTATCATGGAGTGACAGGCGCGCCATGTCTGCCAGACGCAGCAGGTCGTGGATGCGCGGAGGGGTCTCGCCCGTCTGGCGCGTCACGTGAGCTTTCAGCAGCTTTTCCAGCGCCAGATGGGCACAAAACAGCGCGTGCCTGAAATGGCCGGTCTGCAGCAAGGCGCTGGCCGCATCGAAGTCCTGCTCACCGCCTGTTCGCCAGTACTCGATGTGCTTCTGGACGTCCAGCGCTCCATGCCTCTGCGTGAATTGGATGCCCTGATTCTCGGGCACACTATACCAGCAAGCGCCGCGGCGGGCAACGCCCGCACGCTGGCCTTCGCCGTTCGCCGTTCACTGTCAACTGTTCAACTGCAGACTGTCAACTATCCTCTGCGCGAATAGTCCGTCTCGGGCGAGAAGAAGTCCTCCGGCGAAATCGGCCCCCACGTGCCGGCCTCGTAGTTGGGGAAATCGGGCGGCGGGCCGGCCGCCCAGGCGTCCAGGATGCCCGCCGCGTACTCCCAGGCCAGCTCGACCTCGTCCCGCCGCGCAAACAGCGCCGCGTTGCCGGCCATCACGTCGAGCAGCAGCCGCTCGTACGCCTCGGGCGAGGCAGCCGGGAACGCGCTGCCGTACGGGAAGTCCATCTCCACGTCTTTCAGCGCCATACGAAGCCCGGGCGCCTTGCTGACGAAGCCGAGCGAGACCCCCTCGTCCGGCTGGATGCGCAGTGTGAGCCGGTTCGGCTTCAGCCTGACGTCCTCGAGCGCGCCGAAGAGGACCTGCGGCACGGGCTTGAACTCGACCGCGACCTCGGTCAGCCGCTCCGCCAGCCGCTTGCCCGTGCACAGGTAAACGGGCACGCCGGCCCAGCGCCAGTTGTCGATGTAGGTGCGGATGCCGACGAACGTCTCTGTGGTCGAGCCCGGCGCGACGCCCTCCTCCTCGCGGTAGGCGGGCACCTCCGTGCCGGCGACGAGGCCCCGGCCGTACTGTCCCCGGATGACGGAACGGGCGACGTCGCCCCCTTCGGGCCGGCGCAGGCAGCGCAGGACCTTGACCTTCTCGTCACGGATGGCGTCGGCGGCCAGGGAGGCCGGCGGTTCCATCGTGACCAGCGTCAGGAGCTGGAGCACGTGGTTCTGGAGGATGTCGCGCAGGATGCCGGTCGAGTCGAAGTAGCCGCCGCGCCCCTCGACGCCGACGCTCTCGGCTACGGTGACGCGTATCCACTGCACGGACGAGGAGTCCCAGACGCGCTCGAAGATGCTGTTCGCGAACCGCAGGACGCTGATGTTCTGGACGGTCTCCTTGCCCAGGTAGTGGTCCATGCGGAAGACCTGCGATTCGTCCAGCAGGCCGTCGATGCTGTCGCCCAGCCGCCGGGCCGAGGCGAGGTCGCGGCCGAACGGCTTCTCGAAGACGACACGAAGGTAGCAGTCCCCACCCTCGGGGCAGGGGACCTGCCGCCGCAGCGCGCCGACCGTCGCCAGGTTCGCCAGGACGGGCTCGACCACCTCCGGCGGGACGGCCAGGTAGAAGATGCGGTTCCCGCCGGTGCCGAACTGCCCGTCCAGTTCCCGGAGCCGTTCATCGAGCCGGTTGTGGCTATCCGGGTCGCCGTAGGCGCCCTGCTGATAGAAGGCCCGCCGCGCCAGGGAGGCCCAGACCTCGCGGTCGATGGGCCGCGCGCGGGAGGACTGCGCGACTCCCTCTTCCAGGCGGGCGCGGAAGGCGTCGTCGCCCATCTCCGTGCGCCCGAAGCCCACCAGCACGGTGCCCTCGGGCAGGAGGCCCTCGAGGGCGAGGTTGTGGAGCGCCGGGGCCAGCTTCCTCTGCGCCAGGTCGCCGCTGGCGCCGAAGACGACGATTATGCAACTCGCCGGGCGATGGTTGGACTGCGTGATCACGATCAGTTCCCCCGTCAGTTGTGCCCGGTTCGCCATGATAGCGGGCCGGGCCGGCAAAGTCCATCCTGCGCGGTATCAGCCCTCCTGGTAGCGCCGGACCTCGCGGAGGACGTCCGCGCGGCCCTCATACTGCTTGACGGCGAGGCACAGGTCCCAGGAGTATGTCGCCCCGGGCTGCGCGTCCTCGACGCGGAGGACGTAGTCCCAGGCAGGGCTCCAGGCCGGCGCCCTGCCCCCGCCGCACGGCGAGTAGGCGAGCCGGAACCGCTCGGGCTGCTTGAACATCATCAGAAACAGTTGTGCGCCGTGGCAGAGCCCGTAGTAGAAGGCCAGCGGGCCGTCGAGCGACCTCGGCACCGCCATCGGCGCGCAGACTTCGTCGGGAAGCCGCGACAGTTCCTCGGCCGAGAGCGGCTCCTGCCGCGACATGGCGTCCAGGTGCCCTTCGGAGTCCAGTTCGCGGCCGCCGGGCAGCCGGCGGACCTCCATCCGGGGCGCGTCATGCTCCGCCTTGGTCAGGCCGAACCAGCCGGCCAGGTCATCGCCCGCCCCCCGGTCGGGCTTAAGGTAGACGTGCCGGTCCGGCGGCACGTGGATGTAGCTGGCCCAGAGTGTCCGGAACGTGTTCGGCTCCCCTTCGCCGCAGAAGCGTCGGTGCGGCGTGAGTTCGATGTGCTGGTGGATGTAGTGCGGCTCCTCGACTGAGAACGCGATGCGCGCGCTGACGTGCGCGTGCGCGGTCTCCGGCTGGACCAGCACGGCGCCCTGCCCGTCGGCCGACTCGACGTGCATCGGCTCGCAGCGCGGTTCGAAGCGGCAGTCGTCCTTCCCCGCGTAAGGCGCGAGGCCGGGCAGCCATATGATCTCGTAGTTCAGACCCGCGTAGGCGGGCACGAAGAGGTTATTGCCGCTGCAGCGCGGGATGAGGGAGGCGACCCCGTTGTAGCCGGCGCGGTGGATGCCGGCCGGCGCATTGTCGGCGATGAAGGCGATGAACGATTCCGTCTCGATGCAGGGCAGGCCCTTCATTGTGCGGCCCTCCGGTCGTTGCGGGACTCGTGCGCGGACAGGGGGATTATATGCTGGGCGCGGCCCCGTTCAAGGTGCTCCGGCGCGAAGCGGGTGCTTTGACTTCACAGCGCGGCGCGCGTAGAATCGCCCCTCCGCCCTGTCCCGGGGGAACCGTGGCCGAGAGACCGCCGAACATCCTGATCCTGATGACCGACCAGCAGCGGGCCGACTGCATGGGCTGCGCCGGGCATCCGCAGATACGGACGCCGAACATGGACCGGCTCGCCGCCGAGGGGGCGCTGTTCACGCACGCCTGCACGGTGAGTCCGGTCTGCATGCCCGCGCGGGCCTCGTTCATCAGCGGCCGCTACGTGCACGAGCACGGCATGTGGGGCAACTACGGCGAACTGCCGGCGGGCTACGAGTCGCTGTTCCGGCGGCTCCAGGGCTGCGGCTACTACACGGCGCACGTCGGCAAGTCGCACTACTACGCGCACGGCGACGGCCACATGCGCGAGCGCGAGCCCTACATGCACGCGCGCGGGTTCGACTTCGTGCACGAGACCACCGGGCCGCTCGCCTCGCAGAGGACAGAGTCCTACATGACCGACGACTGGCAGACGAAGGGGCTGCTCGAGGCGTTCCGGGCGGACTACCGCCGGCGCATCGAGCACGGCCGGCACCGCGCCGTCTGGCCCAGCCCCCTGCCGGTGGAGGACTTCCCGGACAGCTACGTGGGGCGGCGGGGCGTCGAGTTCGTCGAGCGCTACGAGGGCGGCCGGCCGGTCTGCCTCTTCGTCGGCTTCCCCGGCCCGCACGAGCCGTGGGACGCGCCGGGCGAGTACGCGGCCATGTACGACCCGGCCGAGACGCCGCCCGCCGTCGCCCCCGAAGGCGCGGCGCCGGGGCCGTGGGTGCCGCAGCAGGCCGCCGAGTGGCAGGAGCACGGCCGGCCCGCGGACCTGACGCAGGAGGACGTGCGCGCGCTGCGGGCCAACTACTGCGGCAAGATCAGCCTCATTGACCGCTGGTTCGGGCGCATCCTCGAAGCGTGCGCGCGGCGCGGCTGGCTGGACGACCTGCTGGTCGTCTTCTGGTCCGACCATGGGGACATGCTCGGCGACCACGGGCTGGTCTATAAGTCGCGCTTCTTCGAGAGTGCGCTCCGCGTGCCGCTCGTCGTCCGGTGGCCCGGGCGGGTCGCGGCGGGCCTGCGCCCGGGCGCCCTCGCGGAGACCGTGGACATCATGCCGACCCTCCTGGAGGCCGTCCGCGCGGTGGTTCCCGCGGGCTGCCAGGGCAGGTCCCTCTGGCCGGTCCTGAAGGACCCGGACGCCACCTTGCGGGATGCGGCGCTCAGCGCGGTGGCGTGTGCGCGACGGCAGAACACCATGGTCCGCACCGGGCGCTGGAAGTACGCCGTCCACGAGGACGGCACGGCCTACATGCTGTACGACCTGGAGGAAGACCCCGGGGAGTGCAACAACCTGCTCGGCCACCCGGACTGCGCGGAGGTCGAGCGCGACCTGCGGCGGATGCTCTTCGAGAGGACGGGACGGCCCGGCGCAGTCTGAGAAGCGTCATTCCCCGTTCAGGCGCCGGCGCCAGTCGTATTCCCTGCTGGTCACGGTGGCTTCCATGCGCCGGATGCGGCGGTCGAGCGCGTCGAAGGTCCGCTTCAGCCGGCGCAGGGCCATCCGGTGGGAGGTGGTGAAGGAGTTGTAGAACTCTTCGTCGGCCTCCGTCTGGAACGGCACCACGGGCTCGGGTCTCATCAGGAGCGCGGCCAGGAAGTAGAGCGCCACCACGGGCCAGAAGCCCGTAAAGACCATGAAGAACAGCACGATCACGCGCACCCAGAAGACCGATATCTCCGTGTAGTCGGCGATGCCCCGGCAGACCCCCAGGATCACGCCGTGGCGCGAGCGGTACGGGCCGCGCCTCCCCTCTGTGGTAGTCCGGCTCATGGGTCCGCTTCCTCTCTTTGTCTGTCGGACAGGATGGCCTCCAGCGTCTCGATGCGCTCCTGCATCTGCAGGAGGTCCCGGTGCATTTCCTGGATCAGCCCCGTCTCGTCCTCCGAATGCCGGTTCCCGCCGGCCCTCCTGACTGCCATCACCACCAGCCCGACGACGACCGCCGCGGCCGCGACCGCGCAGACGCCCAGCATGAGCAAGACTCCAACGATGCCGATGTTCATTGCGAGGTCCTCCTGCTGTCGGCCTCGCCGGCCGAGCGACGCTCCATCAGGAGCGTCTCCAGCGACTCCACCCGCTTCTCCAGGCCGGACAGCCCGCGGTGCAGCTCTTGCATGAGCCGGACCTCGTCCGCGCCGGTCTCCCTGTCTTGCCGCGAGACCCCTGACAGGATGTTCGCCGCCAGCAGGCCGAACAGCACGACCGCCGCCACGACGCCCAGGAACACGATCGGCCCGGCCACCGAGACGTGCATCCACGAGAAGGCGAGGCGGCCACCCAGCGTGGCCGCCGTCACGCCGAGCGCCAGCAGCGCGACCAGGCTCAAGCCGAGGAGGATGACCAGCAGGACGATCTTCAGGAAGGTTCGCACAGGAGCCCCTCCCTCATCCAGGGGGAAACGCCGTTTCACTCGGCGGGCGGGGAGACGGGCCTGCCCATGCTCTCCTTGAGGGTCCGCAGCTCGCCCTCGATCTCCTCGTCGCCTTCCAGCTTGGCGAACTCCTCGACCAGCGTCGGCTCGCGGCCGAAGTTGACCAGGTCCGCCTCGGCCTCGGTGCGCTCGATCCGGTTCTGGAGGTTCTCGAACCGCATGAAGGCGTCGCTGGTGTCGGCGCGGCGGATGCCTTTCTGCGCGCGCTTCTTGCGCTCCGCGTGGACGTGGCGCTGGACCAGGACACGCTGCTGCTCGCGTACGGATTCGAGCTTCTGCTCGAGCTGCATTATATCATCCTGGTACTGCGCGACCAGGGCTTCGTGCTCGGTCGTCTCCTTCTCCAGGGCGTCCACCCTCTGCCGGTAGTGGCGCTTCTCCAGCAGCGCCTCGCGGGCCAGGTCGTCGCGGCCCTTCTCGACAGCCAGCCTGGCGTTGCCCGCCCAGCGCTCCGCGTGTTCCGTGGCGCCGTCGAGCTGGCGCTGGACCCTCTTCTTGGCGGCCATCACGCCCGCGCAGGACGCCTTGATCTCGACCAGCGTGTCCTCCATCTCCTGGATCATCAGCTTGATCAGCTTCTCCGGGTCCTCGGCCTTCTCCAGCATGGCGTTGATGTTGGAGCTGATGATGTCCCGCATTCGACTGAAAATGCCCATCGCAGTGCCTCCCGATCTCACAGGTTCCCTTGACGATTTCTGCCCGGTGTATGGCAATGGGTGTGCCGATTGGGCGGGAAAAGGCGGAACTCGGTCTTGCGCAAGGGCTTACGCACCTGGCCTGTCGGGGAATGCCCTTGCGTCACCTGGCAAGATACACCATAATATGGCGAGCATAGCCAAGACACGGGGGGAACCGCCATGCGCGAGCGCGCCGTTCGGACCGATGGGCCGCGCGTGCCGGACGCCATCGGCGAGTCCGAGGCGTTCCTGGCCTTTCAGGAGCAGGTCTCGCGCGCGGCCGCCGTGGACCGGCCGGTCCTGATCGTCGGCGAGCGCGGCACCGGCAAGGAGCTTGCCGCCCGCCGCCTGCACTACCTCTCGCAGCGCTGGGGCCACCCGCTCATCACGCTCAACTGCGCCGCGCTGGCGCCCACGCTGATCGAGTCCGAGCTGTTCGGCTACGAGGCCGGCGCGTTCACCGGCGCCGCGCAACGCCGGGCCGGCCGCTTCGAGGCGGCCGACGGCGGCACGCTGTTCCTGGACGAGATCGCCAACATCCCCCTGGAGGCCCAGGAGAAGATCCTGCGCACCGTCGAGTACGGCGTCTTCGAGCGCGTCGGCAGCTCGCAGAGCACCGCCGTGGACGTGCGCATCGTCGGCGCCACCAACGCCGACCTGCCGGCGCTGGCCCGGGGCGGCTCGTTCAAGCGCGACCTGCTGGACCGGCTCTCGTTCGAGGTCCTCTTCGCGCCGCCCCTCCGGGAGAGGGAAGGGGACATCACGCTGCTGGCCGATCATTTCGCCGCGCGCATGGCGATGGAGCTCGGCTGGCGGGAGGCCCCCCGGTTCAGCACCGCCGCCCTGCGCGTGCTGGAGCGCCACGACTGGCCCGGCAACGTCCGGGAGCTGAAGAACGTCGTCGAGCGCGCCGTCTACCGCGCCGAATCCCCCGTCATCGCCGGTATCGCCCTCGACCCCTTCCTCCCCCCGTACCCCGTGCCGCCCGCCGCGCCCGGCGAGCCGGAGCAAGCCGGGCAGCCCGCGCCTGCGCCGACCATCACGCGCCCCCTCCCCGATGCCGTGCGGGAGCTGGAGATCGGTCTCCTCAGGCGGGCCCTGGCGCAGGCGAAGCACAATCAGAAGGAGGCCGCCGGGCTCCTCGGCCTCACCTACCACCAGTTCCGCGGGCTATACCGCAAGTACAGGCAGGATCTCTGACAGCGCCCAAGAAGAATGAAGCGCAGAGAGTGCAGAGACGGCTCAAGGGGAGACTTGTGAACAGTGCTCCCGTCTCCGCGCGGTTCTCCGCGCTCTCGGCGGCCCCTGCGCTAGTGTCGCGTCCCGGAGATACATTCGACATGTCCCAGCACTCAACAGGGCCTGCGGTGGCCATTCAGCGCAGTCTCAGCCTGAGCGGCTACTACCGACTTACGCACGTTATTTGCGGGACGGCACACTAGCAGCCCGTTGAAAAATGTAGCTCAGCCGCCCCCGGCTGAGAACGCCACAGGCGAGGGCGCCTGTGCTACACCGACACGGCCCCTCGCGCAGGCACTCTCCGGGGAATCCTCCTTCTTC
>Ga0180432_10000102_pt1 | contig 125777 bp, 82 predicted proteins | sample SS_ome_10_FD_132414 | JGI IMG/M metagenome (GOLD analysis project Ga0180432, IMG submission 132414) | Hypersaline lake sediment archaeal communities from the Salton Sea, California, USA - SS_1_MS_2 metaG | ecosystem: Environmental > Aquatic > Non-marine Saline and Alkaline > Hypersaline >... | reverse complement strand
TCCTCCGTGAGTGTGACGATATACCATTTTCTCATGATAGGCCTCCCTGCCTTGGTACCCCTTCTCACCATCGGCAAAGAAGCCTACTTCAGTCCATCAATTCTCGGGAGACAGAGCACTAGGGACGGCGGGGCGAAAGGTCCGTCCTCTCCATTGAGCCCGTGCACATTTATGCGATATCGTATATACACGAATCTATTAGATGTCAAGGGCAAAACGGTCGGACAAGACAAAGGGCCCCGCGCCGCTCGGAGGATTGACGGCCCGACTGATCCTGGTGGCACGCTCGTCCAGCGCGCAAGAACAACCCCCCGCCAGGCCGGCGAGGGGTTTGGGAGTCGTGTGGGCTACAGCCGACCTACCAGGCCAGGTGACGGCGCGTGCGAGCGAGCGCAAGGCCGGCGCCCACGACCAGCAAAGAAACGGTCTCCGGTTCGGGAACCGTGACGACGAGCTCGACGCCTTCGTTGTAGAAGTGGCAGTCGGGATCGAAACCGAGCGCGAACCGACCGTCCGAAGCATAGGTGTTGAGCGCCTCGATCTGGGCGTCGGTGAATTCGTACGTCAGGTCGATCGGCTCGTCGGGCAGGTTGATGTAGATCGCCAGGCGGGTGCCCTGCAAGAAGAACTCGTTGCCGAACTTGGTGTCGGCCTCCTCGATCACCCCCAGCGGCGCGTCATCCAGGAGACAGATGTACAGAATGTTGAACTCGTCCCGCCAGTTGCGTATCTGGCTGAAAGACAACGTGGCCGAGCTGACTTCCTGCGTGTCCGACCACGGGCGGTCGATCCCCCAGGTGTAGTGATACGAATGGGAGAGGTCGTACAGATCGTTCGGCTCCGGGACGAGGGTGTACACACTACCCAGCGCCCCCGAACTGGCGATACACACGACCGACACCATGACCGCTCGTGAAGCAAATCTCATTCTCAACATTGCCAAATCCCCCCTATGGCTTGCAGGACTAGAAATCACCCGTGTTTCAAGGACCGATACATCCCGCATCCCGTGATGCGAGAGCGACTCGCCGATCCCCAGACGGCACAATGCCGCGTATCTGGGCATACCCCACTGCAGGTACGGCGATCGATAGGTCTCAAGGTAGTTGGGCCCGGTAACGCTGTGTCGCCAGGGGCCCGAGACCCCCCCCAGAGAATCAAGAGACTTTAGGCACCTACTTAGGGCAAGTCAAACGAGCCATCAAGAAAAAGGGGATTCCCGGCACAGCCGGTTCGCGACAGCGAGCCAGGTGCGACGAGGCATCAGGAGGCGTTGGGAAGGCTACCGAAAGATGGCGTACAACGTCACCATGACCCCGAACAGGGCGGCGGCCACCACGCGGGGATCCGCCAGTCCGGTGATCTTGCCGTGCCGCAGGGCGGCGAGTGGGCTCTCCCAACACAGGCCGTCGATCTGCTCGCGGGCGGGTGGGCGGCTCGCCAGGCTAACGCCGATGAACAGCGCCGAGCAAATGCAGAACAGCCACCAGGCCTGCATCATGAAGGGGATGCCCAGCCTGTCGGTCAGGATGCGCTCGGTCTGCTCGTCCCATCGAAAGTCGACCGCGAACGCCACGGCGCCGAGCAGGAAGCCGAGGATCAACGTCACCAGCGACGCCCGTCCCGTGCCACGCGACCAGAACACGCCCCACAGGAATACCGCGGTGATCGGGGGGGCGAGGCAGGCGATCATCTCGTTGATGCCGCGGAAGATGCTCTCGAACTTGTCGCCCTGGGTGGACCAGATCGTGGCCAGGACCATCACGACGCACGCGGTCACCCGGCCGATCCGGACGAGGGTCCTGTCGGAGCTGGCCGGCTTCAGGCGCCGGACGATGTCGATGCTCACGAGCGTGCTGACGCTGTTGAGCGCGCCGGCGATGGTGCTCATGAGCGCCGCCAGCAGGCCGGCGGTGACCAGGCCCTTGAGTCCGATGGGAATGAGACGGTTGATCAGGACGGGCAGCGCCTGATTGGCGTTGTCGGCGATCTGATCCTTGTACAGGACGTACGCCAGCACGCCCGGGAAGACCATGAAGAAGACGGGCAGGATCTTGATGAACCCGGCGAAGAGCGGGCCGAGCCGGGCGTCCTGCTCGCGCTTCGCACCGAGCACGCGTTGGACGATGGTCTGGTCAGCACACCAATACCAGATGCCCAGGACGGGATAGCCCAACAGGACCGCGTACCAGGCCAACCCACCCTCGGCGTGGATCATGCTCAGTTGGTCGGGCTTGGCCGCCGCCTCGAGCTGGGCGTAGGTGTGGACGCCCTGTTCGGGCAGGGCGAACGCGGCGAAGACGGTGACGGCCACCGCCCCGATCAGCAGGATGACGGTCTGGATGGATTCGGTGACGACGACGGCCATCAGGCCTCCCAGGACGGTGTAGAGCGCGGTGAGGAACGAGATCACCATGATCGAGTGGTACGTGCTGATGCCGAAGAACTGCTCGAAGATGGCCGCACCGGCGTAGAGGCTCATGCCGATGTGAATGAAGAGCGCCCCGATGATGGCCATGAAGGCCAGGAACGCCCGCGACCCGACGCCGAATCGCTTCTCGAGATACTCGGGCAGCGTGGAGATCCTGTTGCGAAAGTAGAACGGCGCGAAGACCAATCCGAGCAGGATCAGACAGAAGGCGGCCATCCACTCGAAGTTTCCATAGACCAGTCCGTCCGTGTAGCCGGCCGCCGCCAGACCCACCAGGTGGACGGTCGAAATGTTCGTGGCGAACAGGGCCAGCCCGATCATCGGCCAGCCGAGCGATCGGCCGGCCAGGAAGTACTCGCTGCCGCTGGAGACGTGGCGTCGGCCGGCCAGGATGCCGACGGCGACGATGGTGATCAGGTAAGCGACGATGATCACGAGGTCGAGCGTGCCGATGTTCATGAGGTGGGGGTTCCTTGTGTGTGTGCTCGTCAGGACGTGCCCAGCCGAAATCGGACGGGCCGCGATCTCATCGACGATAGCCCAGCGCCGCGCCGCCGTCCGGGCAGATCGCCTGGCCCGTTACGAATGAGGCTTCGTCCGAGGCCAGAAACGCGCAGACCTCGCCGATCTCCTCGATCGTCGCCATGCGACCCAGCACGTGCCAGCTATCGACCATGGCCAGCGCCGCCTCGGGGTCGTACTGCGTGTCGGCCCACTCCCGCATCAGCGGCGTCATCACCCCGGCCGGGCAGACCGCGTTGACCCGAATGCCCTCGGGAGCCAGATCGACGGCCAGCGCCTTGGTCAGACCGACCTGGCCCGCCTTGGTCGACACGTAGCTCGGGGCGGCCGCCTGCCCGATCAGGCCGACCTCGCTGGACATGTTGACGATGCTGCCGCGGGTCTTGCGGAGATGCGGCACGGCGAACTTGCAGCCCATGAACGTGCTCGTGAGGTTCAGGCGGAGGAGCTTCTCGTAATCCTCGACGCTCGTCTCGTCGATGGTCATCGTCGGCGGATGCCAGCCGGCGTTGTTGACGATGCAATCCAGCCGGTCGAAGCGTTCGACCGTCCCGTCGACGAGCGCCCGCATGTCCTGCTCGCTCGTCACGTCGCAGCGGGTATAGACGGCGGCGTGGCCCTGATCGGTCAGCTCCTTCTCGGCCGCACGCCCGGCGTCAACGCCTCGCGACGCAATCACGACCGCACACCCGTGCCCCGCGAAGACCTTCGCACACCCAAACCCGATCCCCTTCGACCCGCCCGTGATGATGGCGACCTTGCCTTGTAGTTTCATGCGTGTCTCCAGCAAGTGCGTCGGGGCTCACGACCCGACCTGCGAGGGCTCAAGCCGCAGCGTGTGAAACGAAGAGCCAGGCAACACAGCGCTGAGGCCAGACCGCGCCAATGGTACCATCAACCCAGAGACCGGCAATCCCGTTGGCTCCGTGGCCTTGACGCTCGTCCCGTTGTCCCATCGCGATTCCAGGACCCCGCCCGGTCGGACCTCTGCGATGCGGGAGGTGCCGCTTCTGCCCGATTCCGGGCAGAAGGACAGCCTTCATGAGGATCTTCCAGCGACGAACTTGACGGAGTGTCCGGCGTTTGCAGACAATGGGGTTGGTTCAGTGGAGGGTGCGTTTGCGGGATGGTAGGGGACCCCCCGAGGGAGATCTTCCGGCACATGAAGCGTAACGCTTTGCGGTCGTCGGCCTTTGGCCGATGGGCTTGGGGTGCCATCGGGCGGATGGTGGGAAGGAGAAACGGAACGATGAAGGCGAGTCGATGGTGGGGGATTGGCGTGGTCGCAGCGGCGGCGGGGGTCGCGGCCCCGGCCCTGGCGGTGGACATCGAGACGGTGCCCGTGGGCAATCCGGGAAACGCTCCGGACACGCGGTACACGACGGCCGGACACGGTGCGGTGGACTACACGTACAGCATCGGCAAGTACGAGGTGACGGCCGGTCAGTACTGCGCGTTCCTCAACGCCGTGGCCGCGACCGACACGTACGACCTGTACAACCCATACATGTGGGACGATCCGTGGGCCGATTTCGGCTGTCGGATTCAACGCCACGGGACTTCGGGCAGCTACACGTACAGTGTGGCAGCGGACTGGGCGGACCGACCTGTCAACTACGTCTCGTGGGGGGATGCGGCACGCTTCTGTAACTGGCTGGAGAACGGGCAGCCTACCGGCGCCCAGGACCTGATGACCACCGAGGACGGCTCGTACTACCTGAACGGGGCGATGTCGGATGCGGCGCTGATGGCGGTCACGCGCGATCCCGATGCAACGTGGGTGATCCCGTCGGAAGACGAGTGGTACAAGGCGGCATACCACAAGAACAACGGGGTGACCGGCGATTACTTCAGCTATCCGACGAGCAGCGACAGCGTCCCGAGCAATGAGCTGACGGACCCGGACCCAGGGAACAACGCCACATTCACCTACAGTGGCAGTCAGACCATTGGCAGCCCCTACTACCGAACCGAGGTCGGCGCTCACGAGAACAGCGAGAGCCCGTACGGCACGTTCGACCAGGGCGGGAACGTGTGGGAATGGAACGAGTCGATTGAGTACGTGCCGCAGTTCGGTCTGTATCGCGGCCTGCGCGGCGGGTCGTTCGACGGGGAGTACGCCGCCTTGCGCGCGGCGTCTAGCGACCTCAACGCCGCGTCGGGCGGGCGCGCCGGCCTCGGGTTCCGCGTCGCCGTAATCCCTGAGCCAGGAACGGTGGCCTTGCTCGGGCTGGGGATGCTGGCCGTGCTGAGGAGGCGGTGGAAGTAGCCCTTTGCCTTCTGGCTCTACGTTCCCTCCATCTGCCGCTTCCCCGTAGCCGCGGCGCGGTTCCTCGTGAGGTTTGGCGGCGCGCGGAAGCCCGGCGGCCAGGCAGACCCAGTCGTGTCGTCCCGTCTTCCCCTCTCTGACGAAACGGCGAACGACCGGTTCGCAGGACCTGAACCCCATTGCCTCGTCAGGCGGCCTTCGTGATCGTGCGCAACGACCGTCGATCGGCAAGCTCCGGTCCTGCTTGCCCGGTGGCGGGTCAAACGACCCGCCCTACGCGCTTGTTCGGATTGACCATGTGCCCTACGTTCCACGCGTGCACGGGCGACACATGGCCCTGACTACTTCCTCTCACGCGTCAGGCGGAGCCATCGTCGTCGCGGAGGATCTTGAGCACCGTCTTGGCGAGATAGTGGTCCGACAGATACCTGTCGTGATCGTCGGGGTTTGCGGCGACCATGATGTACTGACGGCTGTACCGGAACACCTTTCGGTCCTCGGGTATGAAGATGCGGTCGAACGGCGCTCCGCTCACAAACGTCCTCGTGTCGGCCTCGTTCAGATCCTCAAAGCCACTCTCTGTGATGAGTCGAAGGGCACGCTCATCGCTGCCAAGGCAGTTGGTATCACCGATGAGAATGATGTCCAAGTCATCCAGCTCCTGTCGCACCTTCTCGAGATTGTCTATCAGCGTCTCCGCCTCCCTGTGCCGGACGCGCTTCGCCTTGGTTGCACCGCCGTAGTTTGACTTCATGTGAAGCGGGATCACGACGAAATCGGTGCGATTCTCGTGTCGGAACTTCACCGCGTGAGGGGTCCGATCCCAGAGGCTAAGGTTGCCATGCCGCGTCTTGACGGGAATCCTGAATGTCGCGACCTTCGTCAAGACGCTCGTGTTCCAGGTGATTGCGCAAAGTTGCTCTTCGTCGTCTGCCTGGCGGTTCTCGAAGATCTCGTAGTCCCACTCGTCACCCGTATGCTCCTTCAACAGCCTCAGAACTCCGTCGATGTGTTCGTTCCTGCGCGCGTCTCCGTTCATATGCGTGACGTAGACTTCCTGCAGGGCAAGAACGTCCAGCGAAGCCATCTCGATGTGCTCGGCCAATGCGTAGATATTCTCCTCGCGCCCCCCGCGCTTTGAGAAGTGCTCGATGTTCCAACTCCCCACGTGGATGTAGCGTCTAGTCATTTTATTCTCCCTTAGTTACTATGTATCTCGTATTAGGTTTCGACCCCCAACAGTGAAAGCAGAGGCGGCACGAGCCGTCTCGACGGGGCCATCTTCCTTGCCCGGCCCCGCGCGAGAACTTGCGCCATCGATCCATGGGGCAGGGCGTCGGATGGTTCGACTATCTACTGCTCGGCAGACCCTGGTATTATGTGGCCTAAACAAGATCTCGTCACGCATAAAAACCCAGGCTCCGGCGACGGGTGCCATGTCCTGTGCTTGGGTCCGACGGAAGCGGGGCAGGTCAGCGGGGATGTGCTTATCCTGCAGTCGGGAGTGGATACCGGCAAGCATGGCCACGCAAGCGTGGGCCATGCCACCCATCCGCAGCACCCGTCCAGATGCACGTCGCTGAATGAAATGGTGCGTCAAGACGCACCTTGCCGCTTGCTTGACGCCCGGCGTGTTGTCGCGCGAGAATCCGGGAGGAGTCTGTCGTTGGCATGCATATGCGCAAGGCTTCTTCGGTGCTTGGGGGCTGAGACGATGGCACGCCTGTCAGACGACCATGCACCTGTCCTAGGCAGCCTGATGTTGCTGGGCGTCGTCGGTCTGGCCGGCTGCGAGCATCCTTTGCGGACCGATACGCTTGCCGACGGCTTCCAGGTCCGAGTCACGGGCGGATACACGTTCTGGGCGCCGTTCCCCTATGCGGAGAGAGGCACCGACTACGACTTCATTGGTCTTGGCTGGCTCGCCCATATGCACAGCGAAGACCGATGGCACCTGATCCGTGATGGCAAGACGCTGGCGGTCACGGAGCGAGGCGGGGTCCGCAAATGGAAGGTCCTGCCCGAACACAAGCGTCGGTTCCCGGAGTCCGGGTGGTCGGTCCTTCGCCGCGCGGAGGGGACGGACCGAATCATCGTGGGATGCGTTCGCCGGAGCGATCCTGATCCTGCCCAGCCGCCGTCGAGGCCGACAGGCAAGGCTCGGCTGCACGCCCCGGCGCCATGGAAGTGGCAGATGGCCCTGACGCCACGGTTCACGCTCGATAGGTCTGCGGACAGCGTCGTCTTCGTCTGCGACCCGAGTGACCGTCGGTACGTCCGGGTTCTGGCATTTGACTCAGCCAAGCGAGCGTTCATCAGATCCGGCGTTCGAAGAGACCCAGATACCGGAATCTGGGTGCATTTCAGGATCCGTGACCGAAGGACCGGGGCAGAACTGCTTGGACGGTATCTCCACGACGCATCCTACGGCGGACCGGAGACCCTCCTCGAGCTGACGTACTGTCAGGCAAGGCCGTAGGGCGGGCGCTCACACCGCTTCGGTGTGTTGGACGACCTTGCAGTCGGGGAGGGAGTCGAGGAAGAGGCGGCCGTAGCGCTTCTGGACGATTCTCGGGTCGAGGACGACGACGATGCCGTGATCTTGCTTGCTTCGGATCAGCCGGCCGAAGCCCTGCTTGAACTTCAGGATCGCCTGGGGGAGCTGGTAGTCCATGAAGGGGTTGCCGCCCGCCTGGCGGATCTGCTCAAGCCGGGCCTGGATCACGGGGCGGTCGGGCACGGCGAAGGGCAGCTTGACGATGATCACGTTGCCCAGCGCCTCGCCCGGCACGTCGACGCCCTGCCAGAAGCTGTCGGTCCCGAAGATGACGCTGCCGACGTTCTGCCGGAAGCGCTCGAGCATCAGCGACCGGGGCATGGATCGGCCTTGGACCATCAGCTCGATGCCTTGGTCGTCGAAGAAGGCCTCGAGCGCGGCCGCCACCTCGTCCATCATCTGGTAGCTGGTGAACAGCACGAACGCCCGCCCCCCGGTCATGCGGACGTACTTCTCGACGGCACGGCAGAGGGCTGATCGGAACGCCTCGCCGTCGGTCGGCGGGGGCATGGCGGTCTCGATGTGGATGGCGACCTGCTCGGGGTAGTCGAAGGGCGAGCCGAGCTTGAGCATGTCGGGCTCGTCGGCGTCCAGGCCCAATCGCTGCCGGATGAAGTTGAAGCTGTCGCTCGCACCCACGCAGAGGGTCGCGCTGGTCAGCACGACGCTGTCGACCCGGTTGAACAGCGCGTCCTGCATATACGGCCCGACGTGGACGGGACAGGAGTGAAGGGCGCAGGTCGCGTATCGCCCGGTGCGCTCCTCGAGCCAGTAGACATGCTCGGGTTGCCGTTGGCTGACCAGGTCGGTGAGGGCCTCGGCGAGCGCCCCGACGCGCTGCATGTAGCTGTGCAGCTCGAAGCTGTCGTCCTCGTCCTTCGTCCGCCCGCGTGCGGCGCGGAGGCGTTTCTGCAATTCCAGCAACGCTGGCGTCAGCGCATTGGGCACCGGGTCGGGCTGTCTGAGCCGACCGTTCTCGACACCGTGTTCGCGCTGCCAGGTGAGGAACTCGGAGAAGAACCCCTCGGCCATAACGCGGGCGTCCTTGACGGCCTTGATGGCTGCCTGCGTACCGCAGACCTGGAGCAGGCCCCGGCCGGTGCGTTCGTGGTGGAGGGCGTTGAGCAGGAACCGGACCTGCCCGTCGCTGATGGACAGGCCGAAGTGGGTGCTTGCGGCTTCTTCGAAGGTGTGTGCCTCGTCGATCACGATCAGGCCGCATCCGGGCAGGATCGCGGCGCTGTCCTTGGCCTGACGCAGCGCCAGGTCGCTCAACAGCAACGCGTGGTTCACGACGAGCAGGTCGGTGTGGAGCATCCGCCGCCGGGCCCGTTGGTAAAAGCACCGTTCGTGATAGGCGCACCGATGCCCCTTGCAGTTGCCGTGCTCGCTTCGGACGCGATCCCAAATGTCGGCGCGCGGTTGCTGGGACAGGTCGCTGAGCGACCCGTCGGTCGTGTGATAGGCCCAGTCCTCGATCCGCCACAGCTCCTGCAGGTCGGCCTGGCGGACGAACATGGCGTCCTGACGCTTGCTGACCCGTTCGAGCCGGCGAAGACACACGTAGTTGTTCCGTCCTTTGACCAGGGCGGCCGTGAACTCCTCAGGGATGACGGCGTTGAGGAAGGGGATGTCCTTGTCGACGAGCTGCTCTTGCAGGGCGATCGTGAAGGTGCTGACCATGACCTTGCGTCGCTGCGTGAGGATCTGCCCGATCAGGGGGAGGAGGTAGGCAAAGCTCTTGCCGACGCCCGTGCCGGCCTCGACGAGCAGGTGATGCCCCTCGGCGAAGGCCCGCTCGGCGGCGGCGGCCATCTCGAGCTGCTCGGGACGGATCTCGTAACCAGCCAACCGTCTGGCCACGGCCCCGTCCGGACCCAATACCGACGCGATCTCCATGGTGCTTGGCCTGTCGGGCTGCTGATCCTATCCGCGAGCGGCCGACGTCACTGGCTCAACGCCCGAATGAACTCCAGCGTGAATGCCACCGTCGCCACCAGCGTCAAGAAGGTCACCAGCGTAATGACCACGGTCACGAATGTGTCCCCGCTGACGAGGCCCTCTTTCATTGTGGCGATGATGTGGGGCCTGGCCAGGATCATGTTGCTGATCAAGACGGCCGCGATGGACGGCCAGATCGAAATGGAGTGGAGGTAGCTGTAGATCCACAGCCCCCGACTGACCGGCCGTTCCGCGCCGGACGTCCCGTGCAGGAAGTGGCCTCGAACATAACACACACCGTCGCGGATCTCGCCGTTGTGCGCGTCGCCGCCCATGTAGGCGTAGGCGACCGTGTAGGCAACGAGGTTGGCGAACCCCAAGGCCATCACCCAGATACAGATCATGTTTCGTGTGCGTCGCGTCATCGTGGCCTTCTGCAACGTCCCGGCGCCGGCGAGTTCTGCGTGGCCTCCCGCTCCTACCTGAGATTCTAGGTCTGACGGACGGATCGATTCAACCGCCCGTGGCATGGGCGTCTCGCCCATGAGCTTCCTCGGGCAAGATGCCCGTGCCGCGTTGCTCGGCCCCATCTATCGGATGACCTGGACGGTTCGATCCCTGTTGCACGTAGGTTAGTCCTTCCTGAACGCGAATGCGAACAGCTCAGCGGCCTTCATCTCGAACTCGAGCGTCACGGGTTTAGCGGCCAACGGGGTGACGGTCTTCTTACCGCCCCAGGTCACGACGTGCCGGAGGCTGTCCCCGGTGATGGCACGGGATCGTTCGTAGCCCGGGATCGGTTTGCCGGCAGCGTCCAACAGACGCACGACGATCTGCCCGCCGGATCGGGTCCGCGCGTTGACCTCGAGACGGTCGCCGGCGAACACGACCGGCACCGTCGTCAACGACCCACCTCCGGCCGGCGCGTCGACCGAAACGAACCGATCCAGCTGCCAGATCGCCAGGCCGATCGAGCCGGTGTACTTCGTGTGCCGCCCCGTGCCCTCCGCGCGATAGAGGCAGGGCGTGCCGTGCGTGTAGTTCGATCCGACGTAGTACAGCCACACCTCGTCGCCGACGCGAAGCGCGCGAGACTGCGTGCAGAAGAAGCCGCAGTCCCACTCACCGACCTTGCCTCTTGGCACGCACGGCGTGCGGAACGGGCGTTCCCAGTGCTCCAGGTCGCGGGAGACGGCCAACTGCAGCTCGCCGGGCCCTTCCTGGTTGCCGTAGCGGGCGTTGTTGTTGATGGTGAAGACCCAGACGAACGCCAGCGTGCACGACTCGGCCGGGTACGCGCCGATTCCGTAGAACTCGGTCCGCATGAGCTTGGGGGCGTCGGGCACGTCGAGGATGGGCCGGACCTCCTCGATCCGGGCGAGCGACGACGCGTCGTCGCGGAAGTCCGGCGTGATCACCAACTTGGGCGGCGTCCAGGTCACAAAGTCCTTGCTCGTGATCAGCCAGAACACCCGTCGGCTGTGGCCGCGGATGACGTGGCCGATCTTGGGAAACGCGACGTAGAGCTTGCGGGCCTCGTCGTAGTAACCGGTGATGACGTCGGCGCCCCTGCAGATGGGCTTGGGGCTGTATCGCTTCCAGTTCAGGCCGTCCGGGGACACCATCGTCTGATAGCCCCGGGTCTTCTGCAGCCAGCAGATCATCTTGTATCGGCGGGACGGGTCGGGGTCGTCGTTGTCCTTGATGACGCTGGGCAGGATGACCTCGTTGGCGACGACGTTGTGTCGATCCAGGCCCTTGACCTTGACCGTGCCGACGAGGGGCTTGTCCCAATGCACGCCGTCCTTGCTGGTGGCGTAGTAGGCGGCGTAGTGGGGAAAGCGCTTCGGGTCCTCGCCCAGGTACCACATCTTGAAGATCTTGTCCTGGGCGTCGTAGAGGACGTTGCCGTAGATCTCGAGCCGCCAGCCCTCCCAGGGCCGGTCGGCCTTGACGAGCGGGTTGGCCGCGTGCTTCCTGGCCGGTACGAGCGAGAACGCCACGTTCTGCGTCTTGCGGACGATGACGCGGTCGATGAAAAGCTGGGATCGGTCAGACACGTTGAAGGGGGACAACGGTGCGGCCAGGCCGCCTGATCCAAATGCCATCACGACGACGAGCGACATGACAAGCGACTCTCGGTGCATGGTGGACGCTCCTGTCAATATGGGCGTTTGTGGCAGGCCTCGAAGCGATGCCCGCCGCGCAGGATACGCCCACGGCCGACCGGGCCGCAAGCCCAAGGCGTTCGGATCAGACGATAGCGCCGCGATTCGCCGAATGTTGCCCGTTTTTCGGGATATCCGCGATGAGCGTCTTGAACCCATGGGCCCCGAGCAGAGATACTACGCGGTTTGTGTGCTCGCCTGGGGCCATGCCCGGAGCCGGAACGGTGGCCATCCAACACCCCATCGATACCGAAGGCCGACCCATCGGTCCGCTTCGACTTCGTCGAGGTATGGCGACCAACGTCGTTGGCGGGGCGCTGATCTGCATGACCATGGCGGTGATGAGCCCCTTCGCGATGATCTGTACGGTCTTCATGCGCGAACAGCTCGGCGCGTCGCGGACGCTCGTGGGGCTGAACGTCTCGCTCTGGATGGGGGCGATCGTGATGGGGCTGCCCGGAGCGTACCTGTTCAACCGGCTCCAGGCGAGGCGGCCGGCGTGGGTCCTGCTCATGGTGATCGGCAGGGCGTTTCTGCTCGCCGTACCGATCGCCGCGTTGCTGTCGGCCCGGATGGACCTGCGGGGCGCCTTGGTCCTGGTCGTCATCGCCGCCAATGTCGCCTGCGTCGGCATCACGTCGTTCACGTCGCCGGCCTGGTGGTCGTGGATGGCCGATCTGATCCCCGAATCGGTTCGGGGCCGGTTCTTCGGCCGGCGGTACCAGGTCAACCTGCTGGCGACGGCGCTGGCCTCCGTGATCGCCAGCTTGGTGCTCGAGCGCGTGGCGGGCGGTCTGCACCTGCTCTACTTCTTCGTCTTCGTGGTTGGCGCGGTTCTGGGGATGATCGACCCCGTGTTGTTCTGGTGGGTGCCGGAACCCGCCCGTCCGCCCCGGCCGCGCCGGACGTTCCGCGAGACGCTCGCCATCTACCTCCGTCCGCTGCAGGAGCGGAGGTTCGCCTGGCTGGCCTGGACGCAGGGCTTCAACACCTTCCTCGTCTCGATGCCCCTGCCCTTCTTCGTGCTGTTCCAGCGCGGCGATTCGGCCAACGGCGAGTACATTGGCTGTGGGATATCGCTGCAGTTTCTCGCGGCCATGAACGTGCTTGCGCTGGCGGTCACCGCGATGGTCGCCACGCAGTGGGGGCGGCTGGCGGACCGGATTGGGCATCGGACGGTCTACATCCTCGGCCGGCTGTGGATCTTCACCTCGGCCGTGTACTTCTTCATGAGCCCGGAGAACTACTGGTGGCTCCTCCCGCTGCAGCTGGTGGTCCAGAGCCTCATCGCCGCGGGGGTTCCCGTGGCCATGCAGAACCTGATGATCGGCATCGCTCCCCAGGCCGAACGCGAGTATTACGTGTCGATCTTCTGGGCGGTCATCGCCGCTGCGGGCGCGATCGGTCCGTGGGCGGGTGGGGTGCTCGCCGACGCGCTTCCGGTCATCCCCATCCAGCTTCCAAACGGTCAATCGGCGTGCTACCTACACATCATGCTGGTCATCAGCTTCGCCGGCACGCTGCTGAACCTGCCGCTGATGACGCGGATTCCCGACGTTCGGGGCGAGCGGCTGCTGCCCTGGTTCGCCCGCATGCTCAGCGGCGGGCTGTTTCGCACTGCCTGGAACATCGGTGCGATCGGCGGGGCCGCCAGCCCATCGCGTAGGGTTCGAGCGTTGCGGGGGGTCCGGCACACCGATGGCAACGTCGTCCTCAACGACGTGGCGGACGCGTTGGACGACCCGAGCCCGCGGGTCCGGCGCGAGGCATTGCTGGCGCTCGGGCGGCTCGGCACGCCCGAGGCCATCGAGTTGCTCATCTGGTTTCTGCACGAGCCCGATCGGCAGACGCGGACCGCATCGGCGGAGGCGTTGGGGGTAACGGGCAGCGCCGATGGAACGTTGCCGCTCGTGTCGGCGCTCCACGATGACGAGGGCGACGTCCGCCGGGCCGCAGCGCACGCCCTGGGACACCTCGCCGACCACCGCGCCACGGACACGCTCCTGGACCTGCTCGATCACGAGCAGGACGGGGAGGTCCTGATCGGTGCGTCCTCGGCGCTGTCGCGTCTTGGTGAATTCCGGGCGGTTCGTCAGATGTTGGCGATGGCGTTGCAGAACCCGAACCGCATGGTCCGGTCGCACATCATCGTGGCCATGGGCGATCTAATGGGCCCGCCAGGTAGGTTCTACCGGCTGTGGCGGCGGGATCAGAGGCTGCCGGGCAGCGGGTCGGCCCGACTTGGGCGTCGCCTTCGGCGGCAGGCGCGGGCGCTTTGTCGGCTCCGCCGACATCCGCTCCCCGCGGCGCGAAGGCGGGCGCTGATTGGCAGCATCCAGGGAGAACTGGAAGCGTTCGTCGATGCGACGCAGGACCAGGACTACGCCAGGGCGTTCCTGTCGATGCGGAACGTGTCCATCCGTTTCCTGGAGCTGCGGTACGACTACCAGGGCGATCCGGAACATGCGCTGCAGTTCGTCACGGCCATTGACCCCATTCTGGCGGAGCGTCATTGGCTGGTGGACTACCTCGAGCGGACCAGTCGCGCCGGCAGCGCCCCCGAGGCCGCCTGGGACGGGCTGACGCTCCTGGCCGCCTGGGCCATCCTTCACGGGCAGCCGCCGGTTTGACCGAGGGCTGTCGCACCTTCCTTGGCGCCGATATGCTGTTCGTTTCGAGAGGAGGTCTCCATGTATGAGGCAATGAAGGTGGTGATTTCGCTCGTGTGCGGCCTGGGCATCTCGCCGGAGCATCGTGATATCGAGAAGGGCCTGACGCGCCCCAACCTCGCCCGGCTCGACCGCGGCGTCACGTGGACGGCCAGCGACGGCGTGGCGCCCAGACATCACGCAGCCGTCGTCCTCGACGGGGAGGTGTGTGACAAGGGGGGGCGCGACGGCTATTGGGCCGGCAAGGGGCACCCGCTTCCCGTCACGATGACGCTGACGTTCCCCAAGCCGACGCGGATCGATACGAACGTCGCGATCTGGTACACGACCGATATCCGCGGCGTCGATTACGCGTTGGAGGGGCGGACGGCGGACGGGGCGTGGGTCGAACTGTACCGGGCGAAGGGCAACCGATACCGCGACCGTGTGCACCGGTTCGGGGCGACGACGGTCACCAGCGTGCGTTTTACGTTGACCCGGGCGGCCGGGCAGAATCGGGTGGTCATGCGGGAGTTCCTGCTGTTCTGTGGCCTGACGCCCGACGAGGAGAAGACCTTGATGGACAACGTGGCGAGGTGCCTGGGCCCGAACGAAGCCGGCAAGATCGTGGACCTCGGCGTGGCCGTCAAGGCGGTGACCTACGGCAACACGCAGGGCGTGGTCGGGCCGAGCCCGGAGGGCGGCCATCCGATCTTCTACATGAGCTACTACAACACGGGGGGAACCGAGCTGTTGGCCTACGACCCCCGATCCAAGAAGGCCTACCGTTATCCGTTGAAGGGCGACAGCGGGGGGTACGGCCTGACGCTCGGCCTGGACGACAAGATCTACGTGGGCACGGTGGGCCGGGGGCATCTGTTTCAGTTCGATCCGAAGACACAGACCGTCCGGGACCTGGGCGACGCGGGCCAACCGACGCAGTACATCTGGGGATGCGCGACCTCGCCGGACGGCAAGATCTTCGGCGCGGGTTATCCCAAGTGCATCCCGCTGATCTACGACCCCAAAACCGACCAGGTGACCAGCCCGGGCAGCATCACACCCAGGGCCGGCTCGGACTACCTGCGATACGTGGTGGCGGACGCGAAGGGACGGGCGTGGTTCGGCGTGGGGACCAAGGTCGCGCTGGTCGTCTATGACCCCGCCGACGGATCACACCGGGACATCCTGCCGAAGAAGTACGCGCACAACTCCATCGTCTACCAGTTGGTCCGCGCGGGGGACCGCGTCTATGGCTCGCTCCTGTACGACGGCACGGTCCTCGTCTTCGACGCCAACACGTGTGCGCTCATCCGCGAAATCCCTCGACCGCCCGGCGAATCCTCGTTGCACGTGGCGGTGGCCGACGCGAAGGGAAACGTTTACGGCCACAGCACGCCGAGCGGGCACCTGTACGTCATTCGTCCCGGCGCTGACCGGGCCGAGCGGGTCCACGACTACCTCGGAAGCGTCAAAGCCTTGCTTGACGACCGGTATCTGCTGGCCTTCTTCGACAACAACGGTCGGATCCTGGACCTGAAGACCGACAAGGTCATCGACGATCGCAAGTGGATCGAGCCGTTGGAGGGCATGTCGATCTTCACGCTGACGCAGGGACCCGGCGGCAAGATCTACGGCTCGACCTACATCAACCAGCACTTCTTCCGGTACGACCCGGACGCGGGCAAGATGGAGGATCTCGGCCGGATCATCCGCGGCGGGGGACAGTGCGACTCGATCGCCATGTCGCGGGACGGCAAGCGGGTGTGGATGGGCTGCTACGCTCACGGGTACCTGGCCGTGTACGATCCCGCGCGTCCGTACAAGATCGGCACGGAGCCCGACTGCAACCCGCGCGATTTCGGCCGGCTCGGCGGCGGGCAGTACCGGACCAAGGCGACGGTCGAGGGACCGCTGGGCAAGATCTACGTCGGCAGCATCCCATCCTACAACAGCGCGCCCACCGGCGCGCTGACGATCTTCGACGAAAAGACGCTGAGCAAAACCGTGATGATCGACCTGGTTCCGGGTGGGGCGGTCTACTGCCTGGCCTCCGACGACGCGTTCGTGTTCGGGTCGGGCGGGGGCAAGCTGTTCATGCTCGATCCCAAGACGGGCAAGAAGGTCAAACAGCGCGACCTGGGGTGTAGCTCGATGGTCATCGCGCCGGACGGCAAGCTGGTCGTTTCGGCGGTCGGCAAGGTGCAGGGACTCGACCCCAGGACGCTGGAAACGCAATGGACCGTCCCCTTCGAAAAGGTCAAGGGCCTGAAGGGCTTCGTCCGGACGGTGCTTGGCCCACGCGGCGAACTGTATGGCATGAGCAATCTGGGGATCTTCCAGGTGGATGCGGCGGCGGGCAAGCTCGTGCGATTGACGCGGCTCGGCAGCGCGCACCTGGCCGCAGACAAGGCGGGACGGCTGTACTTTTCTCGAGGCGTCAACCTCTACATGTACGACCCCACAGCCAAGTAACGACGGGGCGGAGGGAGGGCCGGTCATGCGTCGCATCGGTCTGTTGGAACTGGACGGTCACCAGGGCGTGATTCTGGAGGGGATCACGAAGCGCGACGACGTCTGCCTCGCCGCGGTGTCGAGCGATCGACCGGAGGCGCTCGACGCGGTCCGGAAGCATCCCGCAGCCACGCCGGAAACGCATGCGTACGCCGACTGGCGCGAGCTGCTGGACACAGAGGACCTGGAGGTGGTCGTCATCTGCAGTATGAACAGCCTGCACGTGCCGATGATCCAGGCCGCCTGCGAACACAAACTGCACATCATCTCCGAGAAGCCGCTGGCCATCAGCTTGGACGGACTCACCGAAGCGCGTCGGGCGGTCGCGTCGGCGGGCGTGCGGCTGACCATGTTGCTGACGATGCGGTTCACACCGTGCTTTCGCGTCGTCCGGCAGGCCGTGCGAGACGCCCGGATCGGCAAGCCGATCCTCGCCAACGCGCTGAAGTCGTACCGACTGGGCGACCGCCCGCTGTGGCAACGGCAGCATGAGACGTACGGCGGCACGATCCCGTTCGTCAACATCCACAGCATCGACCTGCTCCGCTGGACGACGGGGTGCGAGTTCGTCGAGTGTCAGGCCTATCACGGCAACGCCGGCACGGAGGCAGCGGGGGACATGGAGGATCATGCAGCCGTTCTGCTCCGGATGGCCAACGGCGGGCTGGCCGTGTCGCAGCAGGACTACCTGCGTCCGGCCGCAGCCGACACGCACGGGCAGACCTCCCTGCGGATCGTCGGCAGCGACGGACTGATCGAAGTCGTCCACAACGAGAGGCAGGTCGTGCTGACGACGAAGACCGAGCCGATCCGGGAGCTGGACCTGCCGGCCGAGGAGGATTTCCTGGGTGACTTCCTGGCCGAACTCGACGGCAAAGGCGACCACTTGATCGACCAGGACGATTGCTTCCGGATGACGGAGATCTGTCTGCGGGCCCGCGACGCTGCGGACACGGGCAAGGCAGTTCGCTTGGTCGCGTCTTGATGAAGGGAGAGACGCCATGACGGCGTGGTGCCTGTGGGTGCCTTGCGTCTTGGGGGCCACGGATGCGATGGCCGCGCGGTTCGCCGACGACTTCGAGTCCGGCCTGCGTCCTGAATGGCGCGTCGTGTCCGGCGGGCCAAAGGTCGTGCCGCATCCGGACGAGCCCGGCAAGCACGTGCTGGCGCTGGGACCGTCGTCGAAGGCCATGGTCCCGCTGGCATCACCGGTCCGCGATCTGGTGATGGAGGCCCGTGTCCGCTTCGCCGAGCGACGTGGTTGGGTGGAAGCACCGTTTCTGCTTCGGTCCAACGACGACGGGAGCCGGGCCGTCCAGGTCTATCTCGAGCAGAAGTCCAGCCAGGTCATCGCGGTGCGATACCGCGGGGGCACCGAGGCGTTGGCCAGGGCGCCGACGCCGGCGGCGCTGAAGATCGGTCAATGGTACACGCTGAAGGTGGCCGCCGTCGGGCATCGCGTGGCGGCTTGGGTGGACGGCACGCTCGTTCTGGCATTCCTGGACCCGGACCCGCAAGCTGGCGGCGTGGGCGTTCGCGTCGGCGATGCCCGAACGTACTACGATGACCTCTGCGTTCGCGCGCCCAACGCAGCCGAGCGGGACGAGCTGCGGCATCACCGTCTACCGGGAAGGGCCTGTCCCGAGATGCAAGCGTCCGAGTTCCATCTCGCTGACGGCTCGAAGGTCATCCTGCGACACCCGGATGTCGCCGAGCCGTTGACTCCGTTTGAGGTCGCCCTGCAGACAGCGGCGCCCGGGGACTATCATCTCGTCGTCGACGGCCAGAAGGTGCCGCTGTCGCCGGCCACGCCGACGCGGCTGGCCCTGTCAGGACCCGAGGGGGACCGGACGCTGCGCGTCCTGCGCGGCAGGCAGGAAGTCGGCACGGTCCGGATGCTTCTGCAGGCCGAGACATTCTTCGAGGCCGAGCCGTTCACGCACCTGTTCGCCAAGCTCCGCAACAGCGTCTCCCGCGAGCGGCACGCGTGGCGCCGCAAGGGGAAGGTGATCCACACGAACCCCACCTGGTTTCGCGACCACGTCCACGAGATGAAGGCCTACAAGTACTGGGAGCAGGACCTGACCAGCTTCGCAGACACGCTGATCGAGCTGCAGCACCCGGAGGGGTTCTTCTACGAGATCATCGGCCGGGCCGACCACGATCACCAGGGGTTCGTCCGCAAGAAGCACCGCCTGATCGAGAAAGACCAGGACCTGTGCTGGATCCGGCTGGAGATGGAGGCCGACGTCGAGTACCTGATGGCCGAGGCTGTTCACACGATCTGGCAGGCGACGGGCGACGTCGAGGGGATGCGAAAGCGATTACCGAGCATGGATCGGGCGCTGCGGTACGATTTTACCCACCCGACGCGATGGGACGCGAAGCACGGGGCGCTCAAGCGGACGTTCAGCATCGACACGTGGGATTTCACGTACGGCGTGTCGGACCGCAACCGGAAGATCGAGCCGCACATGGCCATGGGGATCATGCACGGCGACAACAGCGGCCTGTATCAGGCCTGCCGGCAGCTGGCGGCCATGTACCGCGCCGCGGGCGAACGCGCCAAGTCGGATGAATGGAATCTCCGGGCGGACGAGCTGCGGGATCGCGTGAACAAGCTGTGCTGGAACGGGCGGTACTACACCCACCAGATCCTGCTGCAGCCGGTGGACACCGGTGTCCGCGAGGAGGACATCCTGTCGCTGTCCAACACGTACGACATCAACCGCGGCCTGCCGACACATGCGATGGCGGTCAAGATCATCGACGCGTATCAGGCGCGTCGTCAGCTGCGGTCCAAGACGCATTTCGCGGAGTGGTTCTCGATCGACCCGCCGTATCCGAAGTTCGGACCGTACGCGGCGGGCAGGTACATCAACGGCGGGATCGCGGGGTTCGTGGCGGGCGAGCTGGCCAAGGCGGCGTTCGACCACGGGCGCGAGGCGTACGGCGCGGACATCTTGCATCGCGTCGGCAGGAAGGTCGCCCAGGATGGGGACATCTACTTCCTTTACACTGCCGACGGGAAGGACATGGGCGGCGGGCCTCGCGGCTGGGGGGCGGCGGCGGTCATCTCGGCCATGATCGAAGGCCTGACGGGCATCCGAGACGACGCGACGTGTTTCCAGCGGGTCACGGTCTCGCCGCGATTCGTCGCCGCCGGGATCGATCGCGCACGGGTCTGTGCCCGCTACGGACCGACCGGCGCGTACGTGGCGGTGGATTACAGACATGCGCCGGCCGAACAATCCATCCGTCTGCGTCTGGCGGGTGTTGCCCAGAAGACGCACGTGCGCGTGTTGCTGCCCGAAGGGGCAACGAGCGGGCGAGTGGTATCGCCAGTCGGAACGTCGGCGAGGATCGAGACGATCGAGCAATCACGGTACGTCGTCTTCGACCTGCCCAGGCCGTTGTCGCAGGACGTCGCCAGCGCCGAGGTCCAGTACCAGGGGACGAACCGATGACCGAATGGTGGGGCGCGATCATGGCGTGTCTGTGGTTCTGCGGTGCGGCCGTGGGCAATACGGTCGATCTGCACGTAGCGCCGGACGGTCCGCTGGCGACGCTGCAGGCGGCGCGCGACGCCGCGCGGCGCGTCGGTCCGGACAGGCCGAGACGGATCGTGGTCCATGGCGGCGTCTACCATCTGTCCGAGACGCTCGTCTTGCAGGCGCAGGACGCCGGACTGACGATCGAGGCGGCGGCCGGACAGGAACCGGTCATTGTCGGTGGGCGGCGCCTCAGCGGGTGGCGGCAGGACGACGATCACCTGTGGTCCGCGAAGGTCCCGCAGATCGGCAAGGGCAAATGGGATTTCCGGATGCTTGTCGTCAACGGACGGTTCTGCAAACGCGCCCGGTTGCCCAAGACCGGCACGTTCACGCACCTGTCCGAGTTCAAGGTGCCGTGGATGAGCACGACCGGCGGCGGATGGAAGCGCAAGCCGACCCGCCAGGAACTGACGACGCTGAAGTACCGACCGGCCGACCTGGGGCCCTGGCTGGATCTCAAGAACGCCGAGCTGACGGTCTACCACATGTGGGACGAATCAGTCGTTGGCCTGTCGGCGATGGATGAGAAGAGCCATACGCTGACGTTCAGCAATCCAGCCGGCCATCCGCCCGGCGCGTTTCGGGTCACCAAGTACGTGGTCTGGAACGTGCGGGAGGGAATGACCGAGCCCGGTCAGTGGTTTCTCGACCGGACGGCCGGCAAGGTCGTGTACTGGCCGCTGCCCGGTGAGGACATGACCCGCGCCGAGGTCATCGCTCCCGTCGTCGAGCGCATCATCTGTCTGAACGGCAGCAAGGATGCACCCGTCAAGGACGTAGTCATCCGCGGCCTGGCGCTGTCGGTGGCGAACACCCCGTTGGTCGCCGGCGGATTCGGCGCGGGCAAGTTCGACGGCGCGGTGTCGGCCGTCCACACGGAGAACTGCCGCTTGGCGGACCTGACCGTCTTCAACGTCGGGGGACAGGGAATCAGGACGTGGCAGTGCAACGCGCTTCGGGTCGAGGGCTGTCATGTCCACGACACCGGCGCGTGTGGGATCAAGACCGGCGGCGTCGACGTCCAGATCACGAACAACCACGTTCACGACGTGGGGCGGACGTATCCCAGCGCAATCGCGGTCTGGTGCCACGGCAAGCGGGCACGGATCGTCCACAACGAGATTCACGACACGCCCTACACCGCCGTTGCGTGCGGCGGCGACGAGCACTGTATCGAGCACAACCTGATCTACCGCGCAATGAAGGAGCTGCACGACGGGGCCGGGATCTACATCACGTTCTGCAAGAAGGTCGTCTTGCGCGGCAACCTGATCCGCGACATCGTCGAGACGGGCGGGTACGGCGCGTCGGCCTACTACCTCGACGAGCAGGCGGAGGGGTGTGTGGTCGAGAAGAACGTCTCGATTCGCGTGGGCCGTCCTTCGCACAATCACATGGCCAGGGACAACGTCATTCGAAACAACGTCTTTATCTGCGACGGCGACGCGAAGCTGACGTTCCCCAAGTCTACGAAGTACCGGTTCGAGAAGAACGTAATCCGCGCGAAGGGCAAGATCACACTGTCGAACCCGTCGGCGGTCGATGCATCTTCGGGCAATGTCCTGTTCAGCGAGACGGGGACGATCGATGGCTGCCCGACGGGCGTCGTTCGTGCCGATCCGCGCGTGGTGGGTTCCGAGCGTGGGGTGTTTGGATTCGCGCCCGGATCGCCCGCGCTGGAGCAGGGCATCGAGCCAGTGGACGTCCGCACGGCCGGTCGGACGTCGCGTCGCGAGGAGTAGGCAATGAGCACCCAAAACAGAAGGGAATTCATGAGGGCGGTCGGCGGCGGGACGACGATGGCCGCGCTGTCGTCGCTGGCCGAACCGGCGGGCGCAGAAACTGCCAAGCGGCGCCGGCCGAACGTCATCTACGCGTTCAGCGATGAACATCGATGGCATTCGATGTCGATCGGGGACCTGCCCGAAGTCAGGACGCCGAATATGGCCCGACTGGCGTCGCAGGGAACGTCGTTTGTCAACGCGATCAGCAACTACCCCGTCTGCTCACCGCATCGTGCGATCCTGATGACGGGACGATGGCCCTATCAGCAGGGGATCACCGACAACAACATCCACCTCAAGCCCGCCGAAACGACGCTGGGCAAGGTCTTCAAGGCCGCCGGCTACGCGACGGGCTACGTCGGCAAGTGGCACCTCGGCGGACGACGGGCTGAGCCGTATGGGTTCGATCAGTCCCTGATCTGGACGGGCACGGGCAACCACTGGAAGAGCACGTACCATCCCAAGGACGGCAAGCCCGTCGTGGTCAAGGGCCGCTACAACGCGACGGCGATGACCGACCAGGCGCTTGCCTTCATCGAGCAGCACAAGGCCGGTCCGTTCTTCCTGATGGTGTCGTGGAACCCGCCGCACTCGCGGTTCACCGATCCGCCCGAGGCGAAGAAGGCGTTATACCGCGAGGGGTCCTTGTCGCGCCGGAAGAACGACATGCCGCTCAAGCGTCGGCGGAAGCGAGAACCGAGCGGCGACGCCTTTCGGACGTCCTGGCCGGTCTGGCAGGGCTACCACGCCCACGTCAGCGCGATCGACGATGAGCTGGGCCGGTTGATGGCCAAGCTCGACGAGTTAAAGCTGGAGGACGACACGATCATCGTCTACTCGTCCGACCACGGTTCGCTGCTGGGCTCGCACGGCGTCGGTGGCAAGCGGCAGCCGTTCGAGGAATCCATCAAGGTGCCCTTCATCATCCGCTGGCCCGGTGTGGTCGCAGCGCGGGCCAGACCCGAGAACCTGTTCGGCTCGATCGGCATCATGCCGTCGCTGTGCGCGCTGGCCGGCATCGATGTCCCGAGGACGTGCGTGGGCCAGGACTTCTCGCCGGTCATGCGGGGGCGGAAGGGCCCGACGCCGGCCTCGCAGTTCATCATGCACATTGCCAAGGAGAACGCCTCGGGCGGCGTGAACCATCCCGCGCCGCTGTTTCGAGGCGTCCGGACGGCCCGATACACGTATGCGGTCTACCCGGATCGCCCGTGGTGTCTGTTCGACAACCAGGAAGATCCCTACCAGCTCGCGAACCTGATCGACGACCCCGGCAAGGCGAAGATCCGACGCGAGCTCCGGTCCATGACGGCCGAATGGCTGAAGAAGGCCAACGATCCGTTCGCGTTGCCCGCCTGACGTGCCGGCCCGATCCCTCGCTTGACAGGGGGATTCCCTTGACGTATATTCTCGTAGGGAATTGTACGTCAAGGAATGTCGGCCATGCAGACGAAACTGACGCTCCGACTGGACGAAAGGGCCGTCCGGAAGGCGAAGCGCTACTCGAAGAAGACGGGCAAGTCGCTTTCCAAGCTGGTGGCGGACTACTTCGCCGCCATCGAAGCTGGGGACGCCGGGCAAGAGAGCGAACTGACTCCTAGGGTTCGCTCGCTCTTCGGTGCTCTGGCGGAGAGCAACGTCTCCGAGGAGGACTATCAAAGCCACCTTCAGGAAAAGCACCGTTGAAGGTCTTGTTCGATACCAATGTGGTCCTCGACGTACTCCTCGCGCGCCCCCCCCACGCCGGGATCGCGGCCCGGCTCCTCGACTTGGTGGACCGCGGCAGGATCGAGGGCCTGCTGTGCGCGACTACGATCACCACCATTCACTACCTGGCCACGAAGACCGTCGGGCGACGCAAAGCCAAGAACCATGTTCGTGACCTCCTGGCCATGTTCCAGATTGTCCCCGTCGACCATGCTGTCCTCGCCCAGGCCCTGGCACTTCGATTTCCAGATTACGAGGACGCGGTGCTGCACGAATCCGCGCGGGCGGCGGGGGCGGTTGGCATCGTGACAAGGAACCGCAAGGATTTCGCGGCGGCCAGTCTCTCGGTCTTCGATCCCCGAGAGCTTCTGTCCGTCGCCCTTACACTCGAATGACGGAAGGGAACGAGCGAACCCGATGGCGTACGCCGAACCGTTGGCTGATGGGCGCGGGGGCTTGCAGGTCGAGTTAGGGGTTTGCGTCGTGGAGATCTCACCGTTGGTCGCGGTCTCGTTTGTGGTGTTGTCGATGCTAGCAAGCTGCGTCGAGGCAGCGGGCGCGGCTGGTGAGCGTGCGTCGGGCGGAGCGATTCCGTTTCCGGAGGCGCTTGCTGACGCGGACATCCGCGTGGCGGGTCTGAACGGCCTTTTGGACGACGCGCTGCTGATCGGCAATGGGGACATCAACGCGCTGGTCTGGACCGAGGAGGGGCGTCTGACGCTGATGCTGACCAAGAACGACGTCTGGGACGCTCGACTCATCACCGAGAAGGACCCGCCCCTGCCGACGCTCGCGCGGGTCAAGGAGCTGGGCCGGGCGGGCAAGCTGATCAAGGACCCCGTCCTGCCGGCGGGCGTGACGTGGTCGGGCAAGGACAGCTATCACACACATGCCTATCCCTGTCCGCGTGCGTGTGCCCGGCTGGTCTTCGGGGGGAGCGTCGCCGGGCCCTTCTGGAGGCAGATTCGGGCGCAGGGCAAGCTCAATGCGTGGGAGCGTCGCGGGAACGTGACGGTGATGAGCATCGAGGGGGGCAAGGGGGCGTCCAACGGCTATGCGTTCGAGCCGCTCGCGGTGACGACGGAGGATTACCCCAAGCTTCGCGTCCGGCTGAGCGGGAGCGAGAATGCCCGCTGGTTCGTCGACGTGATGGGTCCGGACAGGAAGATCTTGCTCAACAGCGGGTGGATCGAGACGCCGACCAAACCGGCCGAACGCGTCTTCGAGCTGCCGGTCGGCAAACGGATCTATCGATTGATCCTCTACACCTGGACTGAGGACGGCAAGCGGGCGGAGAACCGCTTCGAGGCGGTTCGGTTTGAGGGCCCGGCGGGCAAGAAGGACGTTGATCTGAACGTCCAGCCACCGGCGACGAGCCCGGCCCGGCTCGACCTGCGGAAGGCAGTCGTCTGCGTCGAAGGAAGCGGCGACGGACCGCCCCGTTCGGCGATCCGGGCGCTGGCCGACCGCAACGTCTTTCTGATCCGTTCGCCCGTCGACGCGCAGCTGCTGGACATCAAGAGCGCGGACCTGCCGGCAGCGACGCGCGGCGAGGACGGAGGCGTGGTCTGGATCCGGCAGGTCATCCCCGGCGATCTCGACTGGCCTGGTATGCGCTTCGCCGTCGCGGTGGCGCGACGCGGTGAGTGGCAGGCCGTCGCGATCGTGACCTCGCAGGAGTCGAGGGACGAGGTGGCCGACGCCGTGAAGCTGGCGCGATCGACAGTAGAGGCCGACGCCTCGCAACTCGTCGAGCAGCACGAAAAGGCGTGGCAGCGGTTCTGGTCGCGGAGCGGGATTCGCCTCAACGACGCGTTGCTGCAGCGCACCTGGTACCGGTCGCTGTACTTCCTGCGGTGCGTCAGCAAGCCGGGCGTGGTGTGTCCCGGTTTGTTCGCCGGGCTGATCAACGATACGCCGGCCTGGCATGGCGACTACCACACGAACTACAACCTGCAACAGACGTTCTGGGCGGCGTATTCGGCCAACCACGCCGAGCTGGCCGAGCCCTACGACCGGCTAATGCACGAGTACCTGCAGCGCGGGCGGTGGTTGGCCGGCCAGGTCTTCTCGATGCAGGGGGCCTACTACCCCCACGTCCTGTTCGCCTACGAACCGGTCGACCCGGAGGCGTGCAAGAGCGTCAATGGCCGGCAGTACATTCACCACGTCTGGGGCATGACCATCGGCGTGAACGGTTTCAGCGTTCAACCGTTGTGGTGGCATTACAAGTACGCGCCGGATCGCAACCTCCTCGAGAAGACCGTTTATCCCGTCGTCCGCGAGGTCGCACGCTTCTACGCCGAGTTCATCGAGCAATGCGAAGGCGGCGACACGGTCAGGCTCGGCCCGTCGGTCTCCCCCGAGCATTGGGGCTGGACGCGGAAGCTCGAGCGCAACTACGACTGCGCGTTCGACATCGCGATGGTGCGGTATACGCTGTCAGCCGCCATCGAAGGCGCACGGACGTTGGGATGCGACGGCGACCTCGTTGCCCGGTTCGAACGCGCGCTGAAGCGCCTGCCGCCCTACCCGCTGCACGGCACGGACGATCCGATCGTCGTCGACGTCGCGGGCGCGCCGCCCATCCCCTACAACATCTCCGTGCCGGCCACGCCGGTCTTCCCATGCGACGTGGTGACGTGGTGGTCGCCCGCGGACACGAAGGCGCTGTTCGTTCGGACCATCGACGGGCTGAAGTGGAACGGCAACAACGCGACGGTCATGCTGGCCGTCGCCCGGGCCCGGTTGAGCATGCCCGGCACGCAGGCGTGGCTGCGCGACAAAGTCCAGGCCCGCACCCGCCCGAACGGGACGATGGGGCTGAACCGCCTCGACCCACCGCACCGGTTCAACGACTTCGGCCACTACACCGAGCAGTTCGGGACGGGGATGGCGGTGTCCGAGCTGCTGATCCAGAGCGTGGGCGACGTCGTTCGCCTGTTCCCCGCCGTCGCCCCTGACGCCCGGGCGTCGTTCGAGAACCTGCGGGCGCAAGGGGGGTTCCTCGTCTCGGCCAGCGTTGAGGGCGGATCGATCGCACCATTCAAGATCACCAGCACCGTCGGCGGCCCGCTGCATCTACTGAGTCCCTGGCCCGCGGTCGAGGTCAGGCGAAACGGGCGCGGGCCGTATCAACCCCTCACGCCGGACAAGCAGCAGATCGTCCGCCTAAGCACCGAACCCGGTGAGACGCTCACGTTCCGAATCGGTCCTCGAACCGCGAAGTAATATGGAGTGCGGCGGCTTGACGCCGCTTTCCTCGCTCGCCAAGCGAGCGAGGTCACGCAACAACCTGCGCAGCGCGCATCTGCCAGCGAAAAGCGGCGTCAAGCCGCCGCACTCCAAGATGCGCGTTCGCGCCTGTTCAGCCGTCGGCCTTCCAACGCCACGTTGGGGGCTGCGTGTAGGTCATCCTGATCCGCTCGCCCGGTGACAAGCGGATACACTGACCGGCTGTCAGGCCGCTGGGGATCCGCTGCTCGACGCCTTTGGCGTCGACGAGCGTCCACGATGAAACCCCACCGGGCGTCAGGATGATGACGGTCACCGGGCGCGGACTGCGGTTGACCACCTCGTCGCCGGAGCGAGGGACGTCGGGGGTCGTCACGCCGAACCCCACGCCGCCGACGCGTCCGACCGAGACGACCCGGTTCGTCGGCGTGGCGGCGTGGTTGGTCACGCCGTGGGGCAAGTGAAGCGACGTGACGATGTTGTCCGCCGCCCCGGCCTCGAAGACGACGTCATTGCCCGGCGAGCTTCGGATCACGTCGAGGTCCAGCAGGTTCCGCTGGCCAGAGATGCTCGCGCCAACGCTGCCCTGGATGCCCTCGCTGTCGATCGTCATGACGATGCGATTGAGACTGACCCGGTCTGGTCTATCGCCGGGCCCGCCGAGCTGCAGATGCGTGTTGCACTGGTGGTTGTGCAGGACCGAGATCCAATTGCAACTGACCGAGTGCCCCGTCCCTCCGGTCGTCAGATACACCCCCCGATCGCACAGCAGGACCGCGTTGGCGTAGATCCGGTTGTAGACGATCGGCCCGGTCGAGCCGTCCAGGACGATGCCGCCGCCCCTCGGCGCACCCGTGATCTTCAGCGTCTTCAGGTCGAACACGCCGCCGCCCACGATGGACGAGAACTCGAACGTGCTGTCGGTGATCACGAGCATGTTGTCGATCGGCACGGGCTTGGCGGGCTTGAGGCGGACGACGGCGTCCTTCGACCGCGACACGATCAGGCCGAACCGGTAGCTGGCGTCCATGCAGCTATCGATGCAAAGGGCGTCCCCACGAGTCTTACCGTAGTTGATGACGTAGTGGCCGCCGTCGATGCGGAACCCCTGCGTCGGCGGGACGCGGATCGTCTCGGCGATGTCGTAGACGTCCCTGGCCGCCTTCTTCTGCGTGCCGGTGATGAACACGTTCTTGCCGACCGCGACGGCGTGGTCGATGGCCTCCTGGATGCCCGCCGTCTTCGTGCCTGGCGTGTGCCGGCCGAAATCGCCCCCGTCCCGCGGCCCGTGCTGCGTGACGACCACGTAGCCGAGGGTGTGGTCGCGCTGCGCCGAGGGAGCGGTCGTGCGGGGTCCGTTCGCCGCTACGAGTCGATCCACCAAACACGCAGAGACGACGAGTAGGGCACCCAGCAGACATGTCTTGGAGCAATCTTTCATATCCGTTTCTCCGTCATGTTGGGCGGTCCAGGCGAACGGTCGGCCCGACGCGATCATCCCTTGATGCCCGTCGTGGCGACGCCCTCGGTGAAGAAGCGCTGGGCGAGGAAGAACACGGCGATCATGGGCGCGACGACGATGGCGGCGGCGGCGAGGATCTGCGATTCGCTGACCCCGCCGTGGCGAGACGCGAAGTACTGCAGCCCCAGCGAAATCGTGAAGTCGCCCGGCTCGGTCAGGAAAATCAGCGGGCCCAGGAAGTCGTTCCACGTCCAGAACAGGTGGAACAACGCCACGACCACCAACACCGGACGGGACAGCGGCAGGATGATCTGGGTGAAGATCTCCCATTCGTTGCAGCCGTCGATGCGGGCGGCCTCGGTCAACTCCTCGGGGATGCGGCGGTAGAACTGGCGCAGCAAGAAGATGTTGAACCCGTTGGCGAACCAGGCCGGCGCCCACAGCGGCTTGAGCGTGCCGATCCAGCCCAGCTCCCGGAACACGCCGTAGAGGGGCACCATCGTGACCGCGAAGGGCAGCATCATGGTGGCCAGTGTGATGTAGAAGAACAGCTCCCGACCGGGCCATTGGATACGGGCGAACCCGTACGCCACCATCGAGCTGCTGATCACGATGCCGGCCACGCCCAGCACCGCAACGGTCAGCGTGTTGACGAAGTACCCGCTGAACGGGCCGTGCCAGAACTGCTTCCAGATGGGCCAGTCTTGCGATTCGGCCTGAAGCTCCTTGGGCATGCCGTAGCGGAACGCGGTGGAGAAGTTGCTGCGCGCTTGCGCGATCCAGCCCGCCGCGTGCGTTTCGGTCCGCGCGTCGGGCGGCGGCTGCGTCGCGCGGAAGAAGCAGACCAGCAGCGGGTACAGAAACGCGAACGCCAGCGCGATCAGCACGAGATGTCGAAACCAGCTCGATCGCCCGCTCGTCATCGTCTCACCCACCGGCCCGCCATGTCCTCACGTCGGGCCTAAGGTCCGCATCACTTCGCCTCGTAGTAGACGTACCGCACGCTGAACCGGATCACCGCCAACGTCAGTCCCAACACGATCACGAACAGGATCCACGCCATCGCCGACGCATAGCCCATCCGCAGGTTGTCGAACGCTTGATGCTGCAGCTCCATCACGTAGAACTGGAGCGAGTCGCCCAGGTGGTAGCGATTGGTGCTGTAAACCATCTTGGGCAGGGCGAACGTGTTGAGCCCGGCGATGATGCCCATGATGCCATTGAAGAGCATCACCGGGCTGAGCATGGGCAGCGTGACGTTGGCGGTCTTGGCCAGCACGCCCGCGCCGTCGATCTCGGCGGCCTCGTACAGCGACGACGGGATGTCCTGGAGGCCGGCCAGGTAGATCACCATGGCGTTGCCCAGGCTCCACAGGCTCATGAAAACCAGGGCGCCCATGGCCGAGTCCTGCGAGTTGAACCACATGGGCGCGTCCGGTCGGATCGCCGCGGGCAGCCAGCCGGTGACGGCCTCGAACCCGGCGTTGATCGGTCCGTGTCGCGTGTTGAACATCCACATCCAGATGACGGCCGCCCCGATCTGCGGCACGAGCGACGGGGCGTACAGCAGCGTGCGGTACACGCGGACCAGCCGCGACCGCATGCTCAACAGGATCGCCAACAGCAGCGCGACCAGTTGCCCGAGGACCACGAAGACCGCCGTGTAGACCAGCGTGTTTCGCAGCGCACGGAAGAACACCCGATCGTGCAGCAGGTCCGCGTAGTTGCCCAGCCCGATGAAGACCGGGTCACTGAGAACCGAGTAGTCGCAGAGGCTGTAGTAGAACGACGCGCAGACGGGGTAGACCACAAAGACGCTGAACCCGACGATCCACGGCCCGACGAACAGCAGGCCGTTGCGGAGGTTCCGCCTTGCGCCGGGCGTCATGGTCGCACCCCCAGCCGGGCCAGCCGGCGCAGCTCGCCCGCGTAACAGTAAGTCATGCGCTTTTGGACGGCAGCCAGGGCCTCGCGCGGCGACTCGATGCCCTCCCAGGCGTTGTCGAAGGCGGTGGTCAGCGACTTCTCGTATTCCTCCCAGACGCCAACCTGCGGGCGGATCGTCGCGCGGGGCGACCAGGCCAGGTCGTAGAACAGCTTGATGTACTTGTTTCGATGCGAGCGGTAGAAACCGTCGCTCACGCTCGACAGCGGCGAGTGCTTCCACTGCTCGCGGCAGAGCAGCTCCATGCCCTCTTGCGACTGGAGGAACCGGATAAACTCGAACCCCTCACGCCAACGTCGCGCGCCGGCGGGGATGCAGATCACGTCGGCGTCGGCCACGGTGATCGGGTCCGAGCCGGGCTGAACGGACGGGAACGGCCCGGCGCCCCAGTCGAAGTCCTTGGGGGCATACTGGTCGATGAAGTTGGCCATCCACACGCCCTGCAGTTCCATCGCCACCTTGCCGTTGAAAAACGCATTCTCGGGAGACGAGAAGTTCCCGAACCCGCCCTGGAACTTCTGGATCCGGGCCAGGCCGTACTTGTCGGCGTAGCTGCAGAACCACTCCAACGCGGCCAGGTTCCCCGGGCCGTCGGCCGTGATCCCGCGGTTTGGATCGTCCGGGTCGATGAGCCTGCCGCCGAACCACGCGCACAGACCCCAGTTGAACCAGCCTGGCTCGGTGGGCAGAAAGCCCATCTGGACGAAGTCGATGAACTGGACGGGCTCGGCGCCGCCGGCCAGCGTCTGGTATTCGCGCCAGGTGCACGTTCGCTCCGTGCCGCCGACGCGGATCCGAACGACGGTGAGCCGCTCGGCCCAGTCGTCCAGCTCGGCGATCGACCGCGGGCAGCGGTCGGGCAAACCGGCCTGACGAAGCATGCTGCGGTTGTAGTGAAGCGCGACCGTAGCCGGCGTGGTGGGTAGGGCCCACGTGTGACCGCGATGTTGGCACATCCGCCAGTAGACCGGGATGTAGTCCTGCGGGTCGATGCCGTGCTCGCGGCAGAGGTCGTCGAGGCACATCAGGGCGTTCTGGTCGGAGAACGAGGCAACGTTGAACGTGTACAGGCCGGCGACGTCGGGCGGATTGCCGCCGGCGGTGGCGACCTTGACCTTGTCGGGGATGTCGCTGACGGTCATCAGCTTGATGTAGATGCGGTCGTTGGTCTGGTTGAACCGCTCGACGACGTGCTTGATGGCCTCGCCTTCGAACTCGGTCCACTTCTCCCAGTAGGTGACGATGATCCGGCCGTCGGGTCCGCGATCGGGCGGACGGGGCGTGTGGGCCATCAGTCCCAAGACGGAGGCAACCGCGACGAGCAGGATCAGGTCGAAGAAGCGCAGTCGCATGGCGGTCGATCTGTGGTAGGTTCCGTTGGGGGCGGCCTCGCCAATCCCTTGACCGGCCGCTCAGTTTCGCGGGAGCCGGCTGCCGCGATCCGGGGACGGTCGTCAGCCATCGTCGAGCGATCGCTTCGATTCCAGCTTGGCCCGCAGTCGATCGCGAATCTCCGCGGCCCGCTCGAAGTTCTCGGCCTCGATCGCAGCCGCCAGCTCTTCGTGAAGCGTCTGGACGATGCTATGCTCTCTGCGGATCTGCCGTTCGAGGGCGCGAAGCTGCATGATCGAGGGATCCTGACGCGCCGCCTCGGGCGATCCCGCGTTCTGGTACACCTCCTCGATGGCATCCATTCCCGTCTTGAGGCTTTCGACGGCCTGGTCGGGATCCTTGCACAGCAGCTCGGTCTGGGCCTCGGCCAGCGTCCGGTGCATCAGCACGAAGGGCCGATACCGCTCGTGGCCCTCGATGTACTCCTCGTCCGCGCAGTGTGATCTGATGAAGTCCATGATGCGGAGGTTGTGGTTCGCGTCGCGGACGGCCCGGCGGAAACAGCGGACCGCCTCGGACGGTTCTCCGTCCGACTGTGACCGGGCTCCCAGGATAAGCAGCGCGCGACGACGGTGGTAGAACTGCATGATCTCGCGATCCAGTTCGCTCCAGGTCTCGCCGTCCAGCTTGAACTCCGACTGGGACTCCGCCATCTGCGTGAGATGCTCGAGCAGGGAAGGCTGGCCGAACGGCTTCTCGCCGTCGGGCCGACCGTCGAGGCACATCTGCAAAATGCCCAGATCGATCCGGAGCTGGAGCAGCTCGGTGCCATCATCGCCAACGATCTTCCGCGCCCCGGCGTCGTTGTCTTCGCTCGGCCAGCTCCGCAGGATGTCGCTGATGTCCTTGGTCATCGGGTCTGATTGGATTATCCCCAATTGCCCCGAGCATGTCGACCCGCCCCGCCGAGCGTCCCATAACGACTGATCCGAATCGGTTGCGGGAACCGATACATAGAAAGAGACCGTCGGGGAGGAGTGTGCGCAACCGTCACGGAACGAACGAGTTAAGATGCGAACCGTCTACGCCATGATCCCGGCCCGCGGCGGATCCCGCGGAATCCCGCGAAAGAACCTCGTCGACTTCGCCGGCAAGCCGCTGATCGCCCACACGATTGAGGCCGCCCTGGCCAGTCAGGCCGTCGACCGCGTCATGGTCAGCACCGAGGATGACGAGATCGCCGAGGTGGCACGGGCGTGGGGCGCCCAGATCCCGTTCCGCCGGCCGGCCGAGCTCGCCACGGATGCCGCCTCCGGAAACGACGTCAGCCGACACTGGCTGACGTGGCTGCGGTCCGAGGGGCACGATCCGTGGGCGGTCCTCCATCTGCAGGCCACCTCGCCCCTCCGAACCGCAGACGACATCGACCGAGCGGTCGAGCTCCTGGGACGCGTCGCGTGTCCCTGCGTCGCCAGTGTCTGCCCGGTCGCCGAGCACCCGACCTACATGTATCGTCTCGTCGACCACCACGCCGAGCCGTTCCTGGACGCCAATGCGCTCCCTGACCATCGGCAACGGGCCGAGCCGTTGTACCGTCTCAACGGAGCGATCTTCGCCACGCAGTTCGATCCGGCCGTCGCGGCAGGCAAGTTTCATCTCCATCCGTTCGCGGCCTACGTCATGCCGACGGATCGCAGCATCGACATCGACACGCCGCTCGATTTGGCGGTGGCTGAAACGATCTACATGCAAACGGGTGTCTGTGCTGCCCGGGAGGGGAACTGATGGCTCGCCTGGTGGCCGTCCTGACCGGCGCTCGAAGCGACTACGGCGTCCTGTCAAGCGTGCTGCGCGCGATCGACGCCCATCCGCAATTGAGGCTGCAGCTGGTGGTGACGGGGGCGCATCTGTCGGAACGGCACGGCATGACGATCCGGGAGATCGCCTCCGATGGCTGGGAGATCGCCGCGCGCGTGCCCATCATTGAGTCGGACACGTGCAACGGCGACCCGGGAGTGGCCCGCGCGATGGGGCGAGCGGTGGCCGGCATCGCCGATGCGCTCGACACCTTGTCACCGGACGTCGCCCTGTTCCTCGGCGATCGATACGAAACGTTCGCGGGGGGGTTGGCGGCGGCGACGCTGCGCCTGCCGATCGGTCACATCGGCGGCGGCGAATGCGATCACGCAACGTGTCTGGACGGTTACCTGCGAAATGCATTGACGCAATTGGCGCACGTGCACTTTGTCGCTTGCGACGCGTACGCCGACCGGCTGGCGGCGCTGGGGCAGGATCCCTGGCGGATCCACGTGGTTGGCCTGCCGAGTTTGGACGGGTTGACCGACGGCCTGATGACCCGCGGGGAGCTGGCGGCGTCGCTGGGCATTGACCTGCAGCGGCCCGTCATCGTCGGCACGTACCTGCCCGTGACGCTCCGCCCCGACGAGAGCCGCACCGAGCTGCAGGCCATGCTGAACGCGCTGCGAACCCAGGCGGCGGCGACGATCATCCTGACGCTCAGCAATACCGACGCCGGAGCGGCCTGGGCCGACGAGGAGGTCCGTGGGTTCGCCGGCACGCACCCGAACGCTCACGTCTTCGTCAGCCTGGGACACCAACGGTATCGCAGTCTGCTGTCCGTGGCGGATTTGGTCATCGGGAACAGCAGCAGCGGGCTGATCGAGACGCCGAGCTTCGGCGTGCCAACGATCAACATCGGCGCCCGACAGGAGGGCCGGATCCGTGCCCAAAACGTCTTCGACGTGCCGGGGCAGGTCAGGCCGATCGTCGAGGTCCTGAACCGCGCGCAGCACGATGCGAACCTGCGGGCGCGGGCGGCCGGGGCGATGAATCCGTTCGGAGACGGTCACGCGGGTGAGCGGATCGCCGCCATCCTCAGCGAACTGACCATCGACCGGCGGCTGATGGAGAAACGCGTGTCTCCCGTTCGACGGCGTGCCCAGGTCATCCCCGTTGGGTAGACCGGGCCGGCTTGCGGGCCAATCCATGACCGACAGCAAACGCGTCATCCTGTACCACCCACGCTACGACCCGCCCGGGACAGGGACGCACCCGTGCGCGCCGCTGGCGCTGCTGTACCTGGCCGACGCCCTCGATCAGCACGGGTTCGAGTCGGTCATCGTCGATGCCCAGGTGGAGCCCGACGCGGTCGATCGGCTCGGCGGTCTGGCCAGCGATGCCTTGGCCGTCGGAATCACCTCAATGACGGGCTACCAGATCCAGGGCGGCCTGGCGGCCGCCCAAGCCGTCCGGGACGCTGCACCCAACGTGCCCATCATCTGGGGCGGCTGGCACGCCTCCCTCGACCCGGAACAAACGGCCCGCGATCCGCTGGTTGACGTGGTCGTCCGCGGGCCAGGCGAGGCGACACTGATCGAACTGCTGGAGCATCGGCTGGACGGCCGGGACTGGGCGGGCGTGCGCGGCATCACCACCTGCCGCGACGGTCAAATCGTGTCTGAACCGGACCGGCCGTTCGAAGGGCTCGACGCCGAACGACGGCTGCCGTTCGAGAAGATCCCAATGGATCGTTACGGCGGCCGTCGCGTGGCGGGCGACGACTTCGGCGCCAACTTCTCGTTCGCCGAGGGCCAACCATTTCCCTACACGTCGTCCTGCGGCTGCCCGTATCGCTGCCGGTTCTGCGCGGCCAGCAAGGTCTACAAGCGCAAGTGGCACTGCCTGCCTATCGACAAGACGCTCGACGAGCTGGAAACGCTCCACCGCCAGTACGGCGTGGAGGTGATCTATCTCGTCGATCCGGAGTTCTTCATCAACGCCCGGCGGGCCGAGGCCATCATGCAGGGGATCCTCGACCGCGGTCTGGAGATCATCTGGAAGGCCCAAGTGCGCCCGGAGCACATCGTGCGATTGGGTCGAGACCGCATGGCGTTGGCGTATCGCAGCGGGTGCCGACAGTTGGAGATCGGGACCGAATCGGGCTCGCCGTCGATGCTGGAAATGATCAAGAAGGACTCCGACCCGGCCCGGGCGATCGAGTCGGCGGCGCTTCTCCGCGAGGTGGGCATCATCGGGCAGTACAACCTGATCTTCGGATTTCCCCGCGAGACCCACCGTCACGTCGCGGAAAGCCTGCGGTTCGCGGCAGAGCTCAAGCGCGTGAACCCCGACTGCCTGCTGCCGATGTTCTACTTCACGCCGCACCCGGGCGTGCCGTTAATGGAAGAGGCGATCGCGTGCGGATACCAGCCGCCGCGGTCGCTGCGGGCCTGGGCTCAGCTGTCGTGGTCCTACGCCGAGCCGGTCATGCCGTGGATTCGCCGTCCGCGATCACTGCGGGACTGGGTGATGCGGACGATCGTGTTCTACCTGCCGCTGGCGTTTCCGGGCGAGGTGACCCGCGGCACGCTGAAGCACGTCCGGTCGCGGATGCGACGGCTCCCGGACGCGCCGTGGATGTGGCCGATGCACTGGCTGGCCAAGCTGCGGGTCTGGCTGGGGTACTACGACCTGCCGTGGGAGTGGCGGGTCTTCAACTGGGTCCGCGGCTGACCGTCTAGCCGCCGATCCGGCACAGGAATGAACTGATGGCCGATTCGACACCGCCTTCGACACCCACTCAGGCGGGCCCGGTCCTGCACGTCGGTGACCGTCCGGTGGGTTCCGGGGTCGCGACGTTTGTCGTGGCCGAGGTCGGTGTGAACCACAACGGCGAGGGGTCGCTGGCGGCGGAACTAGTGGACGCAGCCAGAGAGGCTGGCGCGGACGCGATCAAGCTACAGGCGTTCGACCCCGAGGCGCTGTGTTCGCGACGGCACCGGACCGACGAAGCCGACATGCTCCGCCAGTACGTCCTGGCCGAATCGGATCTGGCCGATCTCCGCGACCGGGCTGCGGCGGCTGGACTGGCCTTCCTGGTCACGCCGTTCGGGTTCGATCAGGTCGATCTGGTCGTGCGGCTGGGCGTGCCGGCCATCAAGGTCGGCTCGGGGGAGGTGACGCACACGCCACTGCTGCGGCACATCGGTTCGATGGATCTGCCCGTCCTGCTGAGCACGGGGGCGGCTGACTTGCAGGGGGTGGGTCGGGCGGTAACGGCGTTGCGTCGCGGCGGATGCAGCGACATCGCGCTGCTGCATTGCACGAGCGTCTATCCGGCGCCGGACGATTCGCTGAACCTGCGGGCCATCACGACGCTGGCGGATCGTTTCGCCGATTGCGTGATCGGTTACAGCGATCATTCGCTGGGCACGACGGCTGGTATCGCGGCCGTGGCGCTCGGCGCGAGCGTCATCGAGAAGCACCTGACACTAGACAGGAACTTGGCTGGCCCGGATCACACGGCCAGCGCCGAACCGGATGAGCTGGCCCGGCTGGTCCGCGAGATCCGCCGGTTCGAACAGATGGCCGGCGACGGCGCCAAGCGACCGGCCGAGTGCGAGGGCGTCATCGGGCAGAGCCTGGCGGCCCGACGTGATCTGCACGCAGGTCACGTCATCACGCCGGACGACCTGACGTTCAAGCGGCCCGGATGGGGACTGCGACCGTATCAGCTGGGCCAGGTGATGGGTCGTCGCCTGCGGCGCGACCTGCCGGCGGACGACGTCTTGACCCGCGAACACGTCGATTGGGACAGCGCGTGAGCGATCGTCTGAACATCTTGATGACGAGCGGCGGCGGGCCCGGCGTGGTGGGACACATCGACGCGGCCCGAAACAACGGCTACGCGCCGGTCCGAATGATCGTCGGTGACGTCAGCCCGGACGAGAACGCCGGCTTCGCGCTGGGCGACCAGGCCGTCCAGATCCCGCCAGCCGCTGATCCCGATCTGGCCGACAAGTTGCTGGCCGTCTGCCGGCAGCACGACGTGGACGTGCTCTGGCCCGTATTCGACGGCGAGCTGGCGCCGCTCGGCGCAGCCCGCGACCGCTTTCAGGCAGCAGGCATCCGACTGCTGCTGGCCGACGAGGACACGGTTCGCCTGTGTCTGGACAAGGCGACCTTCTACCAGAGATTAGCCGAGACCGGATGGGCCCCGCCGTTCCGCGTCGTGCGAACGCCCGACGAGTTGCGGACGGCGGCCGAGGGGTTCGGCTATCCGCGTCGCCGGATCGCGATCAAACCGAGAGAAGCCACGGGCGGGCGCGGGTTTCGTGTGATCGATGCGGACCACGACGCCGGCATCGCGTTCTTCGCCGAGCGACCCGACGCGACGACGTGCACGATGACGGCAGCGGTCGAGGCGATCGCGCATGTAAACTCGCGCGGCGAAGATGGTGTCCTGGTGATGCCCTTCCTCGAGGGTGCCGAGCACGGCTGCGACGTGCTGGCAGATGCCGGGCAGATCGTCGCCGCCGTCACACGAAGGAAGCTGCCGCCGATCCGCGAGGGAATGCACACGCGGATCGTCGTGGCCGAGGGCCCCGCGGTCATCTCGATCGTGTCGCGGGTGGTCGAGGCCATCGGCGCCGACGGGCTGCTGAGCGTCGACGTCCGCGAAGACGACGAAGGCCAACTCCGCGTCTTGGAGATCAACCCGCGTGCGGGCGCCTACCTGGGCATGGCCTGTGCGCGGATCGATCTTCTTGGACTGGCCCTGGCACGACTGTTCGACCAGGCGCCCGCCGTCGAGGCGTTCCGGCGTTCGTCCGAACCGGCGGTCGGGCTGCGGTACTGGTCGGACCTGGTGCAAGTGGGCGATCAGCCGCGGGTGCTGGCCTGCCCGATCGGGTGCGAGATCCCTGGGTAGTCGCACGCGACCCATTGCGGAAGACTGGACATGAGCCGCATTCTGATCTGCTCAGCCCATCCGGATGACGAGACGCTTGGCTGCGGCGGAACGATCCTGCTGCACCGACGGGCCGGCGACGAAGTCATCTGGCTGATCGCCACGCAGGCCTGGTCACCGCGCTGGGGGACCGACGTCATCAGCAAAAAGGCGGCCGAGATCGATGCGGTCGCGGCGTTCTACGGTTTCGCCCGGGTCGTTTGGCTGGGGCTGCCCGCGTCGCGATTGGACGAGCTGCCGTTCGGCGACGTCCTGGGCCCCGTGGGCGAGGCGATCACGGAGGTGGCTCCCGAGCAGATCTATACCGTTCACGACGGCGACGTCCACGGCGATCACCAGGTGTTGGCCGCGGCCGTGTGGCGATCGCTCAAACCGTTTCGAACCGAGCGACCCGTTCAGCGCGTGTTGAGCTACGAGACGCTCAGCTCGACCGATCAGGCCTCCCCCGCCGACCGCCCGTTCCAGCCGACCGTCTACCGAGACATCACCACGGTGATGGACCGCAAGATCGAGGCCATGCAGCTCTACAAGACCGAGCTGCTGGACGCCCCCGCCGGTCGGAACGCCAAGTCCGTCCGCGCCCTGGCCCGCGTTCGCGGCGCTGCAGCCGGTGTCGAGTACGCCGAAGCCTTCATGCTCCTCCGCCAAGTCGAGCCCTGAACTACCCACACGAATGTCCGGATAGATGAGGAGGCACCCGCGCGCGCTCGGAGCTCAGTGTTTGGCGGCCTGACCGGCGGTCGCCAACTCCACCGCGCGGATCATCAGCAACGGATGATCCGTCTGGATGATGTCGACGCCCGTCTCCATCATCCGTAGATACGCCTTGATCGGCAGGGCCCGCCCGGGCGTGCAGGTGAAGGCGTTGATCCCCCGCTTGTGACACATCTCGACCCGCTCGCGCGTCAACCGGCCGCAACTGATCTCCAACGCTTCCGGCTTGATCTGCTCGAGGATCGGTTCGAGCTCCTCGTCTTTTCGCCACCAGGTCTTGCACGGGATCTCGGGCGCGATCTCGGCCAGGCGTTTCAGGTACGCCGGGCTGTCCAGGACGATCACCTGCTTGGTCATCCCACACGCGCGGATCTCCTCGGCCACGCGCTTCGGCGACGCGTCCTTGACGTCGACCTTGACGCGGATCTTGTCCCTGCACAGCGTCAGCACCTCGGTGAACGTCGGGACCCTTTCGTGGACGAACTGCCGACCGAACCACGCGCCCGCGCCGAGTTCGCGGATCTCGGCCAACGTCTTGGCCCGCACCGCACCCGTCCCGTTCGTCGTGCGGTCGAGCGTGCCGTCGTGGATGACCACCAGTTTGCCATCGCGCGTGGTGCGGACGTCGATCTCGGTCATGTCCATCCCCAGCTCGATCGACTTCTTGAACGCCGCCAGCGTGTTCTCGGGCGCGAGCTGCTTGGCCCCGCGATGGTCGCCGAGCACGATTCGCGGCCTGCGTCGCGCGCCCTGCTTGTAGAACATCGCCAGCACGCCGTCCGGGCGGTCGGACTGGATCCAGTTCACCCCCCGCGACACGAGCGTCCGCCAGCCCGCGGGCGTGTCGAGCAACGGTCCCAAGGCGTCGGTCTGTATGAAGACGCCGGCAGCCCGGGCCCGCCTGACCAGCTCATCGCTCAGCAGGTCGTGGTCCACCTCCAACGCCACCGGCTTGGTCTGGCCGAACCAATGGTCGTAGGGCACGCGCTTGTCGTAGTCCGGCATGATGGGGATCTTGCCGCCGCTCATTCGATGGATCTTCTCCGCGCTCTCTCGCGAATCGAAGACGACCACCTGACGTTCCATCCCGGCTTCGAGGATCTCCGCGACCAGCTTCTTGGGATCGACGGCCTTGCAGTCCAGGTACAGGTTGATCTTGTCCTTCGCCCAGGCCAAGACCTGCGGGAACGTCGGCACGCGCTGCCCGGCGAACCGCGGCGCAAACCAGCTGCCCGCGTCGAGCTGCCGGATCTCCTCGAGCGTGCGCTGCGACACCGGCCCCTTGCCGTCGGTGGTGCGGTCGAGCTTGCTGTCGTGGATCAGGACGTGGTGGCCGTCCCTGGTCAGGCGGATGTCCACCTCGACCCATTCGACGCCGATCTCGACCGCCAGTTGGTATGCAGGCCGGGTGTTCTCCGGAGCCGCCCGCGTCACGCCACGATGCGCGACGACCTGTACGCGTCGGGGCGGACGAACGGGCTGGAACAACCCGTCCTTCACCTCCGCTTCTGAGGAAACACCCACTGCCGTCAGAGCGATCAGACCCAACCATGCCGACATCAGCTCACCTCCTCAGCCGTCTTCCAGATCCACCTGCTGTTCCCTGACGGCAATCCCACGCCGCGCCAACTCGGCCACGAATGGCGCATACGGCACGTGCCTCACCGGCGACAGCAGACCCCGTGCGGCGATCGTCCCTTGGGCGATCATCTGAGCGGCAATGCTGGCCGAGAACCCTACCGTCCGACTCATCGCGGTCAGGCCCGTCGAGGTGTCCTTGCGATCGACCACATCGAACACCAGCCGAGAACGGCAGCCGCTACGGATCCCCTCGACCTCGATCCGGACGACAACAACGTCGCCTTCATCGGGCTTGTATTGCAGTCGCGGCTCGAGATGCCTCCGCATAAACTCGCGCGGTGAAACCTGCCCAGGCAGACCCGGGACCGGCGCTTGCTCGAGAAACCCCAGCTGCACCAGGGCATGCCACAGCTCACCGTGTCCGGGCCATCGCAGCGCGTACCGCCCGGCCGTCTTCACCGTGTCCTCGATCCCCAATCGCCGTGCATACGCGACGGCGTCGCCGTTCGGGAAAGCCTCCATCTCGCCGAGACCAGGGACGTCGACCGTGTGACGGAATCCTCCGTCGAAGATGCGATCACCCGGGATCTCCACGGCCTCGCCATCTTGCACGAGCCGGGCCGGCCGATCGTAGGAGTCGAGCACCCCCCCCCACGTCCAGCTGATCTTGTACCGCAGCGGATTCTCCGTCGCTGCCGACCATTCGGGGATGCCCCCGCCGTAGCTCAACAGCCCGTGCACCTCATCGAACCGCAGAACCGCCTCGGCGCACAGCACCAGGTCCATCCCGGGGTCCATGCCCATCTCCGGCAGGAGGGCGACGCCGGCCTGCTCGGCCCGGTCGGCCAGGCTTCGCAGGTCGTGATCGTAGTTGGTGTTTACCAGATGGACGCCCACGTCGACCGCCGCCGTGCCGACCGCCCCGACGAACTGCCGCGGCAAGAGATCGACGACGGCGTCGAACCCGCCGGCTATCAGCCTGCGGAGGGCGTCTTGATCCGTCGCGTCGACGGGCACGGCCGTCAGCTTGTCGCTCCCCAGCGTTGCCAGGTACGCTTCGAGGCCCCGGACGTCCAGGTCGGCGCACGTCACGGAGGCCACGGCAGCGGCCTGGGCGAGGTCATGGATCACCGCCTGTCCCTGGCGTCCGCCTCCCAGAACGAGCATCCGCATCAACACGACCCCCAACGCCAACGGCGTGTCATCTCTGCTGCGTAAACGCTACTTTCGGCCCAGACGAATGAACAACGTCTCTCGACCCGGTACGGTGATCGCGATCGTTCGAGTTCGCCCGGTCGCTTCGATTGCCAGGTCCTGCTGCCGGACCACTTCCGTGGCATGCGTTCCCTGCAGTGCCGGGTCCAGGATCAGACGGCCCGCGACGGGCTTCCCGCCGGGGTTGTGCACGGTCAGGAACGTCTCGGTACTCGTCCGCTCGCCGAAGCGTTCGACCTGAAGCGATGTCGGCGTGGCCCGCGCATACGTCATCGGTCGCCAGCCCGCGCGCCCGATCCGACGGATGACGGGAATCAGTTCCTTGAACACCTCCCGATCGCGGTTGTACCAGGCCGGGTTGGCGAAGTAGTGATCGGACGACGCGTTCGCGCTGAAGAACGACGGTTGAACGCCGTATGCCCCGGCCCGCATGAAGTACCAGCGCGTATGCTGCTTTGTCCAGGTCTTGAAATCCGAGTTCTGCAGCAGCAGGTACGGCTTGGTCCCGCACAGTGCGCGCCGATAGCACAGCTCCGCGTCAGACATCGGCTGCCAATGGCCGCCCGGCCGCCAATTGTGCTCCTGGCCCAACACGTCGAGGTGCGGCACCTGCCACGGATACCGCGTCGGGGTGTAATTGGCCATCATCAGCTTGCCCTGGGCGTGGACGCGCTGCGCGACCCACCGGACGAACTCCCAGATGCTAAAGGCGTTGGTGATGCAGATCCGGCGCGTCTGCGGGTCGTAGACCAGCGGCACGTCGACGTACTTGTGGTGATCGCGCCGGTAGTTCTGCTGATAACTCCAGCCGTCGAGCGAGTCGAGGTACTCCCCGTCCACGCCGTGCTGGGGGTCGTCGGCGTAAAGCGTGACCGCCTCGGCGGGGTCGTAGTTGACCCGCGCCTTGATCACCTCGCCCGGCAGATCGGGATCGGGGTTGAGCGCGAACACGCCGCCGTCGCACCAGGGCGCATCGTGCGTCGTCACGTGATACCGCCCGTCGGCGTCCATGGCGCCCGAGGTCAGGACGGCCTGGTACCGCCGACGCTGCGCGGGCTTGCCCTCGCGGCACCGTTGCTCCAGCAGCTCAACGGCTGCGTCGTAGGTCCGCGGCATCCCCTTGGGCATGGGCATCCACTGGCTCTGCGGCTCGGTGTAACGGAACGTCAGGATCCCGTGGGCGTTGTCGTAGGCCTGATCGCCCAACCCCTCCTTGAAGTAGAACCCGAAATCCTCGGGCCGCTCGACCTTGCTGATCTTGGCGAACGCCATCCACAGCCCGACGTCCTTGACCCGCCGGGCGAATGCCGCCGGGTGCACATCGTAGTACCGCTGCAATGCCGCCCGGAACCCCCATCGCGGCTCGAAGCTGAACAGCTCGAGATCGACGTGCGCCCGGCCGGGCAGCTTCTCGGGCTCGGGCGATATCGCCAGGTCGAAGGCGGCGTAGAGCCACGCGTGTTCAGAGTCATACGCCAACCGCATGATCCGCGGCTCGTCGAGGGGCACGGCCACCGCCAGCCCCGACACGTCGCTGGTGATGGCCGCCAGCGGGTAGATCGACGCGTTGCCCGTCTTGCCGACCCGCATCTGCGCGGCGTTACAGTAGGTCTGGCCCCCCTCGATTCGGAGACGACGCCGAGCGTCGTCATGCCACCACCATCCGTGGGCGTGGAGCGGCACGGCCACGACGATCGACAGGGCACGCTCGACGGGCTTGCGGCTCTTCAGCTCGACCCGGCCAGTGATGCGGGCGCTTTGCGAACGCCACGTCGCGGTGACGTCCAGATCGAGCGAATCGATGGCCCCGCGCTGCGTCGCCGCCGCACCGTCGGTCTTGACCGGCGCGATCAACTGATAGACCGGCCCGCCTCGACCGACGTCCTGAACGAAGACCCCGCCGGGCAGCCCCCCGGTGGTCTGTCGTGCCCCGCCGATGTGAACGCCGGCGATCCGCCCCGTGTCGGCATCCCCGATGAGCTGCAGGCCGTCGCTCGTCCCCGCGAACCCCGCCTGGCCGACGGCGGCTCCCGTACGCCGGGGTGGCGTCTCCAAGGCGACCGCTTCGCCGTCAAACACCCGCACCGTGGCGTCGTCGAAGATCCACACCGACGCGTCGTCGAACCACACCGTGCCGATCACCCCGCGAAACAGGCTGTAGACCATCATCCGCGCGACCGGCTTGGCAGGCAGGATCGTCAGTGTTTGTTGTTCCCAGTCGTGCGTGCCGGTCGAGAATGGCTGGACCAACCCCCACGTCGGCGAGCCATCCGTGTGGATGAGGTCCACGTAGATGCAGTATCCGCTCGAGCGCGGGTCGGGCACGTCTTTGCACTTGCTGCGAAGGGCGACGCGGATCGGCACGATCCGCTTGTGGTTCAGGACGAATGTTGCCCCCGCGCCGAAGGACGTCTTGCGATCCGTCGCGGTGCAGCGAATGGACTGCTGCCCCTCGGATCGGATCTCTCGATCGACGTCGAACCCCTTCCCGAACGGCTGCCAATCCGATCGGGAGGTCCCGACGTGTTCGAAGCCCGGGTCCTTCAGCCGATTCGGCGGCGACTGCTCCGGCTCCGTGGCGGGTCGGAAGATGACGGCCTCGCTACGCGGCTGCCCCGCCAGTGTACCCGTCAGCGATGCCAGGATCATGGTCGCTGCGATGCCAACCCGCGCGGACTGCATGGTCGACCTCCGTCGCCAAGACGCATTCGTGATGCGAGGCATCGTACGTCAGACGGAAGCCCGCGCCTACGGATGATGCCATCGCCCGCGCCGTCGCGCTGCGGGACGGGTCGGTGTCTCCTGGTGTCGGCTGCTGGAACCGTCCCCGTCGCGCAGAGGCGGGTATGATCCCGATAGGACATCGTCGACTTCAGGCGTCCGGCGGGGACAGTGGGTGGGTTCAGGAAGGACGCCGGCCCCTCGCTGGAGCCTCCCCGTCTTCCTTGGGGGTCAGGAGGGCGATGAACCGTCGCTTGTGGTCCAGATGGCGCGCCAGGACGCGATGCAGCTTGTCCGCGTCGAGCCGCTGGATCCGTCGTACGCGACGCGCGCCGTTCGCACTCAACGTTCGCTTGCTGGGGTCAACGGCGCGGTAGTACAATCCCGGCGCTGTTGTGATCAGGAATGCGGCGACTGCGACAGCGTCCAAGTATGAAGCTGCGTGGGTTGAGCTGCGCATGCCGAAACGCGCGTATCGCATGCGCCGCAGCGCAATAGCCGTGCTGGGTCAGGCGCCGGACCTACGGCGGGCGTGATGCACGGGGATCTTGCCTATGGACGTTCACGGACGAGACGCCCGTGCCACAGTGGCGCGGATTCAGGCACGGTGATCTAGAAGGCGTAGGAGGATTCTGGATGGCCAGGAAATCGAAGAATGCATCGAGGAACGGCGGCGTGCGAATGGACCGGCGCCGGTTCCTGAAACGGGCGGCGACCGCATCGGCGACGGCAGTGGGGTTTCCGTACATCGTGCCGGCCTCGGCGTATGGGGCGGGCGGCCAGACGGCCCCCAGCAACCGGATCACGATGGGCTTCATCGGCATGGGCAAGATGATGCGCGGGCACCTCGGCGGCTTCCTGAGTCGGGGACACGTTCACGTGCTTGCCGTGTGCGACGTCGAGTCGATCCGGTTGGGCCAGCAACAAAAGCGGGTCGAGGAGCACTACGCGAAGCGAGACGGCAAGGGCGCTTACAAGGGCTGTGCCGCCTACAAGGACTTTCGCGAGCTCGTCGCGCGGACCGACATCGACGCCGTGGTGGTCGCGACGCCCGATCACTGGCACGCGATCCCGTCGATCGCGGCGATGAAGTCCGGCAAGGACGTCTACTGCGAGAAGCCGCTGACGCTGACCATCAATGAAGGCAAGGCGATGGTCAAGGCGGCGCGCGACTACGGCCGGGTGTTCCAGACGGGCAGCCAGCAGCGATCCAGCAGGGAGTTCTACACGGCGTGCGAGCTGGTTCGCATCGGGCGGATCGGCAAGGTGCACACGGTGCACGTAAACGTCGGCGGGCCGTCGCGCGAGTGCTACCTGCCCGGCCAGCCCGTCCCGGAAGGGCTGGACTGGAACTTCTGGCTGGGGCCGGCCCCGTGGCGCCCGTATCACGCCGACATCGCGCCCAGCGTGAAGTACAGGGGTTGGCCGAACTTCCGCGCCTACCGAGACTACTCGGGCGGCGGCATGACCGACTGGGGCGCCCACCACTTCGACATCGCACAGTGGGGACTGGGCATGGACGGCTCCGGGCCGGTCGAGATCTACCCGCCGGACGGCGGAGAGTACGAGCGATTGACGTACAAGTACGCCACCGGCGTGACGATGTATCACGGCGGCGCCACCGGGCGGGCCGGCGTCGAGTTCATCGGCCCGGGCGGACGGGTCATGGTCAATCGCGGATACATCGAGACCGATCCGCCCAGTCTGCTCGCCGAGCCCATCCATCCCGATGAGGCCAAGCTCTACCGGAGCCGGAACCATCACGACGACTGGCTCAACGCGATCCGTACGCGAGGCCGGCCCATCTGCGACGTCGCGATCGGGTATCGGTCCGTCACGGTCTGCCACCTGGGCAACATCGCGTATTGGCTGAAGCGTCCGCTCAAGTGGGATCCGGCGAGCGAGCAGTTCGTCGGCGACGATGAGGCGAACCGGATGCTGCAGCGGCCAATGCGGAGCCCCTGGCGTCTGACGTGAGAAGCGAGGCGAGAAGAAGTCTGCACTGTCATACAAAGGAACCTGAAGCATGCGTTGCCATTCACCTGAAGCCAAGATGTCCATGGTCGCTGTCCTGATCGCAGGGATCACGGTGCCGGCGTGGGCGGCGATGAAGGAGCCCAAGCCGGAGCACGTCGCCAAGGTCAAAGCCGCCCTGCCCGCCCAGGCGCGGGTCAAGCCGACCAAGCCCCGGAAGCTGCTGGTGTTCACCTTGTGCCGCGGGTACTACCACGGCGCGATCCCGCTCGGCGCGAAGGCGCTGGAGCTGATGGGCGAGAAGACCGGAGCGTACAGGGCAGTCGTCAGTGAGGATCCGGCCCTGTTCGAGCCCGAATCGCTGAAGCGGTTCGATGCGGTCTGCATGATGAACACGACCGGGTCGGTGTTCCTGCCTCGCGATCTCAAGAAGCTGCCCGAGGCCCAACAAAAAGCGGCTCGCGAGCGTGACGCGGCGCTCAAGAAGAGCTTCGCAGCGTTCGTCCGCAACGGGGGAGGCCTGGTGGGCATCCACGCGGCCACCGACTGTCTGTACGAGTGGGCCGAGTACGGCGAGATGATGGGCGGCTACTTCCACGGGCATCCGTGGGGATCGGGCGATACGGTCGGGGTGAAGCTGGACGACCCGGGGCATCCGTTGTGCGCGGCGTTCGGCGGGCAAGGGTTCCGCATCAAGGACGAGATCTACCAGTTCCGCGATCCGTATTCGCGGGCGAAGCTCCGGGTCCTGATGAGCATCGACCCGGCCAAGACGGACATGAAGAAGAAGGGCCTGCGGCGCACCGACGGGGACTACGCAATCTCGTGGGTCCGGACCTACGGCAAGGGCCGCGTCTTCTACTGCTCGCTCGGGCACAACGAAAGCGTCTTTTGGACCACGAACGTCCTGCAGCACTATCTCGACGGCATCCAGTACGCCCTGGGCGACATACCCGTTGACACGACGCCGAGCGCGAAGCTGACGCCGGCCTATTTCGAGGCGTCGAAACGGGACCTCGAGGCGAGACTCGTCGATGAGGGAATTCAGAAGATCGCCACGTACAAGCACGGGCAAGACGCGGGCCATCTGAACGCCGTGACCGAGCTTGTGGTCAAGTCCCACGACAACCCGAGGGAACGCAAGCGACTGGCCGCACGGTTGGCGGCGTTGCTCGAGGCCGACGCGACGCCAGCGGCGAAGTGGTTCGTGTGCAAGCAGCTGTGGCGGGTCGGCTCGGCCGACGTCGTGCCCACGGTCGCCCGCTTGCTGGCCAACAACGAGACGGCCGACATGGCCCGATACGCCCTGGAACGCATGCCGTGTTGGGAAGCGGGGGCGGCGTTGCACGAAGCGCTGGGCAAGGCACAGGGCGCGGTCAAGGTCGGGATCATCAACTCGTTGGGCGAGCGACGAGAGAGGTTCGTCGCCGCCGACCTGGGGCGTTTGGCGGGGGATTCCGATCGTGCGGTGGCCGGAGCGGCCATCCTGGCGCTCGGCAAGATCGGCGGCCCGCAGGCGGCCGCGATCCTGTGGGAGGTGAAGCAGAAGGCGCCGCCGGAACTCGCCTCGACGGTGGACGAGGCGTTGCTGCTCTATGCTGATCGACTGGCGGCGGACGGAGATTTGAAGCAGGCGGAAAGGATGTACATAAGGCTGTACTGGCGGGAGCAGCTGCCTCAGACCCGTGCCGCCGCGTTGAAGGGCCTGATGGGGCTGTGGCAAGACAAGGCCATCCCCCTCGTGATTGCATCGTTGGGGAGCGACCAACGCATCATCCGTTCGGCGGCAGGCGCCGCCGCGCGCGAGCTGCCGGGACGGGACGTGACCGATGCGCTTGCTGCATCGCTGGACGGGATGGCGCCCTGCGCGAAAGTGCTGCTGCTGCAGGCCCTCGGGGACCGGGGGGATCGTACGCCCCTGTCGTGTGTTGCCGCGGCGACGAGCGATGAGGATGTCTCGGTCCGTGCGGCCGCGCTGGCGGCGCTGGGCAAGTTGGGAGATTCGTCGTGTGTGTCGCTGCTCGCCAAGGTGGCTTCTTCTGGGGAGGGCGCTGAAGTCGGAGCGGCTCGGGCGGCCCTCGATCGCCTCAGGGGGGCGGATACGGATGCCATGATGATCGCGGCCCTGGGCAAGGCCGAGACGAAGGTAAAGGCGGAGTTGATTCGCAGCCTGGCTGCTCGGCGGGCCCGCGCTGCAATGCAGGCCATCTGGCGTTCGGCCCGGGACGCCTCCGAGCCCGTCCGGTCCGAGTCATTCAAAGCCCTGGGAGCACTCGGCACGGAAGACGACCTGCCCAAGCTGCTCGAGCTGCTGATCGGCGAGCGAGGGGACGGGCCGCGCGGACGGGCGGAGGCGGCGGTGTTGGCGATCAGCCATCGGATCAAGCGTCCCGCCGAACGGGTCAACGCGTCGTTGGCCGCCTGGCCGTCCGCGAGGGGAAACGTCCCCGCGCAGTGTGCGCTGGTGCGCGTGTTTGGCGCGCTGCGGAACGACAGGACACTGGGGCCGATCCGCGAGGCGCTGAAGTCCGCCGACGCGAAGCTCAAGGAGGCGGCGATCCGCGCCCTGGCCGGTTGGCAGACCCCCACGGCCCTGCCGGACCTCTTCCTTGCGGCGAAGCAGGGACCCAACGAATCGCTTCGGCTACTGGCGTTGCAGGCCTACATCCGTCTGCTGGCCAAGCCGAGCGATCGACCTGCGGCGCAGACGCTCGAGATGTACAAGCATGCGGCCGCTCTGGCGACGCGCGTGGAAGAAAAGAAGGCGCTGATCGCCGGGCTCGCCGGCGTGGGCGACCGGCAGGCCGTCGACGTGGTCAAGCGGTACCAGAATGACCCGGCCCTCAAGGCGGACGTCGACGCGGCGTTGCAGAAAATCGCCAACCGTTCGCGTCAGGTCTCGGCGTCGCACAACGGCGGCGAGGCCAAGAAGGCCATCGACGGGGACATCAAGACGCGGTGGGCCACGGGAACGAAGCAGCAGCCGGGCCAGTGGTTCATGATCGACCTGGGCTGGGAGGTCGAGGTCCGCAAGCTGGTCTTGGACGCCGCGTCCTCCGGAGGGGACTACCCGCGTGGCTACGAGGCCTACGTCTCGAACAGTCCGGAGCAATGGGGCAAACCGGTCGTCACCGGCAAGGGCACGGGCAAGCTCGTGGAGATCCCCATCAAGCCGCCGAAGACCGGTCGGTACATCAGAATCGTCCAGACGGGCACCACGCCCAACCTGTGGTGGTCGATTCACGAGTTGAAGATCGAAACGGGCAAGTAGGCATCGCCCGCCCTGCAGCGGTTGAAACCCCCACGGTACGCCCAGGAATATCGGACGTCCCGGCGCGCCGGTCGGTCTGCCCCCAATCCCCAGACGCCTCAATTCCCCCTCACGAAGAAATCCACAATCCGTCCGCAGGTCATCGCTGCCTTCGCCGTTCAACAGGTGTCGAGAAGGCCGGCGTCCTGCCGCGGACACGTGCTCCTGTCGGCAAGTTGAGCGTGGAGGCCGGCCTGGTCCTCAAACTTGAGTACGAACAGGTTGGAGGCGAATGCCATGACAAGCCACAGGAAGCCAGGGCGGGTGAGGTGGGGCGTACTACTCCGCATCGCGGTGCCCGCAATCGTTCTCTTGGGCGCAGGAACGGCCACCGCCGCGACGGCCGAGGAATCCGACGCCCTCGCCCGGGCGGACAAGAAATCCCGGCGAGCCCGTTGGTCCGCCAAGCGCATCACCACAATCACCGAGTTCGGCAAGAGCGTCGATTGGTCGGCGCGCGATAACATGATCGTCTCGGCGAGAAGGCGCATGGATGGATACTACGACGTCTTCAAGATGAGGCCGGACGGCAACGGATTCGCGTTCCTCACCGGGGATGGGGATGGGCATCCGCAGAGACACAACGGCAACCCCGCCTGGAATCCCGACAAGCCCTACATCGTCTTCACTGCCGAGAACCAAGACTCGCCGTTGACCCCCGATCTGGAGCGCTACGCATACCCGGGCTCGGGGATTGGACATGATCTGTGGGTGATGAACTCCGACGGTACGCAGTTCCACCGTCTGACCGCATATGCGCTGACACCTCCCCTGCGCTCGGTCATTCACCCACAGGTCTCTAACGACGGGGAGAAGGTCGCCTGGGCGGAGCGCGTCGCGCGCGGGCAGAGCTTCGGGGGGGGCTGGGTCATGAAGCTTGCCGACTTCGTCGAAGGCACGTCCGGTGCCGCTCCCCGACTTGAAAACACCCTCACGCTCAAGCCAGTCGAGAAGAGCTGCTTCTACGAGACGCATGACTTCTCGCCTGACGACAAGCGGCTGCTGTTCTCCGGGGATTTGCAGCCCGGCCAGCCGCACGTGGGCCTCGATATCTACGAGCTGAACCTGCAGAACCAGACGCTCAAGCGCCTGACGGACAGCGACGAGGCCTGGGACGAGCACGCGCACTATTCGCCCGACGGGACGTCCATCGCGTGGATGTCGAGCCAAGGACTGAACGTACAGTACGGTTCGACGGAGGGCTTCGACTGGGCGGACTACCTCAAGACCGAGCTGTGGATCATGAACGCCGACGGATCAGGCAAGCAGCAGCTCACCCACTTCAACACGCCGGGATACCCCGAGTACATGGGCGGGGCCCGCTGCATCGTCAGCGACAGCAGCTGGAGCCCCGACGGGACGCGTCTTGTTGCGTGCGTAGCTTGGTTCTCCGGTTCGCGGGCCGGCGTGAAGCTGATGATGGTGGAGGTCGGTAGAACGAACGAAAGATCAGCCGACGGAGGGACGGACGCGTTCGGTCCTTGCTCGCTCCAGGCGTTCCCCATCGGCCTGAGTGCGTTGGGCGCCTGGCGGCTGGCCAGGCGGTAACGAACGCTCCGTTTGAGGCGACGCCTGAGGCTGCTTCTCTCCCTCGGTGGCCTCGGCGTACGCCTTCTTTTTCCTCTTGTCCGACACGTTCCTCAGATAGAAGTCGTCGTGCCCGCCTTTGTTGGCCCGGTCGCTCTGCGGCCGGGCCAAAGGCGTGGTACCGCATGGCCTGGGTCGGGTATGGTATTGTGGTCCGCGAACGCCAGGCGGGCGGTGCGGTAGGCATCGCTGGCGTGTGGGGTCTGCGATGATCCGATGGTTCCATGCAGCGGCGATGGTTCTGGCGATCGCGCTGTCGGCGTGCAGTGTGCCTCAGCCGCAGGACCCCGCTGAGCATCAAGCAGCGCTCAGCATGGAGGCCGATGACTGGGACGCGGTCTTCGCCCGAACGAAGGGATGGACCGGCGGGGACGCCATCTACTCGATCGATCTCGGTCGTGGCCGGACGCTGTGGCTGTTCGGCGACACGTGGATCGGGTCCGTCGCGGACGGCAGACATGCGCCGGGATCGCACCTGGTCAACAACACGATCGCGATTCAGACCGCGACGCCGGGCGAGCGTGGATGCCCGGGGCCAGCAACGTTGCCGGGCCGGATCACGTTCCACTGGGGTCCAAACGATCCCAAGGGCAAGCCGGCCGCATGGATTGTCCCAGATCCAACCCGGGTCAAAGCGCACGGGATCAAGCCTGGGGGCGGATGGTACTGGCCCGGCGATGGCGCCGTGGTGCCAGGGGGTGGGGGCGGCCGACCGAGACTCGTGCTCTTCCTCCACCACATCGGCCGGCGGTCCGGCAATCATGGCATCTGGGGATTCAAGGGCGTCGGGGGGGCGCTGGTGGTGATCGACAACCCTCATGATCCTGCCGATCGGTGGCACGTCGAACAGTTCGACAATCCGCATGCCGTCGACACCGACATGGCCGCTGCGTCGCCGAGTCTGCGCGAAGTCAGTTGGGGCGCGGCGGTGGTCTTCGATTCATCTGGCGGATCGGACGACGCCGGATACCTGTACCTCTACGGAATCAAGGAGACCCACCCGCTCAACAAGCAGCTCCTGCTGGCACGTGCTCCCGCGGTGACCGTTGAGCGTTTCGACACCTGGCGGTTCCGTACGGCCGAGGGGGGATGGTCCGGCCGTCTGTCGGACGCCGCGCCCATCGCCGATCACCTGGTCAACGAGCTGTCGGTAGAGCCCGTGAGGATCGGAGGACGACCGACGTTCGTCATGACCCACAGTGAGCCCGTGTTCGGCCACCGGATCTTCCTCCGCGTAGCGGACAGGCCGGCGGGGCCCTGGTCCAAACCGATTCCCGTCTATCAGGTGCCGGGCGTGAAACGGAATCCCGCCTATTTTACCTACGCCGCCAAGGGGCACGCCCACCTCTCGGCGGCGGGCGAGCTGCTCATCAGCTACGTCATCAACTCCCACGACTTCAAGGCGATGGTGGCCGATGCCGACATCTACCGCCCGCGGTTCATCCGCGCTCGGCTGGATCGGCTGGTTTTCGGCGACCGGCCTTGATAGAACTTGTCGTTGCTGCAAGATCCAAACGAACCCTCGTCGTCTCTTGGCGGCGTATCTGGAGGTAGGCGAGTCATGTCACACAGATCACGCGTGCGTCAGGTCGCCCTTGCGCTGGTCGTCTTTGGCGCCGGGGCGACCTCTGCCTGGTCCGCGGAGAGGGCGAGGCCGCTCCGCGCGCTGGTGTTCAGCGGCAAGAACAACCACGACTGGAAGCGAACGACGCCCGTTCTCAAGCAGATCCTCGAGGCCAGCGGACGGTTCGCCGTCGACGTGACCGACAAGCCCGCCGACTGCGATGCGAGAACGCTCGCCAAGTACAGCGTGGTGGTCAGCAACTGGACGAACTGGCCCGACGTCAAGCAGCGCGAATGGGGACCTGTCGCTGAGAAAGCGCTTCTGGACCATGTCCGCGGCGGCAAGGGATTCGCGCTGTTCCACGCAGCCAGCACGCCGTTCCAGGACTGGGCGGACTACCAGCAGATCGTCGGATCGACGTGGGGGCTCGGCCAGACGGGCCACGGCGCCATCCACGCCTTCAAGGTCACCATCAAAGACAAGGGCCACCCCATCACCCATGGGATGCGCGACATCTGGATCCGGGACGAGCTGTGGCATCGCACGAAGAGACAGCCCGGCATTCACGTGTTGTGTGAAGCCTTCTCGGCCCGGGAGCGGGGCGGCTCGGGGGCGGTGGAGCCGGTGGCGCTCTGCACGCGGTTCGGCAAGGGGCGATGCTTCCATCTGGTGCTGGGGCACGACGTGGCCGCGATGCGAAACGTGGCCTGGGGGACGTTGATGTCGCGCGGGACCGAATGGGCGGCGACGGGCAAGGTGACGATCCCGATCCCGTCTGCCTGGCCGGGATCGGTCGACGAGGCCGAGCTGGCAGGAGGGGACCTGGACGCCGACCTGAAGGCCATCGCGAAGTACCGATTCGGCCAGAGCCGCGTGGGGCTGGCGCGCATCGAAACGTGGGTGCGCCACGCTGCGACGCGGGCGTCGTTGCGAAAGGCGCTGGCGGCCAAGATGTCGGCCATGCTCGGGTCGGACGCGACGCCGGACTGCAAGCAGTTCCTCTGCGGGCAGTTGTCGCTGATCGGCTCGGCGGCGGAGGTGCCGATCCTGGCGGGCCTTCTCGGAGACAAGGAGCTTTCGCTAGCGGCTCGATCGGCGTTGGAGCGGATCCCGGACGAGGCGGCACCGGCAGCCTTGCGGAAGGCGATGGCTGGGGCCCAAGGCCCATCGCTGATCGGTCTGGTCAATACGCTTGGCGAGCGGCGGGACGCATCGTCCGTGGCGGTGATCGCTCGACACCTGGGCAGCAAGGATCCAGCCGTAGCGGGTGCCGCCATCGAAGCTCTCGGCAAGATCGGCGGGTCTGCGGCAGCCAAGGCGCTGTCGGGCGTTGAGGCGGCGCTGCCTGAGCGCCTGGGACCGATCCGCGACGACGCCTTGCTCCGGTGCGCGGAGGGCCTGGCCGGATCGGGCAGAACCGACGAGGCCGAGAAGATCTACAGGGCGCTGTCGGCTCGTGACAGGCTGGCGCGGGTCCGTGCCGCCGCGTTGGTGGGCCTGGTGACGTGCAAGAAGGACAAGGGACAGGAAGTGCTGCTCGCCGCGCTGACGCGCAGAGACCGTGCGCTGCAGTCCGCGGCGGTGCGGTGCATTCCGACGGTCCCGGGCAGCGCACTGACCAAGGCGCTGGCTGACAAGCTGCCGACGTTGTCACCCGTCGTGCAGGTGCAGGTGGTGGTTGCACTGGGCAGACGGGCAGACAAGGTCGCCCTGCCCGCCGTTGCCAAGGCCGTCGAGACCGACCATCGGGAGGTCCGCCGGGCCGCGCTGACCGCGCTGGGCCAGTTAGGCGATGCCTCCACGATCCCCCTGTTGGCCGGGCTGGCCGCCAAGTCGAGCGGGTCGGAGCAGCGCATCATCCGTCACAGCCTGGCGCAACTTCGGGGGGAGGGCCTGGACGCAGCGATGGTCGACCTGATAGCGAGGTCCACGCCTCCCGTGCAGATCGAGCTGATCACCGCTCTGAGCGCGCGGAACGCACGCTCCGCCGTCCCGGCGCTGCTGCGATCGGCCGAGGCGGCGGATCCGAAGGTCCGTGCCGAGGCCATCAAAGCCCTGGGGGTCTTGGGGAATACGCAGGCGTGTTCCGCCCTGATCGGCTTGCTGGGCAAGAAAGCCTTGGCGGCAGACGACCGCCGGGGAATCGAGAGCGCCCTGGTGGCGATCTGCCGCCGACGCGGCGGTGCCGACGTCGCGGCGGCCCCGATCGTGGCGGCGATGTCCGGCGCGACCATGCCGCAGCAGCGATCGCTGCTGCGCGTGTTGAGCGTTCTGGGCGGCGACAAGGCACTCCAGGCGGTGCTGGCGGCCGCAGACGCTGGCCAGGCTGACATCCGTACTGCGGCCATCAACGCGCTGGCCGATTGGCCGGACGCGGCGCCGCTCGAAGCCCTTCTCGACATCGCTCGGCTAGGCAAGTCCGGCGACGCGGCACGGACGGCGCTGGCGCTGCGGGGCTTCGGCAGGCTGACCGGCAAGGCGAAGGGCCGCAAGCCTGGGGACATGACCCAGCTATTCGCCAAGGCGCTCTCGCTGGCCAAGCGCGCCGAGACGAAGCGGGCCCTGCTGGGCCGGCTCGGGAGCGTTGTCAGCCCCGCCGCCATGAAGCTCGCCGTGGCCAACCTCTCAGATGCGGCCGTCGTCAACGATGCGGGGTTGGCGGCCGTCAGGATCGCCAAGACCATCTGGCGGTCGCACCGCGCGGAGGTCAAGTCGGCGCTGACGCGGGTCCTGGCCGTCTGCAAAGCCCCGGCCGTTCGGCAGCAGGCCTACGTCATCCTCCTGCTCAAGCTGACCCGGCCCGACAACCTTGCCCTGGGCGCCACCGCGACGAGCCCCGACGGAATCGACAAGGACGGCGCCGCCGGCGGAGACCAGGCCGCCATCGACGGAAAGCCCGAGACGTACTGGGACGAGGTGGACAACCAGAAGGTCTACCGCCTCAAGGTCACCTTCAAGGCGGCGACGGTGGTCTCGGCACTCAGCATCCTGGGTCACGGACATCACAACTACGCTCCGAAGGACTTCGACATCGTTTGCGACGGCAAGGTCGTCAAGACCGTCAAGAACGCCGTCTACACCAACAACAGATTGCAGGTGCGGTTCGGCGAGACCCGGTGCACGTCGCTCGAGTTGAGGATCACGGGCAAGTACGGCCCATCGCCGGGGATCCGAGAGCTGGAGATCTACGACCTCGACGCGACGGCCAAGGGGTTTGGCCTGGTCAATCTGGCCCGCGACGCCACGGCGAGAAGTCCGGACGGCATCGAGAAAGACGGTGCCGCCGGCGGCGACCCGGCCGCCATCGACGGCAACTCCGAGACCTACTGGGACGAGCAGGACGATCACAGACTGTACCTACTCAAGATCGACCTGCCCCGGCCCGCCAACGTCTCGGCCATCAGCATCCTGGGCCACAAGCACCACGACTTCGCCCCGAAGGACTTCCGGATCCTCTGCGACAACGAGGTGGTCAAGACGGTCCAGGGCGCGACGTACATCGACAACGAGTTGGTCGTCGTCTTCCCCTCGACGCGCTGCAAGTCGCTGGAGCTGGCCATCAGTGGCTGCTACGGTAAGTCACCCGCCATTCGGGAGTTGGGGATCTACCACGTGGACCTGCCGGGTCAGCCCAAGTCAGGGCCCTCGCCGATGCTCGACGCCCCCAGCTACACGTGGCGGTGGACGGACAATTCGTTAGCCCTGCTCAACCACGGACACGCCGTCTGGCAACTCAACTATGACAAGCGGGCACCCACGCCCTATTTCCACCCGGTCTGTCTGACGGACTGCACGGACCTGACGTGCCTTAGCCCGCCGGACCATCCGTGGCACCGGGCGCTGTGGTTCGCTTGGAAGCAGATCAACGGTTTGAACTACTGGGAGGAGGACCGCAAGACGGGCCTGTCGGAGGGCCGTACCGAGGTCACGTCCGTGAAGGTCGATCCCGGCCAGGACCATTCGGCCAGGATCGAGATGTCGCTGAGCTATCACCCGCCCGACCAGCCGGCTGTGCTGACCGAAAAGCGGCTGCTCGTCGTCAGCGCCCCGGACAAAGTCGGACGATACCGCATCGATTGGCACAGCACGTTCAAGGCCGGCCAGAAGGACGTGCTGCTCGATCGCACGCCGATCCCGGGCGAGAAGAACGGCGTGGGGCATGGTGGCTATGCGGGGCTGTCCGTTCGGGTCGCGAAGAGCCTGCGCGACTGGCGCGTCGTCGACGCCGAGGGACGCACGGCCATGGAGTGCCACCGCAAGGGAGCCCGCTGGTTGGACTTCAGCGGCATGACCGCCAACGGCAAGCCCGGTGGCATCGCCATCTTCGATCATCCGAGCAATGTGCGACACCCCTCGCCGTGGTTCCTCGTGTTGAATCCGAACGTGCCGTTCGGCTATTTCAGCCCGGCGGTGTTGTTCGAGAAACCCTATACGCTCTCTGCGGGCAAGACGCTGACGCTTCGATACCGCATCCTCATTCACCCCGGCCGGGCGGACAAGGCGATGCTTGAAGCGGAGTGGAAGAAATGGAGTGCGCCATGAGCCAAGACAGTCGGACAAGGCGACGGTTCATTCAAGATACGGCGGCCGCTGCGATGGGCGCGATGGCCGCGCCCTATGTCCTCACGTCGAGTGCGCTGGGAAGTACCACGAAGCCGCCTGCGAGCGAACGGATCGCGCTGGGCCACATCGGCGTGGGCAATCGGGGCGGCGGTCTGCTTCACTACTTCTTGAATCTGGCGGACTGTCAGTGCGTGGCCGTCTGCGATCCGTTCAAGTCGCGACGGGAGGCACAGGCCAAGCGGATCAACGCCCACTACGCGAAAGGCGCGGACACCGGGTCGTACAAGGGCTGTTCGGCCTACAACGACTTCCGCGAGTTGGTGGCGCGGGACGACATCGACGCCGTTGTGATCGCCACGCCCGACCATTGGCACGTGCCGACGGCGCTGGCGGCCGTCCGCTCTGGCAAGGACATCTACGTCGAGAAGCCGTTGGGCCTGAGCGTCGCGCAGAACATCGCCCTCCGCCAGGCCGTTCACCGCTACGGTCGGATCTTCCAGTACGGCACGCAGCAGCGGTCTCACGCCCATTTCCGCCATGCCTGCGAGCTGGTTCGCAACGGGCGGATCGGCAAGCTCCACACGATCGACGTCTGGTGTCCGTCCGGCGAGAAGGGCGGATCGACGCAGCCCGTCCCGCCGCCCAAGGACCTGGACTACGACCTGTGGCTCGGCCCGGCGCCGGTGACGCCGTACACGGTCGATCGCTGCCAAGCCCGGGGGGCGTATTGGATATCCGACTATGCGCTGGGGTTCGTGGCCGGCTGGGGGGCGCATCCGCTCGACATCGCCCTGTGGGGGAGCGACACGGAGAACACCGGACCCGTAGAATACGAAGGCAGGGGCGTGTTCCCCACCGAAGGGCTGTACGACACCGCGATCAGTTGGGACGTGCACTGTCGCTACGCCAACGGCCTGAAGATGCGGTTCATGAGCCCGGACGTGGCGCGGCCGATCTCGGCCAAGCATGGATTGCAGCTTGGCCTGGGCACGATGTTCGTCGGCGACAAGGGGTGGGTCGACGTGGATCGCAGCCGCATCTACGCCAACCCCCCGTCCGTGATCGACGAGGTCATCGGCCCCGACGAGGTCCGCCTGTATGAAAGCAGGCACCATTGGCATAACTTCATCAGCTCGATCAAGACGCGCTCCGCCCCCGTCTGCACGATCGAGACGGCCGTCCGGTCGGATACGATCAGCCAGCTGACCGAGATCGCCATTCGGACGGGACGCAAGATCCGGTGGGATCCGGACAAGGAGGTCATCATCGGCGACGAGGGCGCGTCGCGGATGTTGACCCGGGCCATGCGGAGTCCGTGGCGGTTGTGACCAACGGTTCGCAACGGAATCCGTATCCTGAAGGGGGCCGCACGGCGGGGGCAACGCAGAAGACTATGGGGCCAAGCACGTGACCAGAGCGCGTCGACGGACAGCACTATGGATTGCCGGTCCCCTGGCCGCTTTCCTGCTGATCTGCCTGGCAATCGGCGTGTGGCGGGCGCGGAGCCCCGACCCCTCGCCTGCGCCAGCAGGTGGAGCGCAGGCTGACTCAGCCGCGGACAACCTGGCCGGCTCGGTAAGCTGCCGGGAGTGCCACGAGCGCTTCTACGAGCTGTGGGCGCCGTCCCACCACGGGCTGGCGATGCAGCCGTTTTCCGCCGAGTTCGCCCGGACGCAACTGACGGCCCAGACAGATGAGATCGAGATCGCCAAGTGCTGCTATCGCGCCGAGATCGAGAACGGCGTGGGATGGGTCCGGCAGCGCGGGCCCGAAGGAGAGAAGCGGTACCGCATCGAGCACGCCATGGGAGGCAAGAACGTCTACTACTTTTTGACGCCCATGGCACGGGGACGCTTGCAGGTCCTGCCCGTCGCCTACGACGTTCGCAGGAAGGCGTGGTTCGACACGACCGCCAGCGCCATCCGGCATTTCCTCGATCGCACGGACGAGGCCCTCGACTGGCGGGAACGGCCGCTGACGTTCAACACCTCATGCTTCGGCTGCCACGTCAGCCAGCTATCGACCAACTACGACCTGAAGACCGATACCTACCGCACCGTCTGGGCCGAGCCGGGCATCAACTGCGAGACCTGTCACGGGCCTGGCGGGCGGCACGTCCGCGCGTGCAGGGAAGCGCCCGAGGGACAGGCGCCCGCGGATCTCGAGATCATCATCACCAGAGACTTCACGCACGAACAGGCCAACACGATGTGTGGGCCCTGCCACGCCAAGATGATCCCGCTGACGACGACGTTCCAACCGGGGAACCGGTACTTTGATCACTACGATCTGGTTACGCTCGAGCACGCGGACTTCTACCCGGATGGGCGCGATCTGGGCGAGAACTACACGTACACGCTGTGGCGGATGAGCCCCTGCGTAAAATCGGGTCGGCTCGACTGCCGGCACTGTCACACGTCGAGCGGACGGCTTCGGTTCAAGCCGGAGCAGACAAACAACGCCTGCATGCCCTGTCATCGGGAGCACGTGGAGAACCCGACCGCCCACTCTAAACACAAGCCCGACAGCACGGGCAGCAAGTGCATCGCCTGCCACATGCCCATGACGGAATTCGCGCGGATGGTGCGAAGCGACCATTCGATGCGGCCGCCCACGCCGGCGGCGACGATCCGCTACAAGTCGCCCAACGCCTGCAATCTGTGTCACACCGACAAGGACGCCGCCTGGTCCGATCAGTGGGTCCGAAAGTGGCGGAAGCGCGACTACCAGGCGCCGGTGCTCCACCGGGCCGGTCTAATCGCCGCTGCGAGGAAGCCGGACTGGCGTCGGCTTCCCGAGATGCTGGCGTACGTGACCGGCAGAGATCGCGACGAGGTCTGCGCGACGTCGCTGATCCGGCTGCTCCGCGCGTGCAGCGACGCACGGAAGTGGCCCGCGCTGCTCGAGGCGTTGAAGGACCCCTCGCCGTTGGTTCGGGCGAGCGCCGCGGACGCCCTGGGCGACCATCGCACGCCGGCCGCCATCGCCGCGTTGCTCGCAGCGACGCGCGACGACTATCGGCTGGTGCGGATCCGATCGGCGGCTTCCCTGGCGGGCGTCCCACGGTCGCGGCTCGGTGAGCAGGGCCTGCAGGACCTGGATCGCGCGGTGGCGGAGTTCGAGGCGTCGATGAGATGCCGCCCCGACGACGCCGCGTCGCACTACAACCTGGGCAACTTCTACATGAACCGAAACGAGCTGGCGCCAGCGGTCGCATCCTTCGAAACCGCGGTGAAGCTGCAGCCGGATTTCGTCCCCCCCCTGGTCAACGCCTCGATCGCCTACAACCTCCTCGGCCAGAACGCCAAGGCCGAGAGAAGCCTGCGCAAAGCCCTGAGCGCCGAGCCGAACAGCCCGGCCGCCAACCTCAATCTGGGGTTGCTCCTGGGCGAGCAAGGCCGCGTCCGAGAAGCGCAGACCGCCCTGCGCAGGACGCTCGAGGTCAATCCGAACTGCGCCGTGGCCGCCTACAACTTGGGCGTCCTGCTCGCCAACGACCGCATCGATGAAGCCATCGGCTGGTGCCGCAAGGCCAGCACGTTGTGTCCCGACGAGCCCAAGTACGCCTACACCCTCGCCTTCTACCAATACAAGAGGGGTGACACGGGCGGCGCCGTCGACGTGCTGCGCGGACTCGTTCAGCGGTTCCCCGCCTATCCCGAGGCGCCCATGCTGCTGGGCCAGATCCACGAGCAACAAGGAGACACAGAAGCAGCCGTGGCCGTCTACCGCCAGGCGTTGGCCGACGACAGATTCCCCGAACGCGAGCGGCAGCATCTGATGGCAAGGGTCCGCGCCCTGACATCGCGCTGAGCGCCCCTGAACCCCTCCCTTGACGGTCCGGAAGACATGTGCGTTAATCAGCCGCTCTGGGTCTCATCGTGACAGGCGCCTTCTACTGGAGGGTTTCTCCATGCAGGGAACCGACAACGCGTCCTACGGTTCGCCACGTCTTACCCGCCGTGGTTTTCTGCAGACCGCTGCGGTGAGCACGGCAGCGGCGACGGCCGTGAAGGTCGCGCCGGCCCGCGCCGCGGGGGCCAGCGACACGCTCGGCATCGGGTTCATCGGCGTCGGCGGACGGGGCGGCGGACACGTCAACACGGTCCGCGATCTCATCAAGAAGGGCGAGAACGCCAAGATCGTCGCGGTCTGCGACGCCTACGGCCCCCGTCTGGCGAAACACGCCAAGGCCAACAGCGCCAAGGCTTACAAGAAGCACTGCGATCTGCTCGCCGACAAGGACGTCGACGTGGTCTGCATCTCTTCGCCCGACCGTCTGCACTTGCCGCAGGCCATTGACGCGGTCCGGGCGGGCAAGGACGTGTACTGCGAGAAGCCGATGGGTCACTGGTCGCAGATCGCCGAGTCGAAGCTGTTTCGCGACGAGGCACTCAAGCACAAACGCGTGGTCCAGATCGGCACGCAAGGCACGTCGAGCGCCATCTGGGACGAGGTGGGCGAGCTGATCAAGAAAGGCGCGATCGGCCAACCGCGACACGTCCAGGCCGGCTACTACCGGAACGGCGACTGGGGCGAACGGATGCACATCCCCGACGCCAAGGCCAAGCCCGGCCCCGACCTCGACTGGGAGGCCTTCCTCGGCGATGCGCCGAAGGTGCCCTACACCGTCGAGCGGTTCTTCAGCTGGCGGATGTATCTCGACTACGCCGGCGGGCCCAGCACGGATCTGCTCCCGCACGTCTTCACGCCGTTCGTCCGGATGCTGCGTCTGGGATGTCCCATGCTGGCGACTGCGTCTGGGGGCATCTTCCAGTACACCGGCTACGGCCGCGAAGTACCCGACACGTTCAACATGTGTCTGGACTATCCCGAGAAGCTCTCGGTCGTGCTGGTCTGCACGCTGGCGAACGACTACACCACGGGGCCCTGCATCCGCGGCGACGAGGGGGCCCTCACCTTCGACGTGGCCAGTTGGGAGCAGGGCTGCCAGAACGTCCAGATCCATCCGCAACGTCGCGGCAAGGGCAGCGGCAAGAAGATCCAACAGGTCGAGCTGAAGACCAAGCGGATCGGCAGCACCACTGAGCACTGGCGCGATTTCCTGCGGTGTGTCCGCACCCGGCAGAAGCCGAAGAGTAACGTCGAGTTCGGCTACTGCGTCCAGATGGGCGTGGCGATGGCCATGCAGGCGCTGCTCAAGCAGAAGGTCGCGCGGTTTGACGCAAAGAAGGAAGAAGTGATCTTCTAAAGGAGCGGTTCGGAACCTGGCCTCAGCTCGGGGCTACGTTCCTGTCTTTGCATAGACCTTGAGCACCGTGAGCGACAGAGAAGGGAACTCGTAGACGAGCTTCGAGTCGGCCAGGGCCGTCTTGCCTGTCTCGGTGCGAATGCGGTCCGGTTCGTGCCATGAGTTGACGGCATCTCGCTCGCCTGCCTTGACGGCATCCGCCAGCGTCCAGACGTCGATATTGTCCTCCAGGGGTGCGAGCGCACGCAGGTCAATCGTTCGCTTCTGCGGCTCGGTCGTATGGTTGACGGCAAAGACCGACACGGTCTTGCCGTCGGCCGAGCGCGTCGCGCTGACGTCGAGCGACGGGTCGAACGGCACGTCCGCGTCGATCTTGACCTGCAGCGGCCGTTGGCCGGCGTGGGTCGCGTAGAGCTGCTGGGCGTAGTAGGCGGGCGTCTTGAACAAGGCGTGGTTGTTGGTCTGGATGATGCCGCTGCAGAAGCTGTCGGCCAGGTTGCTGCGGATGGCGATCTCGATCATGTCGCAGTGGCGGTGCATGAAGTTGTGGTATCTGCTGCACCAGAGGGCATTGTCGAGCGTCCAAAGCATCGCCCGGCCCGGGCCCCATTCGCCGGCGGTGGTGTTCCACTCGGTGATGCCCAGGCGGATGTCTCTGCCCGGGGCGTGCTCGGCGATCATCTTGCGGCACCGCTCGACGTCCCGGGCCATGGCCTCGAGGCGATGGCATCCGTAGTGATGCGGGCAGATGTAGTCGAGGTACGCACCGGCGTTGTCCAGCAGCCCCGGCGACGGGTACGCGCCCATCAGCTTGATGGTGGGGTCGGCCGACTTCATGGCCTTGCAGAACTCGGCCACGCCCTTCTGGTAGGTCTCGTCCCCGAGCTCATTGCCGATCTGCCAGTAGCGAACGCGGTATGGTTCGACGCGACCGTTCTCGGCCCGGCGCTTGCCCATCGGCGAGGTCGCCGGGGCGTTGAAGTACGCGACCTGGTCGGCTGCGTCTTTGGGCGTCTTGCCGGTGAACCGTACGCAGATCAGCGGTTCGGCGCCGACCCATTCGCAAAGCTTGACGAACTCCTCGAGCCCGGCGTTGCCCGGCTCGAGCCCACCCCAACGGGTCGTGAACGGCACGCGCGTCGCCGGATCCCCGATCGTGGCCGTCCACTCGAAGCCTTCAGTCGTGCTGCCGCCGAATCGGATGATCCCCGGTTTGAGGGCCTTGAGCGCCTCGGCCACGTCCCGCCGCCACCCGAACACGGTGTCGGTGGGCATGAGCGAGACCTGGTCGATCCAGACCGTCCCCGGTCCGCGGAACGAGATCGTCAGCGTCGCGCCGGTGTCGGTGTCCGAGGGCGTGACGGTCGCGTCGAATCGCTTCCACTGGCCGGTCGGTGTGAATTCGGTGGTGGCGTAGGTCTTGCCGTGGCCCCACAGGGCCAACCGGACGGGGCCGCGCGTGTCCCGCGCCCGCAGATGCAGTGAGCATCGCAACGGCTTGCCGGCCTCGACGTACATGCCGCCCTGCGAGATGCCCAACCTGCAGGGATCGCCGGGCTTCTGCGTCATCCGCTGGGAGACCTTGCCGTTGAAGGGCCGAACGCCGTCCAGGACAAACTCGCCGCGGTGCACGGCACCGTCGGGATACCACGGCTGCTCCAGCCGGTCAGTCTCCTTGCGGAAGGAAACGCGGTACTCGGGCACGCCCTCGAAACCGCCGTCGAAGACCTTCTCGGCGAACATCGAGAGCGTCAGCCCGCAGAGGTACTCGATGAACTGGCCACACTGGTATGGGCTGATCGTTCCCGGGCAGACACATTCCCGTGTGACCGTCAGCGTCGTCACAGCCATGTCGACCTCCTCCAGCGTGACCTCGTCGAACCAGGCCGTCCCCGTGCCCTTCCCATAGCCCACGAAGAACAGGGCGATGCGTGCCAGGCCGCCCGCGGGAGGGCGGAAGATGATCGTCTCTTGGGTCCAGTCATTCGTGCCGCCGTGGTTCCGGCCGGTGGCGATGACGCCTTTGCCGCCCGGGTGCTGGACCTGGAACGTCCCGCAGGTCGGTGCACCGTGGGGATCCAGGTTCTCGGTGCGGACCCATCCGCTGAGGCGATACCATTGGTTCGGCCTGAGCGTCAGCTCCTGCCCGAAGGCGGTGTCAGAAGGTCTCTCGGCGCTGACCCGCAGCGACTGCCGGCCCGCGCGTCGATGCTGAGTGTCCAGCGCCACGCGCGGTTGGGCACCGTAGACGTGAATCGTCCAGCCCTCGTGCAGGACACGCGACTCGAATCCCGCGTTGACCAGCGGGACGGCCCGAGCATGCGCGCCACGCGAGCACGGCGCCGCGTCCGCGAGCGCGGCGCCCGCCACCGCGAGATACAGGAAGCAAGGTGACATGCTGTACCCCTTCAAGCGTTTGCAGGTGTCATCCCCTGTCACCAAACCGTCCGAATCATAGCAGATCCGACTGGCCGGGCGAGGGCTGTCACGGCCTCGTCCGCCGTTCCGGAACCCAGGCACACGCGATTTCCGTGCAAGTGCGATCCCGACGGAACGGGATTTCCGCCCTTGCACATGCTGTGGTAGCATGCACCGTCCGAACGAAAGGCCAAGAGCTCACCGTGACCGAGACGACGACGGGAACCGACGAAGCGCAACTGGAACGAACCATCAGCCTGAGCGGAGGGGTCGCCCTCGTCGTGGGCGGTGTCGTCGGCGCGGGGGTCTTCGTCCTGATCGCCTCGATCGGGGCGCAATCGGGCTCGGCCATCTGGTTGGCCTTCACCATCGCCATTCTGGTCTCGCTCATCGGCGTGATCCCGGTGATCCAGTTGGCCGGGGCGCTGCCCCGCGCGGGGGCGGGCTATCTGTTTGCCAGCCGCCTTTTCTCACCGTTCCTGGGAACGATGACATCGTTCTGGATCATCCTGGGCGGAGGCGCCTCGACGTGCGTGGTGGCGCTGACGCTCGCCATGTACGCCGGTCAGTTCCTGCCGACCGGGCTGCCGAACCGTCTGGTCGCGATCGTCTTGGTGCTGCTCTTCTATGCGGTCTACCAGTTTGGCCTACGGCTGGCCATGTGGCTACAGATCCTCATGGCGGTGCAGTTCGTGTCCGCGCTGGGTCTCTACGCAGCCGCCGGGGCTGTCCGTGTCGACCTGGACGTGTCCGTGATCCCGCCGCAGGGCATCGCGGTCTTCCTGATGGCCGTTCTGCTCTGCTACAGCACGTGCCTGGGCTTTCAGGTCGTCGCGGAGATGGGCGAGGAGATTCGCAACGCGCGGCGGAACATCCCGCTTGCGCTCGTCATCGGCGGCGGCGTTGTGGCGGCGCTATACATCGTGATCGGGACGGTCTTCGTCAGCTCGATCCCGTACGACCCGGAGGCGTACGGTCAACTCAAGGCGCCGTTGTGCGAGTCGGCCGCCCGGTTCCTGCCACCCACGCTGGTCAGCTATCTTGGGTTCGGGGCCACGACGGCGGGGCTGACCTCGCTCAATGCCGCCGCTATCGCCCTGCCGCGCGAAATCTTCGGCCAAGCCCGCGACGGCGTCCTGCCCCGGGCCTTGGCCCGCGTCCATCCCCGCACCCACGCGCCGCAAAACGCCGTGACCGCCTACTTCGCCTTCGTGATCGCGTTCCTGGCAGTGGGATTCGACACCGAATTCTACGGCTTCGCCGCCGCCGTCGGCATCCTGGTGATGTCGTCGGTGCTCTGTGTCGCGTCGTTCCAACTTCCGAAGCGATTCCCCGAGCGCGTCGACCGCGCCTACATCCGCTTTCCGATGTGGCTGTTGGTGGCGTGCACCGTGATGACGGTGCTCGTGTCGCTGGGCTTCTCGGCCGTTGTCGCCTATGAGCGTCCCGGGGTCCTCGGTCTGTACGCCGGATGGTCCCTGCTGGTGATCGTCTACTACAGGCTGCGAACGCGCCGCTTCACGCCACGCGACTGGGAGCAGATCCAGGCCATCCCCGGCGCTGACGAAGTCGTACAATAGTCGATGCGCGGCAGGGCTCATCCGAAGCGACGTGCATGTGTCCGGTCATCTGCACAGCACTGTGGAAAGGACACGACATGATCGATCAGCAGATCAAAGAGACCCCCGAGTTCTACCGGGACGGACTGCTCAACGACACGATGCCGTTCTGGGAGAAGCACGCGCCCGACACGGAGTACGGCGGATTCATGACGTTCCTGGCCGCCGACGGGTCGGTCGTGTGCACGGACAAACCCATGTGGGTTGCGGGGCGAATCAGCTGGCTATTTGCGAGGCTCTACAACGCCGTGGAACCACGCGAGCAATGGCTCGCGTGGGCCAAGCACGGCATCGACTTTCTCCGCAAATACGGCTTCGACGCCGACGGGCGGATGTTCTACGTCGTCACGCGTGACGGGCGGCCGATCCGCAAGCGGCGGTACCTGTTCACAGAGACGTTCGGCGTGATCGCCCTGGCCGAGTACGCCAAGGCCACGGGCGACGAGCAGGCCAGGAAGGAGGCCTGCGACCTGTACCGGCTCATCCTCCGCTACCACACCACGCCAGGACTGCTGGAACCGAAGGGGATCCCCGAGACCCGGTCCCTCAAGGCCCACGCCATGCCGATGATCCTGTTGGCCACCACGCAGGTGCTCCGTCAGGTAGACGAAGACCCCCTCTACGCCCAGGTCGCGGACGACGCGATCCGGGAGGTCCTCGAGCACTTCGTCAAGCCCGAGTTCAAGGTGCTGCTGGAATGCGTCGGGCCCAACGGCGAGTTCCTGGACGAGCCGGCAGGCCGGGAGGTCAACCCCGGGCACGCCATCGAGACCGCGTGGTTCATCATGGCCGAGGCCCGGCAGCAGCGCGGCGGCGACCGCGACCTGATCGAGAAGGCCTGCCAGATCCTCGACTGGTCCCTCGACATCGGCTGGGACGACGAACACGGCGGGATCTACTACTTCCGCGACTGCAAGGGCCTGCCATGCCCGCAGTACGAGCACGACATGAAGCTCTGGTGGCCGCACAACGAGGCCATCTACGCGACGCTTTTGGCCTACCACCTGACCGGGCGGAAGGCATACGCCGACTGGTACCGCAAGATCCACGACTGGACCTACGCCCACTTCCCGGACCCCAAGCACGGCGAGTGGTTCGGCTACCTGCACCGCGATGGGACGCTCTCTTCGACGCTGAAGGGCAACTACTGGAAGGGGCCGTTTCATCTACCAAGGATGCAGCTGAATTGCTGGCAGCTGCTGGAGGAGATGCGCGAGGCGGGTGGGTAGCGTCGGGTTCCGGGTTCCGGGTCTCGGGTTCCGGGGACGCCCTGCTGCCCAACGTTACTTGGCTGGGATCACGGGGAGTTCCACGTGCGAGCGGCGTGATGCCGTGCGGTGTACCGTGATCGTGGGCACTTGGTTGTCTGGCGCGTCGGGCTTGTTGCTGGGGCTCAAGTTCGGGTTCAGCCGGAACGTGGGGTAGTCGGCACAGGCGATGGCGATCCGGATGCGATGGCCCTTCCGGAAAACCCAGGCCGTCGGCTGCAGGTCCATGACCAACTCGACGGTCTTGCCGGCGGCCAGGATCCCGTCGACGTAGTGCGCCTCCTCGTAACCATGCCAGGGCAGCTCCGGCAGGACCTCGATCTTGTGGGCGCCGCGGGCGATGATGCGGTCGTTGTCGTGCAGGGCGGCGAAGCCGGCGCGGAGTTGGCCCTCGCTGGCCAGGATGACCTCGCCCTTCGCGTCGACGTCCTCCAGGTAGACGAAGAAGTCGCCGTGGCTAGCCGTTGAAGACACCCATAAGTGAACGATCGGGTGCCCGGTGACCTCCGTGTCCCGATCCATCGGGGGTGACGTGTAGCACAGGCACTGCTTGTCCTTCTCGGTACGGATCGGCAGGCTTCCCGGCGTGCCGCCGGCCAGCGAAAGCATGCGGTTGCCGGCCTTCTCGCCGTACGTCGAGTCGTGGGTGAAGTCGGCCTTGTACGTGTCGGCCCCGTCATCGCCGGCCGTGCGCGTGAGCTGATGGTCCGGCCCGAAGTGGTACTTCGTGATGACCTGTCGCTTCAACGGCCACTCGGTCTCGAACCGCCAGCCCCCGCCGTGCATGACGTAGATGTAGATGGGCGGCTCAGCGTCGATGCCGTTCTGGATGCCCTTCAGGTAGCGATCGAAATAGCGAACCAGCTCGAGCAGCATCTTTCGGGTCATGCCGATCGTGTTTTCGCCGAAGTACCCCCAGAACGGCCCGCCCAGGATGTCATGGTAGGCCGGGGCGATGAGAATTCGCGATGGGTTGGTCCGCTTCATCGTGCAGTACAGCTCGAACGTCCCACGGACGAAGCCGTCGAACCACCCCCCGACGTGGCAGATGGGGATGCGTGAGGCCATCACGGCGGGCACGTGAGCGCTGGGGCCCAGCTCGTAGGACGTGAAGCCCAATGGCGATTTCGAGTCGATAGACGACAGCTCTCTCCGCGAAGCCCAGCTCCGCAGGTCGTAGTCCTTCAGGTGGTCCTTTGTCGCCAGGTAGTAGATGTGCTTGCGCTGCTGCCCGTCGCTGTACTTGGGCGGAAAGCCGTCGTCCAGGAACATGCCGCTCCCATCTACGTCGACGGGGATCTCGTCGGCGAGCTTGCCGTCGCCGTCTTCGTCCACCACGGGCGCGGTGGGCAGCCGCTTGGCCTTGGGGTCGTAGAAGTTCCTCACCCGGTAGTACATGCCGTCGGACCATCGTTTCACGACCCCCTGGGCGTGGATCCCGCCGGGGTAGGCCTCGCCCGTATAACCGTCCAGCGGAACGACCGCCGGGACGATGCACTTCAGCGCCTTGGGCGCCCGCGAGGCCGTGGCGATCTGCGACCAACCCAGGTACGATCCGCCCACCATCCCGACGTTGCCGTCGCACCAGGGCTGCCGGCCGATCCAGTCGACGAGTTCCCCACCGTCGTCGGCGATCCTGGGCATGAAGTCCATCAACCAGCCCGTCGAGGCGCCGGTCCCTCGGATGTCGGCGTAGACGAGCGCGTAGCCGTGGGACAGCAGGAACTGGTTGAAGACCGACTGCATGAGGCTGCCGATCCGCCCGGTCTTCGGATCGATCGTGGTGCGCTGGTAGGGCGTGTACTGCAGGATGACCGGAAACGCGGTCCGCGCCGGCCCTCCAGCGGGCAGATAGATGTCGACGGCCAGCTTCTGGCCGTCGGACATCCGCACGTAGGCCGAAGACCGCTTCGATCCCTTGAACTCAGGCGAGGTGTAGCCCGAATACACAAACGGCTTGCTGATCTTGGCGGGTTCGGGCTTCGGTTCCTCGGCTACGACAGTGCCTTGGATGCCGGCTACCAGGAACAGGACTGCAGCGGGCAGCGATCGTCTTGTCATCGTCGTCCCCTTCTCCTTGAACGCGTCGCGGGCCTCCTCGTCACGCCCGGTTCGACTGTGACGCTCGAATCCTGCATCCACAGCCGCCTACAGTACCTTCGTGCGCACGCGGATCAAGAGCTGGTGACAACAGGCCGATCGGGTTGGGGGGAGCCTACTTCGAGAGGGATGCGATCCAGCGTTTCTCGAGCGATTCGATGGATTGGCCGTAGACCCCAACGAGCCGGTCCGCGTTTCGCCGCTGGACGTCCTCGCTTGGGGAATTCTGGAGCGTACGATACGCGCTGAGAAATCGGTCCACGCCGCGCCGTTCGATCAGGAACTTCACGAACGCGCCGGCCAGCGGGTAGAAGCTCTGAGATCGACTCTTGGCCGGCCAGACCTCGGTGTGCCTCAACAGCTCGGGGAGAGGAATCCACTGCCCGCGGCCCCTGACGACTCTGGCGCCCTCGCAGAGGAGGTCCTTGCCGGCGGCCCGGGCGCGCTTTGCCGGACGGACAAGTTGCTCCCGCGCGTACTGAACGAGCCCTTCGACGAACAGCGCTGGCGGGCTGCCCAGTTCGCGTACCAGCAGGTGTGTCGTTTCGTGGCACCAGTCCACCTTCACCTTGTCACTGTAAACCTCAACCCACGTGTTGCCCTCGCACAGCCAGTTGCCGCGGTGGCCGGTGTGACGGAGCTTCGTCTCCTCGTCCTCGAAGATGACGACGCAGATCCGGACGGCAAGCTCGGCCCCGATGGCCTGACAGACCTCCCGGCGGAATTCCTCTCTGGCCCGAGCGATCTTGTCGATGTCCCGCTCGGCCGTCGATCCCTTGGAGTAGTAGATGTCGAAGTGCTCGGTGCTTCGCTTCTGAAGGGCGGGCAGCAGGGCGCTCTTCCAGTCTGTCGGGCGGACCAGGCCGGGCACGTATCCGCCGATCCAGTCGACCTTCCACTGCCCGTCAGCTTGCACGAAGTCGATCGTCCAGGTCTGGTCGCCACGGGTCGCCCGCAATCGGAGGATCTCGCCGACCTTGCCCACCGACTTCGGCTCGAGCTCGAGGAACTCCGCTCTGGCCCAGCTGAATCTGCCGCGCTCCGCCATGCCTTTGAACAGCTCGAAGCGACTGAACTCGACCGTCTGGTACTCCGGCGTGAGCCGCTGCCAGGCCTTGTCATAGCTGCGTTTCTTGATCAGCTCCCGCAGCTCGGCGAAGGCTTTCATGACGGCTTCCCGGGCAGTCGGCTCCACCGGGGCGCCCGCCTGCTCCGGTCCTTCCCGTTGTGGGAGGTCGCCGCTTGTGTATCTCAGGACCGCGCCCGGCGGCATCTTCCACCATGCCTCAGGAACCGGAGACGGCAGGTGCCAGAGCTGAACCCGCAGCCATGTGTGCTCGGAGATGGGCCCTTGGATCTTGAACGGAAGGCGCAGCGTGCTGCGTGCGTTCTTCCCGATCGTGACCGGATTCCAGCTCCTGCCCCAGCCCATGCCACGCTTGGTGAGCTTCGGAGATCGCGTGTAGACGTGGGCCCCAAGCAACTGGTCTCCGTCAGTGGGATTCTCGACCTCGACGTGAACGACGTTCTTGCCCTGATGGATCGGCTCAAATCGGAGGCTGATCACTCTCAGCTTGCCCACGTCGGTGGGCAATGCTTGCGACGACGAGGACTCCGCGGTTGACCGAGGCGCTGGACGTGCGCTCGACGCTGAGCTCGAGGTCAGCGTGGCGTGCCATTCTGCTTCCAGTGCCTTCACCGACTTGCCGTAGACGGCCTGCGCAGCACGCTGGTTGCCGGCGACAGTCGGCCGATGGGTGATGCGCGTGTGGAACACCTTGTACTTCTCGACGTCCTTGTTCAACAGGAAATCGATCAATGCGAGGTGTTGCTCGCCATGACCGTCAGCAAGCAGGATGTCACTCAGAGGTTCCAGCCTCCCCTCGGCGAATTGCTTCCGTACCTCGGCCACTGGATCGTATGAGCCACGGGGTTCGAAGTATACGGCAAAGCCCTCGACCATCCCGTGCCCGCGGCCGCCCGGACCGCCCCCGCCCCCCCCGAAGTGATAGGAGAAGATGTGCGCCAGCTCATGATAGGCGTCACAGCGGTAGGCCTGACTGTACACCTCGGCGATATGGTGGTCGTTGACGGTGTTCGCGGGGGTCCACTTCGTTCCGCTGCCCAGCGCCTTGGCCTCCATGTCCGGGTAGAGGTCAATGCGGACGCCTCGCGGCAGGTCCATGTGCAGAACGGTCTTGAGCCGATCGTAGGCCTCCTCGCGCTGCTTTGTGATCTTCGAGATCTCCCGCTCTGCGAGCGATCCCGGGCGATAGCGGAAGATGAAGTGCTGGGTCTTGCTCTCGGCTGACAGCTTCGCCCTGTCCTCAACACGGACAAAGGGCGGCAGGACGACGGGACCTCCGCGGTCCGCAGCCTGGCGAAGATCGACGACGCCCCAAGAGACAAGCTCGACGTCCCAGCGTCGGGGAGCGCGTCTTCCCGTACCGCCCAAGGGCTCGAACAACGTGAACGCCAGCGCCGGCTTGGCATCGGGCCCTCTGACCGGAATGCTGTACGGGACGACGAAGTCGACTGCGCTCTTCGCAGGGACCGCGGTGACCGTTTCACAGAACGAGCCACGGTCACGTGCAAGGGTCGACTGCGCGCGTTCCATGCTTCGGGGATCGTTCACCGCCATGTAGGCAGCGAGAGGACGCTCCTTCGTCGTCTTGTTTCGCACACGAACCACCAGATGATTGCCCTGCGTCTCCGAATGCGCGAGCTTCACCGACGTGACGGCGAAATGGTCGTTGGCTCCGTGCGTCAGTCGAACCTGTCCGGTGGGCGGCTCGATCTTGGATACTGGCAGCGGATCTACGGCCACGACGACGCGTCTTGCCGAATCGCCGCTCGCCGGCGGACCTCGATGCGGCTTGGCCATGCGAAGCAGGAATCTGATGGGATGCTCGACCGAGGCGATCGGCACGATCGCGTCGATCAGGCGTTCCTCGCCGCGGCCCAGCTTGTAGCACACACCCATCCCAGTGTTGCCACGCCCCTTCTGCTTGGACTCGGTTCGGTAGTTCACACTCACACTGAGCAGATCGTTCGTGAGATTCTTGAGCGACCAGTTCACCCGAACGACGGGCCACAGACCGCTCTTCCAAGGAACGCCGTAGAATGGTTCGCCCACAACAGAGAGCTTCCCGACGGACACCAGTGACTTCCAGTCATCCGGGATCGTGAGGTCGTACGTCCGCGTTGCGTCGGCGCGTGGCTTCGAGGGCGACGCGTCGGACGACGCGGGGGCCAGAACCTGAAGCGTGATCGCGACGACGAGGAGGACCGCGATGGGGCACGCGCCGGCCCACCATCGAGGCGCCTGGCTCGAGCCGACCGGCGCCATGCCAGCCACGCGGCGGATTCGGGCCAGGAGGGATCCGCCACTGGCCGCGGCCGCCATCCGTGTGGGGACGGCCCGAAGCCGCTCGAGCGCCGCCAATGCACGGGCGTAGGTCACGACACCGTCGGAGACCGACACTGCCAAGTCGTCGCAGCAGTACTCCCGCTCGACACGGATTCGCCGTGAGACCCACCACACCGCCGGATGGTAGAACAGCACGGTCTCGATCAGGGCCTGGATCAGATTGACGAGGTAGTCATAGCGGCGGATGTGCGCCAGCTCGTGCGCGAGGATCGATTCCAACTGCGCCGGCGTCAGGCCGGTCAACGCGCTGGCCGGCAACAGGATCGCCGGCCGAAGCCACCCGATCGCCATGGGCACACGCGCAAGACCCGACGAAACCAGCCGTACCTTCTGGCGAACGCCAAGCCGTCCCGCGAGTTCGTCCAGCGTGCCTCTCAGTCCCTCGGCGACGCTGCCCGTGACCCGGCGTCGCATCCGTTGGACCTGCGCCCATCCCGCAAGATGCCAGATCGACAGGCCCAACACGCCGACGAACCAGGCAAGCACGATCCATGGGAGGTGATCCTGGCACAGCGCGGATGCCCGTGCTCGCCAGCCCGCCATGATCGCGGTCAGCCCGGGATCCGGCGGAGCTTGCGTAACGGCCCGGTGCGGAGCCGCTGTCGTTACGATGGACTCCGTCGGTGGCAACGGGATGGGGACGGTCCGCTGGAGCCCCGACTGCTCATCGCCAGCCTCGAGAGAAACGGGCTCGACAGACACCCACCCCATCGTGGCGACGGGTAGCGACGCCATGGCCGCCAGTCCCGCGCACGCAACCAGGTACCGCGCGTTCGCCGAGCGACGTCGCAACGCCGACAGTAGAACGGCCAGCAGGCCCGCCACGACCGCCCCCTGCCAGACGAAGTGCAGCAGCGCCCATCCCAGGCGCTGTACGGCCCCCTGCGAGAACAGGGCCTCAATCGCCGTCATCGCCGCCGCCTCCTTCCAGCCGATCCAGCAGCTCCCGGATCTGGGCCAACTCCTCGGGCGAAGCCTTCCTTGCCGCCAGCGCCTGCATCACCAGCTTCTCGGCCGAGCCGCCGAACGCGCGGTCGAGCAGGTCGCCGACGAGCTGTCGTTGGGTCTGGCCTTGCGATCGGTTGGCCTGGTAGACGTGCGTGCGCTGCGACTCGTCGCGACGCACCAGGCCCTTCTCCGTCATGATCTGCAGCAGCTTGAGGACCGTGGTGTAGCCGGTGGCCCGGGTCCGATTGAGGGTCTCCTGGATCTGACGGACGGTGCTGGGCCCCTGCTCCCACAGGACCCGCAAGATGGCGAGCTCCGCATCCGTCGGTCGGGGTGGGTCCCGCCTGGCCATGTCCGGCCTCCTTGTGGGGTTGCGATTCGGCTTGGGTCGCCCTATGGGTAGTATATACGAAGATCTTCGTATTGTCAACGAAAACCTTCGTATTTCGTGTCGCCTGCGTGTTTCCCGGTGGTGCGGATTCGGGGCCGTTGAGGCGGATCACCCCGCTCATTCCCGAACGATGAGGCTGTAGGTCCTTGCGGGCACGCCCTGGTAGATCAGGTCGCCGCGCTTGCGGACGGCCTGGGCCGGCGGACGCCTCGCCGCGGCCGGGGCTGCGTTGGTCACGGCCACGTGCTTGGGCTCGTGGCAGCCGATGCATCCCTTCGTCTCGCCCGGACGGACGTAGTTGAAGGCGGTCTCGTGCACGAGCACGACGCCGGCCTCGTCGAGGAGCTGAAAACGCAGCGGCGTGTCGGCGGGCACTTCCACGAAGAACGACCCGTCGTCCGCCAGCGGAAACGTACCGAGCAGCCGGGTCCGGAAGTTGGCGTTGGCGTTGATCGAGAGCGGCTGCGTCAGCCCTTCGATCACGCGGACGTACTTCGCCCGCTTTCTGTCGAAGGGCAGGTCCGTGTTGAAGACGGACGCACAAAGCACGCGCCCCGTTCGCCGCGAACTCGGATGCAGACGTCCGGCCAACAGCGGGGCTCTGGGCCTGGGGACGACCGGGATCGGATCGATGTCGCTTGCGGCCGGATCGTCATAGACGGGGATCATCCGCCGGGAATCCAGGTCGAACAGATGGATCCCGTAGGCGCCGCCGCGAAGGTCGTACCACGGCGCATGCGAGACGAACACCCACCGTCCGCCCGCCGGATAGGGCGTCGTGAACCGCCCGATGGGGTTCATGTTGTCGCGGCTGTGGATGTAAACCTCCTCGCCGCCCGCCAGGTTGATGATCTCGGGATAGGCGGGTTCCTCGCAATCGACGGCCGAAAGGCGCGGATCCACGGTCGTCAGGCCGGCCGGCGTGATGCAGACGATCCTGCCGTCGGGCAGCTCCCGCGCCTGACTGACCGCAACGCCGATGTGGTTGCCGCGGGGATGCCAACCCGAGTACTGGAGCCCGTCCGGCAAGGGCCGCAGGGGGGAGTAGAACGTCCCCCGCATCGCGCCATAGAAGACGTCGTCGGCGAGTCCGTCACCTCGGACCGTTCGGAAGACCGTCTCGATCCGCTGCAACCCCAGCTCGTTCGGAAGCGGACCGCGGCTCCCGTCCTGGCCGTAGAAACGGTAGCTCGCGTAGAGAATCCGCCCGTCGCTCAGGACCATGGGTTCGTAGTCCTGGTTGGGGTTGAACGTGATCTGCCGGATGCCGCCGCCATCCGCGTTCATGACGTAGAGCACGCGCGACCGCTCCTGGTGGTAGTACTCGCGGTAGCCGGCCCGGTCGGAGCAGAACGCGATTCGCCCGTCCGGCAGGTAGTGAGGGTCCACGTCGTTGCAGTTGCCGGACGTGAGCTGGCGGAGGCCCGTCCCGTCGACGTTCATCTCGTAGATGTGGAACCCCTCGGTCTTGAAGTGCCTCCGCATGGCGAAAAGGACCTTCTTGGCGTCATGCGAGATCTCCGGCCCCTGGACGGCCCCGTCCTCGAGCTTGGTGAGATTCGTCACGGCCCCATCGGGCCGGACCGGTCGGAGCACGTAGAGGTTCTCGCCCCAGTGGTACCACGGCACTCTGGGGAACCAGTAGGAATCACGAAAGCCGAGGTTGGACTCCGACCGGTTCTTGGCCTTGATGAAGATCAGTGCGGGGGGCATCGGCGGGGGATCTGCTGGCGCCGCCGGTGAGGCGCCGCGGATCCTGATCGCTGCGTCTCGCGCTGTATTGCGGACGACCAGAACGGGGTCCGCGACGGCCAGGCGGTCGAGTTCGCCGAGCGCCTCGCCCGATCGCATCGTCGCCAGGCCCCGAGCGGCGCCGTACCGGATGAGGTACTGCTCGTCGCGCAGGGCCTTGCGCAAACACGCGTGTGCCTCGGTGCCGCCGATCTGTCCCAGCGCCTCCATGGCCGCATAGGCGACGCGGAGGTTCGGCATGTCCGGGGGCGCGAACTCGGGCGTGCGCACGTTGCGTGCGTTCTTGTGCCGCAGCCAGCCCTTGCCGCCGCGAGACAGCTCCCAGAAGGCATTGGGCTTGCCAGGCAGCATGGCGGCCAGCGCAGGCACGCTCTGTCGTTGGCCGAGCTTCCCGAGGGCCCGCGCTGCCCAGTAACCTGCCACCTGATCGGTCTTGCGGAGCAGGCCGCGTAGCTGCGGCTCGAGTGACAGCTGGGGGTGGCGCCATAGGGCCCAGGCACACAGCGCGCCAGGTCTGCGCCCATGCTCGAGCCCGCGCTTGAGAAAGCCCGTTCCCTTCTTGCCTCGACGGGCCAACGCGACGGCCGCATGCGCGTCGTGCTTCTTGAGGACGGCCTGGAACAGGGCCTGCTCCGGGCTTGCCTCGCGTGTCGTCCTCTCGGCGCACCACGCCTCGGAAGCACCCAGGCAGCACATCAGCAGGGACATAACCAAGAGGCCAGGACCGAACGGCATTGCACGATCTCGAGCCCATCCCTCGGTGGCACCCGGGCAGCCACGTATGCTCCTTTCACCGATCGCCATCGGTTCCCCCTCCGTCTTGCTGCTTCAGTCGAATCTCCGCGACCGCGTCCTCCGCCGCCTTTCGGATCGCCCAGATGATGTCCTGCTCGGCAACGCGCTGCAGCACGGGGATGGACTCAGGCGATCCCAGGGACTTCAGCCCCACGACCGCGCCGTAGCGGACGTCCCGGAACGAGGCCGGATCGCCAGCCAGCGCCTCCAAGCCCAGCCGCGACGGATCGCCGCCCAGCCGGCCGAGCGCCATGCAGAGATAGCCGCGCCACCGAACGGTCTGGCTCCGGCCAAAGTGCTTCCCCGAGGCCGCCGCCGTCGCGTCGCAAAACGGGTACGGCTCGCGGACGATCTTCAGGATCTTCGGCCCCGCCTGCTTGGCGTCGAGTGCGGCCAACGTCATCGCGGCGTAGATGCGGACGATGAAGGCCTTGTGGTCGAGCAGCGCGACGAGTCGCGGGATGAATCGTCTGTCCCGGGTGATGTGCGGCAGGGCGGCCAGGGGTTGGGCCACCGTCATGCCGTCACTGCGAACGAAGCCGGGCTTGAGCTCGTGTTTCATACCGCTCAGCAGCTTGCGTAGATTCGGCGGGGTGTCGGCGTCTTTCCGTGTGCCCTCGACCTGCGAGAGGATCAGGTCGACCACCTTGGAGGCCTGACCGGTGCGCAGGATCAAGTTCGCCGCCGCCCGTTGGTAGGCGTCCGGCGGGCGGTGCAATTCGTCGGTTCGCGAACGGTAGATCACCAACCCGAATGCCCGCAGCAACGTCGGCAAAAACTCGCCGCACCGCGTGCTCTCGACGCGGTCGAGGTTGACCATGACGTCAAGCGTGCGCGTGCTGAACTTGCGGAACGCCTTGAGCAGCGCGTCCTCAGCCCTGGGCCCGCCGATCTCGCCGAGCGTCCAGGCCGTGCCAGGCCACCGGACGGCGTGCGGCGCCAGCAGCGGCAGGGCCTTGGCCGTGCCGACACGCTCGAGCGCCTGAATCGCAGCCAGACTCCCGTCGCGCCCCAACGGGCCGGGACGAGCCAACACCTCGAGCACCGCCGGCTCGGCGTTTCGGCTACCGACGAAACGCAGCGCCCGCAGCGCCCGCAGGCGGTCGGCCCGATCGCCCTTGGCCAATCGGGCCAGCAGCGTTCGCTCCTTCTCAGGCCAGTCCGAGCCTTCAAGCCAGGAACGCCACGCCCCGCGGGGTCTAGCGGGAAACATCTGTGCGGTCATGCGGCGAAGCGCGTCGTGGGCCGCGCGACGGATCTCCCATTCGGGATCCCCAAGCCGCTCGATCAAGATGGGAACCGCCCGTCGCCCGCCGCATACCCCGAGGGCCTTGGTCGCCTCCAGACGCACGAGCGGCACGTCCGATCCGGCCAACGGGAGGAGCGGGCCTTCCCCGGCGGTGTGCTTGAGATAGTAGAACCCCTGGGCCGCCTCGATCTGCAGATCAGCCGACGCGCTGCTCGCCAGATGTCGGAAGCGCGCGACCTCTTGCGAGAAGATGCCGGGAAGATTGGCCTGGGCCCCGAAAGCCGTCAGAGGGATCAGCGCGCCGAGGTACCCCGCCACGCCTACATGAATCCCTCGCCTCATCCGACTCCGATCTCCCATCACGGCGTGTTCCTCGCCGCTTAGCCGTTGAAGTACAGGTAGGCCGCCAGGATCGCCAGAAGGACCAGACCGGACGCGACGATGTCTCGCCGATCCCAGCTGCGTCGGGATCGCTGTCGATCCTCCTCGCTGACGGTCGCGTACGTCAACCCTTGAATCTTCTGGAGGTCCGGGGCCTGCGTCAGGTAGCTGACGACGATCATGACGACGCTCGAGACGACGAAGATCAGCAGGCTGTAGTACTGGAAGTAGACGTTGTTGACGATCCACAGGAACGAGCCTTCGAGGTAGCCCTTCTCGTACCCGGCCAGCTTGAGCGAAACCGGCGTGTCGACGGCCAGTCGGAACACGCCCAGTATGAACCCGACGACCAACGCCGCCAGACACCCCTTGTGGTTCAGACGTTTCATGAAGACGCCAAAGAAGAACACCACGAAGATCGGCGGGGCCAGATAGCCCTGCACGCCCTGCAGGTAATGGTACAACCCGTGCGCGCCCTGGATCACGGGCACCCACGCCAGACCGATCAGCACCATGGCCGTCGTCGCGATCCGGCCGACCCACACGAGCCGATGCTGCGACGCACCGGGCTTGAGCTTCTGGTACAGGTCCATGGTGAACAGCGTCGAGCTGGCGTTGAACACGCCGGCCAGCGAGCTCATCAGGGCCGACAGCAAGCCCGCCACGACGATCCCGCGAACGCCGACCGGCAGGACGTGCTGGACCATCAGCGGGAAGGCCGCCTGGGACTTCTCCATGTCGAGCTGCCCGTCGGTGTACAACGCCGCCTGTAGCGCCTCCATCTTGCCGCTGTCGGCCAGGGCGAAGCAGATCATCCCCGGGATGATGAAGATGAACACGGGCAAGAGCTTGAGCATGGCGGCGAAGATGCTGCCCCGGCGGGCCTGCTGCTCGCTCGGCGCCCCCAACGCCCGCTGAACGATGTACTGGTCGGTGCACCAGTACCACAGGCCGATGATGGGCGCACAGAACAGCATCCCGAGCCAGGGGTAGTTGCCGTTGAAGTACCAGGCGATCCGGCCGTCTTCCTTGATCGGCGCCCACGTGCCCTCCATGCCCTCCGGGACGAGCGGCTTCCAGAGGTTGAACATGTCCGACCCACAGACCTCCCGCAGCGTGCTCCAGCCGCCGAGCTCCCCCAGGCCGAAGGCGGTGACCAGCACCGAACCGAAGATCAGGATGAGCGTCTGCAGCGTTTCGGTGTAGGCGACGGCCCGCAGGCCACCGAGGACGGTGTAGAGCCCCGTCAGCAGAATCACCGCCACCGAACCGATCCAGAAGCTGTTGAGCACGGTGAATCCCAGGTCCCACCGCAGTTCCGGCAAGAGCGTGGCGAACACGACCCCGCCCGCGAAGATGCCCACGGCGATCTTCGTCAGCACGTAGGCGACCAGCGAGATGATCGACAGGACCCAACGGGCGGTGGCATTGAAGCGCTTCTCGAGGAACTCCGGCATGGTGTAGACCATCGAGCGGGCGTAGAAGGGCACGAGGACCCACCCGAGCACGAGGAGGCACCAGGCGTGCAGCTCGTAGTGGGCCATCGCCACGCCGTCCGTGCAGCCCGAGCCGGCCAACCCCACGAGGTGTTCCGACCCGATGTTCGACGCGAAGATCGACGCCCCCACGATGAACCAACCCAGGTTCCGGCCAGCCAGGAAGTAATCGTCTGCCGTATCCTTGCCTTGTCGGATCACCCACCAGGCAACGCCCAACAGCACGCCGAAGTACAGGCCGATCACGATCCAGTCGAGCAGTGCCATGTCGTGCTACCTCATGATCCGTGCGTTTCGCTGCGTCGCTTCACGTCGGCCGACGGTCCGGCCGGATCGGTGCTCAGGATAGCTGGGCACTGGCGTCATCGGCAAGCCGTCAGCGCCACCCGGAAGACACGAGGGGCTTCTGGGGGGATGACCCGCACCGACAGCTGCCGGCCTGCCCTCGGCCCCCCCCATGTGGTGCACGGCGCCCCGAGCTACGGCAAGGGGTTGATCTGGCGATGGATCAGCAGGCCGTCGTGCAAGTTGCAGAGCCCGACGAAGAGGGAGCCCTCCGCGGAGAGGAGGTTCCGAATGCCGTAGTTGTCTGCGTTGCCGAGCCCGTCGGTGAAGACGGCCCGCCAGTTGACCCCGTCTTCGGAGCAGAACAAACTCGCCCCTTTGCCGAGCGCCATGGTGCCGCAGTACAGCTTCCCATCGTGCGCGGCGAGCGACCACAGATAAGGGTTGGTGTCCTTGCCGAATCCTGAGCCTATCCCGCCCACAGAGCCCGGCCCGACGACGGTCTCCACGTTGTCGTCGGCGTCGATGCGGATCATATCGGCACCGCGGATGACGCCGCCCTTGAAGGGGTGGAGAAAGTTGAACCCCCCCCAGATGAGCGAGGCGACGTAGAGCTGGCCCTTGAAGACCCGCATCTGGGAGCTGGCCGAGATGGCCCGGGATGCGTTGCCGCCGGCGACCACGCGGATCGGGTCGGTCTGTCCGTCGGGTCCTTCGAGCTTCCAGACCTCGTAGCCCTGCCGGGGATTGTAGGTGCCGGCGTACAGCCATCCGTTGAAGGATCCGAGAGAGAAGATGCTCTTGTTACGCGGGTTACCGAACCCGTCGTCGTTGACCAATCGGAAGGTCTCGCCATCGGTGGCGTAGAGCTTGCTCTGGGAGGAGTCGTCCGACTCCTCATGGATGATGGCGAAGTAGAGCAGACCGTTGTGGACAACCATCCCGCGGATGCCGCCTCGGATAGGATAGGTCCAGCAGCGCTGCCACGATCCCGGGGCGCCGGCGGCGGATCGCCACAAGGCCGGCTCGCTGCCGTGCGTGGCGGCATAGAGATACGTCACCTCGTCGTTCTGGGTGCGATAGACGGCCATCGACCGGACGCCGGAGGTCTGCCAGAGGGGCCCGGTCTCGATGTCGCGGTAGTCCAAGACGCGTTCCCAGGTCCTGGGCCCCAGATCGGGGCGGTAGCGGCGGATCTCTGGCGGGCGATACCCCGACTCCACGGACTCCGTCAGGCCCAGGTTGGCCTTTAGCATGCCTAGGAGATTGTTGCCGGTGCCGGCGTACACGTAGCCGCCGTCGGCGCCATCGGGGGCGAAGTAGGCCATGCTCCATGGGCGGGTGTTGATGTCCTGCTCGTAATCCGCGGGGTCGAAGCCGTATTCGCTGATGGCCTCGAAGGCGTACCCGCTGATGGCCGCGAGGTCGTCAGACGTCAAACAACAGCACGCCGGCGCCACAACACACAGCGCGGACCAGAACCACAGCAGGATCCGGTGGACATTGGGGACGTTTCTCACGATCAGGTCCTCCCTCGGCTCGGCCTCCAGACTTGTCTTCCCCCGTGCGACGCTGGCGTTCCTTCGGAGGGTCGGGCGGCGCCGACCCTCTGTCACGGCACATGATCTAGACCGTGTGCGAACCCCTCTCAAACGCTGCGGACCATATCCCGTTGCTCACCCGTGAGCGGCCCACGCCGGCCGATATTGGGATCAACGCTTGACACTTGACAGACCTGACTTCGGATTCGGCTGGGTAGAGAGCGCCCAGCGGACTTCGTGCGACAGCTCGGATACCGAAACGGCAGCGACGTGCTCTGAGAGGCGCAACGCCTCCGTACGTGCTTGGCCTCTCGCATTCTTTCGACTCTGGTCTCGAGCCCTGCGACAACCCCTTCCGCTACAGGCTCGAGTCAGTGTGCATCATATCACTGCGGTCAACTCATCTGGCGAATCGGGATTCTAGGGATCAAGGGGCTTCGCGCCAATCCTGACAAGGAGATCCGCCCTTGTGGGCAGGCTCCGCAGGTCGGATTCTTTGAAGTGCACGTGGAGGACCACAACTCGCTACGGTCAAGAAGACTGAAGTGTGGGCGCTTGCGACTGCAGCGATTGTGATGAAATGCGATCAGCGTCTTGCCATGCTCCCACCTGACCGCTCGGGTCTGCTATCATCCGCCAAGACGGCGAGGCGAACGCGACGCCTCACACCGCGGAGGGCGGCATCATGACGCTGTCGACATGGGCACTTCTGGTCGGGATCGGGATCGGTGGGTCGGGTGCGAAGCTCAGCCAGGCGGAGCGAGACGAGGGGTTCGTCCCACTCCTCAACGGCAGGGACCTGACCAGCTGGCATCTGGAGGGGCCGGACGCCGGGGCGTTTGTCGTGGCCGGCGGGGAACTGCAGGCCACACGTGCGGGTAACTACCCCACGTGGCTTCGCAGCGACCGGACCTACGAGAACTTCCGCTTGCGCTTCGACTACAAGGTCTCGTTCCGCGGCAAGTGCGACCTGGTCCTCCACGCCCCGCTCCACGGCCGACGCTCGAAGGTCGGCATCCAAATCGTCATCACCTCGGAAACCGTTCGCGGTGCGAAGAACCAACACACCGGAACCATCCTGGGGGTCGCCCGCGAGAGGCAGGTCGTGGCCGACAGGCACAGCACGTGGTATCCGTTAGAGGTCCTGATGGACTACCCGACGTTGCGCGTCGTCGTCAACGGTCAGGTCGTCCAGGAGGTCGACTGCGAGAAGAACGCCAAGCTCCGCGATCGTCTGCGACGGGGGTACATCGGTTTCGCCGCCACCGGCAAGGACATCGCGCTGCGCAACATCCGCATCAAGGAGCTACCGTCGAAGGAGAAGTGGATCTCCCTGCTGGACGGCATCCCGGGTATCACGTCCAAAGACACATGGGTCGACCTCGAAAAGAACGGCGATCTGGGAGGATGGCACATCCTGAGAGAAGCCCGATGGGCCGTTCGCGACCGCGTGCTCCGCGCGACCGGCAACGGCTACCTGATCACCGGCGATGCGTGGAAGGACTTCGAGCTGCTCACCTACGTTCGGGCCTCACGACTCGCCAACGGAGGCATCTTCTTTCGATGGAAAGGTCTCGACACCGACGATCGCGGCTACGAGATCCAGATCTACAACAACCCCGACGGCAGAAACCCCACCGGCAGCATCTACGGTTACGTCCGAAACGACACCCTGAACGTCCCCGACGACGCCTGGTTCTGCCTGCAGATGTTCGTGAAAGGCAAGACGGTCCGCACCCGCGTCAACGGCGACCCCGCCGCCTGCTCGACCGACTGCGTCGAGTTCCTACGACCGGGACGAATCTCCCTGCAAATGCACGGCCGTGGCTGCATCGAATGGAAAGACCTGCGCATCAAGCCACTCGATTGACGGAGTCCGACCGGCGCCACCTGCGCCCAACCGGACCCATCCTGTCGCGCGGCAGCGTGCTGTCCCGTAGGGACGGTTGAATCGTGAACGCCTTGTTCATCCGTCCCTAATGCAGCGGTCCAGATTCGCAGGGGGGGTCTCGGTTGATTCGCGGGGGTGACGGGATTCCTACGGACTCAATCGGCTGTAGCTTGCGCGTCGAGCCATTCCGTGCCGTGCGCCGAACCGCTAGAATGCACTCCTTGGACCCTCAACCGAATCGGAGGCACACGTATGTCCAGTTCAGACAATCTGTCTCGACGCGATTTCGTTCGCCGCGGTGCGCGGCTGGGCGCAGCCGGCTTGGCCGCGCCGTACGTCATCCCGTCCAGCGTCCTGGCCGCGCCGGGCCGACCGGGGCCGAACGACCAGATCGGCATCGGCTACATCGCAGTCGGACGCCGCGCCCGGGGACTCATGCACATGCCCAAAGGGGCGCGGATCGTCGCCATCAGCGACGTGAACGAGAAGCGTCTCAACCAGATCGGCAAGGGCAAGCCGTGGAAGAAGTATCCCGACTACCGCAAGATGCTCGCCTCGCGCGACGTCGACGCGGTCATCATCAGCACCCCCGACCACTGGCACGCCCTCAACGCCATCCACGCCATGGAGGCCGGCAAGGACGTCTACTGCGAGAAGCCGATGACGCTCACCGTCCGGGAGGGCCGCTTCATGGTCCAGGCCGCCCGGAAGCACAAGCGGATCTTCCAGACCGGCAGCCAGCAGCGGTCCATGCGCGAATGCCGCTTCGGGTGCGAGCTGATCCGCAACGGTCGCATCGGCAAGATCAAGGTCATCCACGGCTCGTGCTACCCCAGCCCCTACGACACGTGCACCGCCCCGGCCGAACCCGTCCCCGACGGGTTGAACTGGGACATGTGGTGCGGCCCGACCAAGCCGCGCCCCTTCAACGCCAAGCTCTACCTCCCCCGGCCTGATCCGACGGGGTGGATCTCGCACCGCGCTTACTCCGGTGGCGAGATGACGGGTTGGGGCTCGCACGGGCTGGATATCATCCAGTGGGCGCTGGGCACCGACGAGAGCGGACCCGTCGAGGTCTGGCCCGAGGGGACCGGCCGGGAGTGCAAGGTCCACTTCCGATACGCCAACGGCGTCGTGGTCCACCTCGACGGTGGGGCGTCGGGCGGCGGCGGGCTGTTCGAGGGCGAAAACGGCAAGATCCTCGTCGTCCGCCGAAAGTTCCAGACCTGGCCCGAAGAGATCGGCAAAGAACCACTCGCCAGCGGCGACGTACAACTCTACAAGTCCGACAACCACATGGGCAACTGGATCGACTGCATCCGCACGCGGAAACGGCCCATCGCCGACGTGGAGATCGGGCATCGCTCCGCGACGATGTGCCACCTCGGCAACATCGCCCGGTGGACCGGACGGAAGCTGCGATGGAACCCCGTCAAGGAGGTCTTCATCGGCGACGACGAGGCCAACGGCCTGCTCGAACGACCGACGCGCAAGCCGTACAACTTGTAGAGACGGGAAACGGGGTCGGGACTCCGGAATTCACGTGGGAGGTCCTCTCGCTGCCGACCGGGGCGAAAGAGGACTCCCGGCCCGGTTTCTGACGCCGCCTTTCCGGGGCGTATGAGTTGCCGTTTACGTTCTCGCATCCTGCCGCTGTCGTCCCGCTTGTGCGACTGGGCCTGCCGTTATCGCCTCTTGTCGTGGGGAGCATGGTGCCAGACCTGCCTCTGTTCGTCCCAGTGGCCGTGTTCCGCAAGTGGTCCTGGGTGCCGTCAGCGGGCTTCGGCCACACGCTGCCCGGCTTGGTGCTCTTCTGTCTTCCGGTTGGGCTCACGCTGCTTGGGGTCTTTCACTGGATTCTGAAGCGCCCTCTCCTTGCCCTCATGCCACCCCGTCACCGGGTCTGCCTGGCTCCTTTTGCGGGTCGGGTTTCCTTGAACACTGCGCACTGGCTGGGGTTGGTGGCGGTATCCCTGCTGATCGGTGCGCTGACGCACACTGTGTGGGATTCTCTCACGCACGTGTATGGATGGGGAGTCCAACGGCTCGACGTGTTGACGACCACGGTGATGGAAGTCGGGCCCCACCGGCTCAGGATCTACACGCTCCTACAGCACGGCGGAACGGTCGTCGGTGGTGCCTTGCTGGTCTTCTGGTACGCCAACTGGTTCCGCAAGGTCGCCCCCGCTCCGTCTGAATCCCCCTCGGGATCCTCGAAGGCCGTCAGGCTTGCGATCGTTGCGGCGATAGGAATGTGCGCGTTTCTTGGCACACTCCTGTTCGGCGTGCGAGGCGCCCTGTCGCAGAGCGGCTTGGCAGCACTTGAAGCCTTCGCGGGGCAAGGGTCTCGGGCTGGCGTGTGCTGTGGGGCCACCGGGGTGATGGTCTACGCCGTCTGTTGGCATCTCATCGCTTGGCGGCATCGTGGTGTTGGGTCGGTGAAGCCAGTCCCCGAAGGGGACGTCGGACTGTAGCCCGGGGTGAGCGCAGCGAGCCCCGGGTGCTCTTTCCGGTTCGGAATCCCAGGGCTCGCTCCGCTCGCCCTGGGCTACATTCCACCGCCCTTCAGGGCTGGGTCAACGCGGTGTAAAATGGCTTGCGACCTCTTCCCCGCCGGGATCAGGTCCGGAGAACGTCATGAAGACCAGCATCCTTACCGTGATCGCAACGCTTCTGCTCGGCCTTGGCGTGGGCTGTGGGATCCTGTTTCCGGGAGGGGTGCTGAGCAGCTTCGTGCTCAGTCCGGAGACGACGTGCCAGCAGCTGACCGATTGGCTGGCGTTGGGCGATCTGCCGGACGCCGACACGCCGGCCGACATCGGGCTTCAGTTTGAAGCCTTCACCGTCCGGACCGCGCGCGGTCGGCGGCTAAGCGCGTGGTTTGTCCCCGCCCAGTACGATGGGCAGTTGGACGCCAATCCGGTGGGGACGGTCCTGATCCTGCACGGGACGGACGGAACGATCGCGTGCACGCTGCCGTGGGCGGCCGTCGCAGCCGCCAACCACATGCACGCCGTCACGTTCGACTACCGGGGCTACGGCGACAGCGAGGGGAAGGCCGGCCTCGGCACGCTCCTGGCCGACAGCGAAGCCGTCCTGGGCTGGATCCTGAGCGATGACGCCCCGGCCCGGCAGGCCGTCCACCTGTTCGGGACGTCGTTGGGGACCGGGCCGGCGTTGGGCCTGGCGTCGTTGCAGGAGTATCCCCAGATCCGCACGGTCATCCTCGATGGCGCGTACGATCCGGTGATGATGTTCCAGGCCATCGGGGAGGTCATGCCGACGGTCTTGTCCGTCCCGATTCGTCTGACGGCGCACGTCGACTTCCGTTGGATGTTCGCGATGCGCAAACGACTCGAGGATATGACCGTCCCCGCGATGTTCCTGCACGCCGAGAACGACCACATCACGCCCCTGGCCGGCGCCCAGTCGATGTTCGAGCGGGTCGGCTCGCCAGACAAGACCTTCTGGGTCTTCGCCGGCATGACGCACATCCAGCCGCTGTTCCTTGCCGAGCAGGAGTACGTCTCTCTGGTCGTAACGTTCTGGCGAGACCCAACCGCCGAGCCGTCCCCCACCGCCGCCGCGGACGACGAGACCATCCGCGTGCCGGATTTCGCGCTGTAGCGGACTGCGGACCCGTCACAACTTGGGGGCTATCTTGTGGAACTCGTAAGCCCTGAGCAGCGGCATGTTCTTCTGAGATAGGCACAGTCCCCACTCGGGCTTGCTCTTCTTCCCTTCGTAGTCACGACTGACGAGGAAGGCATTGGGCTCCGCCCAAGCAGTCGAGGGGATCAGGTAGGCCCTGGGCGCCTTCCCTTCACTGAACAGCACGACAGCTGCCAGGAGCCCTTGGCGAAGCTTGAACTTGTCCTTTTCGATGAAGATGTAGTTGAGCCCCCGGGCCGACTTGACCTGCACGTCATAGTAGGTCCCGTCGTCCTTTCGAACCACGAAATCGATGCCTCGGTCGTCCACTTCAGAGGTGTACACCTGGAAGCCGGCCAGCGTGAATTCCATCTTGACGAAGTATTCGGCGTACCTGCCGACCTGCAGGTGATTCAGGTGGCTCCATGCAAACCGCGGCACGGGTCATCCCCTTTCGTTGGAGCGGCCTGGCTCAATGCGCCAGCGCGCCCACTGAAGCGCTAGCACCGTGTTCGGTCAGTCAGTTTCGTTTCCCCGTGGTCGTGTGGGACGTAATGCTCCCAGGGCGACGGGTTTTGAACCCCGCGAGGGCGACACCGCCTTTGCCGGCCTTCAGCCGGCTCCCCCGTTAGGCACGGGCTTCAGTCCGTGCAAAACGGGCGGTCCGATTCTTGACTCCCCCCTCCCCCCAAGCCGGCTGAAGCCGGCTTGGGGGGAGGGGGGAGTCGCGGGCATCGCAGAAACTCACGGGCTAAAGCCCGTGCCTAACGGTGGCGCCGGCTGGAAGCCGGCTGGGACCCCACCTGAATACGTTGCCTCGGCGATACCTCATGCGATTCATTCCTGCGCGAAGCTGTCCTAGCGAAGACGGCACTAGCGCGCTGCGACAGTATTCCTGAACGTCCGTCATGGTACCACGTGCTCCACCCACAACGTACATCCTGCAAACCGCTGCATTGAAGCAGACAGTGCGTCCGAATACCATCCGTCGGCAGATCGCTGGGCACTTGGCGTCAAGGAAAGGAGCTTGCTGATGGATCGCTGTTCGCGACGTGGGTTCATCAAGTCCATCGGGATGGGCGCTGCGGGGCTGACCGTGCCCGGGCTGGCTCGGGCGGCGGCGACCTCCAGGAAGAAGCCCAACATCATCTTCTTCCTGGTGGACGACATGGGGTGGATGGACAGCACCGTCTACGGGAGCCGGTACTACGACACGCCGAACATGGAGCGCCTGGCCGCTCGCAGCATGATGTTCACCGACGCGTACGCGGCCAACCCGCTTTGTTCGCCGACGCGGGCCAGTATCATGACGGGTAAGTACCCCGCCCGGCTGGGGATCACGACGCCGGTCTGCCACAGGCCTCCGATGCCCGACGTGCCGCTGATGCCCGAATCAGGGCCCCCGCACGTCAAGACGCTCATTCCGCGAAGCCGCCGCTTCCTGCCGCCGGGCGAATATACCATCGCCGAGGCCCTCCGCGACGCTGGCTACCGGACCGCCCACATGGGCAAGTGGCACCTCGGCTTAAAGCCGGAGCATTGGCCGAACGTCCAGGGATTCGACGTCTGCTTCCACGGTGCCCCGGACCCCGGGCCGCGAAGCTACTTCTCGCCGTATCAGTTCCAAGCCGGCTCGGTCACGGACGGCCCGAAGGGCGAGTACATCACCGACCGCGTGACGGACGAGACGCTGAAGTTCATCCAGGCCAATCGCAGCGGGCCGTTCCTGCTCCACCTCTGGCACTATGCCGTCCATGGCCCGTGGGGCCACAAGCACGAGATCACGCGGCGGTACCTCGACAAGAAGGACCCCCGCGGCAAGCAGGACAATCCGGTCATGGCCTCGATGCTCAAGAGCGTGGACGAGAGCCTGGGCCGCGTCCTCGACAAGCTCGGCGAACTCGGCATCGCCGACGATACGGTCATCGTCTTGTTCTCCGACAACGGCGGGAACATCCACAGCAACACCGAGTCGGACATGCAACGCGTCCGGAAGGACTCGCCGCGCTGGCGGCGATTAGAGGACTACCGTCGGTTCGCGGATCACAAGCCGCCGACCAACAACTACCCGCTGCGGGGTGGCAAGGCGACGATCTTCGAGGGCGGCACGCGCGAGCCGCTGCTGATCTGTTGGCCGGGCGTGGTGAAGGCCGGCACCAAGTGCTCCGAGGTCGTCAGCAGCATCGACTTCTACCCGACGCTGCTGGACATCGCGGGCGTCAAGGCGAAGCGGGGTCAGATCCTCGACGGCGAGAGCATCGTGCCGCTGCTCAAGCAGACCGGCAAGCTCGGACGCGAGGCCATCTTCTGTCACTTCCCGCACAACTTCGGCAAACGCTCCCCCGCCAGCACGTACGTCCGAAAGGGGCATTGGAAGCTGATCCGCGTCTACGACACCAGTCCTTCTTTCCCCGAGAAGTACGAGCTGTACAACCTGAAGGATGACATCGGCGAGACCACCAACCTGGCCCGCAAGCTGCCCGCGAAGGTCAAGGAGCTGGACGCCCTGATCGATCGTTTCTTGGCAGAAACGGGCGCCCTGGTGCCGAAGCCCAACCCGGCCTACCGATCGTGGGCGCCCTCCAAGGACACGACCGCGACGCAGGAGAACGGCGTGCTCAAGGTCGCCAGCGCCAAGCGCCCGGTCATCCAAACCGGGGAGGTCCCCAATGTCACGGGGCCGTTGCGGGTGAAGGTCCGGATGCGGTCGAGCGGGGGTCGCGAAGCCCGCGTCTATTGGGCGACGGACAAGCACCCGACCTTCGTGCGGGAACGGCACACCGCGTTCCACCCGACCCGCGACAACCAGTGGAAAGAGTACGGGGTCGACTTCGTCGCCGAGGGCGCGCTCCTTCGGCTCCGAATCGACCCGAGCATCACGCCCGGCCAGGCGGAGTTCGACTGGATCCGGCTCTGCACCCAAGACGGGCGCGTGCTCAAGGCCTGGGACATGGCCCCCGCCGATGACTGAGCGTCCAGAGTGGCTCCCTGCCGACGGATGCGTGACAGGTTCGGCGGGGTATTAGGGGGTGCCCCGCCCTCTTCGATGGCCGCGTCCCGCGGCCACTCGAAAAGGATGGGGCACCCCCTCGCCCAGACTGTCACGCGCCACCTGTCGACCGTCCTGAACATCGGTTGCTTGACCCCGTGATCGGGCAAGCAGATACTGATCGCCAAACACGTTGCCCTTCTGGAAGCGAAACCCCGCTGGACCGAAATCATGAAGACCATCATTGCCGCCACTGTTGCGATCGGGCTGGTCTCGTCGGCTCAAGCACTCGAGCTCGGCGCGGATGGGCCCGGTGGCCGTCCGAAGCCGTCTCCCGCGCGCCCCGCGTGGGTCAACGTGACCAAGAAGGCGGCCTTCAGTCCCCGGGACACGTCCGAGGACCTGGTCTTCGCCGGCAAGATGTGGCTGAGCAACGCGTTCTATCACGGCAACAAGCTGACCCGGGATCTGTGGTGCTCGAAGGACGGCGCGACGTGGACCCGCGTCAGCGCCGCCACGCCCTACGACGGCTACAGCGAGTTGGTCGCCTACGACAAGAAGATGTGGGCCATCAAGGGGAGCGTCTGGTCTTCGACCGACGGCGCGACGTGGAAGCGAATCGCCGAGCGCACGCCGTTCGGCGCACGAGGCTATGGCGAAGCGCTCGTCTTCAAAGACAAGATCTGGCAGCTGGGCAGCGGGGAGGACGTCTGGCATACCACGGACGGCGTCAATTGGACGCGCGTCATCGAGAAGGCCCCGTATGGAAAGCGGGCGGCGTCCGCGGTGGTGGCCTTCGACGGAAAGCTGTGGCTGATGGGCGGCAGGACCCCGGGCGCCAACACCCCCCCCGAGAAGGGCTACAAGAACATGACGACGCACAACGACGTCTGGTGCTCGGCCGACGGCGTGAAGTGGAAGCGGGTCCTGGCGCACGCGCCGTGGGCGCCGAGGCAGTGGTTCATCTCGAAGGTCTACCGGGACAGGATCTGGATCGTCGGCGGGCACGACAATGTGAACAGCGCCAACTTCGGCGACGTCTGGTACACGACGGACGGCAAGGAATGGCACGAGTTCGTCTCCAAGGCCACGTTCTCGCCGCGGCACGAGGTTACCTGTTACGTCTACGACGACAGCCTCTGGGTCGTCGCCGGAAACGCATGGCCCGTCCAGAACGACGTCTGGCGATTGACCTTGCCTGGATCCGGACCGAAGCGCGGGCGGTAGGATCCCCCGTCCCCTGAGGCAATCCCGAAACCGACGCGGGGGCACGCAATGTGCGTTCAGATCGCGGCCCGGTCGATGGATCGGTGAGGCAGACGGCGGTGCCGACGCGATCAAAGGACACCGTGCCAAGAGGATACTGAGTTGAACCTCCACTGGATCGACTGGGCGATCGTGCTGGGGATGCTGGTCTTCATCTTCGCGGTCGCCATCTCGACCAAGAAATACACGCAGAGCGTGGCGGACTTCCTGGCCGCCAACCGGTGCGCCGGACGCTACCTGCTGTGCATCGCCGAGGGCATGTCCGGCCTGGGCGCGATCAGCATCGTGGCCTACTTCGAGCTGTACTACGAGGCCGGCTTCACCGGGAGCTGGTGGGGAATGGTCCTGTGGCCCGTGGCGTTGCTCCTCACGCTGAGCGGCTGGGTGAGCTACCGCTATCGCGAGACGCGGGCCATGACGCTGGCCCAGTTCATCGAGCTGCGGTACAGCAAGCGACTCCGAATCTTCGCGGGCATCGTCGCGTGGACGGCCGGCGTGATCAACATGGGCATCTTCCCTTCGGTGGGCGCGCGGTTCTTCATCTACTTCTGCGGCCTGCCGGAGACCGTGCCGTGGCTGGGCGTCTCGACCTACGCGGCCATGATGATCCTCCTGCTGGTGATCTCGCTGGTGTTCGTCTTTCTGGGCGGACAGATCACCGTGATGATCACCGACTTCATCCAGGGCATGTTCGCCAACGTGGCCTTCCTGATCATCCTGTTCGTGATCTTCTGGATGTTCGACTGGGGCGAGATCATCTCGGTGCTCGAGACGGCGCCCCAGAACGCCTCACGGATCAACCCGTTCGAGGCCAGCGCCGTGGAGGGGTTCAACTTCTGGTACTTCGTGATCATGGCCGTCATCTCGGTCTACGCCTGGCGGGCGTGGCAGGGGTCGCAGGGCTACTTCTGCTCGGCCAAGTCGGCGCACGAGGCGAAGATGGCCGGCATTCTCGGCGAATGGCGGGGCATGGTCTTGTTCCTCGTGCTGATGCTGCTGCCCATCGGGGCCTGGGTGGTCATGCATCATCCCGACCAAACCGAGACCGCCGGGCAGGTGAGCCAGGCCCTGGAGGTCATCGACAACGAGCGAATCCAAAGACAGATGACCGTGCCGGTCGTGTTGGTCAAGACGCTGCCGGTGGGCGTGGCGGGCTTGTTGTGCGCGGTCATGCTGGCGGCCTTCATCTCGACGCACGACACCTACCTGCACTCGTGGGGCAGCATCTTCATCCAGGACGTCATCCTGCCGTTCCGCAAGAAGCCCTTCACGCCCAGGCAACACGTCTGGTTGCTGCGAGGCTCGATCACGTTCGTGGCCGTCTTCATCTTCCTGTGGAGCCTGCTGTTCAAGCAGACCGACTTCATCATCATGTTCTTCATGATGAGCGGCACGATCTACGTCGGGGGCGCGGGCTCCTGCATCGTTGGCGGGCTCTACTGGAAGCGAGGGTCCACGATCGGGGCGTGGTTGGCGTTGGGCATCGGCGTGGTCATGGGCGCCGGGTGTCTGGTCCTGACGCAGGTCTGGTCAAGCCACTTCTATCCGTGGATGGCCCACGACGCACCTGGGCTGTTGAACGCCCTGAAAACCGCCGTGGACTGGATCGCCCACCACGTGCCGGGCATCGACTGGCAGGTCGGCCCGGACGAGTTCCCCTTCAAGGGCCTGTGGATCCGCTTCTTTGCGGTCGTTCTGGCGATCGGTGCGTACGTCGTCAGCTCGCTGATCGTCTCGCACGTGCTCAAGCGACCCGCCTTCGACATGGACCGCCTCCTGCACCGCGGCCGGTACGCGCGGAAGGGCGAGCGGGGCGAGGACGTCCAGGTGCCCACCGGCTGGCGGGCCGTCCTGCCCAGCGAGGAGTTCACGTTCTGGGACAAGTGCATCTACTACGGGAAGCTCGGTTGGACGCTCGTCTGGATCGCCGTCTTCGTGATCGGCACGGTCTACGGCCTGTCTTGCGAGACGACCAACGAAGGCTGGGCCGTGTTCTGGTGGATCAACGTCACGATCACGGTCATCGTCGGCGTGGGCACGACGATCTGGTTCTTCTTCGGCGGCCTGCACGACATCAAGGACCTGTACAACACGCTGGGAACGCTCAAGCGAGACCACCGCGACGTGGGCATGGTCGTCTGCGGCCACGACCTCTCCGAAGAGCCGTACGAGCCGGTTCCGCAGGAAGCCGCCCCGCGAGAATGATGACGGCGTGGGCGTCAAGGAGACGCCCGCCCCGGACTGCTATCGCCGCCTGAAAGGCAAACACGTCAATGGCAAACCGAACGCGATCCGCCTGATTCTTGATCGTCCCGGACCCAATCTGTATCCTGCTGGATGGAGGACGAAGGCCGCGCACGTCGGCCGTCGCGCGGCGGGGTGCGCCGGTAGCTCAGTCGGATAGAGCATCGGATTTCTAATCCGAGGGTCGCGGGTTCGAGTCCCGCCCGGCGCGTTGTCACGAACGCCGCTTCATCAGGTTCGGCAACGACGATACACCAGACAACGCACGCCAAGCTGAAGCCAAGGCCCTGAAGTTGAAACGAGCGCTGGCACGGCGATCGAGGACGTGTTAGCCTCTCCAGACGCGAACGTGCAAGCTGGGACCAGGAAGGCCGTAGACGGCGTACCAAGAAGGAGCTCAGTCGTCATGAACAGCATATACCAGCTCCCAATCGTGCTTTCCGTGGTATTGGCCCTTCTCGGTGCGACGCCCTGCGTCGCGGCGGATGCGCCTGCCGGGCCCGTCAAGTTCGTCACGCACCGCGTCGGGGACTTCCGCAGCGAAGCGTGCTGCGTCGGGGATTTCGACAAGGACGGCAAGCTGGACATCGTGGCCGGGGCCTATCTGTACCTGGCGCCGGACTGGAAGCGGGCCGAGATTCGCAAGCTCGCCGGCAAGGTAGACGGCAAGGGCAAGGGTTACCATCACGACTTCATGAATCTCGCCATGGACGTGGACGGCGACGGGCTGCTCGACGTCGCGTCGTGCTTCTGGCACGAGAAGTCGATGGCGTGGTATCGCAACACCGGCGCCAAGGGCGGCCTGTGGCCAGAGACGATCATCGACACCAACGGCAACTTCGAATGCGGCGACCTGTGCGACCTCACCGGCAAGGACAAGCTGCACCATATCCTACCCCACGTCCAGCAGACGTTCTGGTACGAGCTCATTACCACCGGCGCCAAACGCGGGACGTTTGCCCGCCATCTCGTCTCGGACAAGAAGATGGAGTTCGGCGGCGGTACGGGCGACGTGAACGGCGATGGTCGGATCGACATCATCCGTCCCAACGCCTGGTTCGAGGCCCCAGCGGACCCGCGCTGCGGCAAGTGGAAGGAGCATCCCGTCGCCCTGGGCAACCGCAAGGAGGGTCAGGCGGAGCACACGCCGGAGATCCGCGTGTACGACGTCAACGGCGACGGGCTCAACGACCTGGTCACCAGTTCGGCACACCGGCACGGCATCTTCTGGTATGAGCAGGTGCGTGAGGGCGACGCCGCGCGGTTCAAGCAGCATCTCATCGACGACTCATGGAGCCAGGCCCATAGCATCACGCTGGCCGACATCGACGGCGACGGGATCCTCGACCTGGTCACCGGCAAGCGCTTCATGGCCCACAACGGCGGCGATCCGGACGCGTTCGGGCCCCTGGGCGTCTACTGGTATCAGCTCAAACGCAAGCCGAAAGTCACCTGGAAGCGGCACGTCATCTCCCTAAAGGAGGGCATCGGCTCAGGCCTGAACATCCCGGTCGTGGACCTTGATGCTGACGGCGACCTCGACGTCGTGGTCACGGGCAAGTGGGCCGGTCCGGTCTGGTTCGAGAACAAGCGCCTGGGCAAATAGCCACACTCCCCGCGCTGGGGTCCAAGATCGAATCCCCGAGATGGACGCCTTCTACCATCTCAGCGGGAGGCGTTTACGGAGGCGCGTCCCTCGGCCACAATGGCGCTGACGATGCCAAGCGGCTCGGCTGGGGCCGGGCTGCCTGACCGATCTGACGAAAGGGGCTTTCCATGTGCGCACACGACCATCATGCCGATTCCCACGACCGTCCAACCGATCGCGCCGCCGGTCCCGGAGGCTCCCTGGCAAGTATGAGCCGCAGGGGGTTTCTCGGCGGGCTTGGCGGCACCGCTGCGCTCGGCGGCCTGATGACGACGGAACAGGCACAAGCCCGTGCCGCTTCTGCCGGAGGAGCTTCGGGAACGAGGCTGCCGCCTGGCGCGCCACTCCGGGTCAAGCCGGTCCTGGGCTATCAGGTCTGTCAGCGAAGGGACAGAACCAGTTGGCGGAGCTATGGCGCCTTGCAGAGCCAAGCTGAGGTCGACGAGGAAGCCAAGAGGATCGAGCGCGAGTTGAAGCAGCTCTCGTCGCAAACAGACTTTCCCATCGACGTGCAACCTCTGGCGCTGGTCAACAACGCCCAGCAGGCCGCGAAGGTCGCGGGCAGCGATTGCGACGCATTCCTGGTTTATGCAGCAGGTGGACACGATCACCGATGGTATGCCTCCCTAGCTGCCGCCAAGCCGAACGTGATGTTCCTGCGGCATAGGTCCGGCCCCTACTACCTGTGGCATGAGATCGCCCACTGGCGGCTGCTCAGACACAGCGGCGATACGTTCACCGAGCCGAGCATGGACGTGGACGACATCGTGGTCGACGACTACGGCGAGGTGCTGTGGCGACTTCGTGCGCTCTACGGCCTGAAGAACGCCAAGGGCACGACCATGCTCGCCATCGGTGGGCTGCGTGCCTACAGCAGCCCCGGTCAGGAGCTTGGCCCGAAACATGCCAAGGAGGTTTGGGGCTACACGATCAAGAGCGTCACGGCGCGGGCGTTCGCCGAGCGGCTCGGCAAGGCGCGGGCGGACGAAGCGATCATGAAGGCCGTCGAGCGGCATGCGGATGAGCTCATCGCCCAGCCGAACGTCACGCTTCAGACGGACCGGCGATTCGTGGTCAACTCGTTTCTTGCACTGAAGGTCTGCAAGGATTTCATGAAAGAGGTGGGCGCAACGAACTTCGGGTTCGCCAACTGCATGGGCTCTGACATCGCGATGTTGGATACGCCGCCTTGCCTTGTGTTGAGCCTGGCGAACGACGAGGGCCTGACGGCGTACTGCCACACCGATCTGACGCATACGTTGCCGGGGGTCCTGTTACGTTGGATCGCCGGCAAGCCGACCTTCGTGTGCAACTCACACTTCCCCCACCACGGAATCTTCACCGTGGCGCACTGCGCGGCACCCCGAAAGATGAACGGCAAGGACCATGAACCCGCCAAGATCATGACGCACTTCGAGTCCGACTACGGCGCCGCCACGAAGGTCGCGTACACGAAGGGCCAGACGGTCAGTGTCATCGTCCCGAATCTGCACTGCACGAAGTGGATGGGGTTTCGGGGGAAGATCCTCGCCTCGCCGTCGCACCCGGCCTGTCGCTCACAGATCGACATCGAGGTCGACGGTAACTGGCGCCGGCTGCTGACCGAGATGGAAGGGTTCCACACGCAGGTCTGCTACGGCGATTACCTCCGGGAGGTCGGCTACGCCCTGAGGAAGCTCGGGAAGCTCGAGTGGACCAACATCAGCGAGAGCGCCTGATCGGTCGGCGGAGTGCGTCCCTTGCCGGGTCCGGTTCGGATGGGCGTATCGGCTACGTTGGCTACCCGCCCTCTCACTACCGCAAGACGAACCCGGAGAAGAGGGTCACCAGAGCGGCAATCGACAGCACGAAGATCAGCCACCACGTAACGACGCTGTTGTACCATCGCGTCCCCAGGCCGACGAAGATACTTCTGCCTCGCCAGCGAAAGCCCAGCGCGTCGGTGAGCTGCTCGGGCTTGGGTGGGCGCGTCGCCAGGCTGACGGTCGTACAGACGGCGACACAGAAGAGCCAGTTGATGATCGCCTGGTTGGCGTAGGGCGCGAGCCACGTTGGGTGGTCCGGGACGTAGTGGACGTAGAGCTTCATCGCGATTCCGAACGCAAACCCGCAGAACGCGGCCACCGTGGCGCCTGTGGCGTTGATTCGCCGCCACACCATCCCGAGCAGGAAAATGGCCGAAAACGGCGGAGCGAAGAACGCATAGAGTGTCTGGATGTAGATGAAGAGGCTGCCGCGGAGATGCTGGATGTGCCAACCGAGAACCATCGCGACGACCAGCACGACCGCAGACGTCAAGACGCCCACCCAGACGATCTGTTTCTCGCCTGCGTCCGGCCGGAAGAGCCGCTTGTAGAAGTCCAACGTGATGATGGTCGACGAGGAGTTCAGCACGGAGTTGACCGTAGACTGGATGGCACCGAACAGGGCAGCCAGGAAGAGCCCCCGCAGGCCGACCGGCACGAGCATCTGGAGCATCTGGACGTAGCCCTTGTCCGCCTCGGGCCGAACCTGGTCCCACGGGAGCTTGAGCACGTCGGGATACCGGGCGAACAGGATCAGACCCGGCACGACGATGATCAGGGGCAGAAGGGCCTGGATGAAACCCGCCAGGACGATCCCCATGCGCGCGTGGTACATGTTCTTCGCGCCGAGCACGCGCTGGATCATGAACTGGTTGAGGACGTTGTACCAGATGCTAATGGAGAAAACGCCAAGGACCAGGTTCGGCCAAGGCGTCATCTGATGGCTTGCAGGCTGGATCACCGACAGTCGGTCATACGTGTCGCGCCCGACGATCTGCGTGGCCGTTTGGCTAACGGCCTCCTTCCATATACCCGTCTCGGCCTTGTTCGCCTCGATCATGTTGGCGAAGCCACCCAAGAGGGTGCCGGTCTCGCCGCCCAGCATCTTGAGACCCAGGACGGTCACCATGACCCCGCCGATCAGCATCACGATGACGGTGACGAGATCCGTCCACGCCACCGAGCTCAATCCGCCGTAGATGGCCCAGATGCCGGAGACGACCCCGAGCAAGATGATGGCCAGCCACAGCGGCCAACCGAACAGGACTTGAAGCGCCAAGGCCCCGCCGTAGAGCACGGCCGCCAGGAAGGCCACGATATTGCTGACCACCGTAACGAGCGCGAAGAACTGTCGCAGCATCGGGTTGTATCGCCGTTCCAGGAACTCGGGCATGGTGAACACCCGCGACGCCAACAGGAACGGGATGAAGAACCAGATGATCAAGGAGAAGCTAAAGACGTTGCCCCAGCAGGCCATCGAGGTGCAGATGCCGTAGACGAAGGCGGCGCCAATCATCCCGATGAAGTGTTCCGTGCTGATGTTGGAGGCGATGAACGAGCCGCCGACGACGTACCAGGGCAGCGAACGGCCGGCGAGGAAGTAGTCATCTGAGCTGGCGCGTTCTCTTCGGCCTGCCAGGTACCCCACGAGCGACAGGATGACGAAGAACGCCCCGAATGCGGCGTAGTCCAGTGGCCCCATCGGGAATGTGCTCAGATCGCCCACGCCCCGGGTCTCCGCGGTCTCTTGACCGGTGGCAGTTCAATGCTGCGGACGCTTGCGTGCTGCGGCGGGGCTCACCGGTTGGACATTCGTCTCGGTTGGTGGGCCAGCAGCTTGTACACGCGCCCGCGCATCTTCATCGTCACGTCGCGGTCCGCCTCAATGGCCGCGACGACGCCCTGATTCAGTTGGAGGATGAAGCCACAGGTCTTGTCGAAGGTTGCATCCGGCTCGCCGTCGGCGTCAAGATCGATCCGGTCGCCGTAGCCACCCGCTGCTGTCCGCCCGACGTACACGCTGCCCTTTACCCTTCCCAACACGGACTCGAAGTCCGTTCCTGATAGACGGAGGCTCTCTTGGACCGCGTTGACAGGAGGGTCTGCTGCGCTGCGAGGGTAGACGAAGATGGTGACGGCACGCCCACCGGCGGTGGCACGGACTGAGCGAAGCCAGCCGTACGTGCTCTGTATCGGTTTGCCATCCGGCTCCAGCGCAGTCCTTGGCGCCGGAGCGATGAAATTCTGCGCGTCGCCATTCCCGATGGGGTCAGGATACGAGGTCGCCGCATGGCGCTTAGACTCGGACGTTCGCAGCTTCCTGCCGTCGTCTACTAGCAGGGGCAGCGTCACGCCGAACGCGATGTCTTGGACGCAACGCAGCCTCGTCAGGACCCCATCGGGTGTGATGACGAAATCGTGGGTGAAGACCGGGCCGCCCACGCCCGTCACGGGATGATAGAGAATCGAGCAGCGGACCAGGAGCGGGTGGACGAAATGGACCTCGAAGGTGCCGCGATAGTGTTGGGCCTTCTCGGCGATCCGCACCCACCGGCCTCGCTCCTTCCAGGTCGGACCGAACGTCAGGCCCCGACGGCTGTGCGGGTCGTAGACGCCATCGGATGGGCCAAGGCGACTCTCCCAGCCCACGCGCGAGAAACGCACCACCCCGAGCGGGGTCCAGCAGATGCCGTACTTGGGCACCGTGTCGCCGCGCAAGTTGGCGAAGACCTGCATGCCCCCCGCGTTTGCCACCGCGCTGCCGAATCGAGGGTCCATGGCCACGGCATAGCCGCCGATCTCCGTTGGCGCAGGGCGTTCTTCGATCTCAGTTCGTCGGCATGAGTGGGCCTCGGCCAGATGGGCCATCAGGGCGCCCGTGTAGTTGCCGATGTTGCTGGCCGGTTGGTAGCCGACGCGGTCTTCCGGCCGGAAGTGGTTCTTCGTGATCGAGATCATGCCCCGCCAACGGCCGGCCGGCCGATGCCATCGTTGGATGCTCCGGAGCCCCAACGCGGATGCGCGTCGGTACTGACCGGCGACCCACGCGTCGCCCTGCTTGGCCGCCCGCTCAGCCATCATCTCGAACGCAAGCAGATAGAGCACGTCGTTGAAGACGTGGTTGTCCGTCCGTCCGTTCGGCGGGCACTGGCCCGTGGGGTCTTGAAGCAGCAGCGCGGTTCGTGTGCCTCGCTCGACGTGCGTCCGAATCTCGTTGCAGGAGGGTCCGTCGTATCCCGACGCCACGAGGTCCAGAAGATTCACCCGTCCCACGGCCTCGACGGCGTGAGACTGCGGATCGCTGCTCCAATCCTGGTAGAGACCGTGGCGGTCCAACGCGATGCGTTGCCGCTGGGTCTGGTCTAGCCAGGCAGCTTCGATGAATTCCACTGCCCGGTCATGATGCACCAGGCCCGCTCGGCAGCGGAGCCACTCGCCCTTCATGGCGTACGTGCGCCAGTTGTTGATCTTCCTTGTGGGTCCTTCGATCACTTGGGCAAGCGGGGTCCGCAGCCGGCGACGCCAGCGCCCAAGGGTCTCGGTAGGCACGCGTTCGCCGTAGAGCGCCAAGGCGCGCGTCAACGGCGCGACGAAGAACTCGCCGTGTCGGTCTGGGATGGCGGCGTGGCCCTTGGCGACGCATCTGGTGGCGTGCTCCATGGCCTTGATGCCATGTTGGAGCAGATCCGTTGCCCGTCCTGCATCGAACAATGCCCCAACGGCGAAGGCGAAATACGGCGTGGCGTACTGGTGCTCACGTTTGAGCAGAGGGTCAACGATCGCACCGCGCTCGTCCTGGCAATGAGCCACGAATCGGCAGAGCGTCTCGACGACGTCGAGGTGGGAAGGCTTTGACGTGCCCAGCGGCTGCCACGGGTGGGCCGTGAGGTGGTACCGGACCGCCGGGGCGTCGGTCGGCAGACGCTCAGCCGAAGCGGACAGCAGCGCGGCATTGAGGACTAGCAGACGAAACATGACTTGCAGACGAGGCCTTCTCCCATGTTCGTTGGCAGGCTTACTCCGAGACCGGCTCTGGTTAGTCAGATGGGTCCGGCTCGGGCCGTCTCCTTCTCGGCCCCAGCTTGGAGACGAGCCTCGAAGCCTGTCACCCGCCCTGAGTTACGTGGCCGATTGAAGCATACTCGCTGCGCGGCAGGACGTGCAATCGGCTGACGCCGAGAACACCGCCACGGTGTTCTGGCTGCGCCCTACCGGCCCAACACGCGGATGTAGAGGGTTGACACGCCCAGGGCCTCGGTACAGGATGAGTTGGTTCCTTTGCGATCAGACCGATTCATGGAGAGGCCGAACATGACTGCAAACCAAACCCGGTGCGTGATTCTGTCCGTTCTGATCTGTCTTGCCCTTGGGATGGCCGTGACGCCGGCCCTGGGCGCGGAGCCGGCGAAGGACAAGGATGGATTCGTCAAGCTGTTCGACGGCAAGACGCTCAAAGGATGGGTGCAGCGGGGAGGGAAGGCGAAGTACGCGGTCAAGGACGGGTGTATCGTCGGATCGGCCGTCCTCAGGACGCCCAACAGCTTCCTGTGCACCAAGAAGGACTACGCCAACTTCATCCTCGAGCTCGAGTTCAAGGTCGACCCTGGGCTCAACTCCGGCGTGCAGATCCGGAGTCTCAGCAAGCCCGACTACAAGAAGGGCCGGGTCCATGGATATCAGGTCGAGATCGACCCATCCGCCCGCGCGTACTCCGGGGGCATCTACGACGAAGCCCGCCGCGGTTGGTTGAACGACCTCAAGGACAACGAGCCTGCGCGGAAGGCGTTCAAGCAAAAGGAATGGAACAAGTTCCGCATCATCGCTGACGGCAAGTCGATCAAGACGTGGATCAACGACGTCCCAGCCGCCGACCTCAAGGATGACATGACCCCCAAGGGCTTCATCGCGCTGCAGGTCCACGGGGTCAGGAACAAGGACCAGGAGGGCCTCACGGTGCGCTGGCGGAAGATCCGGATCAAGGAACTGCCGTAGCCGCCTGTGTGCCCCATCGCTTCAGTGGTAGGGAAGACGAGTTCCTCGCCGATTTGCGTCCCCCACCGCTGAAGCGATGGGGCACCCACCAGTGCCTTCCAACAGGAAACAGACCTACCGGAGACGGCGCCGGCGGACGCGGTGCCGTCTACGCCTACCCCTTGATGCCGCCGATCTGGATGCCGCGCATGAAGAACTTCTGGCCGATCAGAAACGCGATCAGCACGGGGATCACGTCGAGGACCGAACCGGCCATCAGCAGCGTGTAGAGCGTGCTGTACTCGCTCTGGAAGCTGCGGAGCAGCACGGGGACGGTCTTCATGTGGTCGTCGAAGGTGATGATAAGCGGCCAGATGTAGCCCCGCCAGGAACCGAGGAACGTGAAGATGCCCAACGTCGCCAGCGCGGGGATCGACAGCGGCAGGACGATGCGGGTGTAGACGCCGAAGGTGCTGCACCCGTCGATGCGGGCGGCCTCCTCGTAGTCGGTGGCGACGGTCCGGAAGAACTGCCGCAGCAGGAACGTGCCGTACGCGGTGAACATGCCAGGGACGGCCAGGGCGAAGTAGCTGTCGAGCCCCATCGGCCGACCGAGGTACGTGCCCTGCAGGCTGTAGAAGTTCGCGCCAAAGAAGTGCGTGCCGAGGAGCCAGTCGAGCAGGGCGGGCATCTTGGTGACCAGGATGAAGACCGGGATCATCGTGACCGCCCCGGGGATCATCAAGGTGGCCAGATAGGCGAAGAAGATCTTGTCGCGCCCGGGCCATTCCAGCCGCGCGAACGCGAACGCCGCCAGACTGCTCGTGGTCAGCACGCCGAGCACCTGACAGATCGAGATGATCAGCGAGTTGATGTACGCCCGGCCGAACGGGACGGCCCGCCAGGCCTTGGGGTAATTGTCCCACCGCAGATGGATCGGATAGCTGAGGGCGTCGGGGCGGACCCAGTGGCTGGCGAGCGGCGTCTGCTCGCCCTCGGCCAGGTCGATCTCTCGTTGCTCGCGGACCATGACGGCCACGGGGTCGGCCCGCCGCCAGACGATTCGGCCGTCAACTTCTTGCCGTACGACCTGCTTGCCGTCCCGCTGGACGAGCTGACGCGGCTCGACCTCGATCTGTTCGCCCGTCTCGGCCAGCCGGACGCGATGGCGGAGGATCACGACAGGGAGTCGCTTCCCGTCGATCTCCGCGAAGCGCTGCCGCGGCACCCACTGCGGCGGGTCGATGAAGACGTTATCCGACGACTTGAGCGACGTAGTCACCATCCAGTAGAACGGGAACAGCATGCCCAAGACCACGGTCGTCAGGAACAGGTAGGTCGACGCGATGGCGACCTTGTTCCAGACCCCATGCCGTCTGGGCCGTCGTGCGGTCAGCTTGTCTCGATCCTGGTCCATGGTCGTTCGACGGATCCGTGGACGGTCATCCGTAGTACGGGGTACCCCACCCCTCTCAGCCCCTCGCCCCCGGCGAGGGTCTGCGAGGGATGGGGCACCCACATCATTCGTAATGCACGTGCCGCTCGCCCACCTTCCAGTTGATGAGCGTGGCGATCAGAACAATGACGAACAGCGCCAGCGCGATCGCGGCAGCGTATCCCATCTCGTACCACTGGTACGCGTATTGATAGATGTAGTAGCTGATGGTCGTGGTGGCCCCGTCCGGCCCACCGTTGGTCATGACGTGGGCCATCGCGAACCCGCCCTGGAACCCGCCGATGATACCCATGATGAAGATGAAGAACGTGGTCGGGGTCAGCATGGGCCAGGTCACGTGACGAAACCGCGCCCACGCGCCTGCGCCGTCGATATCGGCGGCCTCGTAGAGCTCGGGCGGGATGTTACGCAGGGCGGCCAGGTACAGGATCATGTTCGTCCCGCCGATGCCGCCCCACAGCCCCATGATGATCAGCGCCGGCTTGGCCCACGCGGGATCCTGCAACCAGCGCGGACCCTCCCAGTGGACCTGCCAGGGCAAGTGCACGGCGGCCAGCAGGACGTTCACGCCGTCGCCGAACTGCCGGATCAGCCAGTTGGCCAGGCCGAAGTCCGGCGAGTAGATCCACTGCCACAAGATGAACGTCCCCACACCAGCCGTGATCGACGGCAGGAAGAACGCCGTCCGATAGGCCCACAACCCGGGCAGGTTCCGCGCCAACACGATGGCCAGGAACATCGAGCCGAACATGCCCAGCGGCACGCCCAGCATCAGGAACGTGGTGTTGTAGAGGTAGTACCAGAAGTTCCGGTCCGCCATCAGGTCCTGCATGTTGGCCAAGCCGGCGAACCGCGGCGCAGAGATCAGGTCCCACCGGTAGAAGGCCAGCATGAACGCTGCCACCACCGGCAGCGACGTGAAGACCAGGAACCCGATCAGGTTCGGACCGACGAACAGCAACGCGACGGCCATGGCCTTGCGCCGACTGGCTCCCGCGATCATCTCTCGCCCCCCGTGGCCCGGTAGCGGCGGAGGGCCGGGTTCAGGATCGCGTTGAACTGCCTGCACGCCTCCTCGGCCGATATCACCCCGCGCGGGATGCGGTAGAAGACCTGCCACGCGTCGTAGTTGGCGCGGCGGAGCTCGGCGATCTCGAAGTCCTTGCTCCGGCAGTACCGGGCAGCCTCGACGAAGACGGGGTCCCCGTCCGGCGGCAGGCCCGGATGGTGCGTGATCTTCTCGGCCATCGCGATGTTGGAAGGCAGGGCCCGCCCACCGGCCACGGCCAGCTCCTGGCTCCTTGCCGAGTGAAGGAAATTGGCGAATCGCCAGGTTGCGTCCGGATGCCGCGTCTTGGCGTTGGTCATGATCACGGTGCCGATCTGGATGGTGGCCTTCTTCCGGCCGCGCGGCATGTGACAGACGCCCACGTCGAACCCGCCGAAGCCCTTCATCCGCCCGAGGTAATACCGCGTGCTCGTCAGCATGGCCACGCGTTGCTCGGCGAAACGGATGTCCCACTGCTGGCTGGAGACGCCCTCCAGCTGGTCGAGCTGGGATGGCGAGACGTGGTGCTTGAACACCAGGTCGTACTGGAACTGAATCGCCTCGATGGCCTCTGGCGAATCCATCACGAAGCGGTCGGTCTTCGGGTCGTAGACCTCGCCTTCGTTCTGCCAGACGAAGATCGGCCAGCGATGGTGCGACCAGATGATTTCGATGGCGAACTGGTCGATCCGCCCGTCGCCGTCGCGGTCTTGAGTCAGCTTCTTGCAGGCCTCGAGGAACTCGTCCCAGGTCCAGTCGGCGGTGGGCAAGGGGACGCCCGCCTCGCGAAACATGCTCTTGTTGTAGACCAGACAGACGGGCGAGAACACGTGCGGCAGGCCGTAGAAGTGCCCGTCGTACTTGCAGGCCTGAACCGTGCACGGGAAGCACGCGTCGAGGTCGACGTCCGGATCGGCCGCGATCCGATCGTCCAGCCGCATCAGCACGCCGCGCCGCGCGAAGTAGGGCAAACGGACATGGTCGAGCGTCCAGACGTCGGGCGGCACGCCGCCGGCGATCATGCCCAGGAGCTTCTCTTCTGCGGCGGGGACGAACTTGACCCGGACGTCCGGGTTGGCCTCCTCGAACAGGGCGATCAGCTCGCGGTCCGTCTTCATCCAGTGGGCGTACGGGTGATCCGAGTAGACGATCTCGACGCGCCCGTCTTCCTGCTGGCGCGTGCAAGCCGTGGGGCCGACGATCAGACCGGCCAGGCACGTCATCAACGCAACCCGACCCAGTCGAACGAGATGATAGTGGTGTCGCATCATGCCCAACCTCGACGGTTGACATGATAGCACATGCCGGGACAGAGGGTGTACGGGTCTGGTCTCGCTGGGAATGGACTGCTATCCTTGCGCGTTCCAGAATGGACTGAGGACACAATTGCGCGGTCCACCGCCGTGCTGCGAACACTCAGAGGATCCCGATGCGCCGAGGCATCGCACACGCAAGTTGGGAATTGGCTGGCTCCCTTCGAGTCCTCGGCGGCCTCTGTGTTCTGGCTGCATCGTGCCCGGCGGTGGGTGTGGCCGCGCCGGCCAGCTCGGCGCCGCCGGATGCGTACATTGACCGGGACACCGGGCATCGGGTGATCCGCCTGTCGCGCCGCGAGGGCGACAACGGGTGCTTCTACTTCCACCAGAACCCGTTCACCGCCCGGGGCGACAAGATGGCCTTCACGGGATCGACCCGTAACGGGTGGCGGGCGTTCACGGTCGACCTCGAGACCCTCGAGGTCCGACAGATCACGGAGTGCGCCTGCGGGCACCCGGTGGTGGCGCCGAAGCGACGAGAGCTGTTCTACATGAAGGGCGACGTCGTCCGTGCGACCCACCTCGACACCCGAAAGACGCGGGACATCGCTACGGTCCCGGCGCACTACAAGTACGGTCGCGGGCTGTCGGTCAACGCCGATGAGACGCTGCTGGCGGGCTGCTATGCCAAGGGCGAATCGGAGTACCGACGCGTGCCGAAACGCGAATTCATACAGACGCTGTTCAAGGCCGGCCTGCCCAACGCGCTGTACACGATCGACATCAAGACCGGCAGGATAAACGAGTTCTACAAACGAAACGTCTGGTTCGGCCACGTGCAGTTCTCGCCGACCGATCCGACGCGGCTGTCGTTCTGCCACGAGGGTCCCGAACGCAAGCTGGATCGCATCTGGTTGGCGCGCGTGGACGGGACGGGAATCCGCAAGATCCGCGAACGGACGGTCAAGGGCGAGTTCGTGACGCACGAGTTCTGGAATCCGGACGGCAAGCACATCTGGTTCGATCTGCAATTCCCACGGCAGACGGGCGGCGGCGCGTTTAGGGGCGTGGCCGCCTGGGCGCGGGGGCCCCACTTCTACCTTGCGCGCAACAACATCGAGACGGGCCAGGAAGCGCGCTACGGCCTGCCTGAGCGGGCGTGCTCGTGGCACTACAACGTCTCGCCGGACGGAAAACTGCTGTGCGGCGGCGGCGACGGCAGAGACCCGTTCAGGGGAAACGTCGGCAAGTGGATCTACTTGTTCAAACCTCAGGGCAAGGAGATGGAGGTCGAGCGGCTGTGCAACCTGGCCGGGCACGACTACACGTTCGCACCGAACGTTCGGTTCACGCCGGACGGCAAGTGGGTCGTATTTCAGTCGAAGATGCACGGGCGCTCGCAGGTCTACGCCGTCGAGGTGCAACGGCGGTAGGCGTTGCGGAAATCGAGTCGCAACGGTCGGGATGGACGAGCGGAATTCGTGAGATGGCCTTCATGACCAACCACACCAGGAGTACCATCGCGTTGGTCTGCGTCGTGATTGCGGTCGCGTGGCCGCAGACGGGCTGTACGGACAAGCCCACAACGGACGGCGTCAAGACGATCGAGTGCTGGTACCCGTGGGGGAGCGAAGACGCCAAGGCCCTGCGGGAGATCGTGGCCGAGTTCGAGCGGACGCATCCGCACATCCGCGTCAAGCTGTCCTACGCCGCCAACAACCTGACCAGCAGTCAGAAGCTCTTCCTGGCCATCGCCGGAGGCACCGCGCCGGACGTGACGTTCGTCGACGGGCAACAGTTGGCCGAGTGGGCGGCCCGCGGGGCGCTGACCGACATCACCGAGCAGGTGCGGCGGGCGGGGTTGTCGGGGAGGGACTTCTGGCTGCCGCGTTGGCGGGAGAGCCGGTTCGCCGGGCGGGTGTTCGCCCTGCCGTGGGGGGCGGATCCGAACTTCGGGCTGGCGTGGAACAAGAAGGCGTTTCGCGAGGTCGGGCTGGATCCGAACAGCCCGCCGCGGACCCTCGCCGATCTGGACGCGTTCAACCAGAAGCTCACCAAGATCGACCAACAGGGCCGCATCATCCGCATGGGCGTGATCCCCTGGGCGTGGTACGGCTATGACAACTCGATCTTCAGTTGGGGCTACGCGTTCGGCGGCGACTTCTTCGAGCGGCCGCCCGAGGATTCGCCGACGCGCGTCGGTCGGGTGACGGCCAACGACCCGAAGATCGCCAAGGCGCTCGAGTGGATGGTCAGCTACGCCCGGGAGTACGACGTCCGCAAGGTTAGCGCGTTTCAGAGCAACTTCGTCGGGCTGGCCAACGACCCGTTCTACCTGGGCAAGGTGGCTATCTCGCCGATGCACATCACGCGGCTGCGCTACGTGAAGCGTTACGCCCCGACGCTCGAGTACGGCATCACGTTCATGCCCGCCCCACCCGACGGCGAGCAGCGGAACAGCTGGATCGGCGGCTGGTCGATGGCCATTCCGCGCCGGGACGAGGTCAGCGACGAGGCGTTCGAGTTCATCCGGTGGATGTGCGCGTCGCCGGAGGGCACGCTGGCGTTGGGCACCAAGATGCACCAGTTCCCGGCCTACCGGAAGAGCCCGTACTTCGAGACGATCGGCGACGACCCGCACCTGTCGGTGTTCTACGAGATCGTGAAGCATTCGAAGCACGTCCGCACGCTGATGCCGGCCCAGGGCTATCTGATGGAGCTGCTCAAACGCGGCGTCGAGGAGGCGATGTACGCGGGGCCGGGCGGCCGGGACCCCAAGACGATCCTCGACGAGGTGACCGTCAAGTCGCAGAAGCGGCTGGAACATCTCATGGCCCGGCGCTTCAGACGCACCGCCGCGGTCACCCCGACGGCGCCGGGACCCCGCCTCTGAAGAGACGGGATGCTCACGAAGGAGACCTGCCATGCAAGCGCTGGTGCTCGAGAAGACCCAACAGCTCACCATCCGCGACATCGATATCGCCGAGCCGTTGGGCCCGCGTGATGTGCGGATCGCGATCCGTAACGTGGGCGTGTGCGGCAGCGACGTGCACTACTACCAGCACGGCCGGATCGGGCCCTTCGTCGTTACCGAGCCGATGGTCCTGGGGCATGAAGCCGCCGGCACCGTCGTCGAGGTTGGCTCGGAGGTCACGGCGCTTCGCGTCGGCGATCGCGTGTGCATGGAGCCGGGCATCCCGGACCCGAACAGCAAGCCATCGCGGCTGGGGATGTACAACCTCGATCCGGCCGTTCGGTTCTGGGCCACGCCGCCCATCCACGGCGTGCTCCGGCCGACCGTCGTGCATCGGGCCGACTTCACGTTCAAGCTGCCCGACAACGTCAGCCACGCGGAGGGGGCGATGGTCGAGCCGTTGGCGGTCGGCATGCACGCGGCCAACAAGGCGCGGATCCGTCCGGGCGACCTGGCCGTCGTCATCGGGGCCGGCACGATCGGCATGGTGACGGCGCTGGCGGCGCTGGCCGGTGGATGCAGCCGGGTGATCGTCTCGGACGTCGTGCAGCCGAAGCTCGACCTGGCCGCGACACTCGGGCCGATCACGCCCGTCAACGTGACCGACGCTGACCTCGGCGAGGCCGTCAAGGACCAGACCGACGGCTGGGGCGCCGACATCGTCATCGAATGCAGCGGGAACGAGCGGGCGGCCGCGTCGGTGTTCGAGCTTGTTTGCCCGGGCGGATGCGTGGTCCTGGTCGGCATGCCGGGCGAGCCGATTCGCTACGACGTGGTGGCGGCGCAGATCAAGGAGGCCCGGGTCGAGCACGTGTTCCGATACGCGCACGTCTACCCGAGGGCGCTGGCCCTGATGGGCAGCGGCAAGATCGACGTCAAGCCGCTCATCACCGACGTGTTTGCGTTCGAGGACGGCATCCGGGCGTTCGACTTCGCCGTGGACATGCCGCCGACGTCGGTCAAGGCGCAGATCGAGATGCCGGAATGACACGCAGAGGCGAGACACGCGGCATGCCACGGTTAGCCCCGTCGCGTGCGACGGGGAGGGGCCGCACGCGGCCCCGCTAAACAGTTTGTCGGAACACGCACCGAACAGAGCGGAAGGACGATTGGCATGGACATTCGGTTCGATGGCAAACGGGCCTTGGTCACCGGCGCGGGCAAGGGAATCGGTCGCGTGATCGCGGCGTTGCTGACAGAATGCGGCGCCGAGGTCGTCGCGCTGAGTCGGACACCTGCCGACGTTGATTCGCTCAAGGCCGAGATCGGCTGCGAGACCCTCGTCGCCGACCTGGCCGACCCCGACGCGGCGCGCAAGGCGGCCGAAGCTGCCGGGCCGATCGACCTGCTCGTCAACAACGCGGGCGTCGCGGTTCTCGAGAAGTTCCTGGACGTAACCGTCGAGGGCTTCGACCAAACGTTCGCCATCAACGTCCGGGCGGTCCTCATTGTCAGCCAGGGGGTGGCGAAGGGCATGATCGAACGGGGCACGGGCGGTGCGATCGTGAACTTGTCCAGCCAGGCGTCGAAGATCGGTCTAGCCGATCACACGACCTACTGTGCGTCGAAGGGCGCGCTGGACCAGCTCACGCGGGCGATGGCGCTCGAACTGGGTCCGCACAACATCCGCGTCAACGCCATCAACCCGACGGTGGTGCTCACGCCGATGGGCAAGCGGGCGTGGAGCGATCCGGCCAAGGCCGATCCGATGCTGGCCAGGATCCCGTTGGGCAAGTTCGCCGAGCCAATCGACGTGGGGCACCTGGTGGCGTATCTGCTCAGCGACCAGGCCGACATGATCCACGGGGTGACACTGCCGATCGATGGTGGGTTCCTGGCGGTGTAGTCTCGGAATGCGTTTCGCATACGTGAACGAATATGGCAGGTCGACTCCATCACAACCGCTGGCCCGTCGGCATCGCGTTCTGCATGCCGCTGATCGTCGGGCTGTGCTGCCTGATGATCTACCCAGTCTTCGCGTCGTTCTACTTCAGCCTGACCGACTACCCGATCTTCGATCCGCCGAAGTGGGTCGGGCCGGGCAACTACGCCGAGCTGTTCGGTGACCCGCGCTTCTTCCTGTCGATCTGGAACACCGCCTACTTCGCCGTGTTCGCCGTGCCGCTGGGGATGTTCGTCGGGTTGATGCTGGCGTTGCTGCTGAACCTGAAGGTCCGCGGCCTGGCGTTCTACCGCACGATGTTCTTCCTGCCCAGCATCGTGCCGCTGATCGCCACGTGCGTGCTGTGGAACCAGATCCTCAACCCGCAGTTCGGGCTGCTCAACGAGTTCCTGCGGTACATCGGCATGCCGGAGGCGTGGATCCCGGGCTGGCTGGTTGACGAGCGATGGAGCAAGCCTGGATTGGTCCTGATGAGCATCTGGGGCTGCGGCGGGGGGATGGTGCTCTATCTGGCGGCGTTGCAGGACGTGCCGCAGGAGCTACACGACTCAGCCGCCATCGACGGCGCGACGGCGTGGCACCGCCTGCGTCACGTGACGCTGCCGATGATCAGTCCGATCCTGCTCTTCACGTTGGTCATGGGCCTGATCGGTACGATGCAGTACTTCGCCCAGGCCTACGTCATGACGAGCGGCGGGCCGTTGGACAGCACGCTGTTCTACGCGTTGAACCTGTTCAACACGGCCTTCACCGAATACCGACTGGGCTACGCCTCAGCGATGGCCTGGATCATGTTCGCCATCATCCTGACCGTCACGCTGATCATGATGAAGGTGTCGAACCGGTTTGTGTATTACCACTCGTAGGCATGGAGACAGGGACATGCCCGTGCAGAACGACAGGACGGTACTACTCCGTAGACCGACTGATGGCCCTGCCCCCTAGGGGCACAGGATCGTAGCCGCGGGTGGAGTCCGCCGTAGGCGGACGGAACCCGTGGCTGCAAGGCCCCCCGATCCCAACCGCCCCGAAGGGGCGGAGGAGACGCAACGTGCCTGGCACGTACACGAAGCTCCTCTACCACATCGTCTCTGGCACGAAGGGAAGGGCTCGCCTCATCACGTCCGAGCTCAGGCCGCGTCTACACGAGTATCTGGGCGGGATCATCCGGAGCGAGAAAGGCGTTGCCCACCAGATCGGCGGGACACTTGACCACGTTCATCTATTGGTTCGTTGGCGGACCGACGAATCGCTCGCCACGCTGATGCGGAATCTCAAGAGCCATTCATCGCGATGGGTTCACCAGACCTTCCGGGAGTTGGCATCCTTCCAGTGGCAGGAAGGCTATGGCGCATTCACCGTGAGCGAATCGCAATCGGAAGCCGTCAACAAGTACATCCTGAACCAAGAGGCGCACCACCATCGCAAGACGTTCGAGGAGGAGTTCGTGGAGCTGCTGAAGGCGCACGGGGTCGACTATGAGGAACGATACTTGTGGGATTGAGGCGCGGGGTCTTCCTGCGCCCCTGCCGGGGCTGAATGGTCGTGGGGACTGCGGTCCACGGGTTCCGTCCGCCTGCGGCGGACTCCACCCGTGGCTACGGTCCTTGGCCCCTTCGGGGCGGACGGTAACGTGTGCCGGGCGGGTACCCCACCGCTTCGCGGGTGCCCCATCGCTTCAGCGATGGGGAAGGCGAATTGGGTTACAGGGGAAATGTTGAGCGATAGGGCAATGCGACGGCTGGGACCAACACTGCTACTGTTCTGCTGTCTGTTTGGCTGCGGGCGGCGGGATGCGCAGTATCAGCGACCGGCCGTTGTCGATTCGCTTGACGGCGCGCCACCGGCGCCAGACTTCTACAATCCCGTGGACTACGTCGCCTGGATGGACCGGAGGTCCGGCAGGGGCAAGACGCCCAACGATGTGCACATCTACGACGGGTTCTGGCGGATCCCAATCCACCAGCCCGGCGGGAACGTCAGGTTCGTCGAGGGCATGCCCGTGCCGTCCGATCGCGCCGATGCCCTCCTGGAGGAGCTCGTCGCCGGGTCGCTTTGGAGGCCCGGCCAGCACGCCGAACTCGAGGCCTACTTGGTCGAGACGAAAGCCCACATGACCGTCTTTAGGAACGCCACAGGCCGGCCGCGGTTCTGGTTTCGTCCTCAGGCAGACTTCGAGGACCCCTACAATCCGGTTGGCGTGTTGCTGCCGCGCCTGCGCTCGAGCCGAGACGCCGTCCGTATCGTCTTGGTTGAATCGTGGCGGGAGGGGCCGCGACAGGTGCCCCGCATGTTCGAGGCATGGAAGCAGGCCCTCAAGCACGCAGACCACCTCCAATCTAACGGGCTCTGGATGTTCGCCAGGCCGGCCACCGAGGCGCGCATGTTGGTCTACCGCGCCATGCGCGCCGCCTCAGCCCAGAAGATCCTCGACGCGGACGCCTGTCAGGCGGCCCTGTCGACGTTGCTCGCCTCGGAGACGAGGCAGAGCCGGATGGGGGATGTGATCCTGATGGAGTGGGGCGGCGCGCTTGGGTTCCTTCAGTCGTTGTACCCGAAGCGCAGGTTGGACACGTCGCGGGCAGCGGTCTACGCGGAGTTGGACGTCGGCGAACTGGCGGCGTCGCCCGTCGCCCCCGCCACGCTCGCCGCCGCCGCGGACGCCTACTTCTCGGAGCTGATGACCGTTGCCAAGAAGCCTCCTTCCGCGGCCTGGATCATCGAGGTCGGGAAGATCGAAGCCAAACACGACACGCCACCGATGTCCACGCACCCGCTGCGACCGTTCGCTTTGATGTCGATGATGCGGTTCTTCCGCGATCAGCTCAAGGAAGAGGCGGCATACCGAGCCACCACCGTCGTGCTGATGCTCAGACAGTACTACTGCCGTCACGGCCAGTGGCCGGCATCTCTGGATCAGCTCGCAACGGACGACCGCGCAGAAGTGTTGATCGACCCGTTCTACGGAGGTTCGTTCATCTACCGAAAGACCCAGGGCCTTCCCGTGCTCTACAGCGTCGGCGAAGACGCTTTCGACACCGGCGGTAGACATCGCCACTGGGAGTACGACAGCCCATTCGAACCGGGATATGACATCGTGTATTGGCCCGTACAAGACGTTGGGGAGGACAAGCACACGCCATGATGCGACTTCGACCATGGCAGGTATTTGCGGCACACGGGGCGCTGGTCGCGCTGTCGATCGTGTTCGCCATGCCGTTCGTCTGGATGCTGTCGACGTCGATCAAGGTCGACGAGAAGATCCAGGCGGCGACGACGGAGTTCATCCCCCGGGCGCCGTTCGTCGAGCACGACGGCCAGGCCGTCCGCGTCCGACCCCTGATGATCAAGGACGGCCAGCAGGAGGTCCAGATCTACCGGGACAACCAACCCAGCGCAGAGACGCTCCTGGTCCCGCCCGACGCCGTGCACGATCGGGTCTACGTCGACGCCGCGAACTTCAGCGAGGCGTTCGACTGGTTCCCGTTCCACACCTACCTGTTCAACACGCTCACCATCTGCGTGATCGCCGTGACCGGGACGATCCTGAGCTGTTCGCTGGTGGCCTACGGGTTGGCGTGCGTGCCGTGGCGGGGCAGGGAGCTGCTGTTCTGGGTCATGCTGAGCACGATGATGCTGCCCGGGCAGGTCACGATGATCCCGCTGTTCCTGACGTTCAAGTGGTTGGGCTGGATCAACACGATCCTGCCGCTGGTCGTGCCGACCTTCCTGGGCAACGCGTTCTTCGTGTTTCTGCTGCGGCAGTTCTACCGGTCGATCCCGGTCGATCTGATCGAGGCGGCTCGGCTGGACGGGTGCAGCGAGTTGGGCATCTGGTCGCGGATCATGATGCCGCTGAGCAAGCCCGCGCTGGCCGTCGTCGGGCTGTTCACGTTCATCGCATCGTGGAACGATTTTCTGGGCCCGCTGATCTACCTGATGGACGAGGAGAAGTACACGCTGAGCATCGGCTTGGCCATGTTCCAGGGACAATACGGCAGCGATTGGGGCCAGATGATGGCGATGGCGTCCCTGATGACGCTGCCCATCATCGTGTTGTTCTTCTTCACACAGAAGCAGTTCATCCAAGGCGTCAAGCTGTCGGGCATCAAGGGATAGCCTCGACCGCTCTGCGCAATTGCCAACCCGAGCGAGCTCATGGTATCGTCCCCGCATGCCGAGGCTGCACACCGAAATGGTCGTCCCCGCTCCCATCGAGAAAGTCTGGGCGTTCCATGCGGAGGTGGCCAACCTGCTGTGCGTGATCCCCTTGAACATGAAGCCGCACCTGGTGAAGGTGCATAGCGACTTCGGGCCCGGGACGGAGTTCGTGTTGCGAATGGGCTTCGGCTACTGGTGGGTCCACTGGCACGCGCGGATCGTCGAGGCAGACCCCCCTCGGCGATTCGTCGACGAGCAGATCGCCGGCCCGTTCGAGTCCTTCAGACACGAGCACCGGTTCGAGACCCTGTCCGATGGCCGGACGCGATTGGTGGAGACAATCGACTACCGCGTGCGGCGGGGCGTGCTCGGAGCGCTAGCGGATCTGCTGTTCGTCCGCTGGCAACTCCGGGGTCTGTTCAGTTTTCGTCGCCGGGCGCTGCGACGACTCCTGGGGTCCTGAGCGATCTCGGGCCGAACCCGACGTGCGCGGTCGCTACGGTCTTCGCCGGGTCACAGACGCGACGATCATCCCACCCAGGGCAAGCACGCCGAGCGTGCCCGGCTCGGGAACCTGTACCGCATAGGGGCGGAACTCCACGCCCGTTTCCTTGCCCAACCAAGCGCTCTCGCTGGCCAGGAACGTACCGCCAAGCGAGCCGTAGGCCAGAGCGCCGAACGACCCGCCGTAGACGGTCACGTGGGCGTCGAGCTGGTTGTACGTCCCCAGGATCATGTCGTGGTCGATCACGTTGATGAGAACGTCGTGGTCCTCGTCCAACCAGTTGAAGGCCACCTTCGTGCCGGTGCTGAACTTCCCGAAGACGTTGAGCACGATGTCGCCGTCCGTGGTGTCCAGGTTGATCTTGCTCTCTTTGGCGATCCACACGTCTTCGATGTCATACACACCGGCCGTCAGGGTCACGGCGCTGCCGGCGCTGATACTCCAACCGCCGTAACGTCCCGGTTCGATGCCCTTCTCGCTGTTCTTGGGCAGCCAGAGCGTGTCGCCACCAGGATTGCCATCGGGCGCCTCAGGGAACGCCAGGCCCTCCCAGAGATCCACGTCGAGGGACTTGGACGTCGTGTTGCCGGCCACACTCGATTCCTTGCCGAACCAGATGTCGCCCTTGGCGGTCACGTCCCCGAGGATGTTGGCGCCGGAGTCGATGATCACAGCCTTGCCGCTGTTGAAGTCGCCGGTGAGGCTGAAGTTCTTGCCGGCCCCGCCGCCGCCGTTGGCATAGACGTTCCCGTCGACGGTGGTGTCTTTCCCGAACAAGACAGCGCCAGCCGAATAGACGTCCTGCAGCGACGCATCTCTACCGGCATAGAAACCCTTCTCGCCCGCCGCGATCGGTCCGGTCACCTTGATGTTCTTGTCAAGGATGACCGCCGTGCCGCCGTACAACGCCAGCTCGTCGAGACCGATAACGGACGCGTCGACGGCGCCCGTCCAGCTTACCAGGACTGCCATCCCCAGCAATGCGATGGCCCCGCGACTGTGTCGTCCTTTCTGTGACATCGCTTCTCTCACTTCTGTATGTGTCTGATTGTGAGTCGTCTAGCCGCCATCAGGCGGGTGATCTGCCCCCCGGCAGAACCATGGGCTCACTCCTAACGTCGAATACAAAACGCAAGAAAGCAAATCGGGCGCCTGAGATTTGTGCGCTGACCGCACTGCCCATCTCATCAGGTGATGGACTATGATGCTCTAGGCCGCTCGGCGAGCGGCGCGCATGAGGGAGGAGCTATCGGCATGGTGAAAGGAATATCGGTCGTTCTGGTGAGTCTGGCATGGGTGTCGGTTGTCGCGGCTGCGAGCGCAGAGGCGGGAGGGCAATCAAACGCGACGGCGGCGACGGATGCGGCGGGCCGCAGGGAGGCCATCCTGCAGCGAAGCCTGGTCAGCCGCGGCGACGCTGCTCGACTCCAGCGGGTCTTGGACAGGGCGCGGCGCGGCGAGAAGATCGTCGTGGGGGTCATCGGCGGGTCGATCACGGCCGGTGCCTGTGCCAGCCGCGTGGACCGGCGCTGGGGCAACCTGGTGGCGGCGTGGTGGCGACGGACGTTTCCCAAAACGCCGGTCACCTTCATCAACGCCGGCATCGGCGCGACGGGGTCGGACATCGGCGCCCACCGCGTGCAGGCGCACCTCCTGCGGCATCGACCCGACTTCGTCGCCATCGAGTACGCCGTGAACGATGGCGGGTCCCCCATCGCGTCCGAGACGCTCGAGGGCGTGGTCCGGCAGATCCTCAAGCAGCCGAATCACCCGGCCGCCATGCTGCTGTTCATGATGAACAAGACAGGCAAGAACGTGCAGGATGCCCACATCAAGATCGGCCGGCACTATGGGCTGCCCATGGTGAGCTTCCGGGACGCGCTCTGGCCCGAGATCGCCGCCGGACGCATGGCGTGGGAGGACATCGAGGCCGATGTGGTTCACCCGAACGATCGCGGGCACCAGTACGCCGCCGACTTCGTGACCGCCGTGCTCGATCGCGTGATGGCCGCGCGCGATCCCGCTGCCCAGGCGCGCCTGCCCAAGATTGCTCCCCTGCCCGCGCCGAAGGTCAGCAACCTGTTCGAGCATGCGACCTTCTTGAACGCCGACATGATCACGCCCAAGCGCAACCAGGGCTGGCGGCCGCTCCGCAAACACACCTACGCCGGGCTCTTCGGCCCGGGATGGCGGACGGATGCGGTGAGAAGCGTCTTGACCTTCGAGGTCGAGGCATCGGCCGTCAGCATCATGTTCTGGCGGATCAAGGGCAACATGGGAATGGCCGAGGCGCGGGTCGACGACGGGCCGCCCGTGAAGGTGGACGCGTGGTTCGGCGCCGATTGGGGCGGCTACATGCCGTTCCAGCTCGTCGCTCGCGACCTGAAACCCGGACGGCATATCCTGCAGATCAGGCTGCTCGACGAGAAGAACCCGGCCAGCAAGGGCCACGAGTTCCGCCTGCACGCCGTCATGTTGGCGGGCCGACCTTCAGAACGATAGCAGACACTGCCAGATGTACGTGTAGGCCAGTGCGTCGTTGGCCTCCCAGATGTTCCGCGCCAGGTCCGCGTCTCCAGTAATCTCGGGAAGCTCCTTGACCTTGTCCTCCCACGGGAGGCAAACGCCCGGCTTGATCCGCGGCGCGGCCCGGCCGGCCATGCCGTAGTGCTCCCCCCCGGCCTCACGCCGATCCGAAGCCTGCTGTGGCTTGGTGTCGGCGCCGCCCGACGACCCCGATGAGTACACGCCGTACTCACGCGTGAAGTCTGTCATCGCCCGGACGTTCTCGACCTGGGTATCGTTTTGCATGATGGCGCTGGCGTCCATGACGTAGCCGCCGTCCCGGCCCACGCCGTCGATGACCTTCTTGCAGTAGTCGCGGACGTCGTCGGGCGTGCGATAGCCCAGCACGAAGTTCGGGATGCCGCCACTGAGGCAGAACTTGTGGCCGATCTCCTCGTGGACCTTGAAGATGTCCCCCTGATCGACGTGGTAGACGATGCTGCGGTCCGGCAGCTCGGCGAAGCGGTCCAGGTGATGGTCCCAGTTGCCCTCGGCGTAGAAGAGCGTCTGGTGGCCGTTCGCCCAGATCTCCTCGATGATGGGCTTGAGCGTCGGCCAGTAGTGCGAATCGAACTGCTCGGCGGTGATGAACGGTACGCAGCCGCGGTGCATCCAGAACCCGATGGGGACGTTCTTGTCGGGGTCGGCCGTGGTCAGCGCCACGTGGAGCAGGTGCGGCATAAGGGCTTCGCAGGCGGCGAGTACCTTGTCGGGTTGGTCGAACATGTCCATCGTCAGCCCGAGGTATCCGCGGAGCTTGTCGGCGATGATGTCGAACGGCGCCTTGAAGATCCCCGCGATGGCCGAGACCGTGCCGGATTCGGACCGAAGCAGCGCGTTCTGCGCGCCGAAGGCGCCGAAGTAGCTCAACATGGCCATCCCGCCCTTCACGAAGGACAGGTTGTTGCGGTAGGAGGGCCGGCCGTCCATCGGGCTGACGTCGTTGGCGACGCGCGGCAGCCAGACGTTGTAGAGGAACCCGGTCGGGTCCTCGATGAGGGCGTCGTATTCGTCCGCGCGCATGTTCGCCTGGTCCTCGGGCGGCTCGAGGTACTGAAAGCCCGTATCGGCCGGCACGTCGATGCCGGGGATCGCGTAGTACTTCAGCCCGATCGCCTGGGTCAGGCCGGTCCAGACGTAGACCATGTTGCCCACGGTGGCGTCCCAGTCGAAATCGGCCGCGCACTCGCGGACCGCGGCGAACGCCTTCTCGTAGTCGTGGGTCACTTCCTGGCAGGTGTATCCGGCGTACTTGGCGGCGAACTCGGCCGCGAACGGCCGGATCGGAATCCGGTCCGGCGTCTCGTTCCGCATGGCGGTGACGTAGCGACTGAGGCGTTCTGTGTAGAGCTGTTCGGTGGACAAGGGCGTTCTCCTGTTCTTGCCGGCCTGGCCGATGCATTGTGCGCGGTCGACCATTCTACCGCGGCATGCCGCGCGGGCCCACTCCCATCAGAACCGCGACCGTCAGGGAGCGGTCCCAGGATCGATCGAAGATCGATCCTTGAGCCCTCCCTCACGGTCGGGCCTCTGATAGGATCGGGCCGCTGATTCCCAATCGCTCCCGAACGAAAGCGTCTGACCGAGAACGAGACTAGTTGGTATCCGTATCGCGAGGGGCAGACGTGGATCGGCTGCTACGCTGGGGGGCGCGCCGGGGGATGCTGGGGGCGCGGAACTCCGAGCAGTTGCGGCAGAGCGGCGGCGGGTTGCCGTCCACGGCGTCACGAAGGAGCTGACGATATCGCTTGCCTTCGGCAATGGCCGTCAACGTCTCCTCGTTGACGTTCCCGATGACCAGGTCGCTCGGATCGCCGCCGAAGATGCTGACGCAACAGGGCATGACGCTTCCGTCCGTCAGAACGTTGAAGTTGCCTCGCCACAGCTCCATGCAGACCCGCGTGTTGTCCTTTCCGTTGAACTCGAAGACGGGGCTGACCTTGACGTGGTCGATCAGGTCGGACCAGTCCTCGCGGACCTGGGCGATCTTCTCCGAGTTGCCCGGGTGCGCGACCAGCGCCAGCTTGACCTCCAACGAAGGCCGCTTGAGGTCCACGAGCTGCCGGATGTTCTCGCGGATCTCGCCCAGGTCGATTCCCCGGATTTCGCGAGCGGTCTCGGCGTCGGTCTCAACGGACACGTTGACGACGGCCAGCGGCGAGTGGGCGATGGTCTCCAGACCCTCGCCCTTCAGCAGCGTACCGTTCGTGGCCAGGATCACACGAACGCCTGCCTGGTGGGCGTACGCGATCATCTTGCCGAGGTCATCGTGGAGCATGGGTTCGCCCGCCAGGCTGAACGTGAGCGTCTCAACGGAGCTTGGCATGTGATCCACGGTCCGCGCAAACGTGTCCCACGCCATCCGCGGCGGGCGGATCCTCCGGTAGGGCATGCGGCCCCAGCAGGTCTTGCACCGGAGGTTGCATCCATAGACCGGCTCGACCACGACGCTCGTCAGCCCGGCGATCCGCGGCGTGCCCGACCAGTAGTGCACCAGGTTCATCGCGGTGAGCCAGATGCTCCGCGGGCGCTGCATCTTCTCGAACATCCAGTCGGCGTGATCTCCATGACCGAAGAGGACGCGAGACGCCAAACGGTAGGTGGTTCGTAGCATATGCGCCGCCAACGGCATAGAGACGTTCCCGGACAGGCCCGCGTGAGGGGTGAACACCAGCACCTGATCGTAGTATAATTCTTCAGCTGAACACGGGCAACTCGACCCACGACGCAAGGGCCTCTAATGAGTTGGCGCGACAGACCTTATGCAGGCGACCGGGGTGGCGGCTGGCACCAGGGCCAGGGCATGGGGTTTTCCCTGCCCAAACCCACCCGCGTCGTGACCTACCTGCTTATCATCAATATCGGCATCTTCGTCCTGGTTGCCCTGTCTGAGGGACTCCGCGGCGTCGTTTACTACTACGGCATGATGGCCAACCGGGAAACGGTGATGCCCAGCGGACGCGTCCTGACGGGCGGGGGCGTCCTGACGGGCCAGGTCTGGCGACTCGTCACGTACCAATACCTGCATGACACGCGCAGCGCGCTGCACCTGTTATTCAACATGCTGGGCTTGTACTTCCTGGGGCCGCCACTCGAGAGGCGGTGGGGCGCCCGGACGTTCTTCGGCTTCTACACGCTTTGCGGAATCACCGGCGCGGTCTTCTACACGGTGCTGACGCTGATCGGGTTTCTGGACGAGGGCGTCATGGTCGGCGCGTCGGGCAGCGTGTTGGGTCTGCTGGCCGGCTGCGCCGTGCTCATGCCGGAAATGATGATCATCCTGATCTTCTTCCCGGTGCCCATCCGGTTCGCAGCCGTCCTGTTCGTGGCCCTGTACGTGCTGAATCTGCTGACGGCCTTTGCCAACCAGGACCCCTCTGCCGGCGGTGACGCCGCGCATTTGGGCGGCATGGCGTTTGGGGCGGCCTGGTGTCTGTGGGGTTGGCAGTGGCTCCAGCACCGCCGCGAGCGCCTCAAGGAAGGGGCGTGGGAGCGGAAGCTCAAACGCAAGCAGGACCTCGAAAACGAAGTGGACCGCATCCTCGCCAAGGTCCACGACCAAGGCATCCAGTCTCTCACACGTCGAGAGAAGCAAACCCTCGCCCAGGCCACCGAGACCCAGCGCGACGACGAGAACAGATCCCGGCATCTGTGAACGCAGGCGGCGCAGGCTCGCCAATACCTGGCGGATGGGAGGTACGCTGATGAAGATTGGGTTCTCCACGCTCGGCTGTCCATCATGGGATCTGGACACGATCTGCGCGAAGGGACGGTCGTTCGGGTTCGACGGCGTGGATTTCAGGGGGATGCAGGACGAGATCGACGTCACGGTTCTGCCTGAATTCAACGAGGGGCTGGCCGACACGAAGCGCAAGCTCACCGAAGCCGGTCTTGTCGTGAGCGGAATCGCATCGAGCATCCGCATCTGCGACGAGGCCAACTTCGATAAGAACATCGAGGAGGCGCGGCGAACGATTCCCATCGCCCGCGAACTGAACGCGGCCATCATTCGTGTCTTCGGCGCCGGGGACGTCGACGCGTTCTCCAGGGAGAAGCTGGCGACAGTCGGGCAGCGGACCATGTCGGCCTTGCTGGCGCTGGACGGCGCCCGGGCTTTGAGGTGGGCCCTGGAGACGCACGACCACTGGATCTCTTCGACGGACTGCAAGTTGTTGCTGGACCACATCCCCGACGGGGCTTTCGGCATTCTGTGGGACATGGGACACACGACCCGAGTCACCGAGGAGCCCCCTGCCCAGACGTTGGACGCGTTCGGCGAGCGGGTCTACTGCTTGCACGTCAAGGACGCCGTGCGTGACGCCGCACACCCCCAGGCGATGGGCGACGGATGGCGGTACGTGGCGCCGGGCGCGGGACAGCTTCCCCTCGCCGAGGCGATCGGGCTGCTTCGCGATCACGGCTACGACGGATGGATGCTCTTCGAGCACGAAAAACGCTGGCATCCAGAGCTGCCCGAGCCGGAAGAGGCGTTCCCCAAGTTCGCGAACTGGGCCCGCTCGCTGCTGTAGAGGCAACGCAGAAGACGTCGCGTGTTGGGATGTCGATCTAGAACCCCGCCTGCAGGACCAGGCGGACCATGTTGATCTCGTCGTTCAGGCTGTAGTTCGGACCGAAGTGCACGCCGCCGACCACCTCGGAGATCCGCACGAAATCAGCACCCAGTCGGAGGTTGTAGCTGCCGAAGGGAAAGTAGTTGCAGCCGACGGCCCACTCCCAGACGTTGTCCCCGTCGATGTCCCAGAGGCCGCCTATGCGCCCGGCCACCTCGAACTTCTTGGGAACGATGAAGTAACCCACCTGCAGATGCCCGCCCTGCTGGTGCGTCGAGTGGCTCTTGAGCGTCACCTGTTCCCACTGGCTCAACTCGTCCTCCCCGTCGACGGTCCGCAGGTAGTACTCGGCGTTCACGCTGAAGCCGCGATACTTGAACCCCGAGTCGAACGAGAGGGTGTAAACCTGCGTGCCGATGTCGTCCAGCAGCGCCGTCCCGCCGAGCCCGCGGCCCCGACGGATCTGATCGGGGACGGCCGCGAACAGCCCCGGCGCGCTCCCGCTGCCGGCGTCGCCGTTGTTGTCATTGAACAGGAAACTGCCCGCGAGCCGCAGCTGCGGATCCTTCGAGTAGAACAGGTCGGACTCGATGTAGCCGTTCCGGCTCTCGAACAGGCTGTCGCCCTTGCCCAGGGCGTAGTAGCACAGCCGGGCGATGTAGGCGAAGTTCGTGTCCAGCTCATCCTGGCTCGGGCTGTCGTCGGGGTTGAATACGCCGTTGGTAATCCCCGCGAAATACGTCATGCGACGGTCGAGCAGATTACCGTGTGCCATGAGGCCGATCGACCGGTCCGGGGCGAGCGCGTATTGGGCCAGCGATCGGTCCATCATCTGCAGGATCGCACCGGCCGTCATGTGCTGACCGGCAAACGGAATTCGCATCAGACCGGCCGTGATGTACTGCTCCTTGACGTACTCGACGTCGACCGTCGCGAAGAACGTCTGCCACTCGCCGTTCTCCGGTCCCGTCGGGCCCACCGAGAAGTAGCCGCCGTCCACCACGATGCGGTACTTGATCTTCGGTGAGTGGACATGTCCGGTGAACGACAGGTAGAGGCGCTCGATCTCGAAGCCATTGACATCGTCGATCTTCTGCCGGCCTGGCGCGTTGCGGTTGTCGGTCTGGCGGTTGTTCAGGTCATAGCGAACCTGCATGTAGCCCTTGACGTTCAGGGAGAAGGCCTGATCGGCTGAGTCGATGTAAAAGCCGCGTCTCCCGTCATAGCCCGCGTTGAGGGCGGCCGGAAACAGGGAGTCCCTAAACTCCGCGTCGGCCATCAGTTCGGCCACGACCTTCCGGATCTCGGCAACCTGCAGTTGATCCGGCGTGGACGTTGCGGCACGCTCCGCCCGAGACTGCAGGTCCTCGAGCTGCTGACTTTGCTCGGAGGCCATCTTCTCCAGCCGTTCGAGCCGCGCGGCAACGTCTGCATCCTTATCCCTCTGCAGCGCAATTCGGTCGGCAGCTAAGGCAGACTGCGCCAGGCACATCCCCCCAATGATCAACGTGGCCATCGTCCGAAACACAGGCGGACCTCCTTGCGCGAGTGGACTGATTCGCCGCAGGTAGACAGACTCCCATGTCCTCAGGGATCACTCGGTCCACAGGCAACCCATCCCGGAAAGCATGGTAATGTATGGCTGAGCAGACAGAACCGACCGCGCCATCGGCTCTCGTCAACTCGGAGCACCATCCACATAACTCCTTGGGGCATCCGTGTCAAGGCGCTAGTTCGCATTCTCTATCCCTTCCTGCAGGGCCCCTTCCCCCTTCGGAACGGCAACACGCCCCGCGGGTGGGTGCATCTCATTCTACGTTGCACAGGCGTCATTGCAGGGCGTGCGAGGAGAAGGCGCCCGAGCCGCGGGATTCATCCCGCGCGGTCCGGTTGCCGCGCGGGAGGAGTCCCGCGGCTCGGGT